>Ga0208246_1000006_pt1 | contig 552363 bp, 506 predicted proteins | sample RifOxyD2_FD_184039 | JGI IMG/M metagenome (GOLD analysis project Ga0208246, IMG submission 184039) | Soil microbial communities from Rifle, Colorado - Rifle Oxygen_injection D2 (SPAdes) | ecosystem: Environmental > Terrestrial > Deep subsurface > Rock core/Sediment | place: Rifle, Colorado... | reverse complement strand
CTGTACTTATACTTAATTAAAATAGGGTCCATGAGTATATTATAAAGAAGATGAGAAAAAAAGAAAAGGCGATTTAATCGCCCAGAGTGAATTTATTCACTTTTGTTCTGATTTCTCACATCTTTTCACAAGATGAGTTTTTTTGTTGCACAAATGACAAGACATTGATATAATCATACGTGTCCGACCGAACGGTCGGTCGGTTAATGTATTATATCAGGAGGATTTATGAGTTCATATAGTGTAAAAAAACCTATTACAGTTTTGATGGGTATCTTAATTATTATGGTTTTAGGGTTGTTTTCGGTTACGAAACTACCCTTAACTTTGTTTCCGGAAATTGAACTTCCGTTTGTCGTAACCGTGACGGATTATGCAGGTGCATCACCTGAACAGGTTGAAGCGAATATCGCGAATCCCATAGAGTCCGTTGTTTCAACCATTGGTAACTTCCAGGAAGTTAGATCAATCTCAAATGAAAACTTTGGGATTTCAATCATCACATTTGCTGAATCAGCAAATATGGATACAGTTGTTATTGAACTCAGAGAATTAATCAATAACGTGTCATTTGTTGATGGTGTGGGTAATACGCGTATACTTCGTATAAGCCCTGACATGTTACCTGTGATGACAGTAACACTTTTTAGAAATTATGATACATCTTTATCAGATGAAGAAGCTTTAATTAAAAATACAGAATGGATTAATCGTGATCTTCTTTTAGATTTACAAGCTATTCCCGGGATTGCTGATGTCAGTATATCTGGTGCAGCTGATGTGATTTTAGAAGTCGATTTAGACCCAGCAATTTTAACAACCTATGGGATAACACATCAAGATGTTTTAGAAATCATAGAAGATCAAAATGTTGGTGGATTAGTCGGCGTTGCTTTAGATAGCGGTGAACTTCGTATGCTATATTTAGGAGATAAACCTAATTCATTATCCGATATTGAAAACTTACCCATACTCTTTGATGGTGGAAATATCATTCGTGTTCAAGATTTAGTGAAAGAAGATGGCATTCGTTATGTCAATGCGAATACCGATGTGTATTCTAAAATCAACGGTATTCAAGGCATTCAAGTTGCATTTACGAAACAATCGGATTACGGAATTACTGAAGTTTCAAAAAACATTATTTCAAAACTAGATATGCTGATGGAAAGAGAAGGAAATAGTTCTCATTATACGATTCTTTTAGACCAAGGCGAATATATCAATCAATCGATTAGTTCAGTTTTACAAAACATTATTTTTGGTGCAGCTCTCGCTATTGTTGTTTTATTTGTATTCTTAAAAGATATTAAACCAACACTAATTGTCGGATTAGCGATTCCAATTTCTGTGATTGCAGCATTTATGCTGATGTATTTTACGAATGTGACGTTAAACCTTGTTTCCATGGGTGGACTCGCATTAGGTATTGGGATGCTTGTTGATAATGCGATTGTTGTTATTGAAAATATCTACCGTATGATTGGTGAAGGAAAATCAAGAAAAGAAGCATCCATTGCTGGTGCTAAACAAGTGGTTGGTGCGATTACCGCTTCAACATTAACAACTGCTGCTGTTTTCTTACCAATCTTCTTTATCGAAGGCTTTATCGCTGAAATCTTCATTAGCATGGCTTTAACGATTGCTTATTCTTTAGGGGCATCACTGTTTATTGCATTAACACTCGTTCCAACGATGGCATCTCGTATGTTATCTGATCAAAAAATACAAAAAGAAGGTAAAGTGATTAAAGTTATTAAAAAAGCTTATGAAACATCAGTAACATGGACCATTCATCATAAGTTAGTAACCATTGTAACTGTATTACTGATTTTAGGTGGTGCAGTATGGGCAGTTGCAGCTAAAGGATTTATTATGCTTCCACAATCTGATGAAGGTACGATCGATATCGATGTTTCTTTTACATCGCTAACACCTTTTGGTGCGAAAGCATTATTTGCGGACACATTAACCGAAGAAATCGAAAAGATGGATGACATTGAAACGGTTTCTGCATCGATTGGCGGTGGCGGTGGTTTTGGACGAATGATGTTTAGTCAAGGATCTTCTAATCTATCCATGACGATCAACTTAAGTGATTCCAGAAAAAATTCAACAACATCCTATGCTGCGGAGTTAACAGACTTACTTGCAAACTTTGATTTTGATACCATTGAAGGTTTAGATGAATCAAACATTGTTGAAGTTTCAGTTGATACACAAAATTCAACCGCTGCACTATCTGGTGCTGAAGGCATTAACATCAAAGTTTCAGGATATGATTTAGAAACATTAGAAGCTATTTCAAATGATTTAGTTGCTCTTTTAGAAAATATCGAAGGTGTTGAAAAGATTGATGGTGGGATTACGAAAGGTTCTGATTCCATTAAAGTTACAGTTGATTTAGATCAAGCGATGACTTTAGGATTAACTCAACAAGATGTGCTAAATTCAATCAATAACCTCTATACAAATTTAGGAAGTTTAGGTTCTACACAAAGCGTTGAAATCAATATAGAAGGCATCGATTATGAACTTAATTTACCGAATGATGCGATTGCTGGTGGATTTAACTTTGCACTTTTTGGTGATTATGAAACATTCTTATCAGGAGTTCTATTATTCGATAAAGATACACAGTTGATGATTGATGCCTATATTGAAAATACGAATCAGGGTATTTATGTACCCAACAGTATGTTACCTGGTTATGTAGATGGTATGCCTTTAGTCTTAGTGGTTAATCCATTTCTAAAGGTTTCTGCAGGTCAAATCGTTTTTGATCCCATGTCTGCTGATCCATCTTTAATGTCACTTGCCTCAAGTACGCTATATCACACAGATGAAAATCTATCGGTAACAACCTTAGAAAAGATTACTGGATTTGCAGTGATCAATACTGATGGGACAAACCGCTATTTAAATGTCACTGCAGATATCAAAAATGGTTATAATGTGACTTTAGTAGGAAGCGATGTAGCTGAAGTTGTGAATCAATATATGGATGGTGATGTCTTTGATGCTTATGGTGGTGGCTATGTTGTTACACTTGAAGGCGAATCTGAAGAGATCTTAAATGCCGTTGGTGATCTTGCACTTGCTGCAGTTGTTGCTGTCTTACTCGTTTATATGATCATGGCAATTCAGTTCCAATCTTTAATTTATCCACTCATTATCTTATCCACCATTCCCTTAGCCTTTACGGGTGGGATGATTGCATTACTTATTACTAATAGTTATTTATCTTTAGTATCGATTATGGGTCTGATCATCTTAGTCGGTGTGGTTGTTAATAACGGTATTGTGTTAATTGATTATATCCATGTACTTCGAGAAGAAGGACATCCGGTGAAAGAAGCGATTATTTTAGCAGGTAAAACAAGATTGAGACCTATTTTTATGACTGCTTTAACAACGATTTTAGGTTTATTAACACTGGCTTTAGGTTTTGGCGAAGGATCAGAGCTTCTTCAACCCATGGCGATTACTGCCATTGGTGGTCTGCTTTATGGTACAGTATTGACATTAGTTGTTGTACCAACCATTTATGCAGCGATTAATTGGAAGAAGATTAAGGAGGAAGAACGTGCAAACGGCGAAAGATAAACTTCTTAATACACTTGTTTCACACATTAAAAAAGGTGAAGATTTAAAAAATATATCATTATCTAAGATTGCGCAAGAAGCTGAAATAGGTAAATCAACGGTTTACGAATACTTTGAAAGTAAAGATGAGATGATTGTTGAAACATACCGCTATTTATTAAAACATTATGAACAGATCTTACTTCAAGATTTAGAACATATGGATTTTAAAGGTGCTTTATTTGAAGAGTTGTCACGTACACTCATTGTTTTAAAAGATGCGAGAAGTTTGATGGAAACCATTATGAATGCACCTCATCATCATGAGGTTAGAATTGACATTGCTTTGAAAGATGAAATCAATGAGATTCAAAAAGCGATGGAACAACGTTTTTCAAATATCATGTATTTAGGTGCAGTAGAAGGCGTATTTCCCTATAGAGAACCAAGAAGAGAGACACCATTTGTCATGAGAGCGCTCATCAGCGGATTGTTGTTTCAGTTCATTAATGGTGAGACACCCTTTACAGAAGATGAAATCTTAGAAGTGATTTATCAAGAGATTGTTAGACTCGTTAAAGATTAAACAAAGTGCACATCAAACGATGTGCATTTTTTCTTTTATTTGAAACTGTAAGGGTGGTAATATCTTTATTTTCCATTATAATGGAAAGTGTTAGTTGAAGAGGTGTCTATGAAAAACTATTTAAGTCTGATTCAAAGCGGCAATTTTAAACCTGTTATCGGATTAAAAGATTTATCCCGATTAGCAGCAACCGAAGGTATTGTTTTACTTAAAAATGAATATCATGTTTTACCACTGATTGACCAAACAGTCTCTGTTTTTGGACGTATCCAATTAAATTATTATAAGAGTGGTACAGGTTCTGGTGGTTTAGTGAATGTAGATCATGTCACATCCATCATGGATGCATGTTTAGAAAGTCCTTATATCAAAGTTAATGATGATTTATTAGATATTTATCGCAGTTGGGAATTAGAACATCCCTTTAATGCAGGTTCTGGCTTTTGGGCAAGCGAACCTTGGAGCCAAGAAGAAATGCCTTTAACCAAAGAGATTGTCTTAGATGCGAAGAAGGTTTCTGATGTTGCACTCATTGTGATTGGCAGAACTGCAGGCGAAGATAGAGATAACAGTGAAACTGAAGGGTCATACCGTTTATCTAAGTCCGAAGAGGACATGATAGGAAGCGTCACTTCTGTATTTGATAAAGTCGTTGTTTTACTAAATACAGGTAACGTGATGGATATGTCTTTTATGGATCAATACCCCATTCAATCTGTTTTATACCTATGGCATGGTGGCCAAGAAGGTGGAAGAGCTGCTGTGGATGTTTTAACAGGACTCGTTTCACCCAGTGGAAAACTTCCAGATACGATTCCCTATCATATCAATGACTTTCCATCGACAAACACATTTGGAGGTCATGATGAATCCATTTATGAAGAAGATATTTATGTAGGGTATCGTTATTTTTCAACATTTAATGAAAAAGCAGTACGTTATCCGTTTGGATTTGGTCTATCGTATTCAACATTTAGTTATCATGTTGTTCACAGTGAAACTAAACCCAGTTTTAATTTCACTGTTAAAGTCAAAAATACAGGGACATTTGCAAGTAAAGAAGTTGTTCAAGTGTATGTGAGCCAACCCCAAGGTAAACTCGGAAAACCTAAAAAAGTACTTGTCGCATTCCAAAAAACAGGTGTTTTAAAACCAGGTGAAGCAGAAGTTTTAAGCATCCATTTTGATGCTTATGATTTTGCATCATACGATGAAGTGGGGTTAACGGGATTTAAATCCTCTTACGTTTTAGAAGAAGGAGATTATGTAATCTCATTTTCTACCGATGTGAATCATGCATTTCATGAGATTAAACATCAAGAGCCTAAGACACGTTTAATTCAAAAACTTGAAGAAGTCTTAAGACCTGTTAAAGCATTTAAGCGTATCAAACCTGAATTAAAGAATGGGGTATATACAGTAGGTTATGAAGATGTACCTTTAAGAAGTGTTGATTTAAATGAAAAGATCAAACAAAACCAACCCATCGAACTTAAACCAAAACATAGAAACATAACCTTAGAAGATGTCTATCAAGGAAAAGCAAGTCTTGATGAACTGATTGCTGAAATGTCTTTAGAAAACCTTTCTGAAATCGTTAGGGGTGAAGGAATGTCTTCACCAAAAGTAACGCCAGGTACTGCAAGTGCTTTTGGTGGTACGACAAATGAACTTAAAGCTTTAGGCTTACCTGTTCTATGCTGTTCAGATGGTCCATCAGGTATTCGTATGGATTCTGGTCTTCAAGCAACCTCGATGCCCAATGGGACACTTTTAGCATCAACGATGAATACAGAATTAGTTGAAGCCCTCTATTACGGTGTTGGGTTAGAGATGGTTGGGTATAACATCGATATTTTACTTGGACCAGGCATGAATATTCATAGACATCCACTGTGTGGAAGAAACTTTGAATATTTCTCTGAGGATCCTCTTTTAACAGGATATATGGGAGCAGCCGTAGTAAACGGTCTTCAAAGAGCGGGTGTCACAGGTACCATTAAACACATGGCCTTAAATAATCAAGAATACCGCAGATTTGATAGCGATAGTATCGCGAGTGAGCGCGCAATTCGTGAAATCTATTTAAAAGGATTTGAGATTGCAGTTAAAAAAGCACATGCAAGAGCCATCATGACATCGTATAACCCGATTAATGGCATTTGGGCAGCAGGAAACTATGATTTAATCGCACGAGTCATTCGTCATGAATGGGATTTTAAAGGGATTGTCATGACGGACTGGTGGGCAAAAATGAATGATGATCAAGAGCCAGGTGAAAGAACTAATATTAAATCCATGATTAAAGCACAAGGTGATTTATACATGGTGGTTGTTGATGCGAAAAGTAATTCTTTAAATGATAATTTTATGGCATCGATTGAAAATGGTTCATTAACCAAAGCTGAAGCACAAGTGGCTGCTAAAAACATCATCTCATTTATCTTAAATTCATCGATGTATCAAAAATTACAGGGAAATCCTTTGATCCCTGAACCTAAGATGTTTCCGCTACCCGTTTTAAAGAAAGTCTTTGTTAATGGGATTGAACTAGAATCATTTGATGAACGTGTAACTCATTATCATCTGGATACCTATGATCACTTCAATTTAACCTTTGAATTAGAACCACAGGCATCATACCATGTGAAACGTAATGCACATCAAACGATTGTTTCACTGCTTTATCATCAAGCTGAAAATCATTACGTGTTTACCAATCGAAAACGATTCGTAAACCGTGAAACCTTTGATTTAAATGAGATTTCACTCGATCATCCATTATCTCTTTTAGATACAGCATGGGGAAGAACACCACTTGATCTCAAGAAACCAACATGGAAAAGTGAAAAAGTACTAATCAAAGATGATCACGTGTCTATGGTTAAAGATGGAATACTCTCCTATACAGTAGAGATTAAAACATTTGGAAAATATATTGTTGAATTATCGATTGCTTCAGATGCTTTAGAACTTTCTCAATTACCTTTTTCTATTTTGTGTGAAGATGTTGTCCTATCTACATTGACGACAAGAGGTACCGGAGGAAAATGGTTTGATATTGCATCACAAGTTATTTTAGAACCAGGTATTAAACGCTTAAGCTTTAAAGCACACGCAAGTGGTTTAAACATTAAGCGTATCGACTTAATCAAACATCAATAAAAAAAGACCATCAAGGTCTTTTTTGTTCGTATAGTGGCTTTATACAATCTTGTGTCTCATTTTTTGATGAATTAACGATGGCTGATACAGCATATGTTTTCATGGAGTTTGTTTCATAGGGTCTAAGCAATTTTGAAAGTTCAAAGAGATTAGTTACTCTTGGATTTAGCCATGTCTTCACGGAAGCTTCATCTAAGATGACCGGCATTCTTTCATGGATGTCTTTCATCAGTTCATTCGCTTCAGTCGTAATAATCGTGCATGTATGAAGTTTTGTTCCATCTTCTTTAATGAAAGTCGACCATAGTCCAGCCATTGGAAAAAGCTTTTCATCTTTTTTAAGAATACGCATGGGTTGTTTGGTATCATCTGTCCTTTTCCATTCATAAAAACTATCGGCTAAGATCACACATCTTTTGGATGTGAAAGAAGGTAGAAAACTTGGTTTTTGATGAAGTGTTTCCGCTTTTGCGTTAATCATTTGATAGCCTATTTTTTCATCTTTTGCAAACGATGGAACAAGACCCCATTTGAGAAGTCCTACTCTGTTTTTTGCACCATCGTTAATGATGGTGATCACATCTTGTCCAGGTGATACATTAAACCTGGGGAGTTCAAAGGCTTGTTTCATCTCATGGATGTCATAGTTTTCTTCTAAATAGACTCTTAAATCTTCAAGGTCAACGGTGATTGTAAAACGTCCGCACATGGTTATTCCTCCTTAAACTGATCCCAAAATAAAGATAAGGCTGGTTTTAAATCCTTCGGTTTTTTAATGATTTCATAGTGTTTCCATTCGGGTGGAAACAAACTTAAATACGTCTTTGTTGCAAAACGATCATCCATGAGAATAGCGATACCATAATCGCTATCTCTTCGAATAACGCGACCCACCGCTTGAATAACTTTATTCATTCCAGGATACGTATAGGCATATTCAAAGCCTTTACCAAATGTTTGGTCATAATAGGTTTTAAGTTGATTATTAGACTCACTAATCATGGGTAGACCAACACCTACGATGATGACACCAGATAACATATCACCCACATAATCAATACCTTCTGAAAACATACCACCCATGACAAAGAATGCGAGTTGAGACCTTTCAACTTTTTGTTTAAATCTTTCTAAAATGAGATCTCTTAAATGCGGTTCCATGTCACGATGTTGGATGATGAGATCTGCTGGTAAATCTGAGGGAAGTTCATTAATGATCTGTTGCATATACGCATACGATGGAAAGAATGCGATATAATTACCTTTTTTAGCGTTAATGACTTCTTTAATCGTATCAACAATCTGATGTTTAGAACCTTCTCTACTTTGATATCTTGTATTAATACTGTTCATCACAATCAGTTTTAATCGTTTTGGATCAAAGGGTGAACGTATCTTTAAGGTTTCTCCGTAACCACAGGCAATCAATTCTTTATAATAATCGATGGGGATGAGGGTTGCTGAGAAGAAGACACTGCCATAAGCTTTATTTTTAATGGTGTCGTAAATGAATTCGGATGCATCTAAGCATTGAAGTGTTATAGAAAGATCATCATCACCTATTTTTTCGATGTTAGTGACATAGGTATCATTATAAAATTCATGAATGATGGAAAAACTTAAGAGTTGAAGATAAACATCCATGACTTCTGTTTTTCTGGGGTATTTCGGCATTTCCTTTAAGGCGTTTTCAATTTTCTTCATTAAACCATAGACATCTTCCAAAAATGAATCATCTATACGAGGAAATGAGAGAAATGGTTTTAAGGAGAGTTGTTCTAAGTAACGATCAAAATGATCAAGACATTTTTTGACTGCATTACGAATGGTTGGTTTTAGTTTGGAAGCTGCTTTTCTTAAGACAATAAAATCAGATCTGATCAGTGTTGCAGAATACATATCTCTCGATCTTGAAATCATGTTATGTGCTTCATCAACTAAAAGAAGTGGTTTAAAGTTAGAATCGTCAAAATATCGAATCAAATGAATTCTAGGATCAAATGCATAATTATAGTCACAAATAATGACATCGACATAATAAGAAACGTAAAGTGAAAATTCAAAAGGACATACCGTATGTTTTCTTGCATAGGCTTCAACAACAGATCTTGTCATGAGTGTTTCATGATCAAAGATATCTTGCATCGCTTGATTAAGCCTATCAAAGAAGCCTCGCGCAAAAGGACATTTATCTGGATCACATTCCCTTTTTTCTAAGAAGCATGTGACATCTTTCGATGTAATTTCTAATGTTTTCGTTTGTAAACCTGCTTCATGTAGAATATCCATACTGTCTAATGCGACTTTTTTTCCTTGTGTTTTTGCAGAAAGATAAAAGATTTTTTGTTGATCATCTGATAATGACTTGAGTGTAGCAAACAGCGATGCCATCGTTTTACCAATACCTGTAGGTGCTACTGAAAATAAGAGATCTTGATCTTTCATGGTTTGATAAACAGCCGTCATCATTTCTCTTTGACCACGACGATATGTATCAAACGGAAAATAAAGTTTTCCTAAGGATTCTCTTTTTCGATCAAGATGGGTATAGAGTTTATCAAGCCAAATAATATAGGTCTTTATCGATTCTTCAAAAAAAGGTTTTAAGAGGTCAACATCAAAATAGTAGTTGAAGTGTCTCATCTTATAATCAGAAAGTTGAATGTAAGTGACTCTACCTTCAATGTCATCTTGATGTTGGTTTTTGAGATACATATAAGCATACATCTTTAATTGTGCAAGATGTTCATTATTCACGTTAAATTCATCTATAAAAATAGGAAAACGGGTGGACTTAATTTCCTCAATCCATTTTTTTTCATCAAGCGTGATGAGACCATCAATACGCCCTTGAAGTAGGACTTCATAGTCTTCATGTTCGTAAAGATAAGTGATAGTTACCTCTGCTTCATCGTTTGATCCATATTTAGATTGAACATATTGGTGAGCTTTCGTTCCCTCAAGTAAAGAAACGTTTTGAAACGTTTCTGATGACAAATCACCACTCGCATATAGGAAGGAAACGAGTTCACCCACACCAACTTTATAACGTTTCATTGAATACCTCGTATGTATCTCTATTATACGATAAAAGTAGCTCGCTTGGGGTTTGATGTGTCCCATTCTTTAAAAATAAAAGGTGTGATCGATATTAATTTTAATTGAAATGAAGTATTCTAATTATAAGGGATGGTGAATGAAGTGAAACAACATCAATTAAAAAGTGGACCACTATTAGATGATAAAGGGAATTTAGTGGAAGCTGGTTATGCTACTTCACTGATAAAAAAATATCAACGAAAGATGGTTAAAGTGAAGGGTATGCGCATCAAAGAATGGGATTATTACTTTATAGGTAATGAGACATATGGGATTGCAGTGACGGTTGCAGATAACAGTTACATGTGGTTAACTTCGGTGACATTTTTTGATTTTGAGAAAAAGAGTGAAAATACAAAATCACTGATGGGCTGGTTTCCTAACGGGAAACTTCACATGCCTGAGTCATCTGAAAAAAGTGATGTCATCTTCAAAAACAAGAAGATGAATATAACGTTTAAACTTAAAGATAAACAAAGATTGATTCATGTTGATGTTAAGGAGTTTGAAAAAGGTAAGGATTTAACTGCAGATCTTGTTTTAGAACCTACCATGAAACCCTCGATGGTCATTGCAACTCCATTTGAAAAGAAAAGACATTTTTACTATAATCAAAAGATCAACTTACTTAAAACACGTGGTGAAGTTTTTGTTGGTGAAAAACGTTATGATTTTAATGATGCTTATGGTGTTCTTGATTGGGGACGTGGTGTTTGGACGTATAAGAATACGTGGTATTGGTCATCGCTTTCTGGTATTGAAGATGGTCATGCAATCGGTTTTAATTTAGGTTATGGTTTTGGTGATACATCAAAAGCATCTGAAAATATGATCTTCTATGATGGTGAATCTTATAAGTTGGAAGATGTCATCTTTGATATTCCACAAAAGCATCAAAAAGATGATTTTATGTCAACTTGGAAGATCTATTCACAGAGTAAAGATATTGATCTCACATTTAATCCCATCTTGGATCGTCACTCACATTCAAATGTCATACTCATTTCATCCAATCAACATCAAGTGTTCGGATACTTCAGTGGGAAGATCAAAATCAAGGATGGTCACATCATTGAAATTAAGAAGATGTTAGGGTTCGCAGAAAAGGTAGAAAATCGTTGGTAATGATTTTTTGAAGATGATGATAGACTTACATTTGGCTTTCATTGGGGAATACCCCACGGTAAAGCCATTTCTTTTATACGCAAAATGAAAGCATGATACTTCGTATCAGAGCACTCCTTTTTTTTCTAAAAAAATTTACGTGTTTCATTGTTGAATTAGCAATCTAAATGGTTTATAATACACGTAAACCGTTTCGTCGGAGACGTTCGGTAGGGGATAGATTTCAAAAAAGAAAAGGGGTTTTTTTTATGAATGTTATCAAACGTAATGGAACAGCAGAGCCTTTTGATTTGCATAAGATTGCGCAAGCAATGCAAAAGGCATATAAGAGTGTTGGATTAATTTTTTCTGATGAAGAATGTTTAAAACAAGCTCAAGAAATTACAAAAGCATATCCAAAGAACGAAGATGTCAGCATCGAAACCATTCAAGATGATGTAGAACTTTACTTGATGAAGAAAAAGCATTATGAAGCTGCACGTTCTTATATCAAATATCGTGAAAAACAAAAGACAGATCGTGACAATCCATGGGGAGATAACGATGAACGTCAAGACCTCATTTTAAAGAAGTATTTAATTAACGGTGAAGATAAGAAAGACTTTATTAAACGTATCGCGTTTGGTAAGTCTTCATTAGAAAAGATTTTTAGACGTAAGGAAGCCATTTTCGGTGGTCGTAACCTGTATGCAATCGGTAGAGATGGTAATATTACTGGATCTAACTGTTATGTGGTTAAAGACCCTGAAGATAGTTTAGAAAGCATTTATAAAGTTGACTATCAAATTGCACGTACCTACTCCTATGGTGGCGGTCAAGGGATGAACTTATCTAAGATTCGTCCAAAGGGTGCAAAGGTGAATAACTCATCGAATACAACACCTGGTGTCATGGTGTTTGCAGAAAAGTATTCACACACAACATTAAATACACAACAGGATAGTAGAAGAGGAGCTTTAATGCTTGTCTTAAATATTGATCACCCTGATATTATTGATTTTATTACGACCAAACTTGATTTATCTAAAGTCAATGGTGCTAACATTTCGATTGCGATTACAGACGGTTTTATGAAGGCTGTAGAAAACAATGAAATGTGGGTCATGAAGTTTGAAACACCTTATGAACTTATTGAAAAGAAGATCAATGCTCGAGATTTACTCAAACTTGTTGGTTATTCAGCACATACCATGGGTGACCCAGGTGTCATCTTCATTGACCATATGAACAATTATCATTTCTTATCAGAATATGATGATGTCAAATTTACAGCAACTAACCCATGTGGTGAACAACCTTTAATGCCACACGGTTCATGTAACCTAGGTAGCATTAACCTAAATGCATTCGTGAGAAATGCATTCCAAGAAAATGCAGTTTATGACTGGGATCGTTTTGATTTCGTCGTTCAAGAAATGATTGGTGCACTTGATGACTTACTGACGATGTTAGGCGATCGTCATGCTTTACCTGAACAAAGAGAACACGTGATTCAATTTAGAGAAGTTGGTCTTGGTGTGATGGGGTTAGCAGACCTTGCACTTTCCATGAGACTTCCTTATGGTAGCGAAGAGTTCTTAACTTTCTTAGATAAGTTAATGCGCCGCATGCTCAATGCAGCAGCAAAAGCATCTGCACTTAGAGCAAAAGAACTTGGTGCATTCCCACGTTTCGACTATGAAAAGATTTCTAAATCGAAGTTCTATCAAACGGGTATCGATTCTGAAACAGACGAACTGATTAAACAATACGGTTTAAGAAACTCACGATTATTATCGATTGCACCTACAGGATCTATTTCTAATATTCTAGGGGTAAGTGGCGGTGTTGAGCCGTTCTTCCAAATTAACTACACACGTCGTATTGTCTCTATGTTTGAAGAAGAAAAGACAATTACAATTTGGGAAAAGACACCAGTTGCGCTTGCTAAAGCAATGGGTGTATCCCCAGAACAACTTCCAGAATGGGCTTTAATCACTTCACAAAATATTGACTTTATGGATCGTGCACATGTGCAAGCAACCATTCAAAAATATGTAGATACAGCGATCAGTTCAACCTTTAATCTTCATAACAGCGCATCTGTTGACGATGTCATGGACATTTATAAGACAGCGTGGAAGTTAGGTTTCAAGGGAGCAACCGTTTTTAGAGACCGTTGCGCGAAGATTGGTATCTTAGCAGGTGTCAACGAAAACACAGAAGATTTAAACCCAGCTACACCACCACATGTTCATTTAGAAGAAAAATGGATTAATAAGAAAACGAATCAAGTTAAAGAATATGTCACACACATTTCAGTTTCTTCATCAGGTCATACACCTGAAAAGATTGAAAAAGAGTTATGTCCACTGTGTGGGGACGTGCTTGTTAAGAAACAAGGATGTATCCACTGTAATAATCCAGAGTGTGATTACGAAAAGTGTGCTATTTAAAAAGTTTAAAGAGATGCTGAAAAGCATCTTTTTTCTTTGAACATCAAAATAAATATGATATACTAAAATCACGTAAAAAATAATGGAGGTTTTCATGGGAAAAACAAGAAGAATCATTTACGTGATTTCAAGTGTAATGATGATGTTAATGATTGGTGCGGTTTATACGTATTCTGTATTTAGACCACATATCGAAATTCTATTTAGTTTATCAACAACCTTAAGTGGTATACCTTATATGACATCACTCTTTTTTTATGCGATTTCGATGATGATTACGGGGCGTTTATTTAAAGTAAGAAGAATCACTTTTATTTTAAGTTCAGGATTGGTGTTGATCGCATCAGGTTGGATGATATCTGCAGTTTCTTCAAGTTTTACGCTATTCACGATGGGTTATGGTGTCTTGATTGGAATTGGTGTAGGTATGGTTTACGGAGTTCCCGTTAAAGCCATGCAAATTCTATATCCTAAAAAAAGTGGTTTTTTCACAGGTATTATCTTACTCGGTTTTGGTTTATCGACACTGATTATCGCACCTGTATCAGCTTACTTCATCGAACGTTTAGGTATAAGTCAAACATTTTTATATTTTGGTTTAGCATACTTGATTGTTTTAGTTCCTTTTATTTTAGGAATGAAGTTACCTCAAGATATTGAGTTAAACGTTTCTCAAGACGATACAGAGAAAAAAGAATTTCCAATATCTTTAAAAAGAATTTATATGTATTTTGTGACTGCTACAACCATCGGATTAATGATGATTGGATTATCTTATACCATTGGCGTCAAGACGTATGGTTTTAGTGTATGGCACGTCGCATTTTCTATGAGTTTGTTTGCTTTAATGAATGGAATTGCACGACCACTCTTTGGATTTTTCATGGACAAAAAAGGTTTTAAATGGACAGCACTCTTATCGATGAGTTTATGGGTGATCGCAAGCGTCATCTCCATCATCAATCAAGGTACACATCTCGCTTTGTTTATGGTATCGTATAGTCTTTATTGGTTTAATCTTGGAGCATGGCTTTCTATCATACCTGCAACCATTAAATTAAAATATCCGAAAGAAGAATACTCTAAACGGTATGGTGATGTTTTTACAGGTTATGGATTTGGTGCAATCATCGGTACGTTACTTTCGGGTTTTATTATGGATCTGTTCGGTGAAACCTTTTATTTGTACCTTTTTATTGGTGTTTTAGCAATCTTTTTAATTGTTGAACTTTTACGTTCAAAAGCATAAAAACCAATATCTTTTCACACAATTGGCACTTTCGTTATGAGATTGCCATTTTTTTCTTGACATCTATCTTTTTTTCGATAAAATGGTAAATGGAGGCGAAATCAATATGGCAAAAACACAAAGCTTTAAAACTGAATCTAAGAAATTGTTACATTTGATGACCCATTCGATCTACACTCAAAAAGAAATCTTTTTGCGTGAACTGATTTCGAATGCAAGCGACGCAATCGATAAGCGTCATTACGTATCACTAACCGATCAAAGAGTTCCTCAGGATACGTATGCGATTTGGTTAATAGCCAATGAAAAAGAAAGAACATTAAAAATTAAAGACAATGGGATTGGATTTACCGAAGATGAACTCATTGAAAACTTAGGAACCATTGCCCAAAGTGGATCGAAAGCATTTATGGAAAAAGTAGATGCCAAAGACTTATCGATTATTGGACAATTTGGTGTCGGTTTCTACTCATCATTCATGGTTTCAAACGAAGTTGTCGTAGAAACAAGATCACCTTTTAGTGATAAAGGGTATCGCTGGAGTTCAAAGGGTGAAGATTCATACACGATTGAAGAAATCGATAAAAATGACATTGGAACTGAAATCACACTTTATCTTCGTGATGATGAACATGATGAAGAAGCAGATGAAGATTTTTCACGCTACTTAAAAGATTATGAACTTCGTACGCTAGTTAAAAAATATTCAGATTACGTGCGTTATCCCATTAAAATGATGGTCACCATCAAAGAAGATAAAAAAGAAAAAGTTGAAGAACAAACCTTGAACCAAATGATTCCTATTTGGAAGAAAGCGAAAGCTGAAATCAAAGAAGAAGACATGAATGATTTTTATAAACACCATTTTAATGATTATGAAAATCCATTAAAAGTCATTCATACGGATGTTGAAGGGATGTTGACCTATACTGCATTACTCTTTATTCCTAAGAAACCTGCATACGACTTTTATAGCGAACACTATGAAAAAGGATTACAGCTCTATTCTAAAGGTGTTTTTATTCAAGATAAGAATAAGGACCTACTTCCTGACTACTTTAAATTTGTTAAAGGCTTAGTGGATTCATCCGATATTTCATTAAACATTTCCAGAGAACTCTTACAACAAGATAAACAAGTGAAAAAGATTGCATCTCACTTAGAGAAGAAAATCAAAAATGAACTTGAAAACATGCTAGCTCATGATCGTGAAAACTATATAACATTCTATGATAATTATAAGAATACATTGAAATATGGCATTTACGATCAATTTGGTTTAAACAAAGAAAAACTTCAAGATCTTATCATGTTTAAAACTTCAAAGAGTGATGATTACATTACCTTAAAAGAATACATCGATCGTAAACCTGAAGATCAAAAATCTATCTATTATGCATCTGGTAAATCAAAAGCATCAATTTTATCACTACCACAAATGGATGTCATGAAAGAAAAAGATGTTGAAGTCCTTTTATTAACCGATGAAATTGATGAATTTATGATTCAAATGATGCAATCTTATCAAGAGGTTTCATTTAAATCGGTTCAACAAGGTGAAGCTGACTTTGTCGATGAAACCAAGAAGGAAGATTTAAAGAAAAAGGAAAAAGAAAACAAACATATCATCAAAGCGATTAAAGAAGCATTGAAAGATAAGGTAAAAGATGTTAAACTATCAGCAAGATTGAAAGAATCTGCCGTCTGTTTAGTATCTGGTGAAGGTTTATCTTTAGAGATGGAAAAGATCCTAAAAACCATGCCTAACCAAACAGATATTAAAGCAGATAAAATCTTAGAGATTAACCCAGATCACGCTTTATTTAGTGCACTGACCAAAATCTATGAGAAAGATGAGAAAAAGATTGATGATTACGCTTCGATTCTTTATTATCAAGCACTCTTGATTGAAGGTTTACCGATTGAAAATCCGATTGAGTTTTCTGATAAACTTGTGAAGCTAATGATTGAATCTTCAACAATGTGATATGAAAAACATTCAAACTGAACACGCACCAAAAGCAGTAGGACCTTATAGTCAAGGTGTCCTGATCAAAGACACACTTTATGTCTCTGGTCAAATTCCTTTTAATCCCAAAACAAATGCGTTGATCTCAAATGATATTAAAGATCAAACCAAACAATCACTAGATAATATTTTAGCAATTGTTGAAGAAGCAGGGTTAAAAAAAGAAAACATTGTCAGATGTACAGTCTTTATGACGAACTTATCTGATTTTAGTCAAATGAATGAGGTTTATAGTTCATTTTTTGGTGAGCATAAACCAGCACGTGCGGCAGTTGAAGTCAGACGTCTTCCCAAAGATGTCATGGTTGAAATTGATGCGATTGCAGTTAAACCCTAGTGTGGACATAAGTCCGCACTTTTTTTCTAAATAAGGATGTTATTTATCATAAGAAGTCATTTTCGTATTAAGTTATTTAGAATTTGAATTATCTAAAGTAACTCACGGTTTGAAGTGCAAGGCGTTTGAGATGATTTCATGATAATGCTATAATATGAATGAAAAATACGGTGGTTATATAACTCCATCACATTGACTTTATAGAAAAGGGTGACAACATGAATGACACGAATTTAAATGTTGAAAAGAATGTAGTCAACAAACAACGTGTATATCTATTCTCCTTTACCTTAGTGGTTTTACTCATTATTGGTACGGTGAATTATGGATTACATATTTTGTTGCTAACTGCGGTTTCGTTTGCTGTAAGTTTGATTATTGAATTTGCGTTTGCAAAATTAAGAAAAAAACCATTTGATCCTGAATGGATGATTACACCGATGTTGGTGGTTCTTATTTTACCGCCAGGGGTTCCTGCATGGCTTGTGGGAATTGCAGCATTCTTTGCAGTTTTCTTTGGTAAAAATATTTTTGGTGGAAGTGGTAAATATATCTTTAGTCCTGCACTTGTCGGTGCACTCTTTGTACTGATCTCATTTCCTGTACAAATGTCAACGACATGGTTAAACCAAGGCGGTGATTTATTTACAGGTGCGACACCACTTTTAAGTTTATTTAGAGGTGTTGATCCTTACCCATTTACGACCATGCAACTTCTTTTAGGAGAAGCTCCAGGTGTTGTGGGTGAAACCTTTAGACTTGGCGTTTTAGTTTTAGGTGTCATGCTGATGATTTTAAAGGTTAGAGACTGGAAAGTGCCTGCAAGTTATTTAGGTTTCTTCTTTGTCTTAACAGGTTTATCTTATTTCTTCTTTGATTGGGGTAGAGATCCCATCTTGAGTTTATTAACGGGTGGTATCTTATTTGGTGCAATCTTCATCGCATCTGATCCTGTTTTGGCTCCCGAAAATACGAAGGGTAAGATTTTATACGGGTTAGGTCTAGCGTTACTCACCTTTATCATTCGTTTCTTTGGAACGTATGCAGAAGGTGTCACGTTTGCGATTATTATCATGAGTGCAATTTCACCTTTAATTGATTCTGTAACTATTAAGAAAGCAGAAGAGGTGGCAAGCATATGAAACAAAACTTAAAGATGCTTGTTTTCGTTCTGATTTTAGGGATATTAACTTCAGGGTTACTCGTTGGAATGGATGCTTTAACAAGAGATCGCATTGTTCAAAATGAATTAGCTCAGTTAAAAGGTGCAATCTTAGATGCAAATGAAGTTAGTTACAATTTTGGTAACATCCACGACGTTTTTGATGAAGAAGTCGAAGTGATTACCGTTGGTGAATTTACATTTTATCAACATAAGACCACAAATAATGTTTCCTATGAATATACAGGTGGTGGTGTTTGGGGTCCAATTGCTGGTGTTGTGACATTAAGTCAAGATTTTGAAACGATTGTTGCGATTGCGGTTTTAGAGCAGCAAGAAACACCGGGTTTAGGTGGTATTATTGCTGAAGCGAAATATTTAGCTAACTTTATTGGTATTAAGATGGTTCCGACTTTAGAAATCAATAAGGATAGTACACCCAATAAAGAAAATGAAATCGATGCGATTACAGGTGCTACACGTACCTCAGAATCCTTTGAAATCATTATGAATGATAATTATGTAGTATATAAAGCGGCTTGGGAAAGCCGTAATGAATAGGAGGTTGTGCGATGAACTGGATACGTTTACGTTATACCAAGTGGTTTAACATCTTAAAAGATGGCTTACATCGCAACAATCCGATTGTTGTTGCAGTCTTAGGGATTTGTTCAGCGTTAGCTGTAACAAACCGTGTGGATAATGCGATTGCAATGGGTTTAGGTGTAACCTTTGTTGTTATGGCATCATCTGCTGTTGTTTCTTTAATTCGTAACTTTATTCCATCTAAAGTGAGAATGGTGACCTACATGGTTATTATCTCAGCATTTGTTATTGCTGTTCAAATGTTTTTAGAAGCTTTCTTCCCTAACATCGCATCAGCATTAGGTGCTTATGTCGGTTTGATTATTACCAACTGTATCGTGATGGGTCGTGCTGAAGCATTTGCTGCGAAAAACCCTGTAAGATACACGTTGGTTGATGGTTTTGCATCGGGTATGGGTTATACACTCGTGTTAGTGGTTGTATCAATTGTTAGAGAACTTCTTGCAACAGGTAGTATCTTAGGTGCTCCGATTATGCCTGAAACATGGCCAAATTGGGTTGTCATGTCGATGGCTCCTGGTGGGTTCTTCGTGTTAGGATTACTCATTTGGGGTATTCGTGAGTGGTCTAAGTTTTATGAAACCAATTAGGAGGGTATGAGATGAATAATTTATTAGAACTGATCTTAGCATCGATTTTAAATCATAATATCGCCCTCGTTTATATTTTGGGTATGTGTCCGTTAATCGCGATTTCAACCAATGTTAAAAACGCGAAAGGAATGGGGTTAGCAGTTATTTTAGTTGTTACTTTGACAGCGATCATTAACTGGCCAATCTATCAACTTCTTCTTGCAACTGGTACCGAAAAATTAGCGTTACTTGTTTTCATTATTACGATTGCTGCTGTTGTGCAATTGTTAGAAATTTTCATGGAAAAGTTTGTACCTTCCATGTATAACGCATTTGGTATTTTCTTACCACTGATTACCGTTAACTGCGTGGTTTTAGCTGTCTCATTATTCTTTGTGAATAGAGAATATACATTTGGCGAAACCGCTGCGTTTGGTTTTGGTTCATCCGTTGGTTGGGCACTCGCCATTATTTTACTCGCAGGTATTCGTGAAAAGATGGCTAAAATTTCTGATTTACCCAAAGGTTTACGCGGTAAAGGGATTGTCTTTATTATTTTAGGTATTCTCGCCTTAGCATTTATTGGATTTACCGGATTAGCAAGCATTTAAAAGGAGGCTACTATGAACTTAATCTATGTTCCTATTGTCTTAATTGGGGTCTTGTTAATCATCGCAGTCATCTTAATTGTAGTTGAAAAACTGATGGGTGGCGGTGGCGACAAGGTACTCCAAATTAATGACGATAAAATTATTCCTGTGTCAGGTGATGAGACTGTACTCAACACCTTGTCACAGCACAAGATCTTTATTCCATCCGCATGTGGTGGGAAAGCAACCTGTGGGTTTTGTAAGTTTAAATTAATCGAAGGTGGTGGTGAAGTTAAACCAACTGAACTTCCATTCTTAAATGCAAAAGAAAGAGAAGAAGGTATTCGTCTATCTTGTCAAGTTAAAGTCAAAGATAATATGAAGATCGAAATACCTAAAGAACTTTTGAATGCGAAAGAGTATAAAACCAAGGTTTCGTATATTGAAGATTTAACGTATGATATCAAATTAGTCAGATTTAAATTAATTGATCCTCAAGTGATGGAATTTAAACCAGGGCAATATGCTCAGATTAAAGTACCTGGTATCGATGTGATTAGAGCCTATTCGATTGCATCTCATCCCAAGTTTAATAATGAAATAGAGCTCATCATTAGACAAGTACCGAACGGGAAAGCAACAACTTATGTTCATAAGGCATTACGCGTAGGTGATAAGGTTATTCTTACAGGTCCATACGGTGATTTCTATCTCCAAGAAGAATCAAATCGCGATATGATTTGTATTGCAGGTGGTTCAGGTAAAGCACCGATCAGATCAATTCTTTATTACTTAAGAGATCAAGGTATGAATCGTAAGGTGAAATATTTTTTTGGTGCAAAATCAAAAAGAGATTTATATTACACTGAAGAATTTATGGAATTATCCAAAGAGTTTCCTAATTTTGAATACATTCCAGCATTATCAGAACCTCAACCAGATGACAACTGGAAAGGTGATGTCGGATTAATTACGGATGTTGTTGATCGTCATGTTGGTGATTTAACGGAAAGTGAAGCTTATTTATGTGGATCACCCGGTATGATTAATGCATGTATTAAAGTTTTAAATAGACATCAAATCAAACAGGAAAACGTCTTCTTCGATAACTTCTCATAGACATAGTATAGTAAAAGTTAGCACCAAACGTGCTAACTTTTTTTGTTAGATTTCAATAAAATATGATTAAATATTGATTAAAATAAGAAAAATGAAGGATTAAATCAATAAAATTAATGTAAAAATTAATAAAATCAATAAAAATGCAATAAAATACTTGACAAACGATATCTATATTAATATAATTAAGGTGTAAATTAAATAAATCAATAAAAATTAAAAATACATGAGAAAAATGAATTTACAAATAAATATAAAGCGGAGGATCGTATGAAAAAGTTTGGATTTGTTAAAGGTTTAGCCCCTGTTGATTACAATGTTATATTTGGAAGTTCTGCACATAAAAGCAATGATGATGAATTAATTAATGAAAGAACAGAACGCTTTTCGAGAGAAAAGATGGTTACCGAAAATTGGATTGATATTAATAACAGTGATGTGAAGTGCTACACCCAACCAATGAAAAAGCTGCGATATTAATTTGCAGCTTTTTCATTTTCTATTCGTATGTTTTAGGAACATTTGTTTGTATCGCAGTTTCTTTGACTGCTAAAGCAACACGTTCATGAACTTTGGGATCTAAGGGATTTGGAATGATGAATTCTGTTGAAAGTTCTTCATCAGTAACGGATGATGCAATTGCAAGTGATGCAGCTCTCATCATATCGTGTGTGATATCTTTAGCATGTGCATCGAGTGTTCCTCTGAATATACCTGGAAACGCAAGTAAGTTGTTGATTTGGTTAGGATATTTGGAAGAACCAGTTCCGATTATAAAGACACCGGATTCTTTCGCAACTTCTGGTAATATTTCAGGTTCAGGATTTGCCATTGCAAAGATAATCGGTTTATCATTCATTTGAGAAATCATCTCTTTGGTGATGACATTTCTAACGGATACACCGATGACAACATCTGCATGCTTCATCGCATCTTTTAGCAATCCTTTTTCTAAGTTCGGATTGGTGAGGTGTGCGAGTGCTTGATGGGTTGGTGATAAACTTTGATCACCTCTAGTTAAGATGCCATTTTTATCACAAACAACCATATGTTTAACACCTAAAGACATTAAAAAATGTGCAATAGAAGTTCCTGCAGCACCTGCACCGTTGATGACAAGTTTGATGTCTTCTATCTTTTTTTCTGCAAGTTTTAAAGCGTTTGTGAGTGCAGCACCAACAACAATGGCTGTACCATGTTGGTCATCATGAAAAATAGGAATGTCACATACTTTTTTAAGCTCTTGTTCAATCATAAAACAGCGTGGTGCAGAAATATCTTCTAAATTAATTCCTCCAAAGCTACCCTGAAGTAATCTAACGGTTTCAATAATCTTTTCTGGGTCTTGTGAATCAATACATAAGGGGATGGCATCAACGCCACCTAAGAGTTTAAAGAGTATCGCTTTTCCTTCCATGACAGGCATCCCTGCTTCGGGTCCAATATTACCTAACCCTAAGACAGCAGAACCATCTGTAATGACAGCGATTGTGTTATGTCTTCTCGTGTATGTATACGATAGTTTTTTATCTTTTTGGATTTCTAAACAAGGTTCAGCAACTCCGGGTGAATAAAGAATAGCTAGATCATCTTTACTTTTTACTTCGGCGCGTGAAACCATTTCAATTTTGCCTTTAAGCTCTTGATGTTTTTTAAGTGATAGTTCGCGGTAGTTCATAATATTTCCTCCATGATTACTGTATTTATTGTATCATAACAAACTTTGTTTGATATTTTCATGTAAGCAATGTGCAAAAAACGTGAAAATATAAAGCGCTTTCATAAAATGTTTATTTTTCTCTCCTTATTATGTATAATAAGTGTATCAAGCACAAGGAGACGTTTCATGAACAGAAAATATATGGCAGAGCCATACCGCATTAAGATGGTCGAACCCATCCGCGAAACCACGAAAGAAGAACGCATCACGTTGTTAAAGAATGCGGGGTATAACCCTTTTTCTTTGAAGAGTGACGATGTTTATATCGATTTATTAACAGATTCAGGCACTGGCGCGATGAGTCAAGACCAGTGGGCAGCGATGATGATTGGAGATGAAGCTTACGCGGGCAGTCGTAGCTTTTATCGCTTAGAATCCGTTGTTAAAAACATTACAGGATATGAATATTTTATTCCAGTTCATCAAGGGCGAGGTGCAGAGAAGGTCTTTTTACCACAACTCGTCACAAAACCAGGAATGTATTACATCTCTAATATTCATTTCGATACAACAAGAGCGCACGTTGAACTAGCAGGTGCGCGTGCATTAGATTGCGTTGTACCAGATTGTTATGACATTGAGCATTGGCATGATTTTAAAGGTAATATGTGTCTTGAGTGTTTAGAAAATACTATTTTAGAAAAGGGTAAAGACAATATCTGTGGTGTGATCATGACGATCACGAATAACTCAGCGGGTGGACAGCCTGTTTCCATGGAAAACATGAGAGAAACCAAAAAGATTTGTGATAAATATGGCATTAAGATGATTATTGATGGTGCACGCTATGCTGAAAACTCATTTTTCATTAAGGAAAGAGAAAAAGGGTATCAGGATAAAGACATTGTTGATATTGCAAGAGAAACATTTAGTTATGCAGATGCATTTTTAATGAGCGCGAAAAAAGATGGGTTAGTCAATATGGGTGGCGTGATTGCCATTAAAAATGATCGTGAATTATTTGACAAATGCCGTACGTATGTCGTACCCTATGAAGGGTTCCCCACCTATGGTGGCCTTAATGGACGCGATATGGATGCACTTGCTGTTGGCTTAATGGAAGCTCTAGATATAAGATATTTAACACATCGTATTGATCAGGTTCGTTATTTAGGCGATCGTCTTCATGAAGCAGGCGTCCCCATTCAGTATCCTGTTGGAGGACATGCTGTTTTTGTCGACTGTAAAGCATTCGCTCCACATATTCCTTATGATCAATTTCCAGCCTTATCTGTAACGAATGCGATTTATATTGAAGCGGGTGTCAGAGCGGTTGAAATTGGATCTCTTCTTTTAGGTCGAGACCCAGACACACTTAAAAACCGTGAAAGTAAAATGGAATTGATGCGATTAACGATTCCAAGAAGACTTTATACATACAACCATTTAGATGTGGTTGCTGATGCAGTGATTCATGTGTATGAACATCGTCATGAATTAAAAGGTTATCAGTTTGATTATGAATCAAAGATTTTAAGACATTTTACATCAACATTTAAACCTATTTAAACAAAGGAGAATTTTATGCCGTACCGTATTTTAGCGATTAACCCAGGTTCAACATCAACTAAACTTGCCATCTATGAAGATGAACGTTGTGTTTTTAAAGCGAGTGTTAAACATGATTCTGATGTCATTTTGTCGTTTAATCACGTGATTGACCAATATGATTTTAGAATGAAAGCCATCTTAGAAGAACTTGAAAAAGACAACATCGATTTATCGACATTAAGTGCTGTTGTTGGTCGAGGCGGTATGTTAAAACCCATTCCGAGTGGCACCTATGAAGTTACCGAAAGAATGCTTTTAGACATGAAAGAAGCTAAGCGCGGAGAACATGCATCTAATTTAGGTTGTCTTATTGCAAAACATATTGCAGATCAGTATCACCTACCCAGTTTTATTGTAGACCCCGTAGCAGTGGATGAAATGGAAGATATTGCACGTTTTACGGGTATGCCAGAAATTAAAAGAGATAGTTTATTTCACGCTTTAAACCAAAAAGCCGTTGCAAGAAAAGTTGCTAAAGACTTTAATAAACCTTATGAATCTCTAGATTTAGTGATTGCACATCTTGGTGGCGGTATCAGTATTGCAGCACATCATTTTGGAAAAGTAATCGATGTCAATAACGCACTTGATGGTGACGGTCCAATGTCACCTGAACGTAGTGGTGAAGTTCCGATGGGACCTCTTTATAAGATGGCATTATCGGGAAAATACACGTTAAGAGAAATCCAACGTAAAAATTACGGACAAGGTGGGCTGGTTGCATATCTTGGTACCAATGATGGTGCAACCATTATGAAGCGAATTAACGAAGGCGATGAAAAAGCACGTTTTATCCATGAAGTGATGTGCTATCAAATTGCAAAAGAAATTGGTGCCTATGCAACTGTATTAAAAGGACATGTGGATGGCATTGTTTTAACCGGTGGACTTGCATATAATAAGTTAACTGTTGAACTCATTAAAGAAAGAGTTCAATTTATAGCACCTGTGTTAGTTTATCCAGGCGAAGATGAAATGGAAGCTTTAGCTTTAGGTGCACTTCGTGTACTTCAAGGCGAAGAAGTAGCTAAGAAATACGAATAGGAGGTTGTAACATGATTCGTACTATGCTAGATTTAGTCAAACGTGCTGAATTGTTAAAGCCGAAAGTGATGGTGGTTGCTGCTGCACACGACCATCCTGTTTTAGAAGCGGTTGTGATGGCAAAAGATGCAAAACTAATTGAACCGATTTTAATTGGTGACAAACAAGAAATCGAAAAGATTTTGCATGAACTCCATGCCAAAATGAGCGACTATCAAATCATTGATGAAAAAGATCTCGTTAAAGCATCAGAAGAAGCAGTTAAACTCGTCTCTTCGGGTAAAGGCGATATTTTGATGAAAGGTTTTGTTGATACATCAGTGATTTTAAGAGCTGCATTAGATAAAGAGTTTGGCTTAAGAACCCCAAATCGCATCTCACACGTTAGTGTGATGGAAATCCCTGCGTATCATAAATTACTGATGATGTCAGATGGAGCGATGAATATTGATCCAAATGTTGATATTAAACAAGAAATTATCGAAAATGGTGTTGAGGTGTTACACGCGATTGGCGTGAAACACCCTAAAGTAGGCATGATTGCAGCTATAGAAAAAGTGAATCCAAAGATGCAAGCCACTTTAGATGCCGTTGAACTCATTGAAAGAAATCGTAATGAACGCATTAAAGGATGTACGATTGGTGGACCATTTGCATTAGATAATGCGATTAACCAAGAAGCAGCAATGCACAAAGGTGTAACTGATCCGATGGCAGGTGATGTCGATTTCATCGTCATGCCACAAATCGAATCCGGAAATGTTTTTTATAAGAGTATGATGTTTTTAGCTGGTGCAAAAAGTGCTTCAGTTATTGCAGGTGCGAGAAAACCCATTGTTTTAACGTCACGTGCAGATTCTAAAGAATCTAAATTTTATTCCATCGCTCTTTCTTGTCTGATTGCAGAAGCGAAGTAGTGAGGATATAACATGATTATACTGGATGGCGTATCACTCTCATTATCCGATTTAAAACGTATTGCCGATGGAATAGAAAAAGTAAGTATACACCCTGACAATTTAATTAAAGTAAGAAAATCAAGAGATATTGTTCGAGACATGTCAAACAATGATGTAGCGGTTTATGGTGTTAATACGGGGTTTGGTCATTTATCAAGCATTAAAATCGATAAAAAACAATTATCTGAAGTACAAGCCAATTTACTGATGAGTCACGCATGTGGAATGGGAGAACCACTTGCGAAACAAACCGTTAGAGTCATGATGGCTTTACGCGTTAATGCTCTGATTCAAGGATATAGTGGTCTTCGCGAGGAGACCGTTTTGAAATTGGTTGAGTATTTAAATGAAGATTTAATTCCTGTTGTCTATGAAAAGGGAAGTTTAGGAGCGAGTGGTGATTTAGCACTACTTTCGCATATGAGTCTACCTCTCATTGGACTTGGAGAACTCAGCTACCAGGGAAAAAATTATCAAGCAAAAGAAGCTTTAGCCTTAGCCAACGTTAAACCCTTAGATGGTCTTAAAGCAAAAGAAGGTTTAAGTTTAATTAACGGTACACAAGCGATGTCTGCCATCGGTGGATTGGTTTTATATGATGCATATCGTTTACTTGATTATAGTAATTTAGCACTATCTTTAACGATGGAAGCTTTAGAAGGTATTACAGATGCCTACGATTCAAGAGTTCATCACGCACGAAAACAACTGGGTCAAATTGAAATTGCAAAACGTATATTAAATTATTTAGAGGGCAGTGAAATGACAACAAGACAAAATGATAAGCGTGTTCAAGATGCCTATTCGCTGCGCTGCGCACCTCAAGTGCATGGTGCGACACTCGATGCACTTGAACATGTTAAAGTCGTTTTAGAACGTGAAATGAATGCTGTGACAGATAATCCACTGATCTTCATCGAAACAAACGAAGCGATTAGTGCAGGAAACTTTCATGGTGAACCCTTAGCCATGGTTTTTGACTATTTAGGCATTGCACTAAGTGAACTTGCAAGTATTAGTGAACGTCGTATTGAACGTATGGTTAATCCACATCTATCATGTGGTTTACCACCTTTTTTAGCAAAACAATCAGGTTTAAATTCTGGGTTTATGATTATGCAATATACGGCAGCTTCACTCGTTTCTGAAAATAAAGTTTTCGCACATCCTGCATCTGTTGATTCAATCCCATCTTCAGCAAACCAAGAAGATCATGTATCGATGGGATCTATTTCTGCACGAAAAGCAAAGATGATTTTAGAAAATGTAAGAAAAGTGGTTGCGATTGAGTTGATGACTGCATGTCAGGCTATTGATCTACGTGGTAAGAAGAAGTTAGGTCAGTATACAAACAAAGTCTATGATAAGATTAGAACCTTTATTCCTTTCTTTGAAAAAGATGACATGTTATTTCCCTATATGCATGAAATGGAGAGAAAACTAAGTGAAGATGGATTCTATGAAGCCATTTTTAAGGAGGAGAAGTAATGAGAAGTATAACCCTAAAGGATATCTTTCAAACATTACCAGAACCTATTGTTTTTGATCAAAATTTAAGAAGAGCACCTAAACGAACTGCATCATTATCAAGTCATGATATTGAGCTTGCTTTAAAGAATGCACTTCGTTATATTCCACAAGAATGGCAAGACGAACTCATTCCAGAATTCTTAACAGAACTCATGGAAAGGGGTCGTATTTATGGGTATCGTTTTAGACCAAAAGAGTTAATCTTTGGTAAACCGATTGAATCTTATCAAGCGAGCACCTTAGAAGGTAAAGCGTTTATGGTCATGATTGATAACAATCTAGACCCTCAAGTCGCTTTATATCCATATGAACTTGTCACATATGGTGAAACCGGACAAGTCTGTCAAAATTGGATGCAATATCATTTAATAAAAAAATATTTAGAAATCATGACACATCAGGAAACATTAACTGTGATGTCAGGTCATCCTCTTGGGTTATTTGATAGTCACGAAAGAGCTCCAAGGGTCATCATTACAAATGGTCTGATGGTTGGTATGTATGATCATCCAACCTCTTTTGAACGTGCACAAGCACTAGGTGTTGCTAATTATGGACAAATGACTGCAGGTGGCTGGATGTATATTGGTCCTCAAGGCATTGTTCATGGAACATATTCGACACTACTTAATGCAGGAAGACTAAAACTGGGAATTTCAAATAATCAAAACTTAGCAGGAAAACTCTTTGTATCTTCTGGTTTAGGGGGTATGAGCGGTGCCCAGGGTAAAGCGATACACATTGCGGGTGGTGTTGGTATTATTGCAGAAGTGGATATGTCACGTATAGTAACACGACTTAAACAGGGTTGGATAGATCGTGTTACAGATAATCAAGAAGAAGCATTTCATCTTGCAAGAGAAGCTCAAATCAAACAAGAAGCATTAGCCATTGCCTATCATGGTAATATCGTTGATCTTTTAGCATGTGCGTGTATGAATCATGTAAAAATCGATTTATTAAGTGATCAAACATCATGTCATGCGGTTTATGAAGGTGGTTATTGTCCGTATCAACTTTCATTTAGCAAACGGACTGAGATGCTTAAGCATGATCAAGAAAAATTTAAAGCATTAGTCAATGAATCTTTAATCAAGCACTATCATTACATTGAAGAACTTGTATCAAGAGGAACCTACTTTTTTGATTATGGGAATGCCTTCTTAAAATCAGTTTATGATGCAGGTGAAACATCCATGTGTAAAAATGGCGTTAATGATTTAGAAGGCTTTAATCAACCATCTTATGTCGAAGAGTTGATGGGTCCACTTTTATTTGATTATGGTTATGGTCCATTCCGTTGGGTATGTTTATCTGGAAAACAAGAAGATCTTGACTTAACCGATTTAGAAGCGATGAAACTCATTCCAAAAGACAAACGTTTCCAAGATTATGATAACTATATGTGGATTAAAAATGCTAAAGACAATGCGTTAGTTGTTGGTACAAAAGCACGTATTTTATATCAAGATGCAGAAGGCAGATTAAAAATTGCACTTAAATTTAATGAACTTGTGAGAGAGGGTCTTGTGGGTCCAATCATGTTAGGTAGAGACCATCACGATACGGGTGGAACAGATTCACCTTTTAGAGAAACAGCAAACATTAAAGATGGTTCAAATATTATGGCCGATATGGCAACCCATGTTGCCTTAGGAAATGCAAGTCGCGGCATGAGTTTGGTTGCACTTCATAACGGTGGTGGTGTTGGTGTTGGTAAATCCATTAATGGTGGCTATGGCATGGTCTTAGATGGATCTTTAAGAGTTGATGAGATTTTAAAAGAAGCGATGATCTATGATGTGATGGCAGGCGTTTCAAGACGTGCTTGGGCGACGAACGATCACGCGATTGAAACTGCATTAACATTTAATCAAAATCAAGATAGAGCAACCATTACCATTCCTTTTTTAAGTGATGAAGAAAAGATTAAACAAGCGATCAAAAACTACAAGAAGGGAAATTAAATCATGAAAATTGTACAATGTGTCCCCAATATCAGTGAGGGTAGAGACTTACAAAAAATTGAAAGAATCATAGAACCATTAAGACATCAAGAAGGCTTTAAACTGATTAGTTATGAACCCGATAAAGATTATAATCGTACGGTGATTACACTAATTGGTGATCCAGATAAAATGATTATTCCATTGATCAACTTTGTTCAAAAAGCGATGGAAGAAATTGATATGAATCAACATCACGGAGAACACCCAAGAATGGGTGCGGTTGATGTCATTCCATTTATTCCTATCCAAGAGATGACACTTGATGAATGCGTCAACTATGCGAAATCCCTTGCAGATCATGTATCATTCATGTATCAGATTCCAGTCTTTCTTTATGCGAAAGCAGCACAAGTAAAAGAAAGAGAAAGCTTACCTGAAATCAGACGTGGCGAATTTGAAGGGATGAAAGAAAAAATTCAAGATCCGATGTGGAAACCAGATTATGGTCCTTCATTTATTCATCCTACATTTGGTGTCGTTGCTATAGGAGCAAGACTTCCACTCATTGCATTTAATATCGATTTAAATACGATGGATGAAAAGATTGCGTCTGCAATCGCAAAAGCAATCAGACAATCTTCTGGTGGTTTTCAATATATCCAAGCAGGACCAGCAACACTTGTTGAAAGAGGTCATGTTCAAGTCACGATGAACATTTTAGATTATAAAAAGAATCCGATATACCGTATTTTAGAAACGGTAAAAATGGAAGCTAAACGGTATCAAGTCAATGTGATGAGTTCGGAAATCGTGGGGCTTTTACCAAAAGAAGCTATCACGGATTCTCTTAAGTATTATTTGCAAACTGAGAAGATCACATTTGATAAAAATATGTCTTTTGAGACGATTGTAGAACTCGTTAGAACCTATTTATTATTTAGAGATTTTGACATCGAAAAAATGATTGAAGCCAATCTTTAAAAGGAGGAATCATCATGCATGCTGATCGTATTATTTATCATATTAAATCGATATATACATCCGAACAAGTGCCACCTGTTAAAGGAAAGAGCATGTCTTTGATCAAAGAGATTAAGGATGGATTTATCGCAATTAAAGATGGAAAAATAATCGGTATCGGTGAAGGTGAAGGAGATTCATATATTCACTCTGAAACAGAACTGATTGATGCACATCAGATGATTATGATTCCTGGTCTAATCGATTCACACACGCACCTTGTTCATGGTGGCTCAAGAGAATATGAGTATGAAAAACTTCAAAAAGGAACGCCTTACTTAGAGATTTTAAATCAAGGTGGTGGCATTTTAGGTACCGTGATGCATACCAGAAATGCAAGTTTTGAAGAACTCTATCATAAGGCTTATCACTCTTTAGATCTGATGATGACTTACGGTGTAACAACGGTTGAATCAAAGAGTGGTTATGGCCTATCTTTTGAGCATGAAACCAAACAACTGAGAGTGAATCAAAGACTTAATGATCATCATCCAATCAGAGTTTTATCAACCTATATGGGTGCACATGCTGTCCCCAAAGAATATATAGGTAGAAAAAACGAATATATGTTATCGATGATGGAAGATATCAAAAAAATAAAGGATTTAGAACTTGCAGAAGCGGTTGATGTTTTTTGTGAAGAAGGTGTTTTTTCGGTTGATGAGACAAACATGATTTTAGAACATGCAAAATCATTAGGTTATCAGATCAAGATGCACGCAGATGAAATACATCCACTCGGTGGTGCAGGACTTGGTGTTAAACTTGGGTGCAGTTCAGTTGATCATTTAATGGCCATCAAAAATGTAGATATTGATCTTCTAGCGCAATCGAATACGGTTGCTAATGTCTTACCAGGAACGTCATTTTATTTAAAAAAAGGATATGCGAAGGCAAGAGAAATGATTGATAGAGGTGTCGCATTATCTATTGCGGGGGATTATAACCCTGGATCTTGTCCGACAGAAAATTTTCAATTGATCATGCAACTCGCATCGAATCAAATGAAACTGACTCCAGAGGAAGTTTTAACTGCTGTCACAATCAATCCCGCTTATCATTTAGGTTTATCATCATCTAAAGGTTCTTTAGAAGTTAGCAAGGATGCAGATTTCGTCTTGCTTGATATCCCTAATTTAACGTATATGCTTTATCACTTTGGTATCAATCATACAAAAGATGTTTATATTAAAGGTAAAAAAGTGGTCAGTGACCAGAAAGTGGTGAAAAGTTTATGAGTAAGCTTATTGATTTATCGGTTCAATCATTTATTCATGAAGTTGATTCTAAATCACCGGCTCCAGGTGGTGGTAGTGTATCTGCACTGATGTCAGCTATGGGAGTTGCCCTCATGCGCATGGTAGGACACTTATCTGTTGATAAAAAGAAATTTTTAGCCTTAGATTCCAAAATTCAATTTGAATTTAAAGATGTTGTAGAGTCACTTGAAGTTGTTAAAGAAGAGTTTATGCATCTGATCGATCAAGATACAGAAGCATTTAACCTCATTGTTAAAGCATATCAAATGCCAAAAAATACTGAAGAAGAAATCACAATGAGAAAAGAAAAAATTCAAGAAGGAACGATGAAAGCCATTATGGTTCCTCTAAAAGTAGCTACACTTTCTTTATCAGCTTTACATCAATTTGATTATATTTTAACTTATGGTAATAAACAAACCATTTCTGATTTAGGTGTCGCTACACTCTCACTTTCTTCTGGCGCACTAGGTGCCATCATGAATGTGATGATTAATCTTCCAGGACTTGATGATGAGATTGCAAAAAAACAATTTTTATTCCAAGTTGAAGACTTGAAACACAAGGTTGAAGAAGCAAGAGAAGATCTTCTTAAAAAGGTTTATCTTTCGCTTAATTCAAAGTAAGAAAATAGATTCATTCTAAATAAGAAATTTAGTCAAGATATAGCCTTGAACTAAACCTATTCATACCGTATAATAAAGTTAATCGAATCGACATGATGGTGCTGATGAAGCCTAACAGGGAATCAAGTGATAATCTTGAGCTGTCCCAGCAACCGTGATACGGACGAAATGCGAATGACCACTGCTAAAGCGGGAAGGTGCAGAGTAGGATGATGTTAAGCCGGGAGACCTACCACATATGTCAAAGCGAGTCATCTTCTGGGGTTGAGAAGGACAAAAATCCTCTTTTTGTCTATTTCCATACCCCAAAGGTATGGTTTTTTATTTGAGAAAAGGAGAATTTACATGAAAAGATTAGGTTTTGTTGTCTTATTTTTCTTAAGTATCGTGCTTCTTGCTGGTTGTCAGGAAGCAACTCCAACAGGCGATACGTTTTTAGTTGAAGTGAAAGGTATTTCAGGTGAAGTTTTACTGAGTGAAGATGTGGTTTATCCAGAAAACACCGAACTTAGTTTACTTGAAATCATTGATGAAGCTATTGATTTAGATTATGAGTTAAGTCAATATGGTGCATTTATTAAAGGTGTTGGTGGGAATTACCCCAAAGAATATGGGATCACCTTTAACTATTGGTGGGGCCTCTATGTGAATAACGAAATGAGTATGACGGGTCTTGATCAAATCACTTATGAAGAGGACATGGTGATTGAATTTAGAGAGTCAACGATGTTATCCGCATTCGACTTAGAAATGAACGCATATATTGATACATTTTTAGAAAATTTAACAGATGATTATTTAAATGAAACTGTGATGAGCCAACATGTGCTTGCAGCAATTAAACAGCTCGGATTTTATGGTTATGACATTCCAGATTTAACAGCAATAACCTACCCAACATTTGATGATTCAACGATTGGTAATGCATTTAAATCAGCTTTAGTGATGCATGCTAAAGATCAAACACCAAGTGTATCATTTTTAAACACATTTTTAGGATTCCAAGTGACAAATCCATATGATGCAGTGACTTATTTAAATGCATTTGATGTGCTATATAAAACGATTGAACACGAGAGAAGAGATGCTGTTGTTTCTTATCTCTTAACAGAAGAACCAAGTTTTATGGATGCAGATTATGCTGCCATGGCATTAACAGCTGTATCTTCTGTAAGAGAAAGTGAAAATGGAACTCAAATTATTAATGCAATGGTTACTTATATTAAAGACAGCATGAGTAAAGATGGCGTCGTTTCTTGGGGAAATGCAAACGCATCTTCAACAGCTGCAGTTATCTTAGGACTTTTAGCCATTGGAGAAGATCCTCGTAGTGAAGCATACACAGTAGATGGTGTTGATTTGATGGAAGCATTAATGCTTTATCAAGGAGATGCAGGATTTAAATATTTACAAGCAGATACAAATGATGATCTCGCATTCTCAACACCTCAAGCATTTGCAGCACTTGTCGCTTATAAAATTGTTAGAGATCAACTGGCTTATTCAACCCACCAACTCAATTTATGGGTGATTGAATAAAGATAAAGGATGTGATGGCATGAAACCTATACAATTAAAGATATTGATTTCAGCCATCGTTATCATCGTTGGTGTGGTTTTAATCAGACTCTTTCTTTTTGAAAATCGCGCTGACCAAAGTGGAACTATCTATCTTACAATCACTGGAGAAAATGAAGAAATCGTATATGAAGGTGAATTGGAATTTATCGAAGGTGATTCATTCTATGATGTTCTTGATAGACATTTTGAACTCACCTGTGCAACTGCTACCTATCAACCAGATGAAGGATGTAACTATACATTTAACAGTATTCTTTATCAAGGTAAAGTGATTTTAGGTATTAAGAATGATGACTTTGAACTTATGACAAACTGGTCTGATACCTTTTTATCCTTTTATTATATGGAAAATGGCGAAAAAAAATTAGCCACCGTTGGACCAAGTCGATTAGCGTTTGAAGATCAAGATGAAATTTTAATACACTATGAAAATGCGTGGGAGTGATTTCGTTTGAGCATAACACAGAAAGCAATTAAAGATGTTGCACTGATTGCCATTTGTTCGGCAATTCTTTTCGTGCAACAACTTGCACTTTCTGTGCTTCCTAACATTCAGTTTTCGACGTTGCTTGTTGTTTTATATGCGAAAGTGTTAGGGTTTAGAAGAACATCACTTATTATTACAATTCATGTAATTACCTATAATGTTTTATCACCTTTCGGATCAGTTATTCCAACATATTTACCCTTCATGTATGCAGCTTGGATGCTTATTCCCATTTTTCTTTCAACTGTATTTAAAAAGGTTGATTCTGCATTTGGACTTGCTGTCATTGGTTTTTTCTTTGGATTTGTTTACGGATGGATGTTTATTCCCGCGGCGGTCTTTTTAACAGATGCACCATTTCTTGCGTACTTAGTGATGGATATACCCTTTGAAATCATGATGGCATTATCAAACTTCATTACGATTTATTGGTTATTTGAGCCACTGAAAAAAGTTTTAAGTGAACAATTAGCACGTTACGAACATAAACAAAAAAATGGCGATTCAATTTAGAATCGCCATTTCATTTTTAATTATGCTAACCAAACGAGTTTCTTGTAAAGGATTAATGAGATTGTATCAACAATCATAAAGAAGAAACCAAATGGGAAAACCAAGATACCAATAATGATTAATACGACATTATTTGTATCGATACCTTTGACAATACGGTAAATACCCCAATACACACCCCATAATAGTGCAAGAAGAATCTTAATGATTAATGGTAAATCATCACTAAACTTGATAAAACTTTTCATTCGTTTATTCCTCCTATGTTCTTTATAACACTAGTATAGTCCTATTTTCTTAATTTGTAAATTGTTTAAACTGAAGATGAACAATCATCATTCACTTACTTTCAGTAAAAGTTCGAAAAGTGATTGACAGCGCTTTCATCGTTCGATTATAATGAATATAGATACGATACAGAGGTGCGATCTATTGTGTATGCCATCAAATAAAGGAAGGGATATCCGCTTGATGGTTGAAGGAGTATGTCGCCGAAAGCTTAATGTGCATCCCCACATTAACCTTGATGATTGAGGAAACACCTCCTTCATTGCCATTTTAAACATAAATGGAGAGCTGTCCTTGACAGTGCTCCTATTTTTTTTTGAAAAGAGGTTAGATGAATGATTAAAAAATTTAAGATTGGTGACCAAAAAAGTTATGAACGCGTGATTACACAAGAAGAAGTTACGCAATTTGCAGCGATTACGGGTGATTTTAATTTAGCGCATTATGATGAAGATTTTTGTAAACGAACGATCTTTAAAAAGCCGATTGTTCACGGTATGTTTGTCGGATCTTTGTTTTCTAAAGTGTTTGGTATGGAATATCCAGGTGGAGGTATGATTTATTGTACACAGAATTTAAAGTTTTTAAAACCTGTTTATCCCGACACAATGCTTAAAATTGTGATTACAGTGAAAGAGATTATTTTAGAGAAAAATCGCGTGATATTTACGACGGAAGTCTTTAACGATCTAGGTGAATGTGCAGTAACCGGTGAAGCCATGATGATGCCACGAAAAGAAAGCGACTGCTTATAGCATTAAAGGAGAAGAAAATATGATGAAAGTTACACATAAATTAAGATTATCTGAACATGATGCACATTATGGTGGTCATTTGGTTGATGGAGCAAGAGTTTTAGGTTTATTTGGTGATGTTGCGACTGAAATACTAATCAGACATGATGGTGATGAAGGTCTATTTAGAGCGTATGAAAAAGTTGATTTTTTAGCACCACTTTATGCAGGTGATTTTATTGAGGTTGAAGCAGAATTGATTTCAGTTGGAAAATCATCAAGAAAAATGCATTTCAAATGTTTTAAGATTATTACTGCAAGACCAGATATCTCAGCATCAGCAGCGGATTTACTTGCTGAAAAGATTTTAGTCACTGAAGCGATTGGAACGTGCGTAGTTTTAGTTGATAAGATGAGAGGTCATCATGAATAAACTGATCATTACATGCGCGATTTCTGGTGCAGAAGTGACCAAAAAAGATAATCCATATGTTCCATATACGATTCAAGAGATGGCAGAGGAAGCTTATCAGGCTTATAATGCAGGTGCAGCGATCATCCATCTACATGTAAGACATGATGATGGAAGACCAACACAAAGCAAATTACGCTATGAAAAAGCGATTAAAGCGATTAAAAAGCGTTGTCCAGATGTCATTATTCAACCATCAACGGGTGGTGCTGTTGGGATGTCTCGTGATGAAAGACTAAAACCAACACTTTTGTCACCTGAAATGTGCACACTTGATTGTGGGACACTCAATTTTGGTGGTGATGATATCTTCGTCAATACTGAAAACGATATTAAGTATTTCGCACATCGCATTTATGAAAAGAGTATATTTCCTGAACTAGAGTGTTTTGAAAAAGGGCACATCGATTTAGTTTTAAGGCTTCATAAGAAAGGTTTTATAAAGACCCCCATGCATTTCTCCTTTGTCTTAGGTGTTAATGGTGGAATGACAGGCGAAGAAAGAGATTTTCATTTTATGCGAGAAAGTATTCCTATGGATGCGACCTACAGTGTTGCAGGTATAGGGAAATATGAATTTTCTCTTGCAGAACTTTCTATCAAATATGGTGGTCACGTTCGCGTAGGATTAGAAGATAATTTATATCTTGAAAAAGGTGTTTTAGCAAAAGGTAATCAAGAACTGGTTGAAAAAGTTGTACAGATTGCAAAATCATATGGCAGAGAAATTGCTACACCTGATGAAGCGAGACAAATCTTAGGATTAAGGAGAATATGAAGATGGCAGAATCACGTTTTGGTACACATCGCGTCATTGAACCTAAAGGAAGTTTACCGCAAGCTGCATTTTGTATTGATGCAACTCCAGTTTGTGGGGATACAGAGATTTTGATCGATGTCGATGTATTAAATATTGACAGTGCATCCTTTCATCAACTTAAAGAAGCTTGTAATCATGATGTTGATAAAATGAAACAGATGATTAAAGATATCGTTAAAGCACAGGGAAAAATGCAAAATCCAGTGACTAAAAGTGGGGGGATGCTCATTGGTACAGTAAGACAAGTGGGAAAACTTCACCATGATCAACATCTTCAAAAAGGGATGAAGATTGCTACATTGGTCTCTTTATCTTTAACACCGCTTTATATTGAAGATATTCATGAGATTAACTTAACTAATGAACAGGTAAGTATCACTGGACAAGCTATTCTTTTCGATTCAGGAATCTATGCAGTGATACCTGATGATATGGATGAAAAACTTGTTTTAGCAGCACTTGATGTGTGCGGTGCACCTGCACAAGTGAAAAAACTTACAAAGTCAGGACAAACCGTGTTTATCATAGGTGCAGCAGGTAAATCAGGACTACTTTGTAGTTATGTCGCTAAAAAACAAGTGGGCAAAAAAGGTAAAGTCATCGGTTTAGTGAATGAAGAATCTCAAGTTAAACTCTTAAAAGAGTTAGGCTATGTGGATGAGATCATTATGGAAAACGCACTAAACAGTGTTTCAGTTTATGAGCACATGATTAACATCACTGATGGTAAATTGGCAGATTTAACCATCAATGTTGTTAATGTTCCTTCAACAGAAATGACATCGATTCTAGCAACCAAAGATGAAGGGATTGTTTATTTCTTTAGTATGGCAACATCATTTACAAAAGCAGCTTTAGGAGCTGAAGGCGTTGGAAAAGATGTCACCATGATGATTGGTAATGGATATACCAAAGATCATGCTGAAATCACCTTAAATTTATTTAGAGAAAATAAACAACTCTACGATTTATTCATGAAGAAATACGCATAGGGAGAGACGTATGAAATTAAATTTAAACGAAAGTTATTTAGCACGAAAAAAAGCTTATTTTGGACACGTCAGTGAAGAAGAATGGAATGACTGGAAATGGCAGACAGCACATCGCATTCGTAACGCTGAAGAGTTAAAAAAATATGTTCCATTAACTAAGGATGAAGAAGATACGATTCATCGTATTTTAGGCCATTTAAGAATGGCGATTACACCTTATTATTTAACTCTAATTGACCCTGAAGATCCAAGTTGTCCGATCAGACAACAAGCTGTTCCTTTTAGCGGTGAACTAATTCAAGGAAAAAATGATTTACTTGATCCACTCCATGAAGACCATGATTCACCCGTACCTGGATTAACACATCGTTATCCTGATCGCGTTTTATTTTTGATTACAGATATGTGTTCGATGTATTGTCGTCATTGTACAAGAAGACGATTTGCTGGTCAAAAAGATGGTGAAATGAAGTTAGAAAATATTGATCGAGCAATCAACTACATTAAAGAACACGAAGAAGTCAATGACGTTTTACTTTCTGGTGGGGATGCGTTTATGGTAAGTGATGAACGCATTGAATATATTTTAAAAAAATTAAGAGAAATCGATCACGTGCAAGTGATTCGTTTTGGTACAAGAACACCCGTTGTTATGCCACAAAGAGTTACTGATAAGTTAGTCGATATGCTTAAAAAGTACCATCCTATTTGGGTTAATGTTCATTTTAATCACCCGAATGAGATCACACCCGAATCTAAAGCAGCAATTGATAAGTTAGTCAATGCGGGCATTCCTGTAGGTAATCAATCAGTTTTACTCAAAGGGGTTAATGATTGTGTGCATATTATGAGAAAACTGGTTAAAGGATTAATAGCTATCCGAGTAAGACCATATTACATCTATCAATGTGATTTATCCTTTGGTATTGAACATTTTAGAACAAGTGTCTCTAAAGGTATTGAAATTATTGAAGGTTTAAGAGGACACATTTCAGGTTTAGCAATTCCAACGTTTGTTGTTGATGGACCTAATGGCGGTGGAAAGATTCCTGTGATGCCAAACTATGTGATCTCACAAGCACCTGGTAAAGTTGTACTTAGAAACTATGAAGGTGTGATGACCACGTACAGTGAACCAGACACTTATATTTCAGAATGTCAATGTGAGGATTGTAAAAAAGAAAAGCTCGATGGAATTAGTGGCATGTTACAGGGTAACCGTATTTCAATGGAACCTGAGTTTTTAAAACGTAAAGATCGGATGAAACATGATTAACCTTTTAGGTCACTGCAAGACAATAGGTATTGTTGGTCTTGCAAAAAATACGGGTAAAACAACAACACTCAACTATTTGATTCAAAACTATCAACACCAGATTCTTGGCTTAACTTCGATCGGTTTAGATGGAGAAGAAATCGATCAAGTTAACTTTCTTCCTAAACCTCGAATTAAGGTTTTTCCTGGAATGGTGGTTGCAACTTCAGCTGAGTGTTTAAATCAAACAGACGTTTCTTTTCAAGTGATTAAAGAGACATCTTTTCAAACTGCATTGGGTAAAGTCTTTATGGTAAAGGCTTTAACAGAAGGTTTTATCATGCTAGCAGGACCAACAACCAATAAAGAACTCAACCAGTTGATTGAGATGATGAAACTCTATACAGATATGATCTTTGTCGATGGAGCATTATCTAGAATGACATTTTCTGCAATCTCTGAACTTGATGGTATCGTGTTAGCAACAGGTGCAGCTTTCTCAGAAGAAATGTCAGAAACCATCATGAAGACAGAGCATGTCATCAAAACGTTTAGTTATGATCTTACGCAAAGAGATATCAATGATAAATTCTCGTTTTTTGCAGAATGCGATCATGAATCTTATCCGTTGGCCCATAAAAAATATGAGGAGATAAAAGGTATATTGCATCAGATAAAAGATAGGGTAAAGTGGGTATACATTAAAGGTGCAATCACTGAAAAGATGATTCAAATGTTCATCGATCTTAGAATTAATCATTTTGAACTTGTTATTGACGATCCAGCAAAACTTTTATTTCATCATCACTATGCAGATGTATTTGATAAACTCCATATACATGTAACTGTAAGAAAGAAATGTCCTCTTGTCTTGATCACGGTAAATCCGTATCGACCTGTAGGAACATCCTATGATCCTTTTGTATTTGAAAAAATGATTAAAGCATTAACCGATATCAATGTCATCAATGTGAAGCGCGTGGAGGTAAACAATGGAAAATAAACTATTATTAAATCAAGAAACGATTGCATCATGTAGAAAAGATGCAAAAAAGATTGCAGATCAAGTTCAATCTTATATTGATAAGCATACAACCGTTGCTGTTGAAAGAACGGTTTTAAGATTGCTTGGTATTGATGGTGTTGATGAATTTGGAAGACCACTCGTCAATGCGGTCATTGATCACATTGTCGAAAAGGCAGACCTTTCTTTAGGTGTATCTCACTACATGCATTATGCAGTTAAAGAAAGTGAAGAAACACCACAAGAAATCAGTCGTAGAATTGCTAATAAAACACTAGACTTATCCGTATATCAAACGTATTCACCAGTAATCAAACACGATGCTCTTCAACCTTTTATCGAAAAAACATTAGCTAGAGTGGATGCGATGAAAGAGTTAAGAAAAGGCTGGATTGAAAGAACAGGAAAAAAAGATACACCGAGTAAATATGTGATTGTAGCAACAGGTAATATCTATGAAGATATGAAACAAGCCGTATCAGCAGCTAAAAAAGGTGCTGATATCATTGCGGTCATCAGAAGTACTGGACAATCACTTTTAGACTATGTTCCCTTTGGAGCAACCACAGAGGGCTTTGGTGGAACATATGCAACTCAAGAAAACTTTAGATTAATGCGTCAAGCATTAGATCAAGTATCTGAAGAAGAAAATCGTTATATCAAACTTGTTAATTACGCATCCGGATTATGCATGCCTGAAATCGCTGCGATGGGTGCAATTGAACGTCTTGATATGATGTTAAATGATTCTCTATATGGCATTATTTTTAGAGACATTAATATGAAAAGAACTTTAGTCGATCAATATTTTTCGCGGGTGATTTCAAGTTACGCTGAAATTATCATTAACACCGGAGAAGATAATTATTTAACGACGTCCGATGCATTTGATCACGCGCATACCGTTTTAGCATCACAGTTTATTAATGAACAGTTCGCTAAAAATGCAGGTATGAAAGAATCACTGATGGGTTTAGGACATGCATATGAAATTGATCCAAATATGGAGAATAGTTTTTTATATGAACTGGCTCAAGCTGAAATGGCAAGAGAAATCTTTCCAAATTCTCCTTTAAAATATATGCCACCAACAAAACATATGACTGGTGATATTTTCAAAGGATGTGTTCAAGATGCACTTTTTAATGCAGTATCTGTATCTACGAAACAGTCCATACATTTACTGGGTATGATGACAGAAGCGATTCATACGCCGTTTATGAGTGATCGTGCGATTGCTTTAAATATTGCATCCTATATTGAAAAAGCGTTTAAAAATTTTGGTGACGATATCCAATTTAAACCAGATGGTATCATTGTTAAACGTGCACAAGATGTTTTATCTAAAGCATGGCATCTTCTTAAGGAAATTAAGGAAGAGGGATTGTTTAAAGCTTTAGAAAAAGGACGATTTGCAGAGATTTCTCGCAAAGAAGATGGAGGAAAAGGGCTCCATGGTGTTTTTTTAAAACATCAAAACTACCAAAACCCAATCCTTGACTTACTTAAATCGCGTATGAAGGAGGGATCAAGATGAGTTCTAAATCAACATGGGTACGTCCTTATGGGGATACCGAAAATGATGGAAAAATTCAGATTTCATTTTCACTTCCAGTACCAGTATCACCACTAGGTGAAGAGGCTGCTAAAAAGATAGCTTTACAAATGGGGATTCATGATCCGAGTGTCGTTCATTATGAAGCATTATCAGATACGTTTAGTTTTTATATTCTCTATGGTAGAACGGAACATCAAGTAGACATTGCGAATTTAAATGTGGTTGAAGTAGACCATCATACGATGAGTAAAGAAGATGTTGAGGTATACATTGAAAAAAATTTCACTGAACCACTCGTTTTTGTAGGTGCATCAACAGGAACTGACGCACACACGGTTGGTATTGATGCCATCATGAATATGAAGGGCTACAATGGTCATTATGGACTTGAACGCTATAAAGGAATTAAAGCGTATAATTTAGGTGGACAAGTTGATAATGAAACACTTTTAGAAAAAGCGATTGATTTGAATGCAGATGTGATTCTTATTAGTCAGACAGTAACTCAAAAAGATGTTCACATTGAAAACTTAACCAAATTCATTGAATTACTCGAAGCTGAAAATAAACGAAACGACTTTGTTGTTATCATTGGTGGTCCACGTATTCATCATGGACTTGCAAAAGAATTAGGTTATGATGCTGGATTTGGTCCGAAAAAATATGCTTTTGATGTCGCTTCATATGCGGTTCAATACTTATATGAAAAAGGTGTGAAGGTTAAAAGATAGTTTGAGTCATTTTGAGGTATGGTAAAATAGAGATATACCTCATCAGGAAGTGGGGATGTTTGTTGAAACGTATATTACACTTTAAAGCGTTTATCATACCTGCGATCTATTTTGTGGTGATGGCAGAAATAGCCACATGGAACTCGCCGGAACTTTTTTCACGTGTTCATCACACATTTTCGGTTTTAGGTGCACAAGCATTCGATCAAGCGTGGCTGATGAATACGTGTTGGATTGGCTTTGGAGTGTTAGTTTTGATCATAACATCGATGTATCACCAAAAAGAAGATCTACCACTTGCGATTACCTATCCCATTATTGCTTTTGCGATTTCTGTTATTTTGATTGGTATTTGGCGAAGTGATTCTGGTTTAGTCCAAGCATCGACTGATATTGATGAAGCTAAAGACCACCTCATTTTCTATACGATTGGTTTAGGATCAATCATACTTGGCATCATTTTACATGCACTCATGTCCCAATCTAAAAAAATGAAGTATATGCATCTTATGTTTGGCATTCTGATGGTGATATTGATGACATTACTTTATGCAACCTCACACTACCAAGGTCTATTTGATCGATTATTGTGGGCAGTCATTCTGGTATGGCTTTCCTCTATGTTTGGAAGGATGGAAACACATGGCAACCTCAGTTGATTTTAAAGATTATATGGAAGATCAATGTAGGGGTCTTGGTGATGTCAGATTTAAAAAAATGTTTGGTGAATATGGACTTTTCTACAGAGAAAAAATGGTTGGTGTTTTAGCAGACAATAAGCTCTATATAAAACCTACGGATGAAGGTAAAACATTAGTAAAAGATGTTGTTATGGAAAAGTTTTATGAACAAGGAAACCCCTATTTTTTAATTGAAGATACTGATGATCGTGATCTTTTATGGAAACTGATCATCAAGACATATGAAGTATTACCAGCACGAGTTGAAAAGAAAAGGAAAATGAGGTAGGCATATGAAGATCTATACAAAACGAGGAGATCAAGGACAAACAGATTTATTTAATAAACGCGTTAGTAAAGCGGATTTACATATCATGGTTAACGGTTCAATGGATGAAGCAATGGCGTTTTTGATCATGGGTAAACATTACATGAGAGTACCTGAAGTCATTTCAGACATTGATACTATTCACGGTCATTTATTTTCTATTGCGCATGAGATTGCGTTAAACGATCCTGCGAAAGCAATCACAAAAGAAAGTGATGTTTTGTGGTTAGAAAAAAGATTGGATCATTACGATTCATTTTTAGAACCGCTCACCAAATTTATTAAACTTGATCAAACGAAAGCAGCATCTTGGCTTAACCTAGCAAGAGTGACTGTAAGACGCGCTGAAAGAGAACTCGTCATGCTTGCTCATGAACAAGATATCAATACGTATACACTTCAATATATCAACCGTTTATCTGACTATTTATTTACGGTAGCTAGATACTTCGATGAAGTCAAATAAAGGAGGGATGTCATGAATAAAATTAGAGTTATTATTTGGGGATTTGGTGCCATGGGCAAGGGCATGGCTCAAATGCTTCTCATGAAAAAAGGTGTTGAAATCGTTGGCATCTGTGATTTAAATCCAAGTTTAATTGGTAGAAATTTTGCGGATGTCCTTGAAGTTCAAACAGATCATCCTAAAGTTTATATTTCTGATCAAATCGATCTTTTACTACAACATCAAAAAGCTGATATTGTCTTACTTTGCACAGATAGCTTTGTTAAAGGTGCTTTCGAAAAAATAAAGAAGATTGTTACGTACAAAGTGAATGTGATTTCTACTGCAGAAGAAATGGCATATCCCATGGCTTCAGAACCTGAACTCGCTAAACAGATTGATCATTTAGCGAAAGCTTTTGGTGTCACAGTTTTAGGTACAGGTATAAATCCAGGATTTATTATGGATTTATTAGTAGTTGCACTCACAGGAACCATGGTTGATGTCAAGTTTATTGAAGCGAAAAGAATTAACTCACTATCACCTTTTGGACCCACAGTGATGAGGGAACAAGGTGTTGGTGATTCACTGGATGAATATCATCATCGAGTTGCTGAAAAAGAACTCGCTGGACATGTTGGATTTAATGAATCAGTTCATATGATTGCGGATGCTTTGGGTATTAAACTTGACGAATTTACACAACAGATGGAGCCTATCGTAACTGAGATTGACCGTAAGAGTACTTATGGTGAAGCTAAAGCAGGTCATTTAGCAGGCATTAATATGACGGGTCAAGGATTGGTGAATGGGGATGTATTCATTAACATGATTCATCCGCAGCAGATCGAACCTGAATCAGCAGGTATTCAAACAGGCGATTACATCAACTTAAAAGGTACGCCAAACATTCATATGTCGATCACACCAGAGATTAATGGTGGTGTTGGAACGATTGCGATGTGTGTGAATATGATTCCCCATGTTTTAAACGCGAAACCAGGTTTGAAAACGATGATTGATCTACCCGTACCACGTGCTATTTTAGGTGATATGAGAGATTTACTCGATCGTTAATAGCAGCCATCTTTGAAGGAAATCTATAATAAAAGATTTCCTTTTTTGTTTTTTTAACCGATAGTCTATACAAAATCGGTTAAAAATGATATCATTGAGATAGGTAAGCGCTTTCAATTTATGGGTTCCTTTTTTTATGTGTAACGGAGGAAATAAATCATGATTGATCAAAAAACATATGTCGAGATTTATCGCATCATACTACCGATTGAAGAAAGATCTTCAAATCTACCGAGTGATACAAAACGGGTTCCTTTTGAGATGAGATTAAGAGGAAGACTTGTTTCTCCAGCGGAACTGGGTGATATGGTTGAAATTGAGACAGCATCAAAACGCATTGAAAAAGGGATTTTGGTTGCAGTGAATCCCTTCTTTAACCATAACTATGGGCATTATGTTTTGATGTTAACTGAAGTTCGTGATGTCATTTTAAGCGAAACGGAGGATCTTATATGAGCTACCAAGATGTAATGAATCAAAAAAATGAGATCATGCGCAAAGCTTTACAGATGAACTATGATCAGTTTGAAGGACCAGGCATTGGTTTTGATTATGAGAAGATGATGGCATCTTCTGGGTATACCTTAGAAGATGTGATTCGAATTCAAAAAGAAAATAACATTGGTAGTACACCAATGATTGAGTTAAAAAGACTATCTGCATACGCTAGAAAGTTTGCAAAACCAGGATATGGGGCACGTATATTCTTAAAAGATGAATCTCAAAATTTATCGGGTTCATTTAAAGCAAGAAGAGCTGCGATGTCCATCTATCAAGCAAAGAAACTGGGATTTAAAGGCGTGATTGCTGCTACATCAGGAAACTATGGTGCTGCAGTTGCTGCACTAGCAGCACGTCAAGGTTTGAAATGTATTATCGTGCAAGAATGCTACGATTCAAATGGGGTTGGACAACCTGAAATCATTGAAAAAGCGAGAGCTTGTCAAGCATATGGTGCTGAAGTGGTTCAGCTATCGGTGGGACCTGAACTTTTTTATCAGTTTTTAGTGCTATTAAAAGAAACAGGTTATTTTAATGCATCCCTTTACTCTCCTTATGGTGTTATGGGTATTGAAACGTTAGGTTATGAAATTGCGAAAGATATGCATGAAAAAGAAGGAAAATATCCTGAAGCTGTTATTTGTACGAATGCCGGTGGTGGTAATTTAACAGGTACAGCAAGAGGACTTAAAAAAGCTGGAGCTACTGATACAAAGATTATTGCAGCAAGCGTAGATTTATCCGGTCTTCATATGGCATCCGATCATGATTTCAATTTAAAATCATTTACAACTGGTCATACAGGATTTGGTATTCCTTTTTCAACATTTCCAGATCGAAGCGATGTTCCCAGAAGTGCTGCAAGACCCTTAAGATATATGGATTATTACGGGTTAGTCAATCAGGGATCAGTATTTTTTATTACTGAAGCGTTAGCGATTTTAGAAGGTATGGAAAGAGGTCCAGCAGGTAATACGAGTTTAGCACTTGCCTTTAGTCTTGCTCAAGAAATGAAAGATGATGAGATCATTGTCGTACAAGAAACAGAGTATACAGGTGCTGGTAAACATATGAATGCTCAAATCTCATTTGCGAGTGATCGTGGTGTTGAACTTCTTATGGGTAACCCTTTAGATGAAAAACCAGGAAAAAACTTGATCTTTCCTTCATCAGGAGCAATGTTAAAACATAAGGAAGTTTCACTAGATCATTTGAGAACAAGTTATTTAAAACGATATCAAGAGACGATGCTATTTCACTCAGATTATGAATACCTTGCACTTGAACTTAAAACAACAATAGAGCACGTTAAAAAACTCATGGAGGACTTAAATGAAGCCAAGAATTGATGACTTTAATGAACGAAGAAAACACTTAGCAAAGATGAGTGATGCTGAACTGAAAGCTTATTTTGAAAAACTTACGGATCAAATGATTGATCCACTTTTAGAACTCGCATATACGCATACGACACCAGCGATTGAACGAAGTGTATTGATGCGTATGGGTTTTTCAAGCTTAGAAGCAAAAACGTTAACTGAAAAAATGATGGATTATCATCTTTTAGAACATGGTGTAGGTCATGTTGTTATGCGTTATGCAACATTACATGGTTTATCTATGAGAGATGCAGGTTTAAAACTGATTGAAGATAGCAACGAACTAAACAAACTTGCGGAGGCATTTAAATGAATATTAACGATAAATTAGATATCCGTAAGATCTTATTAGACCTAGAGAACTATCGTCCTCGAAGAAGAGGTTGGATTTGGCGAGATCAATCACCTATTGATATGGGTCCATTTCACTATGTTCAAGCAAGTTCTCCATTAAAAAATAGTATTCCTCTTCCTTCAGCAAGACATTTAGGAAACATTGACCCACAACCGGATGCAACCATCACAACAGAGATTGCATCAGGTCGTTTTGAAGATGATATCAGAAGAATGCGTATGGCAGCATGGCATGGTGCAGATCATATCATGGTGATTCGTACAGCAGGACAATCTCATATGGATGGTCTGTTAGAAGGAACACCACAAGGTGTTGGTGGTGTGCCGATCACACGTAAACAAGTACGTGCACAGCGTAAAGCACTTGATTTCATTGAAGATGAAGTGGGAAGACCCATTAATTATCATTCTTATGTATCTGGTGTTGCTGGTCCTGAGATTGCAGTGATGTTTGTTGAAGAAGGGGTGAACGGTGCACACCAGGACCCTCAATATAATGTTTTATACCGAAATATTAATATGATCAGAAGCTTTGTTGATGCAGCTGAAAGTAAAAAGATTATGGCTTATGGTGGTTTAGCACAAATCGATGGTGCACATAATGCGAATGCAACTGCAAGAGATGCATGGAAGGTTATGCCAGAACTTTTAGTTCAACATGCCATTAATAGCAGAATGAGTGAAAAAATAGGTATTCCTCCAGATTTAATCTGTCTATCAACAGTTCCACCCGCTGCACCACCATCACCAGATTTAAAACTGAATTTACCGTATGCAGTTGCCTTAAGAGAACTGATGTCACGTTATAAGATGAGAGCACAGATGAATACGAAATACATGGATTCGTCAACCAGAGAAGCAACCGTTACTCACGTCTTAAACTTACTCATCTCAAGGTTAACGTCTGCAGATATACAGTCAACGATTACACCAGATGAAGGTAGAAACGTGCCCTGGCATGTTTATAATGTTGAAGCATTAGATACTGCAAAACAAGCCATGATGGGGATGGATGATCTTTTAAGTATGTTAGAACTTAAAAAAGATGGTTATCTCTATGATAAAAAAAGAGAAATTCAAGAACGTGCGATTTTAATGATGGAAGAAATTATTGAGCTCGGAGGTTATTTCCAAGCAGTTGAAGCAGGTATGTTTGTTGATTCTGGATGTTATCCTGAACGCATGGGCGATGGTATTGTTCGTCATATGGAAGGTGGAATTGGCGCACAGACGATTATAAAAAGAGCCCATGATTATTTAGCACCAGTGACTGCGCATTATGGCTATAATAACGTAGAACAATATGATAAATCAGTAAAAGATGATCCTTCTAAGTTGATAGGTGGCTGTAGTTTTGAAAAACCGGAACTGATTCAATATATTGATGAACTCGATGAAAATGATAATGTCAATAACCGTTTAGATGAAACTGAGAAGTATCGTCAAACCTCACTTTTGAAACCTGAAGTTCAATGGTTAGGTGATGGCGTGATCACCTTAGACTTATTTTTCCCAACCGATGAAAGAACAGCTGAAGCTGCTGGTTTAGTGGTTGCTAAAAAACTTAATTTAACGAATGCTGAAGTCATTCATAAAGAAGTTCTTCATCCAAGTGAAGGTACGCGTATTCAGCTTAAAGGTCAAGTGGGATTTGATATCGATATACGTACACTCGTTTTACCAGAAAAAGAAGAATTGATGGCTGAGGAAACCATTTTTGAATATGTAAAAAATCATCCCATCAAAGTGATTGCAGGTACCGGTGGTTCAGATGAACACAGTGTGGGTATGCGAGAAGTTTTAGATATCAAACATGGTGGTATCGAAAAGTATGGCATTTCATATATTTATTTAGGCACAAGTGTACCTATCGAAAAGTTTGTTGATGCAGCTATTGAAACAAATGCTGATGTTATTATGATTTCACTCATTATTTCTCATGATGATGTCCATTATAAAAATATGGAAAAACTTCATCATTACGCTATAGAAAAAGGTGTAAGAGATAAACTGATTTTACTCGCTGGTGGCACACAAGTCACACCAGAACTTGCAAGATCTCATGGTATGGACCAGGGATTTAGTCGTGGAACGAAAGGACGTCATGTCGCTTCATTTATTGTGAAACGTCATCAAAAGATGTATGAGGATTGATGTTTTAGTTGCAGAAATTGGATCAACAACAACGGTTGTTAATGCATTTTCAATCCATCAAAAACCGGTGGCCTTTTTAGGTAGAGGTATTCACCAGACGACCGTAGATACGGATGTTCGAGAAGGTTTACAAGGTGCAATTGATGATTTAAAGAAGAATTTAGGTGTCGATGAGTTATCCTATGATGAACTTTATGCATCTTCATCTGCAGCAGGCGGTCTTAAAATGACGGTTCATGGTTTAGTTTATGAGATGACAGCAAAAGCTGCAGAACAAGCTGCACTGAATGCTGGTGGAAATATCCATTTGATTACTGCAAATAGAATAGAACAATCAGATGTTGAAAAAGTGAAGAACTTAAAACCTAACATCATTGTTGTCAGTGGGGGAACTGATTTTGGTGAAAAAGAGGTTGCATTTGAAAATTTAAAAGATTTAGCAGTGTTAGGTATTCCTTTGATCTACACAGGTAATAAGGTCAATCATGAACGCATTAAAGCGTTGGGATATGATCATATAAGAATCGTTGATAATGTTTATCCGAGAGTAGATGATTTTAATATCATGCCTTTGAGAGAAGCGATTTATGAAACATTTGAAAAACATATCATACACGCTAAAGGGATGAAGTATATTTTTGAAATGGTTAATCATGGAATCATACCAACACCAGGCGCAGTGATGGATACCACATTACTCCTTGATGAGATGTTTGATGGCGTCATGACCATCGATGTTGGTGGGGCAACCACCGATGTTCATAGTGTTTGTGAACCTAAACCTGAATATCAAAGAATGCTAGAAGGTCAACCTAAAATGAAGAGAACGGTTGAAGGTGATTTAGGGGTTTATATCAACAGACATAAAGTCTTATCCACATGGAAAGATGAAGACTTTAGTAGAATCTTTGGTCTATTCGCAAGTGATGTTAAACACATTTTAAATGAAGAACCATTTATTCCTCAGACAGATAAAGGTAAGATGATCATCGACCGATTAACAGAACGTTGTGTTGAACTCGCTCTTGATCGGCATGTTGGAGATTTAAAACGTGTTTTTACAACAAACGGTTATAAAGTGATTCCTGATGGTAAAGATACAACACAAGTGAAAGCCATCTTTTTAACGGGTGGTGCACTGCTTTATGCCAATCATCCCGATAAAATGATTAAGAGTTATTTAAGTCATAAAAAAACAAAACTTATTCCTGATGAACAAACACCCATCTATATCGATAAACACTATATATTCGCATCAATAGGCGTCTTATCACGGATTTATCCAGAAGAAACAAAAGCTTTAATTCATGATTCAATGAAGAAAGTAGGTTAACCCTCATGTACCCCAAATTAACGATTAATGTAGCCTATTACAAAGATAATTTAAGATATATGCATAACTTACTTAAACGTCATCACATCAAGCTTGTACCTGTAACAAAGGTTTTTAGAGCGGATGATGTGTTGATGGATTTGATCAATCAATCAGATATTGATACGGTTGCTGACTCGCGTATTGGTAACTTAAAAGCGATGAAAACAACGAAGAAAAAAATGCTTTTAAGAATACCGATGATGTCTGAAGTTGAAGATGTAATCAAGTATGCAGATATTTCATGTAACTCAGAAATCAATGTCATTGAAGCATTAAATCATGAAGCAAAAAAACAAAAGAAGAGACATGAAATTATCATCATGTATGATATTGGTGACTTAAGAGAAGGTATTTATTATAAAGCGGATGATCTTGGTTTCATTGAACGGATTAAAGCATTAAAACAGATACATATTCTTGGTATTGGGACAAACTTAACGTGCTATGGCGGTGTGATACCGACCCAAAAGACCTATCAAAAATTAAAAGAGATTAAAGAAAGAGTTGAAAAAATTCTTGGGTATCCACTCGAAGTTATATCTGGGGGAAACTCATCTTCACTTCCTTTGGTGATGGATGAGAAGTTACCCAAATATATTAATCAGCTTAGAGTTGGTGAAGCGTTAGTGTGTGGTAGAGAAACAGCCTATGGTCATGACATTATTGGGATGCACCAAGATGTCTTCACGCTATCTGCAGAGATTATTGAACTTAAACTTAAACCATCTAAACCAGAAGGAAAGATTGGTGTTGATGCCTTTGGTCATCGCGTCAGATTTCAAGATCGCGGGATGATTAAAAGAGCCATTCTTGCTTTAGGTAAACAAGATATTGCATTAGATCAACTGACACCACCCGCAGGTGTAACTATCTTAGGATCTTCATCAGATCATTTGATTGTAGAACTTGATAATGATTCGTATAAAGTGGGAGATAAGATCCAGTTTGGATTAACTTATGGTGGGATTTTGTCATTGATGACCTCGCCTTATGTGGAGAAAAACTATGTTCTATAGACCGACATGAATTGAAATTGATTTAGATAAACTGATTTCTAATTATCGTTTTGCTGAAAACAAAATCAAACCTAAAAAGGTTATTCCCGTAATCAAAGCGGATGCCTATGGTCATGGTGCTGTTGAAGTCATGAAAGCACTCCATCAAGAAGGGGTGACATTCTTTGCAGTTTCTCTTTTAGAAGAGGCTATAGAATTAAGACATATATCAAAAGAAATTGAGATTTTAATGTTGGGTCCCGTATGCGTTGATCAGCTTGATGTATGTTATGAACATGATATTCAATTTACAGTTTATGATGAGAAGATTGCTGAAGAAGTACTCATTTATAAACAGCCACTGAAGTTCCATTTAAAAATCGATACAGGTATGCACCGCTATGGTTTAGAAGATGAAATAAAGATCATTGCGTGGATGAAAGATATCAAGAAAACAAAACATGAACTCGTTGGTATTTTCACGCATTTCGCAACCGCGAACAGCCAGGATGAACTCTTTTTTCATCAAGTGGATGCGATGGATAAACTCATGAAAAAATTGCCATATCTCCCCAGAATGATTCATGTGTCAAACTCATCTGCAACCTTACGATATGAAGATCATTTAACCTATACAACACATGCTAGATTAGGAATTTCACTCTATGGTTTATCGCTTGATCAAGACCAAAAAGGACTAAGTCCTGTAATGTCTTTAAAAACGAAAGTTGTTGAAATTAAGACGTTAAAGTTAGGTGAAACCGTGGGTTACGGTGGCACATATCGTGCGTTTGAAGATGAAGAATATATTGCAGTACTTCCTATAGGTTATGCTGACGGTTGGATTAGAAGAAATAAAACAGGTAAAGTTGAAATTAATGAAAAACTTTATCCAACTGTAGGTATTATTTGTATGGATGCTTGTTTTATTAGAGTAGATGAATCTGTTAAAGTTGGTGATGAAGTCACTTTATTTGGCGGGTTAATCACGATCGATGATGTCGCGAAACGCTTATCAACGATTTCGTATGAAGTTTGTTGTGGTATGGGTAAACGGATACCACGCATCATAAGAAGGGAGGAATAAGATGATTAAAGTTACATCAGAAATTGGAAAATTAAAGACAGTGCTCCTTCATCGACCTGGTAAAGAGTTAGAAAACTTAACACCAGATGTTTTAGAGAAACTACTTTTCGATGATATTCCTTATTTAAAAGTTGCACAAGAAGAACATGATCTTTTCGCAGATACTCTCAGAAAAGAAGGTGTTGAAGTTTTATATTTAGTTGATATGGTAACTGAAGCCTTAGATGCACATCCTGAGGTGATGTCTAGTTTCATCAACTCATTTATTGAAGAATCCAAGATTAAATCACATACGATTAAAAATGCTTTATATCAATTTTTAGTTAGTCAACCAACGAAACAAATGATTTTAAAAATGATTGAAGGCATTAGGACCAATGAGGTTGTCATTCCTAATAAAAATTCAATCATGGATATGCTTGAAGATGAATACCCTTTTTATACAGATCCGATTCCCAATATTTTATTTCAACGTGATCCTTTTTCAAGTGTAGGCTTTGGGGTTGCGATGAGTAAAATGAGTACTCAAGCAAGACAACGGGAAACCATTTTTGCAGAGTATATGATCAATTATCACCCACGTTTTCAGGGTAAGCATATCCCTTATATTTACCATCGATTAAACCGTTATCCCTTGGAGGGTGGCGATATTTTAGTGCTTTCTAAAGGTGTTGTTGCGATGGGCATCTCATCAAGAACAGATCCTAGAGCGATTGAATTCTTTGCAGAAAGACTTTTTGAAGTATCCAAAGATTTCCATACAGTATTAGCGTTTAATATTCCAAAGAGTCGTGCGTTTATGCATTTGGATACCGTGTTTACACAAGTGGACTATGGAACATTCACGATTCATCCAGGTATTGAAAATATTTTAACTGTTTTTGAAATCGAAAAGAATGAACAACGTTTTTCGATCACGAAGGTTGTGACAAGCTTAGAGACTGTTTTAGAGAAACATTTGAAAAGACCAATTACACTCATTCGTTGTGGTGGTAAAGATCAGATTACTTCAGTGAGAGAACAATGGAATGATGGTGCGAATACACTTGCAATCGCACCTGGTAAAGTCATTGTTTATGACAGAAACCATGTCACAAACCAAATGCTTAGCGATGCGGGCATTACTGTTTTAGAAATTGAATCAAGTGAATTATCAAGAGGACGTGGAGGTCCCAGATGTATGAGTATGCCACTAGAAAGAGAAGACATAGAATAGGGAGAAATGTATGAACTTAAAAGGAAGACACTTATTAACACTGCTTGATTATTCAAGTGAAGAAATTCAGTATTTAATTAAACTAGCAAAGCATTTAAAAGATCAAAAAGAAAAAGGGATTAGTCATCAACTTTTCCCTGACAAGAATGTAGTTTTGTTGTTTCAAAAAGATTCAACCAGAACACGTTGTGCTTTTGAAGTTGGTGCGATGGATTTGGGTATGGGTGTAACCTATATCGGACCTACAGGATCACAAATGGGTAAAAAAGAATCAGTTAAAGATACAGCACGTGTCTTAGGTAGAATGTATGATGGTATTGAGTTTAGAGGATATTTACAAACCGATGTTGAACTACTTGCTGAATTTAGTGGTGTTCCCGTGTGGAATGGATTAACCGATTTATATCATCCAACGCAAATCTTAGCTGACTTTTTAACGATTGAAGAAAAGTTTGGTTATTTAAAAGGCATTCATTTTACTTATTTTGGTGATGCTAGAAATAACATGGGTAATTCACTCATGATTGGTGCTGCCAAAATGGGTATGCATTTTACAGCATGTGCACCTAAACATTTATGGCCAAATGAAAACTTAATTAAGAAGTGTCAAGAGATCGCTAAATCGACAGGAGCGAGCTTAAGATTTACTGAAGATCCTGAGGTAGGTGCGAAAGATGCACACGTTCTTTATACCGATGTTTGGGTATCGATGGGTGAACCTAAAGAAGTTTGGGAATCACGCATTGAAGAACTCCATCCCTACCAAGTCAATCAAAAATTGATGAAACTTGCAGATAAAAAAGCCATTTTCATGCACTGTCTACCCGCATTTCATGGTATGGATACCGAAGTTGGTAAAGAGATTGCACAAACCTTTGGTAAGCGTTATACCAACGTGAGTGGTGGTTCATTAGAAGTGACAGATGAAGTGATTGAATCCAATCAAAGCGTTGTCTTTGATGAAGCTGAAAACCGTATGCATACGATTAAAGCTGTGATGTATGCAAGTTTAGGAGGTCCCAATGTCTAGATATGTCATTTCACTTGGGGGAAATGCTTTAGGTAATAATGCTGAAGAACAAAAAAGATTATTAAAACATGTCGCACTTGCGATTTATCCACTGATTGAAATGAATCACGATATCGTGATTGTTCACGGTAATGGTCCACAAGTGGGTATGATTAATCTCGCTTTTCAAGAATCGACATCAACACCTTTGATGCCTTTTGCAGAATGTGGTGCGATGAGTCAAGGTTATATTGGTTATCACATTCAAAATGCCATTCAAAACATTATGCGAGAAAGACAGATCAAACGTCCGATTTCAACGGTTGTAACACAAGTTTTAGTGGATGAAAAGGATCCTGCGTTCCTACATCCGACAAAACCGATTGGAAGTTTTTATAGTGAAGAAGATGCAAAAAAACTTGAGCGTGACATGGGTTATAACATGGTTGAAGATGCTGGTAGAGGGTATAGAAGAGTGATTGCCTCTCCAAAACCAATCGATGTCATTGAAAAAGAAAGTATTTTAACGCTTTTAAATGAAAAACAGATTGTGATTGCTGCAGGTGGTGGTGGTATTCCTGTCATCGAAAAAGATGGAAAGCTTGTTGGAATCGATGCAGTCATTGATAAAGATTTTGCAAGTGCTAAAATTGCAGAAATTGTGGGTGCAGATGAACTTATTATTTTAACAGCAGTTGAACATGTATTTATCAACTACAATACGCCAGAACAAAAAGCACTCACATCCGTTACATTAGCTGAGTTAGAAGACTACTTAAAAGGATCACATTTTAAAAAGGGTTCGATGCTTCCTAAGATTGAAGCATGTATGTCATTCGTGAAAGCTACAGGAAGACCTGCTGTGATTGCTGCTTTAGAAAAAGCGGTAGAAGCATTTAAACAAAAGAGTGGAACTGTTATTCATCCATAGCAGATGTAAATCATCATTAAAAATTTAAAATTTAGCTTATATTATAAGCTATTTTTTTATCCATAAGAAAATACATAAAACCGCTTGACAAACTAACGGTCGTTAGTTACAATAAAACTAACAATCGTTAGCAAAGGGGAAATATGATTATGGAATGGGGTTTAAAGGCTTTATCGTATGGCTTAATTGTCTTACTGCTACTTGGGATCTTTCTGACATTCAAGCATCGTCAAGATGTCAAACATTGGGGAAGAAGATTATTTCTGTTATGGTCATTTGGGTTATTCTTATGTATCGTAGTTGCATATAGAGATGCATACTATTTATCCGTGATGGCACTCACAGATGATTCAGTTACACCGGGTGTGTTTGCAGCTGATTCATTTCAATCAACAGTTTGCATGATCTTAGGTGGTATCAACATGCTTACAGTTTTATCTGCATTAGTTATACGCAAGCAAAGTTACATGAAATGGATGTTTGTCATTCTTGCAATCATCATCATCGCTAAAATATGTATCATTGAGTTTTCGATGATATGATTATGTTAAGAGGTTAATTATGGAAATCACAGTTATTCACGGTCAAATGCACAAAGGTAGTACCTACCATGTTACAGAGGAACTTACAAAGAAGTTAGCATTAAATGATTCAGATATTATTCATACGTTTTCATTGCCACAACAAGGTCCGCAGTTTTGTGTCGGCTGCTTTAGTTGTATCTACAAAGGAGAATCCTTTTGTCCACATGCGAGTCAGGTTAAACCTATTGTCGATGCAATGATCAGTTCAGATGTTATTATCATCGATTCACCAACGTATTGCCTTGAGATGTCGGGACAACTAAAAACACTTTTTGATCATCTGGGTTATATGTATATGACACATCGTCCTCAAGGAATCATGTTTAAAAAAATAGGTGTTGCTATTTCAACAGCTGCTGGTGCAGGTGCTAAAAATGTTACTAAGACGATTAAAAAACAAATGTTTTGGTGGGGAATTGGCAAGACATATCGTTTACCCGTATTAGTTCAAGCCAAAAGTTTTAGTGAAGTATCAGATAAGATTAAACAAGGTATTATTTTAGATACAGATAGATTAGCTTCTCGTATTTTAAAGAAAGTTAATCATGTTAAACCACGTTTTTTATCAAAGGCACTTTTCACATTAATGTCGATGATGCATAAGACAAATACATGGAATCCTATAGATAAATCACACTGGGAGCAACGTGGTTGGCTAAACAAACATAAACCATGGAGGGTATAAATGGAAAATACAAAGGACATCATTTTAAATGAAGCACTTAATCTTTTCTCAGAACAAGGTTACGAAGGCGTATCTATGCGTGATATTGCAAAAGCAGTTGGTATCCAAGCACCGTCACTCTACAATCATTTTGCGAGTAAAGAAGATATTTTTAACAGCTTGATGGATGCGATGACTGAACGATATCATAAGATGGCAGTACAAAATCAGGTGCCACAAGGTAGTATGGAGGATGTTGTGGGTGCATATGTATTCGTAACAACGGAAGCTTTAATCGCAATCGCCCAGAAAATGTTACTTTTTATGATCGAGGATGATTTTGCAGTCAAGTATCGTAAATTATTAACCATTGAGCAGTTTAGAAATGAAAAAGCCAACAAAGCATTTCAAGATTTCTTTATTCAAGGTGCGTTAACATTTGAATCTTCTCTGTTTAAAGATATGATGGCTAAAGATGTTTTTATTGCTTGCGATCCGTTGATTATGGCTTATCATTTCTATGGCCCTATTTTTCTAATGATGAATCAATTTAGTCAAAAAGATAGCGACAAAACGTATGCATTGCACGTTGTGAGTGAACACGTTAAACAATTTTCTTCTATTTATGTAAAAAAGCTTAGGAAATAACTCCCTAAGCTTTTTTTGATGAGTTTTAACGATTATATTAGAGGATAAAACCGATGACGATGACAAGTAAAACAATGAGTGGTGCAGGAATCTTCTTTGTGAGTAAAAGAATTGAAGTTAGGATTAAAACGATCACATTCTCAAGTCCGAATCCGCTTTCTCTTAAAAGAACAACACCTGCAGATGCAATCAATCCAGCAGCAACCACCGTAATACCTTTAATCGCAACCCTAATGCCTTTGATGGTTTTCAGTTGAATCCATATGGGATAGATAAAATAAATAAGTAGGATACCTGGTGTAAAAATAGCAATCGCACTTAAGATTCCGGTGAATGCTTGTAAGAATGGTGATAAAGATCGTGTTGCCATACCACCTGCATAAGCCGAGAAGCTAAACATGGGACCAGGCAAACCTTGAACTAATCCAAATCCAGTTAAAAATTCTTGGCTTGTCATAAAACCATACGTTTCTACAAGATCCGTAAACATATAGGGGACAACCACCTGACCGCCACCGATAATGAGATAACCGTATTGGAAGAAACGTTCAAATAAAAAGATTGTCGGATGATTGACTGCAAAGAGTAAAACAAGTGATAAGACCAACAGTACGAAAAAGGCAATTAAATAACGATATGGGGGTTTGATGGTTATCTTATGCCACAAATCTTTTTCTTTTGAAAGAAAAACATAAGTTAAACCACCGAGAAAAAGTAGGAGTGGAAACACCCATGCAAATCTAAAAAAGTAAGTCGTAATACCAGCAACTAAAAAGATTAAAAGCGTTAATAGGTCTTTGACGACTTTTTTTCCGATGCGAAATGCAGCAATAAAGATAAATCCAACTGCCATGGGGGCGATTAATCTTAATCCCTCGCTGCCCACATTAAATCTCTCAAGGATTTGATACATAAATGATAATGCGGTCATTAAGATAACAACGGGCAGTGCCCATACAATCATCGTTAATAGCGCTAACCATGGTCCACCTACTTTATAACCGATTGCTACAATGGTCTGTGTACTACTTGGACCAGGGACGATTGCAGTTAAAGCAATGAGTTCAGTTAACTCTTCTTCAGTCAGATAATGTTTTTTGGTAATCATTTGATCTGTGAAAACACCATAATGCGCTTCAGGTCCACCATAAGCACCCAAAGAACAAATTAAGACATCTTTTAAAAATGTTTTCCAAGATACGTGTTGATGTTCGTTCATTGTTTCACCTCAAGTATGAGTGTATCAAAATGAATAAAAAATTAAAAGTGATGTGGTTTCATAATTTCGATACCCGCATGATGACCACAATCTTCATAAATGAGTTTTTGATGTTTAAAGAGTTTTATGGATACCCGACCAGATAACCCCTCTTTGATGGATTCAATCATTTGACCATTTCGTGGTGAAGCTAATGAGGTTTCTGTTTCAGATTCTGCGGTAATTTCTAACGTATATTGTCCTTTTTTTAGTGTATAAAAGACTTTCTTTGGTTCGATCACTTCTTTTTTTACTTTTGCAAAATTGTACGTTGCGAACCGATATTCTTTTCCATCTACATGAAGGTTTGCAATTAATCCTTTAAAATAGAAACCTAAGAATGGAATATCTGCATAGGAGAACATGATGGATGTTTGAGGGTTTTTAAAATGATTTGATTGTATCCATACATAAGCTCTAGGAAATGATTTACCCCAGTCTTTTTCAATATATCCTTTGGCATGATCAAAGTTAATGATGGTTTGATTGTATTGAAGTGATCCTTCAAACGTATGGTTCATACTGACAACGCCATGGTAACATTCCATAAAATTGAAGTATCCAAAAAAGCCCATGATATTTGGCATGAGAAGCTTCTTTTTGATGGGTGTTATATCTTTGATTTGTAATGTTCCATAGAGATGAATTTTATCATTTTTAAGATTGATATGAAGTTTTTCTTTAGAAAAGTAATTAGGTCCAATTTGAACGTTAAAACGATCATGACTAAAAAGAAACTCAGTTAAATCGTAACGAAAATAAAAGGTCTGTAGTTTGACATGTTCGTGTTTCGTTTCAGAGACGAAGAGTTGAATAAAAGCGTGAGGGTCTTTTTCATTCTTACTTACACCTGGAATGAGTGCAATCGTATAGTGCTCATCAAAACTGACGAGTTTATAATACCAACCTTCAAAATAGTTTTTCTTCTTTTTATGTCCTTGATAAAATTCTGGATGAATCAACTTTTTTAGATACATGTTATCACCTTAAAGAAAAAGCTAGGTTTTTACGCCTAGCGATGGATTTGTTAAGCAGGTTGAAGAGCTCCAAATAATACGAGCCATGCAAGAATGGATTTAGCAACTAAACTTAAGATGATATACGTTCTTTCACCATAAAGATAATCTTTCCATTTGCCTACTTTCTTATATTGTAACACCATGTTAATGGGGAATGTGTTAAATGCGACGAAATAGGTTGCAATAATTGCCCAAACAAACCATGGAGGAGTAACATTACCTGAACCAACCATATATAAAATTATCGCGATCCAAGGTGCGATACCCGCTAAAGATCCCCAAATGAATGGACCCCAGTTTACTTTTTCACTTTCAGCACGTTTAGAGTTGATAATTTCCATATCAAGACCGAAGAGGTTCATTGCAGCATTTGCAATAAAGATGACGGTGAGTGATGCGATATCATAAATACCGAAGAGGGTTGCGATTAAGACGATCATCACTGATGATGATAGTGCATATTCAAACCATCTGAGTTTGTTAATGCCTTTTTGTAAATCACGGTTATACATGTCATTAATCTTTTTAGGAAATGAGATTAAGGCATGAGCTCCTGCTGATAGAAGTAAGAAGACACCCACTAAAATTCCAAAAGGAAGTTCAAAGAGATCCTTTTGATCTAAAAATAAACGTTGTTCTACCACATCAAAGTTTAAGAAATTTTGTGTGATGGTAATGCTAAATGCAGGGTTGATATCACCTAAAACGGTGATCGCAAAAATAACCATGAGCAGACCTTGTACTAAATGGAATGCTCCCATAATCATGTTAAACTTTCTTAATTTTACAAATTTCGTATTGTCCATGTTTAATATCTCCTTTTTATACCTTGATTATATTACAAATATGAGATAAAAGGTAATTAAATACTTTGAAATATGAACTAATTTAATGAAATGATAAGTCAACGGATTGTTTTTGTAAGTTCTTCATTTCAACAAATGATAACTCATACTTTCTTAATGGTATAATATCAACAAGACATCTTGAAAAACGAGGTCAAAGACATGAAAAAAATCAGTATCATCGGTGCAGGTACATCTGGTTTAGCAGCGGGCATTAGACTGCAGTCTCAAGGATTTCAATGTGAGATTTATGAGAAAAACGAAGCTGTCGGGGGACGGATGTATCAAATAAAAGAACAGGGATTTACCTTTGATGTAGGTCCTACGATTGTTCTCATGCCTAAAATGTATCAAGAGTTATTTGAAATGAGTGGTGTAAAATCAGAGGATTACATCCAAATGCAATTACTCGAACCGATGAATACCATTCATTATCCCGATAGTATGGCTTTACAGATTTCTTCAAACTTACCTCAGTTTATATCACAACTTGAATCTTTTTCAGAAAAAGAAACTGCAGGGTATTTAGCATATTTAGCAGACGTTTATGACCGTTACGTCAGAGCAAAAAATGTATTTTTAGATATATCTTATCGGAAGCCATCCGAATTTTATAATTTCAAAACGTTTCATCAACTGGCTAAACTTAGAACATTAAACAATGCCTATCAATCCATTTCGTCATTTGTTAAAGAAGATAAACTGAGAAAAGCCTTAAGTTTTCAAACACTTTATGTGGGTGTCTCTCCATTTTCTGGACCATCGATTTACACGATTATCCCAATGATTGAGTTACTATTTGGTGTATGGTACATCAAAGGTGGTATGTATCAGATGGCAAAAGCGATGGAAAGAAGATTTTTAGAATTAGGCGGAAAGATTCATTTGAATCGAACAGTCAGTGAGATTGTCATTGAAAAAGGGATTGCCAAAGGCATTAAAGTATCTGAACAATTGATTCCATCAGATATTGTCTTATCCAACGCTGATTTTCCTTGGGCGATGAAGAACTTGATTAAAGAAAGAAAAAACAAAGGGAAATATAGTGATCAAAAGATTGATCGCATGAAATATTCATCATCCGCATTTATCATGTACTTTGGCTTAAGTAAGAAATATCAAACAACGGTACATCAAATTCATTTTGCAAAAGATTTCAAGAAGAACATCGATCAACTTTTTGAAGGAGTCATTCCAGAAGATCCATCCTATTATTTATATTCGCCAACACAAATTGATTTAGATTTAGCACCAGATGGGTGTGAAGTTTTATATGTATTAGTACCAGTTCCATCGCTTCATCAAACGAAACTCGTTTGGAATAATGATGCTATTCAAAATTTAAGAAGACAAATCTTAGGTCGGATTAAATATATCAAGGGATTTGAAGATATTGAGTCACATATCATATATGAAAAGATTTTTACACCTGAAACATTTAGAGATTTATTTAACCTTCAATTTGGAGCCACTTTTGGCCTTCAGCCATCCTTTTTCCAAAGTTTATACTTTAGACCTCAGGCAACCATGAAACAGGTTAAAAACCTTTATTTTGTGGGTTCAAGCAATCATCCTGGAGCAGGTGTTCCGATTGTCTTAATGAGTGCTAAGATTGTAGCAAATGAAATAATGAGGGACCATGTATGACACCACTTGAAATTATAAGACTTGTATTAATTTGTATTGTAACATTAGTTAACTTTTTCTTTGTAATTGATTTATTGAATCGTAGAAAAGATATCAAGGCATGTGAAGAGATAATTAAAAAAAATTCACTCACCTTTTATAAAGCCTTTTCGAAAATAACAAACAGAAGAAAAAGAGAAGCGGTATATGCTGTTTATGCATTTTGCAGGTATGCAGATGATTTAATTGATGAAGATCAAGATGAAACCGGATTAAATGCTTTAGAAGAGGAATTGAAACATTACATTCAAGGTGAAAAACCTCAAAGTTTTAGATTTCGAGCTTTAAAACAAACAACCTCTCATTATTACCCCAAAAATTATGATTATAAACCCTATTTTGACATGATAAAAGGTCAACGTATGGATTTAGATTTTAAAGGATATCAAACTGAAAAAGAGTTACTTGAATATTGTTATGATGTTGCTGGAACTGTAGGTTTAATGTTACTACCTATATTGTCTGAAACACATGATAAAGAGTTAGATGCATTCGCAGTTAACTTAGGTTATGCCATGCAAATCACCAATATTTTAAGAGACATTGGAGAAGACGAAAGAAATGGAAGAATTTATCTTCCTGAGGATGCATTTAGAAAAGCAAATTATTCAAAAGATGATTTGCATCATGGTAAGATAAACATAGAATTTATAAATATGTTTGAGTCTTTCGCAAAGAAAGCTGAAGGTTATTATGAGCAAGCACTTGATGATCTAAAACTTTTTCCAGATGATGTGAAATTACCCTTAGGTTTATCCATTGTTTTATATCGTGGGATTATAGATGCGTGCAGAGAATCAAATTATGATGTTTTCACAAAGAAGAATTTTGTCAGTGAAGATAAGAAGAATGAACTTATACAATCGTTTTTAAAATCAATGAAGTGAGGTAAATGTCATGCTTAATGTATGGGGATTAGTGGGATCGTATGTTTTAATTTTCCTGATTATTGGGATTTCGACTGTTTTACAAAAGAAAAATATTGTGGGAGATGAGGGTGCTCGTAAGTTCATTCATATTGGTGTTTCCAATTGGTGGATTTTAGCAATGTTTTTTTTCAAAGGTGATGATGCTGTATGGTATGCCATAATTGCACCTTTTACCTTTATTATTTTGAATTATTTATCCTATCGTTTAAATCTTTTGAAAGCCATGGAACGTGGTGGTCAAGGGAATTTAGGAACGGTCTATTTTCCGATTTCACTACTTATTTTAGTCGCATTAACATTTGGCGTTTTAGATAATCCATTTATCGGTGCTGTCGGTATTCTTGTTATGGGTTATGGTGATGGATTAGCTGCAGTGATTGGTAAAAAGTATGGTAAAAAGAAACTTGCTTTTGGTAAATCATTAGAAGGGTCTTTAACGATGTTTATCACTTCATTTGTTGTGGTGTTTGCCATTTCCATGTTTACACAATCTGTTTTGATTTCGTTGTTACTTGCTATGGGTGTTGCAGCATTTGCGACTTTAATTGAACTCTTTACACCTAAAGGTTTAGATAATTTGTCTGTACCTCTGGGATCATCTCTTATTTTCTATTTACTCTTGCTTATCCTATAAACAGTTGAGGTGAATTAAATGTTTTTAGATGCCATCATTGGTTTACTTATCAGTTTTATAGTTGCGTTCTTGGCATATTTGAAAAAATCGCTTAATGTCAGTGGTATGGTTACTGCCATTCTTTTAGGTACCATCATCTATATGTTTGGTGGCTTTCTTGTATGGGGTTCATTAATCGCTTTCTTTATTTCATCATCACTTATTACAAAAATCTCTGAAAAGAGTGAAAAGAAGGTTAGTAAGGGAAGAAATTATGTGCAAGTTTTAGCTAATGGATTGGTTGCAGCTATTTTCTCTATCGTATATTATATACTTCAAGCTGAAATATTTTTGCTTGCTGCAGTTGTTTCGATTGCGACTTCCAATTCAGATACATGGGCATCTGAAATAGGATCTTTATCGAAAGGTAAAACATTTTATATTTTAAATTTTAAAATTGCACCCAAAGGTGTTTCAGGTGCGATTTCTGGTTTAGGTACGTTTGCATCCTTTATTGGAGCTTTCTTTATTGCAGGCGTTTTTATCGGTTTATATGCCATTCAGTATGGTTTAGGGTTTGATGATTTTCTGATGTTTGGTGGTATTATTACGATTTGTGGCTTTTTAGGTAATTTGATAGATTCTTATTTAGGTGGTTTGATTCAAGCAAAATATCGTGGTGTTGAAACGGGTACCTATACAGAGAAAAGATGGCTACCTAATGAAAAAGTGGTTTTAGCATCTGGGCTTGCTTTGATTACCAATGATGCAGTGAACTTATTATCAGGTTTAGCGGCATCCTTAATTACACTTGTTTTCTTTATCTAAGATGAACGAACGAAGAATAAATCATTTAAAACCTGGATTTAATGAGTCTGGGACATACATTTTATATTGGATGCAGCAATCTCAGCGCGTTCATTATAACCATGCACTTTTGCATGCTATTGAACTGGCTAATCAACATGATTTGCCAGTTGTCGTTTTTTTTGGATTAACCCCAACGTATCCTGAAGCTAATGAAAGACATTATCTTTTTATGCTTGAGGGATTAAAAGATGTGAAAACCTGGATTGAAAAGTTAGGGATGACTTTTGTATTTCGGTTTGGTTCACCAGAAGAAAGTATTCAACCACTTCTTCAAGATGCTGCATTTCTAGTGATGGATTATGGGTATTTAAGACATCAGAAGATGTGGCGAAAGCATGTGCTTGATGTTTCCAAAGAGAAATATCAAACATTGGGTATAGATTTGATTGATACAGATTTGATTGTTCCAGTGAGAGTTGTCTCTGATAAAGCAGAATATGGTGCATATACGTTAAGACCTAAAATCACGAAAATGTTTCGAGATTTTCGAGATTTTAAGACATTAACGGTTGTTTGGAATCAAAAGATTTTAAATATTCCTTCTGACCATAATCTGATCGATATAAAAAAATTGGTTAACGTTCTTGATATTGATCACTCTGTTAAAGGTTCACCACTTTATCACGGTGGTTATATAGAAGCTAGTCGTCTTTTTTCAATGTTTATCTCAGAGAAAGCTTCTGATTATGACTTGAGTAATGATCCATCGAAAGATTTAACTTCTAAAATGTCATTGTATCTTCATTTTGGTCAAATCTCAAGTTTAGAACTTCTTGATCGTCTCTTTTTAGCACAAGCTCAGGGCCAAATTAAAGGTGAATCCTTTGATCAGTATGTTGAACAATTATTAGTCAGACGCGAACTCGCATTTAACTATGTTACCTATCAAAAAGGCTATGATCAATTTGAAAGTATGACAGAACCTTGGGCATATCAAACGATGACATCACATGAGCATGATTTTAGACCCTATCTTTATACAAAAGAAGATTATATATCTTTTAAAACGCACGATCCTTATTTTAACGCGGCCATGAAAGAGATGGTTTTGACCGGTTATATGCATAATTATATGCGGATGTATTGGGCTAAAAAAATCATTGAGTGGAGTCCAAATTATGTTTATGCATATGAGATGATAAAGTCTTTGAATAATACGTATTTCATTGATGGTAGAGATGCAAATTCGTATGCAGGTATTGCATGGTGTTTTGGTAAGCATGATCGTGCTTGGACTGAAAGAGATATTTTTGGTAAACTTAGATACATGAATGCAGGCGGTTTAGAGCGAAAATTTGATATTCAAAGCTATGTATCACGTATGAATGAGTATAGATGATAAAAAAATGAATTGCTAAGTCTTGTTAAATCATAGATTTAGAGGTAATATAAGGCTAAAGAGTAGCAATAGCAAATACATAGACGCAACCTGAGGAAATCTCTGGTTGCGTTTTTAACTTCATCGGCACTCTAAGATTAGGAGGAGAATTTATGCGAAAATTTTTAATGATTTTGGCTTTTTTATTCCTTTCCATTGGTATCGCCTCATGTACAGGGACACAAAATGTTAAAGTGTCCTTTGAAGAAAACGGTGGTATTGAATTAGAAGATATCGAGATATCGATTAATTCTACAAGTGTTCAATTACCCGATCCAACACGTGAAGGTTATACGTTTGATGGATGGTTTTTGGATGCTGAGTTGACTCAACCATTTACATTAGCGTCACTGCTCACCCAAAGTGGAGCATTAACTCTTTATGCAAAATGGATTGAAGATGTTGAAATGTTTTCTCTTACGTATCAAACAAATGGAGGAACATCCATCAGTTCAGAAACACATCCCGCAGGAGCAACGATCACTGCTCCAACTGATCCTACCAAAGAGGGATATACTTTTGGTGGTTGGTATGCCGATGAAGCACTAACGACTGTATTTACATTTGCAACGATGCCTGCAGCAAATGTCACAGTTTATGCAAAATGGGTAGCTGTCATAACTGAACAAACAATAACATTTGAAGAAAATGGAGGAAGTGCAGTAGCCAATATCACACAAACGATTGGAAGTGTGGTGACTGCACCTATACATCCAACGAAAGAAGGTTACACGTTTGGTGGATGGTATACGGATGCAACGCTTGTAACAGCATATACATTCACTGTCATGCCAAGTACTGCATTAACCCTTTATGCCAAATGGACAGTGAATAACTACACGATTTCATTTGAAGAAAATGGAGGAAGCGTAGTGAATGATATCACTCAAGCTTTTGCAACAACAGTTACCGCACCGACTGAACCAACCAAAGAAGGTAACACATTTGGTGGATGGTATACAGATGTCGCACTAACAACTTCTTATACATTTACAACCATGCCTTCAGCAAACACAACACTTTATGCAAAATGGACAGTCAATAATTATACGATCACATTTGAAGAAAATGGTGGAAGTGTTGTATTAGATATCACTCAAGCATTTGGAACTGCGGTTGTAGCTCCATCAAATCCAACCAAAGAAGGTAACACATTTGGTGGATGGTATACAGATGTAGCATTAACTACAGCATATACATTTACAACCATGCCATCAGCAAACACAACCCTTTATGCAAAATGGACAATCAATAATTATACGATTACCTTCGAAGAAAATGGTGGAAGTGTTGTTACTGATATCACACAAGCATTTGGAACTGCGGTTGTAGTTCCTACTAATCCAACCAAAGAAGGAATGGTCTTTATTGGATGGTATAGTGATATTGCATTAACTACAGCATATACATTTGCAACAATGCCATCTGCAAACACAACCCTTTATGCAAAATGGGATTATGAAACATATACGATTACATATCTCAGTGTAGAAGGCATTAATCCTCAAAATGTTAAAGCCTTTGATCCAATCACTTTACCGACTCCAGTTAAGACTGGTTATACATTCGAAGGATGGTTTATAGACCAATACTATCTAAATGCATTTGAACAGACAACCATGCCAGAAAGTGATCTTACACTCTATGCAAAATGGGCTTTGGCTACATATGCTGTAACCTATCAAACGAATGGTGGCACAACGATTGATCCAGTAGAAGCAATCTATCAAATGGAAATCCCTGTTCCACAAGATCCGACCAAAGAAGGTTATACATTTGCTGGATGGTACACAGATAGTAGTTTAACAGAGCAGTTAACCGACCAAGCAATGCCAGCAAATGCCATTACGCTTTATGCGAAATGGGTTGCTGTTGATGCTGTATGGTCGATTGCTGATATCCTACTCTATCAACCAGGCCATGTTAAAGTTGAAGGTACAGTCGTCTATAAATTCCCAATGGGGCAACCGGGTTATTACATCACAGATGGTACAGGAATCATCTTTGTTTTAGCACCAGCAGATGTCACTTTAGGAACTATTTATTCATTTGAAGCTGATTTTAGTTTCTTTGAATATGTACCACAACTTACTAATCAAACAAATAGAATGGTTGTTTCTGGTACACCAGATACAGTGACACATACTGATATTTCGATCTCATCGATTAGTCGCTCTAACCCATCAGATATTTCAATGATGGGTATGCCAGTGATCATTGAAGGTGTCTTATATGAGGACATGGGTCAATATTTCCTTGTAGAACCAGGTAGTGAAAATGGTGTTGCAATTAACTATAAATCGATTGATCCAATGAATAATCCGTTTAACGGTTATGCTGGATACCGCTTTAAGATGCGTGCATTTGTTCATGGATTTGATCCGATGAAGCAGATGTGGCATGTCGTTTATGATCCAGTCATGCCTGCAGAAATTGTTAATTTATCAGAACAACAAAAAGTTGATGAATTAATTGCTTTTGCGGTTAATGAACTTGATGGCAAAGTCTTTTACAGTCATCAAAAACTTGAATTACCATCAGTAGAACCTGTATATGGTGCTGGTTTATCATTTATTACAACAGGGGAAAATGCAAGTTATTTCAACCCATCTTCAGGAGAATTTTTAGAAACAATCATTGAACGTGACATTGTAATTCATATTACTGTAACCATCAATAGTATTGTTGGTGAAGTGGATGTAACGATTACGTTGATGCCAACAACTGTGCTTTCAATCACTGAATTTGGACTTTTAGATGATCAAGCCTATGGTGTTGTTGAAGGTATTGTTATTTTAAGTTCTTTTGACATGAAATTGATGATTATCGCTGATGAAACAGGAGCTATTTTAGCGATTGAAACCGATGATTATCTTGATGTTGGAACACGTGTACACGTTCACGGGTATAAAGTGAATATGATGGGCTTAACCATCATGGCTGGTATGGAAGATAGTATCGTTGCTACTTTAGAAACAGGACTTCCTAACCCGTTAACTGCAATTCCTTTAACGATTGGTCAGTTCAATACATTAGATACAATGAACACCCTTTATTGGGGTCGCTATTATGAAGTTATGGGTACGCTCACATGGGATGAAGTATCTCATATGTTCTATTTAGAAGATGCTGTCGATATTATGCCAATCATGGTCTTTGGTATGGATGTTTACGAACAATTGATTCCATTTGATGGTTTTGAAGTGGGACTCCGTGGATTTGGTTTACCTAATTTCGATGATGAACCTTTCATGATGTTTATCTTTATCGGTGCTGAAGGTGATATCATCTTAGATTATACAGATCAAGAATTAGCTGATTTGTTTGCTCTGATGTTAAAAGGATACCTTGAAGGCGAAACAGTTGTTCCAGGTCAAACATTGATGTTACCTACAGAACATCCAACGTTTGCTTTAACAGTTTCATATACCGTTGATGCACTCGATGATGCTTTGGTTTCTGATCTTTGGGTTATTGATCCAAGCATTAGTGTTGAAACATACATTACGATACATGCAACCTTGACCTATGGTTTGGCAACACAACAAGTTGTGATTGAACTTCATGTGATTCCAATAACAACAACAAGTATTTATGATTTCCTACACATGACTGATAGCAATATGTATTACATTCAAGGTGTCATCATGTATATTGATCATGAAGAAAAGATGGCGATTATTGCAGATGATACAGGTGTGATTATGGCAAGCATTGATATGCCTGACTTAATGGTTGGGGATGAAGTGGTTTTATACGGTATGCGTATGGTTGCTGAAGAAATGATCATTATTGCTAACAATCCATCAGACATTGTTCAACAAGTTATTGCACATGGTCAAGACATTCCTTTAGTACCAACACTTTATACAGTTGATGAAATCTATGCTCTAGGACCTCAAGATCCAATGGTTGCTTTATCTTATGTTGAAATCATGGGTACCTTAGTGAAAGATGGCATGAATGAAATATACTTTGTGACTAATGATTCAGAAGATGCAGTCTATATATTTACGATTGAGTTCGATGATTTAACTGTCTTAAATAGTTATGTAGGACAAGAAGTCAGAATTAAAGGTTTATGGATGCATCAAGGTCCTGAAGGTATGATCGTCGTTATTTATTTAAATCAAGGCGATGATATCAATCCAAGATTTACAGATGCTGAACTTGTAGTTTATCTCGCAAATAAACTAGAAGAAGAACATCTTTACAAAGTTTTACGTCCGGGAGCAACCTATATATTACCAACAACGTATGGAACGTATGACGTATCGGTCGTATATGAAGTTTTAGGCGTTAATGCAGGGTTATATGATTTAGCAACTGGTGTTATTTCAGATACAATCACGACACAAACATTGATTCAAATTAAAGCTACCATAACAGTTGGTGTCGAAGTTTCTATTGCAGAATTTGATCTCATTGTCGAACCGATTGCAACATCAACGATTGCAGAGTTTTTAGCAGGTGCTGAAAACGATGAATTCGTGGTTCGTGGTGTTGTGGTGATGCAGCAATTTGGTGATGGACCCATCATCATTGCAGATGAAACAGGTTATATGTTTATTGTGAAACAACTTCCTGTACAACTGGGTGATGAAATCATTGTTCAAGGTATTGTTACCTTGGAAATGGGTCTTAAATTGATGTGGGATTATGAAACGACATTTTTAGTTGAAAAGGTATCCATGGGTTTACCTAATCCACTCACACCAGAAGTGATGACAATCACACAGTTGAATGCAATTGATATGAATGATGTTTCAAACTGGGGTCGATACATTGAAGTAACTGGATATATGGCATATCTTAAAGATTCATATTATCCACTTTTAAGACCAGAGCTTGAGTCTCCAGAGTTTATACCTCTTGTTCCAGTTTATATTTATCAATCAAGTATTTTCCCAGATCCAGAAATGCTTTACCAATATGATGGTTTTAGATTGGTTGTTAGAGCTTTCTTGTTCCCATCGTTTAATGAGGAAGATCCTTATGCTCCAGATCGTTTACTCATGGTAGCAAGTGATGTTGATATGGTCCTTGATTATGATACGGATCGTGAAAAGATGGATGCACTTGTTTTACTTGGACAATATAAGTTAGAAGGTAAAGAATTTAGACCAGGTGAACAACTCGAATTACCGGATGTTATTCAAGTACTTAATGCGAACCTTTCATGGGCATTTGTTGGCGATGTGAGTGCTGTTATTGACACATCAACCATGATTTTCCATGAAGTGGTAAGTCAACAAATCATTCAGATTACTGCGACCATTACCATTGGTGGATTAACTGAAAATCATACATTTAATTTAACGGTTGCACCTTATCCCACTTTAACGTTTGCTGAATTTATGGCAATAAATGATAATGATTTGGGTAAAGTGAGTGGTGTGGTTGTTGATGTGCTCAGTTATTATGAAGTCATTTTACAAGAATCGGGTAGTGATGTTTATCTCTATGCCTATGGTTTTGAAGGACTTACAGTTGGTAATGATGTCTTGCTTTTTGGTCCTAAATTTACAGTAGATGGAATTGCATTGATATATGGTTATGATGATCGTTCTAATCAACAGGTTATAAGTTCAGTATCAACTGAAGCTTTGATAGTTTCTGAAAGTAGCTTGGATCTTATTGCTGGATTAGACCCGAATATGGATCATTCGCTTTACTACTATACAGTAAATGGTCGTTTGATCTTTGATGATTTCTCAGATAGTTATTTCTTAACAGATGGACTTCATACAATTATACTTTTTGATGTTAATCCGTCTGTCCATGGTGCTTTAAATGCCAATATCGATAAAGATGTTTCTATCCGTTTTTTCCCATATGAAAAAACGTGGACAACTTTGGGCTATATGTGGTCGGTTTATGTATCTTACCAAACAAACTTTATTCAGGAAGTGGTTTATACTGATCTTGATATTGTCAATATCATGAAGAACTATATCTCGAGTCGTATCAATGTAAACTACAAAGATGGTATGAGTTATTCATATGAAGTCGTTCACCCCATTTATGGTGGAACATATGCGTTTGCTATTGATTCGTTAGAAGCCGATAAAGCAAGTATTATTGATCATATCATTCATTTCGCATCAAATATGAATCCTTATGATGTCACAGTTTATGTCACAGTGACTTATGGTATGGAATCCGATGTGATTCCAGTGTTGGTTCATGTAAATCCATACGAACCCTATGAACCGATGTTTATTCCTGGTTCAGCAGGTGCACTTCCTATGGCACCTGGTGTGACACCAGTAGGTGAGTTTGCAGGTCTTTACATCCATAAAGTAGAAAGACAAACGAGTTATATGGGTGGAGATGAAATGGTTGTTGATCTTTATTTCCCATACCCCTTTGATCTTGGTGTTGAATATTATATGATTCAATATTATGATTCACTTTCATCAAGTTGGGTTTATATTGAAGATTACGAAGGTCCAATCAGATCATATTATGATAATTTTAGTTTAGTAATGAGCGGTGGCATGACAATGCGTCTTGTTACAGATACGGGACTTGTGTCAAATGAAGTAAGCTTTAACTATACCGATATCGATACACGATTTGCAGGTTATTATTTGGATATGAGTATGGATATGGATGGTCCGATGTATCCATTTGTTGGTTACCGGATGGAACTTGGTGATATTTCAATTTATGATTTGATGGGTCAACCCATCACAGGTGGTTATAGCTTACAATGGTATCGTATTAATCCATATACATTTGAAGAAACTATCATTGTTGGAGCAACCAACTCAGTATACGTTACAACAATGAGTGATGTAGGTTACTACTTAATGGTAGAAGTTATGGGTGATGGTGTTCATGTTGGTGGTATGATGCGCATTTTAGTAGAAGATTCACCTAAAATCTTCAATGAAGGATACATCACAAATGTTACAAATATGGGTTTTGATATCGGATTCCTCTATGAAATCAGTCTTATTGAACTTCAAGATATCATCCAAATCATGAATGCATTTGGTGGTGAACTTACTTATTATTCGATTGAAACAACAGCAACGCCAAACGTTTATCATGTCAATATCAATTTAATCGGTGTTGAAGAAATGTTTGTAAGTATCGAGAACCAAGTGATGATTGTTGGTCAAAATACTGAGTATCACATGATGCAAGGTTTATATGCTTACGTGTATGAATGGTAGATAAACGAATAAATATGTAACAAACCCCACGTTTTGTGGGGTTTTTTCTTACTTTTTTATCTCTTTTTTACCATTTTTATATTTTTGTGATATCATGGAAATTAGTCGGCGTTTGAGGTGAAAATATGTTTTCTCAGATCCAAACTCATTTAATTTCTATCACGATCTTATTGGTTATCTATGTTTCCATTAAGCACCAAACTCAAGCGGTCAAACAAAAGAACCGCTACTTTTTGATGCTTGTTATTTTAAATATCGCAGTGATGACATTTAAGATATTGACGACTTTAACCAAAGGTTACACAACAGGCATCGAACATCTCATCGTACATGGTTCAGTTGCAATTTATTATTTAATTACTGTTCTTATTGTTTTTTATTTTTTACTTTACTTACACTATCATGTTAAAGGTGAAGCAGCAACTAAAAAATACTTATATATAGCCTATGCGCCTTTTTTCTTGATGGCAGTTATTGCGATTATGCTTTCATTTATTGGACTTCCTGTGATGTATGAAATTTCACCTTCTGGTGAGATTGTTCGTCACTTTATGTACGGTCCTGTGATCTTTACTGAATTTTTTATTATGTTAGGCTCTGCGTTTTATGTGATTTGGCATAAAGATGAATTATCTAATTTTGAATTTATTACACTGATTGCTTACTTAGTTCCGCCTGCCGCAGGTATTATCATCAGTGAGACTTTACCGGGTGTTGATGTGATTTGGCCAGCGATGACAATTTCACTCTTAATGATTTTTGTTAATATTCAATCGAGAATGACCAATACGGATCCACTCACAGGTGTTTTTAATCGCAGAGAGTATGAAAAACAAGTCTATAATTTATCACAACTTAAATCTCCAAAGAAAAAAGTATGTGCTATCATGATCGATATTGATGATTTCAAACAGATTAATGACACCAATTCACATCAAGTCGGTGATCATGCATTAATCGATATTTCTCAAATCTTACAAAGAAGTATTCGCAAAAATGATTTTATTGCACGTATTGGTGGTGATGAGTTTTGTATCATTATTGAAACAGAACATGAATCGGTTTTATATGATATTGTTAACCGAATTAATCATCAACTGGATATTTATAATGAACATAAGCACGGCTTAATTGATATCAGATTATCGATGGGGTATGGCATGTTTGATCCGAAATTCCATGGGACGTTTATAGAGTTTTTCATTAAACTTGATAAGAAGATGTACGAAGAGAAGAATCTTGCAAAAAGTACAAAATAACGAGGAGAAATCCTCGTTTTTGCTTATTTATGACGTTATTTAGAATGTTTTATAGCTTTGTTTGACTATTTGTTCAAAATCCATATAATGAAGGTGAAATTTTCGATGAGAGGACGTTTGTAGATGAAAATAAGAAGAGAGGGGCGCACTTCGTTATCCATGTTAAAACGTGGACAACGTGCTAAAGTGATTCAACTGAATATCACAGATAAAGCACTTCGTAGAAGACTTTTAGATATGGGAATCACCGAAGGTGTTGTTGTCAAGATGAAAAAGATTGCTCCTTTAGGCGATCCGATTGATATTGAACTTCGTGGCTATGAACTCTGTTTGAGAAAAGCTGATTTAGATATGATTGAAGTCGAGGTGATCTCATGAGAATCGCACTCGTTGGAAATCAAAATTCAGGGAAAACAACACTTTTTAATTTGTTAACAGGAACAAATCAAAAAGTTGGGAATTGGCCAGGCGTTACCGTAGAACGAAAAATAGGCATCATTCGTGGAACTGATTTTGAAATTATCGACTTACCTGGCATATATTCATTATCACCTTATAGTGTTGAAGAAAATATTTCGAGACGTTTCTTGTTTGAAGAGCAGGTTGATTTAATCTTAAATGTGATTGATGCAACTTCAGTTGAAAGAAGTCTTTATTTAACGACACAACTTTTAGAGTTAAAGGTTCCAGTAATTATTGCTTTAAACATGATGGATATCGCAGATAAAAGAGGTATTAAGTTTGATTTAGAAACGTTAGAAAAAAGATTAGATACGACAATTTTACCTATATCTGCATTAAAGAAAACAAATGTCTTCAATTTAATTCAAACCATCAAAATAGGAGACTATAGAAGAAATCTGTATCAACATATTTATGATCATGAATTAGAAGAAGCGATTAAACGTATAGAACCACTTGTTGAAACAAAACATGCGAGATTTTTAGCAGTTAAAGTGATTGAAAGAGATGTATTGTTTCAATCTTATGTTACAGATGCGATTGAAAAGATTGTATCCGAGCTAGAGAAAAAGTATTTACGCGATATGGAACAAGTCATTGCTGATGAAAGATATCGCTATATCGAAATGGTTAGAGATGAAGCTGTTGAAGCGAAGAAAGATTTACTGACAACAACAGATAAACTGGATAACATTTTCTTAAATCGTTATTTAGCTATTCCTATATTTATGCTTATTATGTTTGGTGTTTATTATTTGGCAGCAGGGCCTGTTGGCGGTTGGACTGTTGAAGTCGTGGATGGTTTAATTGGTGGTCTTGGTGAATGGATGAATTCATTTTTGGTAAACGTTGGGGCATCGCCTTGGGCAGTGTCACTCGTTGTCGATGGCATGATTGCAGGAGTGGGTGCCATGATGAACTTCTTACCACAACTCATCATTTTATTTATTTTAATATCCCTCTTAGAAACGACCGGATATATGGCAAGAATCGCATTCTTTTTAGACCGGATTTTCCAAAAAGTAGGTCTATCTGGAAAATCATTAATCCCCTTTATTGTCGGTTCTGGATGTAGTGTTCCTGCAATTATGAGTGCGAGAACGATTAATGATGAAACAGAAAAAAAGATGACCATTATGTTGACACCTTTTATTCCGTGTAGTGCAAAATTACCGATTATTACGCTTTTTGCAGGTTATTTCTTTGGTGATCGTTCAGGTTTAGTATCAGCATCACTTTATTTTTTCGCGATTATCATAATCTTAAGTTCAGCTTATGTGATGAAACATGTTTTATTTAAAGGAAAGACATCAAGTTTTATCCTAGAACTTCCTGAGTATAAACTTCCTAGTTTTAGATATATTGCTTATGATGTTTTAACGAAAGCTTGGAGTTTTATTGAACGTGCAGGATCTGTGATTTTACTCGCATCAATTGTCGTTTGGTTTTTAATCTCATTTAATTTTAAATTACAGTATGGTGTGGATATTGATTCATCTATGCTCGCTTTCTTTGGGAAAATATTATCCTATGTTTTCTATCCGATGTTAGGTGAACTTTCATGGGCAGCAAGTGTGTCAGCAATCCAAGGTTTAGTGGCTAAAGAACAAGTCGTTGGATCCATGGCTATTATTGCTGGCTATACATCTGATGTTGGTGAAGGGAATCTCATCTTTAATAGTGGTATCTTTGGCTTCTTTACGGCATCTTCCGCATATGCATTCATGGTATTCAATTTATTTTCTGCACCATGTTTTGGTGCTATTGGTGCGATGAGACAAGAACTTGGAACAACCAAACGTATGTGGAAAGCTGTGCTTTTCCAAACTGGTTTAGCGTGGATTTTAGCTGTATTGGTATTTAACATTGGACGTCTGATTGAGGTGATTTTATGAGCTTTGTAGATGGCGTGATTTTGGTTGTTGTGATTTTGATTGTCAGTTTTGTTTTATACCATCAATTTAAGAAAAAAGATGAAGGTGTATGTACAAAATGCTCGTATGCAAAACAGTGTAGTAAAGATGAGTGTTTACCACATAAAAAGAAAAGCGATATCGAGTAAATCGATACCGCTTTTTTGATGATTATTTTGTTTGATGAACAACAACTTGTGGGAATGGTATTTCAATGTTGTTTTCATCTAAAACTTCTTTTATTCTCTTTCTTAAAGCACGTTCAACCGCGTAGTGTTGTTCGTTTAATGTTTTACAGATCACACGCATATCAACACTACTTGAATTAAGATTGGTGACACCTAGAACCTGAGGATCTTCAACCATTTCCGGGTAGAGTTTTCTGAGTTTTGGAAGTTCTTCATTCAATAATTGAATCGTCTTTTGCATATCCTCTTTATAAGCGATACCAAAATCGACAGATGCCATGGATAAGTCTTTAGAAAAGTTGACGAGTGAATTAAGTTCCCCATTAGCAAGAATTAAAACTTCATTTTTCCAATTCTTGACTTTAGTCGTTTTTAAACCAATATCAATGACTTCACCCTTAAAACCTTTCACTTCGATTTTATCGCCAACATCAAAATGATGTTCAAAAATAATGAAGAAACCAGCAATTAAATCATTGATGAATTTTTGAGCACCTAAACCTATGACTAACCCTAAGATACCAAGACCGGCAAGTGCAGGTCCAACGTTAACACCCCAAATTGATAGTACTGCAAGAATAGAGACAACACCAACTGTATATTTGATCATACTTCTAATCACACGTGATACAGTTTTCTTTCTTCGTTGATTTGGACCTTGTTTTTGACCAATACGTTTTAGAGTAATTTTAGAGATTCTTAAGATGAGCATCGCAACAAAGATGATGATAGCTGATGAAATGATTCTACCGATGGATGCGTTTAGAACAGTAACTAAATCAATCCATGTTGAATTAAGATAAGTTTCTAAATCAAAAGACCAGATAAATAAGATAAACCCTCCAGCACCAAGTAGAAGTAAAAACGATAAAATATAGCTTGAAATAATGATACCTCTTGGAAGTGTATCTTCACGTTTTTTAATCCACAAGTTTTCAAGAACGTATAAAACGATTAAACCTACAATCGTGATAATTGTTAAGAAGATATTGGTGGTTGTTGATGCAAAAAAAAGATGATTGTACATAGAAAAACCCCTTCCTTTTTACAACATTATACCATAATTTATGATGATTTTAGTGTGTATAACCCCTCACACAATCATTTCTATAGAAATGCGGTAAAATCATTTTAAAATGTGTTGAAAAGTGTTAAAATGTATTTGCATTTTGGAAAGGTGGGTCATACATGGAAAAAGATCACCAGCTTACGCCTTTTTTTACTAAACTTGTTGAGTATGCTGAATCAGGTACTATCGCACACGATGTACCCGGACACAAACTCGGACAAATTCCCAATGATTTATTAGATTATGCAGGACTGACGATGTTCAAACTGGATGCCAATGCACCTAGAGGTCTTGATAATTTAAATCGTCCAACGGGTGTGATTAAGGAAGCTGCAGAACTGATGGCAGATGCGTTTGGCGCAGAGAAAGCTTATTTTTTAACAGGTGGCACAACAATGGGCATCTTAGCGATGATCATGAGTGTTTGCCGTGCAAAAGAAAAAATAATATTACCACGTAATGTTCATAAATCGGCGATCAACGCCCTCATTTTGAGTGGTGCTGTTCCCGTGTTTGTTAAACCATATATTGACCACGAATTAGGCATTGCAAATCATATGGAGTTTGATGAAGTCGAAAAAGCGATTTTAGAGAATCCAGATGCAAAAGCAGTGTTCGTGATTAACCCTACCTACTTTGGTGTTGCCAGTGATTTAAAACGAATCGTTGATTTAGCACATGAAAAAGAGATGATGGTTTTAGTGGATGAAGCACATGGCTCGCATTTACCATTTTCCAATTTACTTCCTGTAAGTTCGATGGAAGCCGGTGCAGATATGAGTTCATGTTCACTTCATAAAACCGTGGGTTCACTGACTCAAAGTTCGATTTTAATCGCACAAGGACCTTATGTTGACCATTTAAGACTTCGTTCAACGATTAACATGATTCAATCCACATCACCATCAAGTCTGCTTCTAGCAAGCCTTGATGTTGCCAGAAAACATATCTATTTTGAAGGACCTAAACAGATCCCTGTTTTGATTGAGATGGCAAGAGATACAAGAGAAAGAATTAATCAAATTCCAGGATTAAGAGCAGTAGATGATCATTATTTTGAAAACAATCAATCCTTTGATTATGATGAAACAAAGATTTTAGTGAAAGTTTCTGATTTAGGCATTAGTGGATTTGATGTCTATAAAGAATTATTTGATGAACATCACATTCAATTAGAACTTGCAGAAACACATTTAGTATTAGCTGTTCTATCTATTGGTACTAAACAAAAAGACTTAGATGCACTCGTTCTAGCTTTAGCAAAAGTTTCAGAAAAGTATAGAGCATATAACCTACCTAAACTCGATTCGCGTATTCGCTTTAACTCACCTGAAGCGTATACAAGACCACGTGAAGCGTATCATGCACCTAAAAAGATTGTACCTTTAAACCAAGCAGTGGATGAGATTGCAGCAGAATCCATTATGATCTATCCACCCGGTATTCCAATTGTGATTCCTGGTGAAATCATTAGCCAAGACATTTTAGACGACTTAGAGTTTTATCAACGTAGCGGTTCTGTGATCTTAAGTGATACAGAAGGTGGTTACGTTAAAATCATAGATAAAGAATATTGGGAAAAATGGAGTGAAATATATGAAGATGAATAAAGTCGATTTATCCTTTCAAAGTTGTAAAAGTACGTATGAAGAAGCTGATGTTGTGATCTTTAGTGTTCCGATGGATGCGACTACATCGTTTAGACCAGGAACCCGTTTTGCAGGGAATGCAATTCGTGTAGATTCCTTTGGTGTTGAATGGTATTCGCCTTATAGAGAAAGAGATTTAAATGAATTTAAGACAGCAGATATTGGGGATTTAGATTTACCGATCGGTGCTGTTGATGATGCATTAGATATTATTTATAACACGACCAAACAGATTTTAAATGATGGTAAAACACCAATGATGGTTGGTGGCGAACATTTAGTAAGTTATCCCGTGATTAAAGCAGTGTTTGAAAAGTATCCTAACTTACATATTATTCATTTAGATGCTCATACCGATTTAAGAACTGAATTCTTTGGTAGAAAATTATCACACGCAACCTTTATGAGACATGTCCATGGGTTTGTAGGTGATGGTAAGATTTACCAATTTGGTATTCGTAGTGGTGAAAAACCAGAGTTTGATTGGGCAAAAGCAGGTCATGTGACGATGCGCAAATTTGATTTTGAAGGACTTGATAAAGTCGTTGAAAAATTAAAAGACGTTCCTGTATACATTACGATTGACTTAGATGTTTTAGATCCTGCAGTCTTCCCAGGTACAGGTACACCTGAACCAGGTGGAATGCAATATAAAGATTTACTTTGGGCGTTTGATCAATTTGAGAAGTTAAATCATTTGGTTGCAGCTGACTTTGTAGAACTCGCACCGATGTTAGACCCATCAGGAGCATCAACAGCTGTTGCTGCAAAAACACTTCGTGAAATGGTTTTAATTCTTCAAAAGAATTTAGAAAAAAGATAACAACAAAAAGGAATTCAACGTCTGAATTCCTTTTTTTATTGTTTAAGATGTGAAAATCCACATAGTTGAGCATTTGTCCATTTGATGGCTCTATAAAGGCCTCAAATATATTTTATATATTTTATCTAAATAGTAAACATTTGGCCATAAGCAAAGCTTTTGAATTAACTTCCTCCATCAAGTATAATGAGAGTGCAAAAACAAGGAGGAATGAATCATGTTAATCAAAAACTATGATCCACTAAAAAAGAAGCAACTCCAAATTCTAGATGAAAAGGGAAAGATTGTTGCACCAGATCTTGAACCTAAATTAGATAAAGAAACGCTTCTCAAAATGTACAAAACGATGGCTTTAGGTCGTATCGCTGACATTAAAGCACTTCAATATCAACGCCAAGGACGTCTTTTAACTTATCCACCCAATAAGGGTCAAGAAGCGGCTCAAGTAGGTGCGATGGCTGCGTTAGAACCACAAGACTGGTTATCACCAGCGTTTAGAGAATTAAATGCGATGTTATATCGTGGTGTGAAATTAGAACAAACATTTTTATATTGGTATGGTAACGAATGGGGTAATCATTTTGATGAAGACGTTCGCGTTTTACCTGTTAACGTCATCATCGGTTCTCAAATCAACCATGCTGCTGGATTAGCGTATGCATCTAAAGTATTGAAGAAGAATGAAGTAGCGATTGCAACCATCGGTGATGGTGGTACATCACATGGTGAATTCTATGAAGGACTAAATTTTGCAGCTGCATTTAATGCACCACTCGTTGTTGTCATCCAAAATAACCAATGGGCGATTTCAACACCTCGTGCAAAAGCGACAAAAGCTGAAACATTAGCTCAAAAAGCTTATGCCTTTGGTATTCCAGGTATTCAAGTAGACGGTAATGACGTCTTAGCTGTTTATGCTGCAACTAAAGAAGCTGTTGATTATGCACGTAAAGGTAATGGTCCAGTCTTAATTGAAGCTGTAACGTATCGTTTAGGCGCACATACAACATCCGATGACCCAACGATTTATCGTAAAGATGAAGAGGTTAAAGAATGGGAAAAGAAAGATCCAATGATTCGCTTTAAGAAATATTTAATCGATAAAGGATATTGGACTGAAGAAGAAGATCAAAAATTAGAAGAAGAAAATACAACATACGTTGGTGAAACCTTCAAGAAGGTTGAACAAACTGGCGATGCTGAATTAATCGACATCTTCAAGTATACGTATAAAGAAATGACTCCTCAGTTAACTGAGCAGTATGAATATATCAAAAACTTCTTAAAAGAACAGGAGGGTAAATAAACATGGCAGTCTTAACATTATTAGAAGCTATTAATCAAGCATTAGATCAAAAAATGGCTGAAGATTCACGTGTAGTCGTTTTCGGTGAAGATGCTGGTTTTGAAGGCGGCGTGTTTAGAGTAACCGCTGGACTTCAAAAGAAATACGGTGAAGACCGTGTGTTTGATACACCGATTGCAGAAGCTGCAATCACAGGGAGTGCCATTGGTATGGCGATTAACGGATTAATTCCAGTTGCTGAAATTCAATTTGATGGTTTCGTCTTCCCAGGTTACACCGAAATTGTAACGCACATGGCAAGATATAGAAATAGATCACGTGGTCGTCACGGTTTACCGATTGTTGTTCGTTTTCCTGTCGGTGGCGGTATTCGCGCACTTGAACACCACTCTGAATCCATTGAAACACTTTTAGGACACATTCCAGGATTAAAAGTGGTTATTCCTTCAACACCTTATGATGCGAAGGGATTATTAGTATCTGCGATTGAAGATCCGGATCCCGTGATTTTCATGGAACCTAAGCGTATTTATCGTTCAGGTAAACAAGAAGTCCCCAATGAACTTTACCGTATTCCAATTGGAAAAGCGAAAGTTGTTAAAGAAGGTACAGATGTGACGGTTGTTGCATGGGGTGCTATTGTACGTGAAGTTGAAAAAGCAATGAAGTTATTAGAAAATGATAACATCAACGTTGAACTGATCGATCTTAGATCCATCAGTCCAATCGATGAAGAAACCATTATCAATTCAGTGAAAAAAACTGGACGTTTTGTTGTCGTTCAAGAAGCTGTTAAAACCTATGGTCCAGGTGCTGAACTTATTTCATTAGTGAATGAAAAAGCATTCCTTCATTTAGAAGCTGCACCAGCAAGAGTCACAGGTTTTGATATTACAGTTCCTCTTGCTAAGGGTGAAAACTATCACTTTGTTCAACCAGAAAGAATCGCTGCTGAAATTAAAAAAGTAGCGAAGTTCTAAGGAGGAAACATTATGTATGCATTTAAGTTTGCCGATATCGGTGAAGGTATTCACGAAGGTAAGATTTTAAAATGGCATTTTAAAGTAGGGGATAAAGTTAAAGAAGGCGAAACTTTAGTTGTTGTTGAAACAGATAAGGTCAATGCTGAACTTCCATCTCCAGTTGATGGCATTATTGAATCACTCGGTTCTAAAGAAGGTGACACCATTCACGTTGGTGATGTTTTAGTTGTCATTAATGATGGTACCGGTGGTGAATCACCCAAAACAGAAGAAGTTAAAAAAGAAGATAAAAAAGAACCTGTATCAGAAGGAAAAGCAGCACCTGGTGTTATTGGACAAATCGAAGTATCAGAAGAAGTGATGGCTTCATCGAGTGAAAATCAGAGTGCTAAAGATGCTAAATCTGATGAAAAAGCATTAGCTACTCCAGTTGCTAGAAAGATGGCTAAAGATTTAGGTTTAGACATCAATCAAATCAAGGGCACTGGCGAATTTGGTCGTGTCTTAAAAGAAGACATTCAAAAAGCATTTGATAACAAGCAAGGTGGATCTAAACAAGCTGCACCTGTTCAAATGACAGTACCTAAGGTTAACATCAGCACACAAGGTGATGTTGAAATTGTTGAAATCACGAAGTTAAGAAAAGCGATTGTTAGAAGCATGACCTTATCGAAACAAGTCATTCCTCATACGGTTCTTATGGACGAGATTATCGTTGATAAACTCGTCGATTTAAGAAACAAAGTCAAAGAACAAGCAGCTGCACAAAACATTAAGTTAACGTATATGGCATTTATTATTAAAGCAGTTGTCCTAGCGTTAAAGCAGTTCCCAACATTTAACGCTTCATTCGATCATGAAAATGATCGTATGATCTTAAAGAAATTCTATAACATTGGTATGGCAGTAGATACAAAAGATGGGCTTATTGTTCCTAACATTAAAGATGCTGATAAGAAGAGTATCTTAGAATTAGCGAAAGAATTAAGAGAAGTTGCTGATCAAACGATTGCACGTACAGTCCAATTATCACAACTTCAAAATGCAACGTTCTCTATTACAAACTTTGGTGCAGCTGATGTCGCATTCGGTACACCCATTATCCCTCATCCAGAAGTCGGAATTCTTGGTGTAGGTAAGATTAGCCAAAAAGCTGTTGTTGTAAATGGAGAAATCAAAGTAAGTTATGTATTACCGCTATCACTCGCGGTAGACCACAGAGTGATCGATGGTGCTGAGGCAGGAAGATTTTTAAATGTCATTAAGTCTTTATTAAATGACCCAATGATGTTACTATTAAGTTGAGGTGATTTCGTTGAAGACATTTGATATTGTTGTTTTAGGAGGCGGACCCGGGGGTTATGTCGCAGCCATAAAGGCGGCGCAACTAGGCGCGAAGGTTGCTTTGATTGAAAAAGAAGTCGTGGGTGGTATTTGCCTGAATCATGGGTGCATCCCAACCAAGACCTTATTAAAAAATGCGAAAGTCTATAAGACGATTAAGCATGCATCCGAATACGGTGTTATTTTAGGTGGCGATGTTTCATTTGATTGGACACAAATGCTCAAGCGTAAAGACTTAGTTGTTAAAAAGTTAACGATGGGTGTGGGTGGCTTATTAAAGAAAAATGGTGTTGAAGTGATTTCAGGGTTGGGGAAAGTTATTTCGCCAACAAAGATTGAAGTTAATGGAGAAACCATTGAAACAAAGAATCTCATTTTAGCAACCGGAGCATCTCCGATTGTTCCACCAATTCCTGGATTAAAAGAAGCTTATGAAAAGAAAGTTGCTGTTACATCAAGAGAATTACTCCAAATCAAAGATGCACCTAAGAAATTAGTCATCATTGGTGGTGGTGTCATTGGTGTTGAATTTGCAACCATCTTCTCATCACTTGGTAGTGAAGTAACCATCATTGAAAAATTAGATGGTATCTTACCCATGATGGACGATGATATCAGAAATCAGTACCAAAAGATTTTAAAACGTGAAGGTATTAACATTTTTGTTAATGCTGAAGTCAAAGCAGTCAATGATCATGAAGTGACGTATTCATTTGAAGGTAAAGATCATAAAATCACTGCAGATACCATTTTAGTTTCTGTTGGAATGAGACCTAATTCTCAAGGGTTAGAAGTTTTAGGACTTAAGATGGACCGTGCAGCTGTTTCTACAGATGAACATCTTGAAACAAGTGTTAAAGGTGTTTATGCCATAGGTGACCTAAACGGTAAATACATGTTAGCGCATGTCGCATCCGCTGAGGGATTGGTTGCTGCTGAATACATCATGGGTAAAAAAGATGCGCATATGCGTTATGACCGTGTACCCAATGCAGTTTACGGTTCACCCGAGGTAGCATCTGTTGGTTTAACTGAAAAAGAAGTGAAAGAAAAAGGTTTAGCTTATAAGGTTTCAACGTTCCCACTACTCGCAAGTGGTAAAGCGTTAGCTGATAATGAAAAAGATGGATTTGTTAAACTCATCGTATCTGAAAAGTACCAAGAAATATTAGGAGCTCACATTTTATCATATGGCGCATCTGATTTGATTGCAGAACTTGGTGTGACGATGACATTAGAAGGTACCGCACATGAAATTGCGCATACCATTCACCCACATCCAACCTTATCAGAAATCATTATGGAAGCTGCACATGGTGCAGTGGATAAACCGATTCATATGTAGATCTAAGAAGAATCACGAAAGTGGTTCTTTTTTTGTAATTTTTATGGATAAATGGCTTATTTATAGGGTTTTTAAGCTATAAGAAGAATCTTTTTAAATAAGTGCAATCTACTTATAACTTTATTGGACAATGTTTTTTCATAGTGATATAATCCACCTGTAAAATCTTATTGTAGGAGGAAATGACATGAAGAAAATCTTTTTTGCTGGTTTAGTTTTAGTGTTTGCATTTGTTTTAATCGCATGTGGTCCAAAAGAAGAAGCAGTTGACTATAGCGGTGTTTATACAGGGTACTCATGGAAGGGTGAGACATCAGGGGTTTCTTTTGAAGAAGCGACAGAATATATTGAAACAACACTCACTTTAAATCAAGAAGGTGTGATTGAAGATGCATCGATTGATTTTAAGATGAAAAAAGGTGATGTTTGGATTTCACGTTTAGATACAACAGCAAACGTAGCCATTGATTATAGTGTGACACCAGTTGCTGCCACACCAGGTGCATCTTATGTTGCGGGTAGTTCAATGTTTACAGTAAGTACCGCTGCCATGATGAGTTTTTATGCGGTTGGTGTTGATAGCGAAGGTACAGTTGCAGTCTTATTAGTTGATCCCATTACACGTTATCAATTTGAAATCAAACTTGATCAAGATTTTGATTACACAAGAACAGTTGCAGAATTTACCATTGGTAGTGGTTTGATTGTTCCAACAAAGAGAGTAGCTGGTGGTGCACTTTTAAGTCCAACATCATGGGATGATTTAGCTGAAAAAACATTCTTTAATATCACAGGTTACTCACACGTTGTTAAAGATACAGGTGTTTTACAAGGTGTTTCAAATAGCTCAACGATTCAATTAATGCTTGAAAAGTTAGGTGTTACCTTTGTTGATGGTAAACCACAAACGATGGATACCGATTATGGATTCTTTGGTTTAGGCGGTTGGGCAGGAAACTATGAAGGTATTAGTGAATATCTCATTGGTAAGAGCGCATTAGAAGTATTATCACTTGTTGATTGGACAAATGAACGTTATGTGCCATCCATCAATGATCAAAACCAATTTGGTATTGATGTTGAAGCAGGTGCAACCGTCACAGTTCAAGATTCATTTGATTTAATCGCAGGCGCAAGCGTGAGAATGTCAAGAGAATCAGAATCTTACCAAAAGGCTTTGGTTGCTGCAGGTATTTTAACACTTGACCAAGTGATTTACGGTCGTTTCTAAGATTAGTCATTCAATCATTTAAGGCATTAAGTCATTTGACTTGATGCTTTTTTTATTTACTCTATGTAAAACTAATACTTTTTTTACATAAGAGAAGATAACAAAAAGGGAATTTAGGATTATGATAGATATAACTAGAAACGAAAGAAGGGATTTTGATGAAAAACCTTATTTTAGGACTTCTTTTTGTTATTTTATTAGGTATTGGAATAGTGAGAGAACCCATGAAAGATACAGCTGATCTAATTACAGGTGCATCTACTGAAACGTATGCAACAAAAATTGATTTAATTGCGGGTGTATCAGAAGGCGGATACTCTAACTCCTATCCAGTAGATTGAGGTAAATCATATGACACTGATTATGGGGCTTGTTTTTGTGTGGTTTATTTTTGTCATCCTTTTTTCAAAGTGGATTAGAAAGTTTAATCTATATCTTTATGGGATTTGTATTGTTATTGCAGCTATTTTGTTTACGCAAGAAACCAATATCGTCAACATGGGTTACGTAGGTTTATCCTTTTTTATCCTTGTTATGTTTGCAAGCACGCTATCACAAGGAACGATTCGTAAAAAATTGATGGGTAATCGTGCCGAACTTGCAGTGATGGGATCTATTTTTAGTTTGAGTCATGGTTTAAAGTATCTCATTTTTGCATTTGATTTTACATTCTTTTGGAGAGCACCCATTTATTTTTATATCGGTATTGCATCCGTTGTTGTGATGTTGCCATTAGCTATCACATCGATCATGATCATCAGAAAGAAAATGAAGGGAAAAGATTGGAAGAAATTGCATAAACTTTCTTATCTTTTTTATGGATTAGTTGCTACACATTTACTCCTTATCAACAACGAAAGATTCTTATTTTATGTCATTCTTTTTGGGTTATATGTGATCTATAGAGTTTTAGCTCTCATCCAAAAACAACCCATAAAACCAAAAGAAAAAATTAAGATTGCATAAGCATATTAACTTATTAGGCTGTCAAGCATTGTTAACTTGAATGATTGAAAAACACTTTTATACTTTTTCATGTATAATAGAGATATAGAAATTTAGAAGAATGGAAGTGAACTTATGAACGTACTATCCTTTTTAAAGCCATCTTATGAAGTCATCTTACTCTATAGTGACGAAACGTTAAAAGCAGCGCTTGATCGCATGACTGAACACCGTTTCACATCCATCCCTGTGGTCGATCGCGAAAATAATTATATTGGTACATTGACTGAAGGGGATATTCTCCATTTCGTTTTAACAAACATTAATTGTTTGAATGAAACTGAAATGGTCAAACTTCATGTCACTGACATCAAGCGTCACCGTGATTATGAATCGATTAGTGTGAATGCAACCATGCCACTTTTATTATCGAAAGCTAAAAATGAAAACTTCGTTCCTGTATTAGATCAGAACGATAAGTTTATTGGAATTGTGACACGTAAGAAATTGATTGAGTATTTCTTTGAACACAACTTCATGGTTTTATAAGTTGATGAGATAAAGATGGCGCTAAGGCGCCATTTTTTATACTCTGCAATCTTTTATTTGTTAAAAATGTGTGTTAAAATACGTTCAGGGGTTTGAAGTTAAATGAAATATTTACTTATGTATAATCCGGTGAGTGGAAGATCTAATTTTAAAATCAATCTACCTCTCATCAAAAAGATCTTTAATCAATCACATCATTCCCTCACGGTGTATGAATCAAAAGCAGCAAAAGATTTAGAGAGAGTTGCTTTTGCAGAAGCAAAACATTATGATGTTTTTTTGGTCGCAGGTGGCGATGGAACCGCCAATGAAGTGTTGAATGGCGTGATGAAATCACCCATTAAACCTGCTATAGGTTTATTACCCAGTGGCACTGCTAATGATACAGCAGCTATTTTAGGTGTGAATAAAAACATTAAAAGAAGTTTAAAGATTTATATGAATGAAGTTCCTGTATTGATCGATGTCAATCAGATCAATGATCAGTATTTCTTTTATACGGCAGCAAGTGGACTTTTAACAAGAATAAGCTATGATATTTCAAGAAGACATATTAAGAAATACGGCTATTTGGCGTATATGATTGCTGCTGTTAAAGATTTATCCAATGAATACCGCTACCCTGTTAGAGTTAAGTATGATGGGAAGACGGTATCCATGGAATGTGCAATGATTTTGGGTTTAAGTTCAAATAGAGTCGGTGGTATGCGTTTGGTTAATTTTTCACAATCCAGATTAAATGATGGTCTATTTGAGTTAAGATTTTTTAAGCGTGTGAAATCATTTTGGCGTTTTAGACTTTTATCATCGTTTATTAGAGGTGGTAAGAAGCTACAAGAAGATCTGCATATTGCGAGTAACCGTTTTGAAATTGAAACGAGTTCAAATGTAGATTGGAATGCTGATGGTGAGTTTTCATGCAAGGGTAGTGTCGTTATTGAAACGTATAAAGAAGCGTTAAGTATTTATGCGCACCCTAAAGTGAAGAAGAAGTATTTTATGCCGAAATAGCTCAGGTGGTAGAGCAGCTGTCTCGTAATCAGCAGGTCGTAGGTTCGAGTCCTATTTTCGGCACCATTTTTAGATGAATTGACTCCAAAAAGTTGGAGAGAAGGTATAATAATGATACCTGATCTTAAACGAAAGAGTCTTTTTTCGTATAGCGAGACTAGGTGAAATCTCTGAGTCTTTTATATTTTAGTAATTGGTAGTAAAATAAGGGTGAAGGCGTGGTTAAATTATGTGAACCTCGAGTTCGTAAAAACTTGTATACCTTTGAGTATTTATAAAGTCTACGCCTTCCTTATATTTACTACGAGCTAAGAGAGATGACTCTTAGCTTTTCTTTTTTATAGGCATATAGAAAAGAAAGTTTGAAGGAAGGATGCAGTCTTTTTTGAGCTTAGAGCTCGTATATTATAGGGATAAAAAACTTCTCGCGATATCAAGAGTTCAAGCGGAAAAGGAATCGCTTCGCAGCATCGCACTCGATCTAGGCTTACCGGATCAAACGATACTAGCGTGTTGGATCAAGGTGTTCAAGATTAAAGGTGACACAGGAGTTCAAGATACATATCCCAGAAAGAATTTTTTTTCTGACGAGTGGTGAAGAGTGTTGGTGAATTCACCGATGCTTCTCCAAAATGTCAGTAATTCCTTCATCTTTTAAATAATTTTGATAGCTTATAGACTTGCATTTTATTCTCAATCGGTTATACAGATCGTTAATCATTTTATTCTTTGCTGCCAGCTGTTCTCTCTTATTCTTGGTATCTGCCAGAACGAGTTGATTGTGCCTGTAGACGAAAAAATTGAGATAGTGCTGAAGATATTTAAGTCTTAATCCCGCATGTTTGAAAAGAAATCTTTTCAGGTTGCTATGTAATGAGTCCACGATCAGTGTCGATATTTCTGCATCCTCACTCTTTCGAGCGTTGACCCTCTCGACATCGTATTGCTTCATAAATTGGATCTGCTTTGGATTCCCATCATGTAGGAATCGTTTGATAGTTCCTAGGTTCTCATTGAAAAGACGAATGAAGTCTTCAGGTTGTGCCATACCTCTCGACGATACCTTTGCGATGCACAGACCTCTCAAATTTATGACGGTGATCACGCAGAGCTGATTGAAGGATAACCCACGAATATCCTGTCCATCAGGCCGCTGAATCTTGTGCTTTTTCTCCCTGATGCTCAAGAATGTCTCATCGATCATGATGCTGCCATCAAGGATGACTTCATCTTGATAGTCGGAGAGCGCGTGAAAGATCACATAACGATAGTAGAGTGCGGTCTTATGATCAATGGAAAGATTGCGCGCTGCGACATCTAAGGTGACATCATCGATCATGTAACCAATGAATCGCTTAATCAATGTTTCACTTTGTTTGAAATTTTTAATCGGGGTTTGATCTGCTATAAATGTCTTCTTACATGAAGTACAAAAATATCTCTGAACACCCGTTTTAGTTCTTCCATGTTTGATGGAAGATTGCCCACAGGTTGGGCAGTGTATTGAATTGGACATAGAACGTTCCTAGACTACAAAAGCGAGTACTTTATCCCCAGGAACGTCGCCAAACAATTCAAGGATAAAATACTCGCTTTTATAGTTCCTTTTTACATTGTTTGGCAATGCCATTATATCATATTTATAGTTTCAATTGTCATTGGTTTTTTGAATGATAAGTTGTTGCTTTTGTTAAGATGTAAATCGACTATGCTAACAACACTCTTCACCACTCGTCAGTTTTTTTTAAAGGACGAGAGAGCACGACGTATTATCGATAAGAAGCTCGCTGAAAAAAACGAGTGTCTGTGAGCAGAGATTGAATACCAATGAAATTTCAGTAATATATAGTAAATAGAAATTAAGTCTGTGTCTTATTTGCTTGTTTTTTAATCTGATGCAAATAATCTGAAATATTTTTATAATCAACAATCAGATAAAAGAGGATAACAATCAAGTTTCCATAAACAAAGATTGGTATGATCAACCACAATACGGGAATAAAATATGTAAATCCATAAAGTGGATGATTTGTTTCCATAAACTTTGGAACAAGTATACCAAACAGTTTTCCTAAACCATCAAAACCATCTTTAACACCAAAAATAAATGAGGGGTTTCTCTTACTTGGGTCAAGAAAGTGTTCAACAGGACTTCCTCCTAATAAGGTAACTAACAACTCATTGATAAAAACTAAGATTAGAATGCATACGAAGATAAGTGAGATCTTATGAGCTCTTTTGAAGGATACTGTGTGAATACGATATCGTAATAATAAGAATGATACCAGAAACATGAAGTAATGAGCAACATAAAACCTGATATTTTCTAACATAAAGGCGGGTCTTGTTCCGATGTTGATAGTTCCATTGAAAACAGTTGAAATTGCATCAGCTGGATATAAAAAAGGTATGATTCCAGCGAATAAGCCAATAATAATCATGTAATCTTTAATTGTTTTATTATTTGTTATGTAAAAAAAAGGAAATAGCAGTATTGTGCTTGCTGAGATATTTTCAAAAGTAACTTTTGTCCATACTTGTTCAACCAAAGTATAGGGGTACACAAAAATTTTCAGAAAGTGGATTAAAAAATTAATAATGATTAAAGATAGAATGAACTTACGCTTTAATTCATTCGATTTTTGGTCTACAATCTTTATTATTATCCAGGTGATAAATATACCTAAAACAATATAAAAGAAATAATAAAAATTGAAAATTTGTATAGAGTCCATTTCATTATCCCCATATCTTTCTTAAGTATTACCATTGTATCATATTTATAATTATACTTAAGGGCGGATGAAATGAGAAACAATATAATACGATTTAGTTTTACCTTCTTTCTAGTTTTGTTTTAAAAACCAATTCTTTTTTCTCTTATTCATAATATATTCACATTCGTTTTATACAATACAAATGAGGTGATTATAGTGAAAAAGAAAACAAAATTGAAAAGAGTCACCATATTGTTGCTAATCATCGTGAGTTCAGTGTTCCTTTTTGGGCTAAATCAAAATATAAGAGTCAACCAATTAATTAAAGATTTTGTTGGTAGAAGTTACGAGGGTGAAACAGTTACTATAGCATTTTCTAATGGTATAGAAGAGCAAAGGATGTATCACCCGGTAGATAGAATGTATGATTACGAATTGAATGATGATAGAAGTCTATTCTACACATCCAAAAATGACCCCTTCATCGGTCAGAAAGGTGACATGTTTGTTACTCAAGAATCACCATTTCCTAACATATTCGGTTTTCATCAACTGATGAGTTTTTTTGTAGGAGGACATGCCGCACTGAACAACGGATCAAATCAGTTCATCGAAGCAGTGGGATTTCCACAAGATGACGAATCTATTATCGACATCATTTTAGATCCTTCAGATGGTACCCACGACTATTCTGTGGGGGTAAGACAGTCATCAACTAATTACTGGATGTTACCAGATTTTAGAGCCGAAAACGATTCTAGCTATCCATATTATGGTTCATATTATAGAGAAAAGTTTATAATTTTAAGAGTCAAAAATATCACTAATGAACAAATTAGTGATTCTGTTGAATATGCAAATTCACATTTATCTAATCGCTCCTTATATAATTTCCTCTTTATTACCGATACTAAAAATAAATTTTATTGTACAGATTTTATAAGTAGATCATATCGCTATGGTATGGATACAAAAAGTTCAGATAAAAACTATCCAAAAACATTGAACGATAATGGATTTGTAACAACGGTTAATGATCTCATTATTTCCAAAGACACATATATTGCTGCTTATGTTGAGAACAAAGATGGTATTAGGCATATTTATTATTTAGCTGATATGGATTGACACAGGCAAAAAATTTTGATATATTATATATGACACCCCACCACGGGAGGGGTAAATAAGGAGGAGTATATATATGGCAACACTTATTTATAGAATTGGAGACATTAATTGCATTGGGTGCATTAATCGCATTACAAGTGCATTAAAATCTATTGGGGCAATTGACGTAGATATTGATTTTTCTACACATATTGCAAAAGTGCTAACAGAAGAGGAAAATCCAGATGAAAATCTATATTTAAATGCTATCGTTCAAACCGGTTATCAAGTTGAGTATCTTACAACACTGAATGAGGAATAACAACGTGGCAAACACCATTAAGTATAAAGTCAATGGGATGACATGCGCATCTTGTGTGAATCATGTTGAAAAAGCATTGAAAAGGGTAAAAGGTTTAATTGATGTTTCAGTAAATTTAGCTACTGAAACTGCAATGATTCAATACGATAATCAATTTTTTAATCCTGACGAAGCAATTAAAAATGTAAAAGACATTGGCTATGAACTGGTTTCAATTAATGAGCAATTTAGATCAATAACTGCAAGAGTAGATGGTATGACCTGTTCAACATGTGTTAATCATATCGAAGTCGAGCTTATGAAAATTGACGGTATTATGGATGTCAGTGTCAATCTTGCTACTGAAAAAGTATCATTCCGATATGATGAAACAATCGTTAGATTTAGTGATATCAAGCATCGTATCAATCAAATTGGTTATAGTCTTAGTATTGAGGAAAAAACCGATAATAACCTTGATCCAGAAACAATCAAAATGAATCAGGCAAGAAAAAAAGTTCAAATAAGTGCATTTTTTACTATAATCATGATGTCAATCATGATTATAGAGATGTTTGTAGTTCGTATCCCCCTCTATACATGGATTGTAGCAATTTTAGGTTTTCCAGTTGTATTTATAGTTGGGAGACATGTGCATAGGGGGAGTTTCTATTCGTTGAAATCACTAAAGCCTAACATGGATGTTCTTGTATCATTGGGATCGATTCCACCATACTTAATTGGATTAATGGGATTGTTTTTCCCAATCACAACATTTATCGAAATGGCAACCACAATCATGACATTTCATTTAATTGGTAAGTATCTGGAAACAAAAGCTAAGGGGAAAGCTTCTCATGCCATTAAGAAACTTATGGAATTGGGTTCAAAAACAGCCAGAATTTTAGTTGATGGTCATGAAATTGATGTTGCAACAAACGAATTAAGCATTAAAGATATCATGATTATTAAACCGGGTGAAAAAATCCCGACTGATGGAAAGATTATTGAAGGAAGAAGCATGATTGATGAATCGCTTGCAACCGGTGAATCTATGCCTGTAAAAAAAGGTGTTGGCGATTTAGTTACTGGTGCAACCATCAATAAAGAAGGACTGCTTAAAGTTGAAGTTACTAAAATTGGTAAGGATACTTTTTTATCGCAAGTTATCGAAATGGTTGAATCTTGTCAAGGGTCTAAAGTCCCTATTCAAGAATTTGCTGATCGTATAACATCGTATTTTGTTCCAGCAATCATGGTATTAACACTTCTTACGTTTACCTCATTTCTAATATTTTCTAACTTTCATTTAAGTATCTTAGAAAGTATGGAGGTTTATTTGCCATGGATTAATACAGATCAAACTCCATTGACACTTGCATTTATCACAGCAACAGCTGTTTTAGTTATTGCATGTCCATGCGCACTTGGTTTAGGAACTCCTACAGCATTGATGGTAGGAAGTGGTGTTGGTGCTGAAAAAGGTATTTTAATACGCAATGGAGAATCAGTTCAAACATTAAAAGATATTAAGGCGATTGCCTTCGATAAGACTGGGACTTTGACATATGGTAAACCTGTAATTACTGATAAACATGCAATCAACATTGATCAACAAAAAATGATGTTTATTGCTGGATCTCTAGAAATTAACTCTGAACACCCACTTGCTATAGCAATCATTGAAGATGCAAAAATGAACAATGTTCGATTAGATCATGCAAAAGATTTTGTTGCATTATCGGGTATGGGTATTCAAGGAAAAATTGATAAAACAATGTATTATTTTGGTAATCGAAAACTGATGCAATCTCTTGGGCATTCTTATAGTGGTTTGGAATCTATCATGCAGCAACTTGAAAATGAAGCAAAGACTGTGATGATGCTTGCTGATGAACATAACATTTTAGGAATAATAGCAGTAGCGGATGATCTAAAACCAGAAGCTAAACAAGTGATTCAATCAATCGAAAAATTGGGTATTACTACGGCGATGATTACCGGAGATAACTTTAGAACTGCACAAGCTATTGCAAAAAAAGCTGGGATATCTCAAGTAATTTCAGATGTATTACCAGAAGGTAAGGTTAATGAAATCATTAAACTTCAAAAAGAGTTTGGACTTGTTGCTATGGTAGGTGATGGCATAAACGATGCGCCAGCACTTAAACAAGCTAATGTAGGGATGGCTATTGGAACGGGTACTGACATTGCAAAAGAAGCTGCAGATGTTACCTTAGTATCAGGTGATTTGAGAACAATATTAACTTCGATTCAATTATCTAAAGCTATCTTCAAAAAAATTAAGGAAAATTATTTCTGGGCATGGTTTTATAATGCCATTGCAATACCTTTTGCTATGCTGGGATTATTACATCCAATGATTGGTGCAGCAGCAATGTCTATTAGTTCACTAAATGTCATTTATAACTCGCTGAGACTTAAGAAAAACCCGATTTTTACAAAAAACAATGAAATAAAGGAATATACACATGCACACACATCATAATCACTTATCAACGCATCGTTATATGGTAATGTTCCATGTATTTATCATAGTTTTGATTTTTGCAATTGGTAGTCAAACAGGTGTTCCATATTCAAAAACATTTATTGATTTTGGCGTAGTAAAAATCTACTGGTATGCTGTTTTCATCCTAACGGGTGTTATTTTAGCTGCTTATCACAGTAGCTTAGAAATGAAAGATATTGGTTATTCTAAAGATTTAATTTATGATGGTATTCTTATTGGTCTACCTCTTGCGATATTAGGAGCAAGGCTTTATTATGTTATTTTTGATCCACTACCACACTATAATAACTTTTTAGATGTGATTAACATATCAAAGGGTGGTTTAGCTATACATGGAGCAATCATTACAACATTGATTTTTGTCCCCGTATTTTGTAAAATCAAAAAAATTAAACTATTACCAATACTTGATATACTAGTGATGGGGTTTTTAATTGGTCAGATTATTGGACGTTTCGGCAATTTTATGAATCATGAGGCATATGGACCTGCGATAGAGTCTCAGTTTATTTTGAACATTTTACCTAATTTTATTAAAGAACAGATGACATTAGGTGATGTAGTTCACCATCCAACATTTTTATATGAAGGATTATGGAATTTAGCATTATTAATTACACTAATCGTTGCAAAAAAAAGTCGAAAGTTAAAAGTTGGGGAAAACTTAGGATTGTATTTGATTTGGTATGGTATTGGTCGTGGTTTGATTATTGAACCGATGCGTGTCAATGGAGCATATGGAGATGCCTTGATGTTTATGGGATTACCAATCAATATCTTGATGTCTGTCGTCTTCGTAGCTTTAGGAATTCTCTATTTAATTATCAGTAGAACCAAACTGAAATCACTTCCTTATCAAATGGATATTAGAGTAGAGCAGTAAAATACTAAATAGCATTATGATTTTAGGAGTTAATTAACTATAACGACATAAACAAAATTAATGGGTAGACATATTCATTAGTTTTTTTTTCGACAAAAAAGCAAGCCCATCTATTGATGAACTCGCTTTTTGAGTATTCATTACGCTTAAATTTTGAGTAATCTCGCGTTAATTGCTACAATTACAGTACTTAATGACATCAGAACAGCACCGATAGCTGGACTTAATAAGATCCCTATTGAATTTAATACGCCTGCTGCAAGTGGAATTGCAATCACATTATAACCCGTTGCCCAGATTAAATTTTGAATCATTTTTTTATAAGTTGATTTAGAAAGCTTGATAATGTTGACAACATCCATTGGATTGCTTCTAACGAGGATAACATCGGCAGTTTCTATTGCTACGTCAGTGCCAGCACCAATCGCAATACCTAAATTTGCTTTAGCTAGTGCTGGGGCATCATTGATACCATCACCTGTCATCGCAACTAACCTGTTTGCTTTTGTAAGCGATTCTATTTTATCAGATTTCTGTTCTGGTAAGACTTCAGCAATGACATGGGTAATACCTACTTGATCTGCAACTTTTTGAGCTACTTTTTGGTTATCACCTGTGAGCATGATTGATTCAATACCCATTTTTGAAAGAGCTTCAATAGCCTCTTTAGAGGTTTCACGAATGATATCACTCAATGCAATATAACCTTTAAGCAGTTTATTTTTAAGTATAAAGACAACCGTGTTGCCCTCGCCAGCTAATTTTGTGTATGCTTTTTCATCATATTTAATGTTAAGTTCATTTAAATATCCTGGACTAGTAATTTCAATGGTTGATCCATCGATTAAACCACTTAATCCTTTACCTGGAATAGCTTTTATATCATTAGCCTTTATAAGATCCAGACCACGAGATTTTGCTTCTTTTACAATACCTAAGGCTATTGGATGTTCTGATTCATTCTCAATCGCAAACGCTAAAGACAGCAACTCATTGTCTAATATTTGATTACCAACAATAGCAGATACACCAAATTCACCCTTAGTTAATGTTCCAGTTTTATCAAAGACAATCGTGTCAATCTTCCTTGCTTGCTCGAAGTTTGCTCGGTTTCGGATGAGTAAACCATGTTTAGCACCAATACTTGATGACACTGCAGTAACAAGTGGTGTAGCTAACCCCAAAGCATGAGGACATGCGATGATAACTACTGTGACAGCACGCTCCATAGCAAAACCTACATCTTTTCCTAAAGATATCCACACAATAAATGTTGATATGCCACCTATAAGAGCAATATAGAACAAATATTTAGATGCAATATCTGCGAGTCTTTGTGTTTTAGATCGTGTTGCTTGAGCATCACGAACTAATTTAATGACTTGTGACAAGAAAGTATCGTCACCAATGCGTGATACTTCATATTTTAACGAACCTTCAGCATTGATTGAACCCCCAATGAGTTCATCGCCTTTTGCCTTATCAACGGGCATTGATTCTCCTGTTAACATGGATTCATTAATTGAAGACTTACCATCAATGATAACACCATCAATTGGGATTTTTTCACCAGGTCTAACGAGTAATTTCATACCAACTTTCACATCGGTTATTGGGATATCAATAATATTACCCGTCTCATCAATTTTGTGAGCTGTATCAGGCATAAGTTTCAACAATTCTTCCAAAGCTTTTGAAGCACCAAGGACTGACTTCATTTCAATCCAGTGACCAAGTAACATAATGGATATGAGTGTGGATAATTCCCAAAAGAAGTCTTTTCCAGTACTAAAAATAACTGTATATGCACTATATGTATAAGCAACGATGATTGCTAATCCGATCAATGACATCATGGCTGGTGCTTTTTGTTTTAGTTCGTCGACAGTCCCCTTGAAGAAAGGTTTACCACCATAGATGAATAAAATAGTACTTAAAAAGAGTAATATGATAGAATCACCATTAAATCTTAGATTAATCCCTAAAAAATCTTGTATCATCGGTGAAAGTGATAAAATGGGACCTAATAAAACTAAGGAAATAAAAAACCTTTTCTTGAAATCATGAACCATCATTTGATGGTGATCATGATGAGTATGATCGTGATTTCCTGATTGATGATGTGATTTATCATGTTGATCTTTGTTATGACTATGAAGTTTTTCTTTTTGAGTCAAGTTCATATGATCGTGTTGTGAATGATCGTGTTGTGAATGATCATGTTGTGAATGATCGTGTTGTGAATGATCATGATGTGAATGATCATGATGTGAATGATCATGTTCCTGAAGGGGAGATATATCCTCTTTAGTTTTTTTAGATTGATTTTTTTTCATATATTTAGCCTCCATTAGACTAGTTTCATTTTGGTTAAGCATGTGTTAGACGTGCTATAAGTCGATATGTCAGTTGTCGTAGATAAAGAATTATATGTGACTTTTATACTTAAGTTTTTGTTAGCAGGTAACCATATTCCTGCAAAACCATTAGCACTTGATGAAATGTCTCTTTTAGAAATTACTGTATTGGTCTCTAAATCGATGATTTCGATTTGAAATACTTGATTTTTAAGTTCACCTCGACAAGTGACTAAATTGTGGTTTGTGCAAGGATGCGTCTGATTGATATAAGGTGCTATGGACAAATAGAACAATCCATTAGGCAGTGCTAGTTCAATCTGCTCTTTGTCATCACCAAGAACAAGTTTGTCACCATATATCCCTGCAAAGAATTTATCATCCTCATCTAATCTTTGTTCAAGATAACTCACTATTTCTTCAACTGATTTATTGGATAAATTATGTCTTTCGAAGAGACTAGTGTCTTTTGAATTGTTTATACCAATAAACACAATTGTTGTTAAAAAAAGAACAAAAATACTCAAAATTATAAGCGTTTTTTTATTCATGATACACCTCAACGTAAGTATTTCACTAGAATATCAGTGATTTCATCAATTTTTTCTTTACCTTTTTGTTCTAATATAGCCTCCGCAACACAAGTGTTAATATGATCATTTATTATGAGTGCATTTGCATTTTGTAGCATAGCAATGACAGATAATATTTGTTTTGATATGTCAACACAATATCGATCTTCATCATACATTTTAATAATCCCTTCAATTTGCCCTCTACCTGTCTTCAGCAACTGCTTAATCTTTGCTTGGTTGACGTGTTTTGAATTGTGATTAACATGTTCATTCATGTTTATTCCTCCTTGCCCCACCACGGGAGGGGTCTTGAATATATTATAACACTTTTTTTATATTTCAATCTGTTTTCATTCATTTTCTATTCACATTTGTATTGTATGATAAAAGCGAGGTGAAAGAATATGAAAAAAAATATTGGAATTATTTTAGTTGTACTGTTTAGTGTATTTATATTGTTGGGGTTAGGATTATGGTATTTTGCACCATCGCTATTTCAAAATGGTGGGTATCCATATTATGGTCATATGATTGGAGGATGGGGTATGCCATTTGGGATGATTGGTATGGGAATCTTTTGGTTTGCAGCTCTCTATTTTATATTTAATGGATTTGGATATAGAGAAGAATGTAGAAATTCGAATGCAATTGAAACCCTTAAGAAGAGACTAGCTAAAGGTGATATTTCTATTGAAGAGTATGAAAAAATGATTGATAAATTAAAGGAGAATAAATAAATGAAAAATGTATTTTTAGGGTTAACTTTGGTTGCAGGGTTTATCACAATAGGAATGTTGTTCATAAATGTTGTGAATGCAGCAACAAATGAATCAAATAGTGATGTATCTTCAATCTCTTACAATCGAAGTGGTATGATGAACTTCGATAACCAAATCTATAATGACAATGTGTATGAAAGAATTTATATGCATGTATCTGATGAGGATCAGTCGAAGTTAGATGATACTTTTGCTGATGAACTTAAAAACAGCGATATTGATACCAAAACGATCGAAGAAGTTGTAGTAATTGTAGATCAGATCAAACTATCAATTATTGATGATTTAAGTTATACAGATACCAGATATAATTATGGTATGATGGGTGGATCAATGATGGGTTATGGAAGTACTGGAAGTTACGGATGTGGTTATCAAAATAATTTCTATACTTTTGAATGGTATTATGTTCATACATATGGTTCTGATCGCGATTTGGTTGATTATAAGTATGCTGAATTATTGAAACAAATAAATTTTGATTCATCGACAACTGAAGAAGTTGTATTAGCAATCAAAGATATAAAGACGACGATGATAGATTATATCATCGAAATAAATCAATTGAACAATTAGGTAACTATAGGGGAACATGCATGTTCCCCTATTCTTGAATTTAGGTTATAATATGATTAGGAAGTGGTAAATTGAATGTGTTAATCGTAGAGGACTATAAAAAAATTAATGATTTACTCTATACGTTTGCTTCAAGAGATGGATATACTACATTTCAAACGTATGATGCAGAGACAGCAATTGAAGTATTAGGTAAAGAAAAAATCGATGTTATCTTGTTGGATCTTATGTTGCCTAATATGCAGGGTGAAGCATTTATTTCACAAATAAGATCATTCAGTGATGTTTATATCATTGTTTTATCTGCTAAGATTGATGTTGAAAACAGAGTTGACGTTATATCCATCGGAGCTGATGATTACATGACAAAACCATTTTCTATCGATGAGGTAGTGGCAAAGCTGAAAAATATCCAAAAGAGATTGGTTGTCAATCAACCCACACGTCTATCCTTTAATCACGCTCATTTGACATTGTTACCAATAAGTAGAGAAGTTTATATAGATCACCAATTAATTACTTTAACAAAACATGAATATGAGATCTTATTATTACTCGCAAAGCATCCTAATATTGTTTACACTCGTGATATGATCATTGAAGAATGCTTCGATGATAGTGAGGCATATGATCGTGTAATCGATGTATTCATTAAAAATATAAGAAAAAAGTTAGACAATAAAGAAAGTGGTTTGTCGTATATTAAAACTCATTACGGTATAGGTTATCAGTTTGGTGGTATTAAAGATGAATAGCATTAGGAAATTATTGATTTCCCAAATATTTAAATATATTTTAGCAATTTTTTTGTCAATCATATTCTTGTTAAATATTGCGTTTTACATCTTTTCAAATATTCAGTATCAAAAGGAGATTGAAAGACAGTATGATGCACTAAATATCATGACAGCTCATTTATCTACTGAAGAAAATTATGAAACACTAGAAATATATTTAGAACATTACGCTCACATAAATGATGTTATAATCTATTATAAAGATATGAATCAAAACACGATTTTTTCTAATGATGTTGATCAGATTTTAAGAAACGAAAAAGAAGTTATGTATGAAGGTACACCTGTCGGATATCTTGCAGTGAGTTATCAAAATTCCACATTAGGACGTGAAATCACATACGGATTTATCGGTTTAAATTTCATTTCCATTACACTTTTTATCATAGGTGTTAATGTGTTATTTAGATACTTGAAAAAAGAGAACCAACATATCATTTCAGATTTAGACAATTTGGAAAATCCAAACAAATCAATCAAGTATTTTGAAATAGCAAAACTTCAAAAAAAGCTAATTGAGAGTAGTGAACAAAAAGATAGACAAAAGAAGATTTATGAATCACATATAGGAAGTCTTGCTCACGACATTAAAACCCCATTGTCTGTTATTCAGATATATACTGAGTCGCTCAAAAATAGAAAACTTGAAGTTAATAATGAGATATTGTCTGATTTGCATGAGGAAGCTAAAAAAATTGAAAATATAATTCCAAAGTTTATAAAAGGAAATTACATAGAGCTTCCCTATTTACAGGATATAACACTTTTTATATGTGATTATGTTGAAAGATACAGAGAAATATTTGAAACGAAGAAACTTAATGTTGTTACAAAATTAGAGCCGTTAAGTGTCAAAATATCTGACCTTGATTTAGGAAGATTGATTGAACATCTTTCTTTCAATGCATTTTATTACTCAGATGATGCATCTAATGTTTTTATTGTGACTTCAACAAAGCATCGACAATTAATTGTTGAAGATGAAGGTATTGGTATGAATAAAGAAACTATTGAACATATTTTGGCTGGTCCATATCGTACAGAAAAAGCAATTAAAATGAATGAAAAAGGTAGTGGTATAGGCTATCAAATAATTTTGGATATCATCGATAGAAACAATGCTAAAGTGGAAATAAAAAGTGAAGTGGATAAAGGAACAAAAGTTATTGTTAGCTTTAAATAGTCGTATAGTCTATTCTATTTTGTTTTCGTTTCATTTTATACAATAATTGAAATAGTAGGTTAGTAATTTAATATTCAATTTAAATGCAGTTAATGAGCATTTTTTTTACCCAAAGTAAACAATTTTATAATAAGTGTGTCTACTTTAATGACAGAGGTCCGGATTTTTACTCAATATACATGTAGAAGAAATCTCAGAGAAGATAATTAAAAATAAAATTACATGAAACGAATAAGAATCCTTGTATAAACGGTTCATTTCTACATAAATCAAAATCATACCTTTAGGAAGCCAACTGAGTGGGCTTCTTTTTCTATTTTGTCTTATTTCAATAAGGCAGATCATAAATAATTATCATATTTTTACTCTAGCGGTGTTATAATTAAAACATGAAATTATCTAGGGGGGGAATTATGGATAAAATTAAACTGGTTTTGTTATTAGCTATCAGTTTTTTACTTTTTTCTTGTCAAAAAAAGCAAGACATTGTTCAATTTAAGGGAGATGCAGAAATTACTATTGAAGTATTTCAAGTATATATCGATCCCAGAATTATGATGCCGGATGATTTTACCCTTTCTGCATCAGGAGTTGTCAATACTAGCGTGTTGGGTGTCTATGAAGTTAACTATGAAATTATGGATAATAATGGTGTTCTATACAAAGAAATGAAACGAGTAATCAATGTTGTTGATACAACGTCTCCATCAATAACTCTTAAGGGTGAACCTCTTCTTTATTTTGGACTAGAAAAGTCTCTTTTTAGCCTATTTGAAATTACGGATAATTACTATCCAATCGAAGAATTATCACTTCATTCCAATCTTAATGAAATAGCTTCTGAATATGTAGATGGATTTTATGAAATCACGGTAACCGCCGAAGATCCAAAAGGAAATACTGCAGAATACACGTTTGAATTGGAAATGAAACATGATTTGTTTTATCTGATCGAGTATTTAGATCAGTCAACTGACGACTTTGATATTTATTCATATCGTGGTGATATTTATTTTGAGGAACCAGTATATGATATTAGTTATGGCCATAATTTGTATGGCAATTTGACGGTATCAAAATCCGGGAAATTTAGATATTCTACATATTATTTTTTTGAGGGTGGAATCGCGCTTGTCTATTTAAGGGGTTCATTTGAAAACATGAGAGAAACTTATCTAACAGTAGATATTAAAACCGATAATTCAACGATTTATTCAAGGGTAAGTGTCGAAAGTTTTGATGCTTTGGTTGATTATGGTGAACTACATAGTACCATGTATACATACACATATAACGGTGATTATGATCTGAACCAAGCATTAGAGGTATTTAACGAGTATGCTTTGACTGGTATTAACGAGTTGAAATATTTTTATGAAGAATTATTAGGCTTAAGATTATCCTAAAACCATATTCTGTAATTGATGAGATTTGATTTCAGTAAAACCTATGTTGGCGAGTATCTGAATGTGAGTAATTCATTTTCTTAAAAACACTATGTTTTATGATATAACAATCACATAGTTTTGGATTACATCATTTCTACTTAAATGTAGTTATTTTTGTGGGGTTTTTAAGTTAGCATGTCCATTCACTATACATACAGTCATTGATAGATATTGTAAAAGCAAGATTACAAACTTATTTCACAGATATTTGATACTAATGACGCATTGCTATATGGTGCGATAAAATCATAGAAGTATATGTATAAACTTCAGAAACTGTTTTCGACACCATTTTTTGAATAATTTATTTTTGGAGAAAGGCTATTGAAGTTCAATGGCCTTTTATCTTATTTTAAAGAAAAATGATTGTTTGTTAATATGGTGCAAGGAAAATCATATTATGAACTTCTATGTTCAAAAAGGATGATTCAAATTTCTATTCCAATTTAAAAACTTCGATTACCAACCCTATATAACAAAAAAATCGAAAGATTGAGTATTTTATAAGATTTGTATATAAATTAATAAAAAGCAAAAGGTCTTTTTTGTTAACGTGATACAATATAAGAGTAACAATTCTGTGAGGGGAAAATATGAAGACAATTAAAATTATGACACTAATTTTGCTTAATCTATTTTTACTTTTCGGGTGTTTTTCAACTGAAGAAAATCCAATAGAAATAGATTATGAATCTATTTTAGACACATTTTGGGAGAATTATTTGATTGAAGCGACATACCAAAACATTGAATCGTCCGATATGATTGAAGAAATCAATATTTTGGGATATTACTACTATGTTAAAGATTTGGGTGATGACGCAACAAGATCTTATATTGGAGATGAGGGGATTTTATATAATTTACATGCAATTATCAAGTTCAAAGAAGGATCAAATCTAAAACCACAATACTATAACTATCAATGGATAAGTAGAACGCTCTATGGTCAGCAGTCTTTACAAGAAAGAATAAATCTAGAAATTATAGATGATGGAATTGATTTGACTGAATATATGAGTGTGTTGAAAAGTGATTCTCATAACTTTATTGAAAAATTTAAATCTGAATTAATCGATGATATGACAGAAGAATCAAAACTAGAAACAAAGATATATAATGATACATACATGTATGAACAGATAAATCCCTACTTGTCTAATGTCAATAACATTATTGAGAGGGATAATATCATTTATCTTGTGAAAGAAGATAAAGCCATCGTAGCGAGATATAAAGAATCTGAGGAGTTTAATGAAGTTGTGATTCTTTCTGAGATTGATGGAATACCAGTGACTGAAATTTATCCCAAAGCATTCATGAATATCAAAATTGATGGTTTGATAATTCCAAGCACAATTGAAGTTATTGGTGAAGAAAGTTTTACTTATGCGACATGTATTGGAATCATTTTTGAGGATAATAGCCAACTGAAAGTGATTGGCAGAAGAGCTTTTTACGGTGCAGTATTTTTAGAAATCACGATTCCCATAAGTGTGGAAGAAATAGGAGAATCTGCTTTTGAAGTTACGAGAATCAATCGTATCAGAGTCGAAGCGATAGAGAAGCCGGATGGGTGGAGTGATTACTGGGTTGGGGATGATCAAGTTGTTATATGGGGATACAAAACAGAATGAAAAATGGTTTTGATTCGAATTCTTTAAAAAGGTACTATTAGATTTGTGTACGTAATTATACAAAATATTCAGTCCAGTCCAATATAAAGATGGAAGTAAATCCTTATCATAAACTAAAATACATAGTGGCTCTATAAACGGATAAATGATTATTAGTATATGTATAAGCTTCGAGTTCTCTTTTCGGCATCTTTTTAGAATAACTTATTTTTTGAGAAAGGCTATTGATCTTCAATTGCCTTTTGTTTTTCTTATACATTCGAAATAGACGGATTTAATAACATTTAAAAAATCCAAAACATGAACTTCTAAGAAAAGGGAGGTTAGTCGAAATGGTTTGTCGTTCAAGGATATCAAGGGAATTTACTGTATAGATGCTTAGTATAATGTGTTTCTGAAAGTACCAAATTCCAACCCTTGTGTTACATAAATGACTTAAAAGCATCACAACCTTACGAAGGGCTAAATACATCTTTTTAATTCAATGTTTAATCATCTCAGAATCCCAGTTAGTGGAATATGAGTTTAATATGAATTAGAACGATTTCTTACGTGACTAAAATATTCCAAAAACTATCCTCGAAGTCTTGACGTGACTAGTTTTGTATGATAAGATGATTACGAGGATAAAAATAGAGATAAATTAGTCATGAGGTGATATTGTGAATAAACTCCCCTTTAATATAAATTTGAATGAAGTAGACATTTTAAAAGAGCTCAATACTGCAAATCATCATATAGGTGAGTTAAAAGGCATACTTAGATTACTTCCAAACCCTGGAATCGTTTTGAGTTTAATCAATCTCAGTGAGTCAAAAGACTCATCAGCTATAGAAAATATTATGACGACCTATGATGAAATATTCAAAGAGATTGTCTCAAAAACACCTACTTTTGGAAAACCTAAAGAAGTTATCAACTACAAGCATGCATTAGATCGTGGATTATTAGTCATGAGACAAAAAGGATTTATAAGCACAAATATACTTATAGAAATTCAAAATGTCATCGAGCCGAATAAAGGTGGCATAAGAAAACTGCCTGGAACAGTCATCATTAACGATAAAACCAATGAAATTGTTCACAAACCTCCACAAAATGAAACAGAGATTCGTGAACTCATGCATAATCTTGAGATATTCATCAATCAAAATAATGATTATGACCCACTGATTCAAATGGCTCTAATCCACTTCCAGTTTGAGAGTATTCATCCATTTTATGATGGCAATGGTAGAACAGGCAGAATACTAAATATTCTGTATCTAGTGTTAAAAGAAAAGTTATCTGAACCTATACTCTACTTAAGTAAATACATCATGGAAAACAAGGCACAATATTATGCTCTTTTGAAAAAATGCAATGAAAACATAGATAACATTAAGGATTTTGTTTTGTACATTTTAAAAGGTATATCCGAAACTTCCAATAATACAATTAATCTCATATTAAGAATCAACCAATCGATAGAGTTAACAAAAGAAATGATTAAAAAAAGATTACCAGATATTTATCGTTATGAGATAGTCGAGCATTTGTTTTCTTACATGTATACCAAAAACGAGTTCTTTAGAGAAAACTTGAATATCACTAGAGCAACTGCAACTAAGTATCTAAAGCTTCTAGAAAAAGAAGGTTTCATTGTTTCTGAGCAATTAGGAAAAGAAGTTATATATAAAAATGTGCAATTGCTAAACCTCATTAAGGAATAAAATCATGAATAAATCAGAGAAGAAAATGGGTTATGGGTATTTGTTATTCACACATAACGTTGCTACAGAAACAAATGCCCCCAAATGAGATTTCAGTTTATAATTTATATGTTATAATGAAGTAAATTGCAGTTTGGGGGTATTTATTAAATGAAAAAAGTACTATTCATTACACTTTCATTTATTTTTCTTTTTACTTTATTCGGTTGCAAAGACAAAAATGATGATACAACACCTCCTCAAATCCTATTCAGTTTTGAGGATTTTTATCAAGATTTTTTGATGTATGAAGAACATCTTAATGCGATTGTCCTTCAAAAAGAATCGCCACAAGAAACAAATCAAATTCGTACTCAAACCACTGATTTATCATCACTTGAAGAGTTTTTGGTCACGATAGAACGCGAGGATATTCTAGCTTCACATTATGCAAGCACCTTTGATAAAGTTCATGATGCTTACTACGAACAACTTATAACGACAAGAGATCTTGTCCAGACCATTAAAACAGCTATTTCGGAATCTGAAGACATTGAGCTTAATCATGATTTTATCCCAGAAACATTATCAAATGCTAAGTTTAAATTTGTTAAATCTTCAGGGGGTTACATTCTTATTGATGCGCTTATTGGCTCTGAGCATAGCTATTTAAAATTAAGTCTTCATGATGATCTTTTAGACTATCAACAGTTCAGCTATTATTATGATACTAATCAAGAATCTCTTGGAGAAGATTTTCACCTCAACTACAATTATTTTAAATTCTTAGAAAACAAAGATGCTGTCTACATTTTTCATAATGAAACCAGTTCTTACTTAAGTTACATCAATATTGAATTAGATGAAGAATTTTCAATAGGTGTGGGTTCTGAATTTATCGAATCTGGAGATTCGGGGACTAAAGGATATACAATCTCACGCTTTGATCGACAAACCAATTCACAAGCCTATTTGGATATCGTAAATGATAAAATCGTTAGTGAAACCTACGATATCTTTGATGAATATGGTGGTGTATATCGTTATGATGATCATGATATCACGGATGGTAAGATTCAACTTCAAATCAATTTCGTTACTGCAACAGGATGGGACTATGTTGTTGCCAGTGATGCGAGCAATGAAGAGATTGATGCTGCAACAGGTGTGTTCTTAAATGATGGAACAAAGATTTATGATGAATGGTTTAACTACACATACACACCTACCTATGGTTTTTTAGGCCTTTGGATTGACTTAAGCAGCAAAGAGGATCTCACAGATGAACTGTTTTCTCTTAATCAATTTCAAATGAATCTCGATCATCCAAAAGCAAACCTAGACTTTTTCAATCAAGTCGATTTAGATCATTTTTACGAAATTAAAGAAGAATTCCAAATTGAAAATTTGAATATGTTTGCAGAAGATTTAGATCAAGAACTCTACGAATACATTGATGAAGATATTAGACTTGCCCTAGAAGGAAAAAACAATCCAGATGTACCTTCAGTTCCACTAGGCGATGTGGAACCATATTTGGAAAGAATGGCGTTATTTCAACAACACTTTGAAACTGCTCCAGAATATGTAGCTGAAGGATCTACTTTCCTTAGACTCAAAGATGGTGATGGACTTGTCGTATCGACAACCACTGTCACTGAATCCAGCATTTTTAGCTTAAATGATCTTTATTTTCGCCTTGTTCAACATAGTTCAGGCAAAGAATACAGTTATGATATTGATGGCACAAAAGGAAAAATCGTTATTTTTGAAGCTGAAGGTCCGACTTTAAAGTACCGTGTTGCAAGTGATCAAGCGACCCAAGAAAACTTTATGGCTGCGTATAACGACGTTTTTGGTGAAGAAGAGAAAAATGTCATCAATCGTATTAAACAGATTAATGACACCACATTCGAACTTTATCTATTTGCAGATCATTTTAAGGTGAGTGGTGTTTCCCTAGTCACCTTATATGAACAAATGGGTATTTCTGGATTATCAGGTCAAGAACTGATGATCAAGATTGAGTTTGCCGAAGATTTTAAGAGTTATGATCAAACCATGATCATTTCAGACCTATCAGTTAGCGTAGATGGTCAAAGCTATACGATTGAAACTAAAATTGAGTATTCAATAAGCATTAAAAAGCCCTTGAGATACATTTCACCATTGGATCAATTCTATTATGATTTCTATTTACCTAAGAATATAAATGATGTATTAATCGTTAAAGGACTTCACAATGATCGTTATGTTTTAGATAAAGGAACACAATATCTTCATTTGTGGTTAACTCCGGGTGAGTACTCGGTTGATGTTTATGAAGATTATCTCGATACTAGCGTCACCATTTTTGATGATAAAGGAAATGAACTTGTCAATGAAGATCGATTTACCGTAACAACTGAAGGTCTTATTATCGTTGAAATTACATCTTCAGTCAAGCAAAGCACCGATATCTATGTAAGAGCAAATCCATCGCCAAAATTTGTTGATTTCTATTTTGATGATGTGGATGGTACGCTCATAGAATCGGTAGATCCTGATGGCTACACATTTTATTACATTCATATTTCATCAGCAAGTCAAGACCGAATTCTCATTTTGGATCCTTACTTTTTGGATGATGTGTTAGAATTTGAAAGTATGTCCATAGAATATAATCTTGAAGCATATAATATATTTGAATATTGCGATATCTATCCTAAAAGAGAAGATCAAAAAACATGTTATTTCTATCTGCCTAAAGATGTGGATATTGTTATGGAGTTGGATGCTAGTTATAGTGGTGAATTTGGAATTTCATATGTGTATTTGGATATCCCCTCTGAAACAGTTTTCGAAAGCTATATATGGAGTGATTTAGAAACAACCCCAATGATACTCTTAACTTCTGATCAACAGGAAACGCTTGTATCTTTTACAATTACTGAAGCGGGTTATTATGAACTTTCAATGAGTTATGAATATTTTGCACACTCATACCAGGATGCTACACTCTATGACCAAAGCGGAAACGTCCTCTCAGAGGATTGGGATCATCAAGTTTATTTCGATGTGGGTGAATATACCATAAATATCCATATCACCAATGAATTTGGGGAAGTAAATGTATTGTGTATTGCAAAAATGATCTTTCATGATTAAACTTTGGGTTATCTTTTTTAATGACAGTTATTAAATATTTTGCTGTAGTAAAAAAGGTCATTGGATTTCAATGGCCTTTTATTTTTTAATTATTCAATATGACTATCCTTATGCTAACCTTGGTTGCTGACTCAATTTTAATAAACCGATCATTACTCCTAAAATTGAAAGACCTGCAGCAATAATTAGTCCTATGCCATATGTCCATTCAACATCAATTTCATTCACGTTACCTAAAATGGTGACGGTTACTGTTGTAAACTCTGGAATCAATAAAATAAGTATTGCAGAGACGACAAATAGAATCGTTGAGATCAGGTACCCCTTTTTTAAATATAAAGGAATAAGTCCGCCAATGAGTGGTAAAACAAATGCTAATAAAACGAGAGGATTAAATGCGATCTCACCACTCGCCCATGGACCAAGGTTTGCAAATTCGTTTCCAAAAGCAACTTCTAATCCTGTAAATGATGAATCAGAATCCTTAAGCACTAAAACAGTAAGCATAATCATCAATGATGCGAGAAGACCAACAAAAGCATTGATGATTTTTAAATCATACTTTTGAATTTTTTTCATCACTTATCGTCTTGATAATGAATTAAAGACTGCAATTAAGAGTGCAGCTCCTCCAACAGAAACGAGTAATCCCGTTAAAGTAAAAGCATTCACATTACCAAATCCTAAGATATCCATTAACCACATACCAAGTGCTGAACCGACAAGACCAAAGACGATATTAGCAATAAGTCCCATACGATGATTCTTCTTCATAACGATGCTTGCTAGCCAACCAACGAGAGCACCAAATAATAACCACAGTAAAATATACATTATTTATTCCTCCTATATAACCCTAAGGTTTTGTCACAACAGTAGCATCTAATGAAACGCTTGTCTGTGCATAAATCATTCCTGTAAGCGATGATCCTGTATTCATTGATACATTTGTCATCGATAAAATAATCCCTTGAAAATCTGCACCAACGCCAATGGCGATGGTATCTGCAACAACCCAATAAATATGTTCAGGTAATACACCACCTGTTAAAGTGATTTGTGTGTTTGCAGCCATGGTGAGTGTTCCTGCGATTTGAAAGATAAATACATCGGTTGAACTACCATTTAACGTGAAATCGGTATTGATTAAAACATCATTGCTCCACATATAAACACCACTTGTTAATGTTTTTCCACTGAGATCACCGGTATAAAGCTCCGTATAATCTGCAGTTCTACTTGCACCATCTTGATAAGCAGTTAATACATCAGCTATGGCAGATGTTAATAAAGCTGGTGTTCCCACTTGATAATCAGATGCATAGATATGACCTGTAACAAGCGATGATGTTGAGAATGTGTTTCCACTATCCATAATTAAACCAAAACCTGTTATGTATGATGCTGATACAGGGCTGACACCGATATCACCGATAACGGAAGTTGCTCCAGTAGCGGAAATACCTGTTTTAGATAGGATAGCAAATGCTTCTGCAGTACCTAAGTTAATGTCTAGAACAACTTTAGTTCCGTTTTGTTTTTTTAAGTTAAAAGCATTCGTTGCTAAAGCAAGTTCGTTGACAGCATCTGATACTTCATTATCAGTCAACGGTGTTTCAGATAATGTTGTTTGTGCTAAGGTAATGGCTTGTTGATATGTTGTTTGATCAGCTAAAAGCACCCATGAAACTGAAGAGACATATTGATCAGCTGAAGTACCTACCATTGTTTCATTCATATTTTGGTTTGCATCTGCAATTGCATCAGCAAGTGGCGCTGTATTGTCAGTGACTTGATTGCTAATGGTAATCACTAATTCTGCACTGATCGCTTTTGCACTTTGAGATACAGTCTTAACCGTAACCGTGCCATTCATAACAGCGGATAGTAAACCACTTTGATTGATAATAGCAGATCCTGTTCCATCAGTGACAGACCAGGTGATACTTTTATCGCTTGCATCAGCAGGTGTGATTGTAGCTGATAACTGCAAAGTACCTGCATGTGTTGTGATAGTTGTGAGTGCACCAGCACTTTGTAATGTAATGCCTGTGACTGACACCACCTCACCTTCATTTGTCTTACATCCTGCAATTGTAAATAACAATCCAACAGAAAGTATGATAATCATGATTTTTAATATTCTCATTTTTTTAAATTTCTCCTTTTAAACGTACATGGTTTGATACGCATGTTCTTGTCCACTTTCACTCTACCATGCTAAGTGCCAATTAAAACATTCATAGGTAATATGTTTTAAATCACTTAATTGGGTTTATTAAGTATGATGAGTTTGGAAAAAAGTATCATTGCTCTTTAGTCTTGTGAATGTGTATCAAAAGTGATACAATATAACTGAGGTGATGATGATGAGAAACGATGTTATTCATGTAAGAGTATCTGATGAACTTAAAGCGAATGTTGAATCCATTTTAAGTGATTTAGGTATTACTTTGTCTTATGCAGTCAATATGTATTTAAAGCAAATAGAAGCCAAAAGAGGGATTCCGTTTGATGTTGTTTTGCCAAGTCAGGAAAAATCAAGAGAAGTTGAGATGCTCGCTAAGGCTATTAATCTAACTGGGGGAAAAGAAGTATCTTCGTACGCAAATCGAATACTAAGTTTATACGCTCAAGAAATAATTGATTATGAAACAGCAGTATTTGCACTCGGAAGGAACTTGTAATGAAAGATCCATACATTTGTCAGGACTCTGATGTATTAATCAATAAAGCTAACATAAGGGATAAAGATAAACTTGACGAGTATGAGAATCGTATGACAAATCTTGCTTTGATTTCATTGATCAAAGATTCCTTCAAACTTCATACATCACAAGATGTCTTTAAAATCCACCTGATCTTGTTTGAAAATGTCTATGAATGGGCAGGGAAACCAAGACATATTGATATTTATAAAGATGAACCGATCATCAACAATATGAGCGTTGAGTACACAAAATACAAAAAAATCATCGAAAAAATGAATAACATAGATCATAAATATTTCAATCAAGATTGGGAATATTTGAAAAAAGAAGACTTCATTTATTTATTTACAAGATTGATAACCGATATTTGGAAAGTGCATCCATTTAGAGAAGGAAACACGAGAACAGTATCAATATTTGCTTTTCTATTCTTAAAGCAATATGGTTATGACTTCAATGCAGAATTAATAAGTCGTCACGCAAAGTATTTTAGAAATGCACTTGTGATGGCTTCATTGGGTCAATATGCAGAATATCAATATTTACAAAATATATTGATTGATGCCGTATCAAACAAAGTAGATTTAGATAGAAAAGATAGTTACGATAGAATTAAAGATTATCATATGGATCAATATAAGTATGCTTATCATAAGGCAAAGTGATAGACATATATGTATAAACTTCAAGTCTTTTTTTCAGCACCACTTTTTGAATAATTTATTTTTTGAAAAAGGCTATTGATGTTTAATGGTCTTTTGTTTTTCTTACATTAGGAAATAATTATTTTTTAGTATCATGAAAGACAATATAAGGCATCAACTTTAATGATATAAGGAGATGTTTTGACTTTTAAATCCATCTATGTCCTTTTATGATTTTCATCTTTTATTATGAATGAAAGGAAGAAAGAATTTGATAAAACCTTGATAATCTCCAGAAAATGTTATAAAATAAAATTAAGTGGAGGAAATAATATGATTGTGACGACTTTATATCTTAAAGAAAAATACAAAGACTATACGGATATTAATGGCAAGATTAAAAGAGATGTAGAAAATGGCATCTTATTTCCACTTGTGAGAGGTATCTATGAGACAAATAGTGAAACGGATGGATTCTTACTATCCTCATACATTTATGGACCTTCATATCTATCTTTCGAATATGCTCTCTCATACCACAATATGATTCCAGAAAGAGTCATGATGTATACGAATGCAACCTTTAACAAAAGAAAGAGCAAGTTATATAAAAATCACTTCGGGATTTTTGCATATCGGGATGTACCTAAAGATGTATTCCCATTTTTTGTGCAAGTTTTCGAACAAGATTCATATGCCTACTTTATGGCAAGTGCTGAAAAAGCTTTATGCGATTTACTTTATATTAAGAAACCTGTAAAAAGTATGAAAGAATTGAAGGTTTTACTTTTTGAAGATCTTAGAATAAATAGAGAAACATTTAATGAACTTAACTTTAATGACATTAAGTTCTTATCGAGTAAATACGTTTCAAACAATATAAAGTATCTACAAAAGTATATTGAAAGCGAGTATAGAAAATGACAATCATTCAACAAATGATCAACAAATATGATCCAAAAACAATAGAAGATAAAAAAAGCGCGATGAAAGAAGTATTACAAGAAGTAGTTTTGGCTGGCCTTTCTAAAACCGATTTTTTTACATATGCTGCTTTCTATGGTGGAACAGCGTTAAGAATATTTTATGGTATGGATAGATTTAGTGAGGATCTTGATTTCTCATTACTTGTTAGTGACGAAACTTTTGATATCAGTAAGTATTTAAAACCGATAAGTGAAACGATGAACTCACTTGGACTTCATTTTGAGGTATCAAAAAAAGAGAAGTCAAATGAATCAACCATTGATTCAGCATTTATTAAAGGAAATACTAAAGAGACATTTATAACTATTTACCCCAATTCAACAGGTTCTGCTCAAATCATTCATAATGAAAAAATCATTATTAAATTCGAAATTGATGTAAATCCACCAAAATATGCGAATACAGAAATTAAGTATCGCTTGTTGCCGTTCCCATACCAAGTTAGAATCTATGATAAGAGTTCATTATTTGCTGGTAAAATTCATGCTGTTATTGCAAGAAGTTGGAAAAACCGTGTAAAAGGTAGGGATTTATACGACTATATCTATTATCTTAGTTTAGATACTAAAGTGAATTTGAAACATTTAGAAGCAAGACTAAAACAAACGAAATCTATTGAAAGTGATACTATATTAACTAAAGAAATACTCATTGAATTACTAGAAAAAAGATTTAGTCAAATTGATTTTGATATTGCAAAATCAGATGTAAGACCCTTTATAAAAGACCAAGATAACTTAGATATTTGGAATAGTGATTTCTTTAAATCAATTACACAAGGTATTAAAATCGATTAATGGGACAGTTGTTATCCACTTTAGAATCATAAAAGCTCTTCTTATCTATGCACTTACTAGAAATTTATAGAATCAAAAAAAATAAACCCTACATGGTCTATATGCATGTGCATAACCAGGTAGGGTTTTGATTTTAATAATTGTTATTCAGTACTAATTTCACCTGGATATGTAATAATACCCCCGGAAATATTGCTTACTTTGTAACCTTGCGCATCTAAATATCTTGCGACCATGAATGATCTTGATCCTGTGAGACAAATAATATAATAGTGTTCGTCTTTATTAATCAAGTTGATGTACTTTAAGAAGTTTGATGTTGGCATATTGATTGAACCTGGAATATGACCTTCTTCAAATTCATAAATTTCACGGCAATCAATGATTTTCGCATCATTAGCTTTTACTCTTTCAAGTAGTTCTTTTGTATCTACATTCTTAAACATGTGCGTTCTCCTTTAGCATTTTAGAAATATAATTATAACCGCCGTCTAGATTATAAACATCATAGCCTTGGCTTTTTAAGTATTGTTCAGCATTATAACCATGGATACCTGTATCACAGAATACAATGACTTTCTTATCCTTAGGAATCATCATATACATATCAGTGATTTGATCTAGTGGAACATTGATTGCATTAGGTAGTGTTCCTTGTGCCATACTTTCAAACATCGATCTCACATCGATAAAGACATACGTATCATCATTAAGTTTGGTTAATGCATCACGCCATTGGATGGATTTGGTAATGCCTTGTTGTTTATTGAAAGCGACATAACCAACCATATTGATAATGTCTTTTGCACTTCCAAATGGAGGTGCATACGTGAATTCTAGTTCTTGTAAGAAAGTTACCTTCATTTTAGCTTTTATAGCGGTTGCGATAATATCAATACGTTTATCGACACCTTTTTGACCGACAGCTTGTGCGCCTAAAATAAGTTCTGTATCTTTGTCGTAAATCACTTTTAAATAAATAGAAGTCGCATTTGGATAATAACTTGCGTGATCGTTTGCTGTTAAGTGAATGACTTCAATGTTTTTACCCACGAGTTGTTTTTCATTCAGTCCTGTTGCAGCCAAAGATAAATCAAACACTTTAACAATGGATGTTCCAAGCGAGCCTTGATTCTTTACTGGTAAACCACTTAAGATATCTGCAAGTTGTCTACCTTGTCTATTTGCTGGTGAAGCGAGTGGAATTAAAGTCTCTTGATTTGATATTTGGTTTGTGACTAAAATAGCATCACCAATGGCGTAGATATCTTTGATTGTTGTTTGATAGTCTGAACCTACTTTAATACCACCTCGGATGCCTGTTTCAGCTCCGATTTGCGTTGCTAAGATTGAATCCGGTAATACCCCAACAGCCATGATGATCATATCTGTATCAAATGAATCATGTGATGCTAGTATGACATGGTTGTTTTGAATTTCTTTGATTTCATTACCTACAAACACATGAATACCTTTAGATTTTAATTCTTCGTGAATGAAGATACCCATTTCAGGATCTACGATGGGTAAGACTTCACTTGCTTTTTCGATGATGGTTACATCAAGTCCCTTAAGTTTTAAATTTTCAGCAACTTCTAAACCAATATAACCTGCACCTATGACAGTCGCGTGTTTTGGCTTAGATTCTTTGATAAAATGCATGATTTTATCTAAATCAGGAATGTTTCTTAGTGTAAATATAGGAAGTTCATGTGTTCCACTGATGGGAAAAACTATAGGTTTAGCCCCTGTTGAAAGTACTAATTGATCGTAGGATTCATAAGATGTTAAGCCATCATGTACGTATGTTACTTGTTTATTAACGGAGTCAATTGCAACAACTTCTGAGTTTGAACGAATGTCTAAACGAAATCGTTCTTTCAGTAAGGATTCTCTAACGACAAGTAAACCACTTCTGGTTGATATCTCACCAGAAATATGATAAGGTAGCCCACAGTTTGCAAATGAAACATAAGGTCCTTTTTCGAAAATAATAATGTCATCATGTTGATTTAATCGTCTGTATCTGGTAGCAAAACTCATGCCACCAGCAACACCGCCGATGACGATGACTTTCTTTTTTTGATAGTTCATTTTTTATCACCCAAAATATTATATCGTTTATGACCTGTTATTTCAATCATAAAACTTAAAAAAATGAATAAAGTAAATAAAAAAACATAAAATCTAAATATAAAAGGTTTGTTATGGTATAGCAATATCCTAACTTCACACATGAACTCATACTCTTTTTTAGTGTTTGCTTGCATTCAACAAAAAAATACATTAATAAATCTTTAAAGCAAAAATATTTTTCTTGTGCTATAATGCTAATCAGTTGAACGCAAGGAGATTATCATGAAGATATCATTTAAGAAAACATTGATTTATATTATCGGATTAATTGTTATATCACTTGGAGCAAACATCTTACTCAGAAGTAGACTTGGTGCAGGTGCTTGGGATACGGTATCGAGTAATTTAAGTCAGTGGTTACATATTACACTTGGAACAGCGACCGCGATTGTATATTCAGTTGTTTTAGGTTTTGTTGTATTAAGTCGAAAGAATTATGGATATCTTTTCATCATTGGACCAATACTCGTTTTATCTTTCTTTTTTGATTTCTGGGATTTGATCATCTTTAAAGATCTTTTTATTGAGTTATTTTATCTACGTGCAATCCTTTATGTTGTTGGTGGTTATTTACTCAGTTTAGGTTTAGCATTAACAATTTTAAGTTTATATCCAGCCATGGTGTTTGAAGAGTTAACCTATACCATGATGAATCTTTTGAAGGTTAAAAAGTTCTTCAGTATGCGCATCATGATTGAAGTATTCGCGATATTGCTTGCGACTGGTTTCGGCTTTCTTGCAGGTATAGGTTTTGGTGCGGTGAATATGGGTAGCTTTCTACTTGCGCTTATTCTCGGTCCAATGATTTCAATGAACCTTTATCTCTTTAGAAAGTTATATTATTTCAAATCCATGTCTTAACATATGAATCACGGGTGACCGTGATTTATTTTTTTTAGTAATTCATGCTACAATAAAATCAAACGTTTCTCGAGGTGAATGATGCAAACATTATATAAATTGTTGCTCGTTGATGATGAGGATGAGGTGCGTGGCAGAATCTCATCACTGATTGATCAAAATAGTGGATTTGTCGTTGTTGGTAAAGCTGGTAATGGACATGACGCTTATGAACTGGTTGAAGAGTTAAAACCTGATGTTGTTTTAACCGATATTAAAATGCCATTTATTGATGGTATTGAACTCGCACGTATGCTTAAACGCGACTTCCCAACCGTCAAGGTTGCTTTTATCTCTGGCTATGATGAATTTAAATATGCACAAGAAGCAATTAAACTGAATGTCGTCAGTTATTTGATGAAGCCTTTAACATCTCAAGACATCAATTCGTTTCTACAATCCTTAAAGTTAAAGCTAGATGATGAATACTCTCGAAAATTTAATGATGATGTTGCGCTTAAAAACTATAAAGATAGTCTTCCTCTTTTAATCGATCATACCATTAGTTCTGTATTGATTTCAAAAGACCAAACAAAAGACAATCTTCAACGTTTAAAACAATATGGTCTTGATACGGAAAAAGGAAAGTATCTTTCGTGTTTACTTGAGATTGATTCATCAAAGAGTATTGATGAACTTATGTCACTAGAAAAGATTAAAGTTCTTTTGAGCGAACTTTTTCAAAGTTATTATAAAGATTATCAATTTAAATACTTTTTATCCATTCAAAATGGTATTTTAATGATCATCAAGGAACATGATCAACCACTGGTTAAAACGGTTGATGGTTTTTTATATGAATTAGTTCAAACCGCAGATCAGTATATGGATATTCGCGTACGTATTGGTATATCAAATCTGTTCTTTGAGTTTGATCAACTTCAAAAATCTTACCAGGAAGCCAAAGAAGCGATTCGTTATGGTAAGTTTTTAAATACAGGAAGAATTGTTTATATCAATGAAGTCGAGCATAAACAAACAGAACGTATCGCATTTGATCTTGAAGAAATTAAATCGATTGAAAATACCATTAAATTTGGAACAACTCAAGAAATTCATATCTTATTAGAACATAAAAAAATGGAAATTAAACATCATGAAAAGATGATCTCGAGCGATTTCTTTTTGATTGGCCTTGCTAATCTGATGATTGACTTTGCACAATCCATCAACATTGATTTATCAACCGTTGTTAAAGAAAATTTATTACAAAAATTGTTATCATTTTCGACACTTGATGAAATCTTTGATTGGACAGAGCATGTTCTACTTGAGCTAAGAGGTATTTTAATTCAATCATCATTATCTAGAACAGAACGTATTTTAGATGAGGTCATTAAGTATGTTGAGCAAAACTTTGCAGATCCCTATCTATCGCTTAATATGGTGTGTGATCAATTTGATATTTCCATATCTTATTTAAGTATGCTACTTAAAAAGGAGAAGAATGTCACATTTAATAAATATGTCATCGAAGTTAGAATGGAGCATGCAAAAAATCTGCTAAAACAATCACCTCTCAAGATTGTTGATGTAGCTAACCAATGTGGCTACAATGAAGTTTATTATTTCAGTCACAGTTTTAAAAAGTATACAGGCTATTCACCCAAACAATATCGGGAGGCTATCCATGTTTAAAAAGTTATCGATAAGCCAAGCGGTTGTTGTTGTCTTAATGGGGATGGTTATTGCTGTTTTATTAGTTACAGGTATTTCACAGCGTGTTATTTTTGATAGCACGACGGAAGATGTGATTCAATCATCATCGCGTGAAATCAATAAGCAAGTCATCATGAACTATGAAAACTATATCAACGAAGTGATTAATACCGCTAACTATTTATCAACACAGACCATTGAGTTATCAGAAGATGGTCGTTTTGTTGATCTTAATAGCATGTATGAGCAGGCTGCAAAACTTTCAGAAGATATGGTTTCGATCATTTTATTTAGTGCAGAAGGTGATGTCATATTGACTGCAACAGAAGAAGCTGTTGTGAGTGATGTGATGAGTTTTGATTGGTTTACATCTGCCTTTAATAATCCAGAAATTTTTCATTTTTCAACACCACATCAACAAGTGATTTTTGGTTCAAGTATTTATACTGAAGTGATTACGGTGACTAAAAAAGTACAATTTTATGACCAAGGACTACTTCAACATGGTGTTTTGATGATTGATTTAATTACCGTGAACTTAATTGAACTCGCATTAAAGACCAATCTTGGTGAAAATGGTCATATTTTAATTTTAAATGATCAATCTGAATTTGTGTATGCATCTAATCCAGAGTGCACGGATGAGACATGTGAATCAAAGATTTACGTGGATAACATTATTTTAGGTGGGGATTCAGTTAAACTTGGTGAAGATTATATGTATGTAAACATCAACACCTTAAAGAACACACGTTGGAGAATTGCAACCTTCATTAATATTAATAATTTGTATGAAGCTAAGCAGCAAGCAACTTTTTTCTCAACCTTTATTTTAGGGGTTTCGTTGATCTTAAGCCTAGGTTTATCGATTTATTTATCACAACGTATTTCAAATCCGCTTAATAAGCTTAAAAATCATATGCAGGCAATTGAACAAGGTGAGCAGATGAGTGAGATTGAGATTTCTGGTCAAAAAGAAGTTGTCGCATTAACGAAGACGTTTAATCATATGGTTGTTGAGATTAAACAACTCATGCAAAATATCGTTGTTGAACAAAAAGAAAAGAGAAAATCAGAGTTTCAAGCGCTTCAAACTCAAATTCACCCTCATTTCTTATACAACACACTTGATTCGATTGTATGGCTTGCTGAAAACAACATGAATAAAGAAGTTGTAGAGATGGTGATTGCACTTTCAAGGTTTTTTAGAATCAGTATCTCGAGAGGTAAAAATGTCATTTCAGTTAAAGATGAACTGGAACATGCACAACATTATTTACTGATTCAAAAAATCAGATACAATAAGAAATTTGATTATAAATTAGACATTAATCCAAAAATCTATGAATATACGATTGTTAAGTTGGTGTTACAGCCCATCATAGAAAATGCAATCTATCATGGGATCAACTCTGAATATGAACAAGGTATGATCTTAATTAAAGCATACCCTCAAAAGAAAAATCTTATTTTTGAAATTGAAAATAATGGTTATGGCATTACGCCAGAAAGAATTGCAGAACTAACGAATCAAATGAAAAAAGAAGGTCAAGCACAAAGTGTTGGTTTAAGAAACGTTTACCAGCGTATTAAACTCTATTATGGTAAAGAAGCAGATATTATTATAACCAGTGAACTTGATGAAATGACCAACATTAAAATTATCATTCCCATGAGAAAGGAAGAAGTCGATGAAAAGAATAGCTAAACTCATTTTAAGTCTCATCATGACAATCTTCCTCATGTCATGTCAAACCAATCAATCCAAGGTCTATGTGTTTATCTACGACATGAATGACCCCTTTATTTCAGCCTTGTCAGATCACATCACAACTATTGGTGAAAACTATTACCCCATTCAAACACATGATGCTAAAAACTCGCAAATCATTCAAAATGAGGAAATAGAACGTGTGCTAGAATTAAAACCGAAATTGTTGATTATCAATCCAGTAGATCGATTAGGAGCATATCCGATTATTCGTAAAGCGAAAAGCATGGACATACCGATTATTTTTATTAACCGCGAACCGCTAGAAGTCGATTTGGATTTATATGACCAAGCATATTATGTTGGCGCGAAAGCTGAACAATCAGGCATTTTGCAAGCAGAAATCGTTTCTGATCTTTTTGGAAATCAACCGTCAAACTTAAATAAATATGATTTAAATGATGATGGCATCATTCAAACACTGATCTTTAAAGGAGAACAGGGGCATCAAGATGCGGAACTTAGAACTGAGTTTATTATATCGACATTAACCGATGACAATTTTCAAATTGAAATCTTAAAAACAAATGTATCCAATTGGAATCAAGATATTGCCTACCGTGATGCACTCGATCTACTTCCACAATATCAAGATCAGTTTGAGCTCATTATTTCGAATAACGATGCCATGGCCATCGGTGTGATTCGTGCGATGATTGAACTATCGATGTTTGTTGATACAAATAGTGATGGTTATGTAGATAAAGAGAATGAACCATGGTATCCCGTGATTGGTATTGATGGTATAGATGAAGCTGTTGAATGGATTCAAACAGGGCATTTATACGCAACCGTACTCAATGATGCATCAAATCAGGCATATGCAACGATTGCTTTAGCACGTGTTATTTTAGAAGGAATAGATCCAGAAACAGTGGATATTGAGATTGTTGATGACCATTATGTATGGGTGGACTACAGAAAGTATAGTTTAGCCACATAAAATCATCAAATCATAAGATTTTATAAAGGATATGATAAGATTTTACATTTTTTTAGTCTCTTTTACGTGTTAAAATGAAAGCGCTTTATAAAAACGAAAGGGAGAAAAAAATGAAAAAAGTTTTATTATTCGTAGCAGTTCTTTTAATTGGATTCGGTTTTGCTGCATGTAAAGAAGATGATGGCAAAATTGTAATCGGTGCTAACATTTATACCTATGGAGACAACTTCATGAATGGTGTTGTTCGTCCAGAGTTAGAACGTTATGCAACAGAAAAAGGCATTACACTTGATATCGTTGACTCAGAAAACGACCAAGCTAAGTTAAACGACCAAGTAGACGTGTTTATTTCTAAAGGTGTTGATGCGCTTGCGATTAATCTTGTTGACCCAGCAGCAGCTTCAACGATTATTAACAAAGCTAAGGCAGCTAATATTCCACTGATTCTATTCAACAAAGAAGCAACTGAAGCTGGCGTTATGGCAACTTATGACAAAGTTTGGTACGTTGGTACTGACTCAGCAGAAGCTGGTGTTATTCAAGGCGAAATGATGGTTGCTGACTGGAATGCTAACAAAGCAACTTGGGATAAGAATGGCGATAACAAAGTTCAATATGTTCTATTAAAGGGCGAACCAGGACATCCTGATGCTGAAGCTCGTACAATTGAATCAGTTAAAGCATTTACTGATGCAGGTATCGTTGTTGAACAATTAGCAATTCAAGCTTCTACAACTTGGAATACTGGTGAAGCACAAGCGACAATGCAATCTTGGTTATCAAATGCAACATTTGGTGATAACATTGAATTAGTTATTTCTAACAATGATGGTATGGCATTTGGTGCATATGCAGCAATGGAAGAAGCAAATATTTTCTTACCACTTTATGGTGTTGATGCATTAACTGAAGCATTAACGATGATTGGTGCTGATGAAATGAATGGTACTGTTCTTAATGACGGTGTTAACCAAGCACGCGCTACACTTGATTTAGCAATTAATGCTGCTCAAGGTAAAGATGTGACTGAAGGAACTGATTGGGTCGTTAAATCAGATGGTACTAAAGCAGTTCGCGTTGCTTACGTTGCAGTTACAAAAGCAAACTATCAAGACTTCTTAAGCTAAGCGAGTTTATAAATTTTAAAATCATAAGCAGATGGAAGTACGAAAGCGTACTTCCATCATCTTGCTTATTTTTTATTGAAATGAGGTGTGAGTCATGGATGAACAATATCTATTATCGATCAAAAATGTAACCAAAGCATTTTCAGGCATTACCGTATTGAATAAAGTCAGTTTAAATATTCGCAAAGGCTCTATCCATGCGCTAATGGGTGAAAATGGTGCCGGTAAATCCACCTTGATGAAATGCTTATTTGGGATTTATATTCAAGATGAAGGTGAGTTTTTCTTAAATGGTGAACAATTTAACTTTCAAGACCCAAAGCATGCATTAGAAAACGGGATTTCGATGGTCCATCAGGAATTAAACCAAGTGTTACAACGTAATGTATCTGATAACATTTGGTTAGGACGATATCCAAAAAAACGTGGATTTATTGATGAGAGAAAGATGCAAGAAGATACAATTAAATTGTTTCATTCTTTAAACATTGATGTAGATTTCAGAAAAAAGATGTCAGATTTAAGTGTTTCACAACGACAGATGGTTGAGATTGCTAAAGCAGTTTCTTATAATGCAAAAGTGATCGTTCTTGATGAACCTACATCATCACTCACAGAAAATGAAGTAGATAAACTTTTTGAAATCTTAAGAACCTTAAGAAATCAAGGTGTTGGAATTATCTACATCTCTCATAAAATGGAAGAAATTTTTACAATCAGTGATGAAGTTACTGTTTTAAGAGATGGTGGCCTTGTAGGTACAAACTTCACAAAAGATCTTGATATGGATAAGATCATTAAAATGATGGTTGGGAGAACTCTCAATCAGAGATTTCCTGAAATGCCACCATGCAATGGTGATGTCTATTTGGAAGTTAAAAATTTATCCACTGAGTACGCACCTAAAGTACATGATGTCAGTTTGACGCTTCGTAAAGGTGAGATTTTAGGAATTGGTGGCCTTGTTGGAGCTAGAAGAACAGAACTTGTTGAAGCAATCTTTGGTGCTCGAACAAAAGCTTCTGGAGAAATCTTACTTGAGGGTAAACAATTAACGATTAATCATCCTGGAGACGCGATTAAATATGGGATGGCACTCATCACAGAAGAAAGACGTGTTACCGGTCTTTATGCGACGAATACCATTCGTTTTAATACAACGATTGCAAATATTGCATCGTATAAAAACAAACTGGGTCTTCTTTCAGAAGCCCGCATGATTGTAGATACCGATACACAAATAAAAAACATGCGTGTTAAGACACCTAATCAATTAGAACTCATTCGTGCATTAAGTGGTGGTAATCAACAAAAAGTTATTATTGGTAGATGGTTATTGACAAATCCTAATATCTTACTTATGGATGAACCTACAAGAGGAATTGACGTGGGTGCAAAATTTGAGATTTACCAATTGATGATCAAACTGATCAATGATGGAAAATCCATTATCATGGTTTCATCTGAAATGCCAGAACTACTTGGCGTTTCTCACAGAATTGCAGTCATGAGTAATGGTAGATTAGCGGGTATCGTCAATTCGAATGAAACAACCCAAGAAGACATCTTTAGATTGTCTGCGCGGTATTTATAGGAGGTCAATGTGAGAGAAAAAGCTTTAGCCCAACAAAACAAAGTCAAGAAAGTGTTACTCTTAGCGTATTACTATACACTAGGTATGCTGTTCTTGGGCTTAAAATATGTATTTGGTTATATGACAAAAGGAATGACGCAACTATTTAGAGGGTATGGTAAGTTTTTAAACCTCTTTTCGTCGAAAAAAGATGAATCGATGATGCAAGCTGAAGAAGAAATTAAGTTAAAATGGACTCAAAAGATTGCACATCAAATCAGATTAAAGCATCAGCAACGTGTGGATAAATATCTTCATTGGACAGATAAAAATACAGGAACATTCTTAGTGAACAATGCGATTTATTTTGTGATCTTAGGTTTTATCCTTTATGTCATCATAAGTGAACCTAGTTTCTTAAGTGTTGTCGTGTTTACAAACATTTTAACGCAGTCATCTGTTCGACTTATCTTAGCCTTTGGTGTTGGTGGGATTATCATTTTACAAGGAACAGACTTATCTCTTGGCAGAAGTGTTGGATTTGCAGCGATCATTTCAGCATCACTCTTACAGCTAAAAGATTATCCATTTAAGTTCTACCCAGAACTTGGAGAGTTACCTTTAATTGTTCCTTTGTTGATTGCAATGGCAGTGAGTGCTTTATTTAGTGCTCTTAATGGTTTTGTGGTTTCTGTATTTAAGATCCATCCATTCCTTGCTACCCTAGGTACGAGCGTTGCACTTTATGGAATACTTTCTATGTATTTTGCAAGTGGTGCACAAGGTGCACAACCTATTGGAAGTTTCGACCCCAGATATACGCAGTTTGTTGTGGGAAGAATTAATATTTTTGGATTTGAAATGCCTAAATTGATCATTTATGCAACGGTTGTAACGATCTTTATGTGGATCATGTGGAATAAGACAACCTTTGGTAAAAATATGTATGCAGTTGGTGGAAACCCTGAAGCAGCTAAAATTTCAGGTGTGAGCATTGTTAAAACGACGATCATGGTTTACGTACTTGCGGGTTTACTTTATGGTATGGGCGGTTTCTTAGAAGCAGCACGTATCGGTAGTGCAAGTAATGGTACCGGTGTTAACTATGAACTTGATGCGATTGCTGCTGCAGTTGTTGGTGGGATTTCATTTTCAGGTGGTATCGGTAAGATCAGTGGTGCTATCACTGGTGTCTTAATGTTTACGATCATTACCTATGGTATGAACTTCTTAGGTATGGATGTATTCTATCAATACATTATTAAAGGTACGATCATTGTTGTTGCAGTCGCTCTTGACGTTAGAAAATATATCATTAAACGATAAATCGTATCTCCTCTCTTGAAAACACACCTTATATCCCCATGGGTGTGTTTTCTTTTTTTGTGTGTAGATGATGACTTTATAGCCTTTTTTCATATAACCCTCGTTATCAAAAGGTGTTAAAAAAAACTCATTTATTATTCTAGATATGTTATGTATTATCACACGTCATCAGAATCATATAAAAAGTGTATATATAAGATAAAACATGATGAATAAAATACAAAATGCATATAATTTGAACCTCAAAATAGGTTGTGCTATCATGTAATTGCAATACCAAATAAAGGAGAGTTAATGTGAGAAAATTGGTTGGATTTATCGTTGTTGTTCTGCTTGCATTTGTCGTGACCTCATTCAATGTAGAGGCAAAAAGTAATGCACCTGTAACAACATTTTCGTGGACTGAAGAGTCTGTTGATTTTGGAGGAGATCTTAATATCTGTGTGAACGGTTATCACAGCTTTGAATATACAATTTATGCCGGACAAGATCTTGTTGCAGGTTCGGTCGTTGTATCGATTAATGCAAATGGAGATTTCGTTTTAAATGTTGATTTAGTTGATGGTGCACTTGCATCAGAGGCACATTTGTTCGTGTATAGTGAACTCTCACAATTACCCGTTAAACGTGTTGCACCAGGTCAAGCGCCCTATCAATTAGGTAACTTAGGTTTAAATACATTTGAATATACAGTATCAGTTGATGAACTAACGGATGGTGATACGTATTATTTCGTTTTCCATATGGCATTAGTTGATGAAGACGAACTTAATCCATCTGGCGTTAGTGGAGAAACAGCTTATGTTGGTGGCCCTAATGGACCTACAAAAGGTGCATGGTTCTATGCATTTGGATTTGAAGTGATTGAATGTGAAGAAGTTGTTGACATGCCAGTGATTTATGTTGCATTCCATGCAGTTTATGGTAGCGAAACAGTGTGGGCAGTTGGTGAGTTAACATTTATTGAACTTGGATTAACAAACAGTAGATGGGGATGGCAGTTAACCTTTGATGTTAACCCAGAAACATTCGATTTATATGCAGGTGCTGCACAAAACGATCTTTCTAAGGGTGAATTTATTGGAACACTCACATTAAGTTGGGATGGAGAATATGTAACATTTACACTTCAATTAGAAGATGGCGTTACATTATCTGAAATTCAAATTCATGTCGATTACTTACAACTTGACACCATTAGCCCAGGTCAACTTGGTTATCAAGCGCAAGGAGCACCATTTACATCTTTATGGACTGTAAGTTTACTTCCTGAATCAGATCGTTAAGAATTTATTTATTGAACACAAAAATCTAACCTATGTGGTTAGGTTTTTTTATTATGTGACAATAGATTTAAGTGTGATAGCCTTAACTATGTTTTAGTTAAAGCATTCTATTAGCCTGTGATACATACTTGTGTTAATCTATCTACAAAGAGGAGGTTATATCATGAAACGTTTGTTTTTATTCATGTTGAGTGGTTTTATTACTTTGAGTTTATTTGCTTGTCAAACCGAAGAGGTTAATACACCTATACCTACACAAGAAGAACTCATTGAACTCACATTAGAAGAACTTAGTTATTATAATGGTAAAGATGGTAAACCTGCATATATTGCAGTTCAAGGATTTATCTATGATGTTACAAACTCATCTTTTTGGCAGAATGGCTCACATAATGGGTTTGAAGCAGGTCAAGATTTAACTGATATTATTATCAACCAATCACCACATGGTCTTGAAAACTTATCACGTGTTCCCAAAATTGGAATTGTCGTGACTGGAGAATAAAAATGCCCTTTTTGAATGCGAACTTATCGATTCTTATTGCAGTTTTACTTTATGTAATTATTCATTTTTTTAATACGTGGATTCATAAACAAGCACGTTATCTTATTTTAGGAGCACTCATACTTACAACACTCGTAATTTTTATCGATATTCCAGTATTGTCTTTTATCATTGATGGGGGCCATCTATCACTTGCTTTGTTTATCCTGATTATGTTTGCAGGCGTCATGTTGAAATCATGGATTCCCTATAAAAAGATTTTGTTAGTCAGAGGAGATCTTGCGATTATCGGGTTTATCTTTTTACTTCCTCATGGAATCAACAGGTTATCATTAGCTCTTTCTGGGTATAATATGTCTGGTTTGTTTGCTGCAATCATTATGCTACCTTTGACGATCAGTTCATTTATAACTATTAGAAAGAAAATAAGACCTGATCGGTGGAAAAAACTGCATAAACTCGCTTATGTTGCTTATTTTCTTATTTACATCCACCTTGGATTTGATGTTTTTCTTGACTCAACGTATGGGTATGTCAAATTTAGCCCAAACAGTATTCTTTATCACAGTTTGTTATTGATTTATATTGTATTAAAAATCATGCGCATAAAACAAAAGAAGGTCCAGCTCAAAGAGAACTAGACTTTTTTCTTTAGAGTGATTTTCTCACTAATATATTACTATTTGTCTTACTAGAACATACATAAGTCGTTTGATTTTGATTCTTAAATCATTCGTATTAAGATAATAACATGAGGTGATAAGATGATTAAACATACATTTATAAATAGGGCAACTGAAGATGTTTTAAAAGCAAGACAATTTTTTACACATATCGGTTTTGAGATCAATGAACAATTTTCAGATGAATCTGGCTTTTGTGTCGTTGTCAATGAAACCACATTTTTGATGGTGATGAATAAAGAAAAATTCAAAGGTTTCACGCATGCTGATCTTCCTAATAGTGATAAAGCAACTCAAATGATTTTAACATTTCAACTTGAAAGCATGCAAGAAGTCGATGATTTTATTTGTAAAGTACTAGAAGCTCATGGAACTGAGTTTGGGGAAGCACATGACGATGATTTTATGTATTACCGTTCATTTAAAGATTTAGATGGACATCATTTTGAAGTCTTCTATTTTAAGCGTTAAGATATTATTCTTAAAAGATGGACAGTGATGTCCATTTTTTAATGTCTTAAGGGTGTTCGTGTGGTGGTATAATAAGAACAAACAAACCAGGAGGATTTGAGATGATCAAACTCGATGCCTTAACGAAATATTATAAGAAACATGCAAGAGGAATCTTGGATGTTTCTTTAGAGATTAAAAAAGGAGAAATCTTTGGATTTATTGGACCTAATGGCGCAGGGAAGTCTACGACTGTAAGAACTTTGCTGAATTTAATCTTTCCAACCAGCGGAACTGCAACCATTGATGGGCTTGATATTGTATCAGATACCATTGAAATCAGAAAAAGGGTAGGTTATATCCCGAGTGAAGTCAATTTTTATGGCGATATGTATGTCAAAGACTTCATTTTATATGCATGCAGCTTTCATGGTGAAATTGACCAGGTTTTAATGGACAGTTTAGTTGATAAACTCGAACTTGATTTAACCAGAAAGATTGAAGATTTATCGTTTGGAAATAAAAAGAAAGTTGCTATTGTTGCAGCACTCATTACACACCCTAAAATACTGATTTTAGATGAACCAACATCAGGATTAGATCCACTGATGCAAAACATGTTTTTCCAACTTTTAGAAACTGAAAAGAAGAATGGAACAACCATTTTCTTTTCATCACATAATTTGAGTGAAGTCCAACGCATTTGTGATCGTGTTGGTATCATTAAAGAAGGAAGATTAGTTAAAGTAGAGTCTGTTGAAGATATTATGAAGACAAGAGCTAAGACAGTACGTATTAAAACAAATGACGTCTTTGATATCACTGATGATATGGTTAATGTTGAACATCTAAACGGAACAGTATCCTTTGTTTATAAGGGTGAGATGAAGTCATTGATGAAAATGCTGTCGATATTAGAGATTGAAGATTTATCCATCACAGAACCTGCATTAGAAGAAATATTTATGCACTATTATGAGAGGGAGGATGTCAAATGAAAAGACTAATGATCACAGAGTTTAGACGAAATCTCAAGAGTTTGATCTTATGGACATCGATTGTTGCAGGTATGGCCGCATTAATGCTTTTGATGTATCCTGCATTTAAAGATACTTTCGCTCAATTAGAAGATTTATTAAGTGTCTATCCAGAAGAATTTCTAGAAGCTTTTGGAATGGGTGAAGGCGGACTTGATATGAGTGATTTTTATGGTTGGTTCGGTGTTGAAGGTTATTTATTTGTTAACCTCATTGGAGGTAGCTACGCTGCAATCTTAGGTGGATCCATTTTATCAAAAGAAGAAGACGATAAGACGATTGAATTTTTACTCAGTAAACCCATCAGTAGAAGTCGTATACTCTTTGGTAAAGCGGGTGTAGTAGCCCTTAACTTGATTTTATTAAACACCTTTGTTGGTATCGTTTTACTCATAGCATTTACAATCTACGGAGATTTAAATGTTCCTGTATGGTTGCTATATTCATACGCACCGTTTATTTTACAAATGATTTTTGCAAGTATATCATTTTTTATCAGTGTGTTTGTTACAAAATCAAGAAAAGTATTAAGCATCGGTTTAGGATTTGTTATTGGACTTTATGTTGTTGATTTAATCAGTAAACTCACAGAAGAGTTTGAATATTTGAAGTATATTACACCCTATGAATATATCAATGCTGTCACCATTGTGAATGATGAAATGATTAAACCACTTTATTTACTCATTTCTATTTTAATGATAGGTTTATCATTTTTTGGAGCATGGTATTTTTATCGTAAGAAAGATATTACAGCCTAAATCAAAAGGGAGAATAAATATATGAAAGTCTTATTTATTGGTGGTACAGGATTAATTAGTACAGCAGTGACGAGATTAGCGATCCAAAAGGGTATTGACTTAACACTGATGAATAGGGGTCAAAGATCTTCAGAATTCAATCATCAAGTGAAACATATGATCTGTGATATCAATGATGAAAAAGCAGTTAAAGAGAAATTAAAAGATCTCTATTTTGATGCTATTGTAGAATGGATTGCATTCACACTGGACCATGTCAAAAGAGATTACCGTCTCTTTAAAGGCCATACAAAACAATACGTATTTATTGGTACAGCGTCTAGTTATCAAAAACCGATTCCAAAACTGCCCATTACTGAACGTGAAGTTCCTTTAGACAATCCCTTTTGGGAATATAGTAAAGTCAAAGAGAAATGTGAAAACTATTTAAGAAGCTTAAATGATCCAGAGTTTAACGTGACTATCATAAGACCTTCACATACCTATAATGAACAATCTGTGGTTTCACAATTAAACAGTTGGCCTCATCCTTATACATTATTAAATCGTTTAAAACTGAATAAACCCGTTATTATTCCAAATGATGGTAAAACTTTATGGACACTGACGTATAATGGCGATTTTGCACACGCATTCTTAGATGTATTAGGAAACCTTAAGACTTATGGTGAAGCTTATCACATTACATCTGAGATCAGTTATTCATGGAATGAACTCTTTCAAATGATTAAAGATGAAGTCGGTAGTAAGTCTAAAGTGATTTATGTGCCTGTAGAAGAAGTTGCAAAAAAATTCCCTGACTATAGTGGTTCCCTTCTTGGTGATATGAGAGATACAGCACTTTTCGATAACAGCAAGATTAAATCTGTTGCACCTCATTATGTTTCTAAAACCGAATATAAAGATGTCATAAAGAAAGTTGTTAAATGGTATAACGATCATAAGGAATATCAGACGATTGACGAAGATTTTGACAGACGTTATGATGAACTTGTTTTAGCGTATCAAGAAAAGTAATAGTTTTAGATGATGAATCATAAGGGGAATGTTATGCAACAAGACATGATTGATTTACTTCAAAAAATTAAAGAGAATAAGTTCGATTTTACGGAGATAGATAAACTTCATTTAGCAACATCTTTAATGGATCACATTGGGGATTTGAGATCGGAAGTTAGAGATGAATTGGTTTATGTCGTACTTGCCCATTTATTTCATGATCAGCACTTCAATGAAGAGGAATTAACACAGTTTTTGAACCAACTTAAAAGTGATTCCTACTTATTTTATGATATCAATAACAAAGAACCTTGGAGTGTTTTAAAGCGAAGTTTTTCTTTGTTGCAGCTCGTGATTTTAGTTTATGTACACCGTAGAGATCATGCGATTGATGTTAAAGAGATTGACTTACTTTTTGATGATTTTATGAACTATTTAAATCAAGAAACAGTCTTTATCGGATATGATGATCGTGTTGGATGGGTGCATGCAACTGCCCATAGTGCAGACTTGTTAGCACAGTTTGTGCAACTGGAAACATGTGATGAGAAGAAGTTATTGATCATGTTTAATCAGATGCTAAAGCTTGTCAAACAAAGACATGTGATTTATACGCATAATGAAGACGAAAGACTCGTGAAAGCCGTCAAAAAGGGATTAGATCGTCAGTTGTTATCAGAATCTTTTTTAACAAATTGGGTTAAACAGTTTACAGTTGATAGCGAAGTAATCGATCAAGAGCAACGACTTAATCTTAAACATAACATCAAACAATTTTTAAGTACACTCTATTTTTCATGTCAAGACAATAAGTTGTACGTATATATCGCTGATGATATTAAAACGATCATGATAAACGATATATATAAATGAATTAGATGAAGTGTGATTGATATAAAAGGATTGTTAACTCAATCCTTTTTTGCTAAATAAATGAGTATTATCTCACAATAAATCGTGTTTTTATCCCTAATATTTTACTTTTAATTTTAATTTCAAACTTTTCACGCTAAACAGATTGACAACTTAATTTCAATAGTGTAAAATCCGAGATAAAGTGCGAAAAACAAGATCAAACTATCATCAGTGAGTGAATTTTCTAACGTCAACAAGTAATAAATAATAGAATCATGATTACGTACAAAAAAGTATAACTTCTTTACCATGCTCCTTTTAACTAGCATTCTTGCTGTTATAGAAACCTTAGGTGGATTATTTGTCACTAAATTACCGTGATAATGAGGTTAATACATTAGTTTGGAAAAGTGTTAGTTGGGTAAGTTTACACATGTCAATCACTTCATATCTATATGAGGTCTTAATACATGATTATCTAAATATTAGCTTTCTTTAGTACGAACCCAAATGAAGAATTCTTAAGACCTTTTATTGGCATTTTATCATAGATAACATTCATTATCTTATGGATTTCCATTAATAAAAATCAGATTTTAATCTTGAAAAAGATAGTAAATAATGAAGGGAGTCGCATTTCCACATGTTAAGGAAAAGCTAAACAAGAAAATGAAACAAAACGTATTTGATGACTTTGCACCTCGTATTTTAAAACTTTATCATGAAAATCAAGATGAATTTTGGGATGCTGTGATGACTCCTTTTTTGGCAGATAGTAACTTAACAACATTATTTAAATATCGCAAAATTGGGCTCGAATTAATGAGCTTGTTTTCCGAGATAGATCGTGAAAGAATACGCTTCTTATCAGAATATTCAACATCATTCGAATTTAATTTAAGCAAGTGGAAAAGTCTGTTGAAAAAAGAAGAATACTTCAAAGACGCATATCCAGTCTATGCCTTTTTAGTGATATGGATGGATCATATGAAGATGAACGATCATTTATCACGCTTTGGTAATTTGCTAAGGTCTGTGGTTTACGGAATTGCAGGTTATGGTATTTTGGATGTCATTGTTGATGACAAACAGTTCTCCCCTGTTGAACTGTTGACCTCTTTGATGCTTGTTGCTGAATATGAGACACTCATCTTAAAAACATTTGGAGTGAATCAAACAAATCTAGATATTTTACATCATATTAGAGATCAATTTCTTCGATCTGAAATTAAAGAAAAATTTACAAGGGGAAACAGTTCTCCGTATAAAAAAGGATTTCCTATTGAATGCGGATTCAAAGCTGCGCACTTACTTACTCCATTTATGTTGAGCTTAGAACATTTAGGTAAATCGGCTAATATTGATCCATATTTTGAGGTTTTCTTTTTGTTTGGTGCTGTTATTCAGATTTTAGATGATTTAAAAGATATAGAAGATGATTTATCCATTGGACATTTTTCATACATTACACTTGGTAGTGATGTTATTGAATGGCATAAAAAAGGTATGAAGCCAAAAGATATGGTTAAAATGTTATGGGAAGACAAACAACGCATTCATCAACTTTTTGGTGAATGCAAAGATATGATTAGAAAATCAAGAATGATTTTGAAACAGTTGGAAGATCCCTATCTTGAGAAAATAGTCTATGTTACTGAATTACGTCTTGAGTCATATTTTAGAAAAGAATTTAAACTAGCTTTATAAAAAACAGTCCAAATTAATGGACTGTTTTATATGCTTTTAAGGAATTTTCGTTGGTCAAAAGTTCAAGAATTTGAATGGCGTTGGTTGCTGCACCTTTTCTGATGTTATCAGCAACAACAAACATATTTAATCCAGATTCGAGTGACTGATCTCTTCTAATTCTTCCGACAAAGACTTCATCTTTTTGATTCACGATGATGGGCATCGGATATTTAAGTTCTTTCGGATCATCATAGAGGATGACACCTTGAGACTTAGAGAGTAAATCTTTGAGTTCAGTAAGATCATAAGGTTTTTCAAATTCAACGTTGATTGACTCACTGTGGCCATTAACCACGGGTACTCTGACTGCGGTTGCAGAAATCTTTAAGTTAGGAAGACCCATAATTTTACGCATTTCAAAGATCATTTTTTCTTCTTCCTTAGTATTACCACTTTCCATAAAGACATCGATATGAGGTAAAACGTTTTGATGGATTTGGTAAGGAAACTTTGTGGTCTCACCTGTTTTGAGTTGATGTTCTAAATCATAAATGCCGTTAATGCCAGAACCACTCACTGCTTGATAAGTGGAAATGACAACTCTTTTCAAGTGATAGGCTTCATGAAGCGGTTTTAATGCAACTACAGCTTGAATGGTTGAACAGTTAGGATTGGCAATGATGTAATCATGTTTAAATGCATCTTCAGGATTAACCTCAGGAACAACTAAAGGCACATCAGAATCCATTCTAAAATGACTTGAGTTATCGATGACTATTGTATGATTCTTTTTGAAAAGAGGTGCGAATACTTTAGATACGGTTGCACCTGCACTAAAGAGTGCGTAATCTACGGGATGTGAATTGATGTTATCTTCAGTTAATGCAATAACGACACGATCACTGCCTTTGAAAGAGATGATCTGTCCTGCACTTTTATGTGATGCAAACAAAACAAGTTCTTGAATGGGAATGTTTCTTTCAGATAGAACTTCTAAAAATTTTCTTCCAACAACACCGGTTGCACCAACGATAGCTAAAGATATGGGTTTCATCGTTCATGGTCCTCCCTAACAAATTCGTTATAGACCGCATTGATCGCGTATTCGTAATCGATATCATCAACACCGATCACGATGTTTGTCCCATTTGAACCGTAATCAATCATTCTTAAGGTAATGTTGGTATTGACAAGGGCACTAAAGAGTTTGAGCATGTTGTATTTATTGGCCATTAAGTTTCTTCCAACAATCGAAATAAGCGAGATATTTTCTAAGACTTCAACGGTATCTGGTTTCATCGTTTTTTTGATTTGGTTGATTAAGGTTTCTCTTTTGTCACCAGTTAAATACTTTGATTCAATCATCATCGAAAATGTATCGGTTCCACTTGGGAAATGTTCGACTTGGATATCAAGTTTTTCACAAAAGGATAAGACCTTTCTGTCAAAACCAGGGGTTTCATCCATAAGGTGTTTTTCAATGATAATTAAGGTGAAGTTATTTAAACCTGCAATACCTGTAATGACATTTTTACTCTTACTAGCTGGTACATAATCATAAATAAATGTTCCAGGTGAACTTGGGTTAAATGTGTTTCTTGCATTAATGGGAATACCTTCTTTTGAAACTGGGTAGAATGTATCACTATGGATGACACTCGCACCCATAAAAGATAATGCACGAAGCTCTTTATAGGTCATCATATCGATTAAATGTGGGTTTTCAACAATTCTGGGATCACACATTAAAAAACCATCAATATCAGACCAGTTTTCATAGACTTTTGCAAACACCGCTCTTGAAATGAGTGCACCCGTAACATCTGCTCCACCACGTGAAAGAAGCTTAATATCACCTCTAGGGTTTGCACCATAAAAACCACTGATCACCACATATTCTTTATGCTTTAAAGCTTTCCGTGCTGTTTTATTAGTTAACTGATAATCGACTTTAGAGCCTTTGAAACGAATCAAATCTTTGGCATCAACAAATTCAAAACCTAAGACATCTGCTAAGATCATCGCAGATAAATATTCACCACGAGAAACAATGAATTCAACTGTTTCTTCATAAAGCATTTCTTTGAATATTTGATCTAAGACTGTTTCAATAGAGAAAGATACATTCAATCCAAATGCAATTTCTATGAATCTTTGTTTAACAAGTTCATAAGTAGCTGATGTTTGACTATCTAAAATTTCATCAGCAACCTTATATAAGAGATCAGTGACTTTAATATCGTCACTAAATCTCTTTCCAGGTGCTGAAACAACGATGAACTTGCGTTCTTCGTCGTTCTTTACAATATCTATTACTTTTTTAATGGTTTCAGATGAAGCCATGGAAGTTCCGCCAAATTTGGCGACTTTAATTTTGCTCATAGGGTTTCCTAACTAAGCTTATGCTTAAAATCTAAATAATCAAATGACTTAATCAGGATATCTTCGCCAGAGAGATTTCTTAAGTAAATCGAGGGAAGTGGAATACCATTGAATGTATTATTTTTAACCATGGTATAGAGTGCCATATCTTCAAAGACGATACGACTGCCGATTTCTAATGGGTTTTCAAAATAGTATTCACCAATGTTATCACCCGTTAAGCAGGTGTATCCTGCTAATCGGTAATGATAATCGCTTTTTTTGACTGTATCTTGAACGGGAGGTGTAAAAGGCATTTCGATCACATCAGGCATATGACAGGTTGCTGATGTATCTAAAATCGCGATTGCCATATCATTTTTAACGATATCTAAAACTTGTGCAACAAAGAATCCTGTGTTTAATACGATGCCTTCACCTGGTTCTAAGTAAACCTCTAGATTGTATGTCTCTTTATAGTATTTAATGAGTTTAACGAGTAAGTCGATATCGTAATCATGTAGTGCTAAATGGTGTCCACCACCAAAGTTGATCCATTTAAGGTTATGGAGATATTTACCAAATTTTTCTTCAACCACTTTAAGTGTAATCTCTAAAGCATCAGCATTTTGTTGACATAGTGTATGGAAATGGAGTCCTGAAATATAAGGTAAGATGGATTCATCAAAATCGATGAGTCTTGTTCCCATGCGTGATGTAGGTGAACAGGGGTCATACATGCCGTGACTTTGGGTAGAGATTTCAGGGTTGATGCGAAGTCCTAATGTTTTTCCTCTTTTTAAAGCGATGTCTTTAAAATGTCTGAGCTGCGAAACAGAATTAAAAACAATGTGATCTGCATAATCCAAGATTTCCATAAAGTCTTCATCTTTGTATGCAGGTGCGTAGACATGAACCTCTTTACCAAAGTGTTCAAAGCCTAATCTTGCTTCATAAAGACCACTTGCTGTTGTCCCATCTAAATATTTAGACATTAAAGGATACAAGCTATACATTGAAAAAGCCTTTTGAGCCAAAAGGATTTTACAACCTGAACGATCTTTAATGTTTTTAATGATCTCTAAATTCTTTTGCAGGAGTGATTCATCGATTAAGTAATAAGGTGTCTTTAAGTTAGGATTAATCTTCATAGTCTTCAATGAAAACTGGATTAAAGTTTTCTTTCCATGGGAGACCCCATTTATTTAGCATATCCATAAATGGATCTGGATCAAATTGTTCCATATTGAAGACGCCTGCTCCGCTCCAAATGCCTTGAACCATTAATGCTGCACCAATCATTGCAGGTACACCTGTGGTGTATGCAATCGCTTGTGAACCCGTTTCTTTATAAGCTTCTTCATGGTCGCACATGTTATAAACATAGTATGAAACAGGTTTAGAATCTTTATGTCCTTTGATGATACAACCGATATTTGTTTTACCTTTCGTACGTGGTCCTAAACTTGCTGGATCTGGTAGTATTGCACGTAAGAACTGAATGGGGACGATTTCTTGACCTTGGAATATGATAGGTTTAACAGAAGTCATACCGACATTTTCTAAAACTCGCAAGTGTGTTAAGTAGCTTTGACCAAAACTCATAAAGAAACGAATTCTTTTGGCTTCAGGGATGAATTTTGCTAAGGATTCGATCTCTTCATGGTACATGAGATACATGTCCTTAGAACCGATACCATCAAGCATATATTCATGTTTTCTTGAGAGTGCTGGAATGGTTACCCATTTTCCGTTTTCATAGTAACGACCTGGTAGGGTTACTTCACGGATGTTGATCTCAGGATTAAAGTTAGTTGCAAAAGGATATCCATGATCGCCACCATTCGCATCTAAGATGTCAATGGTATCGATGGTATCAAAATAATGCTTTTTCGCATACATTGAAAAGACACTGGTGACGCCTGGATCAAAGCCAGATCCAAGAAGTGCCATCACACCAGCTTCTTTAAACTTTTCATGATAAACCCACTGAGTTCCATATTCGAAACCTGCTTGTTCTCTAATCTCTGCACATGCAGTATCTAAGTAGTGTGTTTTTGTTTCAATACATGCTTCCATAATCGGTATGTTTTGATAGGGTAGGGCAACATTGACAACGATATCAGGATGATATTTTTGAATTAAAGATATGACATTGTCTTTGTTGTCAGCATCAACTTCCTCAGCAATAACCTTGATGTTTTTGCTGTTTAATTTTGATGCAAAATGCTCACATTTTGATTTGGTTCTGCTAGCAATAACCATTTCTTTGAATACTTCATGATTTTGAGCAATTTTTTGAATGGCAACGGATGCAACTGCACCACAACCAATGACTAAAACTTTCGACATAAAAATCCTCCTTTATAGTAATTAGAGTTATCAAACAAAAATCCAATGCTAACCAAAAGAAAACTCTGGCTATCATTGGATTTATCCTTTAGACCCTAATAGTTCAAACGACCCCATATTTCTATGAGTGTGTCAATAAAATAATACTATAAAACAACAAAAAGTCAACAGATTTCAGTCAAAAAAAATTGAAGCAAGAAAATTTTGAAAAAACACACGATTTTTTTAAAACACGAAATACATTTTTATATACAAAGTATATAAGATACAAAAAATCGAGAAAATATGAGATAAATGATAACAAATTAAAAAATTTAGTAATTTTGCAGGTATTTTTTGTATTATCGATGCATTTTAAATAGGTTTTACCCATCTTATGGTAAGATATCTTAAAATGCATATGGAGGACATCCCTTGGCGACACTCATCTTTCTGATTTCGTGGTTTGGTTATGTGATTTTATTAAGTATCTATGTGAACATCTATTTGATACCACTTTGGATCATTTTATCGTATGCACTTGGGTTTATGACTGTGCTTGTTCTGTATTTAATTCAATTACCAGTAATTATTAGGCTTCCTTCTACAAATCAATATAAGTTCTACTTAATGAAGAGTATGGCAGTCTTAGTTAATCATTTCGTGATTAGACTAAGTGTGAAGGTTACCGGATTAGAATATGTACCTAAAGAAGGAAGATTAGTCATTTATGCAAATCATAAATCTTATTCTGATGGGTTTGCATTGCTTGAAGTTTTCCCTAGACCGATGACATTTACACCTAAAAAATCAGTGATGAAAATACCTTTGGTTGGACGTTGGTTAAAAAGTTATGATGTGTTTCCAATTGATCGAAACAACCCTAGAGCAACGTTTGAATCGATGGAAACTGCTGTAGATACGGTTAAAAAAGAACTTGTGATTTCAGTATTTCCTGAAGGGACGATTAAGTATCGAAAAGATCCATATGTTACTGAAATGAAAAGTGGAGCATTTAAGTTAGCTCTCAAAGCTGAAAGTGATATTTTAGTAGTTCGGTTTGATGGCAATGAACTTACGAAAAATAGAACCCCATTTCGATCAACAAGAAGAAAATTAACGATATTTCCAGTGATCCCCTTTGAAAAAATCAAAGTTTTATCTAGCCATGAAGTTGCAAAACTCGTCATGGATACCATTAATAACAAATAACTTGAATATAAATAATAGATAACGATGACTTATGATGCACTCGCATTTCACGTCATCGTTTTTGATTTAATATATGCAACCAAGAGTTGCTTGAATGTGAATGTATTGAGGTATATACTTAAGGTGTAAGGAGGTTAGTCATGCTCAATTTAGATAGAATCAGCAAAAAAATCATTGAACAAAGAAAAAAACTCAATCTGACACAACAAGAACTTGCTGATGCACTCTATGTTTCACGCCAAGCCGTTAGCAAATGGGAAATGGGGAAAAGCTTACCCAGCCTCGATGTGTTATTAGAAATGACAAAACTCTTTGCAATCACCATTGATTATTTAATGGATGATGTTGATCTAAAAGAAGACGATTATCAGATCATGTTCATGCAATACCCTAGGGAGTCTGTGATCTATCACTTTTTAAATCAACACGATTTAAACCTACATGTTAAGTACATATTTTATTTACTAGAACCTAAAGAAAGAAAACAAATGATTGATCAAGTGCTTCATCAACTCATCAAACTTGATATGAATGCTTTATGGATATGTTTAAGTCCAGATGAAAGAATGTATGTGATTGCAAATATGTTATCTAAGGGATTAAAAGAAGAGTTATTCTCTCTTGTTCATATGATGACAAATGAAGAAAAAAAGATGATGAATTTATTCATCGATTAAGGAGAAAACCATGAAATATACCGATTTATTACCGTTTTTAGACAGAGAAGAACTCAATAAAGTTGTTCAAGAAGTCATGAATGGTGAACTAAAGAATGTCAAACTGGATGCACTGTTCCCATTCTTAGATCGCACAACATTAAATGAGCTCGTACAACATTTTATTGAGAAAAAGGATGCGAAAATGTTACAACGTATGCTGCCTTTTATCTCAAGAAAGAGCGTTGAACTGATTTATCAAAGTGCAGAAAAAGGAGAAATTCCTAATTTTGAAGTTGAACAATGTATTCCTTTCTTAGGTTCAGATCAAATTAAACAAATATTTAGAGATTTAATTCAAAAGGAATCAAGTGAAACTGAAAGTGATGAGGATGACCAAGAAGATGAAGAGGAAAATGAATAAAGTTCATTTCTAAAAATCTTCTTTCAGATAAAGTACCAGAATAGAATGAGCCTACACATTCAATCTCTGGTACTTTTTGATTTAGGAGTCATCCTATTGCACGATATTTGGTGTATACTTGATAGTAAGAAAGTACAAAGATCATCTCACTAAAGGAGGATTTAGAAATGAAGAAGTTTTATATGAAACAAAAGGTTTTCTCGTTTGGAGAAAAATATAATATTTTTGATGAAAACCAAAATGTGGTTTACCATGTCAAAGGTAAAGTCTTTTCGATACATAACAAGCTTGATATGTATAAGAATGAAGAACTTATTTTTCATATGGAAAGAAAACTTTTTCGTTTTTTACCTGAGTATACACTTTTTACTCCGGATGGTAATATTGTAGCAACCATCAAGAAGAACTTTGCATTCTTTGGTGGGAAACTCACAATAACAAGTTCTTATGGTGATATGGAGATAATTGGTCAAGTATGGCAAAGAGATTTCCATTTGAATAAAGATGGAAAAGAAGTCATGAGTGTTCATAAGAAATGGATTTCATGGGGAGATTCTTATGAAATTAGTATTTCAGATGATGAAAAAGTTTCTTATTATGTAGCACTATCTATCTTAATTGATGTTATTTTTCATCAAGATTCCAATCATTCGCACAGTACACACCATTAATTTAAAAACTTACACTTAGATAAAACGAGGATTTTAGATGAACAAAATAGCCATTTTAGGACCGAAACGCACCTATTCAGATGTTTGTTTTCAACAATTTTGTGTGAAAACAAACCAAGAAATACATCCTTATTATTTCAATACAATTCATCAAGTGGTCATGAAGGGCAGCGAACTTGGTTATGCAATTCTTCCTTTTGAAAACACTTTAGATGGCTATGTTCAGCATCATATGGACTTACTTCTAAAAAGTGGTTTAAAGATTGATGCTGAAATAAATCTACCGATCACATTCGATTTTGTCTATAAAGAAGCAGCAAAACATCTTTATGTTCAATATGTCACAAAGAATCAATGTTTAGATTTTATTGAAAGCCATAAAGACTTAAAGATTTTCATCACTGATAGTAATGTTGAGTCTTATGAAAAATATAGAGATGACCCCTTTGGAGCAGCTCTTGTCCCACATCACCTTATTGAAGGACATGAACTGGTCATAGGTGATGTTGCTGATGAGAAAGAAAATCAAACGCGTTTTTTAATCGTAAGTCAGAAAAAACCAGAACTCAAACGTTACATAGATAAAGAATCATTTAAGGTCTCAATCGTGATTACTCCGTATAAAGATCGACCAGGTTTACTTTTTGATTTATTAAAATCTTTTGCTGAAGAAAATGTCAATTTGATTTCGATTATGTCACGACCAACGAAAAAACAATTAGGTACATATCATTTTTTTATTGAACTCTTGAGTAGTCAATCATCATATAGAGTTGTCATATCAATCTTAGATGAACTCAAAAAAGACTTTGATGTCAATGTATTAGGTGTATATCAAGAACTATAAAAATCCGTTATGCATGATTCTAATTTCTATGCGATTAATCGCGAAGATATCAGTTTAGTGAGAGGTTTCACCAGTCAGATAGAAGAAATATAGATTCCAGTTGGAGTTAGACATATTCTCTTTATGCTAACGATGCCAATACTTGTAGTATTCCTGTCATTAAGGATGAAGATAACAAATGTTCCAAGGAAAAAGAAGTTTGTAAAATAAATCTATAAATGATCAATGAAAAGATGTTAACGATAAGTTAGCATTTTTTTATTTACTAGGAAAGTTCGTCTTTTCTAGTAAATAGTTATTTTATAGACTAAAGCCAATTAGTATAATAACAAAAAGCCTAATTTCAATAGGCGAAATAGAGATGGAGTTTATATGTTTATTCGATTAAATCTCTAGGAAACATAATGCCTTTCTTAACATTGCATGTGGTGCACATGATATAAGGCAAACCGTTAGTATTAAAGTTTAAATGAAGAAGAGATTCATAGGAGAACTCAATTTCTCTTCCACATCTTTGACATTTCAACCAAACTTTAGGTTCAGACAACAGATGGTCAGGATTTTTCGGATCAAAGATGCGTGAACCATCCCATTCAGTTTGGTCACCAAACTCTTTGATGAGACTTTGAATTTCTTCATCTGAGCGAGGATTTCTGTGGACTTTAAATTTTAAATTCATCTTACATACCAACTTTCTTTAGCTAAGGATAGTGGGAAGACTCGAACTCATATTTCATCGTCGCACCACAAGGACATAATAAAGGATCAAACTTGAATGTTTGATGGATAAGGTTTTTCCATTTTAAAGGAACCAAGGATTTAAAATGCATTTTCTTCTTATAATTTGGGATAAATCTTCTACCTTTGGAAGCATAGACTCCATAATAACGGATCATTTTAAATTGGTGTTCAGGAATGTGCACAATCAATTTCTTAATGAATTCGTAGATGTCCTCAGTGACAGTAATTGTCCCACACTTTTCTTCATCAGGCAGAAGATCATCCTCGTGAGGTTCATAGGTGTAGGTAATCTGCCTTTTGACATGATCGACATCCTCGATGCGGGATTCAGCCATGACGGGTCTTCCTGTGTATCTCAGGACGTATTCAATGAGACCTTTTTGAGATTTAACATCTGTGCTTGGACCATAGACATAAAAGCCATTCTCTTTTGAGGTATAAAGCGCACACTTCTCTTTATAGAACCCGTGACCGAGTTCTTGATGGAGTAAGTCTAGAAGTGTCTTCATAAAGGATTTTCTCAAGAGTTCAAAGTTAAAATAAGTTAAGGGTTTAAATTCACCGGATTTATTAATCATCCCTTCGGAGACGAGAGCATGAATATGGCAGTTGAAATTCAAAGCTCTTCCAAACGTATGGCATACCAAGACATATCCAAGTTTCCAACGTTTTGATTTTCCGTGTTTAAGCGATAAATATTGAAGCGTCTGATTCACGGCTTCAAACAATATATTGAGTCTTAGACGGTCTTGTCTAAAATAGATTCTAAGTGAGTCAGGTATCGTAAACGTGATATGTCTATGGGGGCAATCCATCAATATATTCGAGGTGAATACTGCACGTTGCTTGGCGTATTTGACCCCACAACTGTTACAAAAGCGAGATTTACAGGAGTTATAGACAACCATAAAGTTATCACAGTTTGGACAACTGAAAAAAGAATAACCAAGATCTGGTGTTCTACACTTCATCATTCTTTCAACGTTAGCAAAGACAACGGGTCTTATGTTCAATTTAGGATTGTCTAAAAGAAAGTCAGACCAATAGTCTCTAAAGATATCAACAATAGTATATCCTTGACGATTAATTTTAAGATTGGAATGTCTAAGATATTCATTGACAATGTTTACAGGATATGTGTTCACCATCTCACCCACCTTTATTATAAAGGAAAAACCCGTAGTTCAAAACCACAGGTTTTAGTAAAGGGTGATTTATCACCTATTTTTTATGAATTTAAGCATACATCTTGAAATGTCATAAGTGTCATGCTATAATTCAATTAACGCTTTACTATGATAAAGTGATAAAGGGGTTAACATAATGATGCTTCGTTCTTATTTACATCTTCATCATCATTAACTAAAGGGATGTACGATATCGTGTACAAGCCCTATTAAGCATATAGGACTTATACACTCAAACAATGAAATGAGTGGACATAGTCTACTCATTTTTTATAACTAAGGAGAATAACATGACATTTTTAAATATGATGGATGAATTAAACTATCAGCGTACGAAATATGATCTTAATCAAAAATTATCACAACTCATTAATCAGGAAGGTTATATTTCTTTTGAACCAGATTTTTTTGAAGATTATGAAAATTTTATGTTGAAAAATAGACGAGTTAAAAAAGAAAATATGGTTAAAATGATTGATCAAGATGGACGGATATTAGTGCTGCGTCCAGATATCACTACACTTCTTATGAGACAGATAGTTCCAAAGTGGCAACAAGATTCTGTCATTAGACTGTTTTACCATTCAACCATTTTTAAAAGAAATGCACTTGGCAAACTGGATACACAAAGACAATTTGGTGTAGAACTTCTTGGTGAGAAACGTATTGAGGCAGATCTTGAAATATTAAGTATCGTTTCAAAAGTTTTAGATACACTGGATGTTGATTATGTTGTTGAATTGAGTGATACGCGTTTTCTTGATTTTATGATGAGTGAATTAAACCTGAATGAAAAAGAACAAAATGAATTCAAAGATATCTTATTTCGAAAAAGCAGTTATGATTTAATGCGTTTTACTGAATCAAAGACCATGAGTAAAGCGATGTCTTTACTCTTAGATAACATTTTTTCACTTCAAGGTTCAATCGAAGATGTTGAGAAAAAGATGAGCAAGCTATACTTTAATGAAGTGATTCAATCCATTTTTAATGATTTAAAAAAGCGATTAGCGCTCGTCAATCGAAAGAAAAAGTGGATGGTGGATTTATCTTTAGTGTCAACGTATGACTATTATGAAGGCATTCTTTTTAAAGGTTTTATTCACGGGAGTAACAATGCCGTGTTAAGTGGTGGAAGATATGATCCACTGACTGAACAATATGGAAAAAAAATACCTGCTATCGGTTTTACCTTAAATACGCAAGAACTTGTAAAAGAGGTTTTAAGATGATGAACCCTACCTACTTAACGATTGCTCTTCCCAAAGGAAGATTAGGCGATGAAGCCATTCAACGGTTTAAAGCTATAGGTTATGGTGATGCTATTGATAGCGATTCAAGAAAATTAGTGTTTGTTGATGAAGTCAAAAAATTAACATTCATGCTTGTTAAACCAAGTGATGTGATCACTTATGTTGAAAAAGGTGTTGCTGATTTAGGAATTATTGGATCTGATTCACTTTTGGAAGATGAACGAAATTTATATGAGTTATTACCGCTTGGTTTTGGTTACTGTTATTTTGCTGTTGCAGGGAAAAAAGGAGAGATCATTTATCAAAGAGATGATGTCTTAAAGATTGCTACAAAGTATCCTAATGTGACAAAAGCATATTTTAAACAAAAAAATCAGGCTATTGAAGTCATTAAACTCAATGGTTCAGTCGAACTAGCACCCTTAGTTGGGTTGTCTGATGTCATTGTTGATATTGTTGAAACCGGAAAAACACTCATTGCTAATGGTCTTGATGTAATAGAAAAAATGATGGATGTAAGTGCAAGACTTATATCAAATCCCGTATCTTATCGGTTTAAAAACGAAATCATTACAGATCTGATGGACCAATTAAAGAAAGTAGGATAAACCCATGTTAACCATAATTGAAAAACAAGATCAAAAAAAGTTTATTGATCGCATACTCAAACGATCACAAATGAATGATGAAAAAGTGATTCAAACGGTAGATATCATCATAAAACAGGTGAAAGCCTATGGTGATGAAGCTTTATTCAATTACACGAGAGCACTCGACGGTGCAGAGCTAACCACGTTTAGAGTGTCTGATGAAGAAATGAATGAAGCGTTCAAATCCATAGATCCACTACTTTTAGCAGACTTAAAAAAAGCAATGAGCAATATTCAGTTTTATCATGAAAAACAAAAGATCTCATCCTTTGAATATGAAAAAGAAAAAGGTATTATCATTGGTCAACGGGTAAGTGCAATTGAAAGTGTCGGTATTTATGTTCCAGGTGGAACAGCAGCCTATCCCTCAACCGTTTTAATGAATGTGATTCCTGCAAAAATTGCAGGAGTAAAACGGATTGTCATGATCACACCACCGAATAAACAAGGCAAAATTAACACAAACATTTTAGCAGCCGCTTATCTATCAGGTGTTGATGAAATTTATAAAATTGGTGGTGCACAAGGGATTGCTGCATTAGCCTATGGGACAAACAGTATTCCCAAAGTATCTAAAATCGTTGGTCCAGGTAACATGTATGTTGCTATGGCTAAAAAGATGGTTTCAGGTGTTGTGGGCATTGATATGATCGCAGGTCCATCTGAGGTTTTAATCATTGCTGATGAGATAGCAAATCCCAGATATATCGCATGTGATCTTATGGCTCAAGCCGAACATGATCCATCTGCAGCAGCGATGTTAATTACAACGAGCAAATCCTTAGCAGAACAAGTGAATAAGATGATTGAAGAAGAAATAAAGAGCTTAAGTAGAAGTGAGATTATTCTTACTTCGTTTAAAAACTTTGGAGCCATCTTAATCACTGATAATTTAAGGGAAGCGGTTCAGATTACTAATCAAATTGCACCTGAACATTTAGAAATATTAACAGAATCAGATGATGAAATCTTTGAACTTATTGAGAACGCGGGATCGATTTTTTTAGGGGGTTATACACCTGAACCCGTAGGTGATTATTTTGCAGGACCTAATCATACACTTCCAACCAGTGGCACAGCAACGTTTTCGTCCGCTTTATCAGTGTTAGATTTTATGAAGAAAAGTTCCTATGTCAGATATACCAAAGAAGCATTACTTGATGCTAAAGATAGCATCATTAGACTTGCAGAATCTGAACAGTTAACCGCTCACGCAAGATCGATTGAAGTGAGATTTAGAAAGAGTTGAGTAACATGAAACCAAGAAAAGCAATCGAAGATCTTAAACCTTATGAGGTCAAAGATGAGACTTATTTACTTAAATTAGATGCGAACGAATCCGAAGATTATTTAGCGTTAGAGAAGCTTGAACTCAGAGGATTGGAACTTTACCCGGATTATGATTGTAAAGCACTTAGAACGGCTTTATCTATGGATTTAAACGTGGATGCATCTTTCATCACTATGGGAAACGGTTCATCAGAACTTCTCGATTTGCTTTTTAAGGCTTATGTGAGAAAAGATGATGTTATTCTTTCATTTGATCCCTCTTTTTCTATGTATGAAATCTATGCGAATATCTATGAAGCAAATTTTGTGAAGGTTCCTTCAAATCCTGATTTTCGTTTAGATATCGATTTAATGATTGATCGTCTTTATTTGAATCCTAAAATTATTTTGATTTGTTCACCCAATAATCCAACAGGTTATTTAATACCAACAGAAGATATCAAAAGATTACTCATACAAACGAATGCGCTAGTGATTGTTGATGAAGCCTACATGGAGTTTTCATCAAAGGATTCAACATTGATTGATGAGATTGAAACGTATAAGAATTTGGTTGTTCTTCGAACGTTTTCTAAGGCATATGGATTAGCAGGAGCAAGACTTGGCTATATGCTTTCAAGTCGTGAAGCAACAGATGTCATTAAAAAGATAAGATCACCTTATCATGTAAATACGTTGTCACAAAAGCTTGGTTTACTCGCGCTTTCAAAGAAAGAATTGATACGCCAATCGATTGAAAAGATCAAACAAACAAGAACTAACTTTGAAAATGATTTAGAAAAACTAGGTTTTATCGTTTATCCTTCAGAAGGAAACTTTGTATGGGTAAAACCACCACAACTCAAGCTTAGTCAAAGACTTAAAGAAAAAGGTGTTCTCGTTAGAAAGATACAGTTTAACGATGAAGCGTATATTCGTATTACCATAAAAACAGATGAAGACATGACATTATGTCTTTCAATCATAAAGGAGATTATCCATGAGAACAAGTAAACGATCAAGAGTTACTAAAGAAACAGATATTTGGATTGAACTTAATATCGATGGAACTAGAAACATCGATATTGATACAGGAATTCCTTTTTTCGATCATATGCTTGCACTCTTCGCATTTCATGGAAAATTCGATTTAAAGATTGATGCGAAAGGTGATTTAGCAGTGGATGATCATCATACGGTTGAAGATGTAGGGATTATATTAGGTCAAGCATTTAAAGAAGCGATTGCTGATTATAAGGGAATTAATCGGTATGGATCCGTTTTTCTTCCGATGGATGAAGCTTTATCTAGAGTCGTGGTTGATATATCAAACAGACCTTATCTTGTGTTTAATGCAACATTTAAACAAGATAAAGTAGGGACATTATCGACAGAAAATGTGTATGAATTCTTTAAAGCATTTGTTCAAGAAGCAAGAATTAATTGTCACATTGAACTTCTTTATGGCATGAATGACCATCATAAAATCGAATCTATCTTTAAAGGGTTTGGGCGTGCGATGAAAGAAGCTTTAAAAATCGTTGATGAAGAACTTCCTTCAACCAAGGGGCTACTCTGATGAATGTGATTTTAGATTATGATAGTGGTAATTTAGATTCGGTTTTAAGAGGTTTTTTAGATGCAGGAATTGATTCTATTATCTCAAAAGAGGTACCTGATATTAAAGAAGCAACTTCACTCGTTTTACCTGGTGTAGGGGCTTTTGGGGATGCGATGGATGCATTAAAAAAATCTGGGTTAATTCCACTCATTAAAGAACATGTCAAACAGGAGAAGTTTCTCTTTGGGATTTGTCTTGGTATGCAACTTTTATATGAAAAAGGATATGAGCATGGTGTTTTTGAGGGGCTAGGTTTAATACATGGTTCAGTGAAATATCTAGATATTGAAATGAAAGTTCCACACATGGGTTGGAATCAGTTAAGTTTCTTTAAACCACAAGATCCGATTTTATCAAAGATCAAAGAAAATGATCATGTTTATTTTGTTCACTCTTATTATGTCGAATCTAATCATGAAGAACTTGTGAGTTATACCATGTACGAAACATTGATTCCTGCGATTGTGAGAAAAAACAACATTTATGGAACGCAATTTCATCCTGAAAAATCGGGCAGTGTAGGTGCACGCATTTTGCAAGCTTATAAGGAGATATTAGATGATTATCTATCCAGCGATTGATTTAAAAAATAAATGTGTTGTTAGACTCATTCAAGGTGATTTTAAGCAAGAGACAATATATAGTAAACAACCTGTTAAAATAGCTAAATCATTTGAACTTGAAGGTGCATCGCATCTTCATATTGTCGATTTAAATGGTGCTGAAGAAGGTGATATGATTCATGAATGTACCATTGATGAAATCATATCAAAGACGAATTTATCCGTTCAAGTGGGCGGAGGAGTTCGAACGCTTGAACGTGTGAAACAACTTTTAGAATTAGGGGTTACCGATGTCATTGTTGGGTCTATTGCTATTGAAGATCCAGCGCTTTTAGAAACGATGGTGAAAACATACCCCAATCGTATCATTGTATCGATTGATGCAAAAGATGGTTATGTGCTAACCAAAGGGTGGCAAGAAAAAACCCAACAAAAAGCATTAACTTTTATAAAAACAATGGAGAACATAGGTATAAAAAAAATTGTTTATACAGATGTATCTAAGGACGGAATGTTATCTGGTCCAAGTTTTGAACAGTTAGCGTTATTACTGAAGATTACTTCTATGAAGATTATTGCATCTGGTGGGATAACATCACTTGAAGATTTGATTAAGTTAAACCGAATGGGGCTTTATGGTGCCATTGTTGGAAAAGCTTTATATGAAAAAAGGTTTACGCTTAAGGAGGCTATCTTATGCTTACAAAACGAATTATACCGTGCTTAGATGTGAAAGATGGTCGTGTCGTAAAAGGAAAAAAATTTGAAGGTATTAAAGATGTTGATGATCCTGTTACACTTGCTAGATTTTATAAAGAGCAAGGTGCTGATGAGTTGATGTTTTATGATATTACAGCATCTTATGAAAAAAGAGAAATTTCATTAGACTTTGTATCTAAGGTCGCTAAAGAGATCAACATTCCTTTTTGTGTAGGTGGTGGTGTTGAGTCGATTGGTGATTTTACGAAGATCTTAAGAAAAGGTGCAGATAAAATTTCAGTTAACTCAGGTGCAGTTAAAAATCCTTCACTCATTAAGGAAGCGTCTCTTAAATTTGGTAATCAATGTGTCGTTTTATCGATTGATGCGAAAAAAGATGAATTTGGCACATACGTTGTTTATACACAAGGTGGAAGAGTGAAAACTGATTTAGAAGCGATTGCTTGGGCTAAAGAAGGTGTTCGTTTGGGTGCAGGTGAAATCTGTATCAATTCGATTGATGAAGATGGTATGAAAAATGGATATGATGTAGAGCTTTTAGATCTTTTAACAAAGGCAGTGAATGTACCGGTGATTGCATCGGGTGGTGCTGGTAAAAAAGAACATTTTTTAGAAGCACTAAAAGAAACATCAGTCGATGCCGTTTTAGCTGCATCAGTCTTCCATTATCAAGAGATTTTAATTCCAGAACTAAAGACGTATTTATATGATGCAGGTATTGCAATTAGAAAATGAGGAACAAAAGATGAAAACAATAAAGTTTAATGAACAGGGATTAGTTCCCGTAATTACACAAAGCTATGATACAAACGAAGTTTTGATGATGGCATATATGAATGAAGAAGCCTTGAAGAAAACCATCGAAGAAAAGGTTGCATACTATTATAGTAGATCAAGACAAACCTTATGGAAAAAAGGTGAAACATCAGGCCATATTCAAAAGGTTAAAGCGATGTATGTTGACTGTGACCAAGATGCGATTTTGCTGCGTGTGGACCAACAAGGTGTTGCATGCCACACCATGAATCGCTCATGCTTTTTTGAACCTATCTTTGAAGATGAATCCGATGAAGGAAATTCTTTTGTCATTGATGAGGTTTTTGCAACCATTGAGGAACGAAGAAAAAATCCAGTAGAAGGATCTTATACAAATTACCTATTTACGAAAGGTTTAGATAAGATTTTAAAGAAAGTTGGAGAAGAAACTGCGGAAGTCATTATTGGTGCGAAAAACAGAAATAAAGACGAATTAGTCTATGAAATTTCTGATCTGGTTTATCATACGCTCGTTTTAATGGTTGAACAAGGTTTAACACCAGATGATATTCGAAATGAATTAAAACGGAGAAGAGAAAAATGAAAAATCCCAACATCATTGATTCTCATATACATACGAACTATTCACCTGATGCAGATCCAAAAGCAACATTTAAATCTTATGTTGAAAAAGCGAAATCAATGGGGATTTCACGTTTAGTCTTTACTGATCATGTTGATTTTGATAGTCCAGCAGCTATTTTTGATCATCCAATCGATTATGATATCTATATCAAAGATATGAATAAGGTTATGAATGAAACTTCATTTCCATTAAGCTTAGGTGTTGAGATTGGTTATCAACCGCATTTAAATCAACGACTTGAGTCATTTCTAAGTCGTTACCCCTTTGAATTTGTGATTTGTTCAATCCATGTAGGCGATGGTCTTGATTTTTATAATGGCGATTTTTTCAAAGGTAAAACACAGAAAGAAGCTTATCAGCGTTACTTTGATATCTGTTTAGAAACGGTAAAAACATATGATCATTTTGATGTATTTGGTCATTTAGATTATATTATCAGATATGGTGGTTATGAGGTAAGAAGGTATCTCTATCAAGATCATCAAGAAACGATTGAAGAGATTTTAAAAGTGTTAATCGAAAAAGGTAAAGGCATTGAAATTAATACGTCAGGTTTAAGATATGGGTTAGGTATGGTTCATCCAACTTTGGATATCATGAAAACGTATAAGAAACTTGGTGGAAAGATTATAACATTTGGATCAGATGCACATAAAATCAATGATTATTATGCGGGGTTTGAAGAAGCGATTTCTTTATTAAGAGAAGCTGGATTTGATGAGATCACTGTTTTTGAACAAAGAAAACCAAAGTTTATTAAAATATAAAAGCCGTTTGGCTTTTTTTATGCTTGATAGATGTGCTTAATTACGTTATCATGAAACTAGAATGATTAACGAGGTGGCACATGAAAATCAAAGATTTTATTTGGATTGGTATCTTCATCGGTATTTCTTTATTCGTTTTTTTACCAACAACAAATCCAGTTTTTGTCAAACTTACACAGAATTACCCCTATATGATGGGATTTATAAAGACGATGATTTTGGCGAGTATGGGCGAACTACTTGTAAGAAGAATCAAAACAGGATCGTATTTTGGAGATCCTGGATTTTACTTAAAAGCTATCATTTGGGGTTTACTAGGTATGGCATTTGTGTTCGTGTTTCCACTTTTTGATGGGGGAATCAAAAGTGTATTGCATAACCAGGTGATATTTGAGGTTGATTTCTTGAATCGCTTAAGTTATGCATTTATTGTGAGTTTAGCGATGAATCTCATTTTCGCACCAACGTTTATGATGTTACACCGGATGACAGATACCTACATTATGTTATCTTCAGGTTCACTAAAGAACATGAGACATGTAAGGTTTGATCAAGTCATTGAAGCTATCGATTTTAAATTCCTCTTTTCATTTGTTATTCTCAAGACGATACCACTCTTTTGGATTCCTGCACATACGTTGACGTTTATGCTACCCTCAGCTTATCGTGTATTATTAGCGAGTTATTTATCGATTGCACTGGGTATGTTGTTATCGATTAAAAGAAAATAGAAGTCAAAAAAAGCAATCCCATCGGATTGCTTATTCTTTATCTTTTTCTATCGTGATTTTTATCAAATGATTCAGTTGTGCAGCTAATTGTGATAATGAAAACAAAATGGATGCAGTTGTTAATGATGAGAATAGAGCAATCAGTGCATAAACTATGGGTGCATCATTACTCAAGAGTATGACAAATAAAAAGAAACCAACAATGATCATCATAATCCCTAAAAAGTAAGAAAATTTGATGTTGTTTTTACTATAGGTTAAATCACTTTGTTCAAATGAGTCTCCGTTAAGTTCTTGATTGATTTCCATAAGTTCTTTAAGTTCATCATCTGTCACATCTTCATAGACTTTTTTATAGTACGTAACTTTATCATTGAATTCTTCTGCAAATGGAAATTCATCTGATTTGGTATCCGATGTAACTTTGGCATAAAGACCCAATGTGTCAAGTTGCTCATTTCTTTTTTTAAATGCCAGCTTTTCTTTTTCTGCTTGTTTTTTAATCAGCAATGCTTCATATTTTTCACGGCTCATATGTTACCCCTTATGTAATGATATTAAATACATTTTATCAATTAAAGTAAGAATTAACAATGCTCATGACAAATATCAATATGTTTGTGTGAAAATAAATCATTTCTTACTTTTTCCAAACAAAAGTGGTCTCCAGGGTTGAAATAAAGCGCTTTCATTGTATAATAGTAGTTGGTGAAAGACGAAAATTGAATCCTAAAAAAACATATCATATCTTTTTTAAAGATAAGATATTGTGGATGAAATGAAAAGAATCAGATTTAGCGTTTGGCGGCTAAACTATACATATGCCGTTTGTTTTTTCCATGAGTACAAGCGATTTATCGCAACTGATCATAAGAAAAGAGAGGACTTTCAAATTGTTTAAAAGTGCGTATTTAATCAATGTGTATGCCGATTTATCTAAGCGTTACCAGGATCAACCAGAGTTTTTACAAGCCGTTGAGGAATTTTTAACTTCCTTAGATCTACTTGTTGATAAAGATCCTAGAATTCAGAAGAATGCCATCGTTGAACGTATGGTTGAACCTGAAAGAATGATTAAGTTTAGAGTTTCATGGGTGGATGATTCCGGTAATGTTCAAGTGAATCGTGCCATGAGAGTTCAGTTTAACTCAGCGATTGGACCATATAAAGGTGGTATTCGTTTCCATAAATCCGTTAATGAGTCGATCATGAAGTTCTTAGCGTTTGAACAAACATTTAAAAACTCACTAACCTGCCTACCGATGGGTGGTGCAAAAGGTGGATCTGACTTTGATCCAGCGGGTAAGAGTGATAATGAAATCATGAGATTCTGTCAAAGTTATATTCTCGAAATGTATCGTCATATTGGACCAAGAATGGACGTTCCAGCGGGGGATTTAGGTGTTGGTGCAAAAGAAATTGGTTACATGTATGGTATGTATAAACGTATTGAAAACGAATTTAGTGGTACATTTACTTCTAAAGGGATTGAATCAGGTGGATCTTTAGGTAGAGCAGAAGCAACCGGTTATGGTTTATGCTATTTTGTTGAAGAAATGCTCAAAACCTATAAGAAAGATACATTTAAAGGCAAGAGAGTTATCGTCAGTGGTGCTGGTAAAGTTGGATCGATGGCAGCTGAAAAAGTGATCGAACTTGGTGGTAAAGTGGTTGCTATGTCAGATATTTCTGGTGTGATTCATGATGAAAATGGTATTGATATCAAACTGATTAAGAAGTTAAGTCAAACCAATACAGAAATTATGAATCAATATCAAACCTATCATCCAGAAGCAATCTATAGTCCAAATACGAAAGACATTTGGAAAGTTCCTTGTGATATTGCACTTCCTTGTGCGACACAAAACGAAATTTATTTAGAGTCAGCTGAAGAACTTGTTAAAAATGGATGTTGGTTAGTTGCAGAAGGTGCAAACATGCCAACAACCATTGAAGCGACTAAATACTTTAGAGAACATAATGTCTTATTTGCTCCAGGTAAAGCATCGAATGCCGGTGGCGTTGCAGTTTCAGGATTAGAAATGACACAAAATGCGACCTTCCAAAACTGGAGTTTTGAAGAAGTTGATGAAAAACTTCATCAAATCATGAAGCGTATTTTCAATCGTTGTCATGAAGCATCTTTAAAACATACAGGTAGACCAGATGATTTAATTACAGGTGCGAATATTGCAGGCTTCATGAAGGTTTATGAAGCAATGTTACAACAAGGCGTATAATTTAAGTTTAATAAAAACAACAAGGTGTATTGAGAATGCACCTTGTTTTTATTTAGCATACAAGATAATATATAAGAAAACATACAAGATGTAGGCTATAATAAACATAAGAAGGAAGTGTATTTATGTCATATAAACCACCATATACTATCACCCCTAAAATGATTCATTTGATTGCTGAAATCATGAAAATGATTGGGCAGTTATCGAATCAAAATCATTTAAATCATCAACCAAAACTCAGACGAAAGAACATGATTTCTTCCATTTATTCATCGCTTGCAATTGAACAAAATGGTCTTACTTTAAAACAAGTCACGGATATAGTTAATGGAAAGCTTGTTCTTGGAGAAATGCGAGATGTCATTGAAGTTAAAAATGCAATTCGTGTATATGACGAACTTTTTAAGATTAATCCATTTGATATCAATCATTTACTGAAATATCACGGTTTGTTGATGGAATCACTTGTTGATGATGCAGGAAAATGGAGAAAAGGTCAAGAAGGTGTGTTTGAAGGTGAACGTGTGATCTTCATGGCGCCATCAGCAGAAAGAGTGCCTTCATTGATGAAAAATCTTTTTGCTTATTTAATTCATGACGAAGAACACATCTTGATTAAATCATGTGTTTTCCATTATGCGTTTGAATTTATACATCCTTTTTCAGATGGAAATGGACGTATGGGAAGACTTTTTCAAACATGTCTATTAGCAAGTCAAGAAAAAGTATTTGCTTATTTACCCGTTGAATCTATCATCAAAGAAAGACAACAAGCTTATTATCAAGCGATATCAAGTTCTCATCAAAAAGGTAATTCGAATGATTTTATTGAATTTATGCTTGATGCCATTTTGGAAACAATTAAACAAACACTTAAATCGAGTGAACAAGAGATCAATCATATCAGTATCCAGATGAAGAAATTAATGATGCTCATGAAAGATGGTATACCTTATACGACTCAAGAAATTGTTAGTGAGCTTAACTTAAAGTCAAGAGTGTCTGTAAAAAAGAATTATATCGATCCTGCCATCGAAAGTGGTTTAATTGAGATGACGATTCCAAACAAACCAAGTAGCAGAAATCAACGTTACATCAAAAAATAAAAGGCTCATTAGAATGAGCCAGGGATTCCTTTCATCAAGGAATCTTTTTTTAATTGATTAGATTGATGATTAATGGATACGCACGTGTGATTTGATCAATGGTGCTTTGTTCAAGATTGAATCCATAATTTTCAAAGCTCTGAAGAAGTTCTTCAAGTGTGTATGCCTTAAATGGTTTGCTATTATCAATATCAAATAATTCAATAAACGTGAGTTGCAATGTCTCTAAGTCTTCAATGGTTTGGCTATCTAATGATTGATCTAATCTTTGTTCAATATAGGTGACTTTCTGTATTGTAAGATATTCAGAAGTCAACGTAGTTTTTAAATCTTCAACGATTTGCTTAATGTTATTAAATGCGACAATATCATCTAGTGTTGTTTCGATATCTTTGAGCTCAAATAAATCACGTAGTTCGGAAGAAGAATAAGTTAATAAGGTTCCTACTGTAAGTGAATTGTTTTCAGTAGCCTCAATAAGAAGTTTAAACAAGTTTTCATAGGCTATCATTTCTTGAATCGTAAATGCTTCATGTCCTGTTTCGAGATACAAAATGAAAAAATCATCGAAAGAATTTCCGGTGCGATATAAAATATCATTCGATTCAGTTTGTGTATAGGTCATCGAATCAAAATCAAAATAAAGATCCGCATAAATGGATACTTCTTCAGTCCATGGACTTTCAGATGCACAACCATGCAGTAAAAATAAGCCCGTGATTAAAATGAGTATACTGATGATTTTTTTCATACTTGCACCTCCTTCTTCGATGTTATCTTATCAATTAGTTTTGACAAAGTTATGGCAAGTTCATTTTTTTAATTTTATTTGAAGTTTTGCAACAACATAACCGTTATCATTAAAGATTTTATAAGTGTAGCCGTAAAGTTCTGCAATTTGTTTAACAATAAATAAACCTAAGCCATTTCCTGATTTTTTATGTTCTATCGATGGAATGCGGAAGAATGAATCAAAGATTTTATTTAATGCATCTTCTGGAATAAATCCTTTGTTTTTTACAGTGAAGATAAATTCTTGTTCTTTAATTTCACCTGTAATCGTTATGTGTTTATCCTCACTATAGAGAATGGCATTTTTAATTAAGTTTGTTGTTGAGATGAGAAGAAGTTCTTCATTCATCATGACATCACAGATTTCAATCTGTTTAGTTACTTTAATAAAATGTTGTTTCGCGAGTTCATCTAAGGAATGAAATTCTCTATCTATGGAAGAGGTATTTGAAACATCACCTTTCTTCATTTTATCTTCTAAACGAAGAGAATACGTTAAGTCTTGTGTGATATTTTCAATTTTTTCGATCTGAATTAAGAGTTCTTTTAAGTAGCGATCTCTATCTTTATATCGACCAACACCATCGATCATCCCCTCAATCATCCCTTTCATGACTGCAAGTGGTGTTTTGACTTCATGATTAATGGTCATGATGAGGTGTTTCTTTTTTTCTTCCTGTTCTTTTTCAAAATCGATATCATGGGTTAGTTTTTGGTTAGCTTCTTGAATTTCTGCATAAGTTTTCTTTAAATTAAACGTCATCTCATTAAGTGATGAGATTAAGTCTTTAAACTCATCACGACGTTTTAAATGAAGTTTGGATGTAAATTTTAAGTTTGAAATATCTTTAGCATAAGCAGATATTTTTTTAATCGGTCTTGAGATATTCAGTGAGATTAAGATTGAAAGTAGAAGTATCGCAATCATCATAAAGATGGATTGAGTGTAGTTGATATTGTTTAAAACGCGATCAACGTTTTGTAAGGATTGTATGCGCGTAGATATGATCAGATAATCACCAAAATCAAATTGGTAGATGTAATTGATTTGATAGATATCTTCAACAAGATGGATATCGTAGGTTAAGTTTTCATCTTGAATAGAATCTTCACTGTCATAAATGCTGATGACAAAATCAATCACTTCATTCTCATTTAAAAACGATGGTCCAATCGCTTCAGTGATGGCATTCTCTTTAAACCGAATAAATGCTGTTTCACTGGAAAGTTTTTCTAAGTCTGTGTCTGTTAAGGGTGTTCCTTGATTGATGTCATCAATCGATGAAAGAATGGATGATTTAACACTTTGAATATTTTCATCAATATACATCGGTGAAAATCGGTTATAGGTATAATACATGACTAAAAAGAAGACAACAGAAAAAGAGATCAACAGGATCAAAAATGTTTTAAAGAAAATGTTGATTCTCATGATGTCCTCCTTTCACATAGACAAGGTTTTATTTTTCGAATTTATAACCTGATTTATATACCGTTTTGACATAAGATGATGCATCACCTAGTTTTTGTCTTAAACGTTTAATATGGGTATCAACGGTGCGTTCATACCCAAAGTAGTCATAACCCCAAACAAGATTTAGGAGTTCTTCTCGAGTATAGACTCTACCGATATTGTGCATAAAGAGTGTGAAGAGTTCCCACTCTTTTTTGTTTAAATCAATGGGTTTTTGATTGATTAAGAGTTTATATTTCGTAAAGTTATAAGAGATAACACCATAACTTAACATCTCTTCGGGGGTTGTATTTTCATAACGTGCAATGACAGCTTCAATCTTTTTAATAACGATTTTCGGAGAATAAGGCTTAGTTACATAATCATCAATTCCTAAGTTGTAGCCTTTGATTTGGTTTTCTTCATCATTTAATGCAGATAACATAATGATGGGGATGTGTGATGATTCTCTAATCTTCTTACAGACTTCAAATCCACTCATGTGAGGTAACATCACATCCAAAAGAATTAAGTCATAAGATTCGTGAATGAATTGATTTAAAGCAGAAACACCATCATAGACCTGATGGATTTCTGATTCTTGATAAGCGTCTTTAATGTAATCATGAAGAAGATCATTTAAATGCTTTTCATCTTCAACAATTAAGATTTTCATAAAAAAGCCCCCTTCGATTTCTTAAGATTATGATAACACAAAATGAGTTCATTTGATGATGACCTTTTGAATTTGTCACAAACTTGTCACAAGTAATTCAAAAGTTTGACACAACTTAACCCTATAATGAAACTGAAAAAAGAAGAAAAGGGGAATTATGATGAAAAAATTAGTGTTTGTTTATATGTTATGTGTCTCTTTATTGTTAACGGCATGTTCTAGCAATGATCCTTATGGTTATGAACCCATCTATGATTACATGCCAGTATCTAATGAAACGTATGCTGAAATCACAGAGAATCCGTTTATCCAAACAGGTGATATGCCTGTATCCACATTTTCAACCGATGTCGATACAGCATCATATGCGAATATTAGAAGAATGCTTGGCTATGGCGATTTACCTGTTAAAGATGCAGTTCGCATTGAAGAGATGATTAACTACTTTGATTATGACCTAGATGCACCCGTTGATCAAGATATTAATGTGATCACAGAATTATCAAAAGCTCCTTGGAATGAAAATCATGACTTATTTATGGTTGCACTTAAGGCAAAAGAATTAAGTTTTGAAGAATCAAACGGTATGAATTTAGTGTTCTTAATTGATGTTTCAGGAAGCATGAGTGAGTCAAATAAATTACCTCTATTAAAAGAAGCACTTTATTTACTTATTGAAAATTTAAGACCAACAGACAGAATATCTCTTGTTGCATATGCAGGCAGTGCAAGAGTTATCTTAGATGGTGGTGATGATCAAGATGAAATTAAAGATGCGATCAGACAATTGACTGCTGGTGGTTCAACTGCAGGTGCGAGTGGTATTGAACTCGCTTACCAGGTTGCACAAAACAATTTTATTGAAGGCGGAAATAACCGGATTATCTTAGCATCCGATGGAGATTTCAATGTGGGTATGTCTGATGTTGAAGCATTAGAAGAATTTATTAGTGAAAAGAAAGAAACTGGTGTTTTCCTAAGTGTCTTAGGGTTTGGTACTGGAAACTTAAGAGACGATGTCATGGAATCTTTAGCAGATCATGGCAATGGTGTCTATTTCTATATTGATTCGATAAAAGAAGCTGAAAAAGTATTCCTACATCAACTCTCAGCAACCATGATGACGGTTGCTAAAGATGTCAAACTTCAAATCGAGTTTAATCCTGCACATGTCTATGCGTACCGTTTAATTGGTTATGAAAATCGCGTTTTAGAATACGATGATTTTGAAGATGATGCAAAAGATGCAGGCGACATGGGTTCTGGTCATGTAGTGATTGCATTTTATGAAATCATACGTACTGATTCATCAGAAGAAGTTGAATCACTTGAGTTTGATGAAATTGAAGCATTAAGATATAATGGTGAAAATTATTTAGATGAGTTTTCAATGATATCGATTCGCTATAAGGATCCAGAAGGTGAAACATCAAAACTTATTGAATCAAAAACATATATGACATCTTATACAGAGAATCCAAGTGAAACCTTTGTTTTCGCATCCAGTGTGGTTGAGTTTGGACTACTTTTGAGAGATTCAGAATATAAACATGATGCAAGTTATGATCATGTGATTGAGAGAGCAGAACTCGCACTTGGTGTTGATGAATTCGGTTATCGCACTGAATTCATCGAACTTGTTGAAACTGCAAGTGCGATTAGTTTAAGAGATTAGCATAATAGGGCTTTATACGGTTATCGGGGGGTTCGTATAAAGCCCTAGATGAATAAACAAAAAGAGGAGAGTTATCATGGCTCTCCTCTTTGTTTGTTAGTTTAATTCAATCATCAATGTGGATTCAAAAAGCTCGATGACTTCTTCGTATGACATTTTTAAATCATAACGGTTAAGGGCATCTTGAATATCCATAAAGCCATCATCAAACATTGTATTTATCTTTTCATAAGTGTATCCAGAGTCTAGTCCAAAACGAGATAATGTGATGATATCCTCATCCACTTTGCTAGTTGGGGTGTGCTCTATGACCAAGAGTTCTACACTACCTAAGCTTGAGTTATAATACACAACCAAATCTTCATCAATGATTTGATCATCATGATAGAGTGTTGCTGTTGATGGTGTTAAATAGGGATCATCTACCTTAAGTTTATTCCAATCAATAATAAAGAATAAGTTAAGTGAAACGTTAGATAATCGCTGGTTACTCTTGAATTTGATTTGATTTTGTTCATAGACTGTTAGATAAGAATTATCAGATATTGTTATCCCATCTGTAGGAAATACAAAAGAAATATCTTTTTCAGGATCATAATAGTGATATCGATAGGCGTTTGGATCAAAAAAACTGTTTGAGATCACTTCGGAAGTCTGAATATTGTAGTGTGTCATATGATAATCACCATCATAAACCATATTGATTTCATAGGTATCATTAAGATACTTGACATAACTGATTTCTTCAATTTCATCTTCGAAGTTATATTCGATGTAAGTAAATTCAACAGACAAACCGCTTTGTTCATCAAGATTATAATAATAAATGAATATCTCCTGACCCATATCATCTTCTTTGCTATAGGTTAAGAAGATTTCACTACCCTCAATGGCGTAGTGTAGATAATCTTTACTGCCATCTTGTTGACAACGTGTATTTTCTATACATTTTGACGGATTAAAAAAATTAAAGAAGTATTTAGAATCACTATCAATAAAACGGTAAAGTGCAGAATATTGATATACATCACGCAAATCAATGAGGTCATAATTGACAGCTAAGTCAGTTCTATATAAATACTCTGTGCGAGGTAACGTATAATAACCAGGTATACGATGATAACTAAAAGGTTTATTTCCAATGTCCATGGCATAGGTTTCATTATAATAGTCAATAAGCATTGCATCATAAAGCAATTTTAAGGTGTTTAAATCTGTATAATCATTTTTTGAATGATCCTCGAAATAAGGGTTAGTCATGATTTCTAGATTATCTTGACGACAACTGACTATAAAAAACGTAAACACGCTCATAACAAAAACGAGCACAATTTTTTTAAGGCTAATGATCAAATCGTTTAACATGTTTTTCCCCCTCATGTTTCATTTAATTTCATTATACGTCAATTGTATTTGTTTGTATATGAGTTGTTGTTTTTAAAGAGATGGCATAAAATGAAACTAAGGAGATGATTCCATGGAAAGATCAAAGGTTGTCATCGTTGGAACAGGTTTTGTTGGAATGAGTTATGCCTATGCACTTGTAAATCAAGGTGCTGTTGAAGAGATTGTTTTAATTGATATTGACCCTTTAAAAGCTGAAGGTGAAGCCATGGATCTTAACCATGGGTTAGCATTTGCACCACGTAAAATGAGCATTAAATCTGGAACATATCAAGATACAAAAGATGCAGGACTTGTCGTGATTACAGCAGGTGTAAGCCAAAAAGATGGTGAAACTAGACTTGATTTACTTGCACGAAATGCAAAAATCATGAAAACGATCGTTAAAGATATTATGGCATCTGGTTTTTCAGGTATTATCTTGGTTGCAACCAATCCTGTTGATCTTCTAACTTACGTCGTTTGGAAAGAATCAGGGTTACCCAGTCACCGAGTGATTGGTTCTGGAACCTCTCTTGATTCAGCAAGACTTCGTTATGAGATTAGCAGATACATTGAAATTGATGTGAGAAACATTCATGCCTACATTTTAGGTGAACATGGTGATTCCGAATTTGTATGTTGGTCGAATGCAAATGTTGGCGGTAAACCATTTAAAGATGTGATTGAAAGTATGCATCAAATCACGTTTGATGATTTAGAAGATATCGCATACAAAGTGAAACATGCTGCATACGATATCATTCTTCGCAAAAAAGCTACATATTATGGTATTGGTATGGCCTTAGTGAGAATTACATCTGCCATTTTTAATAATGAAAACAGAATTTTACCCATTTCAGTTTATAATGAAGGTATCTACCCTTGTGAAAGTGATATCTATATCGGACTACCAGCTGTCTTAAATAGAGATGGTGTTCATCACATTGTAAAACTCAATCTGAGCGAAAAAGAAAAAGATCAATTGAACCATTCGGCATCACTTTTAAGAAAAAATTTGGATTCAATTTTAAAGATGAGTTAGATTAAAGATTCAGTGAAGTTAATCATTTTAGAAAAGAAGGTGAACACATGAGCTTATCCATCTATGAGATTAAATCGTATCAAGGTTTTGATGAACTTGTAAAAGACGTTTTAGATCTAGCCAAAGAAATACTTCCGGGTAAACTTGTTTATATCAACTCTTTAACCAACGAAAAACAAATCACATTAAAAATTGCAGGAACAAATGAACATATTTTACTTAAAGAAGGTATGGTGATTCCAGTTAATGATGGTTTATGCAATCGTTGTGACTTCGCAAATGAAACTCCATTGATCTATGAAGATTTAAGTGTGGCAACCGATGTTGATGATCTAAGAGATAGTTTAAAATCAGTGAACATCAATGCCTATATGGGTATTCCTATTTCTTTAGTAGGCGGAGAAAAATTTGGTACATTATGTGCAGCATATCATGAGAAAACGTACTTTGATGATCGAAGTATCAACTTGCTTCAAAAGTTAGCAAAAATGTTTTCCTATTATTTAGAAATTGAACATTTAGCTTATCGAGATATTTTAACGGGTGTCTATAATAGACAATATCTCTATCAATTTCAAAAGGACATCTTAGGAGAAAAAGGGACATTGATATCACTTGATTTAGATGGCTTTAAACGGATTAATGATCTAATTGGTCATGATCAAGGAGATGAAGTGCTCAAAGAGTTAGGTTATAAACTCAAACAGTTTGAAAGTGAGATCAAAGATTCTAAAGCTGTTCGAATCGGTGGAGATGAGTTTTTGTTTTATATAAGACATTGTGTCGATCAACGCGATGTTGAACAATACGTTAAACGCATGATTCAAGCATTTTCTACCTGGGAAACTGCACTTGAGTGTCAAGAGTTGACGTGTAGTCTTGGTGTATCAATCCATCAAAAGATTAAACCAGGATCTTTAGAACTTATGTTAAAGGAGTCAGACCAAGCCCTTTATGAAGCTAAAAGAGCAGGTAAAAATCGTTATATGATAAAGATGAATTCATAAAAAAAGAAATCTATAGAATAGACTTCTTTATAAAAATACCATGATTTAAGTGATACACATGATCAGCAATCGCTTTTGCATCTGCTTCATCATGTGTTGCAAAGATACATGTGATGTTTCTTGACTTAACTAAAGTTCTTAAATCTTGACGAATCTGTGCTCTTAAATCTGCATCAAGATTGCTAAAGGGTTCATCAAGAAGAAGAACTTTGGGATTAGCCACTAAACTTCGTGCGAGTGCAACCCTTTGTTGCTGTCCTCCTGAGAGTTCATGTGGATAGTAACTTCTTTTATCAAGTAAACCGATTAAATGAAGCATATCGATCACGATAGCTTCTTTTTCTTTTTTAGGCTTTTTAAATAAAGCGTAACCTACATTTTCTTCAACAGTTAAATGAGGAAATAACGCATAATCTTGGAAGACCATACCAACTTGTCTTTTTGAAGGTTCTAAAACATGATGTGATGTTGATAACCTAACTTCATCAAGGACGATATCCCCTTGATCAGGTTTTTCTAACCCAGCGATTAAACGAAGTAATGTGCTTTTACCTGAGCCACTTTGACCTAAGATCGCAATCATGTCTCCCTGGTTAATCTCTAAATAAGTTCCTTCAAAGATGGGATGATTCTTTTCATATTGGAAATGGATGTTATTTAATTTCATAGACATGGCTGAATACCCCTTTCTTAAAGTGTGTAATGAGATAAATCAGTAGTGATGCAATCATGATTAAGATTAAAGATGGCGTAGATGCTTCTTGAATCATTTCATTTGATGTGTAGACGTAAACAAGCGTAGCGAGTGAATCATAGTTGGTAGGACGAAGGATTAATGTCAATGGAAGTTCTTTCATGACATCAATAAAGACTAAGATGAGTGCGGAGATGATACCTGGATAAATCATAGGAATATCGATACGAAGAAGCGTTTCTAGTCTGGAACTACCAAGCATATACGCACTTTCTGTGTACCTGTCACCCACCTTATCATATTGACTATCAATACTGTTATAACCGATACTTAAGAAGCGTAAGACATAACTGAAGATTAAGGTAAATAGACTCATTGTTATAATTAATGTTGGACTATCTGGGTTGATCCACCGGTAAAGTGGAGTGAGCAGTTCATCAAGATTAACGAAGAAGAGATGAACTGATACTGCAATAACAGCTCCAGGAATGGCATAACCCAAGTTAGACACTTTGGTCCAATAACGACTTAGGGTTGATTTACGTTTCATCCGGTTAAAGTTTGCCATAAAGAGTGCGATGATTACGATGAGTATAGCAGCAATCAATCCATTTGAAATCGTATTTAAGGAGACAATGAAAAGATTATGTTGGAGTGTTGTTTCCCAGGTTAGTATGGCGTGATAGATCATCTGCGATACCGGAATGATAAAGCTGAATAGCAACAGTAACCCAATCAATGAATAGATCAAGAGTGATACTTTCATTGAAGGTTTAATACGTCTGGTTGTTCGTTGTTTGGAAGGCATTTGATACCTTTTTCTTCCCCGCATCATCCTTTCAACCAAAATGATGATAAAGACAGTGACCATTAAATATGCGGATAACCGGATTGCACTTACGACATCACCTAAAGAGAACCATGCATTAAAGATGGCAAAGCTAAAGACACGGATATTAAAGTAGTGAACTAAACCATAGTCATTTAACGTTTCTAATATGACAAGTAGACTTCCAGCAACTAAAGCAGGTCTTAATAAAGGTAGTGTTACTGTTAAAAAAGAACGAAGTGGTTTAGCACCTAAGAGTTTTGCTGAAGCATCGTAGTTTTCACTTTGTCTGGATAAACTTGATAAAGCTAAGATATAGACATAAGGATATAGTGTTAAGGCAAAGATCAGTGATGCACCCCACAGATTCATGATATTTAAATCAAAGTTAAGATTCAAAAGTCTAAAGAAGCGTGTGATGGTTCCTGTATAGGATGTCATGTCTGCATAGATATAAGCTGAAACATAAGATGGGATTGCTAATGGAAGAACTAAAACCCAAGCGAGTAGTTTTCTACCTTTAAATTCATAGCGTGCGATGATATAAGCTGAAAACAAACCAAATGAGATTGCAAAAATCGCAACAATTAAAACTAAACCTATCGTATTAAAAATATAGTCTTTAAGTAAATAGGTTTTAATATGCTCCCACTCAGGTGTTGAGGGTGAACCAAGCTTAAAAAGAATACCTAAAAGTGGCATGACGATAAGCATGCCACTTAAGATACTGATGATTGTAAAGATATTAAGATGCTTTTGAATCCATGAGCGCATCTGATTCATCCTTTTTTATAGCTTATTTCCATCCTGCTTGATTCATCAGCATGGTTGCTTTGGTTGAGTGTTCACTTAATACAGATAATGCGATATCTTGTTTAATAAATGTTCCCCAAGATAAGAGAAGTTCATGTGGTTCTACATTGGGATTAACAGGATATTCAAAATTTGCATCTGCATAAATCGATTGTGCATCTTCGCTTGTTAAAAATTCCATGAGTTTAAGTGCAAGCTCTTGGTTCTTAGAATGTTTAACTAATCCGATACCACTGACATTGATATGTGTTCCTGTCGTATCTTGATTGGGGAAGAAGATGTTTACGGTTTGAGCGACATTGACTTCTTCAGGATCACTTGAGTAGAGCATACGACCGATATAATAGGTGTTCATAATAGCGACATCAGCTTCACCTGATACGACTGCTTTGGCTTGATCACGGTCATTACCTTGTGGATCACGTGCAAAGTTTTGAACCAGCCCTTCTGCAAAACTTAAGGCTTGATCCTCACCCCAGAGTTCAATGAATGATGCCATTAAACTTTGGTTATAAATGTTGGTTGAAGAACGTGTGACAATACGTCCTTGCCATTTAGCATCCGTTAATGCCTCATAAGTTGAAAGTTCTGATGCGTTAACTCTTTCTGGATGATAAACGAGAACACGTGCTCTCATCGTTAATCCATACCAATAAGATTCAGGGTCTTTGTAGTTTGATGGAACTTGCTCATCTAATACATCTGATGTAACAGGTCTTAGTAAATCTTGTTCTTTAGCGCGACCTAGACGACCTGCATCGGCAATGATGAGAAGATCAGCTTCTGTGTTTTCACCTTCGTTAGTGAGTCTTGTCATCAATTTGTCTGCTTCATCACGTACAAGGTTAACTTTGATACCAGTTCTTTCTGTGAACTCATCGTATAAAAGTTGATCTGTGTCGTAATGTCTTTCTGTGAAAAGCGTTATCGATAAATCATCATTTTGTTGAAACTGACATGCTGATAAGAATAGTACAAACATAATGATGATGATATACTTTATTTTTTTCATGATTTCCTCCTTTTTTGTGCTTGCGGGTCTTATTTTATCGATAAAAAAGGGGGTTGTCAAAAGAAGTGATAAAGATTATAAACAAGGGTTTTACTTATAATAATTAGATTTTTGAGGGCTTTATTTCCATCTGATTTACTTAGTAAAAGTTATTAGAAAGTCATGTCATAATACGTGAATTAGTGTTACAATGGATGTAATAACATGAAATAAGGGTGGGACTTTATGAGAAAATTTCTTTTTTTAGTAGCAATCGCTTTACTTTTGGTTTTAGGGGGATGTAAAGAAAAAGATAAGGAGTACGCATACACATATGCGATCACACAAGATAACTATGAAACCTTCTTATCAATTAGTCATGCTCATTGGTCTGAAGGCGACAAAAAAAAGATGACAACGATTATCGATTTGAAGGATGAAGATGCCCTTTTAGAAGGCGTTTCTTTTGACATGAAGGTTCATCTTTCTAACATGCTTTGGGGATATAAAAGTTATGTTTACCAAGATTATACACTAAAGCTTGATGGTAATATGCCTTTCACGCATGAGATGTCATACAGTTTCATAGACTACTATGAAAAAGTTGTGTTTTCCAATTTCAAGGGAACAATTAAAACAAATACCAAACAAGATTTTCCAAGTATTCCAACACCTGAGGAAAGTGCAGCAAACTATACCAAGCTTATGGAAGACTTGAATGCATTAGAGTCTTATACATCGTTAACCATGAATACAGTGATTTCAGTAAAGCATGCATTAGGTACAGAATACACACGGATTAATACCGTTATTGATTCAGAAGATTACTATATCGAAATGATGGTCGATAACGAAACAGGTTTTATCGTTAAAATGGTTGATGATCAGTTTTTGATGTATGAAGTGTTTAGATACGACAATGTGAAATATTATCGGTTAGCAGGTGTGTTTGAAGAAGAACAAGAGGATTGGGAAGAACCAGAAAACTTGTTTGGATTCGATGAATCATGGATCTATGCGTATGAAGATGAAGTTTATACAGTAACAGCAAGTATCGAATCACTTTTAAGACTTTCCTTAGATGATGAAGATATACTTAATGAACTACTTGCTAATCTTCCAGATGAAGATGTCACAATGACCCTAGACTTATCGGGTGACATGATGACCCTTGATTTTAAGTTTAAAATTGAGGATATTACATTAGGCATAAATACAACCTATCAAGAAGGTGTTACCAAAAAGTTAAATTTAAATCTTTATACAAAACTTCCTGCAAATTCACCATGGTTAGTCGATGATTATACCGATTTAACTGAAAGACAAATTAAACATCTTCATTTTGATGATTATAACAATTATTATGTTGTCAATCTCGAAGATGGTACATATGCCATTGAATTAACCGAAGATTTTTTTCTTGATTTAAAACTTTATGACACAGCATTAAATGAAGTAAATCTTACTCCAAATCCAGGTTATGCTTCTCAAGATTATTATCAAGGTATTTATGATATTCCTGCAGGCGAGTATTTTGTCGAAGTATCGAGTGAGTTTTTTGTAACAACGGATTATGATCTTCAGTTTCACTATTTATCATCACTTTATGAAACACTTCCTGATCCAGAAAATCCTGTTGAAATTACTGAAGGAACATTTGATTTAGAGATTGAAGGCAAATACGATATTGTCTATGCGACATTTAATGCCCCAGAGGGTGGTATGCTTGTTTTAGCACCCAATCAAGTGTATTCAAAAGAGTTCCTCATTTTTGATCCTCAAGGAAATGAAATGAGTTCTCAAGTGTTCTATAAGAATGACTTCATGTATCTTTCTTTAAGACCAGGTGTAACCACATTTTTATTTAGAAACCAGTTAGGTGCTGAATCTGTTACATTTACTGTCAGCCACTATGGAAGTGCGCCTTATCGCTATGAACCACTTCCAGTAAGTTATCCAAGTGACTATGTTGTCATCAATAGTTATTATAATTTGTACTATACGTTTGATCTATCATACACACAAAATGTCACCTTTCAATCTATCCTTGATACACGTATCCATCAATCAACATCGGGTATTAATTATCAAATATGGCGTTTAGGGACAAGTCACTATGAGATTTATCGAGAATTTCGCATGTTGGATTCTTATTCGGTTGAACTTCCTGCGGGTAGTTATTATTTAAGAGCATACACCGTAGCAAGCGTTAAGATTAGAGCTTCCTATGAAATGCCACACGATACGAGTAATGTGGATGCTTGGACGAGTTATGGTATTTATTCAGCAGACTTTGCTGCAAAACCAAGAGCTTATATGAGTAAATATATACACTATCCAAATCAAGATTTAAATATCCATTTTGAAACAGGCAAGTTAGAAAATGTGATGATTGCATTTGATTCAAATGTGGATTACATACTTTATGATAGCTTAGGAAATGTTTATAATAGCTATCCGCAATTAGGATTTAGAACGTTTGAGTTACCTAAAGGTTCTTATTATATTCATATTGAAGACCAAGGACAAACATCTCAAATAGGTTATGGACTTGCTGTAGTTTACTTATATGATTGAAGCGAGTATCATAGACATTGTGAGGTAGACATATGAGAGAAACTATTGGAGAAAAATCATTAGGGGATGTTTTTACTAACATTTTTCTATTTATTGCTTTAGGAGGACTTACCATCATCTCTATTAGAACGAATGCGATTGAGGAAAACACAACTAAATCTATCATGGTTTATGTAACTGGTGGATTATCTGTTATGTCGTTCTTTCTAACCATTAGGGAACTGGTGAAACCACACGTGATGATCGAAAGTGATAAAATGAATTTATATTTAAATTATCGTCATCACACCGAAGAAATCCCTCTACATGAAATCGTTCAAGCTCAAGCTAAAAGAGTAAGATCAAGAGCAATCACATATTCTTATGGAAAGATAACCATTCACACAACAAGGGATACACATCGGATTGGAAATATTGCTAAATGTGAAGACGTCGCATTAAGAATTATGCGATTGGTGAATACAGCAAAGGAACATAGAGAAGAGGAATAATTTGGATCAAATCGAAGATACAAAGCTCAAATCAAAAGAAAATGTGGCTCAAATGATGAAGTTCACACTTTTTTCCATATCAGCAGGAGTTATTCAAGTCATTACATTTACGCTTTTATTTGAGGTTGCACATCTTATTTATTGGCCAGCATATTTAACAGCACTTATCTTAAGTGTGTTATGGAATTTTACGTTAAACCGAAAGTTTACGTTTAAATCAGCAAACAATATACCGATTGCCATGATTAAAGTAGCGCTTTATTATGCGGTGTTTACACCTCTTTCAACTTGGTGGGGACATGAACTCTCGTTGATTGGATGGAATGAATATCTTATTTTAGGTTTAACTATGATTACAAACCTTGTCACAGAGTTTCTATTTACTAAGTATGTGGTATACAGAAATAGCATTAATTCAGCAAGCTCTAACGAACAAAAATGACCATTATGTCAATTTAGGTAGTCTATAACGAACAAAATAGTATCATAAAAAGAGGGAATGCAAACTAAACTGCACCCCCTTTTTTATGATATACCAAACACATAAAGATGCTAAAAAGATATTTTTATAATAATGAAAACGTTTAACATCATAAATCTCTTGATTATGTATAGCATCATGCTATAATAACAATAAATCATAAATGCTTTGATAAGAAAGAGTAACTAAGATTAATCATGATAAGAGAGCCTCAGCTGGTGAAAAGAGGTATGAAAGAATTAGTGAACATGGTCTTTGAGCAGCGCATCTGAAAAAATAAGTAAGATAAGCCGGGCACACCCGTTAACGTGTTAGAGTATTAAATCATTGATTGATGCGTACTTGAAAAGGTGAGTTTTGTGAGAAACTCACGAATAAAGGTGGTACCACGTGAATAACGTCCTTTCTTTTTAAGAAGGGACTTTTTTTATTTTTTTAGGAGGTTAATATGAATGATTCAAATTGAACATGTATCACAACGATATAAACAACAAAAAGAAGATTTTTATGCACTCAATGACGTTTCATTACGTATCGATTCACATACGAATATCGGTATTGTAGGATATAGTGGTGCGGGTAAATCAACTTTAGTCCGTTTGATCAACGGCTTGATCAAACCGACCCAAGGTGGGGTTTATGTTGATGGCATTGATCTTAATACCTTGACGAAGAAGGAACTGGACCGAATGCGAATGAAGATCGGTATGGTTTTTCAGCACTTTAACTTATTATCCTCACAAACCGTTTTTAATAACGTGAAAATCGCATTAAAGATTGCAGGATATGAGAAAGATCAGATAGATGCTAGAGTTCATGAAGTACTTGAGATGGTGGGTTTATCTGATAAAGCGATGAGTTATCCAAGAAACTTATCAGGCGGTGAGAAACAAAGAGTTGGTATCGCTAGAGGGATTGCTAATCATCCAACATATTTACTATGTGATGAGATGACAAGCGCTTTAGATCATAAAACTGCTAAAGATATTTTAGCTGTTTTAAAAGAGATTCAAAAGAAAGAAAAGATGAGCATCATTTTTATTTCTCATCAACTGGATATGGTGAGAGAAATCTGTGATGAGATCGTTGTTATGGAAAAAGGGAAAATTGTTGAGAGTAAGAAGACCAAAGATTTATTTATAGAACCTAAGAGTCATGCTGCTCAATCTTTAATTGAAAGTTATCAAGTGATTGAATCACTAAGGGGAAGTGATCGCTACGTTTTAACGTACACCAAAGATGCACTTCACCAGTCCATTTTAAGTGATGCCATTAAGGCATTTGAAATCGATCTATCCATTATTTATGCACTCACATTACCGATGGGTTTAGATACGATTGGTTATTTAGTGGTTGAAATGAAGGGAAATAGATTGCAGGAAGCTTGTGAATTTATTACATCAAAAGAGGTTCATATCAGAAGATTAAGTGAGGAAAAGATATATGACAACGTATGAGATTGAGCAAATTCAAAAAGCATTTGTTGATACACTCTATTTACTTTTTATCACGGGTATTTTCTTAACAGTCATTGGTCTGATTTTAGGTTTCTTACTCTATTTTACAAGACCAGATGAAAGAAAACAAAAACCTAAAATCATACATATAATTCATTTTGTTTTAGGTGGTGTCATTGATATTTCAAGATCAATCCCCTTTATCATTTTAATGATTATGTTAATTCCAGTGACAGTCATTATTATGGGAACGATGTTAGGTAGGGATGCTGCATTACCCGCACTGATTATCAGTGCGTCCCCATTTTATGCAAGAGTTGTTTATAATGCATTAAAAGATATTCCTTATGGTACACATGAAGCCTTAGAATCCATGGGTGCAAACAAACGGGTGATTGCAGCGATGTTACTTAAAGAAGCGCTACCTTCACTGATTTCAGGCTTAACGGTTGCGATGGTATCACTGGTTGGATTTATAGCAGCGGCTGGTGCTGTTGGTGCAGGTGGATTAGGTGATTTAGCAAGAAGAAGAGCACTCGTAATGGATTATGATGTGATGTATGTTTCAGTTGGTTTGTTGTTAGTGATTGTTTTAGTGATACAGTTTTTAGGCGATTTTATTTCAAAAAAAGTAGATCATCGATAAAAGGAGAAAAGAAAAATGAAAAAATTAGGGTTAATCGTATTATTCGTATTATTTGGGGTCCTTTTTGCAGGTTGTAAGGAAAATGAGTATGAAGTGATTAAAGTGGTTGCGACTGCAGTTCCACATGAAGAGATTTTAGTTGAAGCAATTCCATATTTGAATGAACTAGGATATACGCTTGAGATTGTTGTAATCTCTGATTATAGTTTAGGAAATCCTGCTGTTGCAAGCAGTTCTGCAGATGCGAACTTCTTCCAACATCTTCCTTATTTAAATCAGTATAATGCGACTGCTTCAAATGATAAAAAGTTAGTCAATGTTGCAGGTATTCATATTGAACCCATTGGCTTATATGCGGGTTCTAAATCAAGTGTTGATGCTCTTGTAGCTGGTGATGACATTATCATTAGTGACAATGTCTCAGATTACGGAAGAATTGTTCAGTTTCTAGCGAATATTGGTTTAGTTGAAACCATCGAAGGATTTGAACCCACACAAAGTTTCGCAGATCCTGAAGAAGCGATTTTATCTAAAACAGTTGATTTTGATTTTAGAATCATTGAAGCGGCACTGCTTGTTCAAGCGAGAACCAATCAAGAAGGAGCACTCGTGTTCATCAATGGTAATTATGCATTAGAAGGTGGATTAGGTTTAAGTGATGTTTTAGTATCTGAACCAACAGAAAATAATCCTTATGTGAATGTGGTTGCTGTCTTAAATGGACATGAAGATGATCCAAAGATTGAAGCACTTGTGACTGTTTTAACTTCTGATGCGATCAAAGATTTTATTACAAGTAGATATAATGGATCTGTAATTCCTGCATAGTTAAAATCTAAAATAACCATCTTTTCGAAAGAAGAGGTGGTTTTTTATTGACAAAAAATAAGCAGATGTTGTATACTTAAATTAACGTTAATGTAAAACGCTTACAGGAGGTTTAAACGTGGCAGATCGAAGAATTCTACTTAAAGATATTGCAGAAAAAGCTGGGTTAACAATTAACACAGTATCTCGAGCTCTAAAAAATAAGTCAGATATTTCGGTTGGCACCAGAGAATATGTCCAAAAGTTAGCACTTGAAATGGGATACATTCCTGATGTTGTCGCAAGTTCTCTACGCAGTGGTTATACAAAAACGATTGGTATTATGTTTGATAACATTTCAAACCCGTATTACATGATCATGACAGAACTCATACACAACGAACTTAAAAAAGATGATTATGACATGATGATCTTTACTTCATCGGGAGAAAATGCACAATTTGATTTAGAAAGTTTTAATAAAATGGTTTCAAGAAGAATTGATGGAATCATTACCTTCTTAAAACCAACACCTGATGTTGTAAGAGCAGTTCATATTAACAAAATCCCTTTAGTCATTTTAGGTCGTGAAGGCGATGATATCGGCATTGACTCTGTCTATACGAATGACTTTGAGGGTGGCTATCAAATTGGTAAACATTTGGCTAAACAAGGCCATAAAAAGATTGGATACATTGGTGCTCCTCAAGATATTTTATGTTCATTAAAGCGTTTAGAAGGTTTAAGAACTTATTTGGATGAACAAGGAATTACAATGCCAGTTGCTCAATCAAAGTTTCTAAAGCACTATGATTTAAATTTAGTAAAACCTGTGGATGAACTTCTTGATCAAAAGGTTTCTGCAATCTTCTGTTTCAATGATACGATGGCATATGAAGTTATCACGCATTTAAAAAATAGAGGGTATAAGGTTCCTGAAGATATTGCAGTCTGTGGATATGACAATATTGAAGAACATTTAAAAGTACCTGTTGAACTGACAACCATTGACACACACAAAGAAGAACTTACTCGAAAAACCATTCAAACACTAAAAACCAGGATGCACCATTTTGATTCACCGCTGGTTAAGTTAGTCAATGAAGCAAAGATCGTGATTCGAAAAACAGCTTAAATAAGTGATGAACACAGTCAATTCTGTGTTCATAAAGTATATAACATTAACGATAATGTAAATTCCATAGCGACGCTATGAAAGATAAAGAAAGGGAGTAAAGATGAGAAAAATACTTGGATTATGTGTATTACTTTTAGTGGGTATCGCACTAGTCGCATGTGAGAAAGAACCTGAAGTAGGTGCAATCACGTGGGCAGGTTTAGAAGATCAAGTGATCACACGTGGTGATACGGTTGATCTATTAGAAGGTGTAACCGCAACAGATTCAATTGACGGTGACATCACAGACGATATCGAGATTGTTGATGATGGTGGTTTTACAACACACCTCGCTGGCGGTTACGCAGTGAAATATGAAGTTACCAATTCAACGGGTGTTACCGAACAAAAAACAAAGAATTTCTCTGTTTTAGTTGGACATAACGTATCCAATGGTAACTTTGAACTTGGTGCAGTTGGTTGGACATTAGATAAACCCGGTGGAGCAGCAACCGTTGCATACAGTGCAAATGGAGCAGCAATCACAATTGAAAATGCGGGTACATCTTGGTGGGCACTTCAACTTTATCAAATGAATGTTGTCTTTAAAGCTAATAAGACATATAAATTAACTGTTGAAGCTTCATCTCCTGATGGAAGATCAATGTCTGTAGGTTATGAAGATCCAAATAATGGATTTGCGATGTTAAATCCAGGATTTATGCCGATTGCATTAAGTGATGCAATGACGACTTATACACAGTATTTCACATCCGAAGAAAACTATGATAACATCAAAGTAGTCGTATACCTTGGTAACCAACTTGAACAAGATGTGGTTGATGGCGATCCACATGTGGTTAACATTAAATCGATTAATATCGAAGAAGTGACATTAAATACATCGGTAACTTTCGCAGGTTTAGATGAAGTTGATGCTATTTCTGGTGATTTTGCAAACTTTGATCCGATGGCAGGTGTCACAGTTACTGGTGCTGATTTAGAAGATGTTGAAGTTTTAGGTGTTTTACCAGAATCAGTGATGGTTGCATCCTCTTATTTCTTAACCTATGTGGTTGAGATGAGTAATGGTAGTGTTGCGTTTGCAACGAGAAAAGTGAACTTCACATTGGCTAAAGATTTTGAATACCAAGCAATTAATGGTTCATTTACCAATGGTTTTACAGGTTGGACACAAGATGTGATTCAAACCGTAGGTACAGGTGCAGCAACATTTACTGATAATGGTGATGGCACAGTATCCATTTTAGTCTCCAATGCAAGTTCAGCTGCATGGCATATTCAATTACAACAAGCAACATCAACCTTTAAGGCTGGTGAATCTTATGTCGTAAGAATCGTGTTAAAAGCTTCACAAGAACGTAAAGTTGACGTTGAAGTGGTACATCCAGCAAGTGGATTTGCTCAAATTGCACCAACACTCGTACAAGCGACTGTCGGTACAGATTGGACAACCTATGAAATTCATTTTACTGCAACTCAAGATTATGAAGGTGCTAAGATTGGTCTACTTTTAGGTAATGGTGATGGTTTAACACCCAATAACATTACAGTCACTGTAGATGAATTCCAAGTGTACAAGTATGCACCATTTAATCAAAACTTTGATACAACTCATGAACCTTGGGTTTTAGATAACATCACAGGTGCTGTCAATGAATCTGGTGAAATGGTTGTTACATTTGCGGAAAACCAATTAGGTCAAGATCCATGGAATAACCAACTTTATCAATCAACAGGTAGCGAACTTGTTGCAGGTCATACATATCAAGTTGAAGTCCGTATTAAGAGTTCAATTGCACGTACAATTAGAGTGTGGATTGAAGATAGAGCTAAAGGTTATGCAGGTATTGCGACTGGTGCTGAAACAGAATTAGTTTTAACAGCAGACACCTATGCTACATTAACTTACACCGTCACGATTACTGAAGCTAATCAAACGATTGATGCGAAATTTGTTGTGATGTTTGGTGATTCTGTTGCTAAAGGATTAGCACACGTTGTCACTGTAGATTACTTTAGAGTTAACGATATTACATTAAACCCACCCGTTGTAGAATAGGAGATTTTATGAAGAAACTTTACGCAGTATTCATCTTATTGTTTTCAGTTATCGTTCTTTCATCATGTAAAGAAGAACCCACAGAAGAACCCATTGAAACAAAAACATATTTAAACCCAGTCTATGAACCAGTGTTAGCTGATCCTTCAGTGATCAGACATGAAGGCATTTATTATGCTTTTGGTACACAAGATTATGGACAATGGGGCGATGAATATGGTGTAAAGTATACACCGATTCTATCATCAGAGGATTTAGTGACGTGGACGTATGAAACGAGTGCGTTTACGTTACAGTCAAGACCAACATGGGGAACACCGAATGCAGGTTTATGGGCACCAGACATTGTGAAAATAGGGGATACATTTAATTTGTATTATTCACTTTCCACATGGGGTGATCCAAACCCAGGTATTGGCGTAGCAACAGCTAACCATCCCCTTGGCCCATGGACGGATCAAGGGCCAATCCTCCGCTCCTTATCGATTGAGGTCAATAATTCGATTGATCCGACAGTTTTTGAGGCTGAGGGGAAGGTTTACATGATTTGGGGATCATTTCGCGGTATTTATGGTGTAGAGCTTACCTCAGATGGTTTAGCATTAAAAGATGGAGATCAAGCAGCGAATACGAAAACGTTGATTGCTGGATTAGATACATCAACATCTTGGAATGCAGCAACCTATGAAGCTCCCTACATCTTAAAGAAAGATAATTATTATTATTTGTTCCTATCTTCTGGAACATGTTGTGACGGACATAATAGCACGTATAATGTCCGTGTTGGAAGATCGACAAATCCGATGGGTCCATTTATTGATCATGATGGCAGAAGTATGTTAGGTACTTATCGTGGTTATCAAGTCGTTCTAAGTAGCAGTTATTTTAAAGGTCCAGGACATAATTCAGTTGTGCAAGATGACAACGGTGATTACTGGATGTTATATCATGCCTTTGATACGAGTGAAGCTTCCAATTTTGGAAACTCTCCACGTCGTAGTTTGATGATTGATTTATTGTTATGGGATGAAGCAGGTTGGCCATCTGTTTTAGGTACAATGCCATCCAATAATGAACAAGTAGCACCATTTATCGCACCACGCACTTGATAGGAAGGGCATTTTGCCCTTCCTTACTCGCGTGATGATCGGAGGAAAAAGATGAAAAAGATTAGTGTTTTACTGCTTATATTAACGATGAGTCTCGCTTTATTTGCATGTCGTGGTGGAAATACACCGACACCAACTGAAGAAGGCGGAAAGATGAGTTTAAAGTTTTGGAATTCGCTCACGGGTGCTGATGGTTCTGTGATGAGACAACTGATTGCACAGTTTAACCAAGAGCATTTAGATGAGATTGAAGTCATTGAAACATTTACAAATGAAGTTGATTATTATACCAATATCAACTTACTTGTTCCAATGAAAAAAGGACCAGATGTGATGATTATGCACTCTTATTTAGTGCAAAGTTATGCCAATACAGGTCTCATTGAACCGCTTGAGAGTTATATCGAAACCTCTGGTGTCGATATTAAATCAAGTGATTATATTGAAGATATTTTTAATTCACTTTACTTTGAAGATGAACTCTATGGTGTACCACTTGATGTACACACTGTAGGGATTTACTATAATAAAGATTTACTCGAAGCCTATGATTTAGAAGTTCCAACAAACCGTAGTGAAATGATTGCTGCTGCAAAAACAGTTCAAACGGGTGAAAAAGTAACTAATGCCCAATTTTGGGGGTTACCTTTATCATCAGCATGGCCTTCAGAATGGGTTTTTACAGCATCACTCTATCAAAATAACGGTATTGAGATTGATGAAAATGGTGATCCTGCGTTCCATTCACCTGAAGGTGTTCAAGCACTTAAAGCTGTGACGGATCTCATCCATGTTGAAAATTTATCACCCCTTAATTTAGGTGTTGACCAAGATTTATTTATGTTTCAAACAGGAAAAGCTTTATTCCATATTCAAGGAAGTTGGATGTTAAATAGCATGATTGAATCGGGAATCAACTTTGGTGTATTACCGATTTCACAGATGTTTAATTTATCAGATACAACGACTAAAAACCAAATCCCTGTAAGATCACATACATTCGTAGTACCTAAACCATCGGTTGAAATGACGGATGCAAGACAAGAAGCGATTATGACATTTGTGAAATATTTAGGTGACCATTCTTATGTTTGGGCAACTGCTGGACAAATTCCTGCATCGAATATTGCAAGAGCGACCTCTGAATATCAGGCATTACCTTATCATGCTGGTTTTGGTGACTTAAATAACTTTAGAATCTCTGCACAATCACCTTATTTCCATCAAGCGTATTCACCTGTCTATTCGAGAGTGACTGCAGCGATGGCGAATAAAAACTATAATGCAGAATTATTATTAAGTGCAGCCGTTGAAGAAGCTTTATTACTCCTTCAAGAAGCACGTTCATAGAAAGGAATATTTATGCAGCTCTCATTAGAAGCCAAACGAAGACGAATGAAAAGAGTCATTAAAGATCATGCGAGCGCATACGCATTCCTTTTGCCATATCTGATCATCTTTTCAATCTTCTTCGTATTCCCATTTTTCTATGGTCTTGTTATTAGTTTCTTTGACTGGAATTTGTTTTCTCCTGAAGAAACGTCTTTTGTAGGATTTGATAATTTTAGAAGAATTTGGTTTGAATCAGATGGCATCTATTACAGATACTTTTGGTCGGGACTTAAAAATACGTTAATCTTTGTTGTTTTTTCAGTCCCATTCTTAGTTTTAATTCCTTTGATTTTAGCTGCTTTAATCGATAATGAACCTAAAGGGTATAAAGTATTTAGAACCATTTTGTTTATGCCAACTGTTTTATCGATTTCATCGGTGATTTTGATTTGGAAGTGGCAATTTTATACTAACGGGGGGTTTATTAACTCTGTGTTATTAAAACTTGGTTTAAATGAAATTCCATTCTTAGTCTCACAACCGTGGGCATGGATCTCCATTATCGCAGTGACCATTTGGTGGACGATGGGAACAAACATGGTTATTTTAGGTGCAGGTTTAAAAAATATTGATAAAACGCTTTATGAAGCAGCAGCGATTGATGGTGCATCTTATGTTCAAACATTTAAATACATTACGATGCCTTCACTGGCACCACAGATGTTGATCGTTATGATTACAACCGTGTTAGCATCATTTGGTGTTTATGGTCAACCTGATTTACTTACCAATGGTGGACCTGATTTCTCTACGACGGTTTTAATGATGCGCATTCGTCCTCTAGCGTTAGGGACAAACGCAAATCCAGGTATCGCAACCGCGATGGCGATTTCGATGGGGTTAATTATGATTTTAGTTAGTATTGTGCAAGCGAAAATCATTAAGAGAAGAGGTGATGCTTAATGGCGATACGTGCCGTTCAAAACAAGCGTAAAACCATGAGTTTCATCGTTTTACTCATTGTCTCTATCTTATGGCTGATGCCTTTAGTTTGGGGTTTAGCAACCAGTTTTAAAACACCTCAAGATATTTCTTCTAATCCTACGTCTTTATTTCCAGAGTTATGGACATTAGAGCATTATCAAGGTTTGTTTAACCGTCCTGATACACCGGTCATGCGTTGGATGCTGAATAGCTTTATCATTGCAGGTAGCTATACGGTTCTTTATTTAATCATTGTGAGCTTTGCAGCATATGCATTCTCTATTTTAAAATTTAAATACCGTGATCAAATATTCTGGATCATCTTAAGTACAACCATGATTCCAACCGTGATTAATTTAGTACCACTCATTACGATGACCATTGATTTCGGATGGTTTGGATCGTGGTTATCACTGATTATTCCAGGATTAGGTGGCGTTTTTGGGATGTTTTTACTGAGACAGTTCTTTTTAGGTATTCCCTATGAACTGGTTGAAAGTGCGAAAATTGATGGTTTAAATAACTTTGGTATTTTTGTTAAAATCGTGATGCCCTTATCAAAATCAGCATTTTTAGTTGCTGCACTGTTTGCATTTATGGGTAACTGGAATGACTACTTATGGCCACTCATTCAATTCTCTGGTGTCGATGCAAGCATGTGGACATTGCCTGTTGGACTGTCTAAGATTGCAGGTACCTATAATTATGATTACGGTTTAACGATGGCTGCAGCCATTTTAGCGATTGTACCTGTTGTTATTGTTTATGCCTTATTACAAGATAAAATCATTGAAGGAGTTGCCCGTACGGGTATTAAATAACATGATGAAGTATCCTAAAAGTCATATTGATTTACATCCTCGTCCGCAGCTGACACGACCACATTTCATGTTACTTGATGGTCTATGGGATTTTGCGTTTGATGATTTAGATGTAGGAGTTAAAGAAGGATGGTTTAATGATTTTAAAAAACAAAGAGAGATTTTAGTTCCTTTTAGTTACCAAACTGAGATGAGTGGTGTTCATGATGAATTGAAACATGAAATCGTTTGGTATAAAAAAGAAGTTAACATTAAGCATCTCGAAAAGACATTACTCCATTTAGAAAAAAGTGATTATGAAACTGATCTTTGGGTTAATGGTATTCATGTGGGACATGAGATAGGTGGTTACCACCGTCTATCGTTTGATTTAACTCATGCGTTAATTCAAGATCAAAATGATATCGTTTTAAGAATTAAAGATACATGGGATACCGAACAACCAAGGGGTAAACAACGTTGGAAGGGTGAAAACTTTGGATGTTGGTATGTTGAAACGACAGGGTTATACCAAAGTGTTTGGTTAGAGTTTCTTCCCAATACGTATTTAAAACATGTTGTTTTAGAACCGAGAAACGAAGATTTTATGGTAGATCTTAGTTATGAGATCGAAGGCTTAAAAGAAAATCTTAGTTTAGAGGTCATCATATCATTTGATGATGAGCTTATTTCTAGACATGAAGTGATGTTAAAAGGATCTCATGGAAGCATGAGCTTATCCATGAAGACAGATCAAGATCAGTTTAAACTCATGACATGGAATGAACATCATCCCCATTTCTATGATGTTGTTTATCGGGTTAAAGAAGAAGATTACATCATTGATGAAGCGAAATCTTATGTTTTAATGCGTTCATGGAAAACAAAAAACAGAAGTCTTTATTTAAATGATGAGCCTGTTTATTTGAAGATGTTACTTGATCAAGGTTACTGGCCAACATCAGGATTAACTGCACCAAGTGTAGATGATCTTTTAAAAGACATTCTACTCACTAAACAAATGGGTTTTAATGGCATACGTAAACATCAAAAGATTGAAGATGAAAGATTTTATTATCTTGCAGACCTTTTAGGGGTTTATGTGTGGTTAGAGATGCCATCTGCCTATGAATATAGTGAACGTATGACACAAAAAATGACAACCGAATGGTTAAACGTTTTAAAACAGTATCGTCATTACGGATCCATTATGACCTATGTTATTTTCAATGAATCATGGGGCATTCCACATGTCAAAACACATAAGAAACAGCAAGCCCTAAGTGTCAGTTTATACCACTTAACCAAGAGTATTGATGATAAAAGATTCGTGATCTCCAATGATGGATGGGAACATACAACATCGGATTTCATCACGATTCATAATTATGTCTCTGAAGGTATAGAATTAAGTCAGATGTATCAAGATCTTGAAAGCTTAATGAATCAAACGATAGTAAATAATACTAGAGTGAGAGACATATTCGCAGATGGATTTAAAGATGAAGGACAACCTATCATCTTCTCAGAATATGGTGGCATCGCGTTTACCAAAGATGAAGGATGGGGCTACGGACAAAAAGTTGATTCTAAAGAAGCCTTTAGAGATCGTCTTGATGGTTTAACCAAAGCGATTAGAAAACATGCTTTATTTACGGGTTATTGTTTAACGCAAACAACCGATGTTGAACAAGAAGTAAACGGTGTTTTAACACCAACGAGAGAACCAAAGTTAAGCATCAGTGATTATCAAAAGATAAATGGGGTTATAAAATGATCAATCCGATTGGTATTACAAACATAGGAGATCCCTTTGTTTTAAAACATCAAGGTACATATTATCTTTACGCAACATCGTTTATTGATGGTTTTTATTGTTGGACATCGAAAGATTTAATCAACTGGGAAAAACCAGTACAAGTGTATACCATGAATGAACGTAGTTTTGGCTATAAAGATTATTGGGCACCTGAAGTCGTTTATCACAATGGTGAATTTATGATGCATTATTCAGCACGTGCTAAAAATAACCATTCGTTAAGAATTGGTGTTGCAAAATCAAAAGATCCTATGGGACCCTTTATCGATGTTTATGATGGGAAACCCATGTTTGATTTTGGATATGCCGTTATTGATGGACACGTGTTTAAAGATATGGGAAAAAACTATTTCTATTTTGATCGTGACTGTTCAGAATATGTTGTTCATGAAAGACATGAAAGTCACATTTATGTGATGGAACTGGATGATACGCTCACCAAAGTCATATCAGAACCTAAACTTATTATAAAACCGGAACAACCTTGGGAAATCATTACAGGTGATTGGCGCTGGAATGAAGGACCCTTTATGATTAAAGATCAGGAAACGTATTACTTGATGTATTCAGGAGGATTTTATGCCTCTGATACCTATTCCATTGGTTATGCAACAAGTAAGTCTCCTTTAGGACCATTTGTTAAAGCCAAAGAAAATCCGATTTTAAAATCTGTTGCTGGATCTATATCAGGACCTGGACATAATTCGGTGATTGAAGGACCCGATGGAAAGATGTATTGTATCTATCATGTGCATACACATCATGATGCACCCTCAGAAAATAGACAAGTATTCATGGATGAATTAAAGATTGAAAAGGGTAAGTTGAGTGTTTTAGGACCAACCTTAGGAAAAACATTAAAATAAGCATTAAAAATAGCCTTATATCGATGTGATATAGGGCTATTTTAGTAGGTCTTTGACAATTGTTTTTAACATAGGGATAACATCTTTTTCAAACCAAGGGTTATTCAGATGCCAACCTACATTTCGAGGTGATGGATGAACTAAAGGTATATAGAGTGGTAAATAGTCTTGATATGACTTAACTGTCTCGGTAAGAGTTGGTTTCATTTTGTCTTTCAAATAATAAGATTGTGAGTATTGACCAATCAGTAAAATCAGTTTAATGTTTGGCATCTGTTTAAGAAGAAGTGGATGCCACTTTTCAGCAAATCCTTTTCGCGGGGGAAGATCTCCTGATTTTCCTTTTCCTGGATAGTAGAAATCCATCGGCATCATTGAAAAAAGTTTAGGGTTATAAAAGTCTTCTCTAGAGACACCAAGCCACTCTCTAAGACGGTCTCCACTCAAATCGTTCCATGTTAAACCACTCATTTGAGCTTTAATGCCAGGTGCCTGACCCACAACTAAAATACGGGCATCTGGATGAACTAAATAAAGAGGTTCATACCCTTGTTTGGTATAAGATTTATTCATCTCATCTTGCATGATGAGATCTTTGATGTCATTTAATGTCATCGTTTATTTTGGGTTCACTGTACTTACTTTTTTGATCATCACTTCATACATCTCAGGACCTTTTGTTTGATAGATCCATTCGAATGTTTCTGGGTATTCAATTGAAAATTGATAGTAAAGAGGTTTTGGATCATGATCATTGATAAGCATCATGGATTCACCAACACCTAAATTAAAAAACGTATTAAAGATCATATCATGACGATCTTTGGGTGGAATAGGTCTTACATCAATCGATTTCATGGATTTTCTCTCCTTTGTAGACCTATTATATCCTTATTAGGATAGACATTCAAATGATATCCTCAAATGACTGTTCAAGATGACGACTGATTAACCTCTTTTTGTAGATTAATAGACTTATTCAAAGGATCGAAGTGTTTATATAAATAAAGTGCAAGGTATAAATCAAAGTGACCTTTATGAGGATGTTGGATTTCTATCCCAAGTTGTTCTAGGACGTCTAAGCGATATCGAACAGAGTTGTAATGAATAAATAATTTTTCTGCGGTTAAGCGTGCATTAAATCCACACATGATATGTGTGTATAAGGTATCAATTAAAGGCGTACTGTATTGATTTTCATACGTAATGAGTTTACCCAAAATGGTTTGAACATAATCATTAAGTTGTTGATAATCAATGTGTTTTAAAAGATTTAATAGTCTGATCTCATCTTCTGAATATATCGATATACCAAGGTTTTTATTTTCGATATGGACTAAGGCTTCTGATAGCATAAAATAAATTTTTGAGATTTCAGATGCATCATGAATTAAATGGGAATAAAGCAACTTGAAAGTGGTATCTTTATATTTATCTTGGATAAGTTCATACACATTGACAATGGTATCTGATAGTGGTATGGTTTCAAGTGTATTGATGATAAAGAGAAGTTGTTGGTTAATTAATGTGTAGCGAAGCTCATCACTGTTTAAATGAAATTTATTGATGATGACAGTTCTAATATATTCAATCATGTTGGGATTGATAACATTCTTTTGATTCTCTTTAAGCGAGATCATTAAAATCGTCACGGGAAATGATATATTCCAGTGATAACGTTTAGTAGCTTCAATAAGTTGTTGATTGGTATATGATGATGAAAGATTGGAAACGAAATTGAGCAAAAACTGATTTTGCTTCAATGTGTTTTCAATCTTTTTTTGATGAATAACGATAATCATTAATTTAAATATCTCGATGTAGTTATGTAAAATATGTCTTTTCTCATTTTTTGCCATAAAAACAATACGATAAATTGGTTTTTCATCATAAACAACATCTTCAGCGTAATAAAGGGTATCACCAATGCGTTGAAACAGATTCTTAGGTGTTTTAGATTGATTGAAGAATGTTAGAAGAACTTCATTTGAAGTATAGGTATTTTTGTTATCAAGGTTTTGAATGAGAAGATCCAAATCAGGAATTTTTTCAACAATTTGCATCAATGTTTTTGTTGATGGCGTTTCATAGATTTGTTTTAAGAATTGTGAGTAATTTGCATCAAACGAAAAATTTGAATAATCTTTAGTCTGTAGCTCACTTAAAATGTTATTAAAAAGAAGTGATAAGTTAGCATCATAGGTTAGTGCAATGATGGGTATCATGAGCTGTTCTGCAAGTGTTAATATATCTTCTGGTATTTGATCGATATAGCGATGAAGTTTAATGATGATACCAGCGGTATCTTTTTTGTTTAGTGCAAAAAGGAGATGCTTGAAGGTTTCAACATCGGTTTTAATTGGATAAAAAGTTGTTAGGATTAAACTTCTTTCAATAATATAGTTTTCAAAATCAGGTGTTTCTAATATCGAAATACTTTCAATAGGTCTTAATAAATGATCTTTACCTGAGAGGATCGTATACGATTGAAATATCTGCTGTTCTAGTAATTCTTTTATGGTTGTTTGCATGGCTTCACCTCGATGTTATTGTAACATGATTATAAAAAATAACAAATATAAAGCGTTTTTCTTGTGATGTATTACTAAATACAAAGATACCTTGCATCTTGTATAATGGAGCTACATGAGGAGGTGTCCGTATTGAAATACTTTGTTAAGAGTGACTGGAATGGCTTCTTTGGTCTTTTTACAAATAACCTAACCAATATTCTAGTCATGGCATCTTTACTATCAGTTGTTGTTGGTCTTCCAGGTAATATTGTTTATGGAAGAATTTTACCGGCTGTTGGATTATCTATTTTTATGTCTTCAATTTATTATAGTTTTATGGCAGTAAAACTTGCTAAAAAGACTGGAAGAACAGATGTCACTGCACTTCCTGCAGGTACATCTGTTCCACACATGTTTTTAATTGTTTTTATGATTATTGGTCCTGTCTTTTGGGCAACAGATAATGCTTACTTAGCTTGGGGCGCCGGTCTGGTTTGGGCAGTGGTTGAGGGACTTATTGAACTTTTAGGTGCAGCAATTGGACCTAAACTACGTAGAGTCATTCCAAGAGCTGCCATGTTAGGATCTTTAGCAGGTGTATCGATCACATATATTGCATTAAATCCTGCATTCAGTGTGTTCGCAATTCCTTATATAGGTTTAGTTGCACTTGCGATTGTACTACTCGGATGGATTGGTAAAGTCAAGATGCCTTTTAATTTACCTACGGGACTAGTTGCTATTATTCTAGGTGTAATCATTGGTTGGGCTAGTGGTTTAATGACATGGGATGGATTTTTGAATTCAGTTCAAAACATCACTATGGGAGTTCCAATTCCACGTATAAAACCTATGATAGATGGTTTTAGTGAAGCAGTACCCTTCTTAGTTGTTGCCATTCCTCTAGGAATATATAATTTCTTTGAAACGATGGATAATGTTGAGTCTGCAGAAGTTGCAGGTGATTCTTATTCAACCAAAGAAGCGATGTTAGCAGATGGAACGACAACATTAATTGGTGCACTTTTTGGATCACCTTTTCCAACAGCAGTCTTCATTGGACATCCTGGTTGGAAAGCAGCAGGAGCACGTATTGGTTATTCATTTGTTGGTGGGTTAGTCTTGTTTGTTATTACAATGCTTGGCATGATTTCTGTTTTACTTGAAGTGATTCCAGTTGTGGCGATTTTACCGATATTACTTTATATCGGTGTTGTCATTACGCAACAAGCATTCACGTCAGTACCGCACAAATATGCACCAGCAGTAGTACTCGCACTTGTACCCCATTTAGCAGATTGGACAAATAACGCAGTTGATATTGCTTTAAATGCAGCAGGAACAACAGCAGCAGAAGTTGGTTTTGATGTTTTAAATAACGCAGGATTAAATTATTTAGGAATGAATGCGTTAGGTGAAGGAAGTATTATTGTAGGGATGATTTTAGCTGCAATTGCAGTTTTCGTAATCGATCGTAAGTTTATCTATGCAACGGTATCTGCAGGTATTGGTGCATTACTGACTTTCTTTGGTATCATTCATTCCCCAACAGTGGGTTTAAATGAGAACTTAGGGATGACATTCGGTTATCTTGCAGTAGCAATCATCTTTATAGGTTATGCATTTTATGAAAAGAAAAAAGGAGATTTGAGTGATGAGAAACTTATCAGTTGAAGCAAAACCATTTGCATTTGATTTTGATTTAGAAAAGACAGCACTTGTCATTATTGACATGCAACGTGATTTTTGTGAGTTTGGTGGTTTTGGTGAAGCATTGGGTAATGATATTACGCCAACAAAAGCGATTATTCCAACCGTTAAAACGATTTTAGATGCTGCACGTGAAAAAAAGATGTTTATTGTGCATACACGTGAAGGACATCGTCCTGATTTATCAGATGTACCTAAAGCAAAGAAAAGAAGATCACCAGCGATTGGTGAAGATGGACCAATGGGTAAAATCTTGATTCGTGGTGAATATGGTCATGATATCGTTGATGAATTGAAGCCACTTCCTCATGAAGTTGTCATCGATAAACCAGGTAAAGGTGCTTTTTATCAAACTGATTTACATCTCATTTTACAAAATCATAACATTGAATCACTTATTGTTTGTGGTGTGACTACACATGTGTGTGTTCACACGACAATTAGAGAAGCAAATGATAGAGGTTATGAATGTTTAATGATTGAAGATGGAACCGCAGCATTTGATCCTAGAGATCAAGAAGCTGCAATTCGCATGATCAACCAACAAGGTGGTATCTTTGGATGGACAACCACAAGTGAAGCATTACTTAAAGGTTTAAATAATAAAAAATAGAGGAGAAAACATATGATGGAAAAACTAAAGGGTGGAACACCCTGGTGGGTTAAAGGTGATTTAAACGGCTTTTTCGGATTATTTTCAAACGTATTAACAAACTTTTTAGCAGCGATTGGTTTACTGATTGTGATTGGTATGCCAAACGACATCGTTTTTGGTAATGTTGTACCAGGTACAGCGGTTGCTGTAGGTTTAGGTGGTATCATTCTAGCACTTCAAGCAAAAATGTTATCAGTTAAGTCTAAAAAATCAGATGTCACTGCAATGCCTTACGGATTATCAGTACCACACTATTTCGTGGTTGCATTTGGTGTTATTGCTGTTGTTTATGCAACAACAGGCGATTGGCAAATTGCTTGGGGTGCAGGTATTGTTTGGAACTTCATTCAAGGGATTATTATGACCATTGGATCATTTGTTGGTATTTATATTAAGAAATACATTCCAAGAGCAGCTATGTTAGGTGCTTTAGCTGGTTTAGCGATTACATATATCGCCATGAACCCAGCTGGTCAAGTCTTTACAACACCTTATATTGGAATGACTTCATTAGCGATTATCTTTGTTGGTTGGTTTGCATTAAAGAAAATGCCATTTGGTATTCCAGCTGGTGCATTCGCGATCATGATTGGTACTATTTTAGCATGGGTTACAGGTTATATGGATCCAGCAGCAGTTGGTGAATCTGTAAGTAACGTTGGCTTATCTTTACCTGGTTTAGCTATTAATTTATTCGGTAAAGGTTTTCAACAAATTGCACCATTCTTACCAGCAGCGATTCCTTTAGCGATTTATGATTTCTTAGAAAGTTTAGATAATTTAGAAAGTGCTGAAGTTGCGGGTGAATCTTATAATGTCCCTAAAGCAATGTTAGTACCTGCAGGTTTAACCATTTTAGGATCATTCTTAGGTTCTCCATTCCCAACAATTATTTACATTGGCCATCCTGGTTGGAAATCAACAGGTGCACGCGTTGGATATTCATGGGCAACCGGTGTTGCAGTCTTGGTTCTTGCGTTCCTTGGTTTCATGAACTTCATTTTAGCAATTATTCCACTTGTTGCATTACTTCCAATCTTAATGTATATCGGTATGGTTATTACGACACAAGCATTTGCAACAACAGAGAAGAAGCATATGCCAGCTGTTGCTTTATCCTTTATTCCACTGATTGCAGGTTATGTAACACTTCAAGTAAAAAATGCGATTGCAGCAACCGGAGGGACACTTGATTATGGTGCATTAGCGGGAACAGGTATTCCACTTCTTGGTTGGGAAAGATTAGCAGCAGGTGATATTTTAGTTGGTATGATGCTAGCTACGATTGCCATTTTCATTATCGATAAGAAGTATTTAACATCAGCGATTTACGCATTAATTACAGCAGCACTCGCATTCTTCGGATTTATACATGCTCCAGCGATTGGCTTTGCTACTGGATGGGAAGTTGCGTTAGGTTATACTGCGATTGCCGTTGTTTTAGTCATTATGAATTTCTATCGTCCCAGCGAAAATAAACAGATTGAATCCTAAAATTCTTGGGATTGATCGTGAGATCATCGAAAGTTTGAAGGTGAATGGTGCAGAGGTCCAAGGCGTATATACCAGCACGATTCACCTTTTGCTTAACGATTTACTCATCACGGTTGGTCATAAAGTCGGATATGGAAAACATCATTTAGTGACGGATCAAGCCATTGATTTCTATGCATATGATCTTGCAGTTAAAACTAAAGTCACTTATGAGAATCATACGATTAAGATTGGTTCATTAGTCTTGGATGTTCTTGAAGAAGGGATTAGATCTTATCAACCTTATCTTAAAACCTATCGTTTTAATACGGATACATTAAAAACGATTTCCAGACTAAAAAACATGGTTAAGGATCGTCATCACTATAATGTGTTTTCATTTCCAAAAGATAATCCATGGTTAAGTTATCAGTTTGAAAAGATTGATATCTTTCTACATGCACCAGGTCTTCCAAGCGCTTTGTCCATCATGGGGCTGGGCATGGGACTCACACCACTTGGAGACGATATATTGACTGGTTTTATTTTAGGATTAAACACAGTTAATAAAACTTTACCTTGGATTGAAATGTTGATTAAAGAAGCAAAACATAAAACAAGTAGATTGTCTTACCAAAATTTGAATGATACATATCAAAGGTTTTATCCAGATATGTTTATTCAAATGATTGAAGGATTATTAATTGAAAATGATATTGAGAAAGCAACAGCTATTTTAAAACTAGGAGCATCATCTGGTGCAGGTATTTTAACCGGTTTTATCTATGGACTGATGTCATAGGAGTGATCATAATGAAAGATGCAAAAGTATTAAAAAATAGTTATTATGACTCAGTGACTTTAATGAGCACCACCGTTCAAATCAAAAAAGATTTAGGTTTAAATGATTTGGTGATGTTTATGGGTACTGACATGAATAAAGACATGATTAAATCGGTTGGTTTATATCATGAATCGCTTGATGAAGCGAAACCCAATGATTTAATGCTTGCGATTGACATGCAAGAAACGATTGAAAATTGGGTCGATGAAGTAATTCAAAGATTAAATAGTAAAAAGAAAACAGACACTGTAAAAGGTGAGCAAAAATTGACATCCATTCATCAAGCAAAGGATGTTCTAGATGCCAATATTGCGGTAATCAGCGTACCAGGTATTTATGCAGCACATGAAGCATTTAAGGCGTTAGATGATAACATGCATGTCATGATGTTTTCTGATAATGTGAGTGTTGAAGATGAAATCAAATTAAAAGATTATGCGATTCAAAAAGATTTATTAGTCATGGGTCCAGACTGTGGAACAGCTATTATTAATGGTAAAGGTTTATGTTTCGCGAATCAGGTCAAACGTGGTTCGATAGGTTTAGTGGCTGCTAGCGGAACGGGTCTTCAGGAAGTCACGGTCATCATTGATCGTTTTGGCGGTGGGATCACACAAGCCATCGGCGTTGGCGGTAGAGATCTCTCTGAAGCTGTTGGTGGAAAAATGATGTTAAAAGGACTTGATGCTTTGGATGAAGATGAAGATACAAAAGTTATCGTTCTCATATCAAAACCACCTCATCAAACCGTGCTCGATAAGATTAAAGAAAGATTAATGCATGTAACTAAACCCGTTGTTTTATGTTTGCTTGATGCACATCTTGATGAGAAGATTGATCAAGTTACTTTTGTATCAACATTAACGGATGCTGCAATTGAATCATTGAAGTTGATTGGGATTAAAACACCTGATCTCTTAGCATTTGATGATCAATTAAAGGATCAAATAAAAAAGAACAAACAGCGTTTTATGCCAAGTCAAACAAAGATTAAGGGCTTATTCTGTGGAGGTACACTCACTGCAGAAACATTATCTATTTTAAGACCACTCGTCAAAAAAGTAACGAGTAATGTAGCTAAAAAAACAGATGAAAAAATGAAAGATCCACGCATAAGCGATGGACATAATTTAGTCGATCTTGGTGATGATATCTTTACACAAGGGAAACCACATCCCATGATTGAACCAACCATTCGTATAGATCGCATTTTACAAGAAGCTAAAAATCCTGAAACAGCAGTGATTTTACTTGATTTTGAACTCGGTTTAGGTTCCCATGAAGATCCTGTTGGGATCACACTTTCTGGTATCGAAGATGCGAAAAAGATTGCTGCTAAGGAAAATAGAGCACTTGCATTCGTTGGTTATGTATGTGGAACAGAACAAGATGCTCAAGGATTAAGAAAATCAGAAAACTTATTGAAGAATGCTGGGGTTATTGTTGCTAAAACCAATGCTCAAGCAGCTGTCATTGCAGCAAGTTTAGTGAGCGAGGTGAAATGATGAGTACAAAAAACTTATTTAAAGAAGATATTAAAATCATTAATATAGGTTCACCTTCATTTAAACAAGATTATGAAAAACAAGAAGTACCATATATTCATCTTGATTGGGCACCACCCGCTCAAGGTAATTTGATGGTTTTACATCAATTAAATGAGTTAAGACCTTATCAAAAACAGATTGAAGAAGCTAATATAAAAGCTGTTGAAAAGATTAAGTCATCAGAAGGCAGACTTATTGCAGTTAAACAAGCATTTGATGTGATTCCCAACATGTCCAAACATACGATTTTACATGCTGGTCCACCCATTGAATTTAAAAAGATGGCTGGTCCCATGAAAGGTGCCATTATTGGTGCATTGATCTATGAAGGCCTTGCTAAAAACGAAAAAGAAGCCATCAAGTTAGCTGAATCTGGTGCGATTGAATTTGATTCTGCACATCATCACGATGCTGTTGGTCCGATGGCAGGTATTATTTCTGCATCAATGCCTGTTCATGTGATTTATGATATTGTCAACCGTAATTATAGTTATTGCACGATCAATGAAGGATTAGGAAAAGTTTTACGATATGGTGCTAACAGTGAAGAAGTGATTAATCGTCTTAAATGGATTGAAAAAACGTTTGCTCCTGTACTAAACGAAGCATTACTTCTTTCGGGAGGTATTGATATTAAGAGTTTAATTACACAAGCACTTCATATGGGAGATGAATGTCATAATCGTAATAAAGCATCCTCTGCATTATTCTTAAGAGATATTGCACCATTCATTTTACGAACGAAATTTTCTGATCAAGAGAAGAAAGAAGTATTTGAATTTATACAAAAGAATGAACATTATTTCTTAAACTTATCCATGCCTTACTGTAAAGTTGCATTAGATGCAGCTAAAGGTGTAAAAGATTCTACAGTTGTTATTGCAATGGCTAGAAACGGTGTTGATTTTGGTATTCGACTTGCTTCAAGTGATAGATGGTATAAAGCACCTGCGAATTATGTAAAAGGACTTATGTTTCCAGGATTTACTGAAGAAGATGCAGCTCCTGATATTGGTGATTCAGCAATTACAGAAACGTTTGGTATTGGTGGATTTGCGATGGGTGGTGCACCTGCGATTGTGCAGTTCGTTGGTGGTGTAGTTGAACAAGCATTTGATTATTCGAAGAAGATGCATGACATCACAGCAGGTAAACATCAAGTTTTCACCTTACCAACACTTGATTTTATGCCAACTGCTTTAGGTATAGATATCATGAAGGTTTTAGAAACAGGAACACTTCCTATTATTAATACAGGTATGGCACATAAAGAAGCTGGCGTTGGGCAAGTTGGTGCAGGTTTAGTCAATCCACCGTTAGCATGTTTTGAACAAGCTTTAACTGATTTTGTTAAACAGATAAAGGAGGATCGCACATGAAGATTCTTGTAGCATTAGGTGGTAACGCCTTAGGCGATACCCCTAAAGAACAATTAGAATTAGTCAAACATGCAGCGCACAGTGTTGCAGATCTCGTTGAACAAGGCCATCATGTGGTTGTTGTTCACGGTAATGGCCCACAAGTGGGTATGATTCAAAACGCATTTGAAATTGCTCATGATCTAAATCCTAAAGTACCTGGAATGCCACTTCCTGAATGTGGTGCAATGAGTCAAGGGTATATTGGTTATCATTTGCAAAATGCGATTTATAATGCATTATTAGAAAGAAAATTAAATACATCAGTAGCAACCATTGTTACACAAACTGTTGTGGATCCAAAAGATCCTGCTTTTAAGAATCCTACAAAACCGATTGGACGCTTTTATTCAAAAGAAGAATCTGAAAAGTTAGTCAAAGAAACTGGTTTACCGATGGTTGATGATTCAGGAAGAGGGTACCGTTTTGTTGTACCTAGTCCAAAACCAATTGATATTGTTGAAAAACAAGCAGTGAAAGAATTGATTGAAAAAGGATTTGTCGTTGTTGCATCCGGTGGTGGTGGTATTCCTGTTGTTCAAGATGAAACGTTAAAGGGTGTTGCAGCAGTCATTGATAAAGATTTTTCAAGCGCGAAACTCGCAGAACTGATTAAAGCAGATGTCTTTATTATTTTAACTGCCGTTAAAAGAGTATCTGTCAACTTTAGAAAACCCAATGAACTTGAGTTTTCTAAACTTTCTGTAAAAGAAGCACAGTATTATATTGATAAAGAAGAGTTTGGTAAAGGTTCAATGGAACCTAAGATTGTTGCAGCTGTTTCTTTTGTTGAAGCTAATCCTAAAGGGCAAGCGATTATTGCTTCATTGGAAGATGCTGCACTTGCCGTTAAAGGTAAAGCAGGAACGATTATATATGCATAAAGGCGTACATTTACGCCTTTTTCTATGAGGAGGAATTAGAAATGCCATATCATGTTTTTGATCATCCCTTAATGAAACACAAAATGAGTATCATTAGGGATAAAGAGTGTTCAACTAAGATGTTTAGAGAAGTTGTTACAGAGTTATCAGGTTTAATGGTTTATGAAATCAGCAGACATTTAAGTTTGGTTGAAAAAGAGATTGAAACACCAATTGCGAAAACCATTGGGTACCAATTAAAAGATGACATTGTTTTGGTACCCATTTTAAGAGCAGGATTGGGAATGACGGATGGGATTCAAGCATTAATTCCATCGGTAAAGATTGCACATATTGGGATGTTTAGAAATCCTGAGACATTACTTCCAACGGTTTATTATGCAAAGTTTCCACCCAAGATCGAAGAAGCAAAAGTTTTTATTTTAGATCCATTATTAGCAACGGGTGGTAGTGTTTTAGAAGCGATTAAGAATTTAAGAAGTTTAGGCGTTAAAGATATCACAGTACTTTCATTAATCGGTGTTAAAGAAGGTTTAAACAAGATTTTAAGTGTAGAACCTGATGTTCACATTTATTTAATAAGTTTAGATGAAAAACTTAATGATCACGCATATATTGTTCCTGGTTTAGGTGATGCGGGTGATCGTTTATTTGGAACAAAATAAAGAATTATGATCGAATGAGAGTTGGTTGAAACCAGCTCTCTCTTTTTATCGATGTAATCTATTTATAAACACGTTATAGACAATGATAGGTTTACATGATAAAATGAGCGTAAGATTATAATGCTTTTGGGGGAATCAAATGATGAAAAAAATGTTTTGGATGATTGGGTTGTTATTCATCTTTTTTGGCTGCACTTCACCCTATGATGATTTACTCACAGTAACTTTTATCGATCATACGGATGAAGTGATTGGACGCGCAAGTTATGAATTAAATCAATCCATGGGAGATATTATCTTTAGTGATTCTAAGGAAGGATACACTTTCATAGGTTGGCAGGATGATTTAGGGAATGCATATACGTCAACATCGATTGTTACAGCTGATGTTACCTTAAGACCTAAGTTTGTACCTAATAACTACACACTTTCTTTTGAAGTTAATGGTGGAACACCGATAACATCAAGAAATGTGACATATGGTTCATTATATGATCTCTCTTCACTTATACCTGAAAAAGAAGGGTATACGTTTTGTGGCTGGTTTCGTGAGGAAGAATTAAATAATCAAGTTTCAATCCTTGAAATGGAGATAGGAAACGTCACACTCTATGCAAAGTGGTGTGATAATCAGCAAACCTTAACGTATCATATGTCAAACGGATTGACATATGATGTTCTATTTATGCCAGGAGAACCCTTTGAGCCATGGATTCTATCGTATATAGGATTTGAATTCGTCGGATGGTTTGAAGAAGGTGAATCTGAACCTTTTGATTTTAGTTCGATGCCCAAACGAGATGTTGATGTGTATGAAAAATTAGAAGAGCATACGTATGTCATCCATTGGGTGACAAACCAAGATTACGCACTTGAAACAACATACTTTAAATTAAGTGACCAATATTTAGAATTAAACATTGGTATGATTTATAATAATCAAGAACTGATGGGGTGGTATCGTGATGCAGCGATGACAATTCCCTTTGATAATATGTTTTATGGTAATGAGGAAGAGTTAACACTCTATGCACAGTGGAGCCCTTATGGCTTACATATGTTTAAACTCTATGAGCAGGATGCTTATGCAGCATCAGCGCTTACAGAAGATTTAACAGGTGAAATTGTCATACCAAGCCATTTTAGAGGGTTACCGATTGTTGAACTTTATGGTTTCAGTCATTCATCATTTAGTAAGATTGTTATTCCAGAAACTGTTGAAAAGATTAAATCATATGCATTTAGTTACATGAAGTTGCTTGAAGAAGTTGTTTTTGAAGAGGGTAGTACATTAGAAGAGATTGAGATGTTTGCCTTTTATGAATCTAATTTAAAGTTTATCAAGTTACCTGACTTACTTCATACGGTTGGATATAAAGCATTTGCGATGACCAGATTACATGCACTCTGGGTTCCAGCATCTGTGATTCATTTGAATCAACCTTTCGCTTACAGCAATCAACCACTCTATTTTGAAGTTTTGGATAGACCTGAAGGCTATATTGATCAATATGAGACACCAACTTATTATGGTTATAGAGACACGTTTGTTTATCTATCTAATATTTATGTTAAATCACTAGAAGGTTTAACACTCTTAGGTTCTATGGATGAAGATATCACAAACCTTGTGATACCTTCAGCAGTGGGTAGTGATGATGTAATCGCGATTGGTGATTTTTCATTCTATCGTAGTAATCTCGTCACGGTCGAAGTTGAAAGTTTAAGCAATTTAAAAACCATTGGGTTTTCTGCATTTGAGGGTTCCTATGAGCTAAAAACCTTTGATTTACCCGAAGGACTCGAGATCATTGGAAATCGTTCATTTTCTGGAACATATCTAGACTATATTCATATACCATCGAGTGTCATATCCATTGGTCATATGGCATTCACCTACATATGGAAAGATGAGATTTCAATTACATTTGGTGAACAAAGTCAGTTGAAAGAAATTTTAAATTATGCTTTTTATAGTGTTAAAGGTGAAGTAGGAGATATCATCATACCTGCTTCAGTTGAATATATTGGGATTGAAGCATTCTCAAGAACCACTGCAACCTCAATAACCTTTGAAGCAGGTTCTATGTTAAAAGAATTAGGTGATGGTGTATTTAGAAGTGCTTATTATCTCACATCCATTGTATTACCTGAAGGTTTAGAGAAGATTGGGTCGGAAGCATTCTATTTCTGTACAAGATTAACTTCTGTTTACATTCCATCAACCGTTCATACGATTGGTGAACGTGCGTTCGGTGTATCCCCAAACCAAGTCATTGAAGTGAATTTAGTTGGACCAGCTGTCGGTTTTCATGAAGATTGGTATGATGAATACGCAACTGTAAACTATATAGGGTAATGATTTCGAAACCCCTTGCACGTCAAGCAGGGGGTCTCTATGGTATAATAAAAGTATCTTAAACAAGGGAAGTGATGGTTATGCTTGATGAACTCATCATAGTATCTTTAATTGTTTTACCTGTTTTAACATATCTAGTCATTTCAACAGTCAGCAAAAGGTATTATGGATATGGATTTGAAGATGGTTACCATGATGGCATGGAAACAGATAATCCTCGATATGGAAAACCTAAAGGGGCATTAGCTTCTAGAAATTATTTGAGAGGCTATTTTGATGGAAAAATGAAAGCTGAAATAGAGAAAAATAGATTGGGAGAATAAGATATGTATAAAACAGAAGTTATTAAAAAAATTCGTGATGATGAAGAAAGAGCATTAAAAGTTCAAGAACTTATTAACGAAAATGAGAAAATCGGTTGGGATTTCTTGAATGCAGTGGGAACACCTCATTTCGGAGTTATCTTGATTTTTAAAGAAAATCCAAGCTACAAACTTAATCAAGATTTAAACAAAGGCTTAAAAGACGTTAAAACGAAAATTAATCAAATTGTAGACGTGATTAAGAAATAAGGTTTAGTCTTATACAATGATTTAAAATAGTTTATTTTTTATCCATGTACCAATGCGGTGTCTCATTTAGACACCTCTTTTTGTTTTCTAGAAGCGTAAAAACCATGATAAAATAGGTTCATATGACATTGACTTAGGAGAACAATCATGGATAAAATACTTAATTTTAGACCTTTGGCAGAAGGTCTCTATACCAAACAAAATAAAAAGATTAAAGAAGGTATGGTTTTTAGAAGTGGAGCACCTGATCGTGCCACTGAAGATGATATCAAGGAACTTCATGAACATCACATCAATCATATTTATGACTTAAGAAGAGATATAGAACGAGGTAAACTCAATCCTAATATTTATATAGATGTGATTTCTTATGAAATGAGTCATGAACCGTCTAAACCATCAAGTAAACCATTTGTTGAAACTGTCCTTGAACAAGGTGCGGATCATCATATGCAGTTTATTTATGAATCTTATCTACCTTTTTCAAAACTTGTAAAATCAGCGATGCATGATATCATTCATGAAAAAGAACCATTCTTGATTCATTGCGCTGCAGGTAAAGATCGGACAGGTGCTGTGGCAGCAATCATGATGCTTGTCTTAGGTTTTAGTGAAGAAGATATCATCAATGAGTATGTGAAGATTGATCCCAAGGTGATTGAGTATGCGATTGGTGTGATGAGAGGTCAGGGGCATAGTGAGGAAAATATTCAAGCGCTAATGCCGATGCATACTGTTAAAAGAGCATACATGGAAAAGTTTATTGAGGGTGTTAAAACGAAGTATTCATCCTATAATGATTACTTAACGAATGAAATAGGTTTAACAGAAGAAAGCATGGCATCGTTTAGAAAACATTTATTAACTTAATAAACACATCAAGAAGCATGGCGTACATGCTTCTTTTTTTAGCTCTCATAACTGGCAATAACCCTTTATATCATAAAGTTATATGATATACTAAACGAGTAAGTGATGCTTCAACCTTGGAGGTTTTCATGTTTAAAAAAATATTAGTCTTACTCTTCCTCATCTCGTTAACGACACTTTATGCATGTCAAAAAGATGATCCAACCATCCCTGAGGATGAAACGGTTATCGTTTTACCAAAAGAGATTAAATCTGTATCTGGTTTAGAAGATATCGTTGTAACACAACATGAATATTTCTCTCCATTAAAAAACGTTGAAGTCATCAATGAAAAAAATGAAAATATCAGTTATTTATTTGATATATCAGGTCATGTGAACTATGGTGTAGTTGGTAGTTATGAACTTGATTATCAACTCACCTATGGTGATGATGTCATCACTGAAAGTAGAACAGTAACGGTTGAAGCTGGAACCATACAAAGAGAAACATATAATAGAACCATTGATGGAAGTCGTGTGGATAGCGGATTTGGTTCATATCGCATTGGACCTGCATCAGGTATCGCACACCCCATCAATCCACAAAACATCAATCAAGATTTACTGAAAAAAGCTGTCCCATCCAATGGATGGTGGACATCTTTATTAGTTTCTAATTATGGTGGAGGTAATGGGATTTATACGAATCCTTTAAGAAGTGCATTTTCTAATTTGGGTGCAGAAGTTACAAATCCAGGTGCTGGATTTGTTCAATACTGGAATCCAGATGGTTATAACACCATGGCTAATTTCTCATTAGCACTACCCGATATGTATTTAAAAACAACTACATTAAATGAAGGTTATCAAACGGTTGTTGTTGATTATTCAGATTCAACCGTGAATGTCGCGATGAGAAATGTGGGTTCACCTGAAGACCATATGGTATTAACCTATGCTCAGGGTTCTCCTTATATCTTTGCTGAAGTCAAAGATAGCACAAAACCTTATATAGCATTAGCAACACAAGGTACATCTGCGATTGAGTTTTATCAAGTTGATGGTACTAAGATTACAGGAACAAGTTATACCGGTAATGGTATCATCATCAAATATGTTCAAAAACATATCGGCTATGAAACTAGTCGTCCTGCACAAGTGGGACAACCCATTTATGGTGATCGTTATTTTTTAGTTAGCACACCAGATGATTCTACATTTGGTATTGCAAATAATAGAATATCATTAAGTTTACTGAGATCTAATGTGTTCTCGGTAGCTGCTATTCAAAACTTATCAGAAGCGGAAGTCTATCATGATCATGCGTATTTAAAACCAGTCTATGGTGATGTCTCCTTTGAGATTGATCATGTGAATAGTCTTGTAGAAACAACCTATCACTCCACCACACAAGATCTAAAAGGTGAAGAAACATTAGAACCACTTCAATTCATTCTGCCACATCATGATGTCTATAGCGATGTAGAAACACTTGCAAACACATTCCAAACCGTGAGAGGTTTCTTAAAACTCATCGAACATAAAACATTTACAACATCCCAATCCTTTTATGGATTACTTCCTGCGATGACAAAACCCAATAATGATCAGTTTAATGAAATTGAAATGACAGACTATCTAACCAGATTAGATGGACATACTGAATTAAGTGATACCGAAAATTTCTTAAATGATGAAGGTCCTTATTGGAATAGTAAAGCGATTTATCCGCTTGCTCAAGGGATTATCATTTCGAATCAAATTGGAAATGAAGATTTAGAGGTGAGCTTTATCTCAAAATTAAGATATCTACTTACTGACTGGTTGACGTATACATCAGAAAGTGATGAAAGATATCTTTATTACAATGAAAAATGGGGTAGTGTGTATTACTCGAATAACGATTTTAATACCGCATCTGAATTATCAGATCACGCATTCACACATGGTTATTTAGTGTATGCAGCAAGTGTACTCGCAATGTATGATGATACGTTTGTATCAGATTATGGAACAGTCGTTGAAACGTTATTAAATGATTACATGTATCCTTATAAAGATCATGAAGAATTTGACTATTTAAGATCGTTTGATCCTTGGGCAGGACACACATGGGCTCATGGGTTTGGAACGTTTGCAGAAGGAAATAACATCGAATCATCCAGTGAAGCGATACAGTCTTGGGTTGGTGGTTATTTGTGGGCATTAGAAACAGGTAACACCGATTTAAGAGATGCAGCGATTTATGGATTTGTACATGAACTCGCATCTGCAAAGATGTATATGTTTGATTATGAAGATTTAGTGTTTAAAGATAACTATGAGACTTATGCAGGTGTTGCTGGCATGATTTGGGGTGGCAAATACGATTACGCTACATGGTTTGGTGCGAACCCCACCTTTATTTATGGTATCCAGTGGTTACCCAATGGTGAGTATTTATCTGGGTATGCATTAAATGATACTGAAAGAACAAGATTAGAAGAAGTTTATGGGATGTATTTAGATAGCAAAAATCAAGTGATTGATACATGGTTTGCCAATATGTGGAGCATTCAAGCATTACTTGATCCAAGTGTTGCGATCGCACAGTTTGATGATGATCTGATTGAAGAAGATGATTATCCAGCAGACTTATCTCAGACTTATTACTTAATACATGGTCTTGATACCTATGGTAGAAGAACAACCGATTACACGATGAAAATACATCAACATGTGTCATCATCGATTTATGTGAATGAAAGTAATGAAGTGTATGCACTCGTTTGGAATCCATCAGAAAGTATCGAATATATCACATTCTATGGACCAAATGATGAAGTTATTAGAAAGAGTATCAATCCAAATTCATTTGAAGCAGTTAAACTGAATTAATAGACTAAAGGGACCAGCATTGGTCCCTTTATGTTTTATCTCACTTTTAACTTTGATAAAGATTTGTTTCGTTGACGCTCTAAATAAGCCTGTCTTTCTGTCGCATACTTCAATTCCTTTAACATCTTTTGATAGTTGTGTAAACGATCAATGGGAAGTATACCATCATGGATCGCTTTTTGAACTGCACATCCAGGTTCTTTTGCGTGTGTGCAGTCATTGAATTTACAGGATGATGAAAGTTCTTGAATATCTTGAAATGTAGATTCAAAGTCTGCATGATCCAATTGGATTTCACGCATACCGGGTGTATCAATGATGATTGAACCTTTGGATGTGATAAAGAGTGCGCGTGATGTGGTTGTATGTCTTCCTTTAGCGTTCAATCCAACTTCAGATGTTTCCATCTTTTGTTCAGATAAAAGATGATTGATGACTGTCGATTTACCAACACCTGATGAACCGATAAATACATAGGTTTTCCCAGGTTTTAAATAGGCTTCAAGTTCTTGATAACCAGATGCATGTTGATCCGTACATGTTATGATATCAACACCGATAGCTACAGAAGAAGCGTTGTTGAAAAACGTATCGGGTTGTGTTGTTAAATCGTTTTTGGTGAGTAGAATCACTGGCATGGCTCCACTGGACCATGCCATGGATAAATAACGTTCTAAGCGTCTTACATTAAAGTTTTCATTCATCGATTGGCAAATGATAATGTAATCAATGTTAGCAGCAATCAACTGTCCATCTGATGTTAATCCCGCCGTTTTACGTTCTAAGACTGAAGTTCTTGTAATCAGTTCATGGATGATTGCAGTTTCATGCGTTGTATCTGCTAAGACAAAGTCACCTACCGTTGGATATAAAGATGGATCTCTTACTTCATACATCCATTTTCCTGATACTTTAGCATCCATCTCTTTATCGGATGTCATCATGATATAACGGTCTTTATGATGTTCTGTGATACGTCCTAAGGTTAAGTTAGGATATTTTTGTGCAGTTAAAAGTGCCTGTTCATGGAAACCGAACAGGTTTTGTGTGTTTTGATTCATAGTGTCCTCCATTATTTATTTTTTGGAGGTGTATCGGTTAAGATAAAAGCGTGCCCTCCATCACGGTTGAGGTAAAAACATTCACTTGATCTTTCATAAAACATGTCCCCTTTCGTGTGGATCTGGCATGAACTTTAGTCATGACTTTTTTAGTATAGTTGATTTTAAGTTGAAATGTAAATAGACATACATGATTTTTAGGATGAAATGCATTAAAAAAAGCCATCTGCGAGATGGCTTATTGACGAACATAATTAGATACGATCTCTAATCGCATGATAGATTCTTAATACGATATAAAAGAATAATAGAGTAATTGAAGCAACTATAACGAAAATCCAACCATAGATACCTGTTAATACGTGATACCACCCAACATAGGATAAGACAGAGAAAAGTGCTGGAATGAAAATAGCGATTGCAATAACTGCCCACCAATATTCTTTTAAGATTTCTTTGACTTCAAAACTTGTTAAACGTTTATAAAGATCAATAAACATCCACATAGCAAAAACGACAAATGCATAAAAAGCAGCATAGAAGATGGTTTGTTCATAAGATACTAGAAATGAAGCTTCAACAATCTCAAAAGATACAATTTCGATGTCATCAAAATAAAATAGCTCAAAGGATTCATAATAATCATATAGATCATATCCAGCATATCTGTGATGTCTAACTTCAACAGGAATCGTGATGGTGATGGTATCAACAAAAACATCATCCAAATATGTATCAACCAATAGCACAATCTCTTTAATCGAATAATCATGTCCATTCGTGACTTGATATTCGATAATGAAATCAGTTTTTTCTAATGAAAAACTGGGTGAAATTTCTTGTTCGTGTAAATGAAAGACTATTGGAAGCTCATTGTGTTCGACCTCATCAATGTAAGTTAAACCAGATGTGCTTAACATCAGAAATGCACTTAATATAGCAATCCATAATTTCATAAACGATTCCCCCTCGTTTTTTCTTCTATTGTATCATAAAGATCATTTTTGGGTACAATCAACCAGATAATCAATCGCGTTATATGATTTGTTGTATCAAGATATCGAGATATTTCGAATGCATTTCAAACATGAAGTTATTTTATGCATTTTCTTCTTGCATTTATAAATATATTTTCGATATAATTAAAAATGTGATGCGATGGATTTTTTTGGCACTTAAAATCCATATGCACCCACCTTTTTTAGGAAAAGATTAGAATCCCCCCCTCTAATCTTTTTTCATTTTTAGGGATTTAACTTGTATTAAAAAGATTAGTGTGGTAGTATGAGTTGTTCACAAAATCTAAATGTGAACTATAAGTTATAGCATCGCCTATCTTTTTAAGTAAGGATAGTTTGAATATCTGAAATGTCTTTGTTTTAAATGAGTCATCATTCAATTTCAAATAGCGCTGTTAAGCTTTTTGCCAACAGCGTTTTTTTGTTGGCAAAACAAGAAATGAATGAAAACAAAGGAGAACATATGACATTCCAAGAATTAAACATTATTACCCCGATTTTAAACGCATTAACCCATGAAGGCTACGAAGTACCTTCACCCATTCAGGAACATGCAATTCCTGTCTTATTAAATGGTAGAGATATTTTAGCAAGTGCACAAACAGGTACAGGTAAAACTGCAGCATTTGCTATTCCTATTATTCAAGCACTTTACCAACAAGAACAGAGAGCAAGTCAAAAAAGAGTGATTCAAGCGTTGGTGTTAGCACCAACGAGAGAACTTGCTGATCAAATCAAAGAAAGTTTTAGAAACTATAGTAGAGATCTACATATTAAAACAGAAGTGGTCTATGGTGGTGTTTCACAAAAGAATCAAGAGATTGCACTAAAAAAAGGTCTTGATGTCTTAGTAGCAACCCCAGGACGATTACTTGATTTAATCAATCAAGGTTTCGTCGATTTATCCCATATCTCTTATTTTGTTTTAGATGAAGCAGATCGTATGCTTGATATGGGATTTATCCATGATGTGAAAAAGATTGTTAAGCTTATTCCAAGTCAAAGACAAACCATGCTCTTTTCAGCAACCATCCCCAAAGATATTTTAAAACTTGCGAGTGAACTTTTAAAGAATGAAGTAAGAATCGAAGTCACACCTCCTGAAGCGATGGTGGATAAGATTAAGCAATCTTTATTTTATGTATCTAAAAAAGAAAAAACGAATTTATTAATTGATCTTCTTGTGAATCCAAAACTGGAATCCGTATTGGTCTTCACAAGAACTAAACATGGAGCTAATAAACTCGTTAAAGAGTTATTGAGCTTTGGTGTGAAAGCAGATGCGATTCATGGTAATAAATCTCAAAATAAGAGAATTCAAGCTTTAGGTGAGTTTAAGTCAAAGAAGTTAAGAGTACTGGTTGCTACTGACATTGCAGCAAGAGGTATTGATATTGATGAATTATCACATGTCATCAATTATGATTTACCTGAGTCTGCAGAAACCTATGTACACAGAATGGGTAGAACAGGTAGAGCAGGTTTATCAGGTGAAGCATTTTCCTTTTGTAGTCAAGATGAAAAGAACTTGTTAGCTGCAATTGTTAAACTCATTAAGATGGAGATACCTGTTGTTGAAAACAAGTTATTTAGTGATAAACAAAAAGAAGTCGTAAACGTTAAAAAAGATGCGACTAAAGATGTAAGTAAAAAGATTTATAGTAAAGATCAACCAAGCAAGAAGTTCAATCAACCTAAAGAAGAGATCAATTGGAAAAAAACAAAGAAAAAGCAAAGTAATAACTTCCAATCTTATAAAAACAGTAATAAATCGAATAAAAAAGCATAATAAACATACAAATAGGGCGAATACGCCCTGTTTTTTTATCTCTATTAAGCCTATAATGAGACTAATAAGAAAATGTTTAAACAACAAGTTCATCGACAACTGAGGGGGAGCAATGAAGAAAATTTATGTTTTCATGATTTTTATCGTATCTGTTTTTCTTTTGATGGGATGTACAGCCAATGAATTGACTGAAGGCTATTTTAAGTATCATCAACAAAATGATGTAGCCTACATCATTGGATTAACAGATGAAGGTTTGGAACAAACACATGTGGTTGTACCAAAAAAGATCAATGATCTATCTGTATCCATTGGTAGATTAGTTTTGATGGTGATTAATGATGGTTCTATTCAAAGTGACCGATTAGAAAGACTTTATGTGTTTTCAGGCTATGGAATCCATGTTGGGTTAGAAGCAAGCAATGTACCATCACTTCAAAAGATATTTTATATGTATATTCAAGGTGTTGATTTTGATTATGATAACAGCAGTTCATTTGTTGGTGTTTATGGTCCAAGTTATAATGATCAGTTTTATCCGAATAACATAACTTCATTTTATGCCAATGTTTCCTATAGATATAACTACGAAGGTGCTCCAGATGAGGGGTACTACTTTATTGATGATTATGATGGGGAATTGATTGGTTACATTCCTGAAGATCCTTTAAGAGAAGGATATGAGTTTATGGGATGGTATAAGGATGAGGAATGTATGGTTGAATGGGATTTTGAGGTAGATAGGGTGCCTGAGAAGGTGTATGTGGATGGGGAGTACCAATATGTAGAAACCAATTTATATGCTAGTTGGTGTTAATGGATTATTTATAAAATTTTAATGATGAACCAAATTTAAAAAATGAAGTAAATCTTATTATTTCATACGAATATTACTTTTCTAAACTTAAATAACTAAGTTTTTGCTATAACTAATGTATATATTAGGAGGAAAAAATGTCTAGATTATTATTAATACATCTAAGTGATCTTCATATTGTAGATAACAACTCGTTTAGTGATGAAAGAAAAACATCAATCAACAATATAATTCAAAAGGAGATAGTAAATCATTCTATCGAAGAAACAATTCTTTTGTTTACTGGAGATATGACTTGGTCAGGTAAAAAAGAACAATTTGATCTTACATACAAATATATTGACAGCATAATTAAATACATAAAGACATTATTGCCAAGCACATTCGTAGGCTTTTATTGCTGTCCTGGTAATCATGATATTGATTTTGACGTTTTTGATATAGCTGAAGGGGAAGTTAGAGATAGGTACTTGATTGCTAAAAATGAGTTTTTCTACTTTGCACAAAAACAAAAATTATTTCTGGAAAGTAAAGAGTATCATATAGGGACATTTAAAGTTTCAAATTCAAAAATAAAGATAGACTTTTTTTCTATTAACTCAACATATGGATCAAGAAAAATTGATGCTGATAAAGGATTACATTTCTTATCACCAGAGACTCTAAAAGCAATGAGAGACTTTAGAACAGATAATAGAACAATTTTACTCATTCATCATTTTGAAGATTATTTTGATGAATCAAGCTCTTTAGAGTTAAGAAATTTTATAAAAGAAAAATGTGATTTTGTATTTTTCGGTCATACTCATATTGCTGAAAATGGCACTTATATTATTGATGATAAAAAAATCGGTATCTCTAGAGGGGGAGCACTGCACGATAAAAATGGATCCATATTTAGTGTTACTTTACTATGCATAGATAACACTGATTATATTACTAGGGTATATGAATGGGATTTAATGAGCAGATCCTATATGTTTCTTAAAGAGATAACAAATAAGTACAACATAAAAACAAATGTCGATATTGATTTTTATACTCGTAATAATTCACAAGTTATGGATTTTCCAAATGCAAAACTAGAGGAAATATTTGTTTTTCCAGATTTGCTTTTTGAACAAAATAAAGAAAGAAATATTTCCAGTTTTGATAAATTTGTAGAAATTTTAAGCGAAGATAAAAAATACATTATTGTAAAAGGTTTTGAAAAAAGTGGTAAGACATTTATTTCTCGCTATTTATTTAATTATTATGCGAAAAATAACGGTAATCCCCTTCTTATTTCTCGAAATTATGAAAAAAAGAATTTTGAATTGACAATTAAAGAAGCATATAAAAATCAGTATAATTCTTCAAGAATGGATATCAATAGATACCTTAAAAATGACCTTAATAACAAAATTTTAATAATAGATGATGCAAATACCTTTTCTCCATCATTTATATCTGGTTTGATTGATAATAATGAATGTTTTGAAACAATAGTATTGCTTTGTAATGATAAGAAATTTTTAAATCTTTACAATAACGGCATTAGCAGTGTTGATCCAAGTAATATATATACTTTCGAAGTGCAACCATTCATTGTAAGTAAAAGAAATGAATTATTTACAAAAACATTAAAATTGGTTTCACCAGATATTGATACGACAAAGATTGAAAAAAGTATTAAGGAGATGGATAAAATTATCTCCGAGCAGATTTCTATTGTAACTACAAATCCAGAGTTTTTATTTCTTTTCGCAAAATCGTTTGGCAATAGAACATACCAGAGTGCGGGTAGTAATATATTTAATGAGGTTTTTGAAAGCAACATTATAATTTCATTGAGTAAATATAATGAAAATTCAGAGAAAAAAATAGATATTCCAATCGCTTTACTTCTTTTAGAATCGCTGGGTCATACCTGCTTTAAAAACTCTAAAAATATATTTGCTGAGCAAGAACTAATCAGTATCGTGAATGAAAGAAATATGAAGTCAAATTTAAAGAAACATATTAATTTCACAGACTATCATAAAGCATTTTTAACTTCACGAATTATCTGCGAAATGGATACAGACAGGTATGCTTTTATATCAAATAGCTACTTAAGTTATTTTGCAGCAAGATATCTTAAGAGATTAATAACATTAAAAAGAAGAGAAGAGTTTTCAGAAGAACTACAATACTTATCAGACAACATATCTATTGATTTGTGCGGTGATATATTACTGTTTTTGTGTTATCAAACCGGCGATATGTCTATTATTGAACATCTAGTTCATAGAGCTAATGATTTCTATAAAAACAAAATAGAGCTTGATTTAAATGTCAATAATATGTCGTATTTATTTAGTAGTTCATTACCAAGAAGAACAATACCAAGTGAAGAAGATAAAAGAGCTTTAAAAAAGAAACAGGAACAAAAAGAACAAACAGCACTTTCTACAAGAGAAAAAAATGATTTTGAAAGAGATGCGAAAAGTGTGGTAAACACGGTGTTTGATGGTTTTAGATTTGTCGAACTAATATGTAAAATCTTGCCAGATTTCATTGAAAATATAGAAAATGATGAACTGATTATGAACTGTGTGAATTCTCTATATGAATACAGTCACAGGTTTTTGTACCAATTATTTTTACCCTTAGATGAAGCAATAAACAAAGAGAAAAAGTATTTGGATCAACTGGATAAATATGATGATCTTTTGGAACAAGATTTGAACGATTTTGAAGTTAGTTCAACTGCTATCTCATATCAGTTAATAAGAATTGTATACAATAGTATTGCTAGGTTTTCATCCACAGATAGCACAATAAAAGCACTAGATAATTATGATAATAAATCTATACTCTATACCATTGAGAATCTCTATATGCATGCCTATATTGAGGGAGAAACTCAATTTATCAATAGTTATAAACAAGCAAAAAATATATTGGATAATACATACTCAAAGAGAAATTTCCTTTACAATTTGATTGAAGATACATTTTTCCTTTACTTAATTAAATATCCCAATTTTAGATATTTTGGTGAAATGCAAGGATTGATAGATAAAACATTTTTACAAGAAGAAAAAGGCAAATCAAAATCATCTAAAAAGTTCATCAATAAAATTAGAAAACCAAAATAATACAAGTTTTTAAGATCTATTAAGTTTATTATGATTTGTAATAAAATATATTTCAAAGCTTTTTATGAAATACTGACCTAACTGAAAGGATTAAGACAATTAAAATCATGAATAAAAAAACAATATATACAATTTTTTGTATTGGAATATTTTCAATCATACTAGGTTTTGTATTAAGTGTGATTTATGGTGAGTTATTGATGCTAATTATGTCCGTATTAACTAGTTTAATTGCAGCATTTATTTTTTTCGTTATTCAGATTTATCTTCCAAATAAAGTTCTTAAAGAGAAATATTTAGGGGTTTACGGAAAAAACATTGTTAGTATTGCTAAAAAAATCTATGAACGTAAGTATTTTTTTGAAGTTATACAAAAAAATAAAGGAATCAAAATTTCTTCTAGTCACATATTTTACAAAAAAATAATGGAATCGGGAACGTATATGTATTCATATTTTTCTTTTCAAAATGATTTAGAGTTGTTAAAACAGCATTTCGAAAAACTTTTAAATTTATGTGAAGAATTTTATACTAAATTTGGAAATAAAGATGATCTTGATGTGTTTTTTGGTTTAAAATTTGATAAGTTTTTTTTGAGATTTAATACCTTATATAATATAAATACTCCTAAAGAATTTTTTGAGATAGATATTTCTTTTGGAAATTATAGTGAAGACTGTTTTTCGTTTTTTAGTAAAGTCAAAAAATTAGCGAAATCATTTGGTTCTGATTTGATCGATTTATCATATGAGTTATTAACTGACGAAGAGAAGAAAGCATATGTTGATAATATGAAAGATCCATTGATAAAAGAAAAAGTTAGGTTATCAAAATCATATATTTATTCAAACATTTTATCTCCAAATGTTAAATGTAAAGATGGTTGGTATAGGGTTTTAGATATTGAAGAATTATTGGAGTAATCCGAATAATTGAAGGATGACTTTTCATATCATACTATAGAGACCAAAGTGATGCTTGGTTAATCGCAAAAAATAGCAAATAACAGCCTAAATATGAAATAAAATGAGTGTATTTTTAGGTATATAGATTAGTGCAAATTTAACTCGATTACATCAACGCAAACTTCCCTTGAAATAGTGGTAGGGTAATCTGATTACGAACTTGTTTTAATTATATGTATTTTTGTAATTGGGTAGTTTTGCTATATTGAGATAACCAAACAGATACCCAAGAAAATTATAGGGGGATTTATGAGAAAAGAAATTTCAAGAATTAGAATAAGATCAAAATTTTTTGATCCAAGTGTAGATTTATGTTTATTTGAGAAAGATAAGAATACTAATGATATTGCTCAAATATCATTGATTTATGGCCAAAATGGAACTGGAAAAACAACTATTAGCAAAGCAATATCAAATATAAAGACTCAGGATAATTCAGAGATTGAAGCTGAACTATTTGATTATTCCTACACTCCGGTCAACTTATCAGAGAATGAAAGAAAAGAAATATTCGTTTACAATGATGATTTTATGGAGAATAAAGTCAGATTTAGAAATGAAGATAAAATGGGCGTCATCGTCATGTTGGGGGAGCAAGTCGACATTGATAATGAAATTTTGGGAAAAAAAGATGAAGTTAAAAAAATAAACTTAGAAATAGTCAAACTAAAGATTGAAGAGTATGATAAAGAGAAAAGTGTGAAATCTCCTAAGTATCATTTAGCTAAAATTAAAGAGCAACTTTCGAAAACTTGGGGTGACCGTGAAAAGATAATTCAAAACAATAGTAGACGCTCTCCTGTTTCTGAACTACTGGTGCAAGAGGCTATTAATGATAAAAGCAGTTATGACTTAAAATTGGAAAATGAAAAATACAAGGACTTGCTTGATCAATACTATAAAGTCAGAGATATAAAAGACGATTTTGTATCAGTAGATTTTTCACATAATAAAAGTATTATGATTAATATAGATTCAATAAATAAAATTTTAGAATTAGTTATTCAAAAACCTATTGAATCCGATTTGTCAAAAAAAATCAAATATGCTTTTGATAAGTATAATGTAGATAGAATTAAAGAGATAGAAGAGTTTTTCAAAGAGAAAGCTGCACCTTTTTGTCCTTATTGCTTTAGAGAGTATAACGATATTGAGGCAGATAAAATTATTGTTGAGATATCGAAGTTGATAAATCAAGAATTCGATAATTTGATTATAGATATTGATAAAATCAAAATCTCAGATTTAAATGTTGATGATTTGTCATATTTATCAATGATAAAGTCAGAATTAATTAACAAGTACATTAAAGCTTCAAATGCATTAAGCATAGAAATCAAAAGGATTAATGAAATTTTAGAATCCAAAAAGAACAATCCATATACGCGATTATCATTAGAGACGACAATTGAAAAAGAAATGGAACATTTAAGAATCGCCATTAAAGAAATTGAAGAAGAAGTAAACTTATTAAATGAGTCAATAAAAAGTAAGAAAACTATATTACAAAAACTTCAAGCACAAAATAAGCGCTTAGCTCTAGCTGAATGTCAAACTCAAACTAAAACCTATGCGACTTCTTTAAAGGAATTTAATATAGCAAACGATGAATTGAAAAGACTTAATATTAGTCTTCAAAAACACAATAACGAAATTGCAGTACTTGAATCTAAAAAAGAGAACTCAGAGTTGGCAATAGAAAAAATGAACAAATGGTTGTCATTAATATTCCTCGATTCGAAAAGAATAAGTCTTATTTATGAAAAAGGTAAATATGCAGTTAAATGTAGAGGGAAAGATATTAAGCTGAGGGATCTTTCTAATGGAGAAAGAAACGCTGTTGGATTATCATATTTTTTCGCAAGTATAAATGAAATGAAATCTGGTAGTACTTATAGTGAGGGTTCCAAATTAATAGTTCTTGATGATCCACTTTCAAGTTTTGATTTTGAAAACAAACTAGGAATATACTCATTCCTGAAATCAATCTTCACAGATGTTATTACTAATGAAGACTCCAAAATACTTGTATTAACACATCAACTCGATACAATGTTTTCTATGAATCAAATGCTACTAGATGATGCTATTCTAACAAAACGCAAAAGACAGCAACTTTTAGTTGATAAAGCATTAAAATCCTTTAATGGCAATGTTAATATTTATCATAGACTGCTTATAGAGATTGGCGATTTCTTGCTACCAAATTTCAATGGCGATTTGCCATCTTTACCTAATAAAGTAAGAAGAGTTCTCGAATCGTTTTCTACTTTTAATTATGGCTGCGGTATGGCTCAGTTATCGACAAAAGAAAGTGTAACAGAAAATATAAAGGACATAAAAATAAGAGAGTATTTAAAAGACTCTATGTATCGAATTACACTGAACAATGAAAGTCATTTAGAAGATCAAGCGAAAGGTATAGAAGAAGGAATGCTAATGTATTTTGAAGACACAACTGCCCTTTCTAAAGCTGTTAAAGATATACTGCTACTAATTAAAGAGCTAAACGAATCACACTTCCTTGAAATATACAAGAATAAGAACGATGTAATTGAAGAAGTAAAACGTCATCGTTTACACATAATTGATACTCTTTAATAGATAAAAAAATACTCGAAGTAGAAATTAGAATAATTAAGGCATTAATCCTAAAAATAACAAGTCTTTCTCCTTGAATAAATGAACTATTTATTTTCATAAGTGATCTTATGTTAACAAAACAGGATTTCCACATGACATTCGCGGATTCGATTGCTGTACAGGTCACCATCGCTATCAGTGTCCTCATTTCATATTGAAATGGGGGCTTTTTTCATCTTTGTAAAGCCATTATTGTATTTGAAGTGACTTCTCATCTAGGAAAACTGAATTTTGAAATACTCAAAAATGCAAGTTTAAAACAAAATTTCCCATTTAGGGAGTAAACACCTGTTTTTGCAAAAATTATGACAACATAAGCGAAAATTAATCGTGTCTTTAGAAGTTGATACATGGTTCCATAAATAATGCAAAAATACTAACTTATGTTAATATAAGTTTTAGGTGATTTCATCAAAATATGGCGTGGTACGCGTGGCATGCGTGGTAAATCTTTAAAATTCTGTTAATTTCGCCCTCAAAAGACAAAAAAGACCCTATTTTTGATATAATAATAAGTAAACAATTATTATCATAAATTAAACAGTTCAAAAAGGACTTTAAATGATTACAAATAAATAGTCAAAAATAGATTCATTTAAAAGTGGGGGAATAGTACATGACTCATAACGAAAACACTCGTGTAAAGATACCAGCATTAATTCATCTAGCTAAATTAGGGTATTCTTATTTCTCGTTAAAGGATAGAGAGTATGTAATTGATAGCGAAACTAATATACTAAAAAATGTTTTTGATTCACAATTCATAAAGATTAATGATCTTAATCCTAAAGACCCAAGTACTAATTCTATAATAAACAAAGAATTTAAAAATATCTCATTAGAATTAGGACAAGACGATTTAGGAAGAAGTTTTTATAATCGACTTATTGATAATGGAAACAGCAATTACAAAATGATCGATTGGGAATCATTTAATAATAACACGTTTCATGTTTGTACTGAATTAACTTACAAGAATGGAGAAGACGAGTTTCGTCCAGATATTATAATTTTCATTAATGGATTGCCTTTAGTTTTTATGGAGGTTAAAAAGCCAAACAATCATGAAGGGATAAAAGCTGAAAGAGATCGTATTAATGATAGATTTAAAAATGAGAAGTTTAGAAAGTTTATTAATATAACGCAACTTCTAATTTTTTCTAATAACATGGAATATGATGATGTTGGACAAAATCAACTACAAGGGGCATTTTATTCAACAACCGTACGTAAAAGCGCTGTGAAATTCAATAATTTTAGAGAAGAGCTAAAAAACGAGTTACCAGAATTAAAACAGATTTCTGAACAATTAGAAAATTTTATTCTTCAAGATAATAACTTGATTATTTTAAAACATGCTTCAGAGTTTGTTACCAACAAGAATGAGCAATCACCAACAAATAGAATACTCACTTCATTACTATCAAAAGATCGTTTGAAAACAATACTTCAATTTGGACTAACTTATGTTGAAGAAATTGGTGAAAATGGTGAGATTATTTTACAAAAACATGTCATGCGATATCCGCAATTTTTTGCATGTAAAGCTATAAAAAGAAAACTAGATGAAGATGTAAAAAAAGGAGTTATTTGGCACACTCAAGGCAGCGGTAAGACAGCTCTTGCATTTTATTCAGTTCGTTATTTAACAGACTACTACAGTAAAAAAGGCATCGCTCCAAAATTTTATTTTATTGTAGACAGATTAGATTTATTAAAACAATCTGTTGGAGAATTTAAAAAAAGAGGACTAACAGTTTCAACTGTAAATTCAAAAGAGGAATTACAAAAAGAGTTTGCTCAGAATACATCCAAAAAAGGAATCACGGTCATCAACATTCAGAAGTTTAAAGAAGATACCACTGCATTTAACTCTAGTGGGTATGATATTAAAGTTCAAAGAATTTACTTTATTGATGAAGCACACAGAAGTTATGATCCAAAAGGAAGTTCACTTGCAAATCTTTACAATTCAGATTTAAACTCAATCAAAATTGCACTTACAGGAACACCATTAATCATGTATAAAACGCATCAAAATGATGCGGATGGGTATGAAGTAACATTAACAGATAAAGCAGATTTAAAAACAACAAGAAATATTTTCGGTGGATATATCCACAAATATTACTATAATAATTCAATAAAAGATGGATATACATTAAAACTTTTAAGAGAAGAAATTGAAACGTCTTACAAAGAGAAAGTTCAAAAGATTTTAGAGGATATTAAAATAGAAATTGGAACACTCAACAAAAAAGATCTTTATGCGCACAATAGATTTGTTAAACCAATGCTTGAATATATGATTAAGGATTTAAAAATTTCAAGAGTTCGATTTGGAGACACTACTATTGGTGGTATGATTGTATGCCACAGCAGTGAGCAAGCTAGAGAAATGAAAAAGCAGTTTGATGAGTTATTTAAAGATCTAAAGTCTGCTTTAATCTTGCATAATGAGAACGATAAAGAAATTCGAACAAAGCAAATACAAGAGTTTAAAGAAGGAAAGATTGATATCCTAATCGTTTATTCTATGTTATTAACAGGCTTTGATGCACCGAGATTAAAAAAACTATATCTTGGAAGAAAAATTAAAGCACACAATCTTTTACAAACACTCACGAGAGTGAATCGCCCATACAAGAATTTTAGAATTGGGTATGTCGTTGATTTTGCAGATATTTCTGAAGAATTTGATATTACCAATAAAGCATATTTTGAGGAATTGAATAGAGAATACGACACAGCATCAACCGGAGAAACACCTAATGACGTTTTTGGCTCTCTTTTCATGAGTGAACATGAGATTAATAAAAGTCTAGAAGAAAGCAGAATCATCCTATCAGATTATTCAACAGATAACAAAGAGTTGTTTTCTCAACAGATAACAGGTTTACCCAAAGATAAATTATATGAAGTTAGAAAAGCACTTGAGCAATTACGAGAATTATATAATATCGCACGCTTGCTTGGGCATACTGAACTACTAGAAAAAATAGATCTAAAATTAATTTCATCTTTATTAAATGAAGTCACTAATAGATTACAATTACTTAATCTTGAAAGTGCAATGAATGATGTAAACAGTAAGGAGCTCTTAAATCTAGCCATTGAAAATGTGGTATTTAACTTCATTAAAGTTGGCGAAGAAGAATTACAAATGCTTGCTAATGATCTACAAGACAAAGCTCATAAAGTTCGTAATTTATTAAATGAAATCAACGAGCCGAAAGACAAAGAATGGCTATCACTATATGATGATTTTAAAGAACTTTTAGCACGCAATAAAATTGATGAGAGCAATTTTACAAATGAAAAAGCAAAATTTGTTAGTTCTGAATTGGATAGACTATTTAATAGGGTTCAAGCGTTAAATCAAATCTATTTCACACTTAGGTCAAAATTTAATGGCGATAGAAAATTTGCACGAATTTATAAAGAATTCGAAAGTAGTGGTAAAGTAAGTCAAAAAATGTGGTTATTTGATATATTGAACTTAGTAAAAGTTGATCTTGATGATAAATTAATTTTAAATGAGAACATCATCAGAAATAAAAGTTTCTTCACTCAACTAGTCAGTCAAGTTATATTAGCAAAGTTTGAGGAACATCAAAAGAATGCTGATTTTATATTAGTTAGGAATTTATCAAATATGACAACGAATGAATATATTAATGAATATTTACCAGCTTAAAAAAAGGGAGAATGTCATGAACAATCACGAAGAACAAATAAAATTACTTATCAATAACATAAGAAATGTGTGTAAAACAAGTGGACTTGGAGGAGATGCGAACGAGTATAAAATCGTTACTCAAAGTTTTCTATATAAATACATCAATGACAAATTCATTTATGAAGTTGAAAAAATAGATTCCAAGATAAACTCATATGAAACACTAAAAAAATTAAATGAGAATGAATACGAACTATTACTCATAAAAATTGGAAATAACTCAGCACACCTAAAACCTGAGCATCTTTTAACATATCTATTTTCAAAACAAAATGCCTCAGATTTCGATAAAATATTCGATGAAACACTAAATGACATTGCAATTCTAAATAATGATATTTTTTCTGTACATACAGGTGAGAATACAGATATTCGATTATTTGATGAAGAGTTGTTGGCTAAATCATTAGATGACAAATCCGTTAGAAAAGATTTCGCAAAAGAGATAGTCAATGCTCTTGCAGAAGCAAAGTTTGATTTTAAAGATATGTTTAATGAAGGTTTTGATTTCTTTTCAACGATTTTTGAATACATGATTAAAGACTATAACAAAGATGGCGGTGGTAAGTATGCCGAGTATTATACTCCTCATTCTATCGCTAAGGTTATGGCTGAAATATTAGTTGGTAATGACAAACCATCAAACGTTAAAGTGTATGATCCTGCTGCAGGATCCGGTACGCTTTTAATGAATATTGCATTCAAAATTGGAACTGATAAATGCTCCATTTATAGTCAAGACGTAAGTCAAAAATCTACAAATTTACTAAGACTAAATTTAATCTTGAATTCATTATCTCATTCAATCAATAATATTATTAAAGGGAATACTATTATTGATAATCGTCATAATGAAAAAATGGATTTTATTGTCTCAAATCCTCCTTTTGAACCACAAACTTCACAAAATGAATGGGATGAAATGAAAGCTATTGCTGATCTAAATCCAGATAGATTCCCCTTTGGTATCCCTAATTTAATAAAGGATAAGAGAGTCGGCACTAAAACTTATATCTATCTCACATTTTTACAACATATCGTCTGGTCTTTATCCGATATAGGTAGAGCTGCCATCGTATTACCTACAGGATTTATAACCGCAAGTACTGGAATTGGCTTTAAAATTAGAAAATATCTCATTGAAAAACAATGGATAAAAGGCGTTGTTTCAATGCCTAGTAATATATTCGCAACTACAGGAACGAATGTTTCTGTATTGTTTATTGACAAGTCTAATATTGGTGGTAAAGTGGTTTTATTTGATGCTAGTAAAATGGGTGAAGAAAGAAATGATGGAGAGAAAAAGAGAAGATACCTATCAAAAAGTGATGAACAAGTAATTATCGATTCATTTAATTCTAAAAATAGTATGGAAGATTGCTCGGTTGTTTTGAATTTTGATCAAATAAAAGAGAAGAATTACTCGCTTTCTGCAGGTCAATATTTTGATATTAAGATTGAATATTTTGAATTGACACCTGATGAGTTCGAAACTAAAATGAATTCTTTCAAAACCAACCTTTCTTCTTTATTTAATGAGTCAAAAACTCTAGAGGATGATATCAACAGTCAACTGGAGGAACTGAAATATGGAGATTAAGCCATTATCAGATGTTGCTTCTATTGATATCAGTGGAGTGGATAAAAAAACAAAAGAAAAAGAATATAGTATTAAATTATGTAATTTTACTGATGTTTACTATAACTGGGCAGTTTCATTAGATAACTTAAATTCATTTATGAATGCAACTGCAAATAAAACTGAGATTGAAAGATTTTCATTAAAAAAAGGAAGCGTTGCAATTACAAAAGATAGTGAAACAAGAGATGATATCGGAATTCCTTGTTACATTGCCGATGATTTTAGCAATACTTTATTAGGATATCATTGTGCTTTAATTAAACCCCAAAAAGGAGTTCTGGATGGAAGATACTTAAACGCATATTTAAATACAAAAATGGCAAGAAAATATTTTTCTAATCAAGTTAGTGGAAGTGGACAACGTTACACACTTACTATTGGTGGAATTGGTGCTGTTCAGATTCCAATCATAGAATTAGAGAATCAAATAAGGATAGGCAAATTTTTTTCAATTATTGATAAAAAAATCTCTATCAACAAAAAGATCAATGCTGAACTAGAATCAATTGCAAAGACTATATATGACTACTGGTTCTTGCAATTTGAATTTCCTAATGAGAAGGGTAAACCATATAAATCTTCGGGTGGACAGATGGTTTGGAATGAAGAACTAAAAAGAGATATACCCGAGGGATGGACTCATACCACTTTATCAGCTATATCAAATATGTATCAACCGAAAACATTTAGTGCTAAATTGATTGATGATAATGGAAAATATAGAGTATATGGGGCTGGAGGATATATGGGACAGTATAGTGATTTTAACCATGAACATGCAGAAATATTTATATCTTGTCGTGGTAGTTGTGGTGATATCTATAAATCGATGCCTTTTTCTTTAATTACTGGGAATTCAATGATAGTTCACCCAAATAATGATGATTTATTTGAATATCTATACTTAACCTTAGAAAGAATTGGAGTTAAAAACTGTATTACTGGTTCTGTTCAACCTCAAATTACTAGAGATTCATTAAATGGATGGAGATTAGTACTTCCAACTGAGCAAATTATAAATCATTTTGCAACTATTACAAAATCAATATTCATTAGGCAAGAAAAGGTTATCGAAGAAAATCAAGAACTTATATCACTTAGAGATTTCTTATTACCATTACTTATGAATGGTCAAGTTAAATTTAAAGAATGATGACTTGTATTAATAATTACAACATCGCAGTTTCTGCAGTAAATAAATGCTCTGAATTACTTAACATCACACCACCAGAAGTATACTTTGCAAATGGTAGTGATTTTCCCAATCCAGAAATATCAAGTATCTATAGACATAAGGATAATGAAATCATATTCAATGATGATTGGATCAATAGAAGTAATGAATTAGAAATCTTGGTGACTGCATTCCATGAAACAAGACATGCCTATCAATATCACTGTATCAAAACAAAATCAAGAGAAGACATTGAAACCATCAACGTTTGGGAAAAAGAGTTTAATCAATATACAAGTCTTTCAGGAAAGAACACTCCAAAAAGTGATATTGACTATTTGAAGCAGTCGATTGAGATTGATGCGATCGCTTTTGCTTATCATCAAATGAAAGAGTTGTTTGGTGTAAAAGTAAAAATCCCTAATGTTATTAAAAGCGTTCATCATTTTAAATCATTTTCAAGAAGTTTATGTAAACCCCCTTTATGATAAATAATTAAATTTGTGAATATGAACGATAACTAATCTTTTCATAAAAGACACATAATCCAATAAATAGGCAACCAATCAAATGATTGCTTTTTTACATATTTACCACAATAGACAAATTATGGTATAATTTTATCAAATATACACGAATGGAAGGGTTTACATGGTGGGGATTAAACAACTTCGATTAAAATGCATCAATTATTTTTCTTACACATGGATAAAATCTGTGTTTTTCTTTTTGAGAAACGATTAGGTGAAATATATGTCAATTGTATTTATAGATATTGAAGTGAATGATAAAGATAAAGTTGTTGATTATGGTGCATACATACCGCCTAATCAAACATTTCATGGGAACCGTGAATCTTTTCAGTCTTTTATTAAAGGAAATGAGTATATTTGCGGACATAATGCATTAATGCATGATGTTAAGTACTTAACAGATGAACTTAAAGTTGCTAAAATTACAAAGTGTATTGATACATTACCACTTTCTGCACTTTTATACGCTAAAAACCCGTATCATCGATTGGTTAAAGATTATAAGCTTGATAAGAATGTTAATAATGATCCCTTTGTTGATGCTTCATTAGCACATACGCTTTTATCAGAAGAAATTGATACATTCAAAAAGCTTCCCGAGTACATGAAGCAAATCTACTATAGTCTTTTATTTAATTCATCCAATTTTTCTGCATTTTTTAGATACATTAAATATTTTGCTCCATTTGTTAGATTAACATCACTTATAAAAACACATTTTAAGGGAAAAATGTGTGACAATGCACCACTTGGTGAACTCATTAAATCATATCCAGAAGAACTTGCATATTGCTTAGCAATTTTATATGATAACACACTTAACAGTATTGCTCCTGAATGGGTTATCCATAAGTATAAAAACTATCATTATGTCATGGACCAACTCCGTGGTGTATCATGTCACCGTTGTGAATACTGCAATCATCATATGGATGCCAATATTGCTTTAAATAAATATTTCAACTATAAAGAATTTAGACCTTTCCATGGAATAAATTTACAAGAACAAGTCGTTAATGCACAACTTAAAGGTGATTCTGTGGTTGCTGTTTTTCCAACTGCGGGAGGGAAATCATTAACCTTTCAATTACCGGCACTCATGATGGGTGAAGCAGTTAAAGGTTTAACTGTTGTCATTTCGCCCCTACAATCACTGATGAATGACCAAATCGAAAACTTAAAAGCACAAAGTATCAATAACGTGGGAACCATTAATGGTTCACAAAATGTATTAGAAAGAAATGAAACGATTAAGCGTGTAAGAAGTGGTGATATCCATATTTTATACATCGCTCCTGAATCACTCAGATCACCATCGATACTTAATTTAATCGCATCGAGAAACTTAGTCAGATTTGTTATTGATGAAGCTCACTGTTTTTCAACATGGGGTCATGATTTTAGAGTGGATTATCAATATATTGCAGAGTTTATTGAACTCGTTTTATCTGAATCTTCACATCAAAAGAAAGTACCTGTTTCATGCTTTACTGCAACTGCTAAAAATGAAGTTATAGAAGACATTAAAACCTATTTTAAAGATAACTTGGGTATAAACCTATCTTTATACAAAACTGATGTTAGAAGAGATAATTTAAGCTATTTTGTTAAGCATGTCAAAGGTCATCAACAAAAAATGAATGAGATTAAAAAGATTCTTGATGAAAGTGAAGACAAGCCAATCATCATTTATGCTGCAAGACGAAAAGCTGCAGAAAGAATTTCTGATGAATTATCATCTTACGGGTATAATGCGACAGTCTATCATGGTGGGATGCAGATAGAGACAAAGAATACGAATCAACTCGATTTTACACGGGGAGAAAAAAACATCATTGTAGCAACTTCAGCATTTGGAATGGGTGTCGATAAAAAGGATGTTGCTTATGTCATTCATTATCACGTTTCACCAACGATTGAAGATTATTTACAAGAAGCGGGTCGTGGTGGTAGAGATCAGTCCATTCAAGCGAAGTGCATTATCCTCTTTGATGAAGAGGATATTAACCTGCACTTTAATCTCTTAACACAATCTAAACTATCTCATACAGATATTAATACACTATGGAGAACGATTAAGAGAGAAACAAAAAAATTAAGACAGATAAATATATCTTCAGGAGAACTTGCGAGAAGATCTGGCTGGGAAAATGATGATGTTCCTGTTGATACGAAAGTAACAAATTCAATTCTTGCTTTAGAGAAAGTGAGCTATATCAAAAGACATCAAAATGCACCTAGAGTGTTTGCCTCAAGTATCCTACCTAAAACGATGGTTGAAGCCAGTGCACTCATCGATAAAATTGATGGTCTTAATGAAAATGACCAAATGAATCTACATCGGATTGTTACGACACTTTTCACTGATAAAGCAACATCACCTTTAAGGGGATCAAAACCAATCACGATGATGGATGATCTTTATGAACGTTTAGATATTGAGAAAAGTGATTTATTTAGACTCGTTAACATCTTGAAAGATGAAAAAATCATTGATAAAGATAACGATTTAACAGTTCATGCTCCAGATAGCGGTGAACGAAAGTGTCATCATTTTAATGGCATCGATGCCATTAAAATGATGACACTTTTAATCAAGGAAATAGATACGGAGTCTAAATCTTATAATCTAAAAGAATTGAATACCAAGTTTGAGTTAGAGGTATCGTCGTCATCTGTTAAGAATCTACGTGTGATGATTAATTATCTTGATGGACTAAAGATAATACAGCAGTATAAAGATCGGTACAGCCAGCACTATCACTATTTAAAACTTATGCTTGACCCTAAAGATGCACTGATGATGATTGATCTTTTGGGTGATGTCACAGATTATATTATCAATTACTCTTATGACATCATTGAGAAAAACGAAGCTACGAAAACAGCCATGTATTCTGTTATAGATCTCAAAAATGGCTTTAATGATCAACATTCTTTATTTAATTTAAAAGTCACAATACCTGAAGTTGAAAAAGCATTGCTTCTCATTCACCGCATCGGTGCATTAATCATTGATGGAGGTTTTTTAGTCATTTATAATCCAATGCGTATTGAGAAGAAGGAAACGAATCCACAAAAACAATATACACAACAAGACTATAAGATGTTTGAATCATACTATAATCAAAAAATCAGAAAAATTCATATTTTAACTCATTTCATAAACTATTTGAATGAAGATACTGAAAAGGGATTAGAGTTGGTTGATGACTACTTTAATATGACTCAAAAAGATTTTGAAAGAAAGTACATTTCAAAAGATTTAAGACAATATATTGATAAACCCATGACGGCTAAGCATTATGAAAAACTATTTGGCTCTTTATCTGTAACACAAAAAGAAATCATTGATGATCACAGTGATCAAAACATTGTTGTTTTAGCAGGACCCGGTAGTGGGAAGACTACGCTTTTGGTTCATAAACTTGCATCACTTATTGAACTTGAAGATGTGAAACTCACAGAGCTTTTGATGTTAACCTTTTCAAGAGCAGCAACCGTAGTTTTCAAAGAGAAGTTACGAGAATTGATTGGTGCAAGAGCCAATTATGTATCTATCAAAACATTTCATTCCTTCTGTTTTGATTTAATTGGACAGGTAGGCAATATTGATAAAACGGATGATTTATTTGAAAAAGCGATTCAAAAGATTAAAGATAATGATGTTGATGAGATGGTCATGAACATCACAACCATGGTGATTGATGAAGCTCAGGATATGAGTGAAAAAGAATATGAACTGATTAAAGCTATGTCTGAACATAATGAAAAAATGCATTTTATTGCTGTGGGTGACGATGATCAAAATATCTATGAATTTAGAGGATCTGATTCAAAATATTTTGTGGAATTCATGAATGAGGGTTGTCATAAATATGAACTACTTACTAACTATCGCAGCAAATCCAATATCGTTGATTTTACACAGCAGTTTGCACATCATATTAAACAAAGATATAAAGAAGGGTTCATTGAATCTTACACCAAAGATGATGGCAAAATCGTTCTTGTGAAATATGATAGTGACTATTATTATGAATCTATTGTCAATGAGATCAAGGCATTAAATAACAAGACATCGATTGGGTTATTAACACATACGAATGAAGATGCTGAAATATTGACAAGTCTATTGATCAAAGAAGGCATTAATGCGAGACTCATTCAATCAAATAAAGGATTTAGATTAGACTCGCTTTATGAACTGGAATGGTTTATCAAGCAATTTGATGAAGATAACCCAGTGATTGTTCATGAAGTCTGGCAAACAAGTGTCGAAGCATTTAAAAATCAGTTTGGTACCATTACACTCTTTTCCAACTTGATGGAAATTATTAAGGAGTTTGAGGTTCTCTATCCAGATAAAAAGTTCTTAACGGATTTAAAAGAACATATTTCACAATCTAAGCTTGATGACTTATATCGGATGGATAAAAAACATGTCATTGTGTCAACCATCCATAAATCAAAAGGAAGAGAATTTGAAACAGTTATTTTAATGTTGAATAAACCCATCATTCAGGATCAAGATTATCGAGCTGTCTATGTTGCTTTAACGAGAGCAAAAGAAAATTTAATCATCCACACAAACATCAGAAACTTCGATAAGATTGAGTGCAGTCACTTAAGCAAATATATAGATGTTAAACAATATGACAAACCAGATGAATTAGTAGTTCAAATGACCCATGAAGACATTAATTTAGGGGGTTCTAAGTATTGCGTTCATTCTTTAAAGTCAGTCAATACAGATGATGATTTAGAAGTATATGAGGATGGATGTAAGTCCAATGGTAAACCAGTTCTTTACTTTTCTAAATCTATGAAAGCATCAGTAGAGGAGAAAAAGTTATTGGGTTATGATCCTATTGAAGGGAAAGTTACATATAAAGTGAGATGGTACGATAGGGATAATGATACTAACTATTGGGTTGTCTTACCAAAGATATTCTTTAAGAAAAGAATAGAAGATGAAGTCAGTGAATAATACTGATTATATGATTTCAATATTATGTACTGACAAAGAGGTATATCATGATTGCATACAATGAGACTTTGGATACATTTAGATCCCATATTCAGAACAATGTGATTGTTAGTAAAATACAAGAAAAGTTAGGATTTAAAGCGAGCGATTCATTAGAGCGTTCTTTTAGAAACTCTTTAGGTGAAATGTACAAAGTTTTAAATGCATCATCGATACCAGGAGATGCTCAGATCGGTATCGAATATAAAATACCCATCACGACTAAAAGAATAGATTTTATCATCACGGGTTCAGATGGATCTAATAACCATGTTGTGATTGTTGAACTTAAACAATGGGACAAAGTATCTAAAACCGACATGTCGAATGTTATTGATTTAGGTGGACAACCGCATACACATCCTTCATGGCAAGCATATTCTTATGCAGCGATTTTAGAGCACTTCAATGATGCTATTGAAAGAAATGATATAACTGTAACACCACTTGCATTTTTACATAATTATAAGATGAAGTATCTTGATCAAATTATTAGTCCTATATACGAAGATGCTATTAAACTAGCACCTGTCTTCATTGAAGATGATTACGATAAACTTAGAAAATTCATTGAAAAATATATTAAGTATCCATCAAAAAAGAACTTGCTTTTTGAGATTGAAAATGGCAAAATTAAACCTTCAAAAATGTTGGTTGATGCAATTGGTAATATGCTTAATCAAAATCCTGAGTTTATTTTAATTGATGAGCAGAAAATAGTATCAGAATACCTTTATCAAATTGCAACAAAAGGACAAAAAGATGATAAAAAACATGTAATTATTGTTGAAGGTGGCGCTGGAACAGGTAAAAGTGTTATTGCAATCGACTTGCTAGGTAAACTTGTAACAAAAAGAGCATTAACTACTTTTTATGTAGCTAAAAGTTCTTATGTTAAAGAGAACTATTTCAATAAATTAACCAAGGGAGTTCCAAATTATACCTTTTTGAGAACACTTTTTAAAGGTTCCGGAAATTTTATGGATTCACTGAATAATGAGTTTAACTGTCTTATTGTTGATGAAGCTCATCGATTAACTGAAAAGACTAAACGTGGGAATATATACTACGGAGTCAATCAGATTATGGAAATTATGAGAGCTGCTAAAGTATCTATATTCTTCATTGATCCAAAACAAAGTATTGATATTAAAGATTTTGGAACGATTGCAGAAATAACCAAGTGGGCTAACCAATTTAATGCTGAAATTCATCAAGGTGATACATTGAAATTAAAATCACAATTTCGCTGTAATGGCTCTGATGAGTATATGGCATGGGTGGATTCACTACTTTATAATGGAACATATCAAAAATCATCTACCAAAGTGGATTATGATATTCAAATTTTTGATGATATCAATGAAATGAAAAAAGCTATTCAAGATAAAAACACTAACAACAAAGCACGTATAATCTCTGGTGATGTTTTTCCTTGGATTAGTCGAAAAGATAAACAGTTAATTGATATCCATTTAGATGGATTCAGTGCACAATGGAATAAAACAAAAGCATTTGCTACAGATCCAAAATCAATAGATGAGGTTGGTTGTATACATACTACTCAAGGTATGGAGTTTGAATATATTGGATTGATTGTTGCTGATGACTTGATATACAGGAACAATAAAGTTGAAACAGATTATACCAAACATCCACAAAGTGCAAATGAATTTAGAAGACCTTATCAAAAGAGGATAAAAAGTGAAGATGTTTATATCATTGATCAATTGATACGTAATACATATAGGGTATTACTTTCAAGAGGTCAAAAGGGATGTTATATATACTGTATGGATAAAAAACTGAAATCCTTTTTAGAGTCTGAACTAATAAATTTAAACATTTCTAATCAGCCTTGAAGTGACAATATTATTATGGACAAGTAGAGGTGAATTATGCAGATCAATCTTGGAGCAAGCTTGTACTATCTTGATGAAAAATCATATAAAATATTCAGCGTTAAACTTACGTTAATTGATATATCTTTGCAAATTCTACATTTATATAGAGAATCACAGGGGACTACGTATCTAAGTTTTTTTAATAAAGTAGGTAAAAATGTGTTCGTTTCTAAAATAGATGCATATAACAAAAAGGAGTATGAAGTAATATTCTACACTTCGGCATACATTATAATTGATACCTCTTTGCAAAAAAAGAATATCGATTTGATTAATTCATGTAAAACTATAAACGACGTCATAATTTCTCGAAACATTAGACATTTATATCATTTTACAAATATTAGGAACCTTGAATCAATTTTAGAATATAATCTTTTGCCAATCAATGAGCTTAAAAATAGGAACATTGTGTTTGAATATAATGATCCAAGTCGATTAGACGGTTTTAAAAATAGAAATTCATTTTCCTTAAGCTTTCCTAATGATCATTTCTTAACCAGGCTTATGCTTGATCATCCCGAGAGAACATATATCATATTGGAATTCGATGTCCAAATACTTAATTTTTTGGTGGAAGCTCCGTATTTTTGCAAGCATAATGCTGCCAGATCAGATATTACTCCAGCATCGTGTACAGGTGTAACTTCATTTAGTGATATGTTTCCAAACGAGTTTTATTTTAAAAACCCACAAAGCATGGATCATCATGGTAAAATGCCGATTTTAAGGAAACGATCCCCTGAACTACCCCTTTGTTATCCTTCTGATTCTCAAGCTGAGATATTGATAAAAGGCGAAATAAATAGTGTTTATATTAGTAGGATTATATTTAAGGATGAGATTGATCAGCACTTTAAGAATATATGTATTCGATTTGGGAAGCGATGTATAATAGATAATCGATATTATAAACACAGGGAAGAAGTTTATGAGGACATAATCAATGGCTAAAAAAAAGTATTTTTTAGTAGGTAATCAATCAAAAATATATTATGAACATGAATGCGAATTTGAGTACTTCAATGGATTTGCATTAACACAAAAACATAAATCTATTGATTCTTTTCATCATACTATCAATGAAAATAATAATTTCAACATTCTTGAAATATCTTCTAAATCACAATCTGCTATCGGTAGATCTTTAAGTGCTTTTAATCTCAAATATAAATTGAATGAAATGATGTATCCCGTTGAATGTGTATATCAATCATCAAAAGTTTTCGAGTATGGTGGACCGTATAAAGATCTTTTGTTTATGTCACCCCTATTAACAAAAAAAGATTCTAGACTAAGAGAAAGTGGGCGTCTATTGAAATTTGATCTAAACAATAAGGACTACAGTTCAGAACCTAAAACACTTTTTTATGATTGGTTGTATTGTAATGCGGTTTATCAAAATAAGGAGTTATCATTGGAAATTATAAAGTATGATTGTTTTACAGATATTGAGTTTAATCACATGAAATCAATAAATTGTCAAGCAAGATCAGCTGCTATATATGTTGGTCTATGCAAAAAAGGACTGATTGATCAAGCTCTAAGTGATATCAATATATTTAAATTGCTAGTATATCCTAAAGGACAAAATCTCTATCAAATAACTGCAGATTTTTAAATCATATTATCCTGACGTCTAATAGATTAAATGTTTTATGGAGAGCCTATCCAACTTGATTTAGGCAAGGAAATTTGGTATAATATTATTATAATAATATTATAAAGGAGAAATTAATGCTTGATTTCAAAACGGTTTACGGAGCTAGAATTAATAAAAAAATACGTGTATATTTCTTAGCGGATTCGAGTGAACATGATGAAATGATGTGTTGTATCTTCAAAAAAAGAATGTATTTATATTATTTTAGAGAAAGGCGAGACTCAAATCAAAAACTCTATGAAGGATTTGTCGAAAGTTTAGCACTATTTAATAAGCAAAACAAACGTAATGCACTCAAGAAAATGATAACCAACCACATGATCAAGGAAGATTATTCGGATCTTAGGGATATAGTTGATAATCTATCTGATGAATTTATTGCAGATGTATCAATTAATTAGGTGAACCATATGAATCTTAATCAGTTGATTTATGATATTATTCTAACCTACTATGTTCGCGGAATGAGAGCTTATGACACATCAATAGCAACCAATATTAGAGGTTCAATTGGTAATGTATCAAAACACTTCAAAGATTATTATTATTTTGGTAAAGATAAAGATATTGGTTATAGTGCTATCAGAAGACGACTAGAATACTTGGTGAAGTTAGAACATATTGAAGAGAAGGAGTATAATTCTAGAAAGTATTACGAACCAAAAGACAAAGAAAAAGCTTTTAAGAGGTATCTCTATATAAAAGCTAAAAATGAAGAGCTAAAGAAAATTGATTTTTAGATTTAAAAAATGGTAAAGAGACATCAAGGGTAAACAGAGTTTTTCAATCTATTTACCCTTTTATTTTAAAAATTTATGAGGAGGATAACAATGGCTTCAAAAGCATCAATTAGGGACTTAACGCTATCTAGCATTGTTATAGAAGATGTTTTTTTGCATGGTATGACTAATTTAGTAAAAGTAACAATTGCAAAAAAGGTCAAAACACTACCTACAGGTGCATTTCACAATCGAAAAAAATTAAAGAAAGTTTTTTTTGATCCTCTGATAAGCATAACCAAAATCCCCGAATGTTGTTTTTTAAACTGTGAGCATTTAGAGGTATGTGGTATACCTGAATCAGTAATTAGTATTGACGAAAGAGCATTCAAGGGATGTAAAAATTTAAAGCAAATTGAAATTCCAAAAGGAACGAAATATGTAGATCCTACCGCATTTGATGGTTGGACTAAAGAACAAAGAATATATCATTATAGTCAATTTGTTCTTTCGGATAAATGCCAAGCAACACTCATTGATATAAGCGATATCGAAGAAACTCATCAAAGGGTAGTAACACATGAGAGCGATTTATCGATAAAAAAATACATCGTAACGGTTAAGGGAGGGCATGTTGGAAAAACACATTATATTCCTTTGAAATTTCCGATACAAGCAACATCTAAAAAAGAAGCAGCACTCATCGCTAGACAAATACCCAGAGTTAAGCATCATCACAAAGATGCAGTTTTAGATGTGATTGCAGTTACCGAAGAAATGTTTCAACAACAACTTATGGAGAATGACCAAGATCCATTCCTGAAAATCAAAAGTAAGCATCAACAAAGGGAAATCGATGACTTGGTGAATAAACGTATAGTTCCCGAGACTAAAACTAGTAGCCAACACAAGAAAGCAAAGTAGATTTTGATCCCAATTGGTTGATCAATTTATAAGAAAGAGAATTCATTTTTTGAAGTAATAAATATTTATCGCGATGTGTGAATTTTCTACATTAACAAGATTTGAATAAATTAAAGTTGTGATGTTCCGTTTTGTATCATTTCAGAACGCAATTGGAACATCATCTTTTTTTTGTTGACATAAATGTTATATTTGGATCACAGAAAGGCGTTATCACAACGATAATGATAGGTAATTAAGATGGACAAATATTTCAAAGTTATAGCTAAATGTGGTCATGTGAAGAAATTGCATTTTATTGAAAAGGATTTTGCAGTTAAGGCAGAGTCAGCATCTTAAGCCTCTCAAATTGTAAAAAAACTACCTAGAGTAAAAAAGCAACTAAAGTACAGCATTACGAGTTGTCAAGAGATAAGTATTGATGAATATATAATAATAAAGAAAAACATGAAAGAAGATGGATACTTCAAGGCACATAATCATCGAGAACAACTTCGTTATGATCCTAGCATTATCAATTATATTCAGCCAATCGAAAGAAAAACAAATTTAAACAAAAATAAACATGAAAAGAGAATTTTAATTGAAAGAATTCAAATGAGAGATCTTTACAAATTTATAATCTCTGAAAATTCGATCCATCGTTCTGTAGTAAAAATATAACAAAAATAATGAAATGATTGATGTAAGGCAGTGAAAGTGCTATGATTGATTACAAAGAACACGATAAAAAATATGGGAGGGAAATACTATGTCAATAAGTGTTACACAAGTTATTGCTGATAATATTAAAAAGCAAAGAAATGAAAAGAAGTGGTCTCAAGATGATTTAGCAGCTAAACTTCAAATTGCAAGACCAACAATATCCAAATGGGAGAATGCATTATCAGAACCATCATCGTCTCAATTAGCTGAAATAGCGAAGATTTTTGGAGTGTCAACAGATTTGATGATTGGAAATTCAGCAAAAAAACCCGAGAAAATCATGATAGTTGATACTTCAGTATTAATGAAAAAACCCGTATTGATTAATGAATTGGATGATATTGTTGATGAAATTATAATTCCAGATATTGTTTATAAGGAACTCAATTTTCAGAAAGATAAAAACACTAGAGGTTCTCAGAAGCAAAAAGCTTGGCTAGCTATGGCAAACATACAAAATCAACTCGAAAAACCTTTAACAAAAGTAAAGATGATTGAAACTCAATATAAGCATGATTTAAATAATGACGAAAAAATTGCAACAGTCGCTAAAGAAAGAGCTAATCAGTCGCTGCTTGATAAGATTTATGTTTACACAGATGATATTTATTTCAGCTCACTATTTGAGAATTATGCTAATGTCAAAGTTGTTACGCCTAAGACTTTTGAAGATGTCTTTCCAACAAATAATGAAGCTGATCCTCTATTGATGCAAGAACTTTTTTCAGCAGTTAAGTTAAATAATGCAGATGCTGTAAAGCGCATAGATGAAACCAGAGTCGATATTAATAAATTAGATTCTGAAACAGGTTTTACCCCACTTATTCTAGCAATTAGAAACAAAAATATCAAAATGATAAATTGCTTGATGGAAAAGTTTCCAAATCTTAATTTAGAAACCAAAGACAAAAATAGATATATTTTCACCCCATTACTAAATGCGTGTCAAATGCAAAACTTGGAGGTAATTAAAATTCTAGTTGAAGCTGGCGCAGACGTAAACATGGCTGGATCAGGTACAAATCACGGGAACACACCCCTTATGGTTTGTGCATGGGAAGGATTCATTGATGGAGTCAAGTATCTTATGGAACAAGATGTTAGTTATAATCAGCAGGACAATAATGGGTATACAGCATTACACAAAGCATGTATTAAAAACAAGTATGCGATTATCAAGTTACTAATCCCAGTAACAGATCTAAAAATTCGTGATCATAAACATAGATTAGCAATTGAATGCATTGATCCCAATAACTCTAACAGCAAATCTCTTTATGATTTGTTTATAAAATTAGGTAAAAATAATGAATGATCTCAATATTAAATTCATTTCAGTTGACTATCAATATGAATTTGCGCATCCACAAGGTAGATTTTATAATTTAGGTCACAGTGTTGAATTCATTAATAGCGGATTGATTCCATTTTTAGAAGAGCATCACATTGCTGTCAATGAGATTATATCTGATTACCGGTTACCTAGACATTCTACATCTGGGGGTTCTTGTGATCCCAATACTGAAGGCTATATAAGTCTTTTACCGGATATTATAAGAAATAAGGATACTTGGATTAAAGCAATGCATAATCCAACATGGGTTAGAATTAATGGAGGTATTAAAAATTCGATAACTGATTTTCCCTATCCTAATCCAGAAGGATTTTGTAAATGGTTAAAAAAAAATATTGGTGAACCATCAGAAGACCTTAAAGTAATCATTTTTGGATTGACCATGGAAGTATGCGTATTTGAGGTTGTTAAAGAACTATACTTTAGAGGTTATAAAACCATGGTTCTTTATGAAGCAACTGATCCTATGAACGAAAGACTAGATTTAAAGGATATCATAGCGACACGTTCTCAATTATCGATGTATACGAAAGTAATCTTCTTTAACGACTTGATTAAAATAATGAGTGTATAACGAAAGGAAAAGTACATGGTTAATCTTAGCAACGTCATGAGTTTTATGTTTGCAATCGCTTTTGTTGTAATAAATGGAATTACTCAAATTATATATGCTCAAAGTCTAGGATATAAATTAAAGCCAACAAGTTTTGCCTATTTTATTGGTGCTATAGGGAATATTTTCACTGGAAATGTTGTTCCAATCTCTGCTCAGGCAGAAACGTTAACAATGAGTGGGTTAATTAAAAACATGAACATACGTGTTGCTTCATTATTGATAGCTGCATTTGTTGGAATATCACTTGGTATTTTTGGACTGGTATCAACCTTTGTCGATTTTGCTGGTCCCAGTATTCTTTATGGCATGATGGCTGGGGTTGGATTGCTGCTATCAGAAACAGCGTTTATTATGCTCAAAAAAAGAAAAAGGGTAGGAATATTATCTATTGCTACTGCTTTAGTAATTTGGATACTGACAAGAAATCTCGTTATGACAATTGCAGCTTCTGTTGCAATTTCCACTCTAGACTTTGTATTTATTCAAAAACAGAATACTTTTCTTGACAAATGTGAAGAAAAAGAGGAATCCCAATTTATATTTGTAAAACCAATATTTAGCTTGAGTGCATTATTAGGTGGACTAAGCATCATTTGTTTGAATATTGGTTCAAACATTAGTTTTGGATCAATCACTAGCAATATTGCTGGGAAAACACCAAATTTTGATGAGATAACTATCATCAATAGTTTAGCTGATATTCCCTCTGTCTTATTTGGAGGGATGCCATTAGAGACAATTGTTTCAGGGACAGCAGCAACTCAATGGCCAGTTTTAGCTGGTATAGTGATGATGACTATAACGGGCATAATTATATATTTTGGCTTTATTAATAAAATTGGAAAATATGTGCCAGCAGAATCAATTTCAGGTTTTTTATTTGTTATTGGATTTGCAATCACTTTACTTCCTAACTTGCGATATGTATCAAACCTCGAAGATTCAACAGATGGCTTTGTTGCAGCTTCTATTACAATACTCACTAAAAATGCATTTTTAGGTATTTTAGCAGGAATATTAGTTAGATTAATAAAGACTCTATGGGGGATTAGTTTATGAATGAAGTTATGGAAATAAAGATCAATGATTCTTTAACCCTTGAATTACCATTAATAAAAACAAATAAGTTTTCATACTATTCATTTAATATGTTAGGAATGTCTAAATGGAATAGAATAATTGGTATTCATTTGTATGAGTTAATAAAAAGAAGAAAACCAAACATCAAAATTGATGCCATTGTAACTGTCGAGTCCAAAGCTATAGGATTAGCACAAGTAATTTCTGAGTTATATGGAATTGATCAATATATAATTTTTAGAAAGAGTAAAAAATCATACATGATTAATCCTATCGAGTATAAATCGACAACCATCATATCAGGTGAATGTTCCTATTGGATTGATAGTAATGAACTCGAATCACTTGCAAATAAAAATATATTATTTCTGGATGATGTTATATCTACAGGAGGGACACTTAATGGAGTTCTTAAAGCTTTGAGTATTTTGAAACTAAAGCCCGTACTTATAGCTTGTGTTTTTACTGAAAAATATGATTGGCAAATATTTGATGATATTGAAGTGATATCATGTGGCCATTTACCTATTATTACTGGAGAATTTAACCATGATAGATAGATGCTGTATCTCAATTAATGCAGTTTGCAATCTTGATTGTCCTTATTGCCATTTTGGAAGTAAAAAGAATAACACTCAATCAAGTCAGTTGACTTTTAGCCAGTCTGAATTAGAAGATATTATTAGAAATATTGAATTATACATTGAGAAGAATAAACATCATATCTTTAAAATTGGAATTGTTGGCTCTGGTGAGCCTATGATTTCTTTTGAAGCTATTCGATTTATTGTTGAACGTGTTTCAAATAGTGACTATTCAAATGTTTTTAAACTTTATACCATAACGAATGGAACAATTATGTCGAATGAACAACTTGACTTCTTTTATAAACACAGAAACATTATTGATGTGAATTTTTCACTTGATGGTTATGAAGAATTACATAACGAGTTTAGAAGTGATTTCACAGCAACATTCTCTAACATTATTAAGTATGAAAACATATTTGGTGAAAAGCCAATTATCAATGCAGTTGTTACAAAAAAATCTCTAAATAATGAATTAAAATTGCTTTCATTTTTCAAAGACAGTGGATTTAATCGGGTAAATTTTTCTATGGTATTTGGAGTAGAAGAAACAAATATTGGCATATCACTAAAGGAGTATGAAGATTTTTTGATAAAAGCTTCTGAATTCGGTATATCCAGTAGACAAAATATGACTCATGAAAAAAAATATGATTGTACAAAATATGGTCGTTTATGTGGTGTTGGGAGAAATAATGTTTTTATTACAAAAGCAGGCATATATCCATGTGCTAGATTTATGGGAAATTTTACTTACATGATTGGTGATTATAATTCAACATTTTTCGAAATCGAGAGAAACAATGCACGCTTTATACCAGCCGATGATGGAAAATGTTTTTACGAGACTCAAGGGGTACACAGATAATATGAAAATAGCGTTGTATGGAATTTCAAGAGTGGGTAAAGATACTCTCATAAATAAACTTATAACTGCATTCCCTCAAAATTTAACTCATGTAAAAGGATCATCTACTCTAAAAATATTATCAAAAAAGATTTTCAACCAAGATATAGATTCTATTGCAGAAGAAGACTTGAATTATTTGCGTATTAAGTTTGTTGAATATTTAAATAGTATCGATAATCTAGAAACTAATATCATTGTTGACGGCCATTTTTCATTTCCTAATAAAACCGGGGAGTATAATGTCGTTTTCACACAGAGTGATTTACTATGCTATGACTTATTTATTTACTATAAAAGAGACTCAAAGGTAATTATGCAAAATGCAAGAGTTGATATTAACCATAAATATTATCATTTTTTAGAAGAAGAAAATAGCATTAATGCATGGGTTGATTTTGAAATATCATCCTTAAAGGAAATATGTGAGCTAAATAATAAGCAGTTTATCGTAATTGATGATGATTTTCATACGATTCAGAAATTTTTCTCAGAAATTATTTACGATACCCAAAGAATTTTACAAAATAGTATTTCATATCGTATCTCAACAGAGATTATGAAACGTGCAAAAGATAAAAAAACGATAATTTTAACTGATTGTGATAAAACCATAAGTATTACAGATCCAACGCTTTCTGTTATTGAAAAGATTGGTGTTGAAACGAGTTTTTTAAAAGCAATTTTCAAAGGTGACTACTACACAATATATCAATTTTTTAAAATGAATGAATTTATAGACCAGGATAAGTATGCTACCCAGATATTGGAAGTGTCACATCTGACACGGTTAAACAATCCATTAGTTGAAGAACTTATAAAACACAGAGATCAAGCATTTGTTGTGGGTGTTACAACAGGCTTAGCATCTCTGTGGAGTAATATTAATAAAAAAACAAATATTTTTGATATACTTATTGGTTTCTCTGGATATAATGATCAAAGTGTTTTTAATACTTTAGTAACACCGCAGATAAAAGGTGATATTATGAAAAATCTAGTTGATAATAATTATCATACCATTGCTATTGGCGACTCTATCATTGATTCAAAAATGATTGAAATAGCACATCAAGCATATATAGTTTGTAGTAGTAATATAGATTTGCGTTTGCAACAATTTTTGAAATTTAATTCTCACATACAACCTAAACAATTTGAATTTAACAGTCAGAAGTATGATGATTTGGAAGAGGTAAATACAATATGGTTAAAGAACTTGAAATAGATACAACAAGATTAAAGAAGTTAGTTGATCAAACTTTAAGCGCTTCGCAAGTTTCTGGCAAATCTTTAAGGCTGGCTCATTATAATTTAGGCATTGAATTGAGTAGATTGATTAGCCAACATGAATTAAAAGAAAAATCAGAATTAAATGTTTTGGTTAAAATGAGGTCTGGTTTATGTTTGGGTTTAGGTATTGCTGATGGATTAGAACATATTGGACATATTGTGCATTTAGTTTTTGAAATAGATCAAATTTTGAAAATGAATCACAATAAAAAAATCAAAACAATAATTGTAGATGGTGTCATAAATACCGGAAATACCATACTGAAAGATATTCGATTATTAAATGGGTATGACATTATTGTTGCTACAAATGTCATATCAAAAAGATCTATTGATCTATTTGAATCTAACGTTGTTTATGCCACAAGAATTTCAGAACATTTTTACGTTGGATCTAATGTCAAAACTATCGATAATAACAAAGGTCCGGATACTAGTGAGAGATTGTTTAATAACGATTTTTTTAATTGATACTTATGTAATAATTCGATTTTTTTAATAAAATACTATCTACATCAACATTATTCTACTTACAACCCGATATTGACTAAATTAAGCTCAAAGAATATAATCAAGATATCAATTTTAACCTCGATTTATTGAATAAATAGATATTTTTTGCGAGATAATCTAATAGTCGGATATTAATTTTATGTAAAATACAATGAGAATAGCATAATGCGCATTTATAAATTGGACTCCATTTTCATTGTAGTGAATGAAATGGAGTCTATTCTTTAATAGAAAGGAGGAAAGAAGATGCCAAAAGATGGAGGAGTAAGTAGTCATACTCATACACAAGAGCAACTTGATCACTATGCAAATCAACATAACCCAAACAACGATGCTTATCAAGCAGATCTCGATAATCACGCCGATCAATTGAATCCAAACAACGATAAGTATCAAGAAAAAGATAAAGAATAGCTTTTGTTATTCTATTTTTTACATAGCGTAAAATATTTTGTGTAAATGAAAACTGATAGAATTTAAAAAGGTATCTCACTTTAGTATAATAGAGTTGTCCAAAAACCACTATACATAAGGAGATACCTCATGAATGATTTTACAACAGAACTCGTAAAAACGCTACTTAAAGTCAAAGATATCATAAAATTTTTTAGACAACTAGTCGAAAGCGCTGTGAATCAACTGCTTCTATATGAACTCATAGAATTTCTCGACTACAATAAATACAATCATAAGGATTCAATTTAGGAAATAGCCGAAATGGCTATTATGAGCATACTTTGAATGCTGAATGTAGAAATCTTATGCTAAAGATTCCAAGAGATCGAAACGATGAGTTTGAGAACCGGACTTAACCATTAAGACACACTTAAGAATGAGAAACTGAGTTGTTGTCTTTATCAATACATGGGATAAAAGGTATCGTAAAGTCACTACCATATAGAAGAATCATCCATCTTTATTCACCTTTTGTCTTTCTCTAAATAAATTTACTATATAAATTTAATCCATTGTCGAACAAATCGGGATATGATATGATTGCGAAATAGAGACATAAGGTGTAGTTCAGATAGATAATCGCCATTTTACTGGCGATTTTCTCATTTAATAGAACTCACTTAATTAATTTATTTCACATCTGTGCCCATTAGTTCACTCATAGTCATTTTCTTGTATCATGTCTCATTTAAATCTATGCTATCCCACTTTAAATCCTGTAAGCCACTCCATCGTTTTTAATCTATAGAGAGTTATGATATGAATAAATACGATGATTGAAACTGTAATGATAACAGGAAGGATCGTATTTGAATCCATAAGTGTTCTAAATTGATTTGCTTCTGCAGTGAGACCGGAAGGTAAGTATGTGTTAATTTTCAATAAACTTCCAACGATTGAAATGACATATACCGTACCTATTGTCATTAAACCGGTCGCAATTGGTTTTTTGATGAATGTTCCATATGCTAAGATAAGTGATAAAACAAAGATCATAAAAAGTCCATCCAATAAGGCAGATTTGATGACTGCGAGAAAATTGATATCATATCCAAAGATTAAACCTGAATAACCATAAGTTACAAGCATTGATGTGATTGCTGTCATTGAGAGAATCAAACCAAAGACAATCAGTTTTGAGAATAAGATTGATTCAAATTTTCTACCACTACACATGGGTAGAATAAGTGTGTTATCGTTAATCTCTGCTGCCATCAAACCGGATAGAGTTAAGCTGATCACGATGATACCAACTTCAAACATGTTACTCATATAAGTTGTCATTGAACCATTTTGTGAAATATCTATCATCAGTGCAATATCACTTTCTGACATTCCCGGAAATTGACTTTTCAAAAGAAGAGGTAGTAGTACTTTAATCATTATAGGTACTGAGAGTGCAAAGAAGAAATAGGTAACTGCTATAATGAGGATTTTACTGTTTCTGATCCCATAAAGGAATTCTTTTTTTATCATGCCATTCATTTTCCGTTCACCTCTTTAATAAATAAATCTTCGAGTGTGTTTTTTCTTAATTGTATACATGTAATTTGGATATCTAATAAAGTGATTGCTCTCATGATCTCTTTGACGTCTTTCCTATCATCGATAAAGATAGATAACTTATTTCGAAATGCCTCAATGTTAAATACACCTTTCATCTTTGAGATACGCTCATAGAAAATACTGGGTAAGTTATCTTCATATTCTACATCAATAATCGGTTTGTTATGATCGTTCATGAGTTCAGATAATTGTTTTTCAATGATAAGTTTCCCATCATGTATCAGCCCAATTCGATCACAAATCCTTTCAACATCGCTTAAAATATGAGTTGATAAAATGATGGTTTTACCTTTATTTTTTAAATCAATGATCAAGGATAAGAGATCAGATCTTCCTTCAGGATCAAGAGCTGAAGTTGGTTCATCTAAAATCAAGAGTTCAGGATCATGAATTAATGCACATGCCATACCGAGTCTTTGTTTCATCCCTCTAGAAAACCCACCAACACGTCGGTTTTTAGCTTTACCTAACCCAACCCATTCTAATAAACTGATGATGTTTTCCCTTTTTTCTTTTTTGGTTGATTGCCCGGTTAAGAATTCAAGCGTTTCATAAGCGGTCAACCATCCTTGAAAACTAGGGTTTTCTGGCAAGTATCCAATCTTGAGTTCACTTGGATGTGTTATCTTTTTAACATCTTTTTGATGTATTATGCAAGTCCCATGGTCTGGTTTAGATAAACCCGCCATTATATTCATCGTTGTTGATTTACCAGCCCCATTCCTTCCAATAAATCCATATATTTCACCTTGCTTAACCGTGAGGTTTAAACCGTTAAGTGCTTTGATTGAACCAAAAGATTTTTCGAGGTTTCTTATTTCAATCATATTAAAGATCCTTTCTTTTTCCAACATTCAGATAAATGATTGATCCAAAAATATTGATGAAGAATACAATCAAAATCCATGTTGCTTGATTTAAGTTTTTTGTTCCTTTTTTTAGAATATCAATCGTACAGTAAATTGAAAGTCCATACTGGATAATAATTAAAGGTAATGCTAATAAAATAAGTTCTCTTGTAATAGTAAAGGCTGTCATCTTTATATCCTCCCATTCATACAGTGACATTATATAGAAAAAAAAGTCACATAATAAGTGACTTGAGTCATGTAAAAGGTCATATGATGTTATAAACCCAATTTTTTGAAGTATAAGATCGCATTTGTGCGATCAAGGCAATCTATTTTTGAATAGATCTGGCTTAAATAGTTTTTAACTGTACCTACGGTTAGATAGAGTGTGTCTGCGATTTCAGTATTTGATTTTCCTAGGACAAGAAGATTGATGATATCGATTTCTCTTTTGGAGAAATCAGATAAATCAATGTGTTTTTTTTCTTCATAGGAAAGATTGGATATGATTTTTAATGCAATGTTTCCGGGTAAGATAATATTATCTGAAATTGAATCCTTAATCGCTTCATAGAGTTTTTCACTACGAATATCTTTTAAGAGATATCCTGAAGCACCGTAACGCATGGCTTCGATAATATAAGCATCATCATCGAAAGTTGTAAGGATAATGATTTTGATCTCAGGATTTTCTTTTTTTATGCATTTTGTAGCCTCAACACCGTTTAATAAGGGCATACGTATATCCATAAGGATGACATCAGGTTTTAATGAACTCGCAAACTTACATGCTTTTTCACCATTTTCAATTAAACCGATAACGTCAATGTCCGCTTTTGCTTCAAGCAGTGATTTTAATCCATCTCTAATGATCGTTTGATCATCAACAATCATAACTTTGATTTTTTCCATCATGAAAGACCTCCTATTGGAAATTTGAAGTAGATGGTGAATCCTAATTCGTTTGAAGAAGACACTTTCATAATGCCACCTAAAGATTTTATACTCTTGTCCATATGGGTTAATCCATACCCATATGTTATTTCGGGATTTGAGTTTCCATTGTTTGATAAGGTGATTTCAAGATAGTTTTTTATTTTTGATACAAGGATATGTATTTCTGTAGGGTTACTGTGTTTGATCGAATTTGTTAGAAATTCTTTTATCGCAGATAAAATGATTCTTTGTTGTATAGGGATGATCATGATATTTTCATCCATATCAAGAAAAACTTTATAGTTCGTATTTTTTTCGAAGTCTTCGATAATACGTTGAATGTTGATTTTTAAATCTTTATCTAAGTCGATATCAACACCTTTAACCAGTGTTCGAATTTGATTTAATCCTAAACGTACATGTTCTTTAGCTAATTCCAGTTTGTCTTTTATATCTGGATCTGTTTGGTTTAATAAAGCGTTAATGGATTCTAGTTGAATGATCGCTGTTGTGAGTGTATGACCAACATGATCATGAATTTCAGATGCGACTCTTCCACGTTCTTCTTTGATCGTCATTTCTTCAATTTGTTGTGATTGCTCTTCGAGTTTTTTGACGAGATTTTTTAAGGTTCTACTCTGTATGGTTTGTTTTTTTAAGGTGGTAAATGTTAGATAGACCAATACCGTAATTAAAGTATTCGTATAGACAAAAGCAATAGATTCATCTGATGTCAGAACTGGGAATAACATGTTTACTTTATAGATGGAAAAACCGATATAAAGTGGCACTATTATACAAAGTAAGACAATGTGTGATTTCAACGGTACAGCATTAATTATAGACACGATAATAATCAGTGTAAGCAGATGAAGTGGTGATGATGCTGTAAAATATTCAAGCAATAAGATAAGTGCAAATAAAGAAAATGAAATAACATAGGTTAACCATTCGGTTTTATAAATCAATGTGAGTTCATTTAAGATCAACCCTAAATAAACCAAAGCGCCAATCCATATAACGAGTGATTCGTTTTGAAATTGATTGGGGATGATCAATAATTGTAGGCTAAAAATCTGGAATGCTAAAAAGACTAGCATTAAAACACCACGTCTAAAATGAGGGCTTAATGTATGTGGATATGATTTGGTATCTTTACTGTTTATGTAGAATAAGTAAATCGCAATCGCACTAAAACTGAATAAAAGAACGAGGATAATTAATAGAATTCTTATGTTTTCTTTCACATCTTTTTGTCCCCATATATGCTTGATCATATAGAACTGCATGTATAATTGAAAAAGAGCTCCTGGTAATAAGATGGGAAGAATTTTTACGATTTCCATGTATCGGTGGTTTTCCTTTCAAACGCGTTTATTTAATAACATCATAGAAGAAAAAAGGTTTTTTGTCAATGATAGCTTAAGTACAAAAAGCTCATAAGTCAGGTGTTGAAAATGCGTTATTATTAAAAAAAACATAAAAGTAAAATATAATTTTTAACTTGAAATTTGAAACCATAATAAAGTCATATCCCTAAAATTTGATTAAATTAAATCAACAGTTTTGCAATATATCATCGAAATGAATGAATTTGAAAAGTCTTTATTATATTAGGATGGGACCTAAATTTCTTTATGTTGAACAATAACCGTGGTATAATATCGTTAATTATAAGATGACTAAATAAATTAGAAATAAACTTCCTTAGTGTTATCACATGAAAAAAAGTAATGTTTGTTTTCGAAATGAACCTGTAGAAACAATAAAAAGTTTTTAAATTCGTTTATATCACTGTAAGAGAACAAGAAGTTTGGTCTACGCATAATCTTATATGACTGTATCCATGTCGAAAATGGTTTACAAAGGTGAGTTAACTGATTTTTATCTCAACATGATTTTTCATTGGTCACATATCCATGATAAAAAATAAAAGAAAGATAATTGATGTATAGATGAGGGAAATCTATGAACCTAAAAACAACGATCGAATCACATGAATACCATTCATTTTTAAAAAGTTTGTTATACCACTTAGTACCGGGTATTCCGATTGTCACATTTTATCTTTTAGTAGCACCTTTATTACTTCAAAAAGGTCTACCAGCTGCATTTACGTTAAGCATCGCTGTTCCAATCGTATTAATACCAACACAATTGCTCATCCTTTATTTTCATGGATACAAAAAAAATCATAAATTATCAATACGAGGTGTTCTTTTTTATCAAGACAAGGCACACATTAAAGACTATGTGATCTATGGTTTATTTATCGCGATATGGTCTGCTATTGTTTTTGCACTTTTACAAAAACCAATAGCCCTTTTTATAAAAGAACATGTTGTAGCTTTTCTTCCGGATTGGATGCTTAACGATGCATTTGAAGGAAGTCGTCCTATTCTAATCACTACCATCATCTTGATTATGATTTTTGGTAGCATTCTTGGTCCTGTTGTAGAAGAGTTTTATTTTAGAGGTTTTCTTCTTCCTAGGATCAAAGGAAGTGACACAAAGAAAGTGATTGTGAATTCATTTTTATTTGCACTTTATCACTTTTGGTCGCCTTGGGATTTTATTGTTCGTAGCATTGCAGTTCTACCCGTAGCCTATACTGCAGTAAAAAAAAGAAATATCTACATAGGTATGTGTGCGCATAGTTTATTAAATGTTTTATCGAGCATTTTTTTGTTTACATTACTCTAATGTATAGAACCAGTAGATCGTGGTGCTTAATATATTTTCTGTGATATTTTTTTGATTTTTATGGCTATAACATGATAAATTGATCATTATTTAGAGGGAGAATTTGATGTTAAAATTTAAGTATTTATTTGAAAATTATGACTTAGCAAAAACATTTATTAATCGATATACACATGATCAAGAAACACTAGATGATACACTGTCTCATTTTAGGATTTCTGCAAACGCAATTTATCCTTTTTACGCTAACCAGAAACTACAGTTTTTAAGGTTATCTCCCGCATGTGAAAAACAACTCGTATGCATTCAAGCTGAACTTGAATTCCTTCATTATCTAAACAACAATCAATTTAGTGCATTAATTCCAGTTAAGTCACTAACAGGTGATTTCATTATCACCCAACAAACCATGTGGGGTGAATATCATGCTGTCGTATTTGAATCTGTAAATGGATATGCAATTGATGATTTACACCTTACTGATACTATTGTTGAATCATTTGGAAACACGTTAGGAAAACTTCACTTGTTATCGAGTCAGTTTAATCCAAATCTCAAAAGAAAAACACACACCGATGTGTTTGATTGGATTGAAAGTGTCTATAAGACACACAATGTTTCAGAGGAATTTATGCATCAATTGATGATGAATCGTTTAGAAATGCAGTCCATTCAGATGAATAAAGACAATTATGGTCTCATTCATTATGATTATGAAATTGATAATGTATTTTATGATGAAAAGACATTGAATTGTTCTGTGATAGATTTTGATGACTCAATGTATCATTTTTATGTGGTAGACATCATACAAGCGCTTGAATCTTTAAAAGAAATTGTGGATGAATCACATTGGGAGTACACGAAATCTTTATTTTTGAAGGCATATGAAAACACAGGAAGAAACGTCAGTGGCATAGATAGTTACTTTGATATTATGCGAAAATTTTGTCATTTGTATCAGTACGGTAGAATTATGAACTCAATCAGTGAACAAAGAGATGATGAACCCATTTGGATGACTGAGTTGAGAAAAAAACTGATCATCAAAATGCGTACTTTAGAAAAAAACATAACATCACATTGAGTTCTATGACAAAGCAAAAAACCCTATAGTTAGGGTCTTTTGATTAAAGAGTCTTTTTTTAGGATTCAGTCTATATTGAAAGTCATATTTTTAAATCTTATTTAGTTGATGAATTATAACACTGCATTAGATGTTTTGTTAATTTTCTTTTTCCAGATGATATGGATATAAATTAAACAAAGTGTTGCACATACGATCACCATTGAGAATCCAATAATAGCTTCTAATGGTATGGATAATTCTTCTTTAATATTTGTGTATAAAGCTCCCATAGGAGTCAGCAGTGGAAATAGAATGAAAATGTTTTTGGTAATACGGAAAATGATAGAGTACGTTAAGCCAACAATAAAGAGCATACCATATTCGGATCCTAACATTCCATAACCAACGTGATATAAAGTGTAGATGATAGTCGATAGGAGTATAGCTGGGATGATCCCGAAACTTTCTTCAAATCGGTTTTGAGCATATCCTCTAAAAAAGATGTTTTCAAAATATCCGACTGTGATAACCATAAAGATGAGTGGAAGAATAGATGTAAAAGATGGTAGTTCCACATTTCTAAGTGTTAGAAAATACTGAATAACTGTGAATACGAGACATAATCCGAGGCTGTAAACTAACTTTTTCTGATGTATTCCAATCTCTGATAGAGGACGTTTTTTTATTAAGGTATTGTAGATCGCAGGTGTTAATATTCCAAGAATCAAAACGCCAAGAACTCCAAATGTGATGAATTGAGCAGCTACGTGTTGTATTGTAATAATCTGAAATGAGAGATAAAACATCAACACAATAGCAAGATAATTCATAACAACAAACCACAATTCTTTTTTCGGTTCAAACTTAAATAGATTTTTATTTTTCAAGTGCTTATATCTAAATGTGAAGTTCAAAAACACATTTAGTTCCCCTTTTTCATTGATTTGTTGAACTTTTTTATGATTAATTAGTAGGCATATAATTAATGGATTATAGGAAATCTCATTAATTTTTTAAAAATTACTGTCATTATTTAGTATTTATGTAAAAAAAATGATTTGACTTCATTATAGCACTTCAGGTTTTTTTTGTACTAAAATTTCAAAAAAATAGGCATCAAGAGCTGATTTTTGACGTAGAGTACTGCCATAATAACGATTTTTAAAACAGATAAATGATCAGTTATATTCAGTTTATTGTCGATAATTAGATGGATGAATTTACATTTTCTTGAAAAATGATCCGTTAAATCCGTTCTTGTGTATCATTTCAATCAATGGTATGATTTAAATATGAAAATCGATAAGCAACACATGATAAGCGGTTTTAATCTGTAATTTTATCTCTTTGTTTAATAAAATTAAGTGATGTAAGTAGCTATTTCGTTGTTTTTTCTAACGCGCTATCATTTTAGATACATTAGTCTAAGACGCGTAGAGAAGAAGTTGTTATCGTATAGATGCGTAAATAAGTTTTAAATCATGCGTATGATTTTTATGTATTAAACACACAAATAAAATCACATGCTTCAAACATGAAGGTGAAATAAGATGATCAACAACAAAAGAGTACTAATAGGTGAAGGTAGAGTTGCCAAAGTATATTTGGAAGATGGATTTGCATATAAATGTTTTCAATCTACATACCCGGTAGATTGGATAAAATATGAAGTCAAAGTTCAAAATGAAATTGTAAATAAAACTAATTTACCCGTTATTTCTTATGAATATAATGAGGGATTGAATGAAATCAAAATGCCATATATTTGCGGTAAAGAATTGACACAACGCATTCTAGTTGATAAATACAAGAACGGTCTTGATGATCTAATCGCTTTACAAAAACAAATTTATGAATATGAGGATCTTGATTTACCTCATGCACACGATGTTTTTTTTAATAGGATAGAGAATGCTAAACTTGATCAAAAGACTAAACATATGGGTTTGGATGCATTAGCTTCTATTGAAAGAAAAAATACACTATGTCATCTAGATTTCCATTTCTCAAATATTATGTTTGATGGTAGTAAATACGTTATAATCGATTGGGTAAACGCAAAACTTGGAAACCCAATACTCGATATTGCAAGATCTTATGTCATCTTGCGACAATATGCATTTAGGTTATCTGATCAATATCTCAAACGTATGGCACAGGATTTAAATCTGGAAGTATCATTGTTTGATAAACCTATCAAACTGATGGCTATTTTACGTATGTTAGAATTACAAGATAATGAATTAGATCAAAGACTAAAAGAACTCATCTATACTTAGCTTATTAGGGAGATTGACTGTTCAATGATTTATGGAGGAAATGATGAGATGGTGGGGGTAATTAAGCATTGAAAACGAGTAAATCCATTCTTATTTATGTTTTATCGACTTGGATCATAAGTGCTCTTGTTTGGTTGATAGGCAGTTATTTCAATTCAAGTATACTGATCATTGTGGGCATAAGTGTACCATCTGTTTTAGCGCTTATTATGACTTTTAGAAAAGATAAACAAACGTTTTATGGATTATTGAAGTCGTTGTTTAACTTTAAAATCTCATTAAAGTCTTATCTTCTAATCTTTATGTACCTACCCATGATTGTTGTTATCTCTTACATCATTATGCGCTTATTGAATATCGAAACACCAGACGTCTCATACAAAATTTATGAAGTACCTCTTGTTTTTGTTGTTATTCTTTTTACGATGGGGCCACTTGGTGAAGAAATTGGATGGCGTGGTTATGTGTTACCCACGTTAACTGAGAAACATCACATTTTGAAAGCAAGTCTCATTCTGGGGCTAATTTGGTCAGTTTGGCACCTACCCTTGTTTTTTATGAGTCATAGTTTGCAATATGCATTTGTACAGTCATACGGATTTTTTGTTGCTTTTGCGGGTTATTTAACATATACAATGCTACTTTCAATATTTATGGGAATCATGTATGAAAAAACACATCATCATTTATGTGCACAAATATTGATACATACAATAGCTAACTTGACTATAGGTATCATGCCGATTGTTTTTAACATAAAAGGTGCTTTGATTCAATTAATCATCATGACATTATTTACCTTGATTTTAATTTATTTCCAAAAGATAGGTTCACATGCTACAGTGATTCAACACAACCATGTTGATATCAATGAGTAAATACCCCTTGAAAATCATTTTGAGCAAAAAAGGATGCTAATATCAAGATATGGAGCTAGACTCGATGTATAGAGATTTTAATGTCTTTATTTGTATATTCAATGGGAATAGAAAAATCGGATACACAGATACTCGCTATGAATGCGACCGTTGATGAGTCAATTACATAAAAATGAATAGTATTGAGTTGAGTTGATTAAGATAATTTTTTTTGTTAATGGTATGTAAAATCCTTTAAAACGTTTTCATTTCAAACCCTTATAACTTTACTTTCAAAGTAACCTTCTATCATATATAATGACAGTGCTGAACACACTAACATTTACATATATATAGGAGGTTTTTTATGTCTTACTGGAGAGGGTTTAAAGAAGGTTCATGGATGAAGGAAATCAATGTTCGTGATTTCATGAATCAAAACTATACAGAGTACTTAGGTACATCATCATTTTTAACGGGTTCAACTGAAAGTAGTCTTGTTTTAAACAAACGCATTTTTGATTTACTTGAAGAAGAAAAACAAAAGGGCGGTGTCATCGAACTTGATACCGATGTGGTTGCATCCATCACTAGCCACAATGCAGGCTACATCAATAAGTCTTTAGAAAAGATTGTAGGTTTACAAACAGATAAACCTTTTAAACGTGCTTTCCATCCTTATGGAGGCATACAGGTTGCAACAAAAGCTGCAGAAGCTTATGGATACCACATCAGTGACAATCTTAAGCATGTGTTTACGGAATACCGTAAAACACATAACCAAGGTGTCTTTGATGTCTATAACGGAGATATTCGTAAAGCAAGACGTTCTGCTATTATTACTGGACTTCCTGATGGATATGGTAGAGGTCGAATTATTGGAGATTACAGAAGAGTTGCTTTATATGGTGTTGACTTCTTAATTGAACAAAAGAAGTTAGAAAAAACCAGATATAGCTATCCCATGAATGAAAGAAACATTCGTTTAAGAGAAGAAATTCAAGAACAGATCAATGCTTTAACTGATCTTAAAACATTAGGAACAATCTATGGTTTTGATTTATCAAGACCAGCAGCTAACGCTACTGAAGCTATTCAATGGTTATATTTAGGTTACTTAGCTGCAGTTAAAGAACAAAATGGAGCTGCTATGAGTTTAGGTAGAACAGCTACATTCTTAGATATCTATATTGAAAGAGATTTAGCTGAAGGCATTTTAACTGAATTAGAAGCACAAGAACTGATTGACCATTTCATTATGAAACTTCGTATGGTTCGTTTTGCAAGAACTCCTGAATATAATGAACTCTTTACAGGTGATCCAACATGGGTCACAGAATCGCTTGCTGGTATGAATCTAGATGGTCGTTCATGGGTAACTAAGACAACTTATCGCTACTTACAAACACTTTATAACCTAGGAACATCTGCAGAGCCCAATTTAACGGTATTATGGAGTGATCGTTTACCAGAAAACTTTAAAAAGTTTTGTGCGAAGGTTTCGATTGATACATCATCCATTCAATATGAAAATGATGAACAGATGAGACCTAATCATACAGATGATTACGCGATTGCATGCTGTGTATCTCCAATGACTTTAGGTAAAGAGATGCAATTCTTTGGTGCGAGAGCGAATATCGCTAAAGCATTACTCTATGCATTAAATGATGGTAAAGATGAAATCACAGGTGATCAAGTAGGTCCTCGTATTGGTGAAGTGACTTCAGAGTATCTTGAATTTGATGATGTTATGAAAAAATTTGATACCATGCTTGATTGGCTTGCTAAAACGTATGTAAGTGCATTAAATGCCATTCATTACATGCATGATAAATACGCCTATGAAAGATTACAAATGGCATTACATGATGCGGAAGTTATTCGTAACTTCGCAACCGGTATTGCAGGGCTATCAGTTGTTGCAGATTCCCTATCTGCCATTAAGTATGCGAAAGTTAAACCTATCTATAATGAAAATCATTTAATTACTGATTTTGAAACAACCGGAGAATTTCCTTTCTATGGCAACAACGATGATCGTGTCGATCATCTTGCTGTTGATATTGTTAAATCATTTATGGATAAGATTAGAAGTCAATACACATACCGTGAATCTGTTCCTACAATGAGTATTTTAACCATTACATCAAATGTGGTTTATGGTAAGAAAACAGGGAATACGCCTGATGGTAGAAAATATGGAGAAGCATTCGCACCCGGTGCGAATCCGATGCATGGTAGAGATAAATCAGGGGCATTAAAATCTTTACTTTCCGTTTCTAAAATCCCATGTGAATCATGTCAAGATGGTATTTCAAATACATTTACATTAATTCCTGATGCTCTTGGTAAAGAACATCATGTTGATGGTGAAGATAACTTCGTTTATGAGGGTAACCTAAAGATTGATAACCTCGTCGGTATTTTAGATGGATATTTCATGAGTGGTGGCTATCACTTAAACGTGAATATCTTTAACCGTGATATGCTTGTTGATGCCTATAATCATCCTGATAAATATCCTAATTTAACGATTAGAGTTTCAGGATATGCTGTAAACTTCTCCAATTTAACGAATGAACAAAAACGAGAAGTCATTAGTCGTACATTCCATGAATCTATCTAAAGACGTATTTGCCAATGTTCATCACATTGAAACATTTGGCACATTCGATGGACCAGGAATTAGATATGTCTTATTCTTACAAGGATGTCCTTTTCAATGTCAGTATTGTCATAATAGGGATTCTTGGAGTACAGATAAGAATAAGATCATGACATCGGATGAAGTGTTATCAGATTTCGAGAAATTTAGTCATTTCTACAAAAACGGTGGCATCACCGTCAGTGGTGGTGAACCTCTCTTACAAATCCATTTTTTAATTGACCTTTTTAAGAAAGCCAAACAAAGAAATATTCACACATGTCTAGATACAGCTGGTGGAACATATCATGAGAAACACAGTGATTTATTTATAGAACTCATGAGATATACAGATCTTGTTTTACTTGATTTAAAACAGATCAATGAAGCCAAACATCTTAGCTTAACCAAACAATCCAATACTCAAGTTTTAGCCTTTGCAAGATTTTTAAATGACATCAAGAAAAAAGTCATCATCCGTCATGTCTTGGTACCAACCATAACGGATGATGAAACTGATTTAAAAAATTTAAGATTATTTTTAGATGGATTATCTAATGTTTCTCAAATTGAGATTCTTCCTTATCATAAATCAGGGATTCATAAATGGAAGAATTTAGGATTTACATATGAATTAGAGCATATTCAAGAGCCAACCAAACAGATGGTTGAAAACGCGAAAATAATCTTAACTAAAGGATATAAGTTTAATCGTCAAATAGTTGAATAGATTTAGTCCTCCAAATAAAGGAGGACTTTTTTATGTTACGTTTTTAGAATAAATGTAATCAAATAGTACTAAAAGTGATATGATAAAACTAAAGGTTTATCATTTCCCTATAGGAGGATTTTTTACATGAGAAATAGGCAACGTATAGGAGCAATCATCCTTGCTCTGTTTTCTGTTTTCTTTTTATTTGGCTGTCAAGAGACAGAATTGACCATTAAGAAGGTCGAATTAGATCCAACAGTTGATCTATCTGATGTTGAACTTGCAGATTTTGAATTAAGTGATTTATCCTTAATTATCACATTTTCAGATGATTCAACTGAAAATGTTAGTGTCACTGCAAGTATGTTAGCATCTTCAGATGTCACAAAATTAACCTTCATGGGAAGTCACACATTTATCATTACCTATGAAGGATTTGAAGTTGAGGTTACGTTATCCTTAACAGATAGTGTGACACTCACCAATCTTCAAACCTATTATCAATATGCAGTTGATACGTTAGGTTTTGATGGAACGTATGATGCCTGGATTTCATCACTTTTATCAGGATCAAGCGAAACAATCATTAAAGCTGAGTTTAATACACAAAATGAGTTTGTGATTACTTTTTCAAATATGCAGACTCAAAACTTAGGTTTAATGTCAAACACATTATTTACAGTTAATTTCTATGATTACTATGGTGAACTGATTACAAGTGTTCAAGTTCCACTGGGTGGAACTGCAACACCTCCCATAGCACCTGTGGTTTTAGAATATACATTTACAGGATGGGATCAAACATTTGATGATGTTCAGTCGAATCTTGAGATTCATGCTATTTATACATATTCAGGAACACCCATCGGTGATATTGAAGATGCTGATGAACTCATTTTATCTTTAACACGCCTTCAAGAAGCTCAGTTTGGGGTTAATTTAGATGCCATTTTTAGTCAAACAAATTCGACACAAGCTGTAAAAAGATCTCGAAATACGTATGATATTTATGGTGATGCAGTTGTCATGGATACCTCTGATGGATTTGATCCATCTGAGTTTATCCCTCATAACTACTGGAACCACATGTTTTATCATCAAGGATTATACCAGCAACCTCAAGTTCTTAATGGTTATCAAGTGATCACATCGACATTAACAACATTTAGCTCACATGCTTTAAACAATCTCTATGAAGTCAATACATCAGTGACCGATCATGCGAGAGAAAGAGCGGATTGGGCTGTTGATTATATCACAGTGATGGATACATGGGTTGATTTTGGAGATTATCTTTATTTACTCCATTATGATGAAGAATTAGACCGAGTTGAACTTTATACCATTTGGACAAATGAAACCCATGGTGTGACCTCATATGAAAGAATTTATGTTTATTATAACCAAAACGGTGAAGAAGTGGTTGAATCATGGGTTGAACAAATCTATGAGGATACGTCTACTTATCCAGGTGTTATGGGATACCATAACTCCATCGCAGGTAGAGACTTTAACTATTATGCGATTTGGTTAGATGAAAATTATCAACCTACATCTCAAAGACATTATCGAGGGATTAATTTAAACGACGAAGGTGAATATGAGTATTATGATGGTTCAACATCGATGATCTCTGGTGAGTATGGATGGTATACCGTTTATCCAGGCATTGATGATGAAAGAGAACTTTTATATTATCCAGATAAACCGATTGTTACGGTTTATTCACCAGATGCAAGTAGTGATGTTTTTAGAATCACACCAATGTTTGAAGTTGGTTATAATGTTGAAGTATATTTACCTTCAATGAGAGGTGTTGAAGCCCTTTTAGTTGAAGATGGTGGTATGATTTCACAAAATCAAGATTCGACTGAAGTACAACAAATGATCATTGATCAAGGGTTTACACTGATGCCAGATTGGTGGGCATTAGATCCATCAAATCCAGATCTCATTACCGGATTTAAAACCGCTAACGGAACCTTTTATGCAGATGCAATACCTAATGGTCAAGATGTTACTTTAAATCGTTTAAACATTGAAATTGGCAGTGAAGGTCTTCGTGATTATGATCTGTACTATAATTATTTTGGAACAGCAACACTTTATGTGAATGCGACAAATTTAGATGAACTTGTTTCCATGTTGACAACTTATTTTAATACCGTAGGGTTAACGTATAAATACGGTAATACAGCTGAATTATTTATGGAAGTTGCAGAAATTTTTGAACATTATGAAGCGATTGGAAGAAAGATTTCAATCGTAAATGATATCGCACCGATGAGTGTTGAAACGTATGCATCCTATCAATCTTATGTTGATACGCATGCCTTTATCACATCGTATTTAAGTATTAGAGAAACGTTATTAGGCATGCAATCAACATTTTCAGTGATTGATCAAACTGAAATGCCTTCTAAAGATGATTTGAATAAGATCACTTTAATTGATACAGCTTCTAACTTGAGTGGATCACTTCAAGCCGATGGACAACAAATGTTAACAAGTGGCATAACTGCAACCTTAAAACGCTCACCTCTCTTACAACAAGGAAAGTCTTATGCTTTATATTATGCACTTCAAGTGGGTGGAACATTTATTCTCTTGGGACATGAAACGCCTTTAGCCTTTTCTGGTCAAGATTTAACATTTACTGGCAATCAAACATTGGTTATTCCAGAAGATTTAGTGGTTGGTGATTATGAACTTGTTACTTTCTTTGGTAAGGTTGTTGAAGATTCGTATTTACGTATATCAAATCCATTATCTTTAACAGTTAACGGACTTGATGCATATCATATCACAACACCGGATGACGTTTTTGAAATGGCAACGGATACGTTTGTTTATTTAGATCAAAATGGATTAAAGGTCAGTGTAACAAACATCGATATCTATCCACCTAAAGTCAAACTTGAAACAAGTGAACTGATCTATCAAGGCGAAGTCGCTATTGATGAATGGATGATGCCACTGGGTAGTACAGTCCAAGATTTAGTGGACCAATTATCAATGACAGATAATTTTGATGGACTCATTACACCTAACCTATCCATGATTCAAAAAGATGGCGTTGCAGTAACTGCAACTGATCTTTTAACGGAAACCGGTTGGACCATCACAGTTATGGATGCAAATGGTAATATGACTAAAATCACATTTACTAAGATTTCATTTGGCTATACAGTGACTTGGATGTGGGATGAAGAAGTGATTGGTGAAATGATTGTAAAACCTGGTGAAACCGTTACACCACTTCAACCCGAAAAGAGTGGCTATACATTCACAGGATGGGATACAGTTGATTTCACAATCAATGAAGATCGAATCATTCATGCAATCTACACAGTGAATACATATACCATTACATGGATGTATAATGATCAAGTTTATCAAGTAGATCAAAACATTCCATTTGGTAGTGAAATCGTTCCCCCAGTCATGGATACTATGGAAGGTTATTCATTCAGATGGAATTTAGATGGAACAACAATGCCAGCAACAGATTTAGTGATCAGTGGTAGTTATATTCAACATGAATACTATATTACTTACTATTTAGATGGTATTTACTATGGTTCACAAGTGTATCACATCGGTGATACCATTGATTATCTTGTACCTAATGTAGAAGAAGGTATGGTATTTTCAGGATGGGATATCAGTTATGAAGTTATGCCTGGATCACATCTCGATGCACATGGAACAACATCACCTGCAAATCCATCGTAGTTGATTATCAAGTGAACAAAACACCCTTTAGCGAGGGTGTTTTTTGTTCATCTATAGACTATATTTGATTGAAATGATAGATGGAACAAAATGTAAAAATGTTACAATAAAATTAATCTTAAATACAGAGTGACTTTATTGAGGTGATGCTTACGTGAAATTATTTAAAAGCATAGTTTATCTTTTATTGGTTCTGGTATCCAGCATATTACCCATCTTTAGTTTTGATGACTATAGTTTGATTTCAAATACAACAAGTCATTTGGGTGCCCAAGGATCACCTTATGCATGGGTGATGAACATCACGTTTATGATACTTGGTATCTCAGCGCTGATAGTTTTGTTTCGTTCAAATATCAAATACCATGTCGTTTTTGGATTTCTCTTTGGTGTAAGTTTAATCCTAACAGGAATTTTCAGACATGCTAATCTCGTTGATCCGCTTCAAACGGTGATTTGGAAAGATCAAATGCATTCTTTATTTGCTACAACGACAGGTGTAAGTTTTGTGTTTCTATCCTTTGGTCAGGCTATGATGACACATGGAAAACAAAGGGTATTGGGAATCACCATGGCTCTTCTTGCGTCACTGATTTCTTTGTTCATGATGATGTATCCATCAATCATGGGGATTTTACAAAGAATCATGTTTCTATCGTCCTTTTATTGGTTGTTTTTTATCATGGTCCCTAATCCGGATAAAGCACTGTGATATAATAGCCATAATCACTTTATAATATTTAATGAAGGGACTAAACCATGAACTATGTTTGTTTACTGAGAGGTATTAATGTAGGTGGCAACAGCAAAGTTTCCATGAAAGAACTAAAATCAATACTTGAAGCGCATGGATATAAAAAAGTCTTGACTTACATTAATTCAGGAAATTTAATCTTCGAATCATTATTAAGCACCTTAGAGATTCAAGTTGAGATTAAACAGTTGATTTTAACGCATTTTTCTGTGAATACACAAGTGTTAATCATTGAACAAAAAAAGTTTAAAGTAATTGCATCTCAAATCCCGAATTATTTCCAAAATGATGATAAATATAAAGCAGATATCATCTTTTATTATCAGAATCTAAACCATGAACTTATCGATCAACTTTCTTTTAGAGTGGGCATTGATGATGTGATTTACTTAGATGATGCACTGATCCATGGGGTTAAAAGAGAACATCAGACAAAGTCTGGTTTAATGAAGATTGTTGGAACTCAAGTTTATCAATCTATAACCATCAGAAATGTGAATACAGTCAGAAAAATTGCAGAATTACTTAGAGATTATGAATAAAGATATAAAGGAGAATGCAACCATGATTAAACCTCAAAAACTCAAAAAAGGCGATAAAGTCGCTATTGTTAGTCTATCATCAGGCATTTTAGGTGATTCTAAGTGTGCCCATCAATTAGAAATTGGAATTGGAAGATTACTTGAAATGGGCTTAAAGCCTGTGATCATGCATAATGCATTATCGGGTAATTTCAAACATGAAATTGATCCTGGGTTGCGTGCAGAAGACCTGAAACATGCATTTTATGATAGTTCCATCAAAGCAATCATCTGCGCCATCGGCGGTGATGACACATATAAAGTCGTTTTAGAACTTGCAAAAGATTTTGATTTTATGGATAAAGTTATAAGACATCCCAAGATTTTTGTTGGTTTTTCAGATACAACCAATAATCATATATTCTTTTATAAACTTGGATTAGTCACTTATTATGGTGTTAACTTCTTAAGTGATTTAGCAGAACTAGATCGTCATATGCTACCTTATACATATGAGTCTTATCGAAGATTTTTTACGAATAAAAAGAAAACAGAGATTAAATCAAGTCCCATATGGTATGACGAAAGAACGGATTACTCTGATGATGCTACGGGTACACCGCGTATCAGTCATGAAGAGACTAGGGGTTATGAAGTTTTATATGGCAAAGGAAAAGTAACAGGCAAACTTTTAGGTGGCTGTTTAGAAAGTCTTTATGATGGTTATACAGGCTCACGTTATCCAAACCAAAAGTTATTCTATGAAGCTTATGAGATTATGCCAACAATCGATGACTGGAAAGATAAAATCATGTTTATTGAGACATCTGAAGAAACACCAGCACCAGAGCTCTTTAAAACCTATTTAGACGAACTTGAATCAAGAGGTATCCTTGGAGTCATTAAAGCGATCATTGTAGGTAAACCGATGAATGAAACACATTATGAAGCATATAAAGAGATTTTAATCGATTTGGGAAATCGTTTAAATCTACCCATTTTATATAACATGAATTTTGGTCATGCAACACCAAGAACAATTCTGCCTTATGGGTTAGATGCGACCATCAACTTTGATTTAAAGACGTTTACGATTGATGAAGCTATGTTTAGTGAGGTTAAAAAATAAGATGTTAGCAGATATTTTACTCTCTCTTTTAAAATGGTCGATCTTTGGTGGTGTTATCCTTCTTCTAGAGTTTTTTAGACAACGCACCATTCATCATGAAAGTAAGAAGTTTAGATTTAAAATATTCATTTTGATTTATATCGTCATCGTGATTGTTTTAGTGTTTAATGATTTTTATCACTTTTTACCCATTTGAGGTGAGTTATGAAAACGTTTATTTATCAATTAAAACTAGATCCAAGATTATATGATAATCATGCATGGACTGATGAAGGTAAAAAGGCAGTTGAATGTCATTACATAAGATTAAAAGAAGATTTTGAAAAGGGAATCATTATTCATGTGGGACGCACAGAAGATCCTACGTATGATGGATTTGGCATTGTCGTCTTCAATGCTTTAAGCATCGAAGAAGCGAAGGCATACATGCTAGATGATCCAGCAGTCAAAGGTGGACAGATGACTGCAAAGGTATTTCCTTATAAACAAGCATTTCATCAATAATTTTTTTCAGAAGTTGAAAGATATTTGGAAAACAAGTATCTTTTTTAATTTACAATCCCCAGATGATTGATTTATCTATCTAGACATGATAAAATAACGTCGTATTAAGTAAACAAAGTTTACTAAAAGAAATGAGTGACATCATGACGGGTTCTGATCAACGCTTAGCCAGACAAAAAAATATGGAAATGATCTTTAATTTACTGAAAGACAAAGATTTGAGTAGTAGCGAAATGGCAACTCAAATGGGCTTAAGTAAAACAGCTTTAACGAAGATCATGAAAGAGATGTTAGATGCGAACTATGTCTTTTACAATGAATCAGATGTCATTGAAGAAAGAAGAGGACGCAGAAAACAATACTTTACATTAAACCCTAACATGGGTATGTTTTTATTCGTCAATTTTATTTATCAACATATTGAAGTGATCTTATATGATTTAACAGGTAAAGAGATCAAGAGGTTAACGAAACCTACACAAGGTGTATCAGAAGATTTGATTTTACCAAACTTAATTTCTGAAGTTATTCATCTAGTTCAAGCATATCAAACAGACTCTAGAGTCTTGATGAATGTCTTGATTGCAGCTCCTGGTAAAGTGGATAAAAAGAAAAATGTGTTTAAACAATCGAATATGTATAAAGCTTTAGAATCCTCAGAGCTTGCTCAAACCTTACATGAACAGTTAAACGTTCCTGTTTACTTAAAAAATGATATCAATTTAGCACTCCATGGTTACATGAAAAAGCATGATGAAAAACAGTCTAACACACTCATGATCTATATGGGTGATAGTGTTGGTGGTGCAGTTTATACCAATGGTTCTATCTTGGAAGGTGATCATGGATACGCCGCTGAATTTGGCTTAATGAAGACCTTTGATGAGAAAGGGAATTTAACAACGATTGAGTCTTTATGTTCGATGAAATCACTTTATCGTAAACTCAATCTAAGTGAAGTAAGTGAACTAAAAGGATTAGCTCAACGCTATGATTTAACGTTAAGTTCTGCACTGGATAAACTGAGTCAACATATGGCTCAACTCATGCATAATTTCTACCAAATCTTTGATTTTGAACATATGTGTATTGCAGGAGATATTGAAGTTATACGTGACTTTTTCTTACCCAAATTAGACAATAAATTAGGTTTATACGATTTAGAAAATAGAGAAATCAAAATCGATTTTGAACGTGATATTGAATCCTTGATGATTTTAGGTGCGAAAGACCTCCTACAGTCTCAAGCATTTCAAACACTGATCGATAAAAGAAAGGACAAGATGGTTCATTATGACAACATTTAAATTTGCATCAAAACCCAAGGTATCATCCGCCCTTGATCAAAACTTTAGACCGATGTTTCTCGCATTTAGGGATTATGTAGAGGCGGTTAAGAAAACAGCTGATTATGAAGAAGTGACGATTGGACTTAGACGTAGTGATGAAGAGTTATCGGTTTTTCATACGGTTGTTTTTCATGAAGACCATGAAGATTCAATCCATAACAATCTTTATATTGAACGTATTATCAAGACGTTATTATGGCTAAAAGGTGGATACCAAATCCTATTTAAAGGTCCAGAACGTTTAGGAAGATTCGTACAAAAAGCATTCTCATTTAATCAACTCAGACATTTTGATGTGTCATTCATGGAAAGAGTTTATGAGAAACCATTTGAAGTGATTGTCTTAACGAAGGATACTGAACTTGTAGAATCTGAAAAATCAAAAGATATCGGAAGACACTTAGAAGGTTGTCGTATAGGATTTGATGCAGGTGGATCAGACCGTAAGGTATCCGCAGTGATTGATGGTAAAACGGTGTTTAGCGAAGAAGTTGTTTGGCATCCTAAATTACAAAGTGATCCAAACTATCATATTGAGGGTATTAAAGACTCGTTAATGAGAGCAGCATCACATCTACCAAGGGTGGATGCGATTGGGGTATCATCAGCAGGCGTTTATATTGATAATCATGCGATGGTCGCATCCCTCTTCATCAAAGTTCCTGATGATCTCTATAAGAAACATATTAAAGATATTTACATTAATATCGCAAAAGATATGGGAGATATTCCCATTGAAGTTGCAAACGATGGAGATGTCACTGCACTTGCTGGCGCGATGAGTTTAAATGCTAATGAAGTTTTAGGGATTGCCATGGGTACATCAGAAGCTGCTGGCTTCGTCAATAATAAAGGCTTTATTACCGGATGGTTAAATGAACTCGCATTCGTTCCTGTTGATATATCAGATGATGCACCACTGGATGAATGGAGTGGTGATATGGGATGTGGTTCTACCTGTTTCTCACAAGATGCAGTGATCAGATTAGCACCACTAGCAGGTATTGAATTAGATCCATTATTATCACCTGCTGAAAAATTAAAGAAAGTTCAAGAACTTGCTGAAAAGAAAAATGAAGGTGCTTTAGAGATCTTTAAAACGATTGGTATTTATTTAGGATATACGCTTGCGTACTATCATATGTATTACCACATGAAACACGTGTTAATCCTTGGTAGAGTCACTTCAGGCATTGGTGGAGAACTGATCTTGAGTGAAGCTAAAAACGTGTTAAAAGAAGAATTTAAAGACTTGCATGAATCAATTCATATCCAACTTCCTGATGAAGCATCAAGAAGAGTTGGACAATCGATTGCAGCAGCAAGTTTAACGAAAATATAAGAATAAGGAAGCGAAACGATGAAACTATTAAAACCAACTGCAGAGTTTTTTATCCCCGATCAAAAACCAGTCGATGAAGCGATTAAACGAACTACACATATGTCTATAGCTGCGCATCAAGATGATATTGAAATCATGGCATATGATGGCATTATCAAATGCTTTAATAACCTAAATAATTTCTTCTTTGGGGTTGTTGTAACAAACGGTTCTGGAAGTGCTAGAGATGGTGAATATGCAAAATACACCGATGAAGAAATGATTCAAGTGAGAAAACTTGAACAAAAGAAAGCTGCATATCTTGGAGAGTTTGGAGCACTTGCTTTACTCGATCATCCATCAAAAGAAGTGAAAGATCCTAAGAATACTGCGATTGAAGTTGAAATGAGAAAACTCATTGAAGCTGCAAAACCAGAAGTTCTTTATACACACAATCTTGCAGATAAACATGATACCCATATTGGTGTAACAACGAAAGTCATTCGTGCATTAAGAAGCATGAAAAAAGAAGACCGTCCTAAGAAGGTTTACGGTTGTGAAGTATGGCGTGACTTAGATTGGATGATTGATAGTGAAAAGGTTAGATTTAATGTGAGTGCACATCCTAATTTAGCTGCAGGTCTTGTTGAAGTTTTCGACTCGCAAATTGCGGGTGGAAAACGTTATGATCTTGCAACCATGGGTAGACGTTTAGCCAATGCAACCTATAGTGAATCACATTCCATCGATAAAGCTAACTATGTCTCATTTGCGATGGATTTAACACCACTCATTGAAGATGATAACCTGGATATCATATCCTATGTCACTTCCTATATTGAACGCTTTAATAAAGATGTTAAAGATCGTATTGGTAAAATGCTATGAATATTGTAATTTTAAAGAACTATGATGAAGTGAGTTCTAAAGCAAGCGAAATCGTCATCAATCAATTAATTTCAAAACCCAATTCAGTCTTAGGTCTAGCAACAGGTTCAACACCGATTGGTTTATACAAAAGATTGATTCAAGCAAACAAAGAAAACAAAATCAGTTTTAAAGATGTGAAGTCATTTAATCTCGATGAATACATCGGATTAGACATCAAACATCCTCAAAGCTATCATCAGTTCATGATGGATAACTTGTTCTCAAAAGTTGACATCAATTTAGCAAATACACATCTACCTCAAAATGATGTTGAAAACATGAATGAACATGCTGAAGCTTATAATAAACTGCTTGCTAAAACAAAAATTGATCTTCAAATTTTAGGGATTGGATCTAATGGTCATATTGGTTTCAATGAACCAGGAACACCTTTTGGCAATGAAACATTCATTGTCGAACTTGAAGAAAAAACAAGAAAAGATAACATGCGTTTCTTTAATTCACTCGATGAAGTTCCTAAATACGCCATTACGATGGGTATTAAGAACATTATGAGAAGTAAACATATTTTATTACTCGCGAGTGGTATAGAAAAAAGTGATGCAGTCTATCAAATGATTCATGGTGAAGTTACTGAAAACCTACCAGCATCTATTTTACAGCTACATCCTCATGCCACTGTGATATTAGATGAGAAAGCTGCATCTAAATTACCATTGTAAATTCATATTTGAAAGGTATTTAGCCAACTTGCTAAGTACCTTTTTCTTTTCCTTGCATAACAGAAATTATTAAGTATTTAATCATTTTATCAAGATAAATGTAAGAAAAATTATAAAAGGAATAATGTTTACTTATCTTGTTGTATAATTGATTTAATGCATGAAAAAGATGATCGTTAGTGAATCAAATTTTTGATGCAATAGAATCATTTTTATGTGAGAATACATGGAGGACATTATGCATCAGCAAAGAAAAACAGTTCTTGTTTCATCGATTGTGATTATTGGTTTAACGCTATTCGCATCACTTATGGGCATTTTTAAAACAGATATTTATAATGATTCACCTACGTTTATTACGATATGGCAAAGTAATGACCTAATCACGTTAATAATGGCTATACCTTTATTTATCTTAGCGATTGTCATGTGGTATAAAAATCACTCCATTAAATCGTTGTTGGTTTGGATGAGTATATTATGGTACATGATTTATAATTTTGCTTATTATGTATATGGTGCAGCATTTAATGATTTATATCTGATTCACTTGGTGATTTATACGTTGTCCATTGGATCGCTCATAATAGGTTTATCGCATTTTCCAACATCGATATTGGAAAAATCGATTAAACCAACTTTTAGTAGAAAAATTGTGATTGCACAAATGCTATTTGTTGCCATCGGTTTAACGGTTATATATACCATGCAGTCACTCTTATATGTTTTTAATGATACATTACCTGCAATTATTGAACAGAGCGGACATGTAACAAGTGTCGTTTTTACTATTGATTTTTCAATGGTAGTACTTTTCTTTGTTATGGGTGCGGTGTTACTCATAAAGAAAAATGCTTGGGGTTATGTAATTGCATTTTTAGGTAATCTTAAGGGTGTTATTTACATGAGTGTTTTAACATTGGCATCTTTAAGAACAAATCCCGATGAAGCCATGATATGGATTATTTTAGGTTTATTATCGCTCGTATCAGTTATCTTATTATGGGTTGGATTAAAAAATACGTTGATCAAAAAAATAGATTAACAACCACGTAATATATACAAAAGGTCTCTGCATATTGCAGAAACCTTTTTTTATTAAATAGTTGTTTTGGGTTGCATGAGCATGCCGCCCTTATCCCATACCATCATCAGTTCTTCAACAGATCCTTTAATCGGAAATCTCATCCAACTCACTGCAGGGTCGTTAATAATGATATCGATCTTGCCATCTTCATGGATTTCATAACCGACTACAACCACCACATGTCCAGATGAAAATGAAATTGGACCAAATGCGCCTGTTGGAGAACTACCTTTGGATACACCGATAATAACGGGACCATAATGATCTAAAACGTGTAACAACATCTCGTAACTATGAAACTCAAGTTCATGTAAAACCATGTTGAACTGTGTTGAACCAATATCGTTTTTGGTTGTTCCAAAACGTTCAGTTCCTTGTCTAATTAAAACAGAATAATATTCTTGAGGTATCTTTAAATCAGTGAGTTTTTGATAGTATTGTAACATCATCGATATCGATGTTGCCCAGCAGATATTTGGCCATAAGAAGGGATCAGTTGTATCTGCTTGTTTAAGTTGAGGAACTTCATAGAAAACAGTTTGTCTTAATGACTGAATATCATAGATGTTTTTCTGATCTGCGATGGGTTGTAGTGAAACAAATGTGATTTCAGGACTTGGTGTTTCTAGGTTGTCTCGTTTTAAGATAATCTGATACTGAATATCAAAGACATTTTCTGGGAAGTTTAAAGTAATCTGAGGTGGTTGGTTTTCTCCACCATATCCCCAGTTACCTTGAAGTAGAAATTCAGTCCAACCAGAAGGAGTTAAGTATCTTAAATAAAATGAAGATGTGGCATGCTCGCTTGAGATAGAACCCCACATGAAATTAATTCTTTTTAAAGCTTCAGGTGAATGATAAATGGGTGATGTATAAGATCCTGTTAGCATGTTTCCAGCAATCATAAGACGGTTATTTCTGTAGACGATTTGATCGAACGAACCCATCGTTAAACGATCATTTTCATCAAGAACAAAGAGATCGTTTAAGTTGAAATTGATTGTGTTTATTTTTTGATCAATAAGTTCTGTTGATTGGTCATTTAGGCCATAAACCGTAAAGTTAAAAGGCATTGAAATGTGTTTTTCAGATACTGTCATTTCAGCAGTTAAAGTAACAGATGTAGTTATATCTGGTAGTCTATATTCACCTGTTTCAGATATGATTTCAGGATGAGATGAACTCCAACTGACATCCACTAAATTTAAGATACGTGTGGGAAGAATGACATCACTAAAGATCACATCAATTCCGTGATTTATTTTAAGTGCTTTTTCAATCTCTTGCTCGATATGTTCAGGGCTATAACCCTCGACGTTAATATCAAATGTTTTTTCCATAGATGCATCTCCTTTTTGTATGGTTGCTGTTAAGGTGACTGTGATGTTTCCAATCGGTTTTGTATAATAACCTTCATGACTGATGATTTCAGGATGTGAAGATTGCCACGTTATCTCTGATGTAAAGTAACCTCTTGAAGGTAGTGTGAAAGACGATAATGGTATGGGGATTCTTAGTTCTAACATGGCGTGATCTTTTTGAACTTTCTCTAAATCAGGCATAGCTTTTACAGTGATTTCAAATACTTTAACTAATTCGGAAGATTCAAAACGAATGGCTGCTGTTAACGTAACGATTTCATCTTCGAGTGGGGCATAGTATTTACCTGACTTACTTAAGATATAATCATGACTAGATGACCATATAATGGCTGATCCATGAACACCCCATGTTGGAAGAGTAAGGTCACCACTAATCTCTAAAGGTATACCTAGTTCATCATGGTCCATCTGGACAAGTTCTAAAGCTGTATAAGGATTTCCGATGACAGTGATGACAAAAAATTTTGTTTTACTCACGCCTTCAAAGACATAATGTGCGGTTAAAGTAACATCTTGATTGACTAATATACGGCTAACGATACCTTCAGTAGTAATGATCTCTTCATGTGATGAAGTCCAAGTGATCGTCATTCCTTGAAATGATGTTGGTAAATCAAATGAACCCATCTCTACAGTTTCTGGGAGTGTAAGCTCATTAGCTATATAATCAATCGGTGGAGTCTCTTCTTGTGGATTTTCATCCTTGATACAGGAACTTAAGAAAAGAATAAAAATGATCTGTGTTAGTTTGATAAGTTTTAGTTTCATGATGCACCTCACAAAACTATTATAAACAAAAATTTAAAACATGTATAGTCAAGAATCGAGAAAATGCATATTACTCAACTTGACTATACATTTACTCGTGTTATAATAATTCTAGAGATTAACGGAGGACACTTATGGCAAAAATTGTTTTATTACCCCTTGATGAAAGACCTTGTAATATCAGATATCCAAAACAGATCTTTAAACAAAGTTCATTAGAAATTGTAACCCCTGATTCATCAGTCTTAGGTGATAAGAAAACACCAGCCTCTTTTGATGGTCTCAATCAATTTTTGATTGATTCAACCAAAGATGCTTCAGGTTTAGTTGTTTCTATGGATATGCTTTTGTATGGTGGCTTAGTTCCCTCAAGACTACATCATTTATCAAAAGAATTTCTTTTAGAACGTTTCAATATCTTAAGAACGATTAAAGAACAAAATCCATCGTTAATCATTTATGCGTTTGATTTAATTATGCGTTGTCCTCAATACAGTTCAAATGATGAAGAACCTGATTATTATGGAACATGTGGCCTTGATATCTTTAAAACAGGGTTTATTGGACATAAGATTGAATTAGGGATTGCAACAGATGAAGATAAGAAATCATTTGAACGTTTGAACGCACCTAAACATTATCTTGATGATTACCTAGGAAGAAGAGATTTAAATCTTTCAATGAATCAAATGACATTAAACTATGTCAAAGAAGGAATCATTGATTTTTTGATCATCCCACAAGATGATGCAGCACAATATGGATTCACTGCCAAAAATCAAGAAGTTCTCAAAAAAGAAATAGACCGATTAGAGATCAATTCAAAAGTTTATATGTATCCAGGTGCTGATGAAGTTGCAAACACGTTATTAAGCAGAATGTATACAGCACTTGAACATAAAAAACCTAAATTTTATATTCATTACCCAAGTCCATCATGTGCGACAACCATTCCACTTTTAGAAGATAGATTCTTAGATGTTACCGTGAGATATCAAATTAGAGCAGCTGGTGGTATGATTATAAGTTCCATTCAAGAAGCAGACATCGTCTTATTTGTGAATGCTTCAGGAACGAAGATGGCTTCAAGTGCATCGATGATAGCAGTAAGAGATGAAGGATTACGTACACAACGTAATTTAATCGATTTTGTTGAACTTATGGAAGATGTGATTTCCATGGGCAAAGTCGTTGCAGTTGCAGATGTTGCTACACTCAATGGATCAGATCACGAACTCATGCAATTATTAAAACAAAAAAACCTTTTATTAAAACTAGGTGCTTACGCAGGATGGAACACATCTTCGAATACCTTAGGAACAACCATTCCTCACGGTATACAAACATGGGCGAATGGATTTACCAAATCTCATTTAGATTTCTTAATGGCAAGATATGTTGAAGATTATGGTTACATGACAACCGTTAAAGGCTCTGTCAATCAAGAACTCAATGCCATGGGCATGAACTATTTTGATGTGAAATCAAGACTAAGTGATGTTGAACAGATGGTTGAAAAGAGATTACAGATGTTTATCCATCAGTATTTAGCACCCATTGAAAAACACATTGTGATTGAACGTGTTTGGATGCCGTGGAAACGCATGTTTGAAGTTGGCGTAGAAGTTAAATATCAAGATTAAAGAAAAATCCCGAACAGCTCTTGTTCGGGATTTATTGTTAATAAAGCTCTTTGATTTTGTTTTTGTGGTGTATGTATGCACCAAGCATACCCGAATCATTTTTGAGTGTTGCTAGTTTAATCTCAAATGAATCCATGAAGTAAGGTTCAAGTATTTGATTTAAGGCATTTTTGAGTTCTTTGATGAATTGATCGCCACGATCAGATATACCACCACCGATTAAAATGAGTTTAGGATTTAATGCATAAACTAAATTGATGATTCCAGATGATAGGTGGAAATAGAATTCATTTATGATTTCTTTTGCAAGTTCGTTTCCTTGATCATATAAATCAAAAAGTTCTTTACCTGATGAGATGCTAAGTCCTTTTTCATTTGCTTTTCTTACAATGGAAGAAGTAGATGCTAAATGTTCATAGGGTTTCCCATTAATGATTAGTCGTCCCCACTCTCCCGCACTATATGAAGCTCCATGAACGACATGCCCATGAGAAACGATTGCACCGCCAATACCAGTACCAATCGTCATGGCGATGAAATCTTGAGGTTTACCATCACCATAAACAGTTTCTGCAAGTGCTGCGCAGTTAACATCATTTTCAACAGTAGTAAAACAGTTCGTTTCAGTTTCGATGATTTCTTTAATCTTTAAACCGGTGTAATCTTTAATTGTTCCAGTGGTTGCTAACACGACACCATGATCAGGATCAATCACACCAGCTGAACTCACAGCAACCCCGATAATATCTGTATCTTTTTGAAAAACCTTAACTTTTTCAATCACTTGATTCATGATGGCGAATCCGCCATCTTTTTGATTGGTTGGCATTTCATCTCTGAAGATGAGTTTACCTTTTTCATTGATTAAACCATATTTAATGGATGTACCACCAATGTCAAAACTTGCAATCATGATGGGATTACCGGTAAAGTAACAGTTGTTTGATTATAAGCTGAAATAACAATTTCTACATCAAATGTAATCGAATCTCTTGTCATAATCATATCGATCGTACGCACGTATCCACTTTCAATGGTTAAAACAAAGTTTGAAACAATCGAACTATTTAAAAATGATTGTAAGCTTGTGTAATATTCCATCTTAAGTAAATATGTTGTAATGCCGTTACTTGTTTGTTCTGCAAAGTAATTTTTTGAAAAGTTGGTTAAGAAACTAAGTTCAGAGGTTCCTTTTTCACTGCACGTCGTTATACTCTTCGTCCAAACATCATTGATGTTTTCATAAATATAACATGTTTCACCATCAACTTCATAATAAATTGTATCCCCAAGTGCTTCAACAGAAGCAGTCGTTTCACCCATTTTAACAATGACAGGATAAGATGTTTCATCTGAAGTAAATGTGATGTTCATCGTATAGCTCAATAAACCATTCATATTATTTAAAGCTTCTTCAAGAGGATGAATAGGAATGATGGCTGCCTTAACTAAAACGGTAAATGAGACTTCATCTTCTTGATTCCCTAAAGTAAGTGTTGCTGTTAATGTCACTTCAGTGTCCACTTCAGGGCGAACAACAACACCTGTAGCATTGATGATATTGGGGTGACTTGATTCCCATGTGATCGTCACATCTTCAATTTCAGTCATTAAATCAAGTGATTCTGTGACAGCGTCTTCTGTATCACTTCCACGATAACCAACGACGACATCATCTAAATAATCATCTAAATTGATTTCTTCAGTTGGGTCACATGCAAATAAAGTTAGGCTAAATAAGAGTGTAAAAATAGTTAATAATAGTTTTTTCATGTATGGACACCTCGCTCCAAATTTATTGTAGCACAGCAAACATGTATAGTCAATTTTGAATCTTTTATTTAAAAACGAAAGAATGATAAAGAAAAGATAAAAATTTAACCAAATAGATGAAACATACGCATATATGTCATAAATACATAAAATGTATGCGCTTTAATCATCGAAATAGGGTAAAACCATGAAAAGTATAAAAATCGTCTAATTGCTATTGAAACCGCTTTTATTGTGTGATATTATACTTGTAGAGACAAGTTACTTGCATAGTCAACTTAGGTCTTAAAAATTTGAAAAAGGAAAGTGAATGCAATGAAAAAACTATTTAGCTTATTGTTAATTGCGGTTTTAGGTGTATCACTTGCAGCTTGCGCCGATGATGCAATCGATTATTTACCAGTCGATGAATATCAACAACAAATTGGCGACATTCAAGATCAACTCGATGATTTGTTACCACGTGATGAATACAATCAATACGAACCATCTCTTCTTGAAGAACTACAAACTGCAGCTGACAACTTGACGTTACCTGCTTCAATCGTAACCGATAGACTCACATTACCAACTGTACCTGATATTACCATTATTTGGCAATCCAGTCATCCAGAATATATCAACACCAATGGTATGGTTACACAACCAAGTTTCACAACTGGTGATGTTCAAGTACAATTAACAGCGTTCTTACTTAAGGATGGACAAGTTACAACAAAGAAATTTAATCTTCTTGTTCCAGCTCTTCCAGAATCTGATCTTGAAAAAGTAGAATCAGCAGTCGGAGAAGTCGCTGACATCCTTGAAGCAGACATTATCAATGAATCAATTAATCTTCCTTCAATGATCAATGGCGCTAACGTTGAATGGGTATCAAGCAACCCAACCAACTTAAGTGTTACTGGAAAAGTATTACGTCCTCACTTTGATCAAGCGAATGCAACTGTCGTTCTAACTGCATATGTAAGTGCTGGTAAGTATTTACAAATGTATAAGAAGACTGTTACTGTTGAAAAGATGGCATATAAACAATATGGTATGTTAGCAACTGGTCCATTCCAATTAGCAAACGCAAATGCGACTGTTGGTGCACCACTTACTTTCAAACTTTCAACACAAGATGGTCATGAAATTTATATTCCAATGAGCAATGTCAATAGAGACAACATCCTCATTTCTTCTCCATATCCAATGGTTTATACGCCAACCTTTGGTGGTGACAAAGTTCCAACTGCAGTGAATAACTTAGGTGTTGTATCTGCATCAGGTTGGGGCGTTGCATATACCGTTATTGATGGTGTTATCGACACAATCTGGGATGGTATTGGAAACAAGATGTTCAATGCTGAAAATCCAGCAGGTGTAACTTTCCCATCAGGAACAAACTACTTAACAGATATCGCTATTCCTGAAAATGGATATGTTGTTGTATTCCATAATAGTGCAGCATCCATTGGTAATACATTAAATGGTAGAGAATTTGCACGTAATGTTGTTGGTGTTAACACTGCAACTTTAGGCAAGACACTGACTATGAGTGGTTTAGCATTAGATGACACTGGTATCCAATTAACTGGTGGTGTATTCTGGAGAGGTTTCGTTGATGTAACTATTCCATTTGCAAACATTAACCCAGAACCATGGAAGATGTGGGTCGACTACGCTACAACTGGTATGACAACTTCTAACTTTGCGTTCTTCCAAAGCTTAACAAAGACTTCTGATGAATTAGCTCCTGCTGCTGACGGTTCAAACGTTACAGGTGCAACTCCACTGATCTTTACATCTGCTTACTTTGATGCATTTGGTGGTACAGTAATCAATACAGGTCAAGGTTATACATTAGCAGCTGTTATGAGACCAGAAGCAGAATTAACACAAATTATCCAAATTCAAGAAGAAGATAAAGAACTTATCCTCCAAAATGAATATGAATTATATCGTGTTTATGATGGTATTGGTGGCGCTATTAAGACTAAGAATGCAGCACAATCACCACTCGCTGGTGGCGACTCAGGTAAGAACATGCAAGTAGGACGCGATCAATTTATCGCATTCTGGGCAAACAACGGTGTTGACTATGCTTCCGATACACACAACCGTAGAATTGCAGCAGACTACTTCTATGCAATTGATAACTGGGTTTGGGGTGTACAAGGCATTTCTGAAGAAGATATGCTTGCAGCTGGTTACCGTAAGTTCTTATTCGTTGACATTTTTGAAGATTTCGAATTTGTTGAATAAGTAAAAAACAATCAATTTACAAAGCGGAATGTTACGGCATTCCGCTTTTTCTTTCGCGCGTTAAGAAATATCAAAGATAATTTCTTAAAATGTTGAAAGAAACTTGAATTGAGTTCGCAACTACGATATAATACTTATATAGACAACTTAACATATAGACGTTTTTCATAAACATAAACGAGGTGGATTGCATGACCATAAAACGCTTGATTATCATCGCACTTGGAGTCGTGTTGTCACTATGGATTATCATCGGATTGTTTAGTAAAGATGAAGCCATTATGACACATGATTTTAAAAAGGATATTGAGCTTAGCACATTTGAAGATGCTGAATATCAATCATACTTAACATCCCATGAAGACGTATTTTCAAATGAATCATACATCTTAACAGGAGATCACATTGATCCTGTTTTTAGTCATGATTATGAAATCGTATCAGGTGATTCGTATGGTAAATCAAGCAATCTCATCTTAACAGGTGAAACCTCATCTGTTCGTTTTAATGTTGATGTAAACCAGTCTGGTTATTATCATATTGAAGTTTCCTATTTTCCTGTTGAAGGAAAGAGTAGTCGTATTGAAAGAGAACTTAAAATCAACGAAGTGACACCCTATCGTGCAGCACAAAAATTATCATTTGCACGTATTTGGGTGAGCCAAACAGAAGGTTTCACACAAGATCGTAACGGAAATGACATTATCCCAAGACAAATTGAAGAACCACGTTGGGTTAGCCAAACGTTAAAAGATAGTGAAGGTTTAATTAAAGAAGATTTACGTTTCTATTTTGAAGATGGCGTCAATACGCTCGATTGGATTGCGTATAAAGAGCCTATGTTAATTGAATCCATTACGATTTATCAAAAAGAAGACTTAAATTCATATGAAGTTTATCAAAATGAACACCAAAACTTAGCAAATAACTTAAATGGTGATGAGATGATCATCATTGAAGGTCAAGATATGCACGAAAAATCTTCTCCAACACTTTATCCGATTGCAGACAGAACATCTGCTATTTCAACCCCACAGAGCAGTTATGCGCTGCGTGCAAATTCAGGTGGTGGCTATAACTGGAGAATCGTTGGAGATTGGATTTCTTATACATTTGATGTTGAAAAAGCAGGCTTTTATAACATCAGCATGCGTGCTAAACAATCATATATTCGTGGAGCTTATGTCACACGTAAAGTGATGATTGATGGGGAAGTCCCCTTTAATGAAGTCTCTGAAGTCCCATTTATCTATTCGGGTAATTGGAATGTGTATACCATGGGTGAAGAAGAAGCGTTTGAGTTCTACTTAACTCCTGGAACACACGAAATTAGTTTTGAAGTCGTTTTAGGTGACTTTAATACGTCAATTCGTGAAGTGACCGATGTGATCACAACACTCAATGAAGTGTATCGCGATATCATCATGATTACAACCGCACAACCAGATTTATATCGTGACTACTTACTTAATGAACGTTTACCTGAAATGTTACCTACATTTGAAGAAACAAAAGAAACATTAGAAAAAATCTCTGAAGATCTTTTCATTATGACTGGTGAATCTTCAACACATACCGTGATCTTAGATAAGGTAGCTTTACAACTTGAAGCATTTATCAAAGAGCCTGAAACCATTCATAAGCGTCTTGCAGAATATCAAACCAACATTTCTGCATTAGGTACATGGGTTTTAGAAATTAAAGAACAACCGCTTGCAATCGACTATATCGCGATTCATTCGCCTGAAACTAAAATAGAAAAGATCAATGCGAATGTGTTTGAATCATTTTGGTTTAGTTTAAATAACTTTATCGCATCCTTTGTTGTTGACTATAATTCATTAGCTTCAAGTGCAGATGATGAAAATTTAGAAGGCAATATTACCGTTTGGATTGGATCTGGACGTGACCAAGCCAACATCATGAGACGTATGATCGATGAAGAGTTTACATCAACCTATAACATTGGTGTCAATTTACAACTTGTCTCTATGGATGTGTTATTACCATCAACTTTAACGAAGAGTGGACCTGATGTTGCAATAGGTGTAGGTAATTCAACACCTGTGAATTACGCGATGCGTAATGCAGTCTATGACTTATCACAATTTGATGATTTCGATTTAGTGAAAGAACGTTTCCAAGAAAGTGCATTTGTGCCTTATGCCTATTTAGATGGTTATTACGGTTTACCTGATACACAACAATTTCCAGTTATGTTTTATCGTAAAGATATTCTAGATGAATTAAACATTGATATTCCTGAAACATGGCAAGATGTGATTGAAATCATTCCGGAATTACAACGTGTTAATCTTGATTTCTATTTACCGATTGATATTGTAGAAAACGTTCAAGGTGTTCTAGCTCCAAACGTGATGTTTGTCACACTGCTTTATCAAAATGGTGGGGAACTCTATTTGGAAGATGGTAGAATATCTGGTTTATCAGAAAGAGTTGCGCTTGATTCGTTTAAACAATGGACAGACTTTTACACCAATTACCGTTTCCAAATTCAAGCAAACTTCGTGAACCGTTTTAGATCAGGTGAGATGCCAATTGGTATTGCTTATTACAGCATGTATAACACCTTATCTGTGTTCGCACCTGAAATTTCAGGTAACTGGGGTTTTACTGCAGTTCCTGGTGTTAAACAAGAAGATGATTCAATCAATCATGTAGTTCCCACTACAGGTACAGCAATCCTTTTAATGAATCAATCTAAACAAAAAGCGTTAGCTTGGGAATTTATGAAGTGGTGGACAGAAGAAGATACTCAAGTGCGTTTCGGTAGAGAAATGGAAGGTATATTAGGTGCAGCAGCACGTTATCCAACCGCGAATGTCAGTGCACTCGAAAAACTACCTTGGCCAGCTCAAGACTTAGCTGTCTTAAAAGCACAATGGGATCAAACGCGTGGTATTCCTGAAGTGCCAGGTGGTTATTTTACAGGTAGACATTTAGATAATGCACTTCGTAAAGTGATTAATACGGGAGCAAACCCGAGAGATACACTTTATGAATACACAGCGATTATTAACAGTGAAATTGAAAGTAAACGAAAAGAATTTGACCTTGATTAAGGAGTGATGAAATGAGTGCTTTAATAGACAAAGTGAATCAACGTTTTCATCGCTACCTTGATAAAAAAAGGGAAGTTCGTGAAAAAAGAAAGTTAGAAAGAAAACGTGATTTTAAGAGAAGTAGAGATTTATATATTCTCTTAACACCCTATTTCTTACTGTTCTTTCTTTTTACCGTGTTACCGGTTGCGATTTCGTTGATTTTTAGTTTTACATATTTCAATATGCTTGAGTTTCCAAAATGGGCAGGATGGGAAAATTATCGCAGACTGTTCTTTGAAGATGATGTGTTTTTAATTGCGATTAAAAATACCATTATGTTTGCAGTCATTACAGGTCCGCTTGGATATTTGGGATCGTTTGTGTTTGCATGGCTTGTCAATGAATTAAAACCTAAAGTCAGATCCGTAATGACCTTAATTATATATGCACCTTCGATTTCAGGTGGCGCTTATATCATTTGGAGACTGATTTTCTCTGGTGATATGTATGGATATGCGAACGCATTTTTAATTCGTTATGGCATCGTCTTAGAACCGATTCAATGGCTACAAAACCCTGACTTTATTCCATTTATTATTATTTTAGTGCAGTTATGGTTATCTTTAGGGGTATCATTCCTCGCGTTTATTGCTGGTCTTCAAGGTGTTGACCGCACATTATATGAAGCGGGAGCAGTCGATGGTATTAAAAACCGTTGGCAAGAATTATGGTATATTACACTACCTTCCATTAAACCTCAACTTATGTTCTCTGCAGTTATTCAAATCACTGCATCTTTAGCGATTGCAGAAGTAGCAATGAATATTGCAGGTTTCCCATCGGTTGAGTATGCTGGTCATACGATTGTTACGCATTTAATTGACGTAGGTAATCTACGTTTTGAAATGGGTTACGCATCTGCGATTGCAACGATTTTGTTTGTCATGATGTTAGGTGGCAACTTAATCGTTCAAAAATTATTAAGAAGGGTGGGTACTTAGTATGGCAAAACGTCAAAAAGGATACCATCCGAAAAAAAGAAATATCCTTTACCGTGTGATTAAGAAACTTATGCGTCTGATTCAACCCGGTAATGCATTAAATCGTTCTTTAGGTGGCGATGTCGTTTTATTACTGACATTACTTCTATTTGGTATGTTTACCGCATATCCGATGGTTTTTATCATCAATAATGCGTTTAAACCCTTATCAGAAATTTTAGTGTTCCCACCTAAACTATTTGTGAGAAACCCGACTTTAAATAACTTTACTGACCTCATTTTATTGATGTCAGAATCTTGGATTCCAGTTTCACGATACGTATTTAATACCGTTTTAATCACAGTAGTCGGAACGACTGGACATGTCATTTTCGCATCCATGGCAGCCTATCCGCTTGCTAAACATAAGTTTCCTGGTGTTAAGGGGTTAAATAAGGTTGTTGTTTATTCCTTAATGTTTAATGGAGCTGTAACAGCAATCCCAGCTTATGTCATTATGACACAACTTGGATTAATCGATACCCTATGGGCGATCATCCTACCTGCATTTGCCTTTTCATTAGGTTTATATTTGATGAAAAACTTTATGGAACAAATTCCAACAACGTATATTGAATCTGCGTATATGGATGGCGCATCCGAGTATCAAATTTTTTGGAAGATTGTGATGCCTTTAGTGAAACCAGCGTGGTTAACGTTAATCATTTTATCTTTCCAAACTCTCTGGGGTGCAACCGGTGGTCAGTATATTTATGATGAAGCATTAAAACCTTTAAGCTTCGCATTAAACCAGATTGTTGGTGGCGGTATCGCAAGAACAGGTGTGGTTGCAGCTGTATCACTTTTCATGATGATTGTACCTGTGACAGTATTCATCATTTCCCAAAGTTCAATCATTGAAACAATGGCCCACTCGGGCATTAAGGAGTGAGACCATGAAAAAAATAACATTATTATTGATGCTTGTGTTTGTTTCTATCTTTGGTTTTTCACTTCAGGTAAATGCACAAACCAATTATCCATCCTATACCTATGATTACTGGCGTACACCACTACCTGGTGTAAGCCCTTATCGTGTTAAACAAGTTGTTTTAGGAACTTCCATTAATATTTCACTCCCAGATGATCCTGAAACTGCAAATAAGACACTAAAATATGTTGAAGATTTGTTTGTGACAGAAGATCACTACTACATCGTTGATCTTCAATCTCAAAAAATTATTATTACGGATAAATCATTTAACGTCGAAAAGATTATTCGTGACATCCCTGAATATGATGAAACGGATACATTAATTAATACGTATACCCTTGTTCGTCCACGTGGTATTTATGTTACAGAAGAGTATATCTATGTTGTTGATGAAAATGATTTAACAAACGGTTATGTCTACGTCATCAGCCATGATGGTGAGTTTGTTGCCAGATACGGTAGACCTGATAATCCAACGTATAACGCGGTTGTTTTTAAACCTAATAAGATTGTTGTTGACAGAGCGGGTAGAATGTATATCGTTGTTGTGGGTGCCTTTGATGGCATTGTGGAACTCCAAAGAGATGGAACATTCTCACGTTTCGTTGGGGTACAACCTGTTCAAGTCAATCCACTGGATCTCTTATGGCGCTCATTTTTATCAAGAGAACAACTTTCAACCGTGAGATTATTCTTACCTGTTGAATATAATGCCATGAGTATTGACAATGAAGGGTTTATTTACGCAACCTCATCAGGAACTTCATCAGCCCCCATTCAACGGATCAACCCCAAAGGGATGGACGTTTTAAGAAAGAACGGATACGTTGATCCCATTGGTGATGTTGTAAGAATGCCTGACCAAGTCAGAAGTGGATTAACATCTATTAGTGTCAACGATTATGGCATGTATAGTGTTTTAGACCGTTCGAATAAAAAGATTTTTACCTATAATGATGAAGGCTATTTAGCGTATGTTACAGGTTTTGAAGGAGAATTTGAAGGGAATTTCTTATTTCCAACCGCGATTAAATATGATCATGAAAATTTAGTGGTTGCAGATTCAACCGATTCAAGAACCATCATCACGATTTTTGAACCTACAGCATTTGGGTCTTTAGTCAATGAAGCAAGTAAACTCACATACGACGGTGAATCGATTGATGCATCAGCCGTTTGGGAAGACATCTTAGTGATGAACTCTAACTATTCACTCGCATATGTTGGTATCGGTCATGCATACTACAGAGAACGCATGTATAAAGAAGCGATGGATGCATATCAACTTGGACAAGATAGAGAAAATTATTCAAAAGCGTATAAGGAATACAGAAAAATTCGTTTTGAGGCAAACTTTCCGTTAGTCGCAACCTTCATTGGTTTAATCATTGCCTTTTCACTCGCATATCCGATTATTAAAGATTTAACAAAGAAAGAGTAGGTGAGACCATGCGTCGTCTGACATTAACAAGACAACAAGTGAATCAAGTAGCCGTAAGCATAAAGCATGCTCTTTCTTATTTCTATGAGCATTTTATTAAATTTCCTTTTTATGTGTTAACACATCCGATTGATGGTTTCTATGAAATGAAACATGAACATAGAGGACTTCTTAGAGTAGCGACCTTTTATATCTTGCTTCATGGTATTTTAGGTATTTTAGAATATAACTATACGGGTTTTATCTTTAACACCATTAACCCAAACACGTTTAGAATGTTTAGAAGTATTGTGGTTGCACTTGTACCATACATGATTTTTGTGGTTGCCAATTGGTCAATCACATCACTGATGGATGGTAAAGGGAAATTAAAAGAAATCTATATGGTTGTCGGTTATGCCTTTTTCCCAAGTGTTTTCTTAAGAATCTTAAATCTTTTCTTAAGTAACTACTTTACGATGGATGAAGCCTTTTTCTATCATGCAATTCAAGCTGTAGGCTTTGGATTAACGATTTTAATGATTTTTATGGGTATTCGTTCCATTCATGAATATTCTGTAATGCGTGCTCTATCAACGGTATTTTTATCATTTGTGAGTATGCTTGTGATTGTCTTTATTGGACTGCTTGCGATTGGTTTAGCTCAACAGATTGCTGTGTTTATCACAACCATCATCAAAGAGCTAACCTTAAGATTATAGGAGGTTAATATCATGAAAAAAATCATCTTATTACTCCTCATTATGGGTAGTATTGCACTCTATTTCATCTTGAACCAACCACCAAAATCAGAGATTCAAGATTTATATTTGAAAAATGAAACATCTCAAATTATGGATATCGCTTTTATTGAATCAACGAGAAATGTTTCGGGTTATGACCTGATTGCAGAAAATAATTTCTTAAAACTCTTTATGAATGATAGAAATTCTCATTTCGCAGTGGTTGATAAACGAAATGATTACGTATGGTACTCCAACTATTTCACATCAGACCCTAAAGCAACAAAGACGTATCAGAACTTACAGAAATCAACGTTTTCTCTCAGATATAGAGAAACCGATAATACAACGAAACTGATGACTAATTACGAATATTCCATTCAAAATCAACAATTTGAGATCGATCTTGAATCGGTTGAAGATGGATTTAGAATAGATTATACGGTAGCAGATCGTTCACCTAAGGGTTACTGGTTTCCAACTAAAATTTCTAAAGAGCGCTTTGAAGAACTGATTTATAATCCGTTTGTCTCCCATGAGTTTGAAAGTCCTGCGCAATACACAGAACTTGATCGCTATTTAAGAAATGCGTATAAACCCTTAGAAGATGATCCAAATACGTATATTTTAGCGCTTGTTACAGGTGATAAAACATCTTCAGATTTAGTAGGAACAGATATTAGTTATCTTTATGAAATTTTATATGAAATTGGGCATTACGGTAATAAACAAGACGAACTTGGAAACTACATCGAAGAATACCATTTTGATGATGTCAACTTTGATAACGATATGTATGGTTATGAAGTTGAAATTAAAGATCCTGAGTTCTTTATCCCAATGACCGTAAAACTTACTGAAGACAGTGTGGTTGCAACGATCATCACTGAAGAGATTGTTGCTAAAGAACCTTATGACATTATCTCCATCAATTTCCTTCCTTACTTTGGTGCGGCTAATGAAACCAAAGAAGGTTATATGGTGATTCCTGAAGGTTCTGGTGGTATTATCAATTTTACGAATGGTAAGACACAGCAAAGATCTTATACGACATATCTTTATGATCAAGATCACACGCTGATTCCTGCAAAACTTTCGATGCAAGATGTGGGTGCTAAAATGCCTATTTACGGATTAAAGCATGAAAATAATGCGATACTTGCCGTGATTGAAGGTGGTGCAGAGCATGCGATGTTAACTGCTGAAATTTCTGGTAAAAACGATCGTTTTAACAAGATTATGCCAGAGTTTACGTTTAAAGATAGCGGTCTTTACTATTTAACACAATCCGGTATATCGATTTGGAATGAAGATACATATGATTATCAACCTGAAATTCGTTATTATTTTACAGAAGGTGAAGATGCAAATTACACAGGTCTAGCACATGTATATAAAGATTATCTTCAGATGAAATATGATCTTGAAGTTTTAGAAAACAAGAAGACATCACTTTATTTAGATATTTTAGGTTCTTATGATTTTGATGATTATTTTTTATTTTTTCCATATAAACGTGTTGAAACGTTAACAACCTATAGACAAGCTCAAACCATGATTGAGTCCCTTAAAAATCAAGGTGTGAATCATATGGTTGCTAACTATAAGGGTTGGTTTAATAAAGGTATGGAACATGAAAGACCAGATCATATCAACCTTGATTCATCGTTGGGTACTAAAAAAGCATTTCAAGCATTTAATCGCTATATGGAAGAACAAGGCTATCCTCTCTTTTATGATGTTGAGTTTATGAAATTATACGATAAGTCATCACTTTATAATAATGCGAACATCTCACGTATCGTGGGTGGCACGATGATGGAATATTACCCATATGACCAAGCATCAAGACTACCGATTAAGACAGAAGATCCTTATTACTTACTTAAGCTTTCAGCAATCGATGAAAACATTGAAGGATTCTTACGTGATGCAAACAAATTAGAGCTTCCAGGTATCAACCTAACCAGTTTAGGACAAGAACTTTATAGCGATTTCCATAAGAATCACCAGCTTTATCGCTATGAAGCCGTTGATTACATCATGGACATGATGCAAAATGTGAAGGATCATACATCAGTGATGGTGACATCATCAAACGATTATGCATTACCTTTCGCCGATTATTTAGTTGATTTAACCTATCAAACATCTAATTATTTAGTCGTTGATTATGCAATTCCTTTTTATCAGATGGCAATTTCAGGCATGATTGATTATGCGATGCCTTCCATCAATTTAGGTCAAAACGAAGTTGATCAATACTATGTATTAAAAGCACTTGAAACGGGATCAAATTTAAAGTTTACCGTTTCATACGAAGATACATCACAACTGATTAACACCCGTTTTAATAACTTTTTCTCAACAGAGTTTTCGTTAATCGAAAACAACATGGTTCAGCTTTATCAAGAACTCTATAACGTCATTGGTGATGATAACTATATCATCAGCCATGAAGTTACTTTAGCAGGAGAAGTTGTTGTTACATATGTCAAAGGACAAGTGATTACAATCAATTATCAAAATCTAACGTATACGGTACAGTAAAGGAGGTATGACATGAAAGCATTGACATTAAAAGTGAAAAAACCAATGTCTTATGATAAACAAAAGATGCTTTTTGGTATCCTCTTTTTAGCACCTTGGCTTATTGGTTTTGCAGGTATCTTCTTATACTCCATGATTGATTCTGTCATTTATAGTTTATCTAACGTCTACTTTCTTGGACCAGCATCTGCAGATCAAGTCGCTGCCTATATTGCAGATCAAGGGCTTGTTGGACAAACCTTCTTCAAAATGGGTATTTTATTCGAATTTGTCGGATTAGATAACTTTGTATACGCATGGAATGTACATTCAGAGTATCGTAGAGTCTTGATCAGTTCCATGGTCGAATCACTCATAAATTTACCTGTCATTTTGATTTTTAGCTTGTTGATAGCAACGATGTTAAATACGAAGTTTAAAGGAAATGTATTTGCAAGAGCTATTTTCTTCCTTCCCGTTATTTTAGCATCAGAAGCTGTAACCATCGCTTTATCACAAGCGGTTGATCTTCAAGCGCTTATGCAAGGAGATAGCTTAGGTATTTTTGGAAATTTCCAATTAAATACATTACTGATTGAATCCGGATTTCCAGAATCAGTAGTTGAATTTTTAGTTTCAATCGTGAATACCATTTTCGTGATTATATCATTAGCTGGTGTGCAGATTCTAATCTTCTTAGCAGGCTTACAATCCATACCAACACATTTATATGAAGCAGCAAAAGTAGAAGGTGCAACTCCTTATGAATCATTTTGGAAGATTACGATTCCGATGGTTTCACCACACGTGATTACAGTGGGTGTGTTTACCATAGTAGATTCATTTTTAAAGAGTCCAGTGACTTCACTTATTATTCAAACGAAAGATAATCAACAGTATGGCGTTTCTTCAGCCATGGCGTGGATTTATTTTGTTGCTGTCATGTTACTTTTAGGAATCTTTGTATATCTAGCGAATAAGGGGGCATTCTATTATGATGACGAACGTTAAATCATGGTTTGCTAAACTTGTTATTCGTTTGAAAAAAGGGTTATCAAAATCAAAAGAAAAAGTGACAAGCAAAGCGTTTAAGTTTACTGTTGTCAATAAGACAAAACAGACATCGATTTCCATCATTAGAGGATTTATTATCTTTGGTTTATGTTTTATTGTGATTTATCCGATTTTACAGATGATTGTTGCAAGTATCAGTGATTTAAGGGATTTAAATGATCCTTTAGTCGTTTGGATACCAAGAACGATCAGTTTGCAGACAATCAAGATTGCAGCATCCGCCATTGATTATTTTGCTGCTTTAAGAAATACATTTATCATGGCTGTAGGAGTGATGGTCATTACACTCTTTACAACATCATTAGCAGGTTATGCATTCGCAAGACTTCGTTTTAAAGGGATGACGGTGTTATTCATTTTTGTGGTGTTCACCATCGTTGTACCCCCACAAACGATTGCTATGCCGATGTTTATGATCTTTAATTACTTTGGATTAACCTCTACCTTCTGGCCGCTCTTTATTTTGGCGTTTACAGGTATGGGAATTAAGGCTGGGATTTTCATTTTCATCTTTAATCAGGTGTTTAGAAATCTTCCTAAAGAATTAGAAGAAGCTGCTTTAATTGATGGTTGTGGTATCGTAAGAACATTTTATAATGTGATGTTACCTAATGCCAAGAGTGCTGTGGTTACAGTGATGTTATTCTCATTCGTTTGGCAGTGGAATGATGTATTCTACTCACAACTTTTGATTAGTACACAATATTTAGATCTACTTTCATTAAATATTGCAGAAATTGCACCTCGTCTGACTTATATTTTGTATCAACTTGGTATCGACCAGACGGTTGCAGAAGGTATGTCTAGAAATCCACTGGTTGTGGGAACGATTGCGAATACAGCAGCGATTTTAATGTTATTACCTTTATTGATTGGATATATTTTTGTACAACGACTTTTCGTAGAAAGCGTTGAACGCGTAGGGATCGTGGGTTAATGGATCAATTGATGAAAAAGCATCACTCCAAGTTTACATGGTTGATGGACTGGGTATATCTCTTAGTTATGATCAACTTAATGGCCATTGCTGGAACTGTTATCGGTTTCGGTGTTTTAGGCTTCTTTCCAGCTTGGATGACAGCTCATCAGTTGATTAAACGTAAATTAAACCAAGAAGATTTTCAGTTAGGTAAGTCGTTTGTTGAAACGTATAAATCTTATTTTTGGAAATCTAATAAGTTAGGCTATGTCTTAGTCAGTTTAGGATTAGTCATTGCATTGAGTTGGATTTATTACATTAGAGATTTAAGTTCCACATTTCATTGGGTAGGCATGGTTGGTGTTGGGTTTCTCGCATTTATTTGGTTACTCATGATGGGAATCACGCCGATTAGTTTTGTGTATTTCCCTAAATTTAAAATGGGTGAACATTTGAAGTTCACGTTGATTATGACAATGGGTATGCCTGGCTTAGCATTAATTATCTTTTTAAATTCACTTTTCTTTTATGGGATTGTCATGATTAGATTCATCTCAATTTTCCCATTCTTAGCTTTTACACTTCCCGCACTTGTGAATTTATTGTTTGCACGTAAAAAACTATTAAAAGTATTCACAGTTTTTAAAGATGAGCACACCATGATTAGAACGTTAAACTCATATGCGCATACAGAAGATTTATGGGGACTATGGAATGAAAGTTATCCTGAGGTTCCTGTGAATCACGATCAGTTATTGTCATGGTTTAAAGATGATCAAAAGATCAACCATCGCGCATCACTCGTGTTAACAAATACCAAAGAAGAAACTTTGGGCATGCTTCTAACACGTGTTCAAGGTAAAGTTTTATATATCGAACTCATGATGGTTGATGCCAGTTATCAGCGAAGAGGTTATGGTAAGAAGATGCTAAGTTGGATCGAAAAAGTATCGAAGGAAGCTGAGATTGAGTCACTATGTATTGGTTCTGAAGAAAGTTTATTTCAAGCATTACCAAGACCACTTAATCCATCACTTTCATTCTTTTATAAACAAGGTTTTATAAGGATAGAAACAGAACAAGGTTACAAGCTCATTAAGAAACTAGGAGGACACACATCATGAAAATCATCAGAATCTTAATGCTTATTACACTTGGTTTTCTATTGATCGGTTGTAGTGAAAATAAACCACCGGTTGATGACATTGAAACACCGATAGAAACACCCATTCCAACAGAACCTATACCAACAGAACCTATCATTGAACCGTTTACGGTTGATGTTTTAGATGCTACGTCATTAACGATGATTTCTTCAGATGATTTTGTAGATCTAGCATTATCTGAAGTTCTGATAGAAGAAACTGTAGTTAGTCAAAAAACGTTGGTTGGATATCGACTTATGCTTTGGTTCAAAGATGAAGATGTTCAACCTCAAGGATGGACGATTCAAGGACTTAATGATGTGATGCATGTTTCTAAAGATTTAAACACAGTTTATGTCATTGTTGGTGAAAAAACTGACGATGAAGTTGCTTTATATACGCATGAAGAAATTTATATGGCACGTATCGTTGATAAAAAGATGGTATCACTGATTCAAAAACCTGTGAGTGTTCAAAAAAGGGTGATGAATCCAGATGAAGCAATCTATTACATTCAATATTCAGCTGTTACAGGTCGTTATGATTACCATACATCTCTACGTGCGATGCAAGGAATAATCAACAGAGAATCACCAAGACTACTCACATTGAGCAATGGGAATCCTTATTATAAAAAATCAGATCAAACTTGGCTTGATATCTTAGAAAGTGATGGTTATGATTTGATCGAACTTACATCTTTAGAAGAAGTGATTTTCACGTTCAAAGATTCATTTGAAGGAATCATTACCTTTAAAGATCGTTTTAAAAGTTATAATAATTGGGTTTCAGGTGAATCAGATTTCGCACTGATGATGGCATCAGTGACGAATTATGCACCGCTTCCCTATGGCATTCAACATACGATTTCAACATTAACATCACTTCCAGTCATCGATTCATTTGAAGTCAATGGACGCGTTGTAAGTGGCAATATCTCAGATTATTTAGATAGCCAAAATGTATTATCCGCATATGATTGTTATGCACTGGTCTTTGATCAGTTTAAAGAAGCATTCAACACAAATAGCTATATGTCACTCACTTCAGAAGTGATGGACTATGCAGCCAGTGAACAAATGATGTTTTTTGATTTAAAAGCAACCCAAAGCGAAAGAGATAATTTCTTAAGCAAGCGAATCAATGCGTATTTTGATCAAAAGAATACGTATTTCCAAGTTTATGGATGGGTTGATCATGAAAGTTCAGCACTTGATTTTATCTCATCATATGGCGGGATTATCGATGTTGTAGGTAGCGGTAACTTATCACTTATTTCGAGATTAGATGCATCTGTGTCGACATTTACACAAAAAACAGAAGATGATGCTATCTATAATGCAAATAAAAAATATGTCACCTTCTTCGCATCAGAAAGTGACACCATTAAAGTCGGCATGGCATTTCAACATGGTGCATGGTTAGACCCAAACAGAGGACAAGTTAAGATCAACTGGGGTTTAATCAGTGACATGAGTGTTGAGTTTCCATACGCTTATGAATACTTTATTAATTCAGCAACAGAAAAAGATTATTTCTATTCAGGTGGTGGATCAGCGATTGGATTTGTTGATATTGATTCACAGATGCACTATGCATCAAGAGAAGCCATCGCAGATGCAAATAAGTATTATATGGAGATTGCTGATCAACAGTATATCGACATGTATAACGATAAATACACATCAACCGATCTTTTCGAAAAAAGTGTCATTGGATCTTACCTCTTTAGGTCTCAAGTTGATGGTGCATTCGCAAGAATCCATGATGGAAATACATCCATTCGTGTAGAGACATGGAATACAATACCTGTTTATAACCGGTGGACCAATTATTACCCAAGAAGAGCTTCATCTGGAGATGTTGGTTACACTAGCTTATATGAGCTGAGTGCGAATCACTACATTCAAAATCAAGTTTCTGATTACTGGTTTATCCAGTCAACACTTTCAAACACACAAGAGATGATCACTTTTGATTTATTTAGGCAATCCAATGGTGATGGTTACCAAGTCACCTTTGAGGATGGCGTGATTTCACTTAAGAAAACAATCAGTGGGGTTGAAACAACATTAGCATCGAAAGTATATTCAACGACATCACGACAGATTAAGCTTTCGATTGATAAATCTACGCCACTTGATCTTTATACACGTATTAAGCTTTATGTGAACGATTTACTTATATTTGAGTATTTTGATGAAGACAATACATTTGTTCAAGGTGGATTTGGATTAAGGTCAGATGAACCAACCAAAAATGTGATCACGAATCTTGATGGTACAGATTCATCAATGGCAAAACAAATTTACAACCGTATTATTACAGATCCTAATCACTATATTTTAGCGTATTACGGTTTTGTTGGTAGTGAAGATTATACACTTGCACAATACCGAAGTGAACCCGGCATTGGCGGTGTGATTTCATTATCACCTACTGACTTTTATAAGATTCAATTGTTACTCGATTTAAACTATTCAGGCGTTTATGAAGTTGTTAACGCAAGAGAATTTATGACATTTGCACAAAATTATATGCAAACCTATGGGACATTACGATAAAGGAGTATGAGACAATGTTAAACGAAATCAAAGGAAAACTCATCGTATCTTGCCAAGCACTGGAGGATGAACCACTTCATCATCCGATGATTATGGCAAAAATGGCATTAGCTGCCAAAATGGGTGGAGCTGTTGCGATTAGATCAAACAGTTCTGAAGATATTATGGCGATCAAAAAGGAAGTGAATCTTCCTATTATTGGTCTCTATAAGAAAAACTATTCTGATAGTGAAGTTTTTATCACACCAACGAAAAAAGAGGTGTTAGCCTTAATCAATTCGGGTTGTGATATGATTGCACTTGACGCAACACATCGTAAACGTCCCAATGGTGAGATGCTGCATCATTTAGTTGAATTTATTCATGAGCATGGTAGATTAGCCATGGCAGATATTTCAACAATTGATGAAGCAGTTGCTGCTGAAGAACTCGGTTTTGATTGTGTTTCAACAACACTTTCTGGATATACCCCATATTCTCCTCAACAAGAGGAACCCGATTATGAGCTCATTAAAAAATGTGTTGAAAAATTACACGTTCCAGTGATTGCAGAAGGACGTATTTCTGATGCTAATCAACTGAGAACTGTGTTAAAACAAAACCCATATGCCGTTGTCATCGGTTCAGCGATTACAAGACCTCAACTGATTACAGAAAAATTTGTTAAAGTCATTAATGAGAAATGAAACGCCTATCTTTATTTGATCCTACATATGTGCTCATCAAAGGATTACCTTTTGTTCATGAAGACTATTTAGCGCGTATTCCAAAGGAAAAGATGGCTGAAATCAGTCGTGAAAACAAAGCACTTGAATGGTTAAGTTACCATTTAAGTGGTGGTATTCTATGCTTTGAAACAACAGCAAATCAACTGAGTTTTGAGATCATGTATGCAAATGAACCTTTAATGAATCATATGTCTCCTTTAGGGGAATCAGGTTTTGATCTTTATGTTTTTGATCAAAATGAATTTATCTTTTTTGATTCGATAAGACCTTTTCCAAGACAAAAGGAGATCCGAATATCCATTGATCTTCCTCAAGATAAACCTGTAAAAATCATGATGTATACCCCTCTATATGCGAGAGTCATCAGTGCACATGTTCATCTTGAAGATGATGATCTGTTAAAACCTTATGACCCAGAATTTTTAGGAAGCATGTTATGGTATGGTACATCCATTACACAAGGTGCATGTGCATCTAGACCAGGCATGAGCTATACCAATCAACTTTCTCGGTCTATGCATATGGAAATGATCAATTTAGGATTTTCAGGAAATGGTCTTGGTGAACTTAGTATTGCTAGAGTAACCCATGACATCAACCATTTAGATGCCATAATCATCGATTATGAAGCCAATGCTGGCGCAGTTGGAAAACTTAAAGATACATTGATTCCATGGATTAAAGTTGTTAGAGAAAAACATCCATTCATTCCAGTGATCATCATCAGTAGAATTCCATTTACACGTGAGAAATGGATAAATGAAGATAGAAATAAGCGGATGATGCATCACTTATTCCAAAAAGAAGTTGTTCATAATGAAAAAGATTTACAACCACTCTATTTCATCGATGGCAAAACATTAATTCATAATGATGAAACTGATGTAACAGTTGATGGCATTCATTTAAATGATGTAGGAATGACCCTTTTTGCAAAGCGTCTTAAGGAGTGTTTCAAAGATTTTAAAATTTTAAGTGATAAAATAAAGGTGTAAAGGTAGGGAATTTATGAAAAAAATCACCATATTGGTTTTACTCGTGCTACTTCAAATCAGGTTTTTTCCTGTTTTAGGGTATGAGAGCGTCACAAGTGCAACACAAACAGCAACCAACTACTTGGAGGTACGTCCAGGTTCGAATAAAAGCAATACGACGTTAACGTTATCACAACTTAATTCGTATTTTTTAACCGTGAAAAATACAGTTTCAACAGCAAAACAAAAGATGTATGACATTGATGGTCCTGCATTAGATGCACGCATTTTAACCGTAGAAAATGCATTAAACGGTGTGACAACAACGATGTTTAACAATAATTTTGCATATTACTATGGGCTTTATGAAGAACTATTTTCGATTTATGGGGCTACCATTGATTCACGCGTTGTGGATGGCAGAGGTATGTGGCATCGTCCTTATGAAAGAAATTTAACCGAAGTCCAAACAACACTACAAGAAATGCAAGACATGGGGATGAACATGCTTTATGTTGAAACATTCTGGTTAGGTAGACTGATTTATGATTCCAATGTTCCAGGCACATTTCAACATGCCTTTACTTTAGGTGAAGGGTATGGTTCTTATGGATCAAATCTTTTACTCGCTTTCGTTGAAGAAGGTAAAAAGTATGGTATTGAAGTACATGCATGGGTTGAAAACTTCTTTGTTGGCTATGGAACGAGTTACCTAGATTCACCTGTTTTAGCAGCAAATCCTGACTGGGCATCGATTAACTTTGATTATTCGATTCCACAAAGAAGCGAAGTGAACTACCTTTTTATGGATCCTGCAAATCCTGAAACAAGACGTTATTTAAAAGATATTTATGCAGAGATCGCATCAACAATGGAAGTTTCAACGATTCACTTGGATTACATTCGTTATCCAGTTGCTAAAAGTACGACATCTACAAGTCCAACGACTAATTTAGATACAGGTTATAGTACCTATGCTGAAGCTGAATTTAAGAATTTATACGGTTATACAGGTGATTTAAGAACACTAGTAACAACGAATTCAACGATAGCTGCGCAGTGGAAAACCTATAAGAAAAATATCATTTCTGACTTTGTTGCTGGTGTTTATTATACCGTTAAAAATGTCAATCCAGAAGTTGGATTATCAACAGCTATTTTTGGTAATGTTGAATCTGCAATTAATGAAAAAATGCAAGATTGGGCATCATGGGCAGAAGATGGTTTAATTGAAATCATTACACCAATGTCCTATTATCAAAGTTCACTGACAGTAGGTAGTGAAACACTTCGTTTAACCAATTTAGTTGGAAATAACGCATTTAGTTATGCGGGATTAGCACCAACTTACATGGGTTATAATGAATATTTAAATACAACACAAATTCAAGCTGCTTTATATAACAATGCACAAGGTACTGCATTCTTTGCTTCTCAGTTTTATATGTTAAGTAGAAATGATTATAGTGCGAGTGAAAAAGCTTATGCACTAGAAGTCCAAAAGGTTTTAACCGATGGTATTTTTAGAAAATCTGCGATTAGACCTCATGAAAATCCTGAACTGGTTGTGGATGCAATTATTGATGACATGTTATCAAAAATAGATCGTATCTATATCCCAAGAAATGGATTGACTGAAGCGAATGCACTTGCAGTTATAGATATTTTACAAGATGTTAAAGACATGGTTATCACAAACAAAACAGAACTTGAAGCAGTGATCGCATCACTCCAAGCATTTTCACCAACGGCATATGCATCAGGTGCAACAAGAGATCGTATTTTAGAAGATCGAAACTATTTGATTAAAGTATTAACACTTCAAGTAGAACGTATGACTTTAGATGAAACAATCGATATTAGCGTTAATCCTGACCCTGACACGGTAGAAGAACCCGTTGTATTAAATGCACCATCAAATTTACGTATTTCTAATGGATCTTTACTATGGGATTCCGTAGATCATGCACTTCGTTATGAACTAGTTGCAACGAAAAATGGTGTTGATCAAGTGATTAATGTGAGTTCAACGAGTTATCATTTAATCAACTTAACACAAGGTGATTATACGTTTAAAGTCAGAGCTATCGGTGATAGTTTCTTCTATGAAACATCTGTCTATTCCAATAGCATTACACATTCAATTGTAGCAACCAAACTTGCTACACCAACAAATTTAACTGTGACTAATGGTATCGTTACATTTGATTCAGTTGAGGGTGCTTTAGGTTATTTACTTGTTGTTGATTTTAGTGATTTTGAACTTTCAACAACATCATTTAACTTAGCAAGTTTTAATTTAGCACCAGGAACATATACCATTACAGTGAAAGCAGTAGGTAATGGAAATGCGATTTTAGACTCTGATGTTTCTGCACCTTATTACTACGTCATTGAAGCTGAAAAAACAGCAGAAGAATTACTTTTAGAAGAAATTCTTGCAAATGAAATGAAGGAATTGATTTTTGCACTTTTAAAGGGTCAAGGTGAGTAGGCTGTGTCTACATTAACCTATGGTGTTTGGCACCGTCCATTTGAAAGAACAATAGATGAAGTTAAGACAACTTTAAAAGAACTTAAGTCTTTGGGTATCAGTGAAATCTTTATCGAAACTTATTATAATGGGCAACTGATTTATCCTTCAAAACATGGTTTACTTCCAATGCATCCTTGGGTAGGAACTTATGGAATATATGGTTCAGATCTGCTTGATGCATTTATTATGGAAGGTAAAAAAGAAGGTATTAAAGTACATGCTTGGGTTGAAAATTTCTTTGTTGGACGATATGATCACATCGAAGAAAACTACTTTTATCAACATAAAAAAGACTGGTTATTAATTAATCGAGATGGTAGCATTTTACAAAAAAATGAAGTTAACTATATCTTTTTAGACCCAGCAAATAAAGAAGTAAGAGATTATGTTTTATCGCTTTATGAAGAGATGATTCAGATGCATCCGGGTTTAGAAAGTTTGCATCTTGATTATATTCGTTATCCACTTGTTTATGATATCAATCCACCGTATATTAAAGATGATGTAGGTTATACAACATGTGCCATTGATCGTTTTAAAGAGTTATATCAAATTGAAGGTTCGATTGACGAACGTTTAACTGAACATAAAATGTATCAAAAGTGGACGACCTTTAAAACAGAGATTATCAATCAGTTTACAGCTTCAGTCTATGCCATCACGCGCATAAAAACAAAACTATCGATTGCTATCTTCGGTGATCCTGATCACGCAAGAAAACATAAGATGCAAGATTGGATGTTGTGGGTTGAAAAGGGTATGATCGATTTGATCATTCCCATGGCTTATTATAAAGATGATAAACGTGTTTTTGATGAAGTTATTAAATTAAATACACGTGTTTCAAATCGTGCTAAAGTCTATGCAGGTATTGCTCGTGCATATATGGGACTTGATACACATATGCATTACAAACAACTTATAGCAAGCCGTGATGCAGGTGCATCAGGTGTTGTTATGTTTGCCACACAAAACTATTTGACACATCACTTTATGGGTGAAACACAAGAACGCTCAGATATAAAGACACTCTTTTCAAAGATTAAGGAAGAAGGTATTTAAGATGAATGCATGGATTAAAGAACGTTATACCATTGGTCAACACTTTCCATACACGATTTTTGGTGTAGATTTCATCAAAAAAGAAGTGCTTGTAGACCATGAAGTTAAAATCACCATGACATTAGAAAAAACACTTAAAGATCAATTTATCATTCACCTTTTTTCTAATGGCGAAATTTGGATCAGATATGGCAATGAGCGCAGTTTAAACTATGCACTTCATGCCATCAATGAAGAAAAAGATACGTTATCATGCGGTGTTTTTGAGGGTGGTCCTGATTTTGAAATCAGAGGTATCATTGAAGGTTTTTATGGAAATCCATGGCCACATCAAGATCGTTTAGACGTGATTAAATTCATTTCTGATTACCGGATGAATAGTTATTTCTATGCACCTAAAGATGATCCTTACCATAGACAATTATGGAGAGATCCTTATCCCGAAATTGAATTAAAAAGATTTTTAGAACTTGTTCATTATGCAAAAGACAATTTAGTTGATTTTTACTTTTGTATCAGCCCAGGTAATGATTTTATCTACACCAAAGAAGAAGAATTTGAAGTACTATTTCGTAAAATAGATCATTTAATTGGTTATGGTGTTACACAGTTTAGTTTACTCATGGATGATATTGATTATGTATTAAAAGGTGATTCTTTAGATCGTTTTCAACGTCCAGGTGTTGCACATGCTTATATTTCAAATCGTTTAAATAGATATTTAGCATCTAAGTTAGAATCTTATGCTTTTGTAATGTGTCCAACTGAATATTGGCAAAACTGGGATACAGACTATCGTAAAGATTTACGCGAAGGTCTAGACCCTAATACCATCGTCTTTTGGACAGGATATAATACGGTTGCTGAATATATACCGAATGAAGACGGTGAAAAAGCAAAAGCTATTTTTGGTCATCCGATGCTTTTATGGGACAATTATCCAGTTAATGATATGGCAAAAGATCATTTATTTATGGGACCTCTTGTTAACCGTGGACGCAAATTATTTGAGTCACATGTCGGGATGCTATCTAATCCGATGATTTCCTGGCATTTATCCAAAATTCCTGTCATAACGATGGCAGATTACATATGGGATAGCATGTCTTATCAACCTGAGATCAGCTATTTAGAAGCGATCAAAGATTTAAGTTTTGGTGACGAAGACTTTGAAAAAGCATTAAAGATGTTTGCTGATGAAAATAGAAATTCATTAATCGCATATGATATTAAAAAAGAGTTAGATCATATGATTGAAACTTTTGATGTCAAAGGACTATCACGCTACTTTAATGAAATGAAAAAAGCGGTGATGACTTTAATGAATTCATCGACTAATCCTGGTCTAACCAAAGATGCACTACCTTGGTTAAATCGTTATCTAACAGATTTTAAAGTTTGGAATAAAGTTAAAAAAGGTACAATTAAACCATCAGATATTGACTATATCGAAAATGCTGAACATACACTGGGTTATCAAGTGCTTGCCAAAGTGTTAAAACGCATGGATATCTATCAAGGTAAAATTTATAAAAAAGAACGTCCTAATTTTTGGGATAATGCAAAGGTGATCAAAAAATGACGTATGATATCATCATTGCTGGTGGTTCCATCGGTGGTGTGCTTGCTGCTAAATCAGCATGCGAGATGCATAAAAAAGTTTTATTAATAGAAAAGACGTCATGGATTGGTGGCCAGTTTACGAGTCAAGCTGTACCACCAGATGAACATCCTTTTATCGAGTCTTTTGGTTGTACGAAAACATATCGTGATTTTCGCGAAGAAGTCAGACATTTCATGAAAGAAATGTTTCCAGTAAAACCAAACGTATGTGATCTTAAAGCATGGAATCCAGGTCACGCATCGGTGAGTAGATTATCTGCACCACCAAGAGTCTTTTTACATCTCTTTGAGAAGATGTTATTACCCTATGTAACAAAGGGTTCATTAACTATCCTTAAAGAACATGACATTATTGATGCTCATGTGATGGATGATGTGATAGAGTCTTTGACAATCATCAATCTCAAGACGCATAAAAAAAAGGTTGCTAAAGCATCTTACTTTTTGGATGCTACTGATACTGGAGAACTTTTACCTTTAACACAAACAGAATATGTCTATGGTGCTGAAAGTAAGCTTGAAACAGGTGAACCACATGCACTTGATGTTAAAGATCCTTCTGACATGCAGCCAGTAACCTGGGTGCTTGCGATGGATTATGTTGAAGGTGGTGATTTTAGAATTCAAAAACCTGAGGATTATGAATTCTACAAATCCCTGATTTGGCCGTGTGATGATACGAAGGTATTATCTTGGTATGGACCAGATTCATCAACGGGTAAAACAAAAGAATTTGGCATGTTCACTAACCGCAACAAAGGTTTATTTCCATTATGGAGTTACCGCCGCGTCATCGATCCTAAAGATTTTAAAGAAGGATTTTTTGATACTGAAGTGACACTACTTAACTGGCCACAAAACGATTATATCTTAGGTAATCTTTTTGAATCCGATAACGATGAACTCAATCAAAAGAAGGCTAAAGATTTATCCTTATCATTCTTTTATTGGTTACAACACGAAGCACCTCGTGATGATGGTGGTTTGGGTTATCCCGGACTTCGTTTAAGAGGTGATGTATTAGGCACAGAAGACGGGTTTGCTATGGCACCTTACATACGTGAATCTAGACGTATTAAAGCTGTTAAAACCATTACAGAACATCTTATGAACGCAGAATTACGAGATGATCTTCCTGTTTTAGAAGATAGTGTTGGTTTAGGATCTTATCATATTGATCTTCACATGACAACTAAAAATCATCGTTTTTTCTACTTTAAAACATGGCCATTTGAAATTCCATTATCTGCCATGATTCCAGTGCGTATGAAAAATTTAGTTCCTGCTTGTAAAAACATTGGGACAACACAACTCACCAACGGATGCTATCGTCTTCACCCCGTTGAATGGAACATTGGTGAAGTTGCTGGTTATTTAGCAAGTTATGCGATTGACCAAGATGTCATCCCTAAAATGATTTATGAGAAAAAGGAATTATTAAATGCATTTCAATCACTACTAGATGAAAAAGGCATTGAAAGACATTGGCCAAAAGATAAGGTCCATGTCATTTAGGAGGATTATTCATGAAAAAAATTTGTCATCTCGTTTTTCAAACCCATTGGGATCGAGAATGGTATTATACGTTTGAAAGATATCGTTACCGTTTAACACACGTCATTAAACGTGCAGTAAAAGCCTTAGAAGATGATGAAATTGCCTACTTTGTGCTTGATGGTCAAACATTACCCTTAGAAGATTATCTTGAGGTATGCGAGATTGAAGAGCGTAAAAAAATATTAAGTCTAATTAAACAAGGACGCATGATTATCGGACCTTGGTTTATTGCGATGGATGAGTTTTTAGTTCAAGGCGAAAGCATGATTAGAAACTTAGAACTCGGACATGAGATCGCATCAAACTATGGAGTCGTTCAAAAAGTTGGCTATCTTCCAGATACATTTGGTCACATTGGACAAATGCCACAAATCTTAAAAGGCTTTTCCATCGATAATGCATTTATGTGGCGTGGAATTGCATTAAAAGATAGCGAATTCATGTGGGAAGGTGCAGATGATTCAAAACTTTTTACCATCTATTTAGTTGAAGGCTATTATCAGCCCCTGATCAATCAACCAGATTATAAGGATGCGATTAAAGCTTATGTTTCAAAAATAGAGTCTTTTTCTAAGAGTAAAGATGTGTTACTTACTGCAGGTGGTGATCACCTCATGCCAACAGTCGATTCCTTAAGTGAACGCATCGAAACATTTAACCGAGAAAACCAAGACATTGAACTTCAAGTATCAAGTTATGAAATTTACGCAAATCACTTAAAAAACCAATTGAAAAATGCGAAACTTAGTGAAATTAAAGGTGAACTCAGAAATAACGAAAGAGCTTATATTTTACCAAACGTTTTATCGACAAGAAGTTATTTAAAACAATTAAATCAACAACTTGAAGATCAAATGATTGGCTACGTTGAGCCGATGATGGCACTCGCATACTTTAACCAAAAGAAAGCACCCGTTCAGTATGTTAAGCATATCTGGAAAACGATTTTACAAAATCAACCTCATGATTCTATCTGTGGTTGTAGCATTGATGAAGTTCATCAAGAAAATGAAATGCGTGCCTTAAAGGCAAGTGAGATGATCTCTTCATTTAAAGAAGGTTTATTAGAACAACTTAAACTACTTCCGATGACCTATTATGGTAACCCTTCTAAAAAGATTGACCAGGAAGACCGGTTTTTTACGATTTACAACCCGCATCCTTATCTTTATGAAGGTATGATAAAGGGGACAATTTGGCTAACACAAAACCAAGATCCTTCAAGAATCATGTTGCTTGATGAGAAGAAGAGAAAGATTAAAGTAGCTGTTCATGAAGTGAAAAATCATCGTCTTTTTGTTTCACCACTTGAATACCCACCTGTCTTTAGACATGGTAAGACTTATGAAGTCGTTTTTTATGTCAAACAGTTAAAACCACTTTCATTCACTCGTTATGAAGTGATTGAAGGAGAATCTTATGAGGTTAAACCATCCATTAGCAAAACGCTTGAGAATAAATATCTTAAGTTAAAGCTTAATGAAGACGGTTCACTCGATATCACGGATAAAATCAATCAAAAGACTTATCATCAATGGCATCAATTTTATTCATCAATGGATGCTGGAGATTCTTACAACTATTCAAAACCTGAACAAGATACTTATTCATTTGCAGAACTTGAGGGTGAACCCGTAAGAAAAGTTTCTAAATTAAGTCAAACGTTATCGTATAGACTTTTCATGAACCAACCTGAATCACTCATCGATTCAAGGAAAAAAGCAAGTGATGTCATTGTTACAACAACCATGGATATCACATTAACACTCAATCAAAATGAAAAGTTCATTCGTGTTGATGCCAAGATTGATCAAAAAGGAAAAGATCAACGTCTTCGCCTTAAATTCCCGATTGGAACAAAAATAAATAACCACATCTCAGACAGTGTCTTCGAACTCGTTCAAAGACAGTCCAATCGCAAAGAAATATGTGAGACAACACGTTTAAAAGAAGTTTTAGTTGTTGTTGATTCAACCCTTTCGATGATCACTGGTTCGAATGAAGATCGAGGTATACGTTTTTATCACTTGGGATTACATGAAGCACAAGTCGTTGAAGAGAATCAAAAATCGACTTTAGAAATGACGGTCATACGCAGTGTGAGTCATTTATCAAGAGATGATTTCAAATCACGTGGTGGGGCAGCTGGACCTAATTTAGCAACGCCTGATGCTCAGTGCCTACGCGTTCACAACTTTCAATATGCATTTGGACCAGCGACAGCAACAGATGATGCTGTAGCATTATTTGAAGAAGCTCAAGAATTTAGAAAACCTCCCGTATTAACAAGAGGTTATGGCACACATAAACGATCGATCTTTAAAAAGAATAAAGATGGTATTCAATTAACATCGCTCAGATGGATTGGAAAATATCACATTGAGTTGCGTTTATGGAACCCATATCATGAGGTTAAGACAACGACTTTATCTTCAGATTATATCATTGATGACATTGAAGAAGTTTCGATTGATCACACACGCAAAGTGAAGACCAGTCAAACAATAACATTTAAGCCAAACGAAATTAAAACAGTGTTAATGAAGTATAAAAGCCGCTAAAGATAGCGGCTTTTATACTCAGGAAGAAAAGGAGATTCATGATGATTGTCTTGATACGGTATCATCTTGTTTATACAAGTTAATTATACAACTTTTTACCTATATAGACAACTAAAAACAATCAAAATGTGAAAAAATGGCTATAAAATGAGATGTAATCGTATAAAATCGCTTGTGGAAATTGTTTTTCTCCTATATAATATATACAAGTTGTATAAAAAAGGATGGGAAGTTGTATGGTCAAAACACCGGTTTACCAGATCATTGAGAATGACATCAAAGAAAAAATTAAAAAAGGTGAACTTAATCACGGTGACATGATTCACAGTGAGAATGAGCTCAAGGATATGTATTCAGTTTCTCGCATGACCGTCAGACAAGCACTTAATAATTTAGTCAACGAAGGTTATTTGTATAGACACAAGGGAAAAGGGACTTTTGTCAATAACATCAAGATTGAGAAGAAAATGCAAGGCTTAATCGGTTTTACTGAAGAAATGCGAAGAATGAATAAAAAAGTTCGTAGCAAAATCATCACGTTTGAATCCATTAAAGCTGATGATGAAGTTGCTAGCAAACTATTCTTGGAAACAGGGGAAGACATCTATTTTATTGAACGTATCCGATATGGTGATGATATTCCTGTGTTATTCGAACAACTGCATATCCCCAAAAGAATCTTCAAAGATATGGATCAAAAGATTATGGAAACATCGTTTTATGGGTTTATTGAAAACACATTAAACATTAAGATTTCTCATTGTGTGCAAACCATGGAAGCGAAAGCAGCATCTACCCGTATTGCAGAAATGTTAGAAATTCAAAAGGGTTCACCTATTTTATACATGACACGTAACACATTTTTAGACCGCGGATTTCCCTTTGAATATGTGAAAGCATATTATAGAGCGGATCAATATCGTTTCATTCAACATTCTGTCAGATAAAAGAAAAGGCTTAGGCCTTTTTTTGATAGTTATTGATAAACTGTAATTTTTCTTTAAATAAGAGCTCATCATAACCACCGTGTCCATAACCTTCATAGATTAAAAACTGCTTTGGGCTTGATACACGTTCATAAAATGATTTGGCTGTTTGTGGTGGACATATTAAATCGATAGAACCGGTTGAAAGTAACATCGGTTTTTTAATGAGATGTGCATATGACATGAGATCAATCTCAGTATAGAGCCATTCAGGTTCATGAATAGACTGCGTTTTAAATGCTTTAAAGCCGCCTTCTGAAGCATGGATTAATGTTTTAATTTCTGTGTTTGATGGCATTTCTGCCATAACAAGATCGATTTTTGGATGCATTGCTGAAACAAAAAGCGCTAATGCCCCGCCCTGTGAACCGCCGGTGGCATAAATGTGATCATAGTTTTTCATTTTTTCTAGAACGTCAACAAGCAAATAGGCATCAACATAGATTGATGTATAATAATAGGTTTCAAATGATTCAATCCCAGAAAGATAAAGCCCTCTTTGATCGACTTTTGGAATTCCTTTTGATATTCCCCCTTGGTGTCTTACATCCATACCGATAACATCATAGCCTTGATCGTTCCACCATTTAACAAAAGTTAGGTATCCAGAAGTCAGTGTGTGTGCACCAAGACCATGGTATAAAAGAATGCATGCATGATGCTGTTCTTTTTCAGTTTTAAAGAGATGACCATAAATCCGGTCATCATGAAGCGAACGATATGAAAAGCGAACTATACGGGGATCATTCATTGATTCTTGTTTAATTTCAAGGGGTTGGTCTTTGATTGTATCGATTAAAGATTTCATGAGTTTCATAGTATCACCAGTTTAAGTCTAAACGAAAAAATGTAAAAAGGCAATTGTATAGACATATTTATCTTGATAAATCATAAGATTTAAGGTATAAATAAAATGTATATGTATAGACAATTAAGAGGTGGAACATGGCAGCATCTCATTATGAACAATTCATTCAAGCGCTAGGATATGATAAGCTTTCACATCGTGTTGAAGAGCTCTTTTATGCGTGGCAGAAAACAAAGATGAACTATGTCATGTCAAATGATGACACATGTTGGATTAAAACGCACCTTCTTTTGGATGAAAAATTAAGTCATGCTTTTGATGAAGCATTGCTAATCATTCAAAGTGATGTTGATCTTCAAAAACAATTATCTTTTTTACAATATGTATACATGATTGGTGGTCATCCTTCGGAGTGGTTAATTACTCAAGCACCTCACATCAAACATGATTTGATGCATACATTAACATTTCAATTGATGACTGTTTTATCATTAATTCCCCTGGCAAGACAATCGTTTGACTATCGAAAGATTGAAGAAAGTCACATGTTATTTAATGTTAGACATCTTAAGGGTTATATCAAACTAAAAGATGAAGAAAAGGGAATTTATGGCATTGATAATTATGGTTGGACTTTATATTTAGCTTCATTTGGACTGATTCATTTATCAACACTACACTTTATGCACCACATTTACCAAGATCCCTTTTTCTTTTATAGACATCAACAGACTCATGAAGTGATCGCAGTTGCAAAATCTGGTATTCATGTCAGAAAAGATGGTCAATTCAATGGAGTAAATGGTATTGATGATTCTTGGTTTAAAACAACCTTTAGTGAATCTATTCAATTTGTGAAGGGGTATCTTGCTCATCCCACGGGAGTTATTACAAACCAATTGATTGAACTTGATCTATCTGTTTACACGTGCATTTTAAAACCAGGCGATATGGTTATTGATTTTCATATACCATCCAAAAGTGATTATCAGATTGAAGCATTTAACTCTTCTTTATGTCAAGCAATCGATTTTTTTAAAACACATTTTAGTGAATATGACTATAAGGCATTTTGGTGTGTCTCATGGTTATATTCTCCGCAGTTAAGTCAACTGATTGAAAATCCGGAATCACGCTTGTTATCTGTTGCCAATCAAGGGTATAGATTACCAGCAACTCCAGGTATAGAAAGCATAAATACATTTGTTTTTGGAAGTGATCACCCAGACTATCAAACATTTTCACATAAGACATCGCTTCAAAAAGCGGTGATGGCTTATGTGAAAGAAAATCGATCAATTAATGCAGGCTGTTGGATTTATTTTATAGATGATTTAAATGTCTTTGGACAAACACCATATATAAAAAATGATCTAAGTATGAAATAGAGGACATCACATGAAAAAAATAGTATTAGGGTTTTTGATCACCTGTTGGACATATGTTTTCCTAATAGGTGCAACCATATTAAATATCACCATCTTATCAAAAGAAACAAACGAGATTATGGGAGCAACACATGAACGTGTTCAAAGAGAGCTGAACGTTTCAGGTATTAATATCTTGCAGACCTATCATTATTTAGGTGCTGATTTTTCTACTTCAGATTTTAGAGTTATCACAGGTGATGATTATACATCAACCGGGTACAAACCAGCAACAACCGTTAAACATGCAGAAAATAGTCAATTACTCTATGATGATTATCTGATTATCGGTGGGGTTAATGCTGACTTTTTTGAAAGTTATGGAACACCTCAAGAAGCATACGTTGAAGATGGGCAAGTGATATCTTCAGGTATCGGATATGCAAACAGAGAAGTCATTGGATTTAAAGAAAACGGGGATGTCGTTTTTGGTAAACCTGTTTTTGAAGGTTATGAAGTGATCGTAAGAGATGCAAACGGAAGAGAACGTATTCGCTTACCACTTGAAAACGTCAACACACCTTATGTCTCATCATCTATTGATATTTTTGCTTATTTTGACACTTATAATTCAACATTACCAGAAGGAGTCTATAAGTATATTGCTCAAGTCAGTGAAACCAAAGGCGCATTACCAAAACTTTTTGGTAGAGGTGTTGTCACGGATTTAAAAGTTTCAAACGCCATGACAGTGAGTGATGGCACGATTGTTTTAGTTTCTAGGAATACCTATTTACAAAACATTGTTGAACTTGGGGATACCATGATTGTTCAAAGAAAGATGATCGGTGACTTTGCCGGTGTTAACTGGGCTGTTGGTGCGTATGGGAAGCTTGTATCAAATGGTGAGAAAGTTTCGAATATCATCGGTATTGATCCCACTTCAAGACATCCGAGAACCGCAGTTGGAGTCAAAGCAGATGGCAGTGTTTTCTTTGTAGCTATGGACGGAAGACAAACAGGTTATTCACAAGGTGCTACACTTTATGAAATGGCAGATCTCATGTTATCTTATGGTGCGGTGACTGCATATAATTTTGATGGTGGCGGTTCAACGACGATGGCACTAAGAGATGATCAAGATACATTTCAAGTGGTTAACCAACCCAGTGATGGCGCACCAAGATTAGTGACAAACTCATTATTTTTGGCAATCAGAGTTAATTTTGATAATGTAAATCCATACCCGATTCCAGATTATTCCATCAGATTAAGTCAACCGACAAATTTAAGCGTGGATAAGGGAATTCTTACATTTGATAAGAATCCAGATACCTCGACATATGAAGTTATCATCAACAATGAAACATATCAAACAAACACGAACAGATTGGATTTAAAAACGATTATTGATAGCAAGGGAACGTATAACATCAGTGTGGTTGCTAAAGGTGATGGTATCTTTTATAAAGATTCGCTCATCTCAACCACATACACATACCAGTATGATGGTCCAGTTGAACTTAATCAACCTTCAAACTTAAGCGTTTCTTCATCAGGCATTTTATCTTGGGATGAGAATTTATCTGCAGATAGCTATCTTTTCATCGTAGGTGATAAAATATATACCATTTATTTAAATCGTTTTAATTTAACAACACTCAATTTACAACCTGGCACCTATGATTTTCAAGTGATTGCTAAAGGCGATGGTTATAATACGATAGATTCATTACCTGAAATTTATACGTATCGCGTTTATTCGGAAGAAGAAAAAGCAATTCTTGAACAGATTTCACTCATTCTTGAAATTCTTTACCAAAGAAATAAAGATTAAAGAAGAAATACTGTTGAAATGAAAGCGTATTCTAGTGTATAATACTTATATAGACAACTAAAACAATTATTATGGAGGAACCAATGAAAAAGATTCTACTCTTATTAGCTATTTTTGGATTATTCATCACGTTGGCAGCATGTGAAAAAGATCCTGTAGAAGAAACGATTGTCACCGGCGATCCGACGATTACCGAAAAATCAGGCATCACGAAATCATACACCCAAGGAGCAACAACACCTGATTTTAAAACATTTGTTATAGTTACTGATCCTGAACTAGGAAACGTCACAGTGACAGATCTGATGGTTGATGCAACACTCGTTGACATGACAACACCAGGTACATACGTTGTATCTTATAGTTATACAAGCCAAAATGGTAAATTAGCTACCTTAGATATCACGATCACCATCACTGCAGCAGACGCTCCAGTGATTGCTGAAAAATCAGGCATTACCAAAGAGTTTATGGAAGGTGATGCTGCACCTGACTTTAAGACTTTAGTGACCATAACAGATCCTGTTGATGGTGTGATTACTGTAACAGATGCGATGGTTGATACAAGCCTTGTCAACATGAATTTAATTGGTACTTTTAGAGTGACTTACTCCTATACAAGTTCAAGTGGTAAAACCACAACGTTTGATATTGTTTTCCGTATTAATGAGAAAGTCGTTGAATTTGGAAACTGTGATCCAAACTTCCCTGAAGGACAAGTCAATTTAGATTTACAAGGACATAAAGTTATCCTAGGAACATGGATGAGAAACTTCCTTGATCCATTCTGGCTAACTGCAAAACCTTCTGAGTTAAATACAATGAAGAAAACATGTATTACACGCGCTAATACAGAACATAACGCAACCCTTGGTTGGTATGCATATGATAACGCATTAAACCATACGAATGAAATTATTCAGCAATATATCGCTGGTGATTTTAAAGCAGACTGGTACAATATTAACTCTCATAATTTAGGTCGTTTAGCAGATGCAGGCGCGATCCGCCCAATCACAGATTACCTACACTATTTACCAGATTATTATTATGACATTAACACACAATTTGGCACCTGGAAAGGTGAAGTGTACGGTATTTGGACAGAACGTATCAATGTCAACATGGGTATATACGTGAATCTTGATTTAATTGAAGAATACGGTCAAGTCAATCCAGCTGAACTATGGAATAATGGTGAGTGGGACTGGCAAGCTCTTCTTGATATTTCATCTGCCATTAAAGAAAATGCACCAACCAATGTTGAAATCTTTGGTATTAACAATTATGATTTAGGTTCATACTTAATTGGTTCAAATGGTGGTAAGACGATTGATCCATTAACTGATACATTTGCATTAAATGATTCTAGAGCAATTAACGCACTTGAATTTGGTCAAGAATTAAAGGAAAGAGGATATGCTTGGACAGCAGAAGACAACACAGACACTTCAACACGCGCTAAGTTTACTTCAGGCGAACTTGTATTCTATTTTGGTTCTGACTGGATTTCAGGTGACCCATCGATTTTAAAACCTGGTGATGCAGTTAAATTCACATTAGGTATGGTTCCATTCCCATATGGACCAGATATCGTTGATTTAGATACTGAATATCGCCTACCAATTACCGTGGGTAACTTATGGGTTTTAAGAAGTGATTTATCCGATACTGAAGCTGAAAAGATGTTCCAATATTTTGTCAACACAGTACCTTGGGGTGATGATGAAGAACAAGACTTACGTTACACTGAAACCATGAGAGATCATATGGATGATCGTACATCGTTAGAAGCTTATGTCAGTGCATCACGTATGGGTTATTTCGAAAAAACATTCTTATATAATGTGGTTTGGGGTACCCCAGATTCAGGAACAGTCGGTATTGGTAATGTGTACGCTGAAATCATTAATACCGCAGGTGTTTCTGCAACAGCAACCATTCAAGCAGCGTTACCATCTATTCAAGCGCAGATTGATCAAATTTTAGGAAAACAACAAGAATAAACATAAAAAAATGAAATAAAGCATTTAAAGGCATATCAACCTACAAACTGATATGCCTTTTTTACTTTTCCAAGGCTTTATAAGGCTAAAGATGGTTGAAAAAAGTGTATAATATAACTAATATACACAAAAGGAGGTTATCTGATTGAAAAACTATCGTCCTTATCTCATCTTCTTGATAACATTGATCGTGTTTTCTATATTGTTTTTTATCAATCACACATCCTCAAAAATTAGGATACCAGAAACGAATCACTTATCAACGGGTTGGATATTTGAAGATGAAGAAATAACTCTTCCCAGAAAAGTTAATGCTTTAAAAGGTGAAACCATAGAAATCGAACGTGTATTGGATGCATCGTTTCACGAACCTCAAGTCCTTATGTTGAGAACCTCTTTGCAAAATATTAAGATCTATTTGGAAGATGAACTTCTCTATGAAAAATCATTTGGTAGTTCAATCCTTGAACCCTATGCGTCCATGTGGCATTTTCTAACGTTACCAAGACATATCGACGGACAAACATTAAGGGTTGAATTGACATCCCCGTATCAAGAGATGTCAGGTCAAATCAATGAAGTCTTTTATGGAACACACGCGATGCATTATCAGTATTTATTTAAAACTTATGGCATCAGATTATTGATGGGACTCCTCGTCTTAGTGATCGGAATTACGGTCATGGTATCACATTTCTTTTTTGCACAAAAACAAGATCGTGGATTTGCCTATGCAGGTTTATTTGCTGTTTTACTCAGTTTATGGATGATTGCAGAATCAAGGATGCTTCAATTTTTTACAGGAAGTGAATTGCTTTTAGGCAGTCTTGCTTATTTAGCTCTCCCACTTTTCCCGATACCTTTTATTCGTTATCTCAAAGAGTATATTTTAAATCAAAGAAAGAAATTATTAAACATTCTTTTATATGCTTTCGTCATTGATTTTTTCTTCATTATCCTCATGCAGATTACAGGCGTAATGGATTATTTTGAATCGGTGATTATCACACATGTCTTACTGATTATTGGCATTTTAACAACAACCACAATGCTTTTTATTGAGGTCAAAAGAGATCACAATGAAAAGGCTTTCAGATTTATAAAAGCATTTCTCGCATTGGTGTTTCTTGCGATGGTTGAAATCATCAACTTTGCATCGGGTGATTATCAACATACCTCATTATATTTGTCATTTGGTTTAATGGTGATCATGGTCTTTTTAATGATCAGTTATGCGAGATACCTCATTGGTCGTTTGAAGTTGAGCTATGAAAAAGAGTTTTATGAAAAGCTTGCTTATATTGACCACGTCACTCAGGGAAAAAATAGGTTGGCATTTGAGCGTGATTTAGAAATGATTTTAGGTGATCATGAACGTCAAATGAAGTTAAGATTGATTATGTTTGACTTAGATGAGCTTAAGAAAATTAATGATGCCTACGGGCATGTTGAAGGTGATCATGCGATTAAAAAAGCTTTCGATATGATCAGTTCAATTTTTGGTGATCAAGGGATGTGTTATCGCATTGGTGGCGATGAGTTTGCTTGTTTATATGAAAATCAAGACGAGCAATTTTTCTTGGAAAAGAAAGAACTTCTTCAAAAAGAAGTAGCCCAATTTGAAAAAGAAACACCCTATCATTTTGGATTGTCATTAGGATCATCAACGTATCAATCTGACATGGATCAAAAAGCATTGATTAAGTCTGCTGATGAAAAGATGTATCTCGATAAACATGGTTTTCTACAGAAAATCGAAAAGACATAATAAGAAAACAAGACCTTGATGTATTATTTTCAAGGTTTTTTCTCTAAAGAAAAGAGCCTTACTAAAGAAAGAATCATATTATCCTCTAGTTTAGACAAGCGTAAACATGTTATAATAGAGTTACTTATGATACGATGTTTATAAAAGCATCATTGAATATGATTCACGGGGAGATTATCATGAAAGCAACAGAAAAGAAAATATTATTAGCAGCAACAAAATTGTTTTCTGAGTTTGGTTACTCTGGTGTATCAACACGAAAAATCGCAGAAGTCGCTGGAGTAAACGAACTAACGCTTTTCCGCGTATATAAATCAAAGAGTAATTTATTACAAGCGGTAATTAGATACTTTGCTTTTGAAGGAAACATTGTTGAAAAGATTTCACATGAAATTACAGGAGACGTTAAAAAGGATATTCAAATCTTTGCTGATGTCTACTACATGTTTTTGCAAAACAACATTAAAATGTATTTGATTCAAATTAGAGAAATTGATGAAGAAGGATTGAAGTTTACAAACTCGATTGACTACACGAGATTTATGAAAGAATATTTCATCAAAAAAGTTGAGGAAAAAAAATTCTTTGGAGATCCCTACTTAGTCGCAACCTCCATTGTTTCGATGATCATGGGAATCTTCACCTTAAAGGTCCACGCACCAACGATTTATAGTGATGCAGATCACAGAGAATTAATCAACAGGTTCGTCAGAGATATCATACGTTTATACTGTCAAAATTAGGACTGCGAAAGCAGTTCTTTTTTTTTCCTTAATTTTTTCTGAAAACGCTTGTAAGTGTGAAATGATTTTGTTAGAATGTAAGTAAGTGCTTACATGTATAAAAAAAAGAAAGGAAGGTTTGGATGAAGAAAAAAATCATTTCGATAGCAGAGTTTGTCGCTAAAATACCAAATGGAGCAAGCATTATGGTTGGTGGATTTATGAACATCGGTACTGCAGAAGGCATCATTGATGAAATGCTAAAAACAGATGTTAAAGACTTAACCATTATTTGTAATGATGCTGGGCTTCCTGGTGTTGGTGTAGGTAAACTTATTGATGCAGGCAAAGTGAAGAAGTTGATTGCTTCACATATTGGGTTAAATCCCATTGCAGGTCAAAAGATGACTTCAGGTGAAATGGAAGTTGAACTCATACCTCAAGGGACTTTAGCAGAAAGAATTCGTAGTGCAGGTGCAGGTTTAGGTGGCATTTTAACACCGACAGGCATCGGAACAATTGTTCAAGATGGAAAAGAAATTATTGAAGTTGATGGAAGAAAATACATCTTAGAAAACCCCCTCAAGGCTGATTTTGCATTCTTACTTGGTCATGTTGTGGATAAGAAAGGGAATATCGTTTACAATAAAACGATTCGTAACTTTAACCCACTCATGGCAACTGCAGCAGAATGCGTCGTTGTTCAAGCAAGAAAAGTTGTAGAAATTGGTGAACTCGATCCAGATCATATTATTACACCACACATTTTTGTTGATTATATCGTGGAGGTTTCCAAATGAACGCAAAAGAACTGATCGCGAGACGTGTCGCAAAAGAATTAAAAGATGGTGATGTAGTTAACTTAGGTATTGGTCTACCTACTATGGTTGCTAATTACGTTGATCCTTCGATTGATATCACATTTCAATCCGAAAATGGGATGTTAGGTTTAGCAGCTGCACCTTCTAAAGAAAATGAAGATTGGGATTTAACGAATGCAGGTGGTAAACCAGTAACGATGACCACAGGTGGTGTCTTCTTTGATAGTGCAACATCCTTTGGAATCATTCGTGGTGGCCATGTGGATGCAACGGTCTTAGGATCACTTCAAGTGGATGAAGAAGGAAATATCGCAAACTGGATCATCCCAGGCAAAATGGTTCCTGGTATGGGTGGAGCGATGGATTTACTTGTTGGAGCTAAAAAAGTGATTGTTGCGATGCAACATACATCAAATGGCGAACATAAGATTTTAAAAAAATGTACACTTCCTTTTACAGCAGTCAAAGAAGTGAACATGATTGTTACTGAACTTGGTGTGATGGAAATCACTCCTGAAGGTATCGTCTTAAAGGAAATAGCACCAGGCGTAACCATTGAAGAAGTACAACAAGCAACAGAAGCTACACTGATTATCAGTGAAAACTTAAAAGAAATTGAAATTTAAAAAGGGAGAAAAAAAATGAAAAAACTGTTTGACAAGCTTACGGCTGGATCAGTAAAACTCGTTGAAAGATTTTTACCGGATCCATACATTTTTGCGATTATTTTAACGTTCTTCGTATTCCTCGTTTCAATGATCGTAACCAAGTCTACACCACTTGACATCGTCTCAGCATGGTATGGTGGGTTCTGGACATTATTAGCATTCTCAATGCAAATGGCAATGATTCTTGTGACAGGTACTATTTTAGCGACTGCACCTTTATTCAAAAAAGGTTTAGGCAAGCTAGCATCACTTCCTAAGAACAAGATTCAAGCAGTGATGATTGTATCAGTTGTTGGTTTATTAGCTTCTTTCGTTAACTGGGGCTTTGGTCTAGTTATCGGTGCGATCTTCGCTAAAGAAGTTGCTAAACGTGTTAAAGGTGTTGACTATCCTTTATTAATTGCAGCTGCTTATTCTGGTTTCTTAATTTGGCATGCTGGTTTATCAGGATCAATTCCATTAACACTTGCTACAGGTGCAGCTAACTTAGTGACACAAACTGGTGGTATTGTGACTTCTGCAATTCCAACAAGCGAAACTATTTTCTCAAGCTATAACTTAATTATTGTTGCGATTCTTGTATTAACATTACCATTCTTGCTTGCATTAATGCATCCAAAAGGTGATAAGATTAAGACAGTTAACCCAGCTTTATTAGAAGACGATGCAGTCATTCCAGCAATGGATAAGAAAGATATGACTCCAGCTGAAAAATTAGAAAACTCTAAGATTATCAACTACGTATTAGCAGCGCTTGGATTCTTATTTATCGTTCTTTATTTCGTTAAGAATGGTTTCTTACTAAACCTTGATATCGTTAACTTTATTTTCTTATTTACAGCAATCCTTTTACATGGTACACCAATTAACACTGTACGCGCAGTCAACAATGCAGCGAAGAGCGTTGGTGGTATCTTATTGCAATTCCCATTCTATGCAGGTATTATGGGTATCATGACTTATAAAGGTGCAGTTAACCAAATCTCATTAGCAGGCGCTATTTCAGATTTCTTCGTTAACATTTCTAATACAACGACATTCCCATTATTTAGCTTCTTATCTGCAGGTATTGTTAACATTTTCGTTCCTTCAGGTGGCGGTCAATGGGCAGTTCAAGCTCCAATTATGATGCCAGCTGGTGCAGCTTTAGGCGTTGATGCAGCGAAAACTGCGATGTCAATTGCTTGGGGTGATGCATGGACAAACATGATTCAACCATTCTGGGCACTTCCTGCACTTGGTATTGCTAAATTAGGTGCTAAGAATATTATGGGTTACTGTTTAATCGTATTACTCTATTCTGGTATTATCATCGGTTTAGGTTTACTCCTTTTCTAAGGGAGGGTTATCATGTCTAAAGTTTATATTGTTGCAGCCAAGAGAACTGCAGTCGGTAGTTTCTTAGGATCCCTAAGCAATGTATCTCCTGCTGAATTTGGTGCACATGTCGTAAAAAGAATCATGGCGGATACAAAACTTGATCCTAAGGTCGTTGATGAAGTGATTTCAGGTAATATTTTACCTGCAGGACAAGGTCAAGGTATTGGAAGACAAGTTGTGATTAAAGCAGGTTTCCCTGTTGAAACTCCTGGGTATGCCGTTAATATGGTATGTGGTTCAGGAATGAAAGCGATTATGGATGCTTATTTAAAGATTAAAGCTGGATGGGCAAACGTGATTGTTGCAGGTGGAACTGAATCCATGAGTCAAGCTCCACACTTACTTTCTGCTAAAGGAAGAAGTGGGTATAAAATGGGTAATTTCGAAGTGATTGACCATATGATTTATGATGCATTAACCGATGCCTATGATGGCATTCATATGGGCATTACTGCAGAAAATATCGCAGATAAACATCACATCACACGTGAAGAACAAGACGCTTTCGCTTATAACTCTCAAGCTAAAGCTATTAAATCAGTCGATGAAGGCAGATTTAATGATGAAGTTGTTGGTATTGAAGTTAAAGTGGGTAAAGAAGTCATCATGTTTGATAAAGATGAATATCCAAACAGAAAAACATCATTAGAAAAATTAGCGACACTTAGACCAGCCTTCAAAAAGGATGGATCTGTGACTGCAGGTAACGCATCAGGCATTAATGATGGCGCAGCTTATGTGATGCTTGCCAGTGAAGAAGCAGTGAAAAAACACGGACTCATTCCTTTAGTTGAAGTGGTTGGTGTTGATCAAGCAGGTGTCGATCCCAAAGTCATGGGATTAGGTCCTGTTGGCGCAGTTAAAAATGTATTAAAACGCACAGGATTAAAACTTGATGAGATTGGTTTACTTGAATTAAATGAAGCTTTTGCAGCCCAAAGTTTAGGTGTTGTTAAAGAATTATCAGCTGATTTAGGTGTTAATTATCAATCAATTCTTGATAAAACAAATGTCAACGGTGGCGCAATCGCGATCGGACATCCTGTTGGAGCGAGTGGCGCACGCATTACAGTTACCTTAATTCATGAGATGAAAAAAAGAGGAACAAACCTCGGTTTAGCATCACTTTGTATTGGTGGCGGTATGGGTACTGCAATCGTTTTGAAAAATGTTTAAATTTTAGAGATATAAGAAGACACGATTCTCATTGTGTCTTCTTTTTTTTCGAGGGTTGACTGATTGTAAAAGATAGACTACAATAAGAGTGAACATTCTATACGTCTACAAAAAAATTAAATCATTTATATGACTATCCAAAAAAATTTAGATAGATATTTAAATATGAAAAAGTGATTCCAAAAGGAACCTTTTTCCATATGGAAATGGAGAACAAAATGAGGGTTTGTATCGTATGTCATGAAGGTGTCGTCTCAAAGCATATGGGGCAGTCAGAGCAGGTAAGTCTTTATGAAGTTTATGGCGATTTTTATGAAAAAATTGAAACCATTAGTGTCATAGGGCACGAGCATGAAGGTATTCCAAGAGTTGTTTGTTCACTTGATCCGGACGTTTTGATATGCGGAAAGATGGGAATTAAGGCTTATGAAAAGTTTACTGCTAAAGGCATTTCAATGCTCATGGGAGCAGAAGGTTATATCGATGATGTCATGAATTTATATGTTAAGGGTTTACTTAAATCAGATGAATCCTTATGCACATCACATGTTCATGATCATGGATGTAATCATCATTAAAAGATAAGAAAGAAGGTTTTTAGCATGACATATACAATCAGTTGCTATCCGAAGAATCATGCATATCACGAAACATTTTTTGAAGTTATTCGCTTTATTAAAAAACATAATGATCATTACCGATTTTTAACGATTCATTGGAGTCGTTTTGAATGGATGTTCGCAAGAGACTGCATGAAAGACGAAACCTTAGATCAGATCATTATATTTAGAAACGAAGACAATGAGATTTCAGGAATTCTTACCTTTGAAGATGATCCTGGTACATGGTTTGCCATCTATGATCAAAATCCAGAACTCAAAGCTTTGATGGTCGATTATTTTGACACTCATTTTGAGGGAGATCTAATTATTCCACATGACCCATTCATCACAACTCTTCTTGAACAAAAAGGGTATGAGAAAATGGATTGGATGGATCCAATCTCATGGTTTTCTATAAAAGATTTTGAACTCCCCAAACCAGGAGGGTATCAGATTAGATCACTCGAAGAAGATTATAGATTAGAAGAAATTCATCATGCGCTCTGGTTAGGATTTAATCATGGACCAGAAATCACTTATACGAAACAAGAATTAGAAGACAGAAAAAGCATGACCTCTTCACCACACTTTAAGAAAAAATATACATTTGCTGCACATCATGACACTCATTATGTCGCTTATGCAGGTATCTGGTTTATCGAAGGATCTAAAACAGCACTGATTGAACCGGTAGCAACCGTTCCTGATCACAGAAGAAAAGGTTTAGCTCAAGCGTGTATCTATCATGCGATCAATGAAGTAAAAAAAGATGGTGCTGAAGCAATCTTTGTAGGATCAAACACTAAATTCTATCAAGATATTGGATTTAAATTATACGATGCAAGTTACCGATATACAAAAAAGAAAAATGGATGATAGCATCCATTTTTTTACGCAATTTGCGGACTGATATATTTTTTTTCAATGAAACGAAAGACTCTAATAATGATATAACTAAAAAATAAATAGAAGAGTGCAGCAAAGAAGAAGGGATAAATCGTAAAATCTCTGGAGACAACTTCTTTCATGTTTCTAAGTAGTTCAGATAAGGCAATCACCGTGACAAGTGCGGTATCTTTAATCAACGTAATCACTTCATTTGTAATCGTTGGAATCTCTTTACGAATGGCTTGTGGAAGCAAAATATAGCGAAATACTTGAAATTGTGATGCACCTTCCACTTGACCTGATTCTTCTTGATCATGGGGTAATGATTCGATACCCGCTCTAATGATTTCAACAAAATAAGCGGCGTAGTTTAAAATAAAACCGACATATGCGACCATCATCCGGTCTAACCGTATATTAAACACAGGAAGTCCAAACATAAAGAAGAAAAGTTGAAGCATGAGTGGTGTTCCTCTAAATAACCAGGTATAAAAGCGGATGATCTTATTTAAAAACCGGTTATTTTTATAAAGAAACATCAAGATGATTGCAAGCGGGAAACTAAATAGTAAGGTAACAGAGAAAAGTTGAAGGGACACAAGTGCCCCTTTACCAAGATATAGAATAACATCAAGATACTCATTCATTAGTTAAAAAGATATCCTCATTAAACCAAGTTGTTGAAATTTCTGCTGCTGTTCCATCTTCAATCATAGCAATTAACGCTGCATTGATTTGATCTCTAATATCTGTTGATTCTAATCTAAAACCTACGCCATATGTTTCATCACCAAAATTGTCTTCTAAAACTTCATATAAAGAAGGATTTTGACTGATGATATATCTTCCCATGATTTCATCAATGACAACTGCATCAATCGTTCCGTTTGTGAGTTCAATTAAGGCTAAATTAAACGTATCATAACGCTCATAATCACCTAAATCATCAAAAATCTCACTACTTGATACAGCATCATCTGATGCACTGCTAATTTGCACACCTACGGTTTTACCAATAAGATCATCCATTGTCTCAATGGTAGAACCTGCTTTTACCATAATGATTTGGCTATTGGCAATATAAGGAAATGAGAAACTCATTTCTTCTAATCTTGATTCAGTGATGGTTAATCCATTCCAAATCATATCGATTGTCCCCGCATTTAGTTCTAACACTTTCGCATCCCAATCAATCGGTTGAAAACGCACTTCAACACCTAAACGACGAGAGACTTCTTTAGCTAAGTCGACATCAAAACCAACTAAATTGCCTTCAGAATCTCTAAATCCCATCGGAGCGAATGTATCATCTAAACCAACGATGAAATAACCACGGTCTTCAATGTCAGCCCAAGTATTAATGACACCTTGAGTTTGACATGAAGCTAAGAAAATTCCAAAGAGAAAAACCAAACCTAATCCTAATATTTTTTTCATATGTAATTCACCTCTGCCACCTATTATAATTCAATGCTTTAGTATAGTAAAGTGGTAGTTTTGTGAAAACGTATACAAAATAAAAATGGCGAGTATATTCGCCATTCAGTCTTATTTTTTTAATCGTTCTAAAGCAATGATATAACCTTCAGCACCATAGATCAAAGATTTATTCACACGTGAGATGGTTGCTGTTGAAGCTGTTGTTTGTTCAACGATGGTATGATAAGGAATTTTTTCTGAAAGTAGTTTAGCTACGGTAAAGCGTTGACCCATATCCGTGATCTCTTTGATGGTACAGACATCTTCTAAAAAGCGCATCATTTCATCTTTAGATTTTAATGTTAGAAGCGCATCTAAAAGTAAATTTATTTCAGGATTAAAGAATTTTGGTTGATACATAAGCTCACCTCACTATGTTTAGTATAGCATAAAGATAATGGTTTAGTATAGGAAAGCGAATGGAACATCGTTTAAAAAAAGCATGAAAATAAGGATTGAACAACTCTATATGGTTGTGATAGAATAATTTATGGATGATGAGTGGGTTTAATGTTGGGAAGTAGAACGCTATTTCTTAATTGAACTAAGAGACAAGTTGGGGGGACTTGTCTCTTTTTGTTCATGATATAATGAAGTTAAATGGAGGTGGTTTGATTGAGCCAGGTTGTTGTCGTTGGTGGATCGGTGATTGATCTTTTTCTCTACCCACATCAAAAGATGCATCTTTATGATTCAAATCCAGGTTTCATGAAAAAATCATTAGGTGGTGTTGGTAGAAATATTGCTGAAAACTTAGCAAGACTCCACATACCTACAACACTGATTACACCTTTAGGACATGATGGTTATGTACACATGATTTTAGATCAAGCACAAAAGATAGGACTTAAGATCTTACCTATTGAAATTAATGAAACACCACTTTATGTCTCGATCATTAATGAATTAGGTGAAGACATGATCGGGGTCGCTTTAATGGATGAGATTGCATCCGTTAAACATGAGGATATCATGAAGTATCAAAAGATTTTAGATGAAGCAGAACTGATTGTCTTAGATACAAATTTATCAAATGATTTACTTGGTTACCTTTTAAAATCATATGCACATAAATCCTATGTTGATGCCATTTCAGGTCAAAAAGCAAGTAAACTCAAACCATTTTTAAAGTATATACATACACTTAAAATGAATTTCATAGAAGCGAAAACGATTGCTGGATTTGGTGAAGATTCATTTGAAGGACTAGATCAATTAGGACAGTTTTTCATCGATCAAGGTGTTAAAGAAATCTTTTTAACATTAGGTGAAAAAGGGGTTTATTATGCAAGCCAAGATATGGCATTATTTAGATCATCAGTCCCCATTAAAGTCATTAATTCAACAGGTGCAGGGGATGCCTTTTTTGCGGGAGTCATTTATGCAACGATTCATAAAAAAGATTTAGTATCTTACGGCATTGGAAACGCGTGTCTAAATCTAATTGATGAACACGCAGTCTCACCTGATTTATCAGATCAAAAATTAGAAGAAACTATAAAGGAGTTAAACCTATGAAACCAGAATTTCAAATCTCACTAGAAGTGAAAAAAGCATTGCATGAAAAAAGACCTGTTGTCGCACTAGAGTCAACCATTATTTCTCATGGTATGCCCTATCCCGATAATGTGAAGATGGCAAAAGAAGTTGAAGATATCATCAGAAAAGAAGGTGCAGTACCCGCAACGATTGCCATCTTAAATGGCGTTATTAAAGTGGGTTTATCGGAAGATGAAATCGAGTACCTTGCTAAGGCTAAAAACGTCTATAAAGTCGGAAAACGTGACTTTGGTTACGTGATCTCACAAAAGAAGATGGGTGCAACTACTGTTTCAGGAACATCACTCATTGCAAACCTGGCAGGAATCAAAGTGTTTGCAACCGGTGGTATTGGTGGTGTGCATCGTGGTGCACAAGAAACCTTTGATATATCACGCGATTTAGAAGAGTTATCAGAACTTGATATTACTGTGATTTGTGCAGGGGCAAAATCAATTTTAGATTTAGGATTAACGATGGAGTATTTAGAAACAAAAGGCGTCGAAGTGATCGGTTATCAAACGGATCAACTTCCTGCATTTTATTCCAGAACATCGGGATTTAAAGTTAACTATAGATTAGATCAACCCGAAGAGATTGCATCACTCATGCAAGCAAAATGGGGATTAGGTTTAAGGGGTGGTATTGTTGTTGCAAATCCGATTCCTGAAGCCTATAGCATGGATCACCATGTCATTGATGAAGCCATTGAAAAAGCTCTTTTAGAAGCTAATGAAAAAGGTGTAAGAGGTCAAGATGTAACACCATTCTTACTTTCAAGGATTAAAGATATTACCGGTGGGGACTCACTAGAATCCAATATCGAGTTAGTCTATAACAACGCAAGATTAGCTGCACAGATTGCTAGATTTTATGCAAAAGGAAAGACATCAATTTAAAAAATTTAATGAAAAGAATGTGAGATGAGTTCATCATTCGCAATCTTTTTTTCTATTTATTCAAAACGTTTTTAAGCCATTCAGTGATTTTTTGTGATTCCATGGGTTTCGCAAAGAAATACCCTTGTGCATAATCACATTCGAAATCTTTAAGTAATTCAACGACATCCATCGTTTCTACACCTTCAGCAACCACTTTGTAGTTCAGTGTCTTAAAGAGTGCAATCGTTGATTTAACGATTTCATGCATTTCAGGATTGGTAGACATATCCTTCATGAAATGACGATCGATTTTGATGGTTCTAATGGGGAACTGTGTGATATAGGAAAGCGAAGAATAACCAGAACCATAATCATCAAGTGAAATATGAATTCCTAAATTTGCAAAATCTTGTAGAATGTTTTTGCTATCTTGTGGATTAACCATTAACGTTGATTCAGTTAGTTCAAATTCGATGTATTCAACGGGGACTGCTAAATCTTTAATGATTGACATCGTTCTTGATTCAAATTGTGGATCATAGAGATTTTTGCCTGAAATGTTAATGGAAATTGGAATATGAAGTCCTAAGTGAATGAGCTCTTTTTCTTTAATCAGTGACTCTGTTAGAACCCAATCCGTTAAGATATGAATCAATTTCGTTTCTTCGACAAGAGGGATAAATACATCAGGTGGTATCATCTTTTTTTCAGGGTGATTCCATCGAATTAAAGCTTCTAAACCATAAGGTTTCATCGTTGATAAATCAATTTTGGGTTGATAAACTAAATAGATTTCACCATTGTTTAATGCATTTTTAAAACTTGCGAGAAGATCATATTCGCCTTTTTTGCGTTGTTTATCTTGATCACCAAAGAAATAAGGTAAATTTTGAACTTGCGCATGGCGCGCTGCAGTATCACTTAATTCAAACACTTTAAAGTTTTTGATTAAACCAACTTCGTAACATAGAACTGCACCCACTGAAAAATCAATGTATAGGGGGATTTGTCTGATTTGTCTAGGTTTGTTTAAAAGTTGCATGAGATGATTAATTTCAGCATCTAAATCTTCTTTAGGAACAACAAGCCATAACTTATTACTATCAGCCTGTGTGATGATGACGCCATCTTTACAGTTTGATTGAAGATCCACATAGAGTTGATAAATCAGCTCATGATAAAGTGAGATGCCAAGTAAGTCGATGATATTATGGTGATTATTGATTAATATCGTGATGATTGTATACGTGTTAGATGTAAAAGTTTCACTCATCTTTTTAAGGTAATTGGTGTTGGGTACTTTTGTTTCTTGGTTAGATGACATTAAAACTTCAATGCGTTTGGTGTCTTTTCTGAGTTTATCAGATGCATATCCGATAATACTTCCGATTAAGATAAACATGATTAAGCGATATATCCAATTAAAGGGTTCTTGCATCTCACCAGTAAGCGTATCGATAGGCATTAATGGTCCTAATAATATACCTGCAAGTAAACCTGTGAGACCGCCAAAGAAAAGACCATAATAAATCCCGGCTAATACGATCGTAATATACATCGTGTGTGAATACACGTACTTAATACCACCTGTCGCATACACGATTAAGTAGATTGTCGGTAATGCGATCAAAATCAAAATAAAGATGATCGGTCTTTTTTTCATCAGTTTAAATGATTCATGCATAAATCCAAACAAATTTTGATGATGTTTAGTTTTCATAAATGGATCTCACTTTTCATAGTATGGGATATCGTTTATATGCATATATCTTATATGAAAAAGATTAAGTTGTCTACTCAATGGTTTCAAAATACCTTCATTTTGAGGATAAGATTATGATAAACTAGAAATAGGCATATACAATGGGGGATTTAATTCAACCACTTTCATAGCAAAAATCGATGTATTATGTCGCATTAAAATGTAATTCATGAAAAAAGGTCTATGTTAAACCATACTTTTATGTTAGAATGATCGAGGCTACCATCTTATAAACAACGAAGAAATGTGGGGGTTTTTATGCAACAACTTAACACCATTATCATCATCCTAGGCGCAAGCTTAGGTGTACTTAATTTTCATAAATCCATTCAATTTATTGTGGGTTTACTCTTTAAATCAAAAATATTTCCAGAAACAGAAATAAAAAAACGTTATGGTATCGTCATACCAGCAAGAAATGAAGAAAAAGTGATTGGAAACTTAATCGAAAGTATCCATCAACAGTCTTATGATCAGAGTTTAATTGATATTTTTGTTGTTGCAGATAACTGCACCGACCAAACAGCAGACATTGCTAGAGCTTTAGGTGCTCATGTTTACGAACGCTTTGATGAAACAAAGAAACGTAAAGGTTGGGCTTTGGAATTTCTTTTTAATCACATTGAAAAAGATTATGTCATTACATCATACGATGCATTCTTTGTTTTCGATGCGGATAATCTACTTGATGTGAACTACATCCATGAAATGAATAAAGCTTTTGTCGTTAATCAAAACATTGTTACAAGTTATCGTAATTCAAAAAATTTTGAAACAAACTGGGTGTCATCTGCTTACGCCATTCATTTTTATGGTAGAACCGTTTATAACCATCGTCCTAGACAATTAATGGGAACGGGCACGCATTTAGCAGGTACTGGTTTTATGATTTCATCACACCTGATTAAAGATGGTTGGAAGTATCATTCACTTACAGAAGATTCTGAATTGACGATGTATATGACAGCGGATAACATTAAGATTGGATACTGTGAAGCTGCGATCCATTATGATGAACAACCAACAAGTTTTAAAGTAGGTTTTAGACAAAGAGTCAGATGGACAAGAGGACGTTTAGTTGTCTTTGCAAAAACATGGCTACTTTTATTTAAGGGGATTTTTAAACATAAGAGTTTTACGAACTACGATATGCTTTTCTATATAATGCCCTATCCACTCTTAACGTTTTTACTTAATATAGCCTATGCAACAGCAAGTCTTGTTATTGGTATTTGGATAACTAAAGATTTTAGTTGGAGTGCTGTTTTGATTGGTTTTGGAACTTACTGGGGATCTTCATATGTCAGTAATTTAGTTAGAGCAGCATTAATTGTTTTCCGTGAAAGAAAACAAATCCACTGCAGTTTTTATAAAACTTTATTTTATGTACTCGTTTCACCATGGTTCTCTCTGATTAGTATTTTCTTAATGATCGTTGCACTCTTTGGTGATGTCCAGTGGATTCCAGTAGAACATAAGGATAACAGAAAGATTCAAGACATCGATTTAAATGGTGAGATCCTAGTTGCTAAAACAAAAAAACCTTTAAAGTTACATGATATTTTACAAGCAATTGGACTGTTTGTCATATTACTTGCAGTATTAGCATTTGCTGCTATACGTTATTTTGATCTCTTCAAACTCAGTTTAGAAGTATGTTTTAATTACACATTGTTACCTGCATTACCCTCTGGTCTTCTCATGATTTTCATTGGTATTTGGATGAAAAAGATCTTAGATAAGAAGCAAAAAATGGTTAGTCAAGGTGAATAAATGAAGTGGTTCAGTTAAATGAACCACTTTTTTTTATCATTTTTGAGGACTCATGATAGAATAAATTTAAGGTTATCCGAGTTACTGAAACGTTTGAGGAGAAGAAGTTATGGATAGAATTAAACTGACAGGTTTTGCAGATGAGATTGCATCTGACTTTGAAGAGCAGTGCATGCGATTATCTGAGCTTGGTATGAATTTAATCACACTTAGAAGTATAAATGGAAAAAACATTTTAGATTTTACTTATGATGAATTTCAAAAAGATATTTTACCCATACTTAAACGTTATCAGATTATTGTTGCATCTGTTGGATCACCCATAGGAAAAGTAGATGTTGATCATCTTTTTGCTCAAGATGAGCAAATTCATAAACTAGATGAACTTATTAAAATAATGAATCTTCTTGAGGTGAAACATCTTCGTCTTTTTAGTTTGTTTGTTAAAGATCATGAGCCAAAGACATTTTTGTCTGTTATTTCATTTTTAAAACGCGTTATGACAAAGCTTGAACCACATGGCATTATAGCTATGCATGAGAATGAAAAAGATATTTATGGAGATAAATCGACCTTTTGTTTACAAATATATCAAGAATTAGCGCATCCACTTTTTAAACTTGCCTTTGATCCCGCTAATTTTGTTCAAGTGGGAGAAAATCCTGTTTCATGTTTTCATAGGCTTAAAGATGCGGTTGTTGATATGCATATGAAGGATGCCGTTTATGAAACAAAGATCAATGTTTTAATTGGAACAGGTGACGGGAAGTTGAGAGAACTCATCCATTTATGTCAAACGATGAACTATCAAGGATTATACACGTTAGAACCTCATCTTTATGAATTTAATTATTTACGTGAACTTGAAACAAATATCACAATGCATAGTAAATATAGAACGGGATTCGATGCTTTTTTAGCAACTAAAGAAGCTTTTTTTCAGTTATTTCTTAACAATTTATAAAGTTGAATTGTCTTTTATCATAAAGTCTAGTATAATAAGTGTGTTTAATTGTAAGCGTTTTATATTTTTTTTACAAATTAAATGAAACGTTTCACTAAGGAGTCGAATATGGGAGAACTTAAGATAGGTATCGTTGGTATTGGTAACATGGGAAGTTTTCATGCCGAATCACTTTATGCAGGAAAGATTACTGGCGCAAAGCTCTATGCAGTGATGGATATAGATGAAAAGAGAATCGCATGGGCAGAAAAATTTGAAGGGGTTAAACTATATCATGATTTTGATATGTTTATCCAAGACAAAGAAATCGATGCAGTCATTATTGCTACCCCACATTATGATCATCCAACATTAGGACTAGAAGTAATAAAACACAATAAGCATCTACTTATTGAAAAACCAGCTGGTGTTTTTACAAAGAATGTCAGAATTTTAAATGAAAAGGCAAAAGCATCAGACTTAATTTTTTCAATTATGTTTAATCAAAGAACCAATCCTGTTTATCAGCAAATTAAAGAACTAATGGATACCAATCAACTCGGTGAACTTAGAAGAGTGAATTGGATTGTTACAAACTGGTATCGAAGCACTTCCTATTATGAAAGTGGTGGTTGGCGAGCAACTTGGGAAAAAGAAGGTGGTGGTGTCTTATTAAATCAAGCACCACATCAACTCGATCTCCTATGTTGGATGTTTGGTATGCCTAAAAAAGTTTTATCACATATGGCTTTTGGAGCTCATAGACATATTGCTGTTGAAAATGATGTGACCACTTTAATGAAATATGCGAATGGCGCATCAGGTGTTTTTATAACAAGTACATTCGATGCTCCAGGAACAAACCGTTTAGAAGTTGTAGGAAGCAAAGGTCGTCTTTTAGCTGAAAACGGAAGACTTATCTTTGATAAATTACTCATGGATGAATCAGTCTTTGACAAAGAGCGTCATGAAAATCTGTTTGCAGTTCCACCACATGAAAGAATAACGTATGATGTCAAAGAAAATCCATGGGGGATTCAACATAACATCATTTTACAAAACTTTGTTAATCACATCTTGCACCAAGAACCTTTGATGTCACCCGGTGTTGAAGGCATCATGGGATTAACCTTATCAAATGCGATGCATTTATCTGCATTTACGCATCAAGAAATTTCGTTGGATGATATGGATGAAGATTTATTCATTCAAGAGTTAGAAAAACGTATACGATTGGAAAAACATCATGAAAAAGCTTAAGGTTGGAGTGATTGGAATCGGTGAGATTTCTAAAATCCATATTCCTCACATACTAAACTACAAAAATGTTGAGATTGTTGGTCTATACGATTTACATGTTGATCGTGCTGTGGAGATGAGTCAAAAACATCACGTTCCCTATGTCAATACATACCAGGAGTTAATCGATTTAAAACCTGATGTTGTTCACGTTCTTACACCCCATGATACGCACTATGGAATCATTAAAGACTTAATCGAACATCACATTCATGTGCTTGCAGAAAAACCGCTCACGATCGATTATAGAAAAGCCATCGAACTTGTAGATTTAGCATCTGAACATGAAGTGATCTTATCTGTTTGTCTACAAAATCGTACCAATAAGACAACGAAGAAGTTATTATCAGTGATTCAAGATAAAGCTTATGGAAAGTTATTATCGGTTAGAGGAAATGTGTTTTGGAAAAGGGAGTTATCCTACTATCAAAAAGATAGTTGGAGAGGAACTTGGCGTCATGAAGGTGGTGGCGTCTTGATTAATCAAGCCATCCATACACTAGATCTCATCACTTTAATCGGTGGTGAAATTGAATCATTTTATGGTTCATATGCAAATTATTTGATGCCAGATATTGAAGTTGAAGATCAGGCACACATCACACTATTATTTAAAAATCAGGCAAGAGGGTTCTTTTCTGCAACTACGTCAAACACCATCGATTCACCTGTTGAAATTGATGTTGTAATGGAAAAAGCACGGTTTAAACTTTTAGGTGAGACACTTTATCAACTGATCGATCAAGCTTTTCAAATCATTGAAAAAGATGAATCACTTCAAGGTGAAAAGTTCTATTTTGGTGTCAGTCATGAGAAAGTGATTCATGACTTATATGATCATTTGCTCTATCACTTTGGCGATGTGATTCATGCGAAAGACACATTAACAAGTTTAGAAATCATTACGAAAGTTTATGAACAAAAAAATGGTCATCAACCGATGACAATTGATCATCATCAAAAAAGAAAGTAGGTCATCACGATGAAACGTTGGTATGAAAAATCAGTCATTTACCAAATCTATCCGATGAGTTTTAAAGATTCTAATCATGATGGTATGGGTGATATACATGGGATTATCTCTAAACTTGACTACTTTGTTGAGTTAGGTGTTGATGTTCTTTGGTTAAGTCCCATTTATGTCTCACCGATGGATGATAATGGATATGACATTGCAGACTACTATCAAATTAATCCGATGTTTGGAACTATGGGTGATTTTAAACTTTTACTCAAAACTGCACATCAAAAGAACCTTAAAATCATTATGGATCTTGTCGTCAATCATACATCAGATGAACACATTTGGTTTATGGATGCCATAAATCAACCAGATAGTCCTTATCGTGACTACTATATTTTCAGAGAAAATGCAAACAACACACCTCCAACGAATCAAGGCTCTTTTTTTGGAGGAAGTGCATGGGATTTAACACCTGATCAAAAGCATTTTTATTTTCATCTATTCAGTAAAAAACAACCTGATTTAAATTGGAAAAATGAACACCTAAGACAAGAAATCTATACGATGATTAATTATTGGTTAGATTTAGGTGTAGACGGCTTTAGAATGGATGTCATTGATCTAATTGGAAAAGATATTGAAAAGGGAATCATTGGAAATGGACCTAAACTGCATGACTATTTAAAAGAAATGTATCATGCATGTTTTAAAGGAAGAAAAGTTATCACAGTTGGAGAAACAGGGGGTGTGACACCTGAGATTGCGATTTTATATACAAAAGAAGATTCTGAAGAACTTGATATGGTATTCCAATTTCAGCATATTGCACTTGATCAAGAACCACATCGTGATAAATGGCATTTAAAAAAACTGGATTTAAAAGATTTAAAACGCGTTTTATCTAAGTGGCAAATCGCACTTTACCAAAAGGGATGGAATTCGCTTTATTGGAGTAACCATGATCAACCAAGAATTGTTTCAAGATGGGGTGATGATGGGGAATACCGAATTCAAAGTGCAAAAATGTTTGGTGCACTTCTCCATATGATGCAAGGAACACCCTTTGTTTATCAAGGTGAAGAAATAGGAATGACCAATTTGAAAATGCATGATTTAAAAGATTTAAGAGATGTTGAAGCGATCAACATGTATCATGAAAAAATGAAAGTTTGGGATGAATCTCGTGTTTGGGATGCGTTAAATGCAAAGGGTAGAGATAATGCAAGAACACCGATGCAGTGGGATGATTCAATCTATGCAGGATTTAGTGATCAAAAACCTTGGTTAAACGTTAACCCAAATAAAGACTTTATTAATGTTAAAGAAAGTATCAATGATCCAAAATCAATTTTCTCATTTTATCAAAAACTAATTAAAATGAGAAAAGAATGTCCAACGATTGTTTATGGTTCATATGAACTGATCGAAGAAGAACATGAGCAGATGTTTTGTTATAAACGTAAATATCAAAATCAAGAGATACTCGTAATGGCAAATGTATCTAAAGAAGTGGTTAAGTATCCTTATCACTTAGCATCATATCAATTGATACTAAGTAATGAGATATCAGAGAATGAAGATGAGTTTGGACCTTATGAGGTTAGAATCTATCATAAAGAAGGGTGATCCCAATGTTTAGCTATGAAAATGAAGTATTTAAAATTAATGGTGAAGAAACGTTCGTTTGGGGCGGAGAATTCCACTATTTTAGAGTACCCAAAACTGAATGGTATGATCGTTTAAAGAAAATTAAGGAGTCTGGTTTTAACTTGGTGAGCACCTATATTCCTTGGATTTGGCATGAATATAAACGAGGAGAAATCGATCTTTACGGTAAATCATGTGCAGAACGTGATTTAAAAGCTTTCTTAGATACGGTCAAAGATATTGGTTTATGGCTTTTAGTAAGACCGGGTCCTTATGTGATGTCTGAACTGGTAAATTCAGGTATTCCAGAATGGCTAATCAATGAACATCCTGAAATCAGGGCTGTGAAAGAAGATGGAAATTTCCATCCTTCCATGGGACTTGTAAGCTATCTTCATGAAACCTATTTAAACTATGTTAAAGGCTGGTATAAAAAGGTATTTACACTGCTTAAAGATTATGAGCATGAAGTGGGTGGACCCATCATTATGATTCAATATGATAATGAAGTGGGGATGTATCACTGGGTTTCTACACAAGGTGATTATTCTGATGTAACGTTATCTCATTTTAAAACCTATCTCTTGAACCAATACGGTAAAGAACGTTTTGATGAGTCACTGGAAAAATATGAATCATTTGATACATATATCAAGGCGTATCGAAAAAATGAAGTCAGTAAAGAAGCCTCGTTTGTCATTAGTCAAAACTATAAACTCTTTTTTAGAGAATACATTCGTATGTATTTAGAAAAATTGATTGAGATTGCATCAAAGTATGGTGCAAAATCAATGCCAGTTGTTAATGTGCACGGATTTTCAAGCGTTGACTACGGTAAAAGAGGTAATCTTTATCCCATTGGTTTATCACAACTCTATGAAACAGCAAAAATTAAAGATGTCATTATAGCCGGTGATTATTATGTGGGTAATATCGTATCTGAAAACTTCTTTGATGTTGTTTTAGCAAACGCATTTACGAGAGCAATTCAACCAAAAGGACAACCTTTATTTAGTGCTGAATTCCAAGGTGGTTTTCAAAATGGAGTTCCAAGACTTCAACCCACGACACATGATTTAAAAACAAGATTAACCATTTCTAACGGGATGAACGCCATTAACTATTACATGTTTGTGGGCGGTGAAAACTATGAAGAAATTGGCCTTATTTCAAGACGCCATGACTGGCAATCAGCGATTGGTACAGATGGCACTTTAAGACGTCATTATCACATCATCAAACATATCGTCAAAGTGTCTCAAGCCTATGGTAAAGCATTCGTTAAAGCTACTTTAAACACACAAACAACATTAGCATTTGATGTAGATTATTACATGACAGAATTTAAAAATGATTTTAACCGTGGTCAAGCAAATACGCTCCAACACATGAGACAAACCTATTTATATAACGGTATAGGTAAGAGTTTAGTGATGAATAACATTTCATTTGATGCGGTGGATTTAATTGGTGATGAAGTTGATGTTAAAACTCATCCAACGCTTATCGCGTTCTCAACAGAATGGATGAGAGAAGATGCACAACAAAAGTTAGTGAATTATATCAAACAAGGTGGAAAACTTTTCTTATTTCCAGAACTTCCAACAAAGGATTTACTCGATCGTCCATGCACAATCTTAAAAGATTATATCGGTGTTCAAATCAAAGAAAAACTTTATGGAAAGCGCGTGAACATCAATGGGCATGATTCAGTAAACTGTCATGTCGCTCAAGTTTATGACGTCAAAGATGGGTTTGCAACACTTGATTTAGATCATAATAAAATAACAGGATTTAAGAAAGATATCGATTTAGGCAGAGTCTATATGTTTGGTATGGCGATTAAGAGTGACTGGGATTATATCGATCATATCATGAATGAAATCTTTAGAGATATGGGACTTGCTTCATCTGGTCAATCAGATGAATGGCTCCATGTAGCCATCCGTTCAGGAGAAGATGGTCATTTCATCTTTATCAATAATTTTGAAGAATTTGATAAAACGTCAAAGATTATAAGTCTAAATAAAGACATGTTTGAAGGATTTACATTTACTATCCCCATGAGAAAAGGTATAATTCTACCTTATCAATGGAAGGTCACACCTGATTTTATGATTCGTTATTCAACGGCTGAAGTGACACATGTTGAAAAAACAGAGCATCAAATCAAACTCACATTTAAACCCCTACAAAGAGGTGACATCATCTTATATGAAGGTGATTATCGTGTCTTAAAACAAGATGGTATAACCATTATAGGTCCTAAAAAGATTCAATTATTAACCTCAGATGAAGTTACAATCACATGGCAAACATAAGGAGAATTTCATGAAAACAAGAGAATTGATTGAAAAAGAAATAAAAGGATCTTTTGATTATTTTTGGCATGAATCGAATCATGATCCGTTATCACCAGGTTACGGTTTAACCTTAGATTCATCAAGAAATCCTAAAATGGCTTCGATTGCAGCTGTGGGGTTTGCTTTAAGTGCTTATGTTATTGGTGTTGAGCATCGCTTTATCACGTTTGAACAAGGTTATGAAAGAACATTGGGGACACTTAAAACAGTGACGAAAAATGTTGATCAAACACATGGTTTTTACATTCATTTCATTGATAAAGATACAGCCATCAATTATGGTTTATCTAAAGGAAGACCTTCTGAATATTCAACCATCGATACGGCTATCTTACTGATGGGTGCGATCAGTAGTGCAGAATATTTTAAAGGTGAAGTTAAAGAAATCGTTGATCAAATGCTAGAAGATACAGATTGGGCATGGTTAGTTCATCCTGAAAAACCTGTTTTTAGGATGGCATATCACCACATCTCAGAACGTCATCCAACCGGATGGAGTCATGCTGCTTGGGATCATTATGCAGAACAACTCATGATGTATTTCCTTTACGCAGGACAAAAACAAACATCACCGGAAGCTGCTAGAAAACTTTATTTTGGATTTGAACGTCATGTTGGCGCATATAAAGGACAAAACTATGTTTACTGTTATACGAATGCACTCTTTATCCATCAGTTTTCACATGCATTTATCGATTTTAAAACCTATAAAGATCCTAAAGGCTTTAGTTGGTTCGATAATTCAGTATCAGCAACCCTAGCGAATCGTCAGTGGTGTTTAGATCAAACCAAGTTTAAAACGTTTGAAAAAGGGTATTGGGGTTTAACAGCCATGCATAATAAAAAAGGTTATTTAGTCGTTGGTGGCGCACCATGGGGATTTACCAATTTATCTTATAAACCAAGAATGGATGGAACGGTTGCACCTTATGCACCACTATCATCAATTATGTTTACACCCAAAGAATCATTAGAATCATTAGAACTGTTTGCAAAAGATGAGAAGATGTGGGGACCTTATGGTTTATATGATTCATTTAATTTTGAAGAAGAACCATGGTATTCAAATACCTATATTGGTATTGATAAAGGTCCAACCATCATTATGCTTGATAATTATATAAGTGGAACGATCCAAAAATTAGTGAGCCAAAGTGAATTTATACAACGTGCCATCCAAAAATTAGGATTCACGTCAAATGATGAACAATATACCCATTGGGAAGGAGAAGAAAAATGAGAATTCTATACATTGATATTGACACCATGCGCCCAGATCATTTAGGATGTTACGGTTATCCTAAAAAGACTTCACCTCATATCGATCAACTTGCAGGTGAAGGTGTTGTTTTTGACAACTACTACACATCAGATGCACCCTGTTTGCCTTCTAGAACTGCACTTTTTTCAGGTCAGTTTGGTATTCACACGGGTGTTGTCAATCACGGAAACACAACCTCACAACTCAGAATAGACCCCAGAAGAGATTTTAAGCATCGCTTTGAAAGAGAATCACTTTTTGGCATGTTAAGAACTCACGGATTTTATACAGCAGGTATCACACCATTCGCATCCAGACACTCCGCGTGGTATTTTTACTGTGGATTTAATGAGATTCATGATACAGGTAAATTTGGTGATGAATCAGCGCACGATATTTTACCGATTGCAGAAAAATGGTTAGATGAAAAAGGCTCAAAAGATAATTGGTATTTACACGTCAATTTCTGGGATCCACATACACCATACCGTGTGCCTGTGGATTATGAGAATCAATTTAAAAATGATGACATTCCATCGTGGATCACCGAAGAAGTCTTTAAAAAACATCACGAGATGGCAGGTCCACACTGTGCTCAAGAGATTGGTATGTATTCTGACTATGAAAATAGAACCAAATTCCCACGTCAAATGGGTAGACTTGATTCATTAAAAGATGTCAAAGCATTATACGATGGATATGATACAGGAATTAAGTATGCAGATGATGCTGTTGGTAGACTTATTCAAATCTTAAAAGACAAAGGTATTTACGAAGATACAGCGATCATTATCTCAAGTGATCACGGCGAAACCTTAGGCGAAATGGGTATTTATGCTGAACATGGACTCGCTGATCAAATGACATGTCGTCTGCCGATGATCGTTAAATGGCCAGGTGGATTAAAAGGTGTTCGTGATGGTGGTCTTCACTATAACGTTGATTTAGTACCAACGATTGCAGAAATGATAGCATATCCGCATAAATCAAAACATTGGGATGGAAGAAGTTTTAAAGAAACACTTCTAAAAGGTGAGGATACGTCACACCCTTACTTAGTCTTATCGCAAATGTCACACGTTGCTCAACGCAGTGTTCGTTTTGCAAACTACATTTATATTAGAACCTATCATGACGGCTTTCATTTCTTCCCTAAACATATGCTCTATGATTTAAAGAAGGATCCGTTTGAGCAATTCAATTTGGCAGAAGAAAGAAAAGATATCTTGTTAGAAGCCGAAAGCAAACTCTTCCAGTGGACAGATGATCAAATGATGAAAATGACTTATAAAGAAGATCCTTTATGGAAAGTTATTGAAGAAGGTGGGCCATTTCATGCTAATGGTAACTTAAAACATTATTGTGAAACACATCTTGTTAAAACAAACCGGACACACTTTGTAGAAGCTTATAAGAAGATTCATCCAAAAGAATTCAAATAAAAGGGGGAGTAGCTTATGAAAGTTGCATTGCAACTCTACTCATTAAGGGATTACATTAAAACAGAAGATGATATTAGAACTACATTAACACAAGTTAAAGCGATTGGTTATGACATTGTTCAATTATCAGGAATCGGGAAATTCACTCAAGAAAAAGTGGATGTCTTTGATAAAATAACGAAAGAACTTGGGTTAGAGATCATAGCAACACACGTTGATTTCAATCAACTCAGAGATGATTTTGATCAAATCGTTAAGTATCATCAACAATTAGGTGTTACCTATATTGGTATAGGCTCCATGCCAGATCCATATGATAGACGGAACTTAACTCACTATCAAGACTTTGTTTTTGAAATGAATAAGATGGCAAAAAAACTTCATCCATTTGGATTGAAACTTGTATACCATAACCATGCTTTTGAGTTTGCAAAAATAGGTACCTTTTTACCTATGGATATCATTACCCAAAATATGGTAAAAACCAACCTCTCTTTAGAGCCTGATTTATACTGGCTTCAATTCGCAGGACTTAATCCACTTGAATTCGTTAAAAAACATAAAGATTCAATAGATATCATCCACATTAAAGATATGAAGATTAAACAACACGATCAATGGGTATCTGTTCCACAATTCGCTTCAATAGGCGATGGAAACATGGATTACCAGCACATCATAAAAGAACTTAAAAACATGGATTTTCCTTATATCATCGTTGAGCAAGATGACTTTTATGGTGCGGATCCACTCGTTGAAATCATCAACAGTTTAAAGTTTATACAGAAGATTTAGTTAAACGTTTCACCAGGTTAAATAGTTGCACCATCTTTTAGGTCATAAAAACAGACTTAAAAGCGCATTAATTTTGATAAAAACGCATACATTAACATTAGTTAAAGAAATATATGTTATTGAAACGTTTAATAAAATAAACAAAAGCGTTGACAGTCTCTATTCTATTTGATAAAATCATGATATAAGAAAGCGATTTCAGAGTCGCTTAAAATAAAAGGAGAAATGGAAAAAATGAAGAAAGTCTTTATTTTGATTACGGTACTCTTCATGTCATTTGGTCTGATTGCGTGTCAAGATGAACCTACACCAACACCAGAACCAACAGACGCAGCACCAACGATTTCTGGTTTAACACCAGCGGTCATTAAAGTTGGCGAAAGCTTTGACCCAGCAGCTGGTGTCACAGCAAATGACGCTGAAGATGGTGACTTAACAGACGCAATTGCGATCTCTGGTACAGTCAATGTGAACGCACAAGGTACTTATACACTTACATACGTCGTTATTGACAGTGCAAACAACATTACGACTGAAACTAGACAAGTATCTGTTGTTATCGGGGAAGCTCCAGAATTATGGGGTATTGATGATGTTACTGTTACATACGGTGAAGCATTCAATCCACTATTTGCAGTTTCTGCAACGGATGATGAAGATGGCGTTATTACAGCTCACATCGTTGTAACAGGTACAGTAAATGTTGACGCAGTTGGCACTTATGTCTTAACTTACTCAATTACTGACAGTCAAGGTAACGTGATTACACGTACTAGAAATGTCACAGTTGAATACGGCGCTAAGACAGTCGTTACATTTGCATCTTGGAACTTAGGTACAGTTGAACAAAACAATCTTTATAGAAGAAGAATTGAAGCGTTCAATGCACAAAGTGAAACCATCGAAATTCAAATCGTTGAATATACTGGTAACTATGATGAATTCTTAGCAGCACAAGCAGCAGCTGGTACATTCCCAGATGTCTTCATGTCTGGTAATATTCCTAACCATATCATTATGGGTTATTCAGGTGATATCACTTCTGTTGCTTCAGTCGATCCAGAATGGCAAAATGTTCCTGTTGCATTAAGAGATGCTATTACTTACAATGGTAAGATTTTCGCAGTTCCAGCAGCACTTAACTATTTAGGTTATTATGCTAACTTAGATTTAATAGAAGAAACTGGTACATTAACAGACTTCACAACCATGGGTTATACCTATGCACAATGGATTGCAGCGATTGAAAATGCAACTGATACGACAAGATTAGATGGTACTTCAACAGCAGGTTTGAACCATCCAGCAGATTTATTTAACTGGTTACCTTCAATTCTTGATGCTGAAAGTGCAACACCACTTGGTATTGGTCATGCTGGTTTAGCTGGCAATGAATTCTTATACAACAGCCAACCAGTCAAAGATGCATTAGCAGCAGCTGGTAGCATTATGACTAACGGTTGGGCTTCAGAATCATTTGATAACACTGATCCAGATGGCGCTGGCGAACTCGTTTCTGACCGCGTTGCAAGATTTGGTACTAACCACTGGGTTGCATTCAATAATGGTCAATTAGCGTTCCAATGGGATGGCACATGGAGTGCTAAATCAAGAGCTGATGCAGCGACTGCAGCAGGTTTTGATGTACAATTTATTGGTGTTCCAGGAAATAAAGTTGTCGGTGTTTCTGACTACTATGGTATCTCTAAGACCACTGAAGATTTAGAAGCTGCTTATGAAGTTGCTAAATGGATGACATTTGGTACAGATGGTATTAACGAAATGTTTAATATCATTGAAACTGCAGTTCCTGATACAGCGAATGGCGAAGTTGCACTCGGTATTTCTGGTCTTCCAATCAGCACAAACCAAGCAATTATCGACAAATGGTTTACAAACTACCCAGTGATGGGCGTTCAAGAAATTTTCGAAGCAGCAGCAGCTGGTACAGTCACTGTTTTAGTTGAAGGTAACAAGTTCGTTCCTGGCTTCACCGTTGCAAGATTCACTTACAATACAGGTATTGATGCAACAATTTCTAGACCAAACAATGCACCAGGTTCTACATTATCAATCGGCGACCTTTTATGGGATGCACAATTTGGTAAGATTGTTTATGCAGACCACATGACACAACAGTTACAAAACTTAATTAACTACGAATTTATCAAAGCTCAAGTAGCCTTAGAAGCAGCAATCGAAGGCTAAAACATTCGGGGGATGAATATGGCAGCAAATAAACAGTTATTGAAAAGAATCATATGGATCACATGTGGTTCCATCTTAAGTGCATTTGCTCTACTATTCATATTATCGAAATTTATCAGCGTAGATGTAGATAGTATGGGGGGGGACACTGTTCACCCCCCATATCCTTTTATTACTGATGCAGAACACCTTGGATTTCGCCAGCATTTTAGTCTAGATGAACTTGGCCAAACACAAAGTTTACCACTCGCTGATGATGATAAGGGATATGGCAGTAGGGTGATCGATTGGAATAGCGATGTTCAAGATATCATAGAAATAGAAATTGAAGTCGAAGAAGCGGGCGACTACTTTTTTGGTGTCGATTATTTGTCAGATGGAACATCGGTTAAACCCAATGAAATCTCAGTAGAAGTTAATGGCATAATCACCGATGCATCATCAAACATTCGTTTATTAACCGAATGGATGCTTACGGATAATGAAGTTCAGTTTGATATCTATAAAAATCAAGTCTATGATCAAAACGAACCGGTTTCAGTTTGGAATCGTGTTTTACTGCGTGATCAACTCTTTTTGTTAGATAAACCATTGGTTTTCTCACTTAATGAAGGTGTTAACGTTGTAAAATTCATTAAAGAACAAGGAGAATTCTTATTAGGAGATCTCCGTATCTATGATGCAAATGATCATCAATCTTATCAAGACTATCAAACTTTAAACACGGGTGAATCCGTGTTAGATCAACTCATTATTTTAGAAGCAGAACAATATACCTTTAAAAACAATGTTTCCATTATACCGGAAACAGATAAAACACCGTCTGTCTCACCTTTTTCAAGTAGACTCAATTATTTGAATATTATGGGCTATACTTTTTCTGAAATTGGTAACAAACTGACTTATTACTTCAATGTTGAACAAGATGGTTACTATTATGTAACCTTGAAATATAAAAACGCGATGTTTGATAACCGTGATGTTTACAGAAACATCTATGTCAACGGCGTTATTCCCTTTGATGAGTTTCATTCATACACTTTCGGATATACATCTGATTGGACCAATGAGACTTTAAGTTCAGATGATGGTGCATATGAAGTGTACTTTGAAACTGGACTCAATTCAATTTCAATCGAAGTTGATGCAAGCAAGTTTGATAATCACTATCAAACCGTGCAACGCATTATCGATGAAATTAGCGAATATGGCATTAAATTAAAGAAATTAACCGGTGGTGAAACTGATGAAAATAGAGAATGGAACATCGGTGCATTCATCCCGGAAACACAAAGTTTATTTAACGGATGGTATGATGATTTATCCGTTGTTTATGATGCAATCTCAACGATGTCAACCGTATCAAGAAAATCAACTGAAATTCAAAAACAATTAGAACTTGGATTAAGTAAACTAGCAACCCTAAAAAATGATATTAATGAAATACCACATCGTTTGAATTTACTATCTGTAGGATCGAATTCGTTATCACAGATACTCGCTTTAATCAACCAGCAAATGATCTCACAACCGATGGCTCTCGATAAAATATATATTCATTCTGCTGATGCAAAACTTCCTAAAGAACAAGTTTTCTTTATGAAAGAATGGATTGCAGGTTTTCAAACGTATCAAGCTGCAAGCAGTTTTGAAGTCTCTGATGACTATGATATTGAAGTCTGGGTTAACCGTTCACGTTATTACATTTCAATGATGCAGCAGATGACTGATTCTACATTTACGAAAGAAACAGGCATTAAAGTTAAATATGCGGTGATGCCTAACGAACAAAAACTGATTTTAGCGAATGCAGCAAACACACAACCTGATATGGCTTTAGGTGTATCTGCATGGCTACCTTATGAACTTGGATTACGTGGCGCAGCTGCGAATATGAGAGAGTTTGATGACTTTAATCAAGTGATTGCACAGTTCATGCCAGGTTCATTTTTAAACATGATTCATGATGAAAAAGTCTTTGGACTTCCTGAAACTCAAGATTTTACCGTTCAATTTTATAGAGAAGATGTCCTTGATGCACTCGAACTTGAAGTTCCTAATACGTATCAAGAACTTATTTCGATTTTACCGACACTCCAAAGATACGGTATGAATTACTATCTACCTTTATCTCAAGATAGCGCATTAAAGGGCTTTAATTCGACTGCACCCTTCATTTACCAAAATGGTAGTGAACTCTATTCGGAAGATGGATTCGATGTCTTAATCGATACACCAGCCGCATTAAACGGGATTAATACGATGGTCGATCTTTATACACTTTATAGTTTGCCACTTCAAGTACCTAATTTTTATAACTCATTTAGAGAATCACTCATTCCAATTGGTGTAAGTAGCTTTAATACATACGTTCAATTGACGTTTGCAGCACCAGAAATTTCTAATAAATGGCAGATTGCTTTAGCTCCAGGTGTCGATGATGGCACTGGTTATATCAGAAGAGATCAAACAGGTGCTGCTCAAGCAAGTGTCATTTTTGAAAAGAGTGAAAAGAAGGAAGAAGCTTGGGAACTTTTAAGTTGGTGGATGAGTACCGAGACACAATCATGGTTTATCCATAATTTGCTCGTAACTTATGGTGATGGTTTCTTATGGAATTCAGCGAATGTAGAAGCATTTAAAACATTACCTATTCCAGAAGAACATATTGATATTATCTTAGAACAGTGGGAACATCTACACGAAGTTCCTAAAGTGCCAGGTGGCTATAAATTAGAACGTGAATTATCTAACATTTGGAATAGGGTTGTCTTTGACGGGGTCGATGTAAGAAGTGCTGTTGATGATGCCAGACTTTTAATCGAACGTGAACTCGTAAGAAAATACCAAGAATTTGGTTATATCGATGGTGATGGTAACATGATTAAACCCTATACCATCATCACTAAAGAAGAAGTTGCTTCTTGGATTGAGGAGGGTTGATCTAAATGAAAACATTTGGTCTCAAATTAGTTCAATTCTTTAAACCCATGTTCAAATTCTTAAGTAAAAGTGAAACCAAAGTCGTTGAGTTTTTAGAAAAAAAGGACCGTACAACAGTGCTCTTTCTAGCACCTTATGTCCTCCTTTTCATTACGTTTATTGTGATTCCTGTTGGTTTAGCATTTGCGTTATCATTTACTTATTTTAACGGGATTCAAGCACCTCGTTTTAATGGGATCGACAATTATTTATACATTTTAACCGAAGATGAAATTTTCATGAAGACGATTTTACCCAACACGCTTCTATTTAGTTTTATTGTAGGACCTGGTGGGTATATGTTAAGTTTTATGTTAGCGTGGATTTTATCACAGATTACACCAAAGATGAGAACATTCTTAGCACTCATTATTTATTCACCATCCATGACTGCTGGGGTTGCGATTGCTGTTGTGTGGAAGATTATTTTTAGTGGTAATGAGCAAGGGCTAACAAACTCTTTATTATTAAGACTTAGTTTAATCAATGAACCGCTTCAATTTTTACAAAATCCTGATTATTTAATGCCCATTATGATTTTAGTCAGTATTTGGAGTAGCATGGGTGTCGGATTTTTAGCGATTTTAGCGGGGTTACTCAATGTCAATAAAGATCTTTATGAGGCAGCCTATATCGATGGCTTAAGAAATAGATTCCAAGAGATTTTTTATATCACAATTCCATCGATTAAAAAACAAATGATGTTTTCTGCGGTGATGTCAATCGTAGGTACATTTAGTGCAGGTGCGATTGGTGTTGCCTTATCGGGTGCCAATCCGACCCCACAAAATTCAGGACAGATGATCATTAACCATATTGAAGACTATGGTATTTTACGATCTGAAATGGGCGTTGCTGCTGCACTCTCTGTTTTACTTTTATTACTTATTCTTGGCTTCAGTAAATTCTTCCAGAAGATACTGAAGGAAGATGATTAGGAGGTATGGAAAATGACAGGAATTAACTTTAACCCACAAACTTTCCATAAATCGCAAATCAAGTTTTATCTCATTTTATTGCCTTTTGCAATCTTTATGGCGATGCCCATCGTTTATATCTTTTCAACGGCATTTAAACCGATTTATGAACTGTTTGCATTCCCACCTCGTTTTTTAGTGCAGCAACCTACCTTAAAGAATTTTAGAGATTTATTTGTCTTTGTAGGATATGGCTTACCTGTTATGAAATTTATTGTTAACAGCTTAATCGTGACATTACTTGTCGTATTCTCAAGTGTTTTGTTTAGTTCAATGGCAGGTTATATCTTATCGAAAAAGAACTTTAAAGGTAGAAAACTGTTATTTGAAATTAACAAATTAGCATTAATGTTCGTACCTATCGCTGTAACGATTCCAAGATTTTTAGTCATTACTAATATTGGTATTATTGATACCATGTTTGCGCATGTATTGCCAATGATTGCCATTCCAGTAGGATTATTTTTAGTCAAACAGTTTATTGACCAAATCCCCAATGAATTAATCGAAGCAGCTAAAGTGGATGGTGCAGGTGACTTCTACATTTATACAAAGATTATCGTACCACTTTCGATGCCAGCGATTGCAACGATTGCGATTTTATCATTTCAAGCAACCTGGAATAACACAGAAACTTCAACATTGTTCGTGAATGATGAAATCAAACAGACATTTGCCTTCTATATGGCAACCTTAACGAATATTTCTAATAGTGTTGCAGCAGCAGGTATTGGTGCAGCAGCAACCCTCATTATGTTTTTACCTAACTTAATTATTTTCATTATTATGCAGAGCCGTGTGATGTCTACGATGTCGCATTCTGGACTTAAGTAGGTGATGCAGATGAAGATGATAAAAAAATTAACGATACTTTGTATCCTCTTAAGTTTTTCAATGTTTACGTTCAATGTGCACGCTGAAACAGATATTTCTGTTATTCCTTATGGGACGTATACCGTAGGTTTCGATGGCGATTTAGTAAGAACCGCGAATGCATATGAAGGTACTTTTGTATTAAATGAAGGGTTTTTAAATCCAGAAGATATTTTCATTGAAGGCGATGAAGTCTATGTTGCAGATAAAGGAAGATCAAGAATCTTTATCTATAACATTGAAACCAGAGGGATGATGGAAATTACACATCCTAATTTAAAAGAACCTACAGGAGTCTTTGTAACAAAAGATAAACATATCTATGTTGCCGATGGGAATAGAAATGTCATCCTAGTCTTTGACGAAACCCATCAACTCATTTCTGAATTTGGTAAACCGACAGAACCTTTATTTGGGACTGAATCCGTATTTGAACCAAGAAAAGTTATCGTCGACCCAAGAGGAAATATTTATGTCGTTGGTGAAACAGGAATCAACGGGATTATTCAACTTGATTCTGAAGGACATTTCATCAATTTCTTTGGCGTGAATAAAGTGAATATCACACTTGAACTCTTATTCAAACGTGCACTGATGAGTAAAGAACAAAAAGAAATGTTCGCATCACTCACCCCAAAATCAACAACAAATTTAACCATTGATGAAAAAGGATTAGTTTACACAGTTATCAAAAATGAATACAACACACCTCTTAAAAAGTTAAACATTGAGGGAAATAACATCTTGACAGGAAACACGATTATTGATCCTGCATACGTCGATATTACAACAGACAGCTTTGGTAACATCTATACTGTATCCCAAGATATAAATACACGAGGTGTTGTCGGGGTCCACGATTCTTTTGGAAACTTACTGTTTAAGTTTGGTCGCCAAGAATTAAATAGTCTACGTGTCGGTGAGTTTGCTGGTGCTACAGGGATTGCAGTAGATAAATACGGTGATATTTGGGTCCTTGATGGTGTTGGTAATAATATTCAAGTGTTTTCCAAAACTGAGTTTGCAAACTCAGTCTTAACAGGCATTGAACTTTATCGTATTGGTGAATACGATGAAAGTGCTGTTTATTTCCAAGAAATCATTCGTCAAAATAGTTTATTTGCTTTAGCACATTCAAGACTGGGTAAGTATTATGAACGTAATGAAGATTTTGAAAGTGCACTTCAAAGTTATCGTATAGCGAATAATAAAGAAGGCTATTCTACAGCGTACTGGGAAGTCAGAGATACGTGGATTAATCAAAATATCATGTGGATTTTTATTACATTCTCACTCCTTTTTATCGCAAACAAAGTCTTTAAGAAGACACCCTACTATGCTTCTTATCAAGATTTCAAGAAAGAAACATTCGAAAAAATAGGTGAGAACGAAACTGTAAAAGAAGTTAAGTTGATGCTTAATATCATCAAGCATCCGATTGATACGATTTATTTCATTAAGTTTAAACAAAAAATTAGAATACGTACGGCATTTGTCATGTATATTCTATTTATTTTGATGAACATTTTGAGTAACTACTACATAAAAGGTTATCTCTTTAGATCTGATGTTAATGATATGGTATTTTTCTTTGAGATCTTAAAGTGGTCCGTTCCGCTCCTCCTTTTTGGATTGGGAAATTATCTAATGAGTACGCTTCAAAATGGGGAAGCCTTTTATAGAGATATTTTTATTGGTGTGATGGTTGTGTTTATACCGATGTTCTTGTTTAAGATTCCTTTAGACATTTTAAGTAACTTTTTAACATACAATGAAGCATTCTTATACGATTTTGGTTATTTGCTGATGGTCGGATGGTCAGTGTTATTATTGCTTATTATGATCATGGAGCTCAATAACTTTAAGATTAGAGAACTGGTTGTTAATTTATTACTTACGTTCTTTATTATGATTATCATGATTGTTCTTTATTTAATCGTAAGTATTCTATCCCAACAATTATTTGACTTTATCATAGGTCTTATCAAGGAGTTGATCATGTTATGAAAAAAATAGTGTTCATGCTACTCCTCAGTTTAGGATTATTTTATGTGCAAGAACTTCAAGCTTTAGAAACAGACGATCCCTTTGAAATTCCTGCAAGTGTGTCAACAACACTCATTGATTCTAATCTTTTCACACGCGTGGAAGATTTAACGATTTATGATCAACCTACTGTTGATTTAACGAACTTCGTTGAAGTTTTAGATAATGATCGTTTTACCATGTATGTTAATCCGAATGGACTTGCACTTCGTGTGTTAAATAAAGATACGGGTTATTACTGGGCAAGTGATGTTGTTAATATCTCAGATTATGAACTCACAGGGGCGTGGATTAGACGAATTAATTCAGCGATTACTATTGATTTTTTAAATGAATCCAACATTACTGTTACGTCTTCAATGATTCAAAGAAGAAGTAATGAGAGCGCGGACTCAAGTTATGAAGTTAATGGTGATGAAATTTTATTTCACGTTGACTTTGCTATCGAAATGATTCGATTAGATTACACTGTAAAACTCACTGAAGAAGGATTTGAAATCAAAGTATTAAGAGAAACCATTGAAGAGTATGGTCCTAATCGTTTATTAAAGCTTTATTTATACGAGTTTTTTGGAACAGTTAATTCGGATGATATCCCGGGATATTTCTTTATTCCATCAGGCAATGGTGCACTCGTTCGTTTTACACCATCCTCAGCGATTTCAAACGTTTATCGGGCACGTTTTTATGGTTCTGATAAATATCGCGTGGGATCATCACCTGAAACACTTCTTAATTATCCAGTATTTGGTGTTGTTCATGGAGTGAATCAAAATGGCATGCTCGTTGAGGTTAAAGAAGGTGCAGAATATGCAGAATACCTTTATACACCTCCAACATATCAAACAACGTTCCATAGCCAAAATGCCTTGTTTTTAATGCGCGAAAATCATGTTCAACCATTATCAGCAACCGAAAATATAACTATTTATGAATCAGAAATTAAAGATTATAATCCAACATTATCGTTTACTATTTTAGAAGGTGATGATGCAAACTATATTGGATTTGCTAAAACCTATAAAGAAAATTTAGTTGAACGTGGTATTTTAGATGAATCTTATGCACCAGATGGTGTTGGCATGCATGTCGATGTCTTAATGAAAGAATACGAAAAAGGTCTTCTTTTTAAGAAGAACTTTGTTATGACTAGCTTTGGTGATTTAAAAGAAATTAATAGAGATTTAGTAGAACGTGGTGTAACAAATATTCATTACACACTAAGAGGTTATAACAGAGGTGGTTACAGTGATCGAAGCTATGATAATTATAAACTTGACCGTAGCATAGGTTCACCAGATGATGTTAAGGATTTAGATGTATCGTATTATTACGATCCAACCATCAAGTTATCTTACCGTAAAAGTATGCCGTCAGAGTCACTTAAAATGGTTAATCGAAGACAGTATTCAATATCACGAAGTCGTGGTGAATATTTTGAGTATTTAGTCGATCTCAATGTCATTGAAGATCATTTTAGTCAAGCTTATGAAACATTAAATAATCGTGGTGGTATCGCACTTGATGGTATCTCTAATGAATTAAATTCTAATGAAACGATGACAAGAACAGAAGTCATGGGAGTATATAACGACATGTTTACTGAACGTATGCCGATGTATCGTCCTGATTACTATAATCTATCGCATGCGTCAAAAGTATATATGAACTTAATTTATCATAATCGTTCAAGATTTTTTACCGATAGTGTTCCTTTTGAGCAAATACTTTTGAGCGGTTATATGGAACTTTATTCACAATTTTTAAATTTCTCACCTAACATTCACGTCGATGTTTTAAAGGTGATTGAATACGGTATTAACCCAGCATTTTTAATCACATATCGTCCTTCTCATTTACTTTCAAGATCTATTTCTAAAGATTTATATGCGACTTATTATGGCAATCTTGATACGTATATGGTTGAAACCTACGAAAAAGTAAACGAAGCACTACAAGATGTAATGGGTCATGAAATCATCTGGCGTGAAGTCATTTCTTCTGGTGTAGTTCGTGTTGATTATGATAACGGAATGAGCATTTACGTGAATTACACGAATCAAATCGTGACCACTGAAGGTATCATTATTAATCCACTTGATGCCGTGGTTAAGGGGTGAACATGATGAAGAAAAAGTTTAGGTTAACGTTTAAACAACGTGAAAGTGTCTTAGGTTACATGTTCATCAGTTTGTGGATTATTGGATTCTTCGTGTTCACATTTTACCCAGTCATTTATTCGTTTTTCCTCAGTTTAAACCGTGTTACGATTCCAACAACAGGGATTGATTTAGAGTTTATTGGATTTGCTAATTTCCAACATGCATTCGCAATCGATCGCGTGATGATCTTAGAACTGGGAACGTTTATTCAAGATGCAGTTTTAATGATGGTTATTATCAACGTATTTGCAGTGATCTTTGCGATGATTCTAAACATGGATATTAAATTTAAGGAATTCTTTAGAACGATTTTCTTTTTACCAGTCGTTATCGTATCTGGTCCTGTTATGCAAGAATTACTGAATAACAATGCCATCATCTTACCAGGAATAACGAATTTCCAAGTCATCTCAGTCTTTTCATCCATATTTGGACAGTCATTTGGTGAATTAATCGTTAAAGTATTTAACAACTTAATAAGCATGTTTTGGTTTAGTGGCGTTCAAATCATTGTTTATTTAGTGATGCTTCAAAAGATGAATAAAGAAGTTTATGAAGCATCTGAAATTGATGGAGCGAGTCCATGGGAACAATTTTGGAAGGTTACACTCCCGTTTATAAAACCCATTATCTTAATCAACATGATTTATACACTTGTGATGCTTGCTGGTTTTTCAAATAATCGTGTCATTATTATTATCAAAGATTATATGTTGAAAACAGGAGAAGTTGGTGCTGGTTTTGGATTTAGCGCAGCTTTATCATGGATTTACTTCTTAGTGATTGCTATTATTGTCGTGTTACTCTTCTTATTATTTAGTTTAGGTAAACGTAACATTAAATATATCAGAAACACAGAACATTTCCATTTGGATATGACAAGATATACAGAAAAAGATACGTTTATCAATAAGAATCCGACCGTTAAAAAGATTAGAAAGAAACTGATGGGTCGAAAAGGTACAGATGGTTGGGTATTTAGATTGTTTGTCTATTTGCTAATTGCATCCGTTGCATTTACGTTTTTGTACCCGTTTATTTATCTTGCATTGACATCTTTGCAGTCACCTGAAGATATTATTGATGCAACTGTAGGTTTAGTGCCAAGAACGATTTATTTTGAAAACTATGTTAAAGCTTTTAAAACGATTGGTTTCTTTACAGCACTTGAAGGAAGTATTCGGATTTCTTTACTTCCGGCTTTAGCTCAAGTTTTTAGTACAGCACTGATTGGTTACGGTTTAGCCCGTTTCGATTTTAAACTTAAAAAACTAGTTGTTGTCATTATTTTATTTACATTTATTATTCCAGCTCCCGTTTTAATGATTCCAACCTATTTGATGTATCGTGATTTAGGTATTTTAGGTAATGTAGGTTCATTTATTTATCCCGCACTCTTTGGACAAGGGTTAAAGAGTACGATTTTCATTATGATTTTCTATCAATTCTTTAATACCATTCCTAAAGTATTGGATGAAGCTGCACGTGTTGATGGTGCAGGACCAATTCGCGTTTTCTTAAGAGTGACACTACCTCTTGCAGTACCTGCAGTTGTTGTCGTCTTCTTATTTAGTTTTGTATGGTATTGGAATGAAACGTATTTAACAGGTTTATATATCGATGGAGCAAGAACATTACCGCTTCAATTAAGTCGGTTTGCTGCATCATTTAGAGAACAATTTGGTAATGTCGATCCAAACGCTGAAGATTTTGTCGATCGTATTAATGAAGCCATTTATATGGCTGGTACATTAATCAGCATATTGCCTTTACTACTCATGTATTTTGGTTTACAGAAATGGTTTGTTGAAAGTGTCGACAGATCAGGAATCACAGGAGAATAAACATGAAAAAAATATTAATGGTATTACTCTTACTCCTTGTTTTAGTTGGATGTAAGGAAAATGAGCCCATAGAAACAGAAGAACCTACACGGGTTTATGATACAGCAGAGCTTGCACTTTTAGCAGAAATGGAAGGTAGTTTTAACTTTTTCTATGAACAGACAAATACCGATGAAACCTCTGGAGGTTATGGCTTAATTAATGACCGGTATAATTCAAATGCAACTTTAGCATCGATTGCTAGTGTTGGTTTTGGTTTAGCAGGTTTACCTATTGGTATTGAATATGAGTGGATTACTTATGATGCAGGATTTGAACGTGCATCGAAGACACTTGATACTTTTTTAGCATTAGACCATTATCACGGATTTTTCTATCACTTTTTGAACAAGCAAACAGGAGCACGTGCTGGTTTGAGTGAAGTATCTATTATTGATACAGCACTCTTTATTGCAGGTGCGATCACTGTTGGTGAGTATTTTGGTGGTGAAGTCAAAGATAAAGCGATGGATTTATATGAAAGAATTGATTGGACATGGTATTTAGATTCGAATAATCAATTTTTTATGGGCTATCGTCCAGAAAGTGGTTTTGGTGGTCACTGGGATTTTTATGGTGAGCAACTTATCCTTTATGTATTAGGTGCTGGAGCACCCAATGAAGCATATCGCACCAATAAAACTGTATACAATTCTTTCACACGAAGAACAGCAAGCTATGGTGGTGGAGAACCCTTTATATCAAGTTGGTTTGGTAGTATTTTCACCTATCAATATTCACATGCATTCTTAGATTTTAGAAACACAGAAGATGAAGCTGGTGTGAATTGGTTTGAAAATAGTGTGAACGCAACGATTGCAAATAGAGAATATGCCATCGATATGAATTCTGTCTATCAAACGTTTACCGCAAATTCATGGGGTATGACAGCATCTGATGGCCCTAAAGGATATAGTGGTTATTATGGCTCTAAACCTTCTGGATATACTGATGATGCGCATCGCAATGATGGAACGATTGCACCAAGTGGAGCACTTGGAAGTATCGTATTCACACCTGATTTAGTTAAAAATGCAGTATTGTATTTTGAATCTATTGGTGGTTTAAAAGGTGATTATGGGTATAAAGATGCCTACAATTTTGAAAATAGTACACCTTGGATCGCACAAGATGTGATTGGTATTAATAAAGGAATTACCATGGTGATGATCGCAAATTATTTTGATAACATCGTTTGGGAGTATTTTATGCAAAATGAAAATATTCAAAATGGTTTAGAAATCATTGGTATTCGTCCTGTTGAAAGTCAAAGTTAATTGAAGGAGTTTGTTTATGTCCAAACCTAACATAAAGAATAACGAAAAAAAAGAAAAATTAATCACATCCTTACTTGACCAGATGACATTAGAAGAAAAGGTAGGACAACTTTACCAAACTGCAATTATGGGCGAATTTGATTATGGACCTGCATTTGAGAAAAATAATGTATCTGTACTCATTAAAGAAGGCAAATTAGGATCCATGATTGGTCCTTATGATAATCAAGTCAGTATGAAGTTACAAAAAATCGCGGTAGAACATTCTAGATTGGGTATTCCTTTGATGTTTTGTAACGACATTATTCATGGCTGTCGAACGGGTTTTCCTGTCAACATTGCGATGTCAGGAAGTTTTAATCCTGAACTCGTCAAGAAGTCTGCAGAAGTGATTGCGTTTGAAACAAGTCACAGTGGAACCCATGTGACATTTGCACCGATGCTTGATATCGTTAGAGATCCCAGATGGGGTAGAGTCGTTGAAAGTCCAGGTGAAGATCCACATTTAGGTTCTGTGATGGCTGATGCATGGGTGAGTGGTTTTCAAGGTGAAGATCCATCTGATGGAAACCACATCGCATCCTGTGCAAAGCATTTTGTCGCATACGGTGCTGCAGAAGCGGGAAGAGAATATAATACGGTTGATATATCCGAAAGAATGTTAAGAAACATTTATTTAAAACCATTTAAACAAGCGGTTGACTCTGGTGTCAAAATGGTGATGTCTGCATTTAATGTTTATGACGGAGTTCCAATGACTGCAAACAAATTTCTACTTGATGATGTCTTAAGAAAAGAAATGGGATTTGATTCTGTGATTGTTTCAGACTACACGTCAACCGAAGAAATCATGAATCATAAGATTGCGAAAAACAAAGAAGAAGTTGCAGAAAAATGTTTAAATGCAACCTTGGATATTGAAATGATTTCAACTTCATTTCTCAAACATCTACCAGAGCTTGCACAACATAGTCCAAAGATCTTAGATCAAATCAATGCATCATGTAAAAGAGTTCTTGGTTTGAAGTATGACCTAGGTTTATTTGACAAACCTTATAAAAATATGTATCCCAAGTTTGAAGATTATTTTTTACTTCCAGAAAGTAGACATATGAGTCTTCAAATGGCATTAGAATCTGCAGTTTTACTTGAGAATAAAACGCATATTCTACCACTTGATAAAACACAAAAGATTGCTTTAATTGGCCCTTTTTCAACCACTAATCGTTTGGTTGGTCCATGGGGAGGTAAAGCAAGAAATGAAGATTGCGTTACATTTTATGAAGGATTGAGTAAAGTATTTGATCATGTGATGGTCAGTGAAGGATCTAAACTTAAAGAAATGACAGAAGATATGATTTCAGATGCAGTCAAGATTGCTAGAGAAGCGGACGTTGTTATATTAGCTTTAGGTGAGGATCAGTATGAATCAGGTGAAGCTAACAGTAAAACAAATATCAGTTTATCTGATGCTCAGTACGAGTTAGTTAAAGCTGTCAATGAAGTAAACAAACGTATTGTAGCTGTCATTTTTTCTGGTAGACCTTTGATTTAACACCACTGATTCCTTATGTTGACGGACTCCTTTATGCATGGTTTTTAGGAACGGAAACGGGTCATGCACTGGCAGACCTTTTATCCGGTAGTAAAAATCCATCAGGAAGACTTGCGATGACTTTCCCAAGACATCAAGGACAAATTCCTCTCTATTATAATCACATGAAAACAGGAAGACCACTGGATCCGATTAACCATCCACATAATCATTACACTTCACGTTATCTAGATTCAGTCAATACGCCACTATATCCATTTGGGTATGGTCTAAGTTATTCCACATTTGAACACACCGACATAAAAGTAAGTCGTGATGTTTTTGAAAATGGAACTTTAGAGGTCATACTTGACGTGAAGAACACATCAGATCATGCGGGTTATGATGTCATTCAACTCTACATTGAAGCACTTCATTTTAGTGTGACAAGACCAGTTAACGAACTGAAAGCTTTTAATAAGGTTTATCTTAAACCACATGAAACAAAACAATTAACATTTGAGTTAACTATGGATGACTTTAAAGCATATGGTTATCCAATGCATTACAGTACAGAATCTGCAAGTTACCTTATAAAACTAGGTAACAATTCAAATGATATCTTTTATACACATCAAATCCAATTGAAAGAAGGAATCTAATCATGCGCGTTAGAACTCAATTAGATGTTATTCCAATCGGAAAAGGAAAACTCAAATTTCATTTACTAAAATCATCACACATTCATATGATTTCCTATGAGAGAAAGATGATTAATCAACTTCGTATGACACAGATTGATGATATGCTTCAAAATATTTACTTGCGCATTGATAAAGGCAACTCTTTTCAGTGGATGAAAGTGATTGGACATAGTTCGTGCAGCTATTCAGATGATCAAATTGTATACTATGGATCTTTTGAAGGTCTCCAATATCATGTGCAAATTGATATTCAAGATCATCTATGGTTCATCGATGTTTTAGTCAAAGGTGATGAAAAGGGCTTAGTTGATGTCTTTTATCTTCAAGATATCGGCATTAAAGATGCAGGTGCTATCAGAAATAATGAAGCCTATAACTCACAGTATATCGACCATAAAGTTTTTGAGCATGGCAATTCACATGCTATTTGTTCACTCCAAAATGGTGGACACAAAGAATATCTTCAAGTAGGTGCGTTAACACCAACAAAAGGATATGCAACCGATGGTTATCAATTCTTTGGGCTGTCTTATAAAGCAACAAATGAACCAGAAGCGATGCAAAAAGATAGACTATCCAATGAAATATATCAATACGAATTTGCATGTGCTGTTCTGCAAAGTGAGTCATTTCACGTCAATGAAACAAAGAACCATCGCGTATCTTTTTATGGTCTTTATGTCGATCATCACCCAAGTGCGATTAAAGAATTAGAATATATCAAGGAAATCAAAGATGCTTATTTAAAAAGAGATACGAAACCACAACTTTTAAATTCGCTTGAACTTGATGAACATGGACTGAGATTAGATCACATTCTAACGAGTGAACCTGTAAATGAAGAATACATTCAAAAACAGTACCCAAAAAGATCATTTGAAGAGTACAAAGACGGTAAACGTTTGTCCTTTTTTGGTGAACATCATGAACATGTCGTTTTACAGGCTAAAGAACTCTACTCTGAAAGAGCGCATGGTCATATTATCTTAAATGGGAAAAATCATGTGTTAAGAGATCTTGTGATGGCATCAACATCTTTCATATTTGGTGTATTTCAATCACAAGTCGTTTTAGGTAATTCATCTTTTACGAAACTCATCAGTAATACACGCAATGGATTAAACGTACAACGTTCTAATGGTATGCGTATCTTAATTAAATACAAAGATCGATATCAACTCTTAGGACTTCCTGCCGTCTATGAGATGGGGGTTAACTATGCGAAATGGCTTTATAAGATAGATGATGATGTGATTGAAGTGAAATCATATACACTCATGGATAGTGAAGAAATCAATCTTGAGATAACTTCACAATCTCATAAAGTATATGAAATGATGATCTTATCACAGATTGTTATGGGTCCAGATGAATTAGGTAATGATTATGAAATTTCAACACATGATCAAGAAATCATCATTAAAACTGTTCCTGAATCCTTTGTAAGTACACAGTATCCAGATTTAACCTATCAAATGACATTGATTAAAGGCATGTTACAAGAAACAGAAGTTGATGGATCATTCCTTAAACTTTTTGTTAAGGGGAGTCAGATCACTCTAAATATTCTTGGAACACATCAGACTTTGAAAAAGCCAGTTGTTTCATCCTTTGAGTTTGAGAAAGAAAAATTTATTTCATATACAAAATCACTAACAAATGATTTTCATCTATCTATTGATCAAAAACATCCACGCTTTCAAGAAGTTTCCAAGTTGAATCCAACCATGTTATGGTATTCTCAAAATGCTTTAATCCATTTCGCATCACCACACGGATTAGAACAATTTGGTGGTGCGGCTTGGGGAACAAGAGATGTATGCCAAGGACCTTTTGAATATTTCTTATCGTTAGGCAAATATGAAGAAGCTAAACGCATTTTACTTTCTGTTTATATGCACCAGTTTGATCAAAATGGTGACTGGCCACAGTGGTTTATGTTTGATAAGTTTTTTAGAATTCAAGCGAAAGAATCCCATGGCGATATTATCGTGTGGCCACTGAGAAGTGTTGCTCTTTATTTGGTTGCAACACATGATTTTGAATTACTACATGTCAAATTACCTTATACAGACTTACCTTCATCCGTGTTAACAGATCATAAAGAAACGTTACTCGAACATATGTTTAAAGCAATTGAACACATTAAAGCAAATTATATCCCTAATACATATTTATCAAGTTATGGTGATGGTGACTGGGATGATACCTTACAACCAGCAAACAGTGCATTAAGAAAACAAATGGTGAGTGGCTGGACGACTGCTTTAACCTATGAAACATTTAAGATGTTAGCTGAAGTATTGGCAAACGTTGAAGTTGAAGTCTCTCAAGATTTAGAAGAACAAGCAATTAAAATTAAAGAAGATTATATGAAGTACATCGTTAAAGATGGTATTCCTGCAGGTTTTCTTTACTTTGGTGAACACGATGAGATTAAATACATCATTCACCCCAAAGATAAAGAAACCAATATGTCATATCGCCTACTTCCAATGAATCGTGGAATTATATCTGAACTTTTCAATAAACCACTTGCAGAAAACCTTTATAAAACCATTAAAGAACAGCTTTATCATCCCGATGGAGTACGTTTAATGAATCGTACAGTTCCTTATCATGGTGGAGATAATACCTATTTTAAACGTGCAGAAACTGCAGCAAATTTTGGTAGAGAAATTGGATTGCAATATGTCCATGCACATATCAGATTTATTGAAGCGATGGCAAAACTTGGTCATCAAGAAGAAGCATGGATAGGCCTTCAACAAATCAATCCAATTGGTATTAAAGAGATTGTACCTAACGCGGTGGAAAGACAGGCTAATGCCTATTTCTCAAGCAGTGATGGTGCCTTCTTAAACCGTTATGAAGCCATGAAAGATTTCAATAAACTTTATACAGGAGAGATCTCTGTCAAAGGTGGATGGCGTGTTTACTCAAGTGGCCCTGGTATTTATATCAATCAAGTGATTTCACATGTCCTAGGTATTCGCAAAGAAGGTAATGAAATCATTATAGACCCACAAATCCCTTCTGATTTAGATGGTTTGACACTTGATTATACGATTGATGGTCACAAGATCAAGTTAGTTTATCATCTTGGTCGAAGTGAGCATAAAATATGCATTAACACTCGCGACGTCGATGCAAAAGAAATGATATCAGCCTATAGAACAGGCGGACTACGTTTCCCTATATCTTTATTATCGAAAGATGATATAAACTTACTTGAATATTTTGGGTAATTACGTTATCATAAGACAAGAATGAGGAGTGTGATGAAATGGTCACCATTAAAGATGTTGCAAAAGCATCAGGTTATAGTATTTCAACCGTTTCTTATGCATTAAATGATTCTGGTAATATTCCACAAGCTACCAAAGACAAGATTTGGTCGGTTGCTAAAAAGTTAAAATATTATCCGAATGCTGCTGCACGCAATTTAAAAAATCAAAACACCATGAACATTGGATTTTTCGTATCTGGTTTTAGTGGTCCAGTATATCATAAAATTTATGATGGGATTGCAACTGGACTAGAAGGTAGTGACTATAATTTAGTGGTCTCTTTTTCGAAGAATGCGAAAAAGATGATTACTGAAAGACAAATTGATGCTGCCATTATTCTTTGTCCAAAGGTTGAAGATAAAGTCATTAAAATCGCACAAAACTTAGGTATTCCTACGATTTTATTAGATCGTCTTAATCCAGGTGGCGATTTTGTTTACTCACACGTTCTTAATTCATATGAAGGTGGCAGAATTGCTACTGAATATTTAGTTTCTCAAGGTAGAAAAAAGATTGCTTACTTATCGGGTATTTTAGGTTCTCATGAAAACGAACAACGTTTTTTAGGGTATCAAGAAGTCTTAAAAGAACATGGTCTTCCACAGATGGTTTATTTTGGAGACTTTACTGAATCAAGTGGAGCGGCAATTGTCGAAAAACTTGAAGGAGTACCTCCATTTGATGGTATATTTTGTGCCAACGATGAAATGGCAATCGGTATGATTAATGCATTTAAGAACTATGGCATCACTATTCCAAAAGATCTCAACATTATCGGTTTTGATGATGTTGATGTCTCAAAATACATCAATGGTGGTTTATCAACCGTAGGTGTCTTGCATGAAAATTGGGGCATCCATGTTGCTAAAGATATGCTTTCGATTTTAAAGGGCGATGCTGTTGAAACACAACAAATTGTTGGTGTTAAATTAATTAAACGTAACACTTAAAAAAATGAGGATTCATTTTGAAAAATATATCCATTTTAATTAAACCAAGTAGTAGTAAATGTAATATGCGATGTACATATTGTTTTTATGAAGATGTATCGTTACATCGCGATATTCAAGATTACGGATTTATGTCCACAGATACGATGAAGTCATTGATCGATAGAGCGTTTGAATTTGTCGATGATGGCTATATTCATTTTGCATTTCAAGGTGGCGAACCAACATTGATTGGTTTGCCATTTTATCGTGCATTTGTTGATTATGTTCAATTAAATATAACCGGTAAACATCAAGTCACTTACTCCATTCAAACCAATGGAACTACAATCAATCAAGATTGGGTTAACTTCTTTAAAGCAAATCACTTTTTAGTAGGTGTATCCATTGATGGAACAAAAGATCAACACGATTACTTTCGTCCTTTGGCATCCTTAAAAGGAACGCATGCCATTATTATGAAACATGTGAAGTTGCTCAAAGAAGCTAGTGTAGAGACCAACATCTTATCAGTTGTCAATAACAGATTTGTTGACCATTTAGAAGAAATATATCAGTTTTATCAATTAAATAAGATGAATTACTTACAGTTCATTCCAGAGTTAAATCCAATAGGTATCGATGAGTCACATTTAGATCATGATCACTATGAAATATTCTTAAAAAATCTTTTTGATCACTGGTATGAAGATGTTACGCATCAAAAATTAACATCGATTCGCTATTTTGATAACATGCTTCTTATCTATTTAGGCTATGAACCTGAAAGTTGTGATCTAAAAGGCGTATGTTCTATTCAAAATGTCATTGAATCGGATGGTGGTATTTATCCCTGTGATTTTTATGTCACAGATGAACATCGTTTAGGATCCATCAAAAAACATTCATTTAATGAAGTTCATCAATCTGATAAGTCAAAAACGTTTATTGATGAGTCTCTCATAAGGCATGATGAATGTTATACGTGTCCATGGTTTAAATTATGCCGAACAGGTTGCAAAAGAAGAAGAACATCAGATCATAAAGACATGTATTGTGATGTCTATAAAGCATTTTTTAGTTATGCTGATGAACGATTTAAAAAGCTTGCAAGAATGATTGAACAAGGTTATAAAATTACATAAAAAAAGGAGCTTCGGCTCCTTTTAGTTTAGTTGGATTGTTAATGTCTTTTCGTGTACGTAGCGATTAGATTTAATGAATTTTAGGATGCCATCATGATTTGAAATACTCACATTTGGGTCACTAGAACTTACGTTCTGAGTTGTTTTAAGTTTCATTTCAAATAATGGACCATTTAATTTAAATGTGAGATGATGATCATCAAATGCAATTAATTCATTGTTTGCAAAGATAAGTGTTGTTTTTTCGTTTAGTTCCAAGTTGTAGGGTAACATCAAAGCTTCATTTCCATCAAGATGAAGTGGATAATCACCTAATGCACGTGTTTCCAGTACAACATCTTTATCAAAATCATCCATATTGATCACATGGTAATAGGTTGTATTTCTTGTATCATCATAAGTCTCAAATGCAAAGATACCGTGGTATAGATTTTGTTTGATGTTCAGGTGTTTTTTAACACCGAGTTCATTCATTAAAGATTCAAAAAGTTCTAAATCACTCCGGTATTCGGTAGTGATTAAGATGGCATTTTTATCTTTTAAGAAAAACCCGCAAGCTTCATTTGAATGGTAGACTTTAAACATGATATCTTCTTCATGATGTGTTTTCCATGTTTGGAAGTAGTCGCGATGAAGTTCTGGTCTACCTGATGCTTTGTTGACTGCAACAATCGATGTTCTAAAACGATGTCCTTGATGGATGAAATCTCTGATGAAAGATAATTCAAAATAATCTGCTAAAACTGTACATGGATTTCCCTTTAAATCAAATCGAGGAATTTGTCCATATAATAGGAGTTTACCACCTTGTTTTAAGAAGGATAATATTCTCATTTGAACAGACTCACTCATATATTCAGCTGAAGGTAAAATCAAGAGTTTCTTAGGATCTGGATCAAACATGTCTAAGTTTGTCGCATCAAAATGGTAGTGAAGTAGTAGTAAAGATTTGACAACGACATCCCATGAACCACCGGTTCTAAAGCGTTGGAGTGATTTATGAATGACATGATCGATTCCAGGATAATGGAATTCAGTCATAAAATAATCTGGAATAAATCCGTAAGTGATATCATCAAAAACAGGCTTTTGGGTTGCTAAGAAGTTTTGATGTGTACGCATTAACTGGACAACATACTTGGTCTTATCGTAGACGTAGCTCTTAGTTCCATAAGGTGTTATTGGAGCAGCAAATCCGTGTGCTTCACCTGTAGATGCGATTCGATCGTTTCCATCATGAAGTGCATAATCAAACCTGTAATTTCTTCCACCAACAAACGTGTAAAAGTTTAAGAGTTTATTACCTAGTGCAATAAATGCACGTGTCATAAAATCGATACGACTTGTTGGATAACGTTGTGAAAAATTATTACCATAATCGCCTGTGCCAGCACTAAATTCTAAACTGGTTAAAGCTTGATCTTTATCATTTGTCGCATCGGTTAAGATGTTAGCCATATAGGCATCATGAAACTGTGGAACATCAAATTGACTGATATAAACGTCACTTCCTGAAATAACGTTTTTCTTTCCGTAATAACTCGGGTAGAGTTGAGAAATTCCAATCGGATACATCATGGTTCTTCCTGCACTACATCCATGAATATTGATTAAAAAGAGATGATCTTTAAAACCTAACTGTTCAGCAAGATCTTTTAAATATGTTAGATAAAGATCCAGTCGATGACGGAAGAAATAGCCTAAATCAAGATGAAGTTGGTTGATATAATCACTTTTGGGTGTACGAATGGCATTAACAATCTCTTTAAAATCATTGTTTAAGAAGGGATAAACAGAAGTAGCATCCGGATTGTTTTCATTAAGAAATTGAATAAATGACTTAATCACTGGTTCATTGAGTTCAGGATTATTACTTACCCAAGAAAGCATGCCAACTTCGTTATCAAGTTGAAGAGCGATCACATTTCCTTTTGGGTGTAGTTTATTAACTAAAAGTGGAATAATCTGTTCATAATATGTTTTAGATGCAGACAAGAAATCTTTATCCATATAATCAACGGTGACAGTTGTTCCTTGTTTATGATCCCATGTAATGGGTTTAATGTGTGGGTATTTTTGATAAACCCAAAATGGAACACCATCGTTTTTCATTTCAGCCATAATGAATGGACCCGGTCTAGGTATAAAGTATAGACCATATGACTCTAAAAGTTCGATAAAACCGACGAGATCATGTTCTCCTCTTTTACGACCTGTAAAATCAAAATCACCTTCAAATTCTTCATGGATTAACCATGGAATATAAGAAGCGACACATGTAAAACCTGCTTCAACAACTAGTTTTAATCGTTCTTCCCAAAGATGTTTAGGCGTTCTATAGTAATGAAATTCAGCACATAACAACGTTTGTGGTTTTCCATCAAGTAGTAGTTCTTTATTAACCGATGTAAAGGACATGGTATTTCCTCTTTTCACACATTATATTTATAAAATAAATATACCATGGAATAGATGCTTTCACAAGGTATTCATCAAAGATTAAAGGTCTGAAATAAAAAATACCGAACAAAACGTTAAATTTAAAGATTAAGATGTATAATCAATTTTAAGGAGTTGTGAATATGAAAAAAAGAATAAATCAACTATTGAATTGGTTTGAGAATCATTTTAACTTTGTGATTGAGTTAATCGCGTTTATTGGTGGCATCTTTTGTATTGGACTAGCTTTATTCTTATTTGTTGTATTACTTGTTGATCCATCGTGGATCGCTGAAACGACGATTGAGATTATCTTTATTCCCGGTGTGATTGGTTTCTTTGGTGTCATGATTTTATTTGCTTTACGTATTACAAGATACATGACCAATAAGTAGACTATCACATATAAATGAGGAGCGAAAGCTCTTTTTTCTTTTGCGTTATGCTCATTGATTACATTCGATGATGTTAAAATTAAAGTATGAAACAAGAAAGGAAGATTTTCATGAAAACATTTTTAGAACGTTCAGCAACAACTTTTGGTGGTCGTGATGGCATCATTAAAGATATGGCATCAAAGATAGAGCTTAATTTAGTAAAACCTATTGAAATGGGTGGTAAAGAGAGTTTAGGAACAAATCCTGAAGAACTGTTTGCTGCAGGTTATTCCTCATGTTTTGCGAGCTCAATTGAATATTTACTCATGTCAAACCAGGTTGCGTATAACGCCATTTCGGTTAAAGCGACAACACAACTTTTAGCTGATCCAGAAAAAGGATTTAGTTTCAAATTAGTTGTTGAAGCGAAAATTTCAGGTGTTGATAAGGAAACTGAGAAAGCATATATTGAAAAGGCTTATGGATTTTGTCCATATTCGAAAGCGATTAAAGGTAACGTTGAAGTTGTCTTTATCTAATCTTTGTAAGGTCAAACATAAGAAGCAGATTTTTGTCTGTTTCTTTTTTTTATACGCGATTCTTATCTTTATCGTATAATGAAACTATAATTTTCAAGGAGAATAAAAATGAAACATACAGTTAAAAGAAAACTAGCTTTTGCATCTGCTGATATCTTCGGTGGAGGATCATTTAATATTGTCAACTTTTTCTACCCCGCATTTCTTGCGATTACGGTAGGTATATCTGCGTATTGGATTGGTATTATTATGCTGATTGCAAGATTTTGGGATGCGATCACAGATCCACTGATGGGTTACATTTCAGATCGTACATCGTCACGTTTTGGAAAAAGAAGAATTTATCTTATTTTTGCATCACCATTTGTTTTGATTTCGATGTATTTTCTTTTCTTTCCTTATAATTTTTCAAGTGATGCCTTAAGAATCATTTCTGTTTTACTGTCATATCTTGTTTTTACAACAGTTCAAACATCAGTGATGATTCCATATTATTCACTATCCAGTGAAATTGCATCGGATTACCAACAAAGAGCGTCGTATAACTCATATCGTTTAGGCTTTAGTATTTTTGCATCCATTTTATGTGTTGCAGTTCCCGATATCATCGTCAATCAATTTAGTAATCCAGAAACAGGTTATCAAGTGATGAGTTTAAGTTTTGGTCTGATGTTTGGGTTAGCTATTTTAATCACTGGTTTATTTGCAAGAGAAGAGATTCAAACACCCAAAATTGTATCGTCACTTTCAATCAAAGAAATGGCTAAACCTTTAGGGCTTCGTCCATTTCGTCAGTATTTAGGTATGTTTCTAGTTTTACAAATGTCAATGGCTATTATGAGTGGTTTATTCTTCTTTTACATTGACTTTTTTATTACCAAAGATGCTACAGCAAACAATGAATCAAGTATGGTTGGTTTAATTGCTGCTGCATTGATGTTTTCGATGCAAATTGTTGCATTACCTGTTTATATCAAGATGATTGAAAAAAGGGGAAAAACATTTGCGTACCGTTTTGGAGCCATCTTGTGGATGGTTGCAGCACTTGGTATATTATTTATTCCCACCAATGCGAATCCAATCTTAGTTTATTTATTAGGAGCATTCATGGGATTTGGAATTTCTGGCCCTGGACTTGTTCCACATACCATGTATGGGGATGTTGTTGATGCAGGTCAACTTGTATTTGGTGATCGTTTGGATGGACAAATGAGTGGTTTTACAAATTTCATTAATAAGATTGCACAAGCAATTGGTTTAGCACTCGTCATGTTTTTAATTGGTTTTGCAGGATTTACTGAGCAAAAACCAGGTGGTCCCGATGTTATTAGTCAACCCGATTCAGCAACACTGATGATTAGACTTATTATGGTGATTGCACCTATTATTTTAATGGGAATCGGTATTATCATATCAAGACGCTATAAGATTGATGCAAAACTTCAACATAGGATCAATGAAGCTTTAACAAAAGATGACGAAACCAGAGCTTTATTGATTAAAGAAATTTCATGAAAAAACCAAATCTTTTCTTATATATCACACTCGGTTTTCTAGTTAAAATATTTTCTATCCTTAAAGGACAGAAAATCGTAGAGAAAACAAACATCAAAGGTCCTGCAATTTGCTTATCAAATCATACATCGTTTTATGATTTTATTTACACAACTGCTGCTTTATATCCAAAAAGAGTGAGTTATTTAGCAGCAAGCAAAATGTTTTATGAGAAATCAACAAGACCTTTTTTAAAACTTGCTAGAGCGATTCCAAAAAGTTTGATGCAAGCAGACCCAGCAGCAACCCTAAAAGCATTTAAACTGCTCAAGAAAAAAAGTATTTTGTCTATTTTTCCAGAAGGTCAGATATCACCATCGGGTGAGACTTTAAGACCTGCTTTTTCGATTGCTAAGTTTTTAAAAAAAGCGAATGTTGATGTGTATATCATTAAGCATGAGGGTGCTGGATTTGTAAATCCACCTTGGACAAAAAAGACATTTAAGGGACGCATTGAAACACGAAAGTTTTTACTGATTTCAAAAGAAGATTTAGTAAAGCTTTCACTGGATGAAATTTATCATAAAGTCTGTGAAGGTTTATCGTTTAAGCCATCCGATTTTATTGAACAAAAAGGATATACCTATCGCATGAATGATTTATCAGGACTTGAAAATGTGATCTATGAATGTCCAAAATGTATGCATGAAGGACTCATAGCACAAAAAGATCGTTTAACATGCCCAAAATGTTCTCTAGAACTTAAGATTGATCAAAAAGGATTACTTGAGCATAAAGCCATCAATACATGGTTTCATATGCAAGAAGAACGAGTAAGAAATAGAGTAATTCAAGATCAATCATATCACCTAGATGGTTCTGTTAAGCTAATGAGTTTTAGAGGGAGTAATCTTGTTGAAGTGGGCTCTGGGAAACTCAACTTATATCCAACTTATTATCAGTATGACGGTACGGTAGATGGTGAAATTCAGACGTTAACATTTAACGTAGAAAGCACACCTACATTACCCTCTGATATAGGTAGAAATGTACAGATTTATGAAGGATATCAGATTTATCAATTTGAGTTTGATAAGCCTTGGTTACCTACAAAGTTCGTTCATGTCGGTGAGTTTTATTATGAAAAAAACAAAAACAATTCTTTGAATGATATAATATAAAAAAAAGCCTAACAATAGGGTTGATACGAGGGGGATTTTAGAGTGCAACCAGATTACAAAAAAAACGCACTACGCGTTAAAAGGTTAAGTCATCTATGGGTAACTGTCATATGGTTTATGATGCTTATCATGTCTCAATTTGTGATTTCTAATATTGTTTTTATTGGTATTATTTTTATTCCAATCATTCTTTTAATGCTCTATCTTAAATTTAGAAGCAGACTCACCTTTTTATATCATATGATATGGTCGATTTATACGGGTGTACTCACTTCACTCATTTTACAGGGAAATCAGATTTCGTTATTACCCAAGGGATATTTCATTTGTTGGATTTATTCACTCATTCTTATTCAAATCACTTATTTTATCTTTTCAATTGGGTTAAATAAAAATGATGTAAAAAAAATGATTTTGATCTTAGGTATTCAGTTGATCTCATGGTTGTTTATTGTATGTATAGCTATCGCGATAACAGATGATGTATTTTTTGATGGGTTAGTTTCTATCGGATATTATAGCGGTGTAGGTTGGTTGATTTCTAGTCCATATGTCATTGCTATAGGTTTATCCTATCAACCTAAATGGTTTTACCGAAGCGCACTTAATGCACCATTTTTTATACCTCTATATCTCATCGTAAGTTTAATTTTAAACGTATTGACAATGTCAGGATTTATGTCTTGGCGAGACTTTCTTGACTTATCAATCAAAGATAAGCGTATTGATTAAAAATCACTTAGCGGTGATTTTTTTTAAGACTTTTACATATAACGAGCAGACATGTCATAAGAATGTTATAATATAAATGTCTTGAATCTCAAACAAAGAACGTTTAACATGCGAAAAGGAGACCTTATGAAAAAAGCAGATATTGGCATGATTGGATTAGCTGTCATGGGTGAAAACTTAGTCATGAATATGGCATCAAAAGGATTTAGTGTTGCAGCTTATGATATTGATCAATCACGTGTGAAAGATTTTTCTTTAGGACGTGCCAAAGGGAAATCGATTATCCCATGTGTTGATCTTGAATCTTTTATCAATTCTATTCAAAAACCTAGAAAAATCATGATGATGATTCGTGCAGGGAAGCCTGTGGATTCAGTCATTGATCAACTTATACCACTTTTAGATCAAGGAGATATCATCATTGATGGTGGTAATTCACATTATCCCGATACCATTAGAAGAGCAGCTTATGTTGAATCAAAAGGACTTTATTTTGTCGGTAGTGGCGTATCAGGTGGCGAAGAGGGTGCACTTAACGGTCCATCACTCATGCCAGGCGGTTCTAAAGAGGCTTGGAAGCATATTAAGCCTATTTTTGAAAAAATAGCGGCTGATGTGAATGGTTTACCATGTGCAACATGGATAGGATCATCTGGATCAGGTCACTTCGTGAAAATGGTTCATAACGGGATTGAATATGGTGATATCCAGTTGATTGCTGAAATATACCATTTTATGAAAGATGTTCTTCTTTTATCCCATGATGAGATGTCTGAAATTTTTAAAGCGTGGAATAAAACAGAACTTGATAGCTATTTAATTGATATCACAGGAGATATTTTAGCTTTTAAAGATAAAGACGGCAAACCACTTGTAACAAAGATTTTAGATAGTGCAGGCCAAAAAGGAACAGGGAAATGGACTGCGATTACATCCTTAGAAGAAAATGTAGCACTTTCTTTAATTACAGAAGCAGTTTATGCAAGAATTATGTCAGCAAAAAAAGAAGAGCGTATGTTAGCATCTACCTATTTCCCAAAAGAAGAAGTTCAATTTAAAGGCAGCAAACAAGACATGGTTGATACGCTTAAACAAGCACTCTATGCAGCTAAAATTGTGTCTTATGCCCAAGGTTTTGACTTAATGATGGTCGCTGGAAAAGCTTATCACTGGGAACTTGATTTTAGTGAGATCGCACGTATCTGGAAAGGTGGATGCATTATTCGTTCTGCTTTTCTTGGAAACATACAAGAAGCGTATTTAAAAGATCCATCCTTAGTCAATCTCATGCTAGATCCCTTCTTTAAGGCAGAATTGATTAAGTTAATTCCAGCTTGGAGAAATGTTTTAGCAACTGCAGTGATGCATGGTATACCTATGCCTGCATTATCCTCAGCCTTAAATTACTTTGATACATATCGCTCAAAAACACTTCCTGCCAATTTAACACAGGCACAACGTGACTATTTTGGTGCACATACGTATGAGAGAATCGATGAACCAAGAGGAGCATTCTTCCATACGGATTGGACGGGTCATGGTGGAGACACTTCATCAACAACCTATAATACATAGTAAAAAGAGACTCAATATGAGTCTCTTTTTTATAAATTATCTGCGTATTTTTTAAAATTATCAAGAATAGCTTGCCATCCCTGTCGCTGAAGTTCAACGTCATTTTCGCTTTCAGCTTCAAAAATAACATCAACATTCGTTTCATTCTCTTTTGCATGAAATTCTATGGTAACAAATCGTTGATCGTCCATGGTGTAAGCGATATGTTTAGGATAAACAACAGAGACGTAAGTTCCTTCAAAATCAAAGCCAAAGCTGCCATCTTTAGCTTCCATCCGATAACTAAAACGACCACCAATTCTTAAATCATTGATTGCTTTAGTCGAATGCCAATCATCAGACGCATGATTCCATTGAATCACATGTTCTGGTTTGGTATAAAGATCCCAAACTTTCTCAACGGGTTTGGCAATATGTTGTTTAATATGTATTTTTTCTTTCATATTTTTCTCCTTAGGTTATGATTACTTATTATATATCTGAACCCAAAAAGATGTTAGTGGGATGCTTTAATGATAAAAAAATATCAAAATTTGATATTCAAATGATCATCTAAGGGATGATGTTTCCAATTTAATCGTCATCATGCTATAATTTCATCAAAGACCTGATGAGGAGGTACGTATGCATTATCTTAAAAAACGATATAAATTGTTTTTCTTTATGCTGTTTTTTTGGCTTTTACTGCACTTTAATCTCTCTTTACAAACCATTTTATTTGGTGTCGTATTTTCAATTGTTGTTACAATATTAGCATTTCCAGTTCTTTATGATGAAAAAGGTTTTCGCTATCATGGTGTTTCATTTTATAAAATGATACTCTATTTTTTTAAACTTTTTTTTGAGATTTTTAAATCTGCATTTATTTATATCATCAATGTGATCTCAGGAGAGTATGAACCCGTGCTATTTACAATTGATTTAGATGTAAAAGACCCTATTCAAGTCGGTATTGTTGCTAATTCAATTACACTTACACCAGGAACAATATCAGTTGATATTATCGATCATTCGATTGTAGTGATGCAGCTTGCTAAGCCAGGCACAACGCAAGAAGAACTAGAAAAGCCTATTCGAGATAGCTTTGAAAAATATTTTAAAGAAAAGGAGAAGAAACAATGACAACCATTCAACTTTTCCTTTTGATTACCATGATGCTTCTTGTTTTAGGCATTATAGCATCATTTGTTCGAATGATTAAAGGTCCAAGGCTTTGGGATCGTATCTTGATGCTTAATTTAATTTCTGCAAAAGTGGTTTTAATCATAGCTATTTATGCGATTTATATGGATAGTTTAACGCTTTTAGATATTGCCATTTCTTACGGGATTATTGGATTTTTAACGATGACTTTACTTTCGAAGTTTATTATGACTGGAGGTAGAGAAAAATGAATGTGGTTGCCATCATTATTTTGATTCTATCCTGGTTTTTTATAATTTTTGGCATGGTTGCTATTTTTAGTTTAAAGAATATGTACGCACGCATCTTATCATCAACAACCATTGATACTGTTGCAAGCTTTTTAGTTTTATTTGCACTCATGTTTGTTTCAGGAAGTTTTATATTCATTGTTCGATTTATTATTTTGATTATCTTCTTGCTCATAACAAATCCAATTTCTTCCCATGTGAATATTAGATCTGCATATTTATCAGGGATACCGATTAAAGAAGAGGGGGAATCGAAATGAGTTCATTCTTTTCTACAGAAAACATTGCATTTGCATTGCAGGTGCTCATGATCATTGTTTCGTTATTTATTGTTTTTCACAAGAAAAACTTTACCATCATTATTTTAATTTCTGTATTTAGTTTGCTAGCAGCAACGCTTTATACCATGAATCAAGCACCAGACGTTGCGATCGCTGAAGTTGCGATTGGAGCTGCGATTATTCCACTCATTTATGTCATTTCAATTTCTAGACAAAGAGAATATATCGTTTTAGATAAGAGTAGACATGGATTTATCGATCCTGATGAAGTTTTAGAAGGTGTTGTCTATGACATTTTAAATGAGTTTGTTCAAACCTATGATTTAAATTTGAATGTTTGTTGTGATATTGAAGGTAGTGAAGAAGATTTAACGAAAGAATTAAATGTTGATTTGATCATCGATTATGATTTAGAAAATGATCATTACACATTAAAAGGTAAAGCAAGTAGCACACTGATGTCAAAATTAAAGAGATTAACGGCGAATCATCCAAGTATTACTGTGGTGACGTTTAAGGATGGTGATTCCATTGATTAAGCGTATTATACTTTTGATCATGCTCGTTGGTATTTTATATGTATTTAGCCTTTCGATGTTTGATTTAGAAGTCATATATAATGACTTTGGGAAACAATATTTCTTAGCCAATGGTTTAAATGAAACCGGAAGTATGAATTTAGTGACAGGTATTTATTTAGATTATCGTTTGTTTGATAGTTTGTTTGAAGCAGGTATCTTACTGATTGCGGTTTCTGGTGTGATGTGGATTAGTCAACATAACATTCAAGAAAAAAATGCAACTTTCATGATAGATAAACAAAAAACACCAGAGTTATTTGTTACATTTTCAAGATTATTGTATCCTCTGATGCTCATGTTTGGTTTTTATGTCATTATTAATGGCCATACGTCTCCGGGTGGTGGTTTCCAAGGTGGTGCGATTGTTGCAACCGCGATATTGATTCTTTACTACATTGATATTTCAAAAACGATTGATGTCGGATTAATCTTAACGATTGAAAAGATTTTATTTATGTTACTCATTATCATCGGTGGTATCAGTTACTTCACCACGGATGGACATATTTTCACAAATTTTATTAATGACCCATCATCTAAAGAAATCTATTTAATTACGCTTAATGTGTTAATTGGTATTAAGGTTGCTTTAGGATTAACCGCGATTTTCACGGCATTTTTGAAGGAGGGAAGATAAAATGAATCCGATTCTAACATTTATTATCATTTTAATCGGCTTTTATGGTCTTGCCACCAGCAAAAATATTATTAAATCGGTTTTTTGTGTGACCATTATGGAAACAGGTATTATTTTATTATTCTTGAATTTAGGTCAACTTGAAGGTGGTATGATACCTATTCTCGATCGTTTGGGTATTGATATCGTAGACCCAATACCACAAGCATTAATGATTACAACGATTGTTATTGGCTCTACGATAACATCTTTAGCATTGATGCTTTGTATCAAGATTTTCCATCACTTTGGTTCAATTGAGTGGAAAGTTGTTTTAAGAAGGGGGGATAAATAATGGAATTACTACCTTTATTGTTTGTGTTTATCCCAATCTTTACTGCAGTGATCATGTATTTATTTAAACCCGGAAAATGGGCATGGTTTGTTTTTGTCGGACAGACTATACTGATTGCAAGCTTCATTTTTTATGTGATTGGCCTACCTTCTGATTTAACCGATCTGCTTATTATTGGTGGAACGAATCAAATGATTCGCATTAGTTTTTATAACGATATCACATCGTTATCGTTTATCGCACTCACACTTTTAATGTGGTTTGTGATTTTACTTTACACCTATAATACGAACCGAAAAGAAAATAAATTCTTGTTTTTCTTAATGTTTTTAGAAGGTATCTTTTTAGGGCTTATTCAAACCAATGATTTATTTAACATGTTTGTTTTCTTAGAATTAATTACGATTTTAGTAACGATCCTCATCGCATATAAAAAGACGGGTTCATCTTTTCGTGCATCGATTTATTATTTACTTTTAAATACAGTTGCAGCCATGATGTTTTTAATCGGTATTATTTTGATTTACTACAGTTATGGAACCATCAATATTCAACTTGTTAAACAGATGATGGGTGAACATAGTGATACCATGACCATTAAAGTTGCCTATATTTTTATGCTTTCAGGCATCAGCGTGAAAGCTGCATTATTCCCACTTTTTACGTGGCTACCGAAAGCGCATGGCGTTGCACAATCGACCATTTCTGCACTTTTATCAGGTTTAGTGGTTAAAGGTGCGTTATACATGCTCATTCGAATTAATCATCAAATGTTTTTAGGTGCTGGTTATCAAACAGAAGACATGATTTTTTGGATTGGAACAGTGACCTCTATCATCGGTGTGATGTTTGCACTCACGCAAAAAGATTTAAAACAAATCTTAGCCTATCATACCGTATCACAAGTTGGTATTATGGTGATGGGACTATCCCATATGGAAGGTTTATCTTATATGGGTGGATTCTTACACATCTTTAATCATGCTCTATTTAAGAGTTTACTCTTTATGGGAGCGGGTATTGTGATTAAAGCGTATCAAACTAAGAAAGTCTATGAGATTAAGGGAGTCTTTAAGACGATGCCATGGACAGCCATCTTACTTATTGTGGGTATGCTTTCCATCAGTGGTGCGCCATTCTTTAATGGATTTGTATCCAAATCACTGGTTAAATATGCATTTAAAAATGATATGATAAAAATGGTTTTATTTACCATCATCAACATCGGTACAGTGACATCATTTATTAAGTTTTCTACGATCCTGTTTGGTAAAAAACAAGATATTACCTATCCTAAGAATGTTAAACAGCATCTTGGTATGAGTTTGATCGCATTGCTTTGTATTTTGATTGGTATTTTCTATAATGAGCTAGGTCAATTTGTCTATCAAGTTGATTTATCTTACGTGCATTTATTTGATATTTTATCATTCGTTGATTATGCTCTTTATTTAATCGTTGGTTATTTATTCTATCACTATGTGATTCATAAGGATTATAAACCCTTACAGAAGATTAGAGAATTCCAACTCACATTTGAAAATGCTAATTTCTTATATATCGTCTATATTGTTATTATCGGAATCGTTGTTATTTTATAGTTTAAAGGAGAAAAAATATGATTGGACATCTTGATCAGTTAGAAAAAAAAGTATTAACCAGTAATGAAGTTAAAAACGCATCCATTAAAGTTTTAGTCTCACCTAAAGAAGGTTGGGATGGTTATGTGATGCGTGTGTTAGAAGTTGAAAAAGATGGGTATACACCCAAACATATGCACCCATGGTATCACGTTAATTACATTATCGAAGGTGATGGGGAACTGATGATTGATGGCAAAGTCGAACATGTGAAGGCAGGATCTTATGCTTATATTCCAGGAAATACCATCCATCAATTTAGAAACATTGGTGAAACTACATTTAAGTTCATCTGTATTGTTCTTGAGGAAGGTCACAAGTAAGCATGAAAGGTGTCATTTTTGATTTAGATGGTACACTTTTAAATAGCAATGCACTTGTAAAAAAGATTTATGAAGAATTAATTAAGATATATCCTTCTGATGTATCGTTTGAATCGTTAGATTTGAACTTTGTTTTTGCAAGTGGTTATCCTGAAGTGTTAGAAAAACTTTATCGCCACGTGAAACCTGAATACATGAAGATGATTCATCAACTTCATGAAAAGATGAGATCTTCTTACCTTTCATTATTTAAAGGTGTAAAAACAATGCTTCATGATTTAAAAGAAGAGGGCTATTATATCGGACTACTAACTTCAGAACTTCATCAAATTGCAGAAGAAGAGTTAAAAATGCTTGATGCACTATCATTTTTTGACTACATCGTTGGTTTTGATGATGTTATAAAACCTAAACCGCATCCAGAGGGTTTATTGAAACACTTAGCATATAGCAACTTATCACCAAAAGATTTAATTTATGTGGGCGATCAAATCAGAGATGCAGAAGCAGCAAAAGCTTGTGATGTGTTTGTTATCTTAGCGGATTGGAATCTTGATAAAGGTAGTCTCATGTCCGTTTATTTTGATCAAACAGTATCAAAGATAGACGAATTAATCGCTATGATTCATCAAAGAAAAAACGCGTGATTTAATCACACGTTTATGAGAGAGTTCACATGAACTCTTTTTTATTTTAAGATATTTCTGATGAGTTTTTCCTTGTTTTTTGAATACGGTGGATAAGCCATGGGTGGATCAAACCACGTTTTACGCTTGATAAAGCTCTTATGATGTGAAAACAAATCGAATGAGTGTTTACCATGATAAGCGCCCATACCACTTTGTCCAACACCACCAAACGGTAGATAAGGATTAGCGATATGCATCAGTGTGTCATTGATGGCTCCACCACCAAATGAGAGTGATGACCACACCTTACGCATGTGTTTTTTATGTGTAGAGAATAAATATAATGCGAGTGGTTTTTCCTGTTTTTTAATGATTTGAATCACTTGATCTAAATCCTTATAGGATAAAACAGGAAGAAGTGGTCCAAAAATTTCTTCTTTCATGATGGGATCGTCCCATGTCACATCTTTTAAAATGACAGGATGAATGAGACGCTCTTTTTCTGATAACTTCACTTCACTCACAGCTTTTTGATGATCAATCAAACGGATTAAGCGATTGAAATGACGTTCATTGATGATTGTTCCGAATGCGGATTCATGTTGATACATGGTCATCATGACATGATTAAGCTCTTTGATGAAAGAATCATGAATACTTTCATGAACGTATAAGTAATCAGGAGCAATACATGTTTGTCCTGCATTCATACATTTACCGAATGCAATGCGTCTTGCTGCAACTTTGATGTTTGCCGTTTCATCGACTATCGTTGGACTTTTTCCACCAAGTTCTAAAGTAACGGGAACTAAGTTTTTACTCGCAGCTTCATAAATGATCTGACCGACTTTTGTACTACCCGTAAAGAAGATGTGATCAAAGGGGTAGGTTAAAAGTTCGGATGTGACGTGTTGATCACCTGAAAAAAGGTGAATAAAATGATCATCAAAATGGGTATTAATCATTTTTTCGAGCACTTTTTCGGTTTCTTTTGCATATTCTGAAGGTTTTAAAATAACCGTATTTCCAGCTGCAATCGCTCCTATCAAGGGTTCAATAATGAGCTGAAATGGATAATTATAGGGACCAATGATAAAGATGACACCTTTGGGTTCAGGCATAATGTAGGATTTTGTATTGAGTTGGTATATCGGTGTCTTAATCTTTTTTAGTTTCATCCATTTTTTGAGTTGCTTGATTGTTCGAGTCAGTGAATGTAGACAAAAACCAATTTCAGTTGAATAAGCTTCGAAAGACGATTTATTTAAATCTTTAAAAAGTGCATGCGTAATTTCTTTCTCATAGTCAAGAATAAGTTGTCTTAATTTTTTAAGTTGTTCGATACGAAAATGATAATCTTTCGTTTCATCGGATAAAAAAAATGCTTTCTGACGGTCAAATATAGCTCTCATAGATTCATCTCCTGATGCTATTATAGCACATAAAAATCTTCTGACTTTAGGTTATACATGATATAATGAATGAGGTGATTCTATGAATAAAGTAATCGTTATCGGTGGTGGAGCAAGTGGTTTATTAGCTGCTCTTTCTGCAAAAGAAAATCAAAGTGATGTTATGATCTTAGAACGAAATAATAAACTCGGAAAAAAGATACTTGCAACAGGTAATGGACGTTGCAATTTTACCAATGTGGATGCAACTGAAATGCATTATAATCATCCCTATTTCGTTAAACCCGTGTTTGAACAAATGACACCTAAAAAAACATTAGCATATTTTGAGTCTTTAGGTGTTATTCCTAAAGTTGAATCTGAAGGTAAAACGTATCCTTTATCAGAACAAGCATCTTCCATTGTAGATGTCTTAGTCTATGAGATTGAAAGATTAGCTATTCCAGTGATCTATGAAGCTAAAGTTGTCGGCATTAAGAAAAATCAAGATTTTGAAATTACACTAGAAGATGGAAGAATCCTACATGCAGACAAAGTGATTCTAGCAACAGGTGGTATGGCAATGCCTAAAAGTGGCAGTGATGGCATAGGTTATGAACTTGCCTTAAGTTTAGGACACACCATGACATCGATCTTTCCAGCACTTGTTAAGTTAGAACTTGAAAGCCCTTATTTAAAAGCGATGGATGGTGTTAAATTTCCTGGCACTGTGGAATTAATCTATCATGGCGCAAGTATTCAAACTGAACAAGGCGATGTTTTATTTACAAAGTACGGAATTAGTGGACCTACCATTTTACAAATCAGCAGAAAAGCAAACGCACTTCTTCAAGATAATCAGTTGATTGAACTTAAAGTAGTTTTGGTTAACGGACCAGAAAAAAGAGATATCGCGAAAAGATTTAGTTTATTATCAGAAAAAACTGCAGAACAAAGTTTAATCGGTTTAATTAACAAACGATTGATTCATCCTATTTTAAAGGATGTCCATATAGAACCTCATGTTTTAATCAAGCAAGTAAATAAAGAAAAACTAAACTTACTTATTCAACGTCTTTTTGACTGGCGATTTAAGGTCATCGGTTCAAAAGATTTTGATGATGCTCAAGTTACAGCTGGTGGCTTATCCATCCATGAATTCAACCCACAAACCCTACAGTCTAAAAAAGTTTCCGGACTTTTTGTATGCGGTGAAGTGATTGATATCGATGGACTCTGTGGAGGATACAACCTACAGTGGGCATGGGCGAGTGGCTATGTTGCAGGAAAACATGCTAGTCAATAAAAATATTTTTATCAACATTTGAGGAGGATAGAGCACATCCTCCTTTTGATTTAAGAAAAACGTAAGAATCTTGATGTTATTATGAAATGAATTTATGCTAAAATGCTGATGAAACACTCTGTGTGGAGGTTTTTGGATGGCAGACCACGACTTTTCATCAAATCAAGTTTCTAGCGACACTAAACAGAAAAAAGTTTATGAAAACCTCATTTCTGAGTTTAATATCGCGATGTGGCAATGGGATATTAAAAAGGGTATTTTGAGACCTTTTTTTGGGTTTGAAACATTACTCGGATATGACAATATGTGTGATTTGATCCATGCTGATTTTTGGCAAAGTATTTGGCATCCAGATGACCATATCCAAATCAAAAATGATGTGAGAGAGTGTGTGAATCATCGCTGTCAGACGTTATCACTGATACATCGCATTAAGCATCATGATGGCTATTACGTCTGGTTTTATTCGAAAATGAAAGTAAACTATACAGGTGATGAGACATCTCTTATCGGTTTAAGTATTAATTTAGATGGTTTAGAAGAAAACATCAGTGGTCTTCAACTCGAAAAAGAAAACTATGAAAATTTTTTAAGAGCAACCAATGCTGCTACGTGGGTTTGGAATGTCCAAACCGGAGAAACCATTTTTGATGAACCCTGGGCAAATCTCGTCGGTTATCATCTTTATGAACTCGCTCCAATCGATATTAACACATGGATTCGTTTTGTGCATCCTGATGACTTAGAACCCACTCAGCGCATTTTAGACGATGTATTTAATAAAAAAAATGAGTATTATGTTTCGACCTTCAGAATGAAACATAAAGATGGACACTATGTGTGGATTAGTGATCGTGGTAAGGTAATCACTTGGACTGTAGATGGTAAACCGTTGATTATGGTAGGGACACACATCGATGTTACGGATCATAAGCGTATGGAATCTGAACTTATCGAACGTGAAAAGCATTATAAATATCTCGTTGAAAACAGTTATGACATCATTTATTCACTCGATTTAGATGGAAAAATGACTTATATTTCACCATCATGGACAAGACTACTTGGACACACCGTAGATGAAACCATGCATGTATCCTTTCGACCGTTTGTTCATCCGGATGATTTAAAACGACTTGAAGCATTTTTTGAACGCATTTATGCGACTAAAACACATGATGCCTTTGAAGGCTATCGCTTAATGACAAAATCAGGTGAGTATCGATGGTTTAATACCAATGCTTCAGCGTTAACCAATGATCAAGGTGAAGTGATTGGATTTACAGGCACTGCGAGAGATATCACAGGAAGAAAAAAACTTCAAGATCAACTCGCACTCGAAAGAGATTTCTTCAAGAAAACATTGTTGTCGGTTGCTGATGCTGTTATATCAACAGATACTGATGGGAAAATTGTGGTAATCAATCCACAAGCATTAAAAATTTTAGGTTATAAAGAGAATGATGTATTAGGTAAATATTTAGGTGAAGTGACAAAGATCTTTATTGAAGATCGTATGGATGGCACCACACAAAGTATTGAAAACCTTATTTTATCTCCAACTGAAAGGTTGATTCCTCAAGCGACACTCTTAAATCGTTTAGGAAAGCAAATTTTAATTGAATTGAGTATTGCTCCAATCACCGATATCAAACAAACAAATGAAGGTTCTGTCTTAGTTTTTAGAGATATATCTGAAAAAATACGTAAACAAAAAGAAATCGAATTTTTAAGTTATCATGATTTCCTCACGGGATTATATAATCGCCGTTATATGGACCAAGTGATTCAAGATTTAGATAAAGATCGCTATCTACCCTTAGGTATTATGATCTTAGATGTCAATGATTTAAAAGAAATGAATGATTTTCATGGACATCAATCAGGTGATGAACTTCTTAAAAAGATTAGTCGTATCTTAGAACAAGCCATTCATCCTAAAGATGTATTAGGACGCATTGGTGGGGATGAATTTTTAATCATTGTACCGAATACAACGTTAGAGGATATGTATCGACTTAAACACAGTTTAATCGAAACATTTGATCATGAAGTCATTAAAGGACGTAAGATCTCAGTAGCATTAGGCTACAGCGTTAAAACTGAACATGATCAAAATATTTATGACATTATGCGTGATGCAGACAATTTCATGTATGCACACAAAGAAGCGAGAAGACAACAAGAATGAAGAATGGACATTCCATTCTTTTTTTGTGCTATAATGAAGTGGTTTGGAGGGCTTAACATGAAGTTTAAAGCGTTTTATTTACTCCTTATTATCTATATCACATTTATTGCATTAGGCTTGCCTGATGCACTTTTAGGCTCTGCATGGAATTTAATTCGAATGGATTTATCAACATCATTAGAAACGTTAGGGATTATGACAGTTACGATTTATATTATGTCGATTTTATCTACGTTTAATGCACCGAGATTACTTCGAAAATTTGAAACAAAATGGATTACTTTAGTGAGTGTCTCATTCACCGGTTTAGCCTTAATTGGGATTAGCCAAGTGAATGAGTTTTATCAAATGCTATTCTTTGCTCTACCACTTGGTGTTGGAGCTGGTGCGATTGATGTTTCCTTAAATCATTATTTAGCATCTCATTATCAAGCAAAACACATGAATTATCTTCATTCTTTTTACGGGATTGGAGTTACGATGGGACCTTCGATTATGGCTTATACCTTAAACTTAAATGAATGGCGTTTGGGCTATATTATTGTAGGTAGTATCTTGATTTTAATAGCTTTACTTATATTAACCTCATTTAAACTTTGGAAAAAAGAAAACCATGAGCAAAGAGAAGAAACACATCGTCATATTTCTTTAAAGGAAATCTTGCACACAAAAGGTGCTTTTGAATCGATTTTTATCTTTTTGATCTATGTGCATATTGAATCCTTGGGTGGTGTATGGATCGCAAGTTACTTCTTTATCGAAAAGGGTGTTGGTTATGCGGTTGCTGCTTTATTTACAACCACATTTTATCTAGCTTTAACAGCAGGAAGACTTATCTCTGGATTTTTATCTCACAAAGTCAATCCGCAGTGGCTCGTTAGAATTGGTGAAGCATTGATGCTTATTGCAGGGATACTCATGTTTTTGAAATTCAATCATGAATTCATTTATTTTATCATTGTCTTTATGTTTGGTTTAGGAGCAGGTCCAATTTATCCAAACATGATGTTTATGAACTCACTCGTATTTGAAAAATATAAGCTCTCAAAAATCATAAGTTTACAGATGGGGATCGGTTATATGGGGTTTGGACTGCTTACACCTCTCGCAGGACTTTTCTTTGGTAAGGTATCCATTTATTATTATCCAGTCTTTATCTTCATCATGAGTTTGATTTTAATACTCTTTACAATATCCTACAGGAAACATACATTTCATTTATCAAAAATCAAGATATAAAAAACGTAAAACATCTCAAATTGAGGTGTTTTTTTATATTTATTATGTGCAATTCATACTAGATTATAATCTTTTTGATTTTGTTATAACTTTACTTAACATTAAGTTTTAAATATGTTAAGATAACAACGCCCTAAGAAAAGAGTGGTGTTATGAAAGAGATTTTACTTAATGTTTCGATTTATCAATTAATTCAACAATATCCTGAACTACAAGATATCATCTATCGTTTAGGATTTACAGATATCGTTAAACCAGGTATGTTACAAACTGTGGGTCGGTTCATGACGATCAAACAAGGAAGCGAGTTAAAAAAAATACCTCTTGAAACGATAAAAGAAGTACTAAAGAATCATGGATATTCTATCAAGGAGGATTAACAATGAGTGAATGGATCAACAATGAAGGCTTAAAACGCCAAGAACGTTTAAAAAATATAATCAAAGGTTTACATGAAGGTAAATCGATTGAAGATGCAAAAAAAGATTTTAAAGCTCATTTTGAAGATGTGACAACAAAAGAAATTTCCGAGATGGAACAGTCCTTAATTAAAGAAGGGATGGCTATTGAAGAAGTTCAAAGATTATGTGATGTGCATGCATCTGTTTTTGATGGTGCTATTTCAGATATTCACCCTGTAAAAGATCACACCAAAATTCCTGGACATCCTGTTCAAGTGTTTTTAGCTGAAAACGATCGTATCGAACAATTAATAGTTGAAGAAATTGATCCTAACATCCAATTATCAGGAAAGACTGCTGACTTAATGCTTCGTGTAGGATTAGATCGTTTACTTGAAATTCATAAACATTATGCAAGAAAAGAATATCTATTCTTTCCTAACTTAGAGAAAAAAGGAATTACAGCTCCCCCCAAAGTGATGTGGGCTGTTGATGATGAAATTCGTACAGAGATTAAACATATTCTAAAAGATTTAGGAACACCTGATGTCAATAGCGATGAAATCAGGAATAAGATCAAACTTACACTCCAAAAAGTAAGAGATATGATCTTTAAAGAAAAAAATATATTAATGCCATTACTTTTAGAAAATATGAGTTTCTTTGATTGGATTATTGTTGATAGTTCCTCTGATGAAATTGGATACTTCTTAGATAAACCCAAAGAATCATGGAAAAAAGGAGAGAAAAACGAAGAAGAAAAAGTTGAGGTTAAAGCAGGAGAAGTCACATTTGATACCGGATCACTTTCCTTTGAAGAAGCGAATCAAATGATGAACGCACTACCCTTTGACATGACTTTCGTTGATAAAGATGGATACGTCAAATATTTCACACAAGGTATCGAACGGATTTTTGAACGTCCTAAAACGATTATTGGAAGACACGTCACCATGTGTCATCCACCTGCATCTGTACATGTAGTTGAAGAGATTATTGAATCGTTTAAATCGGGTAGAAAAAATCATGAAGATTTCTGGATTCAAATGAAAGGTATGTTTGTTTTAATTCGTTATTTTGCAGTAAGAAGTAAAACAGGAGAATATCTAGGTACATTAGAAGTGACCCAAAACGTCAAACCTATAAGAGACCTTGAAGGTGAAAAACGATTGGTCAGTAAAGAATGAAAAAAATCGTTTGGATTATTTTAGGAACTATTTCTCTTATCTTAGGACTGATAGGTATTATTCTTCCGATTTTACCGACAACACCGTTCTTACTCTTAACGTTAACTTTTTATGCCAAAGGTTCAAAAAAGTTTGAAATGTGGTTTAAACACACGAAACTGTATCAAAGATACTTAGAAGACTTTATCACCCATAAAGCAATGAAGAAAAAAGACAAATGGATGCTCATGATCTTTGTCGATCTTGTTTTGATCATTTCAATCATGTTGATCAACAACATCTTTGTAACAGTAGCACTCATCTTACTTGATATCATTAAGTACATCTATTTCTTCACACAAGTTAAAACCATTTCAACACATAAACCACATCAAACTTATACCAAACAACAAAAAAACACTCTTGCATAGAGTGTTTTTGATTTAAATAGGCTCTAAGTTATCCATGTGAATGAGATAACGTTTTTTTGATTCATCCTGAATGAGTGCTGCATAACCTTTATAGATATAAAGTATTTCATAGTGATTCTTTTCACCGAGTTCTTCGAGTTCTTTTATTGGATATACAAGTTTACCTTCGATAAAACTGATAAATGTTTTTGGAATCACTGTTTTTTTACACATATAGCCCTTTCCAATTAAAAAGAGCGGAACGACCATGGATTTCTTGAAATATGTTGGATAATTTATCTTATTTTCCAATGTAACGACACGAAATTTTTGATGATTCATGAATTTTTTGTAGCGATCTTTAATTTTATACACAGTAACGATCCAAAATCCAAGCGTTCCAATCGATAATACAATTAATCCTTGAGAAAACATACCTTCATAGGCTATAGCTACAAAGAGGAATGCTAGAATTAGTAAAAGTTCAACTAAGATGAACGTAAAAACACTAAAATAATAATCCCTTCTTAGTTTTTCAATTATCATAATCTTGTACCCTCCTTACAGTATATATACGCGTGTGAGGTCGATTTTATTGGAACATTTTTATCATTTTTAATGCATTGAAGTTCAAAGTAAACTATAATGGTGTCAAAGGATGTGAGATGATGCTTCAATCTAACGGTAACACAAAAGTGTTGAAGGTTCAAAGAATATACTTTTTAATATCACTTGGTATGATTTTACTCAGTGGTATTTTGTTTGTGCTAGGATATGTTTTTACTCAAGCTGTTGAGAGTGCACCGGTCGTCATTTTAACGTTTGCTGTCTACTTTTTATATTATCATATTGCTCATTTTTTGTTTGGATTTGGTTCGCTTATTTATTATATTCGAGGCATCAGAAAAAAAATATTTCAAATCAATGTCTTTAAAACCATTGCTGGTATTTTATTCACTCCAGTGAGTGCAATCATCTTATATGCTGCCATCTTATTACTCGCATTATCAAATTGTGCCGGATAATGCTATAAAATGACTTGACTAACTTTAAATCCCTCCGAAATCGTGATATAGTCTTTATTGGATATGACGATTGGAGGGGTTTTTTTGGACGCAATTATTAAAGTGGAACATTTAGTGAAAAGTTATGGTGATATTAAAGCTGTAAATGATATCTCTTTTTTAGTTAAAAGAGGTAGTTTATTCGCATTTTTAGGACCGAATGGTGCAGGTAAGTCAACCACCATTAATGTGATGACAACACTTCTTGATGCAGATTCAGGGACTGTTCATTTAAATGGACAAACAGATGATGCATATTTTAGAAGTAAAATTGGTGTTGTTTTTCAAGGTAATGTTTTAGATGATGATTTAACCGTGAAAGAAAATTTAGTTTATCGTGGTGCACTTTATTTAAATGACAAACTTAAAGTGAAACAAAGATATGAAGAACTAGCAACTTATTTAAATTTATATGAATTTGAGAATCAACGCTTTAAAACACTTTCTGGTGGACAAAAAAGAAGAGCTGAAATTGCAAGAGCACTCTTTTCAAATCCTGAAATTCTTCTTTTAGATGAACCTACGACAGGATTAGATCCAGAAACAAGACAAATCGTTTGGAAAGTGATTGAAGATCTTCAAAAGAATAAAGGAATGACTATATTTCTTACGACACATTACATGGAAGAAGCAGCGAATGCAGATCATGTAGTGATCATTAGTAAAGGAAAAATTGTTGCTGAAGGTACACCTGCTGAATTAAAAGATAAATATTCACAAGATCGATTGAAAATCGTTCCTCAAGATAAAAAAGAAATGTTATCTTGGCTTGATCAAAAAGAAAGACCTTATAAAAAAATTGCTGATCAATTTGTGATTCCAGTTGAAGATAGTAGAGAAGCAATAAAACTCATTCAAGAACTAAAAGATAATATTAAACAGTTTGAAATGGTTCAAGGAACCATGGATGATGTTTTTATTGAAGTGATTGGAGGGGAAAATCATGTATGATTTATTAAGTTTAGTCAAAAGACATACCCTCGCTTTTTTAAGAGATAAGACAGCTGTATTCTTTTCTTTTCTATCGGTTATTATATTACTTGGTTTATATTTCCTTTTTATCGGAAGACAATACACAAGTGATTTACCCGAGACGATTAATGAAGGGACAAAGACTTTTTTATCCGTGAGTGTCATTATGGGCGGGGTCTTAGTGATTAATACGGTATCACTCGCTTTAGGTGTCATGGGCAATATCATCACAGATTTACAGTATAAGAAATTAGATGCATTTTTAGTGACACCCGTTAAGCGTTATAAAATCATTTTATCTTACTACATCACATCGATTATGGTGACATCAATTCTCACATTATCCATGTGGGTGTTAACCATCTTATATGTAGGTATTGTAGGTGGACATTGGTATTCCTTATTGACAATCGTTAAAGTGTCAGGATTAATTGTATTCTTTACCTTTATTTCTGCATCACTTATGATTTTTTTAACAACGATTTTAAAATCGGTCAATGCCTTTGGTGCACTATCAGGTGTTCTTGGAACATTGATTGGTTTTATGAGTGGAATTTACATGCCTTTATTCGTTTTAGGGAAATCCATGGCTTATGTAGCTTCAGTGGTCCCCTTTACACATATGACGATTTTATTAAAACAGATTTTACTTAAGGAACCTTATGCCTTATTACCTGATGGCGTTGCTGATCAGATTAGTCTATTTTATGGGACAAATGAAGTTGGATTATTTGGGCAATCTGTTCCAATGATTTGGTTGATGATAATTTCCTTGGTCATAAGTGCGACTTTACTCTATCTAGCTTACCGAAATATGAGTAAAAAGATGGCAAAGTAAATTAAATATAAAAATTCAAAAACAATCTTTTGATTTTTACATAACCTTTACAAAGTGCTTACCAATTTATGGTATCGCACTTTTTTTATTTTCACTATAATGTAGGTGAAACTTAAAAAAGGAGATTTATAATGAAAAAAATTGGATTACTCGTATTACTTTTAATGGTTGGACTTTTAACAGCATGTACCAATCAGGAAGAAACAAACGAATTTAATTTAGATAGTAATATTACAGTTTATACTAGAGATACCACATCAGGTACTCGTGATGGATTTATGAACGGTATCGGTTTTGGTGAAGCAGCAAAAAGTGATGATGTCTTAGTTGAAGGATTTGTTATTAAAGACAATACAGCTATTTTAAATGCAATGAGCATTGATGAATACGGTATTGGTTATGTATCCTTATCCTCAGTTAATGATTCAATCAAAGGTCTTAGTTTCGAAGGAGTTGCACCTACTGAAGCAAATGTAATGAATAATACTTACGGTTTAAAGCGTCCATTTAACTGGATGGTTAGAGCAGATGGTGATTTCCCATCAACTGAAGTAGAAGCACTCGTTAAAGCGTTTGTCGCATTCCTTGGAACAACAGATGCAGCTGATATTATCAATAACGAAGGTGCGATTGCATTACCAACAACAGTAACATGGGATTCAATCAAAGCACAACACCCAATCACTAATCAAGATAATTCAGATGTTACAGTCAGATTTGGTGGTTCAGATTCCATTCAAAAAGTTGCAGAAGCTTTAACAGAAGCATTTACAGCAAAAGCAGGTAATTTCGTAGCTGAACATGATCACACAGGATCAGGTGATGGTTGGAAGAGAACAAACGATCCCGCTGTCAAAGATACAACAGTTGGTAAAGATGTTGGATTTGCTTCTCGCCCATTCACATCAACTGAACTTGCAAACGTGACTGAAGACCAATCTGGTCAACTTGCTTGGGATGCGATTGTTGCGATCGTTCACCTTAACAACCCTATCACAAATATGACCGCAGATACATTAAAGAAGATTTACAACGGCACATTTACAACGTGGTCTCAAGTACCATCCGCAGCATAAATAAACTTAAGGGATCCTCGGATCCCTTCTTGTCGTTAAAGGAGTGATGACATGCAACAAATATCTTACAAAAAAAACAAAATCGCGTGGATGGATGTCACGGTTAAACAGATTTTAAGAATTTTTGCTTATCTTTCTGGATCATTTATTTTTATCATTACGGGTGTAATCCTTGTCAAGGGATTAATCCCTTTTGTGACCAACAATAACGGTATTGGACGTGTTCCTCTCGTTCCTTTTTTAACTGGAGATACATGGTTGATTGGTGATACGTTTGCATCCAATTTATATAGTGTTGGGTTTATTATCGTTCAAACGATTTATGTTGTTTTTCTCTCGTTATTTATTTCATTTCCAGTCGGCGTATTAACAGCACTTTTTATCGCAAAAATTGCACCTAAAAAACTTGCAGAAGGATTAAGAACAGTTGTAGAAATGCTAGCTTCTATCCCATCCATTATTTATGGATTATTTGGAGCGGGTGTTATTTTAAAATTGGTATACGATTTTTCAGCAACGTTAGGTTATCAATCTAAAGGGGGAAGTTCAGTTTTATCCTCAGTGATTATTTTAGCACTTATGACAATACCAACGATTACCACGGTTTCCGAGGTAGCGATTCGATCAGTTGATCCACAGCTGACACAAGCTTCTTTAGCTCTTGGGGCATCACCAACACAAACACATTTTAAAGTCGTGCTATCAGCAGCAAAATCGGGTATTTTTACATCTGCTATTTTGGGTGTTGGTAGAGCACTGGGGGAAGCAACTGCAATTTCACTTGTGGCTGGGGGAAGACGTGCAGGTTTATCATTTCATTTGCTTGATACAACATCAACCCTGACGACTACAATGCTTGAAGGTATGAAAGAATCTGCAGGTATTGATTATGACATTCGTTTCTCTGTGGGTATTGTTTTAATGATTGTTATTTTATTAACAAATTTCATATTAAACACAATTAAGAAGAAAGTAGGTCACGTTCATGTCAAATAAACGGAAATTCAAAGACCTTTTTCTACAACTGATTACCTATGGTTCTGCTTTCTTTTCACTTATTATTTTATCGTTAATTATTGGTTATGTCATGTCACGAGGATTTAAACTCTTAAACATGGATTTAATAACGAACAATTATAAAGCAATTAACTACATTGCTGAAGTCGATGAAGCTGAGGATCTATGCAATTGTCCAGCGGATCAAGATTACCCTGAGGGTGTATTTTATTCGGAAAAATGGGGTGTTGCGTTAAGTGATGAAGTCAATTTGCTTGGTAAAATAGAAGTCACTGTTTATGATGTTCATGAAGATTCACCCTTAAGAGATATGGTGAATAAAGGAATAAGTGAAGAACCTTTATCTTTAGGTGTTAATTTTGCGATTGTCCGTATCGCTTATCCAGATCGACCATCCTCTTTATCAAGGTACGGTTCAATGCAAATGATTCTTGAGTTGAATGAAGCAACATCCATCAGAGAGCTTGAGTTTACGACTTCTGGTGGTGGAATAAGAGGTTCGATTATCACAACTTTTTATTTAATCGGATTAACGTTGGTTATGGCGCTTCCAATCGGTATTGGATCAGCAATGTATTTAAATGAATATGCAAAAAATAATGGTTTTACACGCTTTATTAGGTCGATGATTGAAACATTGACTGGTGTGCCATCGATTATTTATGGATTGATGGGCTTAGCGATATTCGTACCTATCATCGTTAGTTTAACGGATGCAACAGGTGCAAACTTGATATCTGGTGCGATGACCTTAACCGTTATATTATTACCTGTGATTATCAGAACAACAGAAGAGAGTTTAAAAGTTGTTCCTGATGATTATAGATTCGCATCACTTGCTCTTGGTGCAAGTAAAACACAGACAACATTTAAAGTCGTCTTACCCAATGCAATTCCAGGGATTTTAACAGCAACACTTCTTGCTATAGGTAGAATTATTGGTGAGAGTGCTGCGCTCGTGTTTGCTGTTGGGACAGTGATTAAAGATGAAGTTTCATTAACAGGACAATCTACATCGCTTGCAGTACACATTTGGTCGATGATGAGTGATGAACCAGCAAACATCGATTTATCAACAACAATTGCACTTATTATTTTAGTAATTGTACTCTCACTCAATGTCATCATTAAATTTTTAACGAGATCTTATATGAAAAGGTATGGTGTAAATCAATGACAGAATCTCAAAAAATCGTCTTTGACGTCAAACAATTAAATTTATTTTATGGAGAAACCCAAGCATTAAAAAATATTGATCTTCCCATCTATGAAAAAGAAGTTACCGCACTCATCGGACCTTCAGGATGTGGGAAATCAACATTTTTAAGAACATTAAACCGTATGAATGATTTAATTGATTCATGTAAGGTTTCAGGTGATGTATACTATCATCAAGATCATATCTATCAAGATAAGATGGATGTGATTGGTTTAAGAAAAAGAGTAGGTATGGTTTTTCAAAAACCTAACCCTTTTCCGATGACCATTTTTGATAACATCACTTATGGTCCTAAGTGCCAAGGTATTAAAGATAAACAAGTCTTAAAAGAGATTGTTGAATCATCTTTAAAACAAGCTGCACTTTGGGATGAAGTAAAAGATAGACTAAAAGAATCCGCACTTTCACTTTCTGGTGGTCAGCAACAAAGATTATGTATTGCACGAACGATTGCGATGAAACCCGATGTGATTTTAATGGATGAACCCACCTCGGCACTCGATCCAGTTGCTACTGCAAAAATTGAAGATTTAATCATTGAGTTAAAGAAAAATTACACGATCGTAATCGTAACACACAACATGCAACAAGCTGCACGTATCTCTGATAAAACCGCATTTTTCTTAATGGGTGAACTCATCGAATTTGGCGATACTGCACATCTTTTTTCAACACCAGAGCACAAGAAAACCGAAGAATACATTACGGGTCGCTTTGGATAATATGGTATAATGGAGGCAACAACATGACATTAAGACAATCATTACTTACTTCAATTGAAGAACTTAAAAAGGAAGTTGCAAGCATGGCTGATTTAGCGCTTGCGAACTTAAGAGAAGGATTAAAAGCTTTTAAAACCAATGATTTAAGATTAGCTGAAGAAGTGATTAAAAAAGATGAAGAAGTTGATCGCTTTGAAGAAGAAATCGCTAAACAAGCTTTAAAAATCATTTGGAAAGAACAACCTGTAGCAAGCGATTTAAGATTAGTAACAGGTATTTTAAAGTTGATCACCGATTTAGAAAGAATAGGTGATCATGCGAGTGACGTTGCTGAAATGACGCTACACCTCACGGATTCAAGAAATCAGCGCGTAATGCCAATCACTTCAAAGATGGCTGAACGCGTAGAACACATGGTTTTAAAATCGATTCAAGGGCTTGTTAAAGTTGATGAAAAACTTGCAAAAGAAGTCATTGATGAAGATGATGAAGTTGATGAACTCTTCCAATCATTGATCTTAAAAATGACCTCAGAACTTAAAAACGATAACATTGACCCCAACGAAGCGATTTACATTTTGATGGTTGCTAAATATTTCGAACGTGTGGGTGACCATGCAGTGAATATTGCACAATGGATTATCTTTATGGCAAGAGGAACACATAAAAATACATTGTTATTTTAGGAGGGATGCTATGCCCAAAATTTATTTTGTTGAAGATGACCAAGCCATTGGTTATGTCATTGAAAAAACAATTGAACATGCAGGTCTTGAGGGAAAAGGTTTCAGAGATGGATCGTCCTTTAAGCAAGCCTTTTTAAAGGATAAACCTGATCTTATTTTGCTTGACTTGATGTTACCTGATGTATCAGGAATGGAACTTTTAAAATGGATTAGAAGTTTTGATCAACACACACCTGTGATGGTCGTATCTGCACTCCAATCAGAGATGGATAAAGTCATTGCATTAGACCAGGGTGCAGATGATTATATGACAAAACCTTTTGGTGTATTAGAACTTACCTCACGTATTCAATCCAAATTAAGAAAGCAGTCAGATGATCGAAAATATGCGTTAGGCAATATTCTTCTTGATGACAAAAAACATACACTACTCATCAACCAAGAGAACGTATATTTAACCAACAAAGAATATGCTATCCTTAAATTGCTTCTTAAAAATCAAAAAAATGTTGTTTCTAAGGAAACCATTTTTAAAGATGTTTGGGAAACAGATTTTATCGGTGAAACAAGAACACTTGATATGCACATTAAAGCCTTAAGAAATAAGCTTCAAGATAGTGAAGCTGATGTGCAAATCATCACGATTCGTGGTGTAGGGTTTCAAATCGAATGAGAAAGCAATTGATTAGAAAAAACCTGATGTTAGTCATTGGCACCTTTTTGGTGTTCTTTTTGGTTGCTCTAATCACAATCTATTTTTACTGGCAAGAACAAAGTAAGACTCTCGTATCTTATGTGCTATCTGAAGTTGAAGTAGAGTATGAACAATTTGATGGTAGCCTTGAAGACTTTATCTTAAACTTTGATACCGATACGGGTCGACGTATTACGATTTTAGATGAAAATGGGATCGTTTTAATCGATTCAGATGACCCAAGAACAGGTCAAGATAAGAGTCAAAGACCAGAGATTAAGAATTTAGGATCGGTTGCAACCAGAACCTCTGAAACTGTTGGTGTTGAACTTCTTTATATGGCTACAGAACTCGATGATGGCAACATTTTAAGAGTTGCTATACCACTTCAAGCACAAGCGAAACTGTATAGCACGATTTTATGGATTTATATCGGAATAACGATTTTGCTCATTGGCGTTTATTATGCAGGGTTAATTCGTATTAACCAAAATTTACTTGCACCTTGGGAAAAAGTGAAAGTTGGTTTACAAAATCTTGCATCAGGCAATTACCAAATGATGGCACTGACGAGTCCGTATCCTGAAATCAATGAATTGCTTAATGAGATGAACCAAATTAATTTGGAGACGGATCAACACTTAAGATCAATTGAGACCTATCAGATTCAGCTCAAAGAGATTTTAAATGAACTTAAACAAGCTGTTATGCTTTTTGATGAAAAGGAAATGCTCGTCTATTTTAATACGGATGCAGCGAGTTATTTTAGCCTATCTGATGATGCCTATGATAAGCCTTCATATTACATGATTAGAGACATCGATTTGAAACAAGCAATCCATGATGTCAATGAAGATCATCAAAATCGTGTTTTTGACTTTAAACATGAAGGAAAGCTTTTAGAAGTTAAAGTCTTTCATGTGAATGCTGAAGGTAGAAATAGATCGCATGCCACCGTGCTCGTCTTAATCAAGGATGTCACGCATGATAGAGCTATCGAGCAAATTAAAAAAGACTTTTTTAGTCATGCTTCACATGAACTAAAGAGTCCATTAACTGCCATTAGAGGTTATGCGGAACTTATCGAACACGGGCTTATTAAAGAGAATGAATACCAAAAGATTGCACATGATATTGTTTTACAATCTGAGACGATGACTGCACTTGTTGAAGATATGCTGATGTTATCACGACTTGAAAATTTAAAGGAATCAAACGAGACCAAAGTCATGTTAAATCAGGTATTAGAGACTGTTATTCATCAGCTTAAACCCATAATTGATTCTAAAAACATGAAACTCAGTGTGAAAGCACAACCCATTGAAGCATTATGTGATCCAGTTGATATGCAAAAACTGTTTAAGAATTTAATAGAAAACGCGATTAAGTATAGTGATGCTGAAAAGAAAATAGAAATCAACCTATCAAGAACCAATGATAAGGTTCATTTCTCCGTTAAAGATCAAGGCATCGGCATTGCAGAAGAACATCAACAACGTGTATTCGAAAGATTCTATCGTGTTGATAAAGGTAGATTAGATGGTGGAACTGGATTAGGTTTGGCTATTGTTAAACATATCTCACTTAAATATCATGGATCAATCGATTTAAAGAGCTCACTATCACGAGGAACAACCATTACGGTTAAACTTGATTTATAAACAAAAAAAGGACAAAATGAATTGTCCTTTTATTTCTTTAATGGCAGGGGTAACAGGATTCGAACCCGTACCGACGGTTTTGGAGACCGCTGTGCTACCGTTGACACCATACCCCTACAAGCGCATAAATAAGTATAGCATATTAAAAGAAAGAATTGCAATCAAATTAAGGTAAATTAACAAAAAAAGAGTTCCCATCTTTGTGATGGGAACAACTTAATTTTTATTTTTTCTTTTTGTCTTTATCTTCTGTAGGATATTCAACATCTTGGAAGATTGCATCTTGAACTTTATTTGTTTCTGGTACCGCATGTTCTTTTTCGAATTTCTTTTCCCTTACTTTTTCCATAATATATTTATGGAAGAAGAGAACATAGGTTAATGCCATAACAATTAAGGTATAAATGACCATCGTCTTAACGATCACACCATTGAATTCCTTTAAATCACCACGATCAGTGACTAAGCCTAATGTTGTGATTTCTTCTGCAGTTAGTTCTTCACCGTAAATTTCAGTTAAACGAAATGAAGTCTCATCAAGTGTAAAGTCAGTGACTTTATTATAAGCTGCTTCACCTGGGTCACCGTTTGCGACATCTAACAACCATGTGGTATCATATTCATATTGGCCACTTTCATCACGTGTACCATCAGAATATGAAACGGAGATGCGTTCAATCATCGCATAAGTGTTTGTTTCTGGAATGAGTAAATAATCTTCTGCGTAAACTAAAAATAAAGTTGGTGCATAAGAGTATGGAAACTCTTTAGTTGAATCAAAGACAATCGATGGTGTATCAACGAGTTCATCATTCAAGTTATATGTTTTATCACTTAAATGAGCTGTCACTTTAATAATGGGGTTTTCAATGGGATTACCTTCACCATCAATGACATCAAGTTCGTTTACGAAAATCATAATACCATCTAAGTAAACACCTTCATTTTGGATACCGATGGCATAAACTGATAATTTCAAATTATGCGTATCACTAGCTGAGGTATACGAGTAAACGGGGTCTTGTTTGTAATAAGCTAAATTCATGAGTGTGTTTATTCCCGTTAAATAAACGTCATCATTATCGATCTCATCTGCCATGTAGGCTTCGTAATAGGCTTCGAGTCTACCGTAATTTGCACTACCGTAAACATAGAGGGTTGCTACTGAGACAATCATGATATAAAAAAAGCGTAAAATCCATTTGAGCATTCATGTTCACATCCTTCTCCACTAGTTTACTAGATTATCATTTATTATTCAATGAATTGTTTTTTTTTACATAATTTCACTTTACAAAAAAGAATATTATTGTATAATAGTAATTGCGCTATCACATGGCGGCTGTGGCGAAGCGGTAAACGCATCGGATTGTGGCTCCGACATTGGTGGGTTCAACTCCCATCAGCCGCCCCAGATCAGGTAGGCCCATAGCCAAGGGGTAAGGCAAGGGACTTTGACTCCCTCATCGTTGGTTCAAATCCAGCTGGGCCTGCCAATTTTATTTATAGCGCCTGATTTAGGGCTATAGCCAAGCGGTAAGGCAGAAGGCTCTGACCCTTCGATCGTTGGTTCGAATCCAGCTAGCCCTGCCAAGACCGAAACTTAAGGCTAACGCCTTTTTTTATTTATAAAAGTAAAGTGTTACCTTTTGACATAGTATAAGTCAGGAGGTAAGACTATGAAAAAATGTTTAAGTCTTGTTTTAGTTTGTATGCTTTTCCTTTTTAATTCGTTTCAGTCTTATGCATTTAATGAAGTTCCATTGGAAAGAGTCAACTATTTGGATTTAAGTCAGTTGGTATATGATCCGATCGATATCGGATCGGCATATACAAATGAACCGATGTCACTAAAACCAAATACAACATTTACATTTGTTGTATCGAGAAATTTTTTAGGTGAACAATGGGATTCGTTAAGTAACATTGAAATTGAGATTGAAGAATTTACGGGTTCTTATTATTTTGCTGGCTATTTGACAAAAGACGATGTGAATCAAAGAGCTTATATCACCTTTACAACTACTGAGGGTTTAATTCATTTATATGGTATTCCTGTTAAGGATCTTCATAATTATGACATTATGGTTTATGAAGGTGAATATACCGATTTTCCTGGATTTGTTCCCTATCATGAGGATAGTGAACAACTTGAATACTTTGGTGTTTTACCACTTGATGTGGACAGTCAACCCACGCTAGAGGTAATTCAAAGTTATGTGGTTGCTAAAAATCCATTTGGTGTTGTTATACCAACATCGCTTGTTTATGATGATTATTCAATTTCAGAGAAGAAGCCAGGCACATATCAAATGGTTTTTGAAACGATTTATCATCAGATTAAAAAAAGATATTATTTGGATGTTAGAGTGTTTGATCTGGTAGCACCAATAATGACATTAGAAACAAATTTAGCCATTCCAATTAATGAAAGATGGACCATAGATCAAGTAAAACAAGCTGTGACTTTATCTGATAACGTCGATAGTATGAGTTATCAAGATTTAGTTGTTGTTTCAGACACCTATACACCCGCAACCACAATCGGTAGTTATCAAATCACATTGGAAGCAACCGATTCATCGGGCAATACAAGTACACTCAATATCCCTATACAACTGATCGATATTGAAGGACCTGTGATTCAAGGGCCTTCTTCAATCTATTTATATGCGACAGATACACCGTTAACAAATGTGGAAGTTCAACAAAAATTATTAATTAATGATGATGTTGATGGATCGAACGTCACAGTTAATCTCATCACCAATCACTATAACCAACAAACAATTCCGGGTGTCTATCAAATGACATTTGAAGCTAAAGACCAAGCTCAAAATAGCTCGACATTTGATATCTTGATTCATGTCATCGAAAATAGAGGACCCGTATTTGAACAATCTGATCTGATTCTAAATAAGACAACAGCAGATCAAATGACAGAAGCCGAGATGATTACTTGGTTAAGAGAACAACTTCTTTTATCTGGACTACATGCGACTGATATTATTATTTTATACAATGAATATGAAGAACATAATAAAGAGTCTGGTTCGTATTATGTTTATCTATCTTATCAAGTTGATGGAAGTCCAATGACAAGTCGAATTCGAATTGATGTTGAAGAAAAACCTTCTCCCATTTTATCTTATGCAATACCTGCATCAGCTATTCTTTTGATTGGATCTGGTATTTTTATCTGGATTAAACGTAAAAAAATGTAAATCTTAAAAAAGAATTGACACGCCTGCGTAAAAAGGGTATAATTCGATTTGCGCGGGTGTGGCGAAATTGGCAGACGCACTAGACTTAGGATCTAGCGCCATTGGCGTGCAGGTTCAAATCCTGTCACCCGCACCACTTGACTTTGAACTGACTCCAGTAATAATTAGAATAGGTAATTGATAATACCTTTTCTTTATTTAAGGAGTCTTTTACATTTATTAGGCAAAAAAAATTATAGAAAACAAAAAAAAGTTTTAATACCTCATCGTTTATTGTATAATCAATATCAACAAGACAATAGATGTGGTGGGGACATAATGCGATTGATTGAAGGAAATATTTATACGTACAAAAAAGCAAGTGATTGTGGATATTTTTGTTTTTTAGGTGAAACAGGAAATAGAAAATATATCCATGGAGTTTAGGTTGGTATAGAGGATCAAAACAGAACACATTTAAGGATTTCAGATGTAATTAGCAATGTTATTTTTATGGATAATCTATTAGAAATAAGCACAGATGATATTATTAGTCCTTGGTATGTTTCTGGTAAACTAGTAACTGTATCTCATGAAAAAATAAGTACTATATTGAATCATTTAAATCATTTATTTCAGGATAACTTGACTAAAGATTATTCCCAGATTATTTCTGATAATTATTCAATTTATGATTCTCATTTTACGAATGTACTTTTTATTGAAACAATGATCAATCATATGGATTGGAATAATAAAAAAACATTATTGAAGTTTAAAAGTCATGTAAGAGTCCCCAACGTCATGCGGTACCATGTCTACATGGCAAATCTCGGAAGTAACATTGGTTCTGAGATAAGCAAACTAAGACCTGTACTAATTTGGAAACAACATATAAATAGAGATAATCCAAACGAAAGTTCTTTCTTTGTTTTTCCTATATCATCGAGTAAAAAAATGAAAAAATACTATTACAATGTTGAATTCAATTTGAATGGTAACAATAATTATATTTTGATAAATGATGGAAGAAGAATTAGTGCAAAAAGGATTTATTCAGCATATTTCACGACAAGTTCAAATGTAGCATCTATAGATTATGATACAAAAGAGAAAGTCAAACAGGCGATTGGTAAGTATTTCGACATTTAATGTCATTTTCATCATTTCTATTGACAATATACTAAGGTAAATGATATACTCAATATACATTCAGAGCTATCTATTCTTTATTGAATAGGCATGGAGAAAATTCAAAAAAGCACAATTGTGCTTTTTTGCTTTATGTGCGTAATTCATTAATTATTTTTTGAAGAAATATTTAGTACTATTTAATTAAAATCACATGATTATAGTTTTTGTAAAGACATCTCTATGAGATGCCTTTTAAGTGGATCTTGTGAGATCATTTATGTCGTTTTGTGGGATGCTTAATTACAATGTTTACATTATTGTTACTTTTGTCATTTTAGGGTGTATTTTTCTTGACAAGTGAGTTATAATGTTAATGTTGGATCAATCCGTGTTGTTAGGAGACCTTTTTTATGCTGAAAATAGGAACGAAAGTCAAAGATTTTAGTCTTAAAGATGCATATGGCAACTCCCATCACTTAAGTGATTATATCCATCAAACCGTAGTCATTTATTTTTACCCCAAAGATAACACTGCCGGTTGCACAAGACAAGCCTGTGCATTTAGAGATTTAGACGATGTATATATAGAAAGAAATATCAAAGTGATCGGAATTAGCAAAGATTCACCTCAAAGTCATCTGTCATTTATTGAAAAAGAAGACTTACCATTTCTTCTATTATCCGATGAATCTTTAGATGTCATTAAGATGTTTGGCGTTTGGGTTTAAAAAAGCATGTATGGCAGAAAATACATGGGTGTACAGAGAGCAACCTTTGTTCTACAAAAAGGCATTATCACACACGTTTTTGAGAAAGCATCTCCTAAAGAGAATGCTTCAGATATATTAAAGGCTTTGAAATAAAAGTATCAAGGAGGATTTTTTCATGGTTAAAAAAGTTATTAAGTCCATGGATGGTAACGAAGCAGCCGCATATTGTGCGTATGCGTTTACGGAAGTTGCTGGGATTTACCCTATTACCCCATCCACACCAATGGCTCAATATGTTGACCTTTGGGCTTCAGAAGGCAAGAAGAATTTATTCGGTATGCCTGTTAAAGTCATTGAAATGCAAAGTGAAGCTGGTGCGGCAGGTACTGTCCACGGTTCACTTCAAATGGGTGCATTAACCACCACATTTACAGCATCTCAAGGTTTACTCTTAAAGATTCCCAATATGTATAAGATCGCTGGTCAATTATTACCAGGGGTTATGCATGTTGCTGCACGTTCGATTGCTGCACAAGCACTTTCCATTTTCGGTGACCATCAAGACGTCATGGCTGCAAGACAAACAGGTTGGGCAATGATTGCTTCAACATCTGTTCAAGCTGCAATGGATTTAGGTGGTATTGCACATTTATCAGCGATTAAGACAAGCATTCCGTTTGTTCATTTCTTTGATGGATTTAGAACTTCACATGAAGTTCAATCAATTGAAGTCATTGACTATAAGGAATTTGATCGCCTTTTAGATAAAGATGCAGTTGCAAGATTTAGATCTAAAGGTTTAAATCCAATGCACCCTGTATCAAGAGGAACTGCACAATCAGAAGATGTTTATTTCCAAACGAAAGTTCTTCAAGCATCACATTATGCAGGTATTCCTGATACTGTTAATGCATATATGGAAGAAATTACAAAGATCACTGGTCGTAAGTATGCACCTTTTGTCTACTATGGTGATCCAAATGCAACAGACGTTGTGATTGCAATGGGTTCAGTCATTGAAGCCGCACAACAAACAGTTGATTATTTATTGGAACAAGGTAAAAAAGTCGGATTACTTTCCGTTCATTTATACCGTCCATTCTCTGCTGATTATTTCTTAAAAGCAATGCCAAAAAGTGTTGAACGTATCACTGTGCTTGACCGCACACTTGAAGCTGGTGCTACAGGAGATCCACTCTATCTAGATGTTAAATCTATTTATTATGGCGCAGAAAAACAACCTACTATCATTGGTGGTCGTTACGGTTTATCATCTAAAGATACAACTGCATCCATGTTAGTTTCTGTTTATGAAAACATGGCTGGCGCACAAAAAAATGGTTTCACTTTAGGTATTGAAGATGATGTAACATTCACATCATTAACCGTTGATAAATCAATTGATGTCACTGATAAAGATGCAACAGAACTTTTATTCTATGGATTAGGTTCTGATGGTACTGTTGGTGCGTCAAAAAATATTACGAAGATTATCGGTGACCACACCTCATTATTCTCACAAGCTTATGCGTCTTATGACTCTAAAAAAGCGGGTGGTGTGACACGTATGCACCTTCGTTTCTCGAAGAAGCCAATCCGTTCTACCTATTTAGTAAACTACCCACACTTCGTCTCATGTTCTACAGATACTTACCTTCGTAAGTACGATATGCTTAAGGGCTTAAGAGAAGGTGGTACATTCTTACTTAATACTGCAACCTCTGTTGAAAATCTTGAAGATTTTTTACCAAACAAAGTTAAACGTCAACTTGCGATGAAGAAGGCTAAATTCTATATCATTAATGCGGTTGATCTAGCGTATGAAATTGGTTTAGGTCGTCGTATTAATACCATTATGCAATCCGCATTCTTTAAATTAAACGATCATTTATTATCTGCAGACTTAGCAAACCAATACATGAAGGAATATGCAGAAAAGACGTATGGTCGTAAAGGTGAAGCGATTATTGAATTAAACAATAACGCAATCGATGCTGGTTACAAACATTTAGTTCAAGTTCAAGTTAAACCTGAATGGGCACTACTAGAAGATGAAGTTGTTGATAAGGGAGATCGTCCAGATTTCGTGAAGAAGATTGCTGATATCGTGAATGCGATTGAAGGTGACTCACTTCCTGTATCTGCATTCTTAGGTTATGAAGATGCACACATGGAAAATGGATCTACTGCGTATGAAAAACGTGGTATTGCAAACTTTGTGCCAGAATGGCGTTCTGAAAACTGTATTCAATGCAACCAATGCGTTTTCGCATGTCCACACGGTGTTATTCGTGCGTTCTTACCTGATCAAGCAGAAGTTGCTAGCGCGCCAGAAGGTGCTAAACTTCTTCAAGCAAAAGGTAAGGGCATGGAAGGTTATAAGTTCACCATTCAAGTATCAACACTTGACTGTACAGAATGTGGTGTCTGCGTTCAAGTATGTCCAACACCAGTGAAATCATTAGCAATGGTTCCAATCGGAGACGAACTTGCTAAGGGTGCACAACAAACTGCGGATTATTTCTTCAATGAAGTCACTTATAAAGATATGGGTGTTGATAATCCAAAAAACTTAAGCTTCAACCAACCTTTATTTGAATTCTCTGGCGCATGCGCTGGTTGTGGTGAAACACCTTATATTAAGGCTTTAACACAATTATATGGAGATCATATGGTGTTTGCGAATGCGACAGGTTGTACCTCAATTTATGGTGCTTCTTATCCATCAACACCTTATACAACCAATGCTGAAGGTTTTGGTCCAGCATGGGCAAACTCATTATTCGAAGATAATGCTGAGTTCGGTTTTGGTATGCGTATCGCTTATGAAACCATGAGAGACCGCGTTCAAACGTTATTAGCAGAACATTTAGAAGATATGAATGAAGAATTAAGAACTTTAGCAAACGAATGGATTTTAAACCGTAAGAGCGCTGAAGTGACACGTAAATTACAAAAGCAAATGATTCCATTACTTGAAAAATTAGATAAACCATTTGCAAAAGAACTCATAAGCCTTAAGGATTACTTTGTGAAGATTTCGCAATGGATCATGGGTGGTGATGGTTGGGCATATGACATCGGTTACGGTGGTATTGACCATGTCATCGCTAATAACGAAGATGTAAACATCCTCGTTCTTGACACTGAAGTTTACTCAAACACAGGTGGACAATCCTCTAAATCAGCTCCTACAGGATCAATTGCTAAATTCACTGCAGCAGGTAAGAACACCAAGAAGAAAGATTTAGCAGCAATCGCAATGAGCTACGGCCACGTTTATGTTGCACAAATTTCTCACGGTGCATCACCAGCTCAAGTTTTAAGAGCATTTAAAGAAGCAGAATCCTTTGAAGGACCATCAATCATTATTGCGTATGCACCATGTATTGAACACGGTATTAAGGGTGGTATGCAAAACACATTCGCACAAGCTAAATTAGCGACTGAATGTGGATACTGGCCAACATTTAGATTCGATCCAAGAAGAGAAAATGAAGGTAAGAACCCATTCATTATTGATTCGAAAGAACCAGTTTGGGATAAATACCATGACTATCTCTTATCCGAATCACGTTATGCGCAGTTAGCACAAATCAATCCTGATCATGCTGCAGACTTACTTGACAAAAACCTTTTCGATGCTAAACGTCGTTGGCAAATGTACAAGCGCTATGCTGCAATGGATTACACACTACCAGAAGTTAAACAATCATAAGTTACAAGCTCAATCTCAAAAGAGGTTGAGCTTTTCTTTTTATAATCTATGCTATTGCATAAACAATGAATTTGTTGTACGATATAAGAAAGGTTTATCTATGGAGGTTTTTAACGTGAAAAAGTTAAGTATTGTACTGCTTGTGATGAGTACGATTTTTTTACTCATCGGTTGTCAAGATCAAACAGAAACACCTGTACCCACAGAAGAAACACCAGTGGTGACAGTTTATTATGATGTCACATTCAATTCTAATGGCGGAAGTGCAGTGACAGTTCAAGAAATTGAAGAAGGTAAAACTGCTACTGAACCTGCTGATCCAACGAAAGAAGGATTTATTTTTGGTGGATGGTATGCGACCGAAACATTGGATGAAGGTACGCAATTTGATTTTACAGATGTGATTTCTGCGGATATCACACTTTATGCAAAATGGACTGAAGAAGTTCATGTTGTTACAGAAGCTGAAAAATTAGCGATGGATATTGCACAATTTGAATCGTTTAAAGATATGACGTTAACAGGTTCATCTTTAGTGCTTCCAACCAGAGGCGATCAAGGAACCATTTTAACATGGTCAACATCAAATCAAAGAGCACTCACTGCAAAAGGTGTTGCGATTCCTAATCCCATGGGTGGAGAGGATAAAGTTGTCACATTAACTTTAAATGCACGTAATGGTGAAGCAAGAGTTACAGAAACCTATGAAATCACGATTCCAGCAAAAGAAGCATCGGTTATAACATCATCTGTAACACTTCCTTATGAAACGTTAACAGAAGAATATGCTGTTTTAGATGGCAATTTATTAACGTATTTCGTTGATAACGGAAATGTTCCTTATGTTGATCTTCAAGATTATATTATGCTTTTAGATGGTTTTATTTATTCAGACGAAATTGAGTTTCTATGGGATGAACCGACACAAGTTTTAACCTTAACGTATTCAGTGACCTATACAGATGAAATTACACAAGAAGAAATCACAGAAGATTATAGTGCGACACTCAATTTTACAGCCAATACCATTACAGTCCCAGATACATCATTCTTTAGTGGATATGTCTATTCAACAGAAACAAATTATTCATCAGGTTTATCTTATTTAGATGAATATTACCTTGAAGAAGGTAATCCTGTAGTATATGATTTAAATGCATATCGTTTTGATATGATTATTCATGAAGGGGATTATGTTCTTCCCTTCCATTTAGTTAACCTCTTATTTGGCGGTGGGTCATACTTTAATGTTTATTATAATGGTGATGGTTATAAAGGTATTTATGCGTATGGCGATGAAACCACAGATTTCATGACAAGTAGTTTAAATAGCACCACAATTCCAGCAGATGTGAGACTCGCAACATTTGATGCATTTGCGTTCACTTTAGATTATTTTTATGGATTAAAAGAAGAACAAGGTATTGAAACCTATTACGATGAGTTATATAAAAAGGTTAGTGATATGCTTAATAATGTATATCTAACTTCATCAAGAGCCTATTCTGATTTTGTCTATAAAGTTTTAGATGAACTTCATTCATCCATGGTTTATGGCTCAGTCTATAATGATGCTGAAGGAAATACACCTTCAATTTCACTTGCTAATGTGGGTGAAAAAACGAATGACTGGTACTCAGTTTTATTTGCTGTCCAAGATGGCATTGAAGCTAAGTGGGGTAGTGAAGAACAAATTCCTGATTTTAGAATTATCAGTGGAACTAAAACGGCAGTGATCTATTTAGATGGTTTTGTCACAAAATCTGTTGATGATCCAGAAACTGTTGTTGACTCCAACGATTTTATGCGTGATGCACTTGATGGTATCTATGCAGCAGATCCTACGATTGAAAATATCGTCATTGATCTTTCGTATAATACAGGTGGTAATATTGGTGCACTTTATCGTGTCTTAGGCTACATTACTGAAAATCCAATTGCATCACATTATCAAGATCCACTCACAGGTGAAAAACAAACCTATTGGTTAGAAGTAGATACTGTAGCAAGAACGAATGTCAATTGGTTCTTCATGACATCGAAAGTCACCTTTAGTGCAGCGAACTTAATGGCAGCTATTGGTAAGTATCAAGATGTAGCAACGATTATTGGAACAACGTCAGGTGGCGGAGCATGTTCTATTCTCCCTATTTATCTACCAGACGGTTCAGCGCATCAAATCAGCAGTTTAAATATGATTAGTTATCGTGTTGGATCTGATATCGATGGATGGACTTATATCGGTATCGAATCCGGTGTTGATCCTGATTATGAACTTGCTGTTTCTGACTTAACTAACGATGCTGCAATTGCATCACTTATCAATCAAATTAACCAAGGAACTGCAACACCTTACGTTAATCCGAATGCTTAAAGGGGGATCATTCCCCTTTTTTGTCAATCAAAAAGCCACATAAAGAAAGATAAATGAAAGAAAATGTTATGGAGAATACTACAAAAATAGAATATTTTTAGATAAAAGTGAAAAAAACTGAAAAACTTTCACCTTTTGACAAAGAAAAAAACGTTTTCACTCAAAATGTGTAGAAAACTTAATATTTCGTGATATAATAATGAAAAATCTGTAATAGATGGAGGAAAGAAAATGGCCAAAAAAGTTTTATCCGTAGTATTGATGCTGCTAGTAACCTTTACGGTTGTAGCATGTCAAAAAAAGACTTTTACAGTTACATTTGATGCACAAGGCGGAAGCGCTGTTGCAGCATTGACTGTTGAAGATGGAGCCGTTGTTGCTGAACCAACAGATCCTACTCGCGTTTCTGGCGATCAGGTTTATAGTTTCGTTGGTTGGTTTACCGATGCAGCAGCTACTCAGGAATTTGATTTTGAAACACCAATTACTGGCAATATAACCTTATACGCTGGTTGGACTCAAAACGTGGTGCTTCGTTTTAATACGAAGACTGCACAAACGATTGCTCCAATTTTACTCCCTGAAGATGGTGGTACAGTTGCAGCAGCTCCAACCGCTCCAACAAGAGAAGGTTATCGTTTTGGTGGATGGTTCTTTGGTAAACCAGGTTTAACTTGGTTAGAAACTGAAGCAGTTTCATTCCCATTAGCTGTAGATGCTTCTACAACCCTTTATGCATATTGGGAACCACTTAATTCAAAAGCTGTTAACTATTCAGCTGATGAAACATACACATGGTCTTTAACTTCAGATACATCATTGACGTTAAATCCACTTGTATATGAATGGTCTCATGAAACACAAATTATCGATATGCTGGCTACCCCACTTTATACAACTGAAGTTGACTGGGATTTAGCGATCGAACAAGGTGTTGCAGATTTCCCAGGTGATTTCTCTAAGATTGAAGCTAAGCAATATTCAGTTGAAGCTTTAGACTATCACTACATTTTAGTTGGTGCTACTAAGTATCCAGTTGACTCTCAAGGCGATGAACACTTAACAGAAGCTGGTAAGTATGACCGTCAAGCAGCGACAACTTATAAGGATTCTGAGTGGACATTCAGCATTCGTCAAGATCTTAAGTTTGAAGATGGTACACCTATTACTGCAAATACATTCAAGTATTCATTGCAACAATATTTAAGCCCACTTCAAAATAACTACCGCGCTACAATTTTCTTCAAGAATGATGAAAATAAGAACGGTTACCCAATCGTAAATGCGTATGAATACTATACTGGTACAGAAGCAAGCTTTGACAATGTCGGTTTTGAAGTTGTAGATGACTACACATTCACCGTTACATTCTTTGAAGCAGTTGCACAATCTACAGCTGTAGCATTCGGTAATGACTTACGTTTAGTTCATCCAGCACAATATGAAGCATCATTAACATCAGGTGGTACGAAGTCTACTTATGGTACACCAGCATCTCCTTATGTATCTTATGGTTCTTACATTATTAAGACTTGGGATGAAAACCAAAAAGTCGTTTTCAACAAGAATTATGAATATGTATTAAAAGGTACAGTTAACTATAAGTCACAAGTTATCCAAATCGTTGACAACGTTGACCAAAGAATGCAATTATTTGCTGCAGGTCAATTATCAGTTGCTGGTTTAACTCAAGATTATTATGCAGAATATGCAGAAAATCCAAACGTTTACAAGTCTTGGGATGGATATCCACAATACTTAACAATCAACTTAGCAGCTTCTAAATATGGTGTAGATGGTTATGATCAACCAACAATCATGTTTAATGAAAAATTCAGACAAGCATTATTATTCGGTTTCGACAGAAAGTACTACGCGAATAACGTATATGCTCCAAACACTGCTTCATTGCTCCCAATTCCACTAGATACGAAGTCTTATATTCAAGACCCACTATACTATTCAGAATCTCCAGCTCACTTAGCAGTTCTAGAAGCATTCGGTATTGACCCAACAACTGAAGGTTATATTCCAGACCGCGCTGTTTCATTATTCAATGAAGCATATGCTGAATGGGTAGCTGAAGGTAACACAGGTCCTGTAAGCATCAAGTTAATTTCTGCAAATGATGAATTCTCAACGAAGTTAGTTACTTATGTTAAGAACCATTATGAAACATTATTTGGCACAGACAAGATCTTAATCAATATCGCGTTCTCATCTCCAGATGCTAACCGTCTTGAAATCCGTAACTGGAACTTTGACATCTCCCTTAACTCAGTAGGTTTTGGTGCATCTTATGGTGCATGGTGGCAATATCAAGCGATTGCATTCTTCGGTAACCTTATCGGTGGTGGTAACTTAGGTCTATCACAACCAAATGATAAGTCACAAACTGACGGTCTTGGTGGTTACTACCATGAAGAAGTTACAATCGATTTAACAACTACTTATGAATATTTAGTCGAACTTGGCGAAGATTACATGATCGATAACGAACTTGAAGGACACCTCTTATTATTAGGTTACTTAGAAGCTACAACTGATGAAGTATCAGGTGCAGTGACTAAAGAAGCTGGTATTTATAAAGGCCCACTTTCAGATATCGGTTTACTCATGGTTATGTATGACACACCATATGACGGTTCTGCTGCAGAACCATTCCCAGGCGCAACTGCGGACACATGGGCAATCATTGCAGAATTCGAAAGAGTCTTCTTTGATTATGCTACATTAATTCCAACAGTTACACGTTCATCTGCTACTGTTTACGCTGACAATGTCGTTATTACATGGCCAGCATACTCATCAGCATTTGGTTGGGGTGCAGCAAGATACAGATACTTAAATACTGACCCAGATTTCCAAGAATAATTTCGAATAAAAGTATCTTAAAGTACACAGTTTAAATGAAGTTAAGCCTGAGGAATACAAAACACCTCAGGCTTATCTTTTCCTGTATTGATACTCTTTTTTTGTGTAAATTAACTATGTTAAATCATATAAAAATGTTGTATTAGTTTTGCTTTACTGTTATAATATAAAATACGATGTATAATAGTAATATTATACACTTTTGCCTAACTCATAAGTTGGCAGCTTCGTAAGTATTGATTCTATAAAGGAGTGATGTAGGTTGCTTAAATACTTGCTAAAAAGAATCGGTTTGATGTTCATCACGTTTTTCATCACCGTATTTCTGTTTTTCCTATTTATTAAACTCATCCCAGACAATCATATTCCACCCATTTTCCAAGGTGATGACTGGTATGAAATCAATCGTATAAGAGAAGGTTGGGACAAACCGATCATCGTTCAGTTTGGATATTGGATTAGAAATATCTTTAGAGATGGATCATTTGGATTCTCAGTGATTTATCGTAGAGATGTTGCCAATGTTTACTTTGGTAAAATCCCAGCATCCATTAAGATCAACATTGTTCCTTATTTCTTGTCGATCCCCATTGCGATTACACTTGGTGTTATCGCCGCATTAAAGAAGAATAAAATTGCGGACCATATTATCTCAGTAGGAATTATGATCTTTATCTCAGTTCCGTACTTTGTTGTGGCTGTATTATCACAGTATATATTTTATTTCCGTTTGAACTGGGCACCAACTCACGTTATTGCAACGGCATCTGAGTTCGCTGAGCTTGGTTTAGCTTATGGGTTATCAACCTATATTTTACCTGTTGTTGTTCTTACAATTTCGGGTATTCCAGGACTCGCACGTAATGTTCGTGCTGAGCTTACAGAACAGCTAACCCAAGATTACATGCTACTTGCACGTTCAAAAGGTTTAACGAAGAGACAAGCTATTTTCAGACATGCACTTAAAAATGCACTTGTTCCATTCTTACCAGGGATTTTCATTGGTATCATCGGCGTGATGAGCGGTGGTATTATTACTGAACAAATCTTTAGAGTAGATGGTACTGGTAGACTCTACCTTGCAGCATTTAACGGTCGCGATTATGCGCTACTCATGCTCATTAACACCTTCGGTCAGTTCTTATTCCTTGTATCAGCTATCGTTGGTGACTTATCTTATACCTTGTTTGATCCAAGAATTCGTGTGGGAAGTGGGAAATTATCATGATGAATAATATTGATAAAAACAAACTCGTTCTCATTCGAGACAGTGATGAACGAATCATTGACCAACCTTTAGAAACGAAGGAAATTGGTTATTATAAAGACTCATGGAATCGCTTTAAGAAGAACAAGGCTTCTTTAGCAGCATTCGTTATTATTTGTATTATTTTCTTCTTCATTTTGGTAGGACCCTATATGAAGAAGTATGATCTTGTCAAAGAAGACCCAACGGCAGCAGCACGTTTAGGTTATTTGACACCACGTATTCCAGGGCTCGAAAATCTTGGTATTTTTGATGGTACCAAAACGATTTCTCGTGGTAAACGTTTCTTACATGCAATGTATCATTCTGAATTTGGAGAAGGTATTATTATCTCTGGATTACCCGAAGAAATCATTGAAGACCCCTTACACCCAGATTATGCGAATGTTTCACAAATTACCGTAAAAGTCGATTATTATCGTTATATTAACTACATTACATCATATATGCCAGAACGTTATTTTGGTATTATCGATGAAAACGCAGTCAATGGAACCAATAATGATCCACTCGGTGAAGTTAGACAAACATTAACAAAAGATGTGTTCGAAGACTATATGGCTAAAAATTATATCATTGATATTTTAGCGATTAAAGAAAGTCCAAATCCAAGTAATCCTGCTGAACCTTACTATCAATATGAAGTGAGAATCAATCAGTTTTTAGCATCATTAGACCAAGCTCCTGAAGACACATATTTCTGGTTTGGTACAACATCACGCGGTGGTGACTTGTTCACTGATATTTGGACAGGTGCCCGTATTTCATTACTCATGGCGATCTCAGTACTTATTATTAACACGATCGTAGGTTTAACGTTGGGTGCAATTGCCGGTTATTATGGTGGCGTACTTGACTTACTCTTTGACCGTCTCGTTGAAATTATTTCATCGATTCCATTCCTATCCGTATTAACTTTACTCATCCTGCGTTACGGTTCTGCATTATGGGTTATCGTCTTAGCGTTTACCGCTACCGGTTGGATTGGCGCGTATGGTACAGGTCGTATGCAGTTCTATCGTTTCAAAAACCGTGAGTATGTCTTAGCAGCAAGAACACTTGGTGCATCAGATGGACGTATTATGTTTAAACATATTTTCCCAAATACATTAGGGTTAATTGTAACAGGTTATGCGTTAGCTATTCCCGCATTCGTCTTCACAGAAGCGTCCTATGCGTTCTTAGGCATTATTAACTACTCGAACGCTGTGTCTGTCGGTATGCTGATTCAACAGGGTCAGGCCGTCATGCAAGTGCATCCACATCTACTCATCTATCCAGCGCTTTATATTGCGATTTTAATGATTGCGTTTAACTTGTTTGGTAATGGTTTACGTGATGCATTTAATCCATCATTGAGAGGTGTTGAATAATGGCTGAAAAAATTCTAGAAGTCAAAGACTTAGCAATATCCTTTAAAACTCAATATGGTATTTTACATGCGATTCGTGGCGTTTCATTTGATTTATTCAAAGGTGAAACACTTGCCATCGTTGGTGAGTCCGGTTCTGGTAAGAGCGTGACATCACGTGCGATTATGGGTCTTCTTGCTGGGAATTCGATTTATGAAGGTGGATCAATCATGTACCAAGGTCGTGATTTGATGCAGCTGAATGAAGAACTATTCCATGAGATTCGTGGAACCAAAATTTCCATGATTTTCCAAGATCCAATGAGTTCACTAAATCCAATTATTACTGTTGGTAAGCAGATTGCTGAAGCATTACGTTTCAAACTAGGTATGCCAGAAGAAATGGCTCGTAAAAGAGCGATTGAACTCATGGAACAAGTGGGTATTACCAATGCTGAAAAGCGTTATAATCAATATCCATTCCAATTTTCTGGTGGTATGAGACAACGTATTGTTATTTCAATCGCACTTGCTAATAATGCAGAAATTTTGATTTGTGATGAACCAACAACTGCATTAGACGTAACCATTCAAGGACAAATTCTTGAACTGATCAATAATTTAAAGAAGCAACGCAATTTATCCGTTATCTTTATTACGCATGACCTTGGTGTTGTTGCTAACGTTGCTGACCGTATCGCAGTGATGTATGCTGGTCAAATCGTTGAAATTGGTAAAGCAGATGAAGTATTCTATGATCCAAAGCATCCTTATACATGGGCGCTCCTTTCATCGATGCCAAATCTTGCAACATCGAAAAAACTTGATGCCATTTCAGGTACACCACCGAACATGATTTACCCACCAAAGGGTGATTCATTTGCACCACGTAATAAGTATGCAATGGAAATTGATTTTGAAGAACAACCACCTTTCTTTAAGGTGTCTGATACACATTATGCAGCAACATGGTTATTACACCCAGATGCACCTAAAGTAGAACCACCACTTGCTGTACAAACGCTGAAGAAAAATAGAGGGAGAGTGAAGAAATGAGTAAAAATATCAATAATTCTACCGTTGATTACACTCAAAAAGTTCTTGAAGTTAAAAACTTAAAGAAATACTTCTATGTTGGTGTTGGTAAGAATAAGTTAACGGTTCCTGCCGTTGATAATGTATCTTTTGATGTTCATAAGCGTGAAGTGTTTGGTCTTGTGGGTGAATCCGGTTGTGGTAAAACAACAACTGGCCGTACCATTATTAAACTTTATAATCCAACCGATGGTTCCGTTGATTTAAACGGTATTCGTATTGGTGCGGGTTTTGGTGGACACGTACAAAACATTAAACAGATTAAACTTGAAGCCAAAGAAGCTATTTTGCGTTTAGATCCTGCTAAGATTAGAGTTTACAACCTTGAAGTCGAAGCTGAAAAGAAGATCGATTATATTAAACAAGATATCGTAATCTTGAAGAAAAAGCAAAAAGATGAAATGAAGAAAGTGATGCAACCTGTTGAACAGTATGCAGCAGATCTTTACCAACTTAAGAGCTTATTTACACTCGATATTGCGAAATTCAATTATAATTTTGCATTAAAGAAAAACGAGATTCAAGGTTTAACACACAACTCAGTTGAATCGGAATATAAAACTGAATTAGCGATTGCTGAAACAACATACAATCACAAACTCGGTGGATTAAAAGATTCTGCAGCATTAAAGAAAGAAACGATTGAAGAAAGAATCCAGACATTAAAAGCTACCTATCAACAAAACTTATCTGAACTTAAAGCTGAGTTTACACCTTTAATTGCAGATGCTGAAAAACATAGACTTCCAAAAGCTGAAGCGAAAGCTCAGATTAATGCATTAAATGACGAGAGAAAAGCATTAATTGCATCGCGTCAAAAGCAGTTTGAAGAAGATAAAGCTAAGTTAGTTATGCCCAACAAGGCTCAACTTCAGGCTGACGCTCTCAAGGTGAAAGCTGATGTTCAACAAGAAATCGTTCAGAAGCAAGCAGAAATTGCAAAGATTAAAGTTGAACTCAAAGAAACGATTGCAAATCTTCCTAAACTTGAACTTTCACAAGACGATCAACAGTCAAATAAGGCTGCTATTGAAGCTATTATGAATGAACGTGATGAAAAGATTCGATTTGAAAAAGATCAAATTAGAGATATTAAGACGGTCAACCGTTCTAAAGAGTCTTTAGTAGCATCAAGAAAGATGCAAATGATTTTCCAAGATCCTATTTCATCATTAAATCCGAGAATGACTGTTAAAGAAATTATTGGTGAAGGCTTAGTAATTTTAGGTGGTTACACGGATGATGAAATTTCAGAACGTGTAGCACATGTACTTGAACTCGTTGGACTATCACCAGATTATGCAACACGTTATCCTCATGAATTCTCAGGTGGACAACGTCAACGTATTGGTATTGCACGTGCACTGATTATGAATCCAAACTTCATTATCGCTGACGAACCTATTTCAGCCCTAGACGTATCGATTAGAGCACAGGTTATTAACTTACTTACAGAGCTTAGAGAAGAACTCGGTTTAACTATTTTGTTCATTGCACATGACTTATCGGTTGTTAGATTCTTCTGTGACCGCATTGCTGTTATGTATTATGGTAAAATTGTTGAATTAGCACCTTCTGAAGAACTGTTTGCAAATCCAATGCATCCTTACACAAGAAGTTTATTATCAGCAATACCACAACCCGACCCAGATTATGAAAAGGGTCGCAAACGTATTAACTATGATCCTTCACAACACGATTATCGCATTGAAAAGCCATCACTTCGTGAAGTAGCTCCTGGACACTTAGTCTATGCGAATGATAAAGAGTTTGAAGTGATCAAACAAGATTATGTTAAAAGTTTAGCTCAGAATAAAACGAATGTCTCAACTAAAGATAACGTTGCTAAACAAACGGAGGTGTAAAATTGATGAAAAAAGTATTTAATCTTTTACTTTTAGTGATCATGGTACTCACGCTTGTTGCATGTTCTGACCGTCAGATTTCTGATGATACGATTAACGTTATTTTCTTCACTGCAAATACAGGTGCAACTAAAATTGAATCCTACTTAGATTTAGAACCTAATACGAAGATTGAAGCACCTGAAGAACCAACGCGTAATGGTTTTCTATTTGATGGTTGGTATAAAGACTTTTATCTAACCGAAGCATGGGATTTTGATAACGACATCGTTGGTGAAGTGTCTGTTGTGCTTTATGCAAAATGGATTCCGATGCTCTTTAACATCATTTATGATGCAAATGGCGGAGAAATGCCAACAACGAGCTATCCATTGACCTTTGTTCCAGGTGATAATAAAGTATTACCATTACCTAAACGTACAGGTTTCTTATTTGTTGCATGGTATCCATATGATTGGGTCGATGAAACTTCAACTGTTCCAGGTGATAAAGGTTACCAAATCATTCCTAATAATGTATTTGAAGATCTCTATCTTTATGCACACTGGAAGGCAATTACTGTAGTTGTCACATTTAGAACCAATTATCCAATTGATGGTGGTCCAGCTAATCCTAACTCTAAGACTGTAGCATATGGTGCTGAAATCGACTTCCCAGAATTTGATGATACAGCATTGTACACATTTATGGGTTGGAATTCACGCGCAGATGGCACAGGTACATGGTATGTTGATGGTGAAATCTTCACCAGAACACAACGCGTTACCGTTTACGGCATATGGCAACCCAAATAATTAATACACAAAAAAAATGGTACGAAACGAAAAAAAAGAGAAACTTACTTCTCTTTTTTGTCTTTTTGCCAGTTTTGGTCCTCATCGCTGCTTTTTTGATTCTAAACTATATTATTCAACTTGATTTTGATTTGATTACTACAATTTTCTTGCCATTAGCGTTAGGTGATCTCATTTTCACTTTAGCAATGAAAAATAAGATTTCGTATTATCATATGAATGTACAATATTTAGCTATGCTACTTGAAGAAGAGGGACCCATCAAACTTAGAGGACGTATATTTACAGCCAGCTGGATCAATGGACTCAAAGATGAAGGTTTTCAACTTGCACATGATGAAAAAGATCATATGCTTTATTACCAGTTTACAAGAAAATTAAAGGGTATTCCCAGTTCAGGTGATATTTTATTAGCTCTAGTTTTAGCAAAAGAACCTGATTTTAAATTTTATCAAGAAGTTCTTGATGTCGAAATGAAAAGACTTTATGAGAATGAACCAAAACATTTTAGAACTAAAAAACAAATCGTTTTACAGTTTAAACGTTATGATGAGTTTAATGATGATTCTAAAGATGAAATTTCACAAATTATCAACTTTAAAAACAATCAGCAATACCTCATTCACATCACGGTTGGATATTTTTTCGATCAAAATATGGTATACTTTGTATGTCCGAAGCATCGTTTCCCAAATAAGTATTACTATTTTGCCTGTCGTTACATTAAACAACTATGTGGCATAAAAATTGAGGAGTAACTATGAGCAATCAAAAAGATAAATTTAAACTCGTCAATGAGCATCAAGAGGAAACTGAGTTCATAGTTCCTGAAGAAGAAACTCCTTCATTTGAAGATGAAGTTAAAGATACCATTGAACGAGAAAAAAAAGCAAAAAAACAGAAAAGAAAAAAATATTTACTTGCAGCACTTATTATGTTTATCGTCAGTTTAGTTCTTTTTGGATTTGGTCTTTTATGGCAGTGGGAGATCAGTCTAATGGCGATTGGTGATGCGTTATGGTTGGCATTTGCGATTGAACTTACGGTTGCATGGATTTTATTTGTGTACAATCATAATATTTTATCACCCATGATTCATGGACTAAAATCATTTTCTTTGATGATCATCGGCAAAAGACCCAAAATGGATTACTATTCATACATGAAAAAGATCCAAGATGATCCTATTCCAAGTTTTTACTTTATTGTTGTCTTTATATCTGCAGGTATCTTACTTATCCCTGCATTAATCACACTGTTTATTTTAATTTAATTCTAAAAAGGTAGGTGTTTTCCATGCTATTTAAACGCAAGCAACGCCTCAGAGATTTAATGAAAACAGAAAATCCAAATTACATTGAAGGTTTACAGTATGAGTTTGGACGAGGTGTCAGAAGAGATTATCAAAAAGCACTGGTATGTTACAAAAAAGGTGCTGAAGAAGGCGATGAGTCTTCAAGATTAAAGGTTTTTTATCATAAACTTAATAAACCATTATCGATTTTGAACTTAATCGTATTTGTGGTTTCAATGATTGTTGGTTTTTTAACAAATCACGTGTGGATTGGTCTATTTGCCAGTGGCACTGTACTAGCTATTTCGACACTCTTTCTTAATACACGATATTGGGATCGAAGAGGTAAGGTTTATCAATCCAATTTAGCTGCACTCTTTTTTGCAGTTTTAGTGATGATTCCAGTGAGCGCAATGTTACCTTATTTAAATGGTGTAACATGGTTGCCAGTGACGATTATGTTTGTCATTGCATTCTTTGTGTTCGCATCAGGTATCGTTTTATACTTAAGTGAACGTGAAATGACAAATATTTGGATCTCTCTTGCGGGATTATTTGTTCTTATTTTAAGTTTTTTTGCTTTTAATCTTGAAACGCCAGATAAAAAGTTTGTGATCAAAGAAATTGATGGTGGTGTAGAGATTATTGGATATCGCTCACCAGATACGGAAGTTGTTATACCAAAACGTTTAAATAACTTGCCGGTGATCTCAATTGGTAACCGTGCATTCATGGGAACTGATATCGAATCTATTATCATTCCTGATAATATCGACGTAATTAAAGATTATGCGTTTGCTAATACGACATCATTAAGATTTGTTGACCTTCCTGAAGATGTTACCTTAGGTCGTGGCGTGTTTTATGGATCATCAAATATTCAAGAAATCGAACTACCAAGTGCAATCACTGAAATACCAGATTATTTCTTCTATGGTGCAACAAGTTTAAGTGAAGTCAACTTACCTGACACGGTAGAAGTACTTGGTTTTGGAAGTTTTGCATATACGATAGCACTTGAAAACATAGCATTGCCAGATGGTCTAACACAAATTAGAGATTATGCATTCATGGGTTCAGGGATCACTGAATTTGAAATGCCTGATACTGTGACCTATCTAGGATCCATGGTGTTTGCTGAAACAGAAGCATTAACAAGCGTTATCTTCTCAAATCAGATTCAAACACTTCCTGCTGGACTCTTCAAAAATGCAACTGGATTTTCAAGTTTTGTTGTTCCTTCACATATCACATCTTTAGAAGATGAAGTGTTTGCATCAGCAACTTCATTGGAATCAATCACTCTGCATAGCGGTATTACATCCTTTGGTGATGGTGTCTTCAAATATGCATCAAGTTTAAGTTCCTTAATACTTCCAGAAGGTATGACACGACTTGGTGAAGATTTCTGCAGAGGTTGTGAATCGCTAGAAACGATTGATTTACCAGAAAGCATTGTAACGATTGCGGATGGTGCTTTAAGTGGTGCGGTTATGTTAGAAAGTATTAATCTTCCATCGACTTTAGTTTCGATTGGTAGCGATGCTTTCGCAAACAATCATGCACTCACATCAATCTTCATCCCAGCAACTGTCATCAATATCGGTCCGGGCGCATTTAGAGGTGCGAATAATCTTACAAGTCTGGCTCTTCCTGATGGTGTCAAAATAATTAATAATCAACTTTGCGATGGGTGTTCATCACTAACGAGTTTAACATTTGCTAATGACATTACATTTATTGGAGATTATGCATTTAGAAATACGACGGAATTAGTTACTGTTAACATTCCAGGCACAGTTGAAGTCATTGGTATGTATGCATTCTTTGGTACATCATCTTTAGAAACACTAAGCTTAGCTGAAGGTATTGAAATCATTGAAGCTTATGCTTTCTATGGTGCTAAAGCCTTAACGAGTGTAGTTCTTCCTACGACATTAACCCGTATGGATGATGGAGCATTTGGACGCTGCGAAGCATTGACCACGATTACCATAGGACAAAACGTGACACATGTAGGTCATTATGCATTCTATGGATGTACAAACGTAACGATTCATGTTAAGTTCGCTACGATTCCAGAAACTTGGGTTTCAAGTTGGAATCCAGCAAACCGCCCCATTGTTTACGAACCCTAATTCACTAGATTAAAGACAAAAGACCTGCAAAACAGGTCTTTTTTTGTCTAAAAAAGATAAAAAGAAAAGAGCCTCAAGTGAAGCTCAGCCTTTAACCATTGATGAACGATTCAGCGTGGATGGCAGTCCGTGAATTGTTCAAAGCGAGGTTGCGCTGTATTTTTTGGGAGAAAAATACGGTTATATTAAGCAGTATTAGAAAAAGGTCTCGCTTAATACAATTTCATTTTAACACATCGAAAATGAAAATCAATGTAAATTTACATTTCTTTACATTGAAAACGTTTCCCCAATTTTAACTTTTATAAATTAGCATATAAATAGCATTTCGAGGGTTAATGTTATATAATAATGATGGTAAATTCAAGGAGGTCAATATGGCAAAACTAGAAATAAAAAACCTTCACGTAGGTATTGAAGGTAAAGAAATATTAAAGGGAGTTGACTTAGTGGTTAACTCTGGTGAAGTTCACGCAATTATGGGTCCAAATGGAACAGGTAAATCAACATTAGCGAGTGCACTGATGGGCCATCCCAAATATGAAGTAACAGAAGGTGAAGCGTACTTAGATGGTGCTAACATCCTAGAGATGGAAGTCGATGAAAGAGCGCGTGCAGGCTTATTTTTAGCTATGCAATATCCAGCTGAAGTTCCTGGTGTTACAAACTCTGATTTTATGCGTCAAGCCTTAAAGGCAACTTCAGGTAAAGAAGTTGGTTTATTTGAGTTTGCAATTAAGTATGAAAAGACAGTTGAAGAACTTAAAATGCGTCCCGATTTAGCACACCGTTACTTAAACGAAGGATTTTCTGGTGGGGAAAGAAAAAGAAATGAAATTCTTCAATTAAAGGTATTAAAACCTAAATTCGCAATTTTAGATGAAATCGACTCAGGATTAGACGTTGATGCGTTAAGGATTGTTGGTGCGAATGTCAGTGATCTTGTCAATGATCAATTTGGTTGTATTTTAATTACACACTACCAACGTATTTTAGATTATATTAAACCAACAAATGTTCACATTATGATCGACGGAAAAATCGTATTAAGTGGCGGTCAAGAGTTAATTCAAAAGATTGATCAAAATGGTTATGAATGGGTAAAAGAAGAATTGGGAATCGATTTTGTTGAAGGCGAAGAGTAATGAAAGAGATTGTCATTAAACATCATCAAATCCAAACAAAACTACCCAAAGACTTTATTTTTGAAGATCAAAAACTTATTATACCCAAAAATATTCATTATGAAAATCCAATTAAGATTACCATCGAAGATGATAATAATGAAGCTTTAGAAATTATTGTTTCAGAAAACACTTCAATTAAAATTATTTTAGAACTTGCAAGTCAAGAACAAACAGATCATTTTTATAAACTTCAATTAACTGCCAAACAAAATTCTTCAGTTAAATACTTGCTTGTCAGTGAATTATTGACAGCAAAAGCAACTGTTGAACATTATTTCACAGCCGCTAGAGATGCGAAACTAGACCTTATCGGTGGGTTCGTATCAAACGTATTAGATGCGAAGATGCATGTTGATTTAAAAGGTGAAGGTGCTGAGGTTAAAATGCGTGCAGTCGCAGTTTCATCAGATAATCATAGACAAAATATTGATGTCTTGATTGTCCATCAAGCCCCCAATACATTTGGTAATATGACCAATATTGGTATTGCAAATAAACAAGGAAGAATCGTTCTCAATGGTGTTGAAAAAATTGAGAAAGGTATGAAACACGCAAATGCATTTCAGACCTTAAAAGGTATTATCACTTCAGATAAAGCAATCGTTGAAGTTAACCCCATCTTACTCATTGATGAATATGATGTTAAGGCAGGACATGGTGCTACAATTGGTAAAATTGAAGAAAATCAACTTTACTACTTAATGAGCCGTGGTTTAACGCAAAGAGAATCTGAAAAACTCATTATCAACGGTTTCTTAAAACCAGTGATCGATGAAATTGATGATGAACCCTTAAAGGAAAGATTTGTCCATTTAGTGAATACAAGAATATGATCAATGTAGAAAGCATTAGAAAAGACTTCCCCGTTTTTTCTAAACAACCACAACTTATTTATCTAGATTCAGCAGCTTCAGCACTTAAAGTAAGACGTGCGATTGATTCTGTTGACTCATACTATACATCACTTGGTGTTAATGTACACCGTGGTGCTTATAGTCTTGCATATGAAGCAACCAAACTATTTGAAGATGCAAGACGGATTGTTGCTGCATTTATTAATGCAAGCGAAGAAGAAGTTGTGTTCACCAGAGGTGCAACATCTGCACTCAATATGGTGGCTCATGCGTATCGTGATATTTTAAAACCAGATGATGAAATCATCACCACAGAACTTGAACATCATTCTTCATTTCTACCTTGGCAAGTGGTTGCACGAAAAACAGGTGCTAAACTTGTTTATGTACCACTCACACAAGAAGGAAGAATTACCGTTGAAAATTTCAAATCAGCTCTATCGGATAAAACCAAAGTGGTTGCGATCACCCACGCATCGAATGTGATGGGGTATGTGACACCACTTAAAGAAATTATTCAGTTAGCACATGAACATAAGGCAATTGTAGTCGTAGATGCTGCACAATCAGCACCACACATGGCTATTGATGTCAAAAATTTAGATGCAGATTTTCTTGCATTTTCAGGTCATAAAATGTTTGGACCATCTGGTGTTGGCGTCCTTTTTGGTAAAAAGAAATTACTTGATCAATTAGAACCATTTGAATATGGTGGTGAGATGGTTGATCAAGTTGAAAAATTTGATGCTACATGGAAAGAAGCACCGATGCGATTAGAAGCAGGTACGCCTGTGATTGGTGGAGCGATTGGATTAGCACAGGCTATCCTTTATCTTCAATCACTTGGATTTGATCATATTCATGAACATACAAAAGTTCTTCACGCTTATACATTAAAACGTTTAAAAGAAGTTGAAGGCGTTACAGTTTACAATGAGACAGCTGATAATCCCGTGATTGCATTTAATATAGAGGATATTCACCCACATGATGTTGCTACGATGTTAGATCAATATCACGTCAGTGTAAGAGCAGGTCATCATTGTGCACAACTCGTCAGTAAATTTTTAGGTGTGGTGTCAACTCTTAGGGTATCATTTCATGTGTATAATTCGAAAGAAGATTGCGACGCATTTATTGATGCAGTTAAAGCTGCACAAACATTTTTCACATCATTTTAGGAGATCAACATGAATTTAGAACAGCTCTATCGTCAAGTGATTATGGATCACTATAAATATCCTAAAAATAAAGGTTTTGTTGCTGATAACTCGTATATGACCGTTCATTTGAACAACCCATCATGTGGTGATGAAATGACAGTACAACTCAAAATTGAAGGCGGCATCATCAAGGATATTAAACAAAAAGGAACAGGATGTTCCATTTGTTGTTCAAGTGCATCTGTTATGAGTATCACACTCATGGGTAAAACGCTGGATGAAGCGCTCAGTATTCTTCATGAATTTTATGAACTCATTAAGGGTTATCCTTATAATAAAGACATTTTGGTTGGCGATGCAGTTGTTTACCAAGGCGTATCACAATTCCCTGCAAGGGTAAAATGTGCGACGCTTGCGTGGAAAGCAGCAGAACAAGCCATCATCAAAACGAAGGAGGTTACATCCAATGGATGATAATAAAAAGAAAATAGATAGTATCGTAGGTGAGTACCAGTTCGGTTGGCATACAGATTCAAAATTGGTATTTACAACAGGTAAAGGGCTCAATGAAGAAGTTGTTCGTACGATTAGTAAATATAAAAACGAACCCGAATGGATGCTAGAATTCCGTTTAAAGAGTTACAAGAAGTTTACAGAACTCAAAAATCCAACGTGGGGTCCAGATTTATCTTTCATAAACTTTGATGAGTTTACATATTTCATTAAAGCGAGTGAAAGAGCAGAAACCAACTGGGATGAAGTACCTTCTGAAATCAAAGATACCTTTGAAAAATTAGGTATTCCTGAAGCTGAAAGAAACTTTTTAGCTGGTGTTTCAACGCAATTTGAAAGTGAAGTCGTTTATCATAACACACAAAAAGAACTTGAAGAACTTGGTGTTATTTATGTAGACACAGATACAGCTCTTCGTGAATATCCAGAGTTGGTTAAAAAATATTTTGGTACAGTCATTCCATTTAGTGATAATAAATATGCAGCACTAAATAGCGCCGTATGGAGTGGTGGTTCATTTATCTATGTACCTAAAGGTGTCAAAGTTAACAAACCTCTTCAATCTTATTTCAGAATCAATTCTGACCAAATGGGTCAATTTGAACGTACACTGATCATCGTTGATGAAGGTGCGTACGTTAACTATGTTGAAGGGTGTACTGCTCCTGTGTATTCAAAGGATTCACTGCATGCAGCGATTGTTGAAATTATTGTTGAAAAAGATGCAACTTGCCGTTACACAACCATTCAAAATTGGTCAACAAACGTCATTAATTTAGTTACAAAACGTGCATTTGTCTACGAAAATGGTCATATGGAATGGATTGATGGTAACATCGGTTCTAACGTTAACATGAAATACCCATCCTGTGTTCTCTTAGGAGAGCGAGCAAAAGGGACAACCATTTCGATTGCATTTGCAGGTAAGGGACAGATTCAAGACGCTGGTGCTAAAATGATTCACGTCGCACCAAACACAACATCAACGATTATCTCAAAATCAATTTCTCGTGGTGGTGGTTCAGTTAATTACCGTGGTAAAGTTGATTTTGGTAAGAATGCGAAAGGTGCAAAAGCACACGTCGAATGTGATACCATCATTTTAGATGATTTCTCATTTTCAGATACAATTCCAACCAATATCGTTAGAAACTCAGATGTCTTCTTAGAACATGAAGCAACCGTTTCGAAAATTTCAGAAGAACAATTGTTCTATTTGATGAGCCGCGGTTTATCCGAAGAAGAAGCGACTGAAATGATCGTTATGGGATTTATTGAACCATTCGCAAAAGAACTACCTATGGAATACGCCATTGAACTTAACCAGCTCATTAAACTTGAAATGGAAGGCTCAATCGGTTAATAAACAAATGAATTTAAAATGAAAGATATTTGTGAAAATCCGCAAATATCTTTTTTATTTATGATAAATAGAGTAGAATATCACTAAGGTGATAAGATGAAAAAAGGATTACTCATGATCCTCATCTTAAGTATGTTTGTTCTATCTTCTTGTACATTGCACATGACATATGAAGAGATTGAACGTGATTATGATGAGCATCTCTTAGAAGTTCAACCTATTTATTTAGAAAGAATTGCCTTTCTCAATGAACTTTCATCAACATGGATGAAGGGTGTCGTTAGAGTAAATAAAACATCAGCAATGTCCGTTTCTGTTGGATCCGGACTTATTTTTGATGAAGACTTATCTTATTACTATGTTTTAACCAATAATCATGTCATTTATGATCCACACATGACTCAAACAACATTAACAGTTTATGATTATCAAAATAATGTGTATGCCGCTACGTATATCACAAGTGATAACGATTATGATCTTGCTGTTTTACGCATTAGAAAAAGATCCGATGTGGATTTAAATGTGTTCATTTTTGCTAAAGAGCCTATGGATTTTGATGAAGAGATTACCACGATGGGCTATCCTGAAGGACAATTAAATGCCATACATACCGGTGTTTTACTCGATTATGGTCCCGTGCAAATTGATGTTGATGAAAACATTATTAATGTTAATTTTGATGTTATGATTGCTGAACTTCCTGTAAAATCAGGTTCTTCTGGAAGCGTTGCGGTTAATGTAAACTTTGAAGTCGTTGGCTTAATATTTGCAGGCAATTTCACCAATGGAAGTAATGTTGCAGATTATGCATTCTTAATCCCTATTGATCAAGTCAAAGCATTTTTGACTACAAACGAACTTGCGTATCATGAGGTGGAATCATGAGAAAATTATTGTATTTACTTTTAGCCACCATTTTCGCAATATCTCTTACCTCTTGTATTCCGCAAGAGGAAGAAGCTAGATTGTTTCAAGAGCAATATGATCAATATTTAATTCATGATATTTCAAACGATACTTACTTTGATCAAATGATTAATACATTATCTAATGACACAATCCCAAGTATTGTCGTTGTTAATGTTTTGGGAAAAAATGCTTTAGGTCAGATTCAAGAAGTCAAGATGGGTACAGGTTATATTTACGCACTCTATTCCTCATCTGCCAAAGTGATTACCGCATCAAAACTTTTAGAAGAAACGAAATCTTATTTAACCTATTCAGTTGAGATCGTAGACTTTACGAATGATATTTATACAGCAGAAATCATTGAAAACAATGAAGCTTTAGGCTTAGCAACGCTATCCTTTAATGTTAATGTTTCTCAAGCTAAGTTAAAAAAATTGGATTTAGCAACCTATGAACCTAGAGTCAATGAACCTCTTCTTATGATTTCAAACTACCAACGTTCAAGAAATGCCATGCATTTAGGTTTATTAGAAACTATCAACGCAGAAACAGATGATTACATCACTACACTAACTGTAGATTCCAATTGTTTAGGTGCAGTCATTTTGAATATGCAACATCAAGTTGTTGGACTTGTTATTGATACTTTAGATGATGTACCAATCATCTTGACTATCGAAGACATTCTCTTTTTCTTCAACCTAGAATAGATATGAAAGGATTATTATGTATCGTTATCTGATTATAGAAAGTAAACAGCATAAACAGATCGATGATGATGTCGTCATGCTTTTTAGTGACTTAATCATCCCATCAGATCTATATCGAGATGGCTATCAAGCTGTACTTCTTTTTGAGCACGACCCAGAACTTTCCTTTGAAGATGTCATCTTAAACGTGATGAGTGATACACTTACAGATTTACGTGTCTACGTCTCACATCACCTACCTTCCAGAGAAGATAGAATTGAACATATTGAGATCACAAAAATGTATCTCAAACAAATCCCATTTGAGAAATACTATTATCTTGATCATAAAATGATTGTTAAACACTTTATGTATCATATTACGGATTCAATGAAAAGACATTTCTTAGGAAAGTTTTATCGTGACGCATTGATGATTGAGACTTTGAAGGTTTATCTAGACTCAAATTTAAATATGGTGAATGCAGCTAAAAAACTTTATATACATCGTAATACATTAATTCAACGAATCGATAAGTTTTATCAACTTACAGGTTTTGATGTGAGGTTGTTTTTAGATGCATTACTTGTTTATCATCTGATCCAATAAAATGTGTGCAACATGCACATTTTTTTTATGGCAAGAAGTTGCTATAATGGGACTATAATCAAGAAAAAGGGAGATACATATGGCTACATTAAAACTCAAAAACATTAATAAAGTCTATCCAAATGGTGTTCAAGCAGTATTCGATTTCAATCTTGACATCAGAGATAAAGAATTTATCGTATTCGTCGGTCCATCTGGTTGTGGTAAATCAACAACACTACGCATGATTGCGGGTCTTGAAGAAATCACATCTGGCGAACTATATATCGATGAAGAACTCGTTAACGACAAAGCTCCAAAAGATCGTAACATCGCGATGGTGTTCCAATCCTATGCGCTTTATCCTCACATGACTGTTTATGATAACATGGCATTCGGTTTAAAATTAAGAAAGATGCCAAAAGATGTTATTAACGAAAAAGTAAACGAAGCAGCTGAAATTCTTGGCTTAACTCCTTACTTAAAGCGTAAGCCAAAAGCATTATCAGGTGGTCAAAGACAACGTGTTGCTTTAGGCCGTGCAATCGTTCGTAATGCAAAAGTATTCTTAATGGACGAACCACTATCAAACTTGGATGCGAAATTACGTGTTCAAATGAGAGGCGAACTCATTAAACTTCATAACAAGATTGAAACAACAACGATCTACGTAACCCATGACCAAATCGAAGCGATGACCATGGCTAGCCGTATTGTTGTTATGAAAGATGGATACATCATGCAAGTTGGTGCACCAAAAGAAATTTATGACAATCCAAACAACATGTTCGTTGCTGGATTTATCGGTACACCTCCAATGAACTTTATCCGTGGTAAAGTTGAAAAAGATCAAATGTTTATCGCTGGCGACAACAAGATTAAAGTACCAAATGACAAATTTGAAATCATCCAAACCAATGGTATGGTTGGTAAAGAAATAGTTTTAGGTATCCGTCCAGAAGATATTCATGATGAACAAGTCGTTATGAACACATATCCAGATTCAATTGTTGACATCGTTGTTGACGTAGCAGAACTTTTAGGTTCTGAAACAAACCTTTATACAACAATTAATGGTAACAACGTTTGTGCATCGATTAATGCACGCGCAGGTGTTCGTATTGGCGATAAGATGAGACTCGCATTAGACATGAACAAATGTCATTTCTTCAATCCTGAAGATGAACAACGTTTAGTTTTAATTGAAGAAGATCGTCCAGTTAGAAAACAAGCTAAGAAAGAAGAAGTTAAAGCAGAATAAGAAAAGGCCTTCGGGCCTTTTTTGTTGCTTATAGAAAATTATGATTGAATATTTGACCAATCACAGAGAAGGAACCATCATTTATCAAACGGATGGATTTTATATATCTAAGTATTCACTCCTTTATACCATTGAACATCTTTGCATGGAATACTTATTTACCTATTCAGGCTATCGAAAGGCTGTTAAACACGTGTTTAATTTTACGCATTTAGTTCCTATATACTTAGATGAAGATCTCCAGTTTATCGCAGTCAAACGTGTGAGAGATTATGATAACATTTTCATTAATATCAAAAGCATAGATCACATAGAGCAGCAAAAAGATATGCTTCAAATAACATTTACTAGTGGTAGAAAGCTCTATATAAAGATGTCTTTATATAGGTACAACAAACTCATTGAAAATCTTTCAATAATTAGAAATACTAAAGTAAAACACTTTCATTGACTTAAATATAGTAAATGTTTACAATTAGTGTTATAATTAAAACGGCTAAAAACAAGAACGATAACAACTTTTTAGGAGGATTTTAATATGGCAAAAATGACAGTCAAAGACATTGATATTAAAGGCAAAAAAGTCTTAATCCGTGTCGATTTTAACGTTCCCATGAAAAATGGAGAAATCACAGATGAAAACAGAATTGTAGAAGCATTACCAACCATCAAGTATGTTATAGAACAAGGTGGACGTGCTGTTGTATTTTCACATTTAGGACGTGTGAAAGAAGAAGCAGATAAGGCAAAAAATTCATTAGCACCTGTTGCAAAACGCTTATCTGAACATCTTGGACAAACCGTTAAGTTTGTCCCAGTGACACGTGGTGTTGAACTTGAAGTTGCTGTTGCAGGACTTAAGAATGGTGAAGTTCTTATGTTTGAAAACACACGCTTTGAAGACATCGACGGTAACAAAGAATCTAAAAATAATGCAGAACTTGGCAAGTATTGGGCTTCTCTAGGAGATGTCTTTGTTAATGATGCATTTGGTACAGCACACCGCGCTGCTGCATCAAACGTTGGTATTGCATCAAACGTGAAAACCACTGTTGCAGGTTTCTTGCTTGAAAAAGAAATTAATTTTATTGGTGGTACTTTAGAAAACCCAGAAAGACCTTTTGTCGCAATTCTTGGTGGAGCAAAAGTTTCTGATAAGATTGAAGTCATCCAAAACTTACTTAAGATTGCAGATAAAGTGATCATTGGTGGCGGAATGGCATTTACTTTCTTCAAAGCTATGGGTTATGAAGTTGGTAAGAGTTTACTTGAACAAGATAAAGTTGAATTAGCGAAAGAATTATTAACAATCGCTAATGGTAAAATAGAACTTGGTGATGATGTTTACACAGGTAAAGCATTTGATGCTGAAACTGAAAGAAACATTAGAAAGATTGATCAAATCCCAGCTGATGAAATGGGTTTAGATGTTGGACCAAATACCATTGAAATCTTTAAATCATACATTAAGAATGCAAAAACGGTTGTATGGAACGGACCTCTTGGCGTTTTTGAATTCCCTAAGTTTGCTGAAGGAACAAAGAGCGTTGCTAAAACGATTGCATCCATAAAGGATCAAGCAACAACCATTATTGGTGGTGGCGATTCAGCAGCAGCAGTTATTCAATTTGGTTTACAAGATGGATTCACCCACATTTCTACCGGCGGTGGTGCTTCTCTTGAATATCTTGAAGGAAAAGTGCTCCCAGGTATTGCTTGCGTTAACGATAAATAATGGACATCGGTAAGAAGATTCGTGCCTTAAGATTAGGCAACAATCTGACGCAAGAGGAATTAGCCAATCGCTTAGAACTAACCAAAGGTTATATTTCGCAGTTAGAGAATAATTTAACATCACCTTCGATGCAAACATTGTTTGCTATCCTTGAAGTGCTTGGCACGGATGCACATGAATTCTTTAGCAATGAAGTAGAACGGACTATGGTTTATAAAAAAGAAGATTTCAATATCAAAGTTGATGAAGATTTAAAGCATATGATCACGAAGATTGTACCAAATGAGATAAAATATCAAATGGAGCCCATCATCATCGACATTGAACCGGGTGGACAATCCCATATGGATGATCCGCATGCCGGTGAAGAATTTGGTTATGTACTCGAAGGCCAAGTCACCTTGGTTATGAATAAAAAAAGATATACAATAAGAAAAGGCGAAACTTTTTACTACTTGGCAAATAAAGAACATTACTTAATGAATAATAGTCACCTACATGCTAGAGTACTTTGGATAAGTACGCCACCAACGTTCTAATGGAGGAATAAAACATGGAAAAAGAAATTATGATCAGAAGTACACAAGGATTACACGCAGCACTTGCTGCAAAAGTTGTTCAAACAGCATCAAAGTATGCCGTTGACATTGAATTGCATTATCACAACAAAATTGTTGATCTTAAATCGATTTTAGCACTCATGAGTCTCGCTGTTCCACACGGCGAAAACGTGCGCATTGTTGCACGTGGCACGCGTGCTGAAGAAGCGATTAAGGATGTCGCAAGCATTTTAGGTTAAACTTATGAAGAGAAAACCTTTAATCGCAGGGAATTGGAAAATGTATAAGACCAAAGATGATGCATTAGCTTTCATCTATGCGGTCAATTTAGAAGTTCCCGATAAAGATATCGTTGAATCTGTCATCTGTGCTCCAGCAATTTTTCTAAGAGATCTTGTTAAACGTGAAGGTGAAAACTTACGTATTGGTGCACAAAATATGCATTATGCTGAAAAAGGCGCTTATACAGGAGAGATTTCTGCAGCAATGCTCAAATCATATGGTGTTGATTATGCCGTCATTGGTCACAGCGAACGTCGTGCATATTACAATGAAACTGATGAAACAGTGAACTTAAAAGTGTTAACAGCAGTCAAAGAAAACATTACTCCAATCATCTGTGTAGGTGAATCTCTAGATACAAGAGAAGCTGGAACAACCGATGCTTTTGTTAAAAAGCAAGTTGAAAAAGCATACTTAAACGTATCGAAAGCAGATGCGCTTAAAACCGTGATTGCTTATGAACCCATTTGGGCAATTGGTACAGGACGTACAGCGACTCCTGAACAAGCCAATGAAACCATTATGGGCATTCGTCAAGTAATTAAACAGATTTACGGTAGTGAAGTATCTGATAGCTTACGTATTTTATACGGTGGCTCAGTCAATACAAAAAATGTGGATAGCTTACTTGCAACTTCAGATATTGATGGTGCACTTGTCGGCGGAGCATCACTGGATCCACAGTCTTATTTAACGCTAGTTAAAGCAGCATTAAACAAAGCAAAATAACCCGTAAACATACGGGTTTATTTTTTTTGAAGATGAAAATGATTAAATCTTTCTTACATGTTATCGGCATATCATGCATGTTACCGGTTTATGTTTGTCATTTTTGTCATTTCTTGATACAATAGACGTGTAGCAAAAATAACTTCGCTGGGGGCGGAAGAAAAAGAAAAGTTAACTTAATTCCAACAACGTTAATACACACTTTGTTAACATTTTTTATCTTGAAAGGAAAACATCATGATTCAATACATTCAACAAAAGCGTAAAAAAAACTTATTAATGCACGGTTTTATTTTAAGTGGTCAACTTATCTTATACTTTTTATCAGTTTATTTACTCAACTTTGATAAACTTACAACAAACATCATATCCATAATCATCTTAGTGGGACTCATGATTTCACTCTTATTAGGAGCAAGAAAAATCAAACATTCACTGAGATTAAAGAAGATCAAACTCAAAGATAATCACTATCAAGTTCCATATCCACCTAAATTCGTGGACACGATGGTTGAAGTCGGTGGATTTTTCAAGCGATACATTCATCAAAACCAGGTTATTCCTGACTACTTTATTGAATTTAGAGAAGGAAGAACCCTCTACCTTTATCCACTCATTCAAGATATCACAGATGAATCATACACCATTTTAAAGGTGAATAAGTTTGAACTTGCATTAGTATTAGATGAACAAAACAAAAAGCGTATTGTTCACCTAGGTAACGCGATGCTTGTTGATTAAATCAAATAAGACTAAAAGAAAAAAGATTGTGCAGTTGACACAATCTTTTTTTAATGACTTGTTTAATTATCTGTTGTAGAATTCAACGATTAATTGTTCATTGATTTCTTGGAGAATCTCATTGCGTTCTGGATAACGAACGAATGTTCCAGTCATTGAATCTTTGTCGAATGATACGAAATCAGCAGATGCATATTGTGCTTCTAAAGCTTCTAAAACAACTTTTAATGTTCTTGATGCTTCTCTTAATGCAACTTTTTGACCTGGTACTAAACGGTATGAAGGAATATCTACCTTCTTGCCATCAACTAAGAAATGACCATGGTTAACGAGCTGACGAGCTTGTGCTCTTGACTTAGCTAAACCTAAACGATAAACGACATTGTCCAATCTTGATTCTAATAACTTAAGGAAATTTTCACCATGCTTACCTTCTCTGACATTTGCTTCTTCAAATGTTTTTCTGAATTGCTTTTCAGAGATGCCATAAGTGAATCTAACCTTTTGTTTTTCATGGAGCTGTGTACCGTAATCGCTAACTTTAGAACGGCGTTGACCATGTTGACCTGGTGCGTAAGGACGCTTCTTTAACTCTTTTCCGGTTTCAGAAAGAGAGTATCCTAAACGACGAGAAATCTTCCATGTAGGTCCTGTGTAACGTGACATAAATTTTTACCTCCTCTTTTTTGTATGGTAGGCAAAAACTGCAAAGTATTCTGATTCAAGGTATCCCGATATTCTGTTCGCCATTAAGCAGTAAATGGTTACTAAGGGCTCCAACTGGTAGGGATCGCACTTCAATCGAAAGGTTGCCTGCTTTTTACCGACGCTTTTCATTTTACCCTATAGGGTATCATTTGTCAATTGTTTTTACGAGTAAAGAAACGAAATCTTCAAAGAATGCAACAATCTCAGCATCAAAACGATCAACCACTGGACTATCGATGTCTAAAACGCCGTATAACTTGTTTTTTATGAAAATTGGGACAACAACTTCAGAACGACTATTCGCATCGCATGCGATGTGATTTGGATGTTCATGGACGTCTTTGATGACCATCGTTATTTTTCTTTCTGCTGCTTCACCGCAGACACCTTTACCTAAAGGAATCACAGAACAAGCGACTTTTCCTTGAAAAGGACCGACAGTTAATTTTTTCCCATCCCATAAATAAAAGCCAGCCCAGTTTAATCTATCAAATGTATCGTTGATAAATGCAGATGCATTTGATAGTATGGAGAGTTCATTGGGTTGTTCAGATAAAAGGATTTTTGCAGATTCTAAAATCTCATGTTTATTCATATTCATCACCACCGTTCATATTATAGCATATGTGGTAAAATAGTTTTGGTGATAGAATGAAAAAAAGAATCTTGATTCGCTTTGGCGACATGATGTTAAAAGGACAAAATATCGGATTTTTTATTAAACGTGTTCGCCAGCACATCATGACGTCTTTAGAAGATCTATCAGTGAGCTATGTCTTAAGACATGATCGCATCATGATTGATTATGACATTGATGATGAAAAAAAGATCACAGAACGTTTAGATCGTATCAGTGGTATCTTTGATTACGCGATTGCATCGGTCACAACAACTGATATAGAATCGATAATCGAAACAGCAGTCTCACTTTTAAATGAAGAGGTCCAAGAAGGCGGTAGAACGTTTAAAATTGAGACAAGACGTACAAATAAAAAGTTTCCGATGACGAGTCTAGAGATTACGAAAACCATCGCAAAACCGATTTTAGACGGGCTAAATAAAAAGTTGATTGTTGATGTGAATCATCCTGATGTGACACTCTATGTTGATGTAAGATTAGAAGGATCTTATCTCTATGTTAAGCGTATTCCTGGTATGGGTGGATATCCATTTGGCACAGGTGGTAAAGGTTTACTCATGATGAGTGGTGGTATCGATAGTCCAGTAGCTGGATATCTAGCGATCAAACAGGGCATTGAAGTTGAACTTATTCACTTTGAAAGTACACCCTTAACACCCATTGAATCTGTTCAAAAAGTGATGGATTTAGCACGCATATTAGCACGATACACAGTAACAAAATCAATGAAATTACATTTGATACCTTTTGGTGAAATACATCATGAAATCCTAAATCACATCCCTGAACCCTATATGATTACCATTATGCGAAGAATGATGTATCGGATTGCAGAGAAATTCACGCATAGAAAGCAAATACATTGTTTAATTAATGGAGAATCCATTGGTCAAGTGGCATCACAATCATTACCTTCGATGAAAGTTGTTGAAGCGGTCACGGAAATACCAATCCTAAGACCTGTAATTACTTATGATAAACTTGAGATCATTAAACTTTCAAAAAAAATCGAAGCCTATGATATTTCGATTAGACCTTATAATGATTGTTGTAGCATCTATATACCTAAACAACCCGTAACAAAACCGATGGAAGTATATGCAAGAAAATATGAATCCTTGTTTTCTTATGAATCAATGATTGATGATGCGTTAACAAACGTAAAAACGCTTATCATTCATCAAGATAATGAACTTGACCTTTCACATTATGGGTTTACCGTTAAAGAAGCCATAGAAAACTATGAAAAAGAAATGAGTGAGCACCATTGATTACCTCAAAACAGAATAAGAACTTTAAACTCTATCAATCACTTAAATTGAAAAAACATCGTGATCAACACGGTCTCTTTTTAGTCTATGGCAAACATTTAGTTGATGCAGCAAAGAAAAAAGGTGTGATTCATGAAATTATCACATCAAATCCTGAATATGAGGGCACACTTTATGATGAGATTCTTTTTAAAGAGTTCCAACAAGCAGAAACGTCTTTTGATTTAATCGCTGTCTGTAAGAAAGAACAAACCGAAATCAAGTCAAACCGTATTCTTGTTTTAGATGATGTACAAGATCCAGATAATGTTGGTGCACTGATTAGAAGCGCGTCCGCTTTTGGATTTTTACATGTTATTTTAAGTAATCAAAGTGCAGATCTCTACAATGAGAAAACAATTCGCGCATCAAAAGGTGCCATCTTTGATGTTTTTGTTGAGAGAAAACCACTTTTAGAACCACTAAGTGAATTAAAACAACAAGGTTACCATATCATGTATGCAGATGCGCATGAAAAAGGAATCACTGCATTCGATGATAAAATCGTTTTGATTCTTGGCAATGAAGGACATGGTATCTCTGAACACATTAAAAAAATAGCAGACGGCGCAGTACACCTTGAAACGAAACGTGTGGAAAGTCTAAACGTCAGTGTTGCTGGTGCTATTTTAATGTATACGTGGAGGGAATTATGAAAGTTATCATCACAGGTTTTTTTGATCAAAATGGAAAATCAAGTCTACAAGATAGTATGAATAAAGCAGTAAAACATGGCATAGATACACTTGCACTACGTCGCTTTTCAGGTCAACCTCTGCTTGAATGTACAGATGGAGAACTTAAAAAAATCATCATGGACACGAAAGGTGAACGCATCAAGTTATCTTTAATTGATACAGAGATTATGCCCTACGATCCTTATGACGATCGTAAGCATGCGAATGCCCTTGATGAGTTTAAATATCTATTAAAAGTTTCTGATAAACTTAAGGTTAATCATGTTTTACTGAGACTACCGATCATTAACAATGTCATTGAAGAGTTTGATACTATTGAAAAAAGATTAGGTGATTACGTTGACCAAGCGATGCGGTCATCAAAAAAAGTAATTTTGATGCCTGTTTCAGGGTATAAAGCAAATACCTATGCCTACATTTTAAAAAAGATGAAATCCAAGCACTTAAGTGTGGCGTTTGATCCGGTTTTAACAATGATGAATAACGAATCAGCAACGACTTCGTACCGCCTGCTTAGAAGTTATATCTCAGCAATCTTTGTGCACGATGCTAACCATCAAGGAAATCCAGAACTTCTTGGTTTTGGTAAATCCGATGTTTTAAAGATATTAAAAAAACTACAACGTGATCGCTTCGATGGATTTATCATGGTAGATCATCATTTTGGTTCAACAGTTTTCCAAGAAGTGGAACAAAAACAAAGTTTCTTTAAAAAGTTGTTATCAAACGATAAAAAGAAAAAAGAGACACAACTCCGTGAATTATCAAGACGCATTTTTCCGGATGAGGAAACAAAAAATGTCACCGAAGATGACATTTATGATAATCAAATTAAATTAATTCAATCTGTATTTAAATAGATTCCTCATCTTCTTCAGTGACAAACTCAAATGCGGGTTTTGCATTGGGTAAGCTTGGGAATAGTTTAGAGGTAAACATAATACCATTGATATGATCAAATTCATGTTGGAAAACAATACCAACATAACCATGTAATTTAAGTTCAACTGGAACAAGCGTATCTGTTACTGCATCATAGTTTAATCCTTCAAAAATAACAGATCCATAACGTGGCGTAAGCCCTTCAGTTTCTCTATCAACGGATAAACATCCTTCGCCACCAGGCACATAGATGATATCTGTTGATCTCGCTTTTAATACAGGATTGACAAGTGCATAAGAATAAAGCGTGCCATCAAAATCTCTAACATGAACCGCAAACATACGTTTTGATTGGTTCACCTGAGGTGCTGCAATACCTACAGCGGGTCTTAATTCATAGCGTTCTGCAATCTCATCGTCTTGAGAATTAATGACATATTGCAACATATCTTTTAATAATTTTTTATCTGCCTGAGATAGGGGTAGTTTTACATCTTGAGCGACTTTGGTCAGTGTTGGGTGACCTTCGCGTATCACATTTTTCATGGTTATCATCATCATACACCTCAAGATTATTATATCATAAGGAGCACAAGGATGCGTATCGATAAGTTTTTGAGTCAACTCAAATTTTGTAGTCGAAATGAAGCAAAAGATTTTTTGAAGTCGCACGTTGTGGCTGTGAGTAATAAACGTATAATGAATCCAAAAGATGAAATTAATCCAGAGATCTTTGATGTTATTATCGATGGCAAAATCGTTTATTATAAACCTGAAATCCATCTAATGATGTATAAACCAAAAGGTTATTTATCTGCAAATAAAGATAGATTGCATCCCTGTGCAGTCAATCTACTGAAAGACCCCTATACACGCTTTGATTTTTCAATTGCGGGTAGACTCGATCTTGATGCAGAAGGACTTTTAGTCTTAACCACAAGTGGCACACTTGTGCACGAGATCACGTCACCTAAAAAACATTTACCGAAAGTCTATGAGGTAAAACTTGACCGTCCATTTATTTTTGATGAAAAATTGCTTGATGGTGTTATAATCAAAGATGCGAAAGATGAACTATATACTGCAAAAGCACTTGATTTGAGTATTTCTGGAGATGATGTTTACATCACCATTGATGAAGGAAAATTTCATCAAGTCAAACGCATGTTTTTAGCTGTTGGATACGAAGTTACGTATTTAAAACGTGTATCCATCGGAAATCTTAAGCTTGGAGAACTTAAACCAGGTGAATATATCGAAATAAATAAGGAGCAACTTTATGACTGAAATCATCTTACAAGCATATATCGTGCTTGATGAGTTAAAACAAGATCCCATGTTTACTGAAATGAAAGCATTGGATCTTTATATCATGAACACGTATCAAGAGGAAATAAAAGTTTTTCAAAACGCTAAACACATTTATGATGATGTGATGGCAACAGGTGGAACGTATCACCCAGACTTTAAAAAAGCAGTTAAAGATTTTTCAGAAGCAAAAGCTACGCTTTATGCAAAACCAGAAGTTTCACGCTATTTCCAACTAGAAAAATCGTTTCAAGATGACATTAATGCTTATCTTAAAACGATGACTGATACAGTTTCAACGCATATTAAAACACCCAATAAGCTTGGTATAGTTCAAAAAGGAGGAAGTTGTCATGTACGCTAACCGTATGCAATATGTTGTCTTTTATCAAGGCAAGCAAGTCTTAGAAAAACTTAAAACGTTACCCGTAGATGTCACTTATATTTCTGAAAAACAAGGGTATGCCATATGTTATGGTGATAAGGATATTGAAGCTCAACTCAAAAAACAACTCAAAGATGTGAAGGGATTTAAGCATGTTGGAACTTCACAAACATTTGATCCTAATTTAAATTTTTAATCTGTTAAGCAAAAAGACTTGACACCAGAAAAAAATTCGTTATAATAGTAATGGATTATAAAGAAGAAAGAGAGTGAATAACATGGCAGTTAAAATTCGTTTACAACGTTTTGGTACACACAAGGCACCTTTTTACAGAGTTGTTGCTAGTGAATCCAATAGATCCAGAGATGGAAAATTCTTAGAAATCGTAGGTACATATGATCCTGTTAAGGGACTTGTAAATATCGACGGTGACAAAGTACAAAAATGGATTGGAAATGGTGCGCAACCAACTGAAACTGTAAGAAGTTTGTTAAAGAAGTACAGCGTATTAAAATAATCAAAGGGGGAACCAATCATGGCGGTTGATTTTGAAAAACTGATCAAAAATATGATAATGCCATTAGTCGTTAACCCGGATGATGTTTTAGTTAAAATCTTGTCAACAGATGATGATACGATTACCATTCAGCTTTTAGTCAATGAAGCTGACTTGGGACGTGTGATTGGAAAAGGCGGCAAAATTGCCAGTGCTATGCGGACGATTGTCTATGCGGGTGCTTCTAAAGAAGGTAAACGCGTACAAATCGATATTGACTCATTTTAATATGAGCAAGTATCTCATTGGTCATATAACAAATACACACGGCATTAGAGGAGAGGTTAAAATCTACAATTTAAGTGATTTTAACCGCTTTTTCGTTGGTGCTGTCATCTATGTTGATTTAAAGACCGGCAAAAAAGAATTTGAGGTTGAACGTGTTCGTCCTCAAGGTAATCTTTTGATTGTAAAATTTAAAGGTTATGATAACATTAATGATATTTTAATGTATAAGGGTTTAGATGTTTATTCTGATCAAGATGTCTCAGATGAACTAGAAGAAGATGACTATCATTATATGACACTCATTGGTAAACCTTGTGTTGATGATAAGGGTGCTTTATTAGGGCATGTTAAATCGATGATTCCTGTTCCACAGGGTCATCTTTTAGAAGTTACAACGCTCCAAGGTAAAGATGCAATGGTTCCATTCAACAAAGTTTTTGTTAAGGATGTTTTAGAAGATAAGATTATTCTTACACCGATTGAGGGATTGTTATGAAGATTGATATCATCACGATTTTCCCAGATTTTTTTGATCCTTTTTTAAACACATCCATTATTAAAAGAGGAATAGAAGATGGTTTTTTAAACATTAAAACACATCAACTAAGAGATTATAGCAGTTTAAAACATAATCGTATTGATGACACACCATATGGTGGTGGTGCGGGGATGTTGATGATGTTTCCACCCTTTTATGAAGCGATTAAAACACTTAAAAGCGAAGATGCACATATTATCATGACATCACCACAAGGAAACGTTTTTGATCAAAAAAAAGCGATTGAATTATCTAAGAAGAAACATTTAATCATCTTATGTGGACATTATGAAGGTATCGATGCTCGAGTTGAAGATTTGATCGATGAAGAGATATCTATCGGTAACTACGTGCTCACAGGTGGTGAAATGCCTGCGATGATCATATCGGATGCTGTATCTAGGTTAATACCTGGTGTCATCCATGAAGAATCGAGTGAAACAGATTCACTTCAACAAGGTTGGCTAAAATACCCGCAATACACGAAACCCGAAAGTTATGAAGGTTATCGTGTACCTGAGATTTTGTTGTCAGGACATCATCAAAACATTGAATCATGGCGTAAAGAACAGTCTGTTAAAAGAACACTTTCGAAAAGACCTGATTTGATTAAGATGATTATTCTTACTGAAGAAGAAAAAAAGATCCTATCGAAAGTAAGCAAAGAGTAGCTTATAAACTCATATGCTTGATTTTTTATATGATTGGATATAAGATATTATAGAAAAGATTATGAAATAATCTGAAAGGAAGAACCGACGATGAACTTCATCAAGAAATTAGCAACTAAATCAATGTTAATCGAATGGTTACTTGTCATTACCATTATCTTTGCATTAGACACCATTTTTATTTTGAGATATGGATTCACCATATCTTTTCGTCATTGGATTATCGCATTTTTTAATGTAGCTGTTGTATTATCAGCCATTTCATTTATAGCAAGTTATAAAAAACGCTTTATCATGTATACAGTGTTCATCTTAGTGATGTTTACATTCTTTATTACAGATAGCGTCTTATATTTCTTTAAAGATGATGTCACATCCATTGCAATGCTCTTAGAATCTGCAAGAAATACCATGGAAATTGGATTGAAATATAATCCACTTTATGCGTATACTCTTCCACAATGGATTTTAATTTCAGTATTCGTGTTTGGTATGGCATATGTGTTAAATCGAATTGTAAAAATGCGTTATGCTAAGCATGAACGTCATTTTACAAAACATGCGATTTATTTTGCATTATCTGTCCTCGGTTTATGGTTAACACCAAAAATTATCGATCACGCAGATCAAATTTTATTTGATACACCATCTGATAAAGCCTTATTCGTTCAAAAATTTGGTTCGATTACATATCATGCAAAAGATATTATAACCTACACATCAAATGCGATTAAACCTCTTATTTATAAAGATGAGTATGTCGTTGATATTAACGAAGAAGCTGGTGATGAATTTGCACCAACCTCCGATTTATTCGGTATGTTTGAAGGAAAAAATGTCATCATGATCATGTGTGAAACATGTGAAGAATACGCATTCTCTCCAGAATATACACCCAATTACTACCGACTTAGAAATCAAAGTATGTATTTTACAAACTTTTTCTCTGCAGCTAAATCAAATTATACGTATGATGCAGAGTTTAAATCACTCACATCACTCATGTATTTCCAAGGCGACAATTACATGTATACACATGCAGATAATGCATATCCGACCGCATTACCAGAAATGCTAAGAAGAGAAGGATATAACACGCATTCTTTCCATAATTTCTATAGTGATTTCTTTAATCGTGATGAAATGCACATGAGCATTGGTTTTGAACATTATTTAGGGTTTGAAGGTTTAGGTATTGAAGAAGATGAATCTTGGCCGCTAGATTCCATTATGTTTGAAACATATAAAGATAAGATTGCACCTGTTCAAGATAACCCATTCTTTAGTTTTGTATTAACGGTAACACCACATGGTCCACATGATGAGTATCGTGAATCATTAAAGGCTTATTATGATATCTTAGAACAAGATCCACGTTATCAAGATGAATCTTTAGAGTATAAGACAATCACAGCAGCGCAAATGAATTTTGATGAAGGCTTAGGCATTATGCTTGATGATCTTGAATCTAAAGGTCTTATGGATGATACCATCATTGTTATGTTTAGTGATCATAAGAACTATTCATCACAAGAAATTACAATTGAAAAAACAGAGAACAGTGACATCCCATTTGAAATAGAAAAAGTGCCATTCCTGATGTATTTACCAGGTTTTGAAGCTGTCGAAACCCAAATGTTAGCATCACATTATGACATCACCCCAACACTTTTAGACCTTCTAGGTATTTCATCTTACAAAGATTTCTATTATGGGCAAAGTCTGTTTATCGATGAAAGAGAAGATCGACCCATCATCTTATCTTATTCAAACTGGATTTCATCAAGTTATCGCGTTCGTTTTGGGGAAGTAGTTTACGGCGAAGTCGATATCCAAACATTTTTAGATACGCAACAAGAGATTTATGAAACCATACAATTTTATGAAAAGATCTTTTTCTCTGATTATTTTAGAACAGAGAATCCATATTATCTCGTTCAGATGATAACAGAAGAAATTGAATAGAAAAAGTGTTGCATGTTTCATATAACTTTGTTATAATAAAAAGGCCGTATTAAATTATTTATGCACAATGGTCCGCTGTCAGATGACATGAACATTGGAAGAAAGAGAGTGAGTCGAACATGTCAAGATTAAAAGGACAAGCATTGATTGCAGCTATTACTCAGCAGTATATCAAAGATGTACCAACCTTCTATCCTGGTGATACTGTTAAAGTATACGTCAAGATTAAAGAAGGAAATCGCGAACGCATTCAGTTATTCGAAGGTCTCGTCATCAAAAGACAAGGCGGAGGTATTTCTGAAACATTTACCGTTCGTAAGGTATCCTACGGTATTGGTGTAGAACGTACATTTCCAGTACATGCACCAACGATTGACCGCATTGAAGTGACACGTGTTGGTAAAGTTAGAAGAGCTAAGCTTAACTACATCCGTACATTGTCAGCGAAGGCATCTAGAATTAAAGAAAAGCGGTAATAAGGTAAGGGGGCTAACAAGCCTCCTTATTTTTATGTAAACGAATGAAACAATTTTCATAAAACACTTGAAAGCCTTTACATTTTATGTTATAATGAATGCCGTATATATGAAAATGAGGTGAATTCCATGAGTAATGCAACCATTTATGATGTTGCTGGTGCAGCGGGTGTTTCATTAGCGACTGTATCACGCGTACTCAACAATCCTGAAAAGGTCAAAGAGGAAACAAGACAACGTGTTTTAAAGGTCATCAAGGAGTTAGGTTATCGTCCTAATGTCATTGCAAGAGGGCTTGCTAGCCGTAAAACAACGACCGTAGGGGTTGTCATTTCAGATATCACACGTGCATCTGTTGCTGAAATGCTTGGTGGAATTAGTGATATCGCACAAAACTATAAATATTCGATAAAACTTTTTTCTATTCGTGAAGACATGGATGTGATGGATACGCTCCATGACATCGTGGCTGAACAAGTTGATGGCGTCTTATACTTAAATGATGAACTCAATGAAAAACGTGTTGATGATATTAAACGCATGTTTAATTCAAATGGCATTCCTTATGTGTTTGCTAATGTCGTCTCAGACGATCCAGATGTACCAACCGTTTCCATTGACTATGAAAAAGCAGGCTACGAAATCACAAAGATTATGATCAATGATCATCGTCAAAATATCTATCTACTTTCAACTGCAAGAAGATATTCAGTGAATGATAAAAAAGAAGCTGGATATACACGTGCCATGGAAGAAGCTGGACTTGAACCCAAGATTTTTAGAACCAGCGGTGACACCAACATTAACCGTCAACATTTTTCTACATTCTTTGCAGATAAGAAAATTGATGCAGCCATTGGTGTGAGAGACTCTATAGCCGTATCATTTATGAATATCGCAAGAGATAACGGTCGTTTAGTACCAAGAGATCTTGCTGTTGCTGGATTCCAAAATACCAAATATGCACTTTTATCACGTCCGACACTCACATCGATTGATGTTCCTGTCTATGACATTGGTGCTGTATCCATGCGTTTATTAACTAAATTAATGAATCAAAAAGATGTTGATAACATCAGAATTACGCTACCACATTATATCGTGAAGCGTCAAACAACCAACTAAATCGATCGATGATATAATGCAAGTAAAGGCTTGAAAACCTTATATAGAGATTCCATGAGGGTGTAACATGGAAAGAAAACAGGACTTGAAATACAGTTATGGAGATCACATGTTTTACATGAAGTGCCAGAATTTTTCTGGAACTAAGGTGGTACCGCGGAACTTATTTCGTCCTTAGATTATTACATCTAGGGACGATTTTTATTTAAGAAAGGACAATTTTATGAAACTATATGAAGAATTATTATGGAGAGGTCTTATTAAAGATGTTTCCAATGAAGAAAAAACAAAAGAATTATTAAACGACCAAAAGATAAAGTTTTACTGTGGTTTTGACCCAACAGGCGAATCACTGACTGTAGGTCATCTTGTTCAAGTGGTCAGAATGATGTTGCTTGAAAAATACGGACATACACCCATTGTTTTAATCGGTGGGGCAACAGGTCTTATTGGTGATCCAAGACAAACCTCAGAAAGAAAGCTTTTAACTTTAGAAGAATCACTACAAAATGCTGAAAAAATTAAAGTTCAACTCCAACACTTTTTGAATCCAGAAAAAGCGATTTTTGTGAATAACTACGACTGGATAGGAAAGATTGATATGATCTCGTTTTTAAGAGATTATGGTAAACATTTTTCGATCAATTACATGATTGCTAAAGACACAGTTCAAAAAAGACTAGATGTAGGTATTTCATATACAGAATTTTCTTATATGCTCATTCAAGCGATTGACTTCCTTCATCTATACAGAACACTTGATTGTAAATTGCAGTTTGGTGGATCTGATCAGTGGGGAAATATTACCACTGGACTTGAACTCATCCGTAAATTAGAAGGTGAAAACAATCAAGCGATTGGTTTATCTTCACCGCTATTACTTAAAGCTGATGGAACTAAATTTGGTAAGAGTGAATCTGGTGCATTATGGCTAGATGCTGAACTCACATCACCTTATGAGATTTATCAATACTTCTTTAACGCATCAGATTTAGACGTCGTTAACTACTTAAAGACATTAACCTTATTAGATAAAGAAGAAATTGATCAGTTAGTTGAAGAACTCAAAGAACATCCGGAAAATAGAGGCGCACAAAAGAAGTTAGCTTCTGAAGTCGTTAAACTTGTTCATGGTGAAAAAGCGTTAACTCAAGCACTCAAAGTCACTGAAGCACTTTTCTCTGGTGATTTCCAAGGTTTAGATGCAAGTGAATTTAAAATGCTAGAAAAAACGTTAGATACAGTCGATGTTACTGAAGCACTTCCTGTTGTTGACTTGCTCGTTGAAACAAAACTTGCACAGTCTAAAAGAGAAGCAAGAACATTTATTCAAAGTGGAGCAATACTGATGAATGAAATCAAAGTGGATTCCCTTGATGCATTAGCAACAAAAGATATTACACTTTATAATCGTTATATCATTATTAGAAGAGGTAAGAAAAAATACGCAATGATTCGTTTTGTTGCATAAAGGAGCACCTATGGACATCCTACTTTATAACCCACTCTCACGCAATGGCAAACATGAAAAGTTTATTGAGAAGATTATTCATTCATTAAAAAAAGAAGGAAGACCTGTCGTTAGTTACAGCATCCTCGCCATCGAAGATGTTGATAGTTTTGTTGCTGGTTGTAATGAGGATGATCGCATTATCATCGTTGGTGGTGATGGTACGATTAACCATTTGGCAAATCGGATTTACCATTTAGATTTCACACAAGGTTTATGTATGTATCAAGCTGGTACTGGAAATGATTTTATTAGATCGCTTAAGACAAAAGAAAAAGTTGTTCACATTAAGCCTTATATTAAATCGCTACCCACAGTTTCATTCCAAGATAAAACACGTTATTTTTTAAATGGTGCTGGTGCTGGTTTAGACGGTTATATTGGTCATTTGGTCAATCATTCAAAGTATAAGAAAAATAAATTAAACTATTTTAGACACGCATTTGAAGGTTTTGCAAAGTTTAAACCAATTGCTGCAACGATCACTATGGATGGAAATACGTGGAGAGAAGAAAAACTGTGGTTTGCGAGTATGATGCACAGTGCATATTATGGTGGTGGCATGAAAATCGCTCCACAAGCGAAACGTTCTGAAAAAGATATTCATTTAGTTGTTGTTAAAGATATACCCAAATGGCTACTCATTTTAATCTTTCCAACAATCTATCTCGGATGGCATACCATCTTTAAACGTTTTGTAAAAATAGTAAAAGGCCAAGAAGTCAAGATTGATTTTGATAAACCAACCTATCTTCAAATTGATGGTGATGTTGAATATCCCATTGAACATTTTGAAGTCAATGCTGCAAAATAAAAAGGAGAAAATTTCTCCTTTTTTTATTTGATGCGTCCTAATCCGATTTTCTTATAAACCTTTTGAATTTTTCTTCCAGCAATAAATCTTGCACGATCAGCACCTTGGTTTAAGATCTCATCTAATTTTGTGTCATTAATGATTTGGAAGTAGCGTTGTTGAATCGGTCTTATCGCATCAATGACAACTTCTGCTAAATCAGCTTTAAAGGTTGCGTAATTTGAATCTTTATATTTTTCTTCAAGTTCTTTAATCGAATAGTCGGTTAATGATGCATAGATTTGTAAAAGATTTGAAATACCTGCTTTCTTTTTAGGATCAAATTTAATCTTACCATCTGAATCTGTAACAGCACTCTTAATCTTGTTTCTGATTACTTGTAAATCATCAAGAAGAAGAATGTATGATTTTGGATTATCATCTGATTTAGACATCTTTTTTTCAGGATCAGTTAAACTCTTAATTCGTGCTCCTGTTTTAGGGTAAAAACCTTCTGGAACAACGAATGTTTCACCATAGGCATTATTAAAACGTGTAGCAAGATCTCGTGTGAGTTCTAAATGTTGTTTCTGATCGTCTCCGATGGGGACGAGATGTGCATCGTAGAGTAGAATATCAGCAGCCATCAGTGCAGGATATGTTAATAGTGATGTTCGAATACCTTCGGTTTGTTTACCTTTTTTATCTTTATATTGTGTCATTCTTTCCATTTCACCCACATAAGCTGTCGATTCCATGATGTAGCCTAAAGCACTATGCTCTAAAACTTCAGATTGAACAAATAAATTCACTTTTTCAGGGTCAAGACCGCATGCTAAATATAAAGCAGCTACACTTCTGATATTTTTCTTTAGTTCCTGACGATCTTGTGGGGTTGTAATCGCATGCAGGTCAGCAATAAAAATGAAGAATTCGGTATCTTCTAATTCATCTTGAAGTTTAACGAACTGTCTTAATGCACCGATATAATTCCCTAATGTTAATTTACCAGTGGGTTGAATACCAGAGACAAGTGTTTTACGCTTAGTAGCTTTCACCTGTAAGTTAATGGGTAATTGTACTTCATCTGATGTTTTTGTTTGAATGGTTGTTGATGTTGCCATATGTCATTCCTCCTTTGAAATAAAAAAACGTCCCTAGATTGATATCTAAGGACGTTTACACGCGGTGCCACCTTAGTTCTAAGTTACAAAACTTAGCCCTCTTTGTCGTTAAAGCCGACTGACTTTATGCTCAAAGGTCCCACATGATCATCTGATTATTTTCGGCTTTCACCATCCCGAATCGCTTGTTATAACTTAAGATGAACACTTATATCCTTATCAACGCACATTCATATTATACATGACAAAGACTTATTCTTCAAGTACCTTCTCAAGTTGATCAACTAAACTTTCAAATCTGTTAATGACAGCCATGAATGTTTCTTTGTTTGTTAAATCTGCACCAGCTTTAGCAGCTTGGTTGACTGGATAATCTGATCCGCCAGATTTAAGTAATCCAACATAGTTTTCCATCGCTTTGGGTACACCTTGTTTGACATTGGCATAAATCTTTAATGAAGCACTGTATGATGTTGCATATTGATACACATAAAATGGTGTGTAGTAAAGATGTGGGATATAAGCCCAAACATATTCTTTTCCATTTTCTTCAGTAATATCTAAATCATAGTAGTGTTTATAAAGATCAATCATAATTTTAGATAAGGATTGGTAAGTAATAGGTACACCTTTCTCAACAAGTTTATTGGCTTCATATTCATATGTTGCAAATAAAGTTTGACGGAAGAAGGTTGCCATAATGCCATCAATCGCTGTTTCTAATAAGTCGATCTTCTGTTCTTTGGTTGTTGATTTTGAAATCAGATAATCAAGTAGAATATGCTCATTGAATGTAGATGCGATTTCTGCAACAAATATTGTATAATCTGCGATTGCCATCGGTTGGTTTTCATTAGAGAAAATGGTGTGTGCAGAGTGTCCTGCTTCGTGTGCGAGTGTAAAAACTGAATCTAGAGTATCATCATGATTAAGTAAAATAAATGGATGAAACCCATAAAGACCAGAAGAATAAGCACCTGTACGTTTACCATCTTGTGGGTAAGCATCAACAAAGCCATCTTTTAATGCATCTTTTTGATGAGAAACAAACTCATCACTAAAGCCTTTAATCGCTTCAAAGAATATATTTCTTGCAGTTTCAAAAGGATATTTTGTATCATCTTTTGCTAACTTCATGAAACGGTCATACGTGTGATACTTTTCAAGTTTTAAATGCTTTTTACGTAACGCAATATAACGTTTAATCAGTGATGTATTTTCATAAGCAACATCTTTTAAGTTGTGGAAAACAGATGTTGGAATGTTATTTCTAAATAAAGCAGCATCAAGCGCACTTTCGTAATTTCTTGATTTATAACTTGCAGCCATTTGTTGTAAAACTAAATTATAAGTGCTTGCAAATGCAGCTTTATTATCTTTATAACGCTTAAATGCAGCTTCAAAAATAAGTTTACGATCTTCAGCTTTGGGTGTTTCAGCAAGCATTGCTCTGTAGTTTGACTGTGTTATAGTTACTTCCTTACCATCAGATAACGTAATCTTTTCATCGCTACGATCGATAATCGCGAGCGCTTGATAAAGTGATGATGGAACACTACGTGATGTTCCAAAATTAGCTAAAATAGTTTCTTGATCTTCAGATAAAACATGCTTTTGTTGTAAAAACAGTTTTTCCATTTCGAACTTATGTGTTCTTAAAAAGTCATCAGAATCAATAAAAGACATGACTTTTTCTTCACCCATACGAATAAGTTCAGGTGAAACATAAGACGTTTTTTGACCAAGTTCTGAGAAAAGCAACATCAATTGTTGATTTTTAGCAGACTTAACGGTATCTTTTAAATTCAAATCTGAAGATAGATGAATGTATCCATAAAGGCGATACATCAATTTGGTTGTTTCTTCCTCAGCTACATAAAAAGCTCTAAATGATTCAAGATTTGAAAGTTTACCTTTAAAAGATGCTAATTCTTCAATCTTTGGAGGTAATTTCTTTAAATCCTCTTCCCAAACTTCAATACTTGGGTAAAAAACAGATAAATTCCAGGTTGACATGAATGTATAATTCCTTTCAGTTTAGCGTTAGTTCTATTATAACGCACATCGGTATTTATAAAAAGAAACTGGTCTAAAATTGTGTAAAATGATAGGAAAAGTCTAAATCAATGTTGTAATTAAGGACGAATAATTATATAATTAAGCAGCAGGGAAATATCCCCAACCAAGAACACAATAGTGCTATAGGCTAAAACCTATGCTCCAAGAGGAGGAAGACAATGATTACAATTTTTACAACACCCAGTTGTTCATCTTGTCGAAAAGCGAAAAAGTGGCTTGATGATCATAAGATATCTTATGAGGAGAAAAATCTATTTAATCAACGCATTACAGAAGAAGACATCGATCGGATGTTAGAAAATGCGGAAAATGGATTTGAAGACATCATTTCAACACGCTCGAAGATTTTTAAGGAACAATCACTTGACGTCGAAGATATGAAGATCAGTGAATTAAAGGAATTCATTATCAACAATCCGTCAGTATTAAAAAGACCTATCATGATTGATGGGGATAAGCTTCAAGTTGGATATAACGATGAAGAAATAAGAGTCTTTATTCCAAAACGCTTACGCGAACTCATTATGTGTGTCGACTGTCCACAAGGTGAATTCTGTGATTATCAAAGTGCTTTAAAACGGTATTTTGAAGAAATCAAAAAAGAAATTAACGCAACACATTAAAAAAGGAACTTCTCGGAAGTTCCTTTTTATTTGTTATTAATGAATGTGTTAACTTTATTTTACAGTTCTTAATTTATAGTATGTGAAATAACCTAAACCAGAAGATCCTGCAACAAGCATTAATGTTAAGACAAAGACTGTTCTAACAACGGGAGCTTGTGAAGAGATCACATGTATATCGCCATTAAGAATTCCAGTATTATCTAAGTGAAGACCGAAGAAGACAGACATTAAAATCGTTGCTGCGAGTAAGAATGCATTTTCTTCGAAGAACCAACCTACCCAAAGAATAATGGTTGGAATTAAGAAATAATAAAACGGTGGCATTGCGAACGAACCATATGCGCGGAACCACGGCATGGTGCGAATCACGAGTGAGAGTATCAAAAGTATGGTTACAGTCAAAGCGGTAATAAAGTATAATAGGTTACGTTCTTTCATTAGGCCCTCCATCGAAACATTTATTTACATATTATATTATATGTTTTAACAAAGGTATTGTCAATGTTATATCGTGTATAATGGCTTCATTTCGTGAAAAAAAGGAGTTTGAGAGCTTTGATTTACGAAACTTTGTTCATTTTCTGAAACGTGATTAAAAAAAGAGCACTCCGATATGGAATGCTCACGATTTATCTTCTGCACATAAAGGCACGTTCAGACTTTCTTCTTGTAGGCGTTTGTTCAATTTGATAATCATTTAAGAATTTTTCAAATAGCTTTTGACCTTGGTGATATTCATTGACTTCATATTCAACTTCATAATCAGTGACATTACAATAATCACAACGATCTAAGAAGAGAGTTCCACCTTCATAAGGGGTACTTACTCTATAGTTATCTAGAGATACTTTGAATGTAACAAAATAATCGAGTTCATCAAAGAAATCCTTTGTATAAAAACCATTGGCAATCATGTCTTTTGCTTGATCTGGTTGCAATAGGACATGAGACTCAAATGCTCCTTGTTCGCTTTGACTTTTTAAAGTGACTTTAAAATGGTTATCACCTTTTTGTCTGATGCGTAAAACAACTTTTAGCTGATTAAGCTTATAATCATCAGTATCAAAATAATGATTGATTTGTTTGAAAATGTTGTTCTCCAATTTGAACTGTTTCAGTAACTCATGGTACTTTTCAGAAGTCACACCTGTTTTAAATTCAATTTCAATATTTTTGGTCATGAACATCACCTTCTTATATTTTCTTGGCTTAATCTCTATGCCTCTTATATTATATCAAAACACCTCCCTAAAGGGAAGGAAAAACGTTTACATTTATGAACACGGTTTCATTATATTTGCTTTTACGTATAGTAATGGTAAAATAAAGACGATGAAAAAATCAATTCAAGGAGGAATTATAAAATATGGCAATTCGCGTAGCAATTAATGGCTTCGGCCGCATTGGACGTCTCGCATTTAGATTAATGTCAGATGATTCAAGATTTAACGTTGTTGGTATCAACGATTTGACAGATGCTGAAACATTAGCATACTTGACAAAGTATGATACAGCTCAAGGACCATTCAAGACAGATTCAGTTTCATTTGAAGGTTCTAATTTAATCGTCGATGGTAAAGTTATTCCTATCTTCGCAGAAAAAGATCCAAAAAACTTACCATGGGGCAAACTCAATGTTGATGTTGTCTTAGAATGTACAGGTTTATTTACAGATGAAGTTAAAGCTGGATGGCATTTAGAAGCAGGCGCTAAGAAAGTTGTTATTTCTGCACCAGCAACTGGTAACGTGAAGACAATCGTGTTCAACGTTAATGATAATACATTAGATGGAACAGAAGATATTATCTCTGGTGCATCATGTACGACAAACTGTTTAGCTCCAATCGCTAAAGTCTTAGATGACAATTTTGGTATCGTTGGTGGTTTCATGACAACAGTTCATGCATACACAAATGACCAATCTTTAATGGACCAACCTCATAAGAAAGGTATCCTTTCAAGAAGAGGAAGAGCTGCAGCAGCAAGTATTATTCCATCTTCAACGGGTGCTGCAAAAGCAATCGGTTTAGTTTTACCACAACTTAAAGGTAAACTTGATGGTACTGCATTACGCGTTCCAACAATCACTGGTTCAGTTGTTGACTTAACTGTTGAAGTTAAGAAGCACACAACTTTAGAAGAAATCGATGCAGCATTTAAGAAAGCAGCAAACGAAACACTTTGCTACATGGCTGATCCAATCGTTTCTTCAGACGTTATTGGTACACATTTCGGTTCAGTATACGATGCAAACACAACACAAATCGTTAACTATGGCGATCGTCAATTAGTTAAGGTTATGTCATGGTATGACAACGAAATGAGCTATACTGCACAGTTGATTAGAACTGTTGGTAAATTAGCAAGTTTAATTAAGTAAAAATTAAATTTAAACTAATAAAACGCGAAAGTCATGATATTTTCGCGTTTTTTTATTTGATTTTAACATATTGGTAAAGATTATGCTAATTCTTAAGAAAATATTAACTTATTTGTTGACAGTAAGGCAATGGCATTGTATAATATAGAGGAAAATTATGTAAATAACTTTCAAAAGCTTTTCAATATGTTTAAAGGGCAAAACTAGGGAAACCTAGTGACGCAAAGCTATAGGGCCCGTAACGGGTAGCCAGTTGTCATATGAAACAGCCATTCAAATGGACTGCGATTTCAGTGTTGACAACAGGCAATTTTTTATTAAAAGCACAAGTCAACACATCTCAGTGTTGACTTTTTGTTTTACCAAGAAGGGAAGTGAGATCCTTGAACACTGGTAAAAAGATTGTTCCACTCGTGATTATTTTGATGTTAGTGATTGCACTTGGATTTACATCAACTGCTGCATTCGCTTACTGGCAAGATGTTTCAAGAGTAGGTAACGTCGTTATCAGATTTGATGGTGAAGATGCTAATTTAATCGTTCAAGAAGTATCTGGTGAATTCACAGGTAGGCTTGTTCCCGAAGGATACATTTTCTTCGATGGTGAAGTGGACGAAGTTGTATTCGAATATGATGTCAGTATTGATAAGCCTTTGGTTCAGACGATGAATCTGATTGTAGAAGCTGTCAATGTTAAAATTGGAGAAACAACGGACTACGGACACTTAGTCGATATTCAAGTAGGATTAGAAAAGAATCGATTTGAATATGAACTATTTAATAGTGTTGTCACTGTTAGGATTGTGGTTAAATTGATTGAACCTATCGATGAAGCTGAAGCGATAGCAAGAGGATTGGATTTAAGTTTAGTGAACGTGACCGATTCACAAGCAGCATATGATTTTATTAAAGGTCAAACGATTAGTTTTGATATCAACTTTAGTGTAACTCCAAGAGTTGTTACGGAATAAAGATTAAAAATATAAAAAATAAAAAGAAAAAACAAGGAGAAAAAGTATGAAAAAAAGAGGTTTAGTTATTGGTTTATTAATTATGTTAGCAGTTATTACATCAGGTTTCACTTATGCATTCTGGGCAGCTGGTGTTAATGGTCCTGATGCACAAGTAGCAGATGGTACAATTAATGTTGGTACAGGGGAAACAGTGGACACATCCATTACATTAACAGGTGATGCATTTACTGGTGGTAATTTAGTTCCTGCAACATTCGCAGGAGATGGCGATGTTGAATCCGTTTCCATTCCATTAACTGTATTATGGGCAGCTGATGACGCACTCGGAGCACTTGATGGTTCTACAACAACTGGTACATTATCAATTACAATCACAGTCACTGCAACAAAGAATTCAGTAGCAGTTGATCAAGGTATTGTTGATGCTTTAGTCAATGTAGTTGCTGCAGGTGGAAATGCTTCATCAATCACTTTAGGTGCAACAGCAATTAGCTTAGGTTACACTGTAACTTTAGATGAACCAGCTGACTTAGCTACTTATAATGCAATTGCAGGTGCAGTTATTACGATTACATTCTCAATTGATGTTATTAACCCAGTTACTGCTTAATAAATAAGAGTAAATAAAGAGCGGTTGCTAGACCGCTTTTCGTTCTTGGAGGTGAGAAAATGAAAACTAAATATTTAAGACTAAGTATAGCCTTTTTATTGGTTTCTTTTTTCACGTTCACAATTTCTTCGACATTCGCTTTTTGGGCTAATGATCTTATTGTCTTAGAAGATGTTACTTTAGTTGAAGTACCTATCGGTGAATGGGGTCTAACAGCTGGAGCACCAGAAGGTATTCCTGAATACGTTCTAGGGGCAACTTACTCTACAGGAGATTATGTTTGGTGGGAAGGTAAGATTTATCAAATCGTAGGTGGCGGATATGCATCTGCACCACCTCCTTCAACAGCATCATATGGACCATTTAATGAGATTACACATCTTTACCAAGCAACAAATACGTACGAAGTAGATGATGTCGTACTTTATAACAATTCATTTTATCGCGTGATTAACTCAGGTATTGCTAACAGCAGTACACCAGGCACGAATGGTGCAGGCTGGTTTGATATGCATTCGATTGAATGGTCAACTGGTCAAACTTATGTTCAAGGCGACTATGTTTTATATAATAATAAAATTTGGCAAGCTGCTGTTGGTTATTCACTGAATACTAATGCCCCAGGCACATCACTCCATTGGAAACAATATGGTTCGATTGAGTGGAACCCATATTTCACGGGTTATGCGCAAAATGATCATGTGACGTATAATGGTCAACTTTATTATGCTGCGCTCAGTTATGGATTCTCGGATACACCAGGTACAAGTGGTACATGGCGACTTGCAGGAACCATCGAGTGGAGTTTTTACGGAATTTATGTGAAAAATGATGTTGTTTCATACAATGGAAGTTTTTATAAAGCTAAGTTTTACACAACGGGTAATACACCAGGATCACACAATTCTTGGCAGCTTATTACACTTCCTACATTTGTTGCTGGAACAAACTATAAAGTAGATGACATGGTTTTATATAACGGTAATATTTATAAAGTAGTCAACGCTACAAATGCTAAAAATAATGCTCCAGGAACACTATATAATGCTTGGAATCAAGTTGATACCGCATCATGGCGTTGGTTCAATGTTTATACAGCAACTGATCACGTCATTCATAACGGTGGTATCTACAAGGTTTATAACTTAACAAACGCAAATGCCAGTGAACCAGGAACATCCTACAATGCATGGAACAGAGTCGATGTTGATACATATCAACCATTTAACACATATGAAATTAATAGTCATGTGTTCCATAATGGGAATGTATTTAAAGTTGTTAACTTAACAAATGCCAATTTGAATGCACCAGGAACACTTTATAATGCATGGAATCAAATCAATGATTCTGAATGGCATGGATTTAATGTCTACCAAGATGGAGATTATGTCTTCTATGAAGATTTTGCATATAGGGTAGTCAACGCTACAAATGCAAACAATAACGTCATACCGGGTACTGCAAATAATGCATGGAACCGTGTAGGTACACTTTATTATCAAAGTTATAATACATATCTTATGAATGATATTGCTATTTATGAAAATGTTACATATATTGCTTTACAAACAGCAACCAATATTACACCAGGTGAACCAGGTTCAGAAGCTTATTGGGCTTTGTATAGCAATAGTTAGTATTATTTTCGTGAATCATACACAATTCATTTAAATTATGATATAATTTTCTCGTTATAATACAATTTCCGAGGGGAATGATATCATGAACAATAAAACTAAAAAAACAATTAACTTAGTAGGATCAATACTCTTTTTCGCTTTGGCAGGATTGTTGGTCCTCTATATTTTACTTGAACTCTTTTTACCCAATATGACCATCAAAGTCTTTCAGTTTAAACCTTATGTCGTTGTTACTGAAAGTATGGAACCGGTCATTGATGTTGATGATCTCATTATCGTGACAAATACAAATGTTGATACTCTAGAAGTTGGAGATATCATTACATTTAGAGCTGATATTGATTATAATGGCACAAAAGAAGTTGTAACGCACTACCTCTATTCAATTACAGAAGATGAAGGGGATTATGTGATTAGAACAAACCGCTATGGCAGTGAAGTTCCTGATACATGGATTTTATCTGAAGCAGATGTGATTGGTGAATACGGTTTTAGAGTGAGACAACTTGGAGTCTTTGTGAACTTCATGAAAAGTCCTTTTGGTATTGCTGCAGTTGCAGTCAATATTCTTGTCATTGGAGCAATCATTTTCATCGTGAAATCGGGTAAAAAAGACAAACAAAATAATCAATTACCTGAAGCGTAGGACGTGATATGATTGAATGATTTTTTAACAACTGAAGAACTGATACAACGGTTACGCACACAATCAACTCATGAAATTCAGAATAAAAAAAGTGTGCAACATCATAAACATCAACAAAAAACAGAAGCATCAAAAACAGTAAAAATGATCTATTGGTGTTTAGTCGGATTATTTAGTTTAATCACACTACTTGCTTTGATCCCGATGGTGTTGCCAAATAGGGCAATTAACCTTATTGGTCGAACCATGATCTTAGCGATTCCAAATGATCAAGAACTGGATGCTGAATTAAAAGCTGATGTCATTATAATCAAAAAATTCAGCTTTGATGATATCGTAATCGGTGATCGAATTATTATTTATGGTAAATTCAGTACGGATTTATATTGGGTTGAAGAAGTCGTATCGATTGATTTAACCAATCGCACGCTTGATACAACATTTGGATATTTCGTAAGAAACACTTATAGTGAAGCTGATGTCATAGCAACTTTTCATGATCATACAACAACATTTGAATCACTTGTTTATGTTTCAACCACACCTAGAGGATTCATTTCACTAGTGTTAATTGAAGTGCTCATCTTTGGATCCATTTACTATTATTTCATACGAAACGAACAAGAAAAAAAGTGAACCTTTTCAAGATGAAAGGTTCTTTTATTAGGTGAAACACATGAAAGAAACCGTCAAGAAATTGGGCAATATCATATTCTATACTTTAGCATCGTTTCTTTTGTCATTTATTCTCCTAGAACTTTTATTTCCATCTAAAACCATGGATATTTTAGGTTTTAAAGGGTTTGTCGTTGTATCAGATTCAATGGAGCCAATCATAGATGTTTATGACATAGTGATTGTTACTCCGATTGAAGATGGTGATCTTGAAGTTGGTCAAATAATCACTTTTTATGCTTATTTACCAACGGTGAATGAAGATGTAGATGGCAACACAATTTATTCAAAACAGCCCGTAACACATTATCTTGCAGAAATTAACGAAGTTAATGGAAACATAACGATTGAAACGCATGCATATGGAAAAGAAGATGATTTTGACAATTGGACAGATGAAAGTGGAAATCCAATTGATTTAACATCAGATGATCTTATTGGGAAAGTATCATTTACAATTCCTTTCATTGGAATCATCATCACGTTTTTAATGACACTTGTAAGTAATCCCATTTTACTTGGTTTAGTCGTTTTAAACCTGGTAATTATCTATCTTCTTATCAAATACATTAAAAAAACGAAGGTGAAATCACATGACGTGGGATGAACTGATTAAAATAGAGCTTGAAAAACCTTATTTTCAACAACTTGTCACATTTCTAAAAGAAGAAGATCATAAGCATCTTGTATTACCACCAAAAGAAAAAAGATTATCTTGCTTTAAACTAACTCCTTATGATGAAGTTAAAGTAGTCATCATCGGTCAAGATCCTTATCACAATCTTGGTCAAGCACATGGTTTATCATTTAGTGTTGAACAAGGAGTGTATCCTCCATCTTTAAAAAATATTTATCAAGAATATGTGGATGACCTTAATTTACCCTATCCCACAACGGGCAATCTTTCATCTTGGGCAAAACAAGGGGTTCTCCTTTTAAATACGGTCTTAACTGTAGTCGCCCATCAACCGATGAGTCATCAAAAAAAAGGATGGGAAACGTTTACACTTGAGGTTGTTAAGAAGATCAATGAAAAACAAAACCCAGTTGTTTTTATCCTTTGGGGAGCACATGCACAATCCTTTATCCCCTACATCAACAGCCAAAAACATTTCATTCTTAAAGCACCACATCCATCACCGTTATCATCTCATCGTGGGTTTTTTGGATCTAAACCATTTTCTAAGACGAATCATTTCTTAATATCAAAAGGTATTGAACCCATCGATTGGAAACTCTAGTGGCGAAAGCCATTTTTCTTTTTGTCTTGCAAAATAAATTATTTTGGTATAATAGACCTACAGAGTAATTAGAAAGCGTTAAGTGTCTAACCATGGGATGTCGGGTTAGAACGAACACGAAAGTGGCGGTTTTCTAATGCGTCCGCTGTAAGCAATTATAGTGGACCTCAAATTGAGGAGGTCTTTTTTCATGAAAAACAGTAGTGAGATTCAAAAACTTGTTTTAGGGGCATCATTGACAGCATTAAGTGTCGTCATTGACGTTTTCTTTAAAGTGATTTTGCAGATTCCAAATTTTGGTCTTCCTTTCTATGCGATTCCAATTATCATTGGAGCCATCCTCTTAGGACCACTATATGGAGGTATTATGGCACTCGTTGGAGATGCTGTTGCAGTTTTAGTGGTTGGTGTAAGCTATTTACCATTCTTTGCACTAGGTTCTATGATGTGGGGACTTATTCCGGGTTTACTGCTTTATAAACGCTACAATGTATACCGCTTAGCAAGTGTGATCTTCTTAAGTTATATACTTGCAAGTTCAATCAACACGTTTGCGATTAGTTTTTATTACTCAGTTCAAGCAACGATTCCTTGGTTTATTTTAAGAACAACACTCATTCCATTTAACAGTGTCATCATCTTTATGGTTGTTAAGGACTTACACAAAAAGTTAATCCCGATTTTTGAACGATATGAGCTCGTAAAAAACTCAACAAAGGCGTAGTGGATACGTCTTTTTTCTTTTTAAAGAAATGAATAATTGTGATATTATAAAAATGGTGATAAAATGATTAAAATCATAGGAGCAGGTCTCGCTGGCAGTGAAGCTGCTTGGTATCTTGCAAATCAAGGACTAAACGTAAAACTATATGAAATGAGACCACTCAAAATGACACCTGCACATCAAACAGGTCGTTTTGCAGAATTAGTGTGTTCAAATTCACTTCGTTCAAACGATATACATAATGCAGTAGGTCTTCTTAAGGAAGAAATGCGAATGTTAAATTCTTTAATCATGCAAGCAGCACATGATGCAGAAGTTCCAGCAGGTTCAAGTCTTGCTGTTGATCGTGAACTTTTTTCTTCATTTATTGAAGATAAACTTAAGAACCATCCAAATATTGAAGTAATCTATGATGAAGTGACCTCACTAAATCCAGATGAAATGACTCTTATCTGTGCGGGTCCTCTTGCATCAGATGCATTATCTTCATCCATTCAAAACTTATTTCATTTAGACCATTTACATTTTTTTGATGCGATTGCACCGATTATCGATGCAAAATCCATCAATATGGATATTGCATATCTTAAAAGTAGATACGATAAGGGTGAAGCTGCATATATCAACTGTCCCATGACAGAATCTGAATATCAAGCATTTTATGATGCTGTTATTTCAGCAAAAAAAGTAGAAATCAAAGGTTTTGAACACAATGTCTTTGAAGGATGTATGCCTTTTGAAGAGATGGCTGAACGAGGTAGAGACACTCTTTTATACGGACCTATGAAACCTGTCGGTCTTTGGCAAGAAGGAAAACCGAGACCGTATGCTGTTGTTCAACTGAGACAAGATGACGCATCCAAAAGTATGTATAACATCGTGGGTTTTCAAACACACTTGACATGGGATGAACAAAAGAAAGTGATTCGCATGATTCCAGGTCTAGAAAACGCTGAAATTTTAAGATATGGTGTTATGCACCGTAATACTTACCTTGAATCTCCTAAATTACTCAATAACAGTTATCAATCTAAAACATATCCAAATCTCTTTTTTGCAGGTCAAATTAGTGGTGTTGAAGGTTATGTTGAAAGTGCTGCATCAGGTTTAAATGCAGCTATTCAAATCGCATACTTCATCAAAAATCAAACACTAAAACCACTTCCTGATCTTACGATGATGGGCGCAATGGCGAAATACATTTCAACAGAAAATCAATCGTTTGTACCGATGAATGCAAACTGGGGTTTAATTCCACAACTTGAATTTAAACATAAGAAAAAATCACGTAAAGAGTTTTACGCTGAACGTGCTATCGAAGCACTCAAATCTTACTTGGAGGAAGTCATTTGAACGTATTAGATGCATTCAAAGATCATTTATTGATTGAAAAAAATTATGCTGAAAATACTGTACTTAATTACCTTCGCGATGTGAAGGATTTTTCTGATTTTATAATTAGAGAAGAACTCGCATCTGATTTACTTGGCGTCAAAAGAGAAAGATTAGGACGTCATTACTTAAGCTATTTAGAGTCAAAAGGTTACGCAAGAAAATCTGTTGCACGAAAGATTTCATCGCTACGTACTTTTTATGGATTTTTAGTGAAAGAAAATCACATCGATATCAATATTTTTGAAACACTTGAAACACCTAAAATACCTAAAAAATTACCTGAACTGATTCAAGATGATGAAATTGACCACCTCTTTAAATCCATTGATAAAAATAAACCTCTTGGATTTAGAAACTATGTCATCCTAGATTTATTATTTAGTGCAGGTCTTCGAGCAAGCGAATTGATTGAGATAACAATCAAAGATATTCAATTGGAAAGAGAACAAATTTTAATTCATGGTAAAGGTTCTAAAGATCGATACATTCCTTTACATCAACATTTGATCGATGATCTAAGACATTACCTTACCTACACAAGACCTATATTATTATCTAAAGGACAAGATATACATACCCTTCATGTTTTTATAAATTATAAAGGTGCACCATTAACCGTGAGAGGTTTACAGGTCATCATCAAAGATATCTTAAAAAAATCAGGAGAGACATATAACCTACATCCCCATATGCTCAGACATGCGTTTGCGACTACATTGTTAAATCATGGTGCAGACTTGCGTGTGGTTCAAGAACTTTTAGGTCATGAACATTTGAAAAGCACACAAATTTATACCCACGTGTCTACGGAAGCAATGAAAGAATCCTATAAAAAAGCACATCCACGCATGGTCAAAAAATCATGAGATTAGGTGTACTTATTATTGAAAAAGGGATTAATGACTATCCTAATCCTCAAAAAAGACACACTGTCAGAGCAATTATATTAAATAAGCATCACCACATATTGATGGTCTATTCTAATCTATTTGATGATTACACGTTTCCTGGTGGTGGCATTAAGCCATTCGAATCAAAAGAAGAGGCTTTAAAACGCGAACTCAAAGAAGAACTTGGTGCAACCGATTTATCCATTAAAAGTTATGTTGGATATACGGAAGAAATAAGATATGGGCTTAAAAACAATGATAAAATATTTCATCAGTTTTCAGACTTTTATTTAGTTGAAATCCATGAGTTTGGACCTCAAGAGTTGATGGAAAGAGAACTATGGCATGGTCTTGAACCCAGGTGGATGAACATTTTTGATGTCATTAAACATAACGAAATGATAAAACTTGATGAAAGACATCAACAAAAAGGACTAAAAACAGTAATGGAAAGAGAATTAATAATTCTAAATAAGCTAATGGAGATGATTGACAATGAGAAAATTTGAAGTAGTCACAACATTTAAAGACCAAGATCCAGTGATACCCACAAGAGTTACAGAAGGATCTGCAGGATATGATTTATCTGCACTTACTGAAATAACGATTTTACCTAAACAAATCGCATTAGTTCCAACAGGAATTAAAGCGATGATGGCTAAAGATGAAGTGCTCATGATTTACCCAAGATCATCACTTGCGATAAAACGTGGTTTAATGATGTCAAACTCTGTTGGAGTTATTGATTCTGATTACTATGGAAACCCTGATAATGAGGGTCATATTATGGTTCCACTTGTGAATATGAAGGATGAACCCGTGACGATTAAGAAGGGTGAACGTATCGCGCAAGGTATCTTTATGTGTTATTTAAAGACCTCAGATGATGAAGTAAAAAGTAAACAAAGAACAGGTGGCTTTGGTAGCAGCGGCCATTAATCAACAAAAAACACTATTTTTATGCGTTTCAAGCAACATAATCTTGCAAATGGCATATAAATATGTTATATTTAATAAGGCTATGAAAATAAGCATGTATCATGTTTGGTCTACCAAGTGCCTACGGGTGGAAGACACATAGTGATACAGAAGAAAAAACGAAAAGGAGATTTTAAACATGGCAGTCGTTTCAATGAAACAATTATTGGAATCAGGCGTACATTTTGGACATGCGACACGTCGTTGGAATCCTAAAATGGCACCCTACATCTTCACTGCAAGAAATGGTATTTATATCATTGACTTAAAGAAGACAGCTGAAGAAATCGAAAAGGCTTATCAAGCACTTTTCAACATCGTACAAGAAGGTGGAAAAGTACTTTTCATCGGTACGAAGAAACAAGCACAAGAAGCAGTTAAGGAAGAAGCTGCACGCACGGGTCAATACTATGTTGACCAAAGATGGTTAGGTGGAACACTCACTAACTTCAAGACAATCAGAAGAAGAATTAAGAGATTACAAGATCTCTATAAGATGGAAACTGATGGCGTATTTGAAAAACTTCCTAAAAAAGAAGTTCAACAATTAAAGCATGAACGCGAAAGACTTGAAAAATTCTTAGGCGGTATCAAAGATATGAAGAAAGTTCCAGAAGCCATCTTCATCGTTGATCCACGCAAGGAAATCAATGCCATTCGTGAAGCACGTAAATTAAACATTAAAGTATTCGGTATCGTCGATACAAACTGTGATCCAGACGATGTTGACTACATTATTCCTGCAAATGATGATGCAATCCGTGCCGTTAAATTAATTACATGGGTTATGGGTAACGCTGTCATTGAAGCTCAAGGTGGTGTTGTTGAGAAGTTCGAAGATGAACCTATCACATCAGCAGCTCCAAGACGTGAAAGAACTGAAAGACCAGCGAGACCAAAAGAAGCTGTAGTTGAAGAAGTTACTCCAGAAGTTGAAGTCGTTGCTGAAGAAGTAACAACACCAACATTAACTGCAGAAGAACTTGAGGCAATGACTGTTGCTGAACTACGTACACTTGCTAAAGAACGTGGTATAACCGGTACTTCAACCCTTAAAAAAGCAGAACTCATTGAAGCACTCAAATAAAAAATGCTAAAAAAGGGGATAATTTATCCCCTTTATTTTTAAAAAAATAACGTATAATAAAAGAGAACCCAAAGGAGGATTTACATATGGCAATTACTGCACTTATGGTAAAAGAATTAAGAGAAAAAACTGGCGCAGGTATGATGGATTGCAAAGGAGCCTTAGAACACACCAATGGTGATATGGAACTAGCAATCGATTATTTAAGAGAAAAAGGTATCGCTAAAGCAGCAAAAAAAGCAAGCCGTGTAGCAGCTGAAGGTTTATGTTCGGTTGTGGTGGCTGGTAATGAAGCTGTGATCTTTGAACTTAACTCAGAAACTGACTTCGTTGCAAAAAATACACAATTCCTAGATTTAATCGAAACTGTTGGTCAAGCACTTGTTCACTCAAATGTTAAAACTGATGAAGAAGCATTAAATTTAGTTGTAAATGGTAAAACAATCGACGTATTACTTGCAGATGCAACTGCAACCATCGGAGAAAAGATTTCACTTCGTCGTGTAACACGTGTTACTAAAGCAAGTGAACAAGGATTTGGTGCATACAAGCACATGGGCGGTCGTATTGCTGTATTAGCAGTTCTAGCTAAAGAAAATGATGAAATTGCAAAAGATATCGCTATGCACGTTGCAGCACAAAAACCACTTTACTTAGATCGTTCACAAGTTGATCAAGAAACATTAGAACATGAAAAACATGTCTTAACACAACAAGCACTTCAAGAAGGTAAACCAGCAAACATCGTTGACAAAATGGTGATTGGTCGCTTAAATAAATATCTCCAAGACATTTGCTTAGTTGATCAAGGATTTGTTAAAGATCCAGATATTAAAGTAAGCGAATACTTAAAGAACAATAAGAATCAAGTCTTAAACTTCATTCGTCTAGAAGTTGGCGAAGGCATCGAGAAGAAACAAGAAGATTTCGCAGCTGAAGTTATGGCTCAAGTTCGTAAATAAAAAAAATCTTTCCCGGGAGTGTGGCATATGTACCAGAGAGTCATTTTAAAATTAAGTGGTGAAGCACTGAAGGGGAATGGAACTTACGGGATCCATCCACTGACCGTCAAGGGAATTGCCACCGAAATCAAGGAAATATATGAGCTCGGTGTTCAAGTAGGTATTGTTGTAGGAGCCGGAAATCTCTGGCGTGGTAAAACAGGTGAAGAACTCGGCATGGACCGTGCACAAGCAGACTATATGGGAATGCTTGGCACGATTATGAACAGTTTAGCACTTCAAGATGCGTTAGAATCCATTATGGTTCCCTCACGCGTTATGACTGTATTACCCATATCTGCAGTTGCCGAACCTTATATCAGAAGACGCGCTATGCGCCATTTTGAAAAGGGACGTGTACTGATTTTTGCAGGTGGTACAGGTTCACCCTTTTTCTCAACAGATACAGCAGCAGCACTTCGCGCAGCTGAATTAAATGCAGATATTATCTTAATGGCGAAAAATGGTGTTGAAGGGGTTTATGATAAAGATCCAAGAAAACATCATGATGCAACCATGTTTACCGAATTATCACAAGAGCGAATTTTACAAGAAAAACTGGCAGTGATGGATCAAACAGCGGCTTCCATTTGCCGTGAAAATAAAATTGATATTCTTGTCTTTAACATGAATACACATGGCAATATGAAAAAAGCTGTTTTACAAGAACCAATTGGAACTTTAGTTAAATGGGAGGAAAAATAAATGAATCATGAACAAGCTGATCTGATTTTAATGGAATGCGAAGACCATATGAGCAAAACGGTGGATGTCATGAAAAAAGATTTTGCATCGATTCGTACAGGACGTGCAAATCCAGCCATCCTTGATCGTATCACCATTGAATACTATGGTGCTGAAACCCCATTAAAACAAGTTGCTTCAGTTTCTGTTCCAGAAGCAACACAACTCTATATTAAACCTTTTGATCGCTCTGTTTTAAAGGCGATTGAACATGCAATTCAAGCATCAGATATTGGGATTAATCCCCAAAATGATGGTGTTGGACTTCGTATGATATTACCACCACTCACTGAACAAAGACGTAGAGACCTCGTCAAAGAAGTTGAAAAGTTAGGTGAACATGCTAAAGTAGGCATCAGAAATGTGCGCCGCGATGGTAATGAACATATCAAACGTCTTGGATTACCTGAAGATGATGAAAAAGGCTATCTTCAAGATGTTCAAGATTTAACCGACACATTTGTTAAAAAAGTGGATGAAGAAATCAAATTGAAATCTGAGGATTTACTTAAAATTTAATGACATGCTGCATGCCTTAGGGTGTGCAGTTTTTTCTTTGAGGATAAACATGATTCAAATATGTAAAACAGTGTTTTCGCTACCCAAGATTCATAAAAATCATGTATAATGATGAAAGGTAGAAGTTTTTATATTTATGATACGAGGTGAAATGTCTTTTGGCTAAATCCATGAAATTATCAAACATTCCAAATCATGTCGCTATCATCTTAGATGGTAATGGGCGTTGGGCAAAAAAGATGGGTCAACCACGATCATTTGGTCATTATATGGGTGGGAGAAACTTATTTACAGTTGCTAAAGCAGCTGAAAAATTAGGCATCAAAAAGCTATCAGTTTATGCGTTTTCTACAGAAAACTGGAAACGACCAGCTGATGAAGTTAATTACTTGATGACAAAACCGATTGAGATGTATCATGAAAATAAGCATCGCATCTCAGATATAACGTATAAAATCACATTTGCTGGACGAAGAGATCATTTTTCAAAAGAACTTTTAGAAGTAATGGAAGAAATAGAAGAAAAAACAAAAGCAAATCAAGGTTTTGAGTTAACCGTATGCATTGATTATGGTGCATATGATGAACTATTAACGGCTTACGAAAAAGCTGAAAAGCCACTCACTAAAGACTCTTTAGAAAAAGCACTTATGGTTAAAGAACCTGTTGATCTTCTCATCCGCACAAGTGGTGAGATGAGATTGTCTAACTTTTTACTATGGCAAGTCGCTTACGCAGAGTTCTACTTTACCAAAGTGCACTGGCCAGCATTTAACGAAAAACAACTTATTAAAGCTATCAAGAATTATCAAAAAAGACACCGTCGATTTGGAGGATTATCATCATGAAAGATCGTTTGATCACTGGCATTGTACTTGCTGCTATTTTAATACCTATCGTGAGCATCGAGATTTTTCTTGAGCTTTTTCAAGTTGTGATGTCACTCTTTGTATTGATTACAGCACATGAAATGATTCGTATGTATGAAAGTAAAAAGAAATTTCAATTATTACCTAAAATAGGTATTTCACTTTTAGCATTAGGTACTTTCTTTTCAGTGGGTGGCGTTCTAGGTAGTGGTTCACACAATCCTTTAGAAGCAAATGGTGCATTATCCATTACCATTCCATTAATCACGCTTATTTTACTGAGTTTTCTCGTTTTATTTAGAGATTTTAATGGCGAAGATGCAGGTAAAGCATTAACTATCGTTAACTATGTTGGGCTTGGTGCAGCTTCGATTGTCATCTTAAGATTTTTAGGTGTTCGGTTTATCGTTTATCTCTTTTTAATCACCTCAGCAACAGATATCTTTGCATATCTCTTTGGTATGAAATACGGAAAACACAAAATGGCTCCGCATATCTCTCCTAAAAAGTCATGGGAAGGTGCTATCGCGGGAACAATTTTTGCAACACTTATTGCATCATCCTTTGCACTCTTTTATGGATATGTATTCTCTCCAGGGACCTGGCTTGGAAATGCACTTAATGCTACAGGAGAACTCACACTACTTGATAACTTCTCATCCCTAGGTGAAAGTAATCCTTTATGGGTACAAGCACTTATTATTGTTCCCGTGACATTTTTGGGAAGTATCTTCGCGCAAATTGGTGATTTAGTTGCATCGCGTTTGAAGAGAACGTACAATATTAAAGATTTTGGTACGATTTTACCTGGACATGGTGGACTACTTGATCGTTTTGATTCTGTCTTGTTTGTGGCAATGTTTTTAACTTCAGTGTTCTTACTCATTTACCGAGCATTCCCAGCGATTATTGTATGAAGCGTGTTTATCTATTAGGTGCTGCAGGTTCAATTGGACTGCAAACGCTAGATATTATTAAACTAAATCCACATGATTTTGAGATCGTCGGTCTTTCTCTTGGTTCAAATCATGACATAAACCATAAAATTTTAAATGAACACCACCCACAAATCGTATCATTGAGAGAAGAAAGTCATCTATCTATTTATCAATCAATGTATCCACAAATCGATTTTACGTGGGGCAATCAAGGTTTAATCGATCTTGCTACATATCCCAAAGATGGGCTGTTTATTAATGCTCTTTCAGGATCGAGTGGGTTATACCCAACGGTAGAAGCCATTAAACATCATAAAGACATCGCACTCGCTAATAAAGAAACACTTGTGATGGCAGGAGATCTCATCAATGACATGATTAAAACGTATGGTGTTAATCTCTATCCTATTGATAGTGAACATTCTGCGTTATGGCAAGTTCTTCGTGGTGAATCATATGATGATATTGAAAAACTAATCATCACTGCAAGTGGTGGTAGTTTTAGAGACTTATCACGTGAAGACTTAAAGTGCGTCACTTTAGAAAACGCATTAAAACATCCCAACTGGTCGATGGGTGCTAAAATTACCATTGATAGTGCAACCATGATGAATAAAGGGCTAGAAGTGATTGAAGCCCATCATTTATTTCATCTTCCATACGACCACATAGAAACTATTTTGCATCAAGAAAGTGTTATTCACGGGTTAGTCTATTTTAAAGATAGTACTGTAAAAGCGAGTCTATCTGTCTCTGATATGCGTATTCCGATTTCTTATGCACTTTATTATCCAAAAAGAGCTGAGTATCATCACCCCCTAACTTTAACCGATCTTCATTTTAAACCGATGGATTTCGACAGGTTTCCACTTCTAAAATTAGCCTATGAAGTTGGTCGAAAAGGTGGTCTACTTCCAACCGTAATGAATGCAGCAAATGAAGCTGCCGTTAAACTCTTTTTAAGAGGTAAAATTTCATTTTTAGATATTGAAAAGATTGTTTTTGAAGCTGTTAATCAATTTCAAAATAAGCAACATCCTTCTATAGAAGATATCATATTAACGAATGACCAAATTCAATTGGAAATTGTCAATCGTTATGAAAAGAGGTAATTTATGTTTTTAGTCAATTTAATTGTATTTATCCTCGTATTAGGGGTCATTATATTAATCCATGAATTAGGTCATTTTTTCTTTGCGAAAAGAGCGAATATCTTATGTCACGAGTTTGCGATTGGTATGGGTCCAGCTATCTGGCAAAAACGAAAAGGGGAAACGATTTATTCAATCAGATCAATTCCTATCGGTGGTTATGTTTCCATGGCAGGAGAAGCTGTCAGTGATGCACTCATTAAAAGAGAACAAGTGATTGGTGTTAAACTCAACCAACAGGGTCAAGTCATACACATCAATTTAGTTGATACCGTAGAAAGTGATCTTATGGGAATCGTTAGAGATTATGATCTTTATGGGAAAGATTTTGATCCACTTTTTATTGATTTAGATGTCAATGGTAAGATTGAGCATCTTTCTGTTTTAAGAGATGCAACGTATAAATTATCTCAAACAAAAGAAATGTGGATAACACCTTCTGAAAAGAGTTTCGAAAGTAAAACATTATGGCAACGTTTCTTAGTTATTTTTGCAGGACCATTCATGAACTTCGTGCTAGCGTTTGTTTTATTTCTCTTCGTTGGTTTCTTCATTTTAAAACCCAACCTTGATTCAAGTGAAGTCAGTTTTGTAGGTGAAAACACACCAGCTGATACCATGGGTTTAGAAGTTGGTGATGTGATCACTGATATTAACGGAGAAACCATCACATCTTGGAATGATTTAAGTTTAGTTATGAAACAAAATCAAACCGTTCATCTTTCTATATCATATAGAAGAGATGGCCAAACATTTACAGATCCTCTTGTAACTGTTGGTGTATTGATTCAAACTGCAGGGCTTTCTAACGTTAAAGAAGATGGTACGATCTATAGTACAGAAACGATTATTGGTCGTGCAACAGGTAGAGCATCCTCTGGAGATGGTCTTGAAGCAGGTGATTTAATCACACACATTGAACAAGATGGTGTTAAAGTTCCTGTCAATCATTGGGATGATATAATCTCTTACTTTAAAACACACACTTCAGGTACTGTAACAATCACCTATCTCGATCAAGAAGATCAAATAGCAAAAACATTTACTTATGATTTGATCAGTGAAAATGCCCTTTCGAAACTTGGGTATCAATCCATTATGTTTCAAATCGGTATATCACCAACATCAAGTTTTGATTTAGGATACACATTGCTTTATCCATTTAGATCTATTGGTAGTAATGTTATGCAAGTTTTAAATACGTTGGGATTACTCTTTGATCGTAGTGAAAACTTAGGCTTAAGTGATCTATCGGGTCCTGTTGGTATATTCAGTTTAGTTTCACAAACAACAAGTCAAGGCATTTTATCAATTATTGGATTCACAGCATTTCTCTCGATTAATATAGGTTTACTCAATTTATTACCCATTCCAGCATTAGATGGAGGAAGACTTGTCTTCTTAGGTATAGAGGCTGTCATACGAAAACCACTGAACCGAAAACTCGAGAATACCATTAATAACGTCATGTTTTTCTTACTTATTGGACTATTTATCTTCGTAACTTATAACGATATACTCAGATTAATCATGGGATGAGGTTTCATCCCTTTCTTTTTCACTTCATTTTAGATGATTTGAAATTCAAGTTATTGCAGTAATTTGTGAGCCTTTTGAAGCCATTAAGACCATAAAAAAAAGAAGATAAAATTTTGTTATCAAAAGTATTGACTTTCAATTTTAAATAAGTTAGAATGATAAAGGTCGCTCCCAAAAGGGAAGCAATCAAAACCATGAAAAACATGAAAATCAAAAAAGTCGATTTAAGTGTTGACAAACGTAGTTTGTAAGTGGTAGAATAAAAAAGCACGCCCGATGAGGGAAGTGCGGAAGGTCTTTGAAAACTGAATGATGATGAGTGTATCGAGATTAATTAAGAAATAAAAAGAAGAGCTATTAACAAACAAAACATAAATTTATGGAGAGTTTGATCCTGGCTCAGGATGAACGCTGGCGGCGTGCCTAATACATGCAAGTCGAACGAAGCACCTCGGTGCTTAGTGGCGAACGGGTGAGTAACACGTGGGTAACCTGCCCTCAAGACGAGGATAACCATTGGAAACGATGGCTAAGACTGGATAGGAACCGAGGAGGCATCTCTTTGGTTTTAAAAGACCTGGCAACAGGTATGCTTGAGGAGGGGCCTGCGGCGCATTAGTTAGTTGGTGGGGTGATGGCCCACCAAGACGATGATGCGTAGCCGGACTGAGAGGTTGAACGGCCACATTGGGACTGAGAGACGGCCCAAACTCCTACGGGAGGCAGCAGTAGGGAATTTTCGGCAATGGGGGAAACCCTGACCGAGCAACGCCGCGTGAACGACGAAGTACTTCGGTATGTAAAGTTCTTTTATTGGGGAAGAATGGCTCGTGGAAAAGCGAGCGTGACGGTACCCGATGAATAAGCCCCGGCTAACTATGTGCCAGCAGCCGCGGTAATACATAGGGGGCAAGCGTTATCCGGAATTATTGGGCGTAAAGGGTGCGTAGGTGGCCATTTAAGTCTTTGGTGTAAGTGCAGTGCTCAACGCTGTGATGCTAAAGAAACTGGGTGGCTTGAGTGTGGTAGAGGCAAGTGGAATTCCATGTGTAGCGGTAAAATGCGTAAATATATGGAGGAACACCAGTGGCGAAGGCGGCTTGCTGGGCCACAACTGACACTGAAGCACGAAAGCGTGGGGAGCAAACAGGATTAGATACCCTGGTAGTCCACGCCGTAAACGATGAGTACTAAGTGTAGGGGAAACTCTGTGCTGTAGTTAACGCAATAAGTACTCCGCCTGAGTAGTACGTACGCAAGTATGAAACTCAAAGGAATTGACGGGACCCCGCACAAGCGGTGGATCATGTTGTTTAATTCGATGATACGCGAAGAACCTTACCAGGTCTTGACATCCCCCGCAAAGCTATGGAGACATAGCGGAGGTATTCGGGGAGACAGGTGGTGCATGGTTGTCGTCAGCTCGTGTCGTGAGATGTTGGGTTAAGTCCCGCAACGAGCGCAACCCTTATTGCTAGTTACCATCATTCAGTTGGGGACTCTAGCGAGACTGCCAGTGATAAACTGGAGGAAGGTGGGGATGACGTCAAATCATCATGCCCCTTATGACCTGGGCTACAAACGTGATACAATGGCTGGAACAAAGGGAGGCGAAGGGGTGACCTGGAGCGAAACTCAAAAAAACAGTCTCAGTTCGGATTGAAGTCTGCAACTCGACTTCATGAAGTCGGAATCGCTAGTAATCGCGGATCAGAACGCCGCGGTGAATACGTTCTCGGGGTTTGTACACACCGCCCGTCAAACCACGAAAGTCTACAATACCCAAAGCCGGTGGCCTAACCGCAAGGAGGGAGCCGTTTAAGGTAGGGTCGATGATTGGGGTTAAGTCGTAACAAGGTATCCCTACGGGAACGTGGGGATGGATCACCTCCTTTCTAAGGAGAAAGGCGATGCTGTAAAAAGCATCAAAAACTTTTATCCACACACTCATCATATTCAGTTTTGAAAGACCTTAAACCGGTCTTTTATATAAGAAGTAAGGTTTGATCTTTGAAAAGTAGATAAATTATGTCGTAAACAAAAGAAATGTAAGGTTAAGGAAAAAAGGGCGCACAGTGAATGCCTAGGCACCAAGAGCCGATGAAGGACGCAACTAACGGCGAAACGCCACGGGGAGCAGTAAGTACGCGACGATCCGTGGGAATCCGAATGGGGAAACCCATCACGTGGAAGACGTGATATCCGACACTTGTGGTCGGAGGGAAAACGCGGGGAACTGAAATATCTAAGTACCCGCAGGAAAAGAAAGTAAAAACGATTCCGCTAGTAGCGACGAGCGAACGCGGAGGAGCCTAACACCAGAATAGTTACAAAACCATAGATTAGAAGAATGGCGTGGGAAAGCCAACCATAGAGGGTGAGAGTCCTGTATTTGAAAATGTATGGACTAGGGTGTTGAGAAGTACGGCGAGACACGAGGAATCTTGTCGGAAGATGCGAGGACCATCTCGTAAGGCTAAATACTCCTTGGTGACCGATAGTGAACCAGTACCGTGAGGGAAAGGTGAAAAGAACCCCGGGAGGGGAGTGAAAGAGATCCTGAAACTGTGTGCTTACAAGTAGTCAGAGCCCGTTAATGGGTGATGGCATGCCTTTTGTAGAATGAACCGGCGAGTTACGGTATCCGGCGAGGTTAAGCCTGAAGGGGTGGAGCCGAAGCGAAAGCGAGTCTGAATAGGGCGATAGAGTCGGATGCTGTAGACCCGAAACTGGGTGAGCTAGCCATGAGCAGGCTGAAGTTTGGGTAAGACCAAATGGAGGGCCGAACCAGGGATTGTTAAAAAAATCTTGGATGACTTGTGGCTAGGGGTGAAATTCCAATCGAACTCAGAGATAGCTGGTTCTCCCCGAAATAGCTTTAGGGCTAGCGTTGGCAAATGGTTTATCGAAGGTAGAGCACTGAATGTGTGATGGCCCCACCTCGGGGTACTGAGCCCAATCAAACTTCGAATGTCGGTAAAGTTAGCCAGCAGTCAGACTGTGGGTGATAAGGTTCATGGTCAAAAGGGAAAGAGCCCAGACCGCCAGATAAGGTCCCAAAGTGGATGCTAAGTGGAAAAGGAAGTGGGGATGCACAAACAACTAGGAGGTTGGCTTAGAAGCAGCCATCCTTTAAAGAGTGCGTAAAAGCTCACTAGTCGAGTGATCCTGCGCCGAAAATGTACCGGGGCTAAGCATCACACCGAATCTGCGGATTTAAAGAAATTTAAGTGGTAGGGGAGCGTTCCAACAGCGGTGAAGGTAGATCGGAAGGACTACTGGAGTGGTTGGAAGTGAGAATGCCGGTGTAAGTAACGAAAAGACAGGTGAGAATCCTGTCCGTCGAAAGCCCAAGGTTTCCAGGGGAAGGTTCGTCCGCCCTGGGTAAGTCGGGGCCTAAGGTGAGGCTCAAGAGCGTAGCCGATGGACAGCAGGTAGAGATTCCTGCACTGGTTTTAAGACCGATGGAGTGACAGAGGAGGCTAGCGCCCGCCCCTTCAGTGGATTGGGGACGAGGAATCGAGGCTGATGCACAGGCAAATCCGTGCACCATTAAGGCTGAGGTTCGGTAGGTAAAGGGCGACGACGTCAAGCTCTCAAGAAAAGCTTCTAGGGTTAATCTTAAGACCACCCGTACCGCAAACCGACACAGGTGGGTGGGTAGAGTATACTAAGACGCGCGAGAAAACCCTTGTTAAGGAACTCGGCAAAATGACTCCGTAACTTCGGGATAAGGAGGACTTTTAATGAAAAAGAAAAGTCGCAGAGAATAGGCCCAAGCGACTGTTTATCAAAAACACAGGTCTCTGCAAAACCGCAAGGTGAAGTATAGGGGCTGACGCCTGCCCGGTGCTGGAAGATTAAGAGGAGATGTCAGGAAACGAAGCATTGAATTGAAGTCCCAGTAAACGGCGGCCGTAACTATAACGGTCCTAAGGTAGCGAAATTCCTTGTCGGGTAAGTTCCGACCCGCACGAAAGGCGTAACGATTTGGGCACTGTCTCAACAAGGGACTCGGTGAAATCAAGCTGCCGGTGAAAACGCCGGCTACCCGCGACAGGACGAAAAGACCCCATGGAGCTTTACTGTAGCTTGATATTGACATCGGGTGTAAGATGTACAGGATAGGTGGGAGACTGAGAATCTAGGACGCTAGTCTTGGAGGAGTCGTCCTTGGGATACCACCCTTCGTGCATCTGATGTCTAACCCGCGGAAGTGGATTCCGGGGGACAGTGTCTGGTGGGCAGTTTGACTGGGGCGGTCGCCTCCCAAAGAGTAACGGAGGCGCCCAAAGGTACCCTCAGAATGGTTGGAAATCATTCGTAGAGCGCAAAAGCATAAGGGTGCTTGACTGCGAGACCAACAAGTCGAGCAGGGACGAAAGTCGGGTTTAGTGATCTTCTGGTACCGCATGGAAGGGCCAGGACTCAACGGATAAAAGCTACCCTGGGGATAACAGGCTTATCGCTTCCAAGCGTTCACAGCGACGAAGCGGTTTGGCACCTCGATGTCGGCTCGTCGCATCCTGGAGCTGGAGAAGGTTCCAAGGGTTGGGCTGTTCGCCCATTAAAGCGGCACGCGAGCTGGGTTCAGAACGTCGTGAGACAGTTCGGTCTCTATCCGTCGTGGGCGTTGGAGATTTGAAGGGAGCTGCCCCTAGTATGAGAAGACCGGGGTGGACATACCACTGGTGCACCAGTTGGCCTGCCAGGGCCACAGCTGGGTAGCTATGTATGGAAGGGATAAACGCTGAAAGCATCTAAGCGTGAAGCCCACCTTGAGATGAGATCTCCCAATTAGTAAGACCCCTTATAGACGATGAGGTTGATAGGATGGGTGTGGAAGTCCAGCGATGGATGAAGCTGACCATTACTAATAGGTCGAGGACTTAACCTTGCAGTTTACGCATATTTATCTAGTTTTGAGAGATGTCTGGTGACGATGGCGAAGTGGACACACCTGTTCCCATACCGAACACAGAAGTTAAGCACTTCAGCGCCGACGATAGTTCCAAGGAGCAAAAATAGGTCGTTGCCAGGCAGTATCTCTATAATAATGGGAGTTTAGCTCAGTTGGGAGAGCATCTGCCTTACAAGCAGAGGGTCAGCGGTTCGAGCCCGTTAACTCCCACCATTACTTTTTAATCAGCCGAAATAGCTCAACTGGTAGAGCAACTGACTTGTAATCAGTAGGTTGCGGGTTCAAGTCCTGTTTTCGGCACCACGAGACCCGTTAGCTCAGTCGGTAGAGCACTTGACTTTTAATCAAGGTGTCGTAAGTTCGATTCTTACACGGGTCACCACTTTTTCAATGCCTCGATGGTGAAATAGGTAGACACGTGGGACTTAAAATCCCATGGATGATGAATCCGTGCCGGTTCAAGTCCGGCTCGAGGTACCATTATGGTTTTATCTGAGATGGGGCTTTAGCTCAGCTGGGAGAGCGCCTGTTTTGCACGCAGGAGGTCAGGGGTTCGATCCCCCTAAGCTCCACCAATCATCAGATTTTAGGCATCGAGTTTATGGATTCAAACAAATAATGCATCTCATGTATAGATGTTAAATGGCGGCGTAGCTCAGCTGGCTAGAGCGTACGGTTCATACCCGTAAGGTCGTGGGTTCGAGCCCCCCCGCCGCTACCAGTTTGGACCCGTAGCTCAGTTGGTTAGAGCTACCGGCTCATAACCGGTTGGCCGTAGGTTCGAGTCCTACCGGGTCCACCAACTAACCAACTATACAAGTGAATTAATTTATGTTATAATGTTGGAGGAATACCCAAGTCTGGCTGAAGGGATCGGTCTTGAAAACCGACAGGCTGTAAAAGGCGCGGGGGTTCGAATCCCTCTTCCTCCGCCACGAGTAGTCTAATAAAATTTATATAGTATTTCATATCGCGGGATAGAGCAGTCTGGTAGCTCGTCGGGCTCATAACCCGGAGGTCGTTGGTTCAAATCCTTCTCCCGCAACCAAAATACGGTCCGGTGGTGTAGGGGTTAACATGCCTGCCTGTCACGCAGGAGATCGCGGGTTCAAATCCCGTCCGGACCGCCATTATTAGGCTCTGTAGCTCAGTCGGTAGAGCAAAGGACTGAAAATCCTTGTGTCGGCAGTTCAATTCTGCCCGGAGCCACCATCCAATCCTTTGTGAAGCCATCTAGTAGGGCTTTTTTTTATTTTTAAAGTAATTTTTCCGTTAATTATCTATTATTATATGAGGTGATATTTAATGGAAGTTGTGTGTATGCATAAGTTTGATCATATTAATTCTTTTTACCACTTTACTGAAGCGTTGGAGAATATTGGGTGGCGAATTGAAAAGCAATTACTAAAAGATCGTGTTGAGATATATCGAAAAAATGAATTCTTTCAGCAATTGAAGAGTTCATTTGTTTCAAAGAAGTTGACTATATGGCCATTAAAAGAAGAGGAAGTAATAACTTGGATGGACACTCTTCTAATTATGAGAAGGATGGTTAACCTGTTATTCAAGAAAGGTATCCAAGGTGAGAAATTTAAGATCTTAATGGAGTATCCACTCGTTTTTGGGAATCATATGAGAACAGATTATCTTATTGTTTATGATAGATTACTTATTGTAATTGAGTTTGGAATGTTTAATCAAGATGAAAAGCGTAGTGAAGAAAGATATACAAAGAAACTTCAAGATTCGATAACACATAGACAGGTCTTAGCCAACATGGTAAATTCTAGTGTGGTAGTTGTAAATTATGTGCTTGTATATAGACCCGAGTATGATCGAATATACAAAAGAATTAATGAAGAAAATATTGAATATAATAATAGAGAAATTAATCTGCTATCGCAATTTATTATGCATCACATCAAATATCAAGACGAGATACACGCAATGAAACAACTTGAAATGATTCAAAATTATACATAAATTATCAATCCTCTTGAATTATTTTTCTATTATGATATCATAGTGTTAGTATCATAATTTGAAGTTCAAATAATTTGAAGGAGAAAATATATTATGAGTGAAAAAATAGGTTTAGTTGTTTGTGGCAATTCAGGCGTTGATTACATGAAATTGGATTATCCAGTAAAAATGATTCGTTCCACATTAAACTTGGGTGGAAAAGAATATGAAGACTATGTTGATATTCAAGCAAAAGAATTTTACGACATAATCCAAGCGAATCCAGACATTGATGTTTCAACATCACAAACTTCAACAGGAAAGATTGCTAGTGTGTATGAAGAACTAAAAGATGAAGGTTATACTGATGTAATTGCTGTTGTTATTTCTTCAAAGCTTAGTGGAACCTATCAAGGTGCTGTACTTGCAAAAGATATGGTACCTGGAATTAATGTATATGTAATAGATTCTAGAAGCGTTTCATACGGTGAGGCTTTTCTTGTTCTTGAAGCAATCAAAATGATTAAAAGTGGTCATAAAACTCGCGAGATTATTGATAAATTAGAAAAAATAAGAGATAATATATATATCTATGTTTTAGTTGATACGTTGAAGTTCCTTGTTAAGAATGGAAGATTATCTGCAACTAGCGGATTCTTAGGCACGCTTTTAAAAATTAAGCCACTTCTTCATGTTCAACGTGATGGAAGTCTAGTTCCATTTGAAAAAATTAGAACGACCAGTAAAGCTCAACAACGCCTTCTTGAAGTTGTTAAGCATGATGTCGATGGTAAAAACGTAATCATGTTTATTGCTTACACTAATAACCTAGATAAAGCACAAGAGATTAAACAACAAATTCAATCATTCCGTCCTGATATAACTGTTGAATTGGTGCCTTTAACACCCGTTGTCGGAGCACATGCAGGTCCAGGTACTTTAGGTGTCGGGTATATTGTCTTATAAAGGGGTTGTTAAAGTGGTTTCACCCAAAGAAGTTATCAATGAGTTGCTTGTAGATGTTTTCAATCATATACTCAGCATTGAAGCAGACGTATTGAAGCAAAAAGGTGTACGTCTCTCAATGACGGAAGTACATGTGTTGGAAGCTGTTCGAAATGTAGACATACCAACAATGGGAAATGTAGCTCACAAGTTACGAGTCACTTTGGGAACATTAACAACTTCAGTTAATGTTTTAGTCAAAAAAGGACATTTGACAAGAGAACGCGATGAATCAGATCGAAGAAAAGTATATTTGAAATTAACAGATAGTGCCTTTAATGTATTAAAAATACATGATGCATTTCACGATGAAATGATCTCTTCTTTATTCAAGGATTTAGATTTGGAGAAAGACGAAGTACTGATGAAATCACTCGAAAATATTAGTCAATACTTCAAACAAAGATACTAAAATGCTAAAAAATACATAAAGCACATTTTGTGTGCTTTATTTTTTTACAAAATTTGCGATAAACCTTTATTTTAAATTATAAAATATGTATAATCGTATAAGTGTGGAGGAAATCACTATGAAATATTCATTTGGAATTGATGTTGGTGGAACTAACATAAAAATTGGTTTATTTGAAGTTGACCCATTTCGTTTGGTTGATAAAAGAGAAGTCTCAACACCTAAATATAACCACACAACTTCTATATTTGAAGTCACTAAAAAAAACATGACAGATCTATTAGATCTTCATCATATTACATATAACGATGTTCATGGCGTCGGTTTTGCTATACCATGCCCAGTAAAAAATGGGTATGTTGTGAAGTGCCCTAACCTGAAATGGGAATCACTTGATGTAATTTCTTCAATGAGAGATCTACTCGAACCACACATTAAAGTTGTAGTTTCCAATGATGCGAATATTGCAGCATACGGAGAAAACTATTCTTTGGAAGTACCTCTACAAAACGCTATTTTCTACACGTTGGGTACTGGTGTTGGTGGCGGTATTATTATCGATGGTAAAATTGTTGAAGGAAGAACAGGTGCTGGAGGAGAAATTGGCCATATGCAGATTTTTGAACATGATGAAATTTGCGGATGTGGTAAATCAGGTTGTCTTGAACAGATTTGTGGAACAAAAGCCATTTTAGATTATGCAAAAGAATTGTCACATGAATATGAATCATCAATAGATTTTAAACACATAACAGTTAAAGATGTGTTCGATGCTGCTAAGAAAAACGATCCTGTAGGTTTTAGAGTCTTAGATCGTGTAGCAAAGTATATCGCATTGAGTGCGAGTATATTATCTGTAAGTTTGGACCCCGATATTATTATTATTGGGGGAGGAATTGCAAAAGCAGGACAAATATTAATTGATCAAATTTTAAAGCACTATCGTGTATTCGCTAGATTTGGTACAGTTGACATTCCATTTGTCTTAGCTAAAACAGGCAATGACGCCGGGATTATCGGCGCTGCAAAATATACAATATAGACAAAAGGATGCTTATTCACGGTGATTAATGTGTTAAAAGACAATGAAAAAAACATGAGGGAACACCTAAACACAAATTTATTTTTTAACAAAATGGCATATGGAAAGGCGATCGCATTTGATCCCAAAAAATATGCAGCTTCGTTCTCAAAAAAGAAAAGACAACTCTTTTTAGAAAAATTGTTTAATATTTTTCGAGATGATCTTGATAGAAGTATTCTGATTGAAAGACGAACAAAAATGGATATTAATCAGATACCTTCTCGGAAAATACAAATGGCAATAGATGTACCAGAGGTTATAGAGTTGATTGAGATGAAAGTTCTAGATCAACAGTGTGACTTCATTGGATCTGTCACCGCTTCATTTAAAGTAGGTTTGCAAAAGGCGAGGCATGACTTGCTGAAAAGAGTCAATGATATAGAGTATAAAGAACTGCTTCACGTTCTTCAATACCACATTGATCGTATTAACTCAGAGTTTACTATTTTACTTTTAGATGATTTTCAAAATAAAATAGAAGAAGACTTTATTATTGTAATCGATAAGTTTATAAAAGAAATTTTCTTTAAACCAAGTCCTTTCTTAAAAGCAATCATCTATCGCAACAAAAAAGAAATTGTTTCATTCAACCATTACGCTGTGCATTATCAGTTACCGATTAAATATTCAGAACAAAACATTGAAGATGGCAATTATGTACTTGTTGATCTCGATGAATCCATTATTGTTAACCCAACAAGCGATGATCTGTATGTTTTTAAAGAGTATAATGCTCTCGTAGAAAATCAATGTTTCATTGAAAACCCATATAAAGAAACTAATTTTAAGATTAATGCAATGATATCTAATTACATGGATGTTGATAAAATTCAGCGCCATCCACTATTTCAAACTGCACTACTCTATCAAACGGATATTGTCGTTGCATCAAAAGGTAAGTCATTAACATATAATGAATGGGTTGAGAGATTTCATTATATATTAAAAAATTTTAAAGGTGAAGAAGTGTTTGTTCGATTTATTTCCTTTAATGAGTGGGTTAATACCCAAGAATTAATAGGCATAAATCAGTTTGACATACTTCGAGATTACCCAGAGTATGTTGAACCATTTGCAAATGCGATTGCTGATGTTTCCGAGCAATACCCAGAAAAGAAAATATCTATACTAATACCAAATTTGGAATTTGAATTTGACTATGATTTATGGAAGTATCATATAGAATGTATGGTTGAGGGAAGAGATCAAACAAATCAAGTAAGAGTCTCATACGAGTATGACACAAAACAAGCAATGTATGAAATGGAAGCTTTAAAGTATCTTGATGATTTTGTGATCAATTTAAACTCCTTAATGGCTTCTTATGTAGAACATACCGTATTTTCAAGAGATGAAGTCGAAATCAATACCATCAATGAATCGAATATTTATCGAGATTTACAATATACGCGTTACATTATGAAACTGAGAAGTTTTAAACAGAGATGTATAATTTCGGGTCATTGCGCTCAAGAAAGAAGTATATTACATAGACTCATCATTGCAGGATACAGAGAGTTCATGGTTCCGGCATCTTCAACAAACCATATTTATGATGTTATAGATTACTATTTCAGTCGACGTGGTCAATACGTTGGTGTCTACTATGAAGATATTGCAAGAACAGAGTTTTACAGAAACTTAAAGAAGAAGGCAGAAGATCCTGCAAAGTTTAAAAAACGTTATCGTCTTTATAAAAAGCATCTCGAAGAGCAAAAAAAGCTTGAAGAAGAGAACAAAAAAGATGATAAAGAAAAAAACGAGGATCCAGAAGATTCTGAGAACAATAACGAATAAAAAAGATATAAAAGCCAAGAAAATTGCACATAAGGGTTGCAATATCTTGGCTTTTCTTATATAATAATAACGCTCGTGTGTAAATGCGAGGGGCTGTGAAATGGAAGGTTGCTGACACACGGATAGCCGTTGTCATGATGTCGGGTTTTTCCATGGAGCAAGTCTATACAGGATTATAGGCGAAAGGAGCTATTAAAATGGCAAAAGATGTTATCAAGATTCGTTTAAAGGCTTACGATCACAGATTAATTGATCAAGCTGCGAAAAAGATTGTTGAAAGTGCACTAAGAACGGGAGCAACTGTTCAAGGACCAATTCCTCTTCCAACAGAAAAGGAAATCTTCACAATTTTACGTTCACCACACGTTAACAAAGATTCACGTGAACAATTCGAACGTAGAACGCACAAGAGATTAATTCAAATTGTTGATCCAAATCCAAAAACAATCAGTGCATTAATGGATATCGACCTTCCATCAGGTATTGATATCGTACTTAAAAAATAAAGAAAACAAGAAAGAGGTTAAATTATGGCCAAAGGAATCTTAGGTAGAAAACTTGGAATGACACAAATTTTCGATGAAAATGGCGTTCTAATTCCAGTAACCGTTGTTGATGTGGCTGATAACGTAGTTCTCCAACAAAAAACCGTTGAAACAGACGGATATGTTGCAACTCAAGTCGGCTTTGAAACGAAACGGGAAAATTTAAGTAACAAGCCTGAACAAGGGCACGTGAAAAAAGCTAATACAGCACCTAAGCGCTTCATTAGAGAAATCCGCTTTGAAGAAGTGCAGAATGAATTAGTTGATTTGACGGTCGGTGACCTTGTGAAGACAGATTTATTCAAGATTGGTGAAGTCGTTGACGTCACCGGAACTTCCAAAGGTAAGGGTTTTGAAGGTTCGATTACAAGACATGGACACTCACGTGGTCCAATGACCCACGGTTCTAGATACCACCGTGGTCCAGGTTCTATGGGTGCTATGAAAGGCAAGCTCAAAGGTAAGTTATTACCAGGGCATATGGGACATGAAACTGTCACCATCCAGAACTTGAAAATTGCAGGTGTCGATGTTGAAAATCAATTGCTTCTGATTAGCGGTAGCGTTCCAGGACCAAACAAGGGTCTTGTCATCGTTAAAACTGCGATCAAGAGCACGAAGTAAGGAGGGTCATCATGCCAAAACTTAATGTATTAAATCAAACAGGTAAAACGGTTGCTGAACTCACCTTATCCGATTACGTATTCGGTATTGAACCACATCAACAAGTTTTATACGATGTAGTCAATGCGCAAAGAGCAGCAATGAGACAGGGTACACACGATGTTAAAAACCGTGGTGAAGTATCCGGTGGTGGTAGAAAACCATGGCGTCAAAAAGGCACAGGCCGTGCACGTCAAGGTTCTACACGTTCTCCACAATGGCGTCATGGTGGTGTTGTCTTCGGACCAACTCCAAGAAGCTATGCAATCAAACTAAACCAAAAAGTTCGTCAATTAGCATTGAGATCCGCGTTATCGTATCATGCAGCTAACGGTCAATTAAAAGTTGTTGACAGTCTTGCGATTGAAGCACCAAAGACAAAGTTATTCCAACAATTGCTCAGTGATTTAGGAATTTCTGGAAAGACTTTAGTTATCGCATCAGAATTCTCTGATAATGAACTTCTTGCTGCAAGAAACATTCCAACCGTAGCGTTCTCGTTAGTTAACCATGTTAGCGTATATGACATTCTTAACTGCAAGAATTTAGTGATTACTAAAGATGCGGTTACAGCATTAGAGGAGGTATTGGGCAATGACTAAATATTATGATATTCTCAAGGCTCCAATCATAACAGAACAATCGACAAAACTCATTGAAAGTCAAAATCGTTATACATTTAAAGTTGACCCAAAAGCAAATAAGGTTGAAATTAAAAAAGCGGTCGAAACCATTTTCAATGTTAAAGTCTTATCCGTGAATACAGTCAATGTACTTCCTAAGTTCAAAAGAATGGGTAAGCATGAAGGATATAAATCAGCTTATAAAAAAGCAGTTGTTAAATTAGCAGAAGGTCAAAAGATTGACGCCTTCACAATTTAAAGTGAAAGATTAGAGGAGGTTTAACCAAATGGCGGTTAAAAAATACAACCCGACTACCCCAGGTCGTCGTGGCATGAGTGTGTTAACATTCGAAGAAATTACAACATCTACTCCTGAAAAATCACTACTTGAGCCATTTTCTCGCACGGGTGGACGCAATAATCAAGGTAAGATTACTGTTCGTCACATCGGTGGCGGTGCAAAAAGAAAATATCGTGTAATTGATTTTAAACGTAATAAAGATAATATTGTTGGTAAGGTCGCTACGATTGAGTACGATCCAAACCGCAGTGCTAACATTGCGTTAATTAACTATGTAGATGGTGAAAAGAGATACATCCTAGCTCCAAAAGGTTTGGAAGTAGGTATGGAAATTGTTTCAGGTGAACAAGTAGATATCAAAACAGGTAATGCATTACCTATTATGAATATTCCTGTTGGTACTATTATTCACAACATCGAACTTTCTCCAGGTCGCGGTGGACAAATCGCGCGTTCAGCGGGTGCTTCAGCACAAATTCTTGGACGTGAAGATAAATATGTCTTACTACGTTTACAATCTGGTGAAGTCAGAAAAATCCTAGGAACTTGCCGTGCAACCATTGGTACTGTCGGTAATGAAACTTGGGAACTTGTCAATATCGGTAAGGCTGGTAGAACACGCCACATGGGTATTCGCCCAACAGTACGTGGATCTGTCATGAACCCTAACGACCACCCACACGGTGGTGGTGAAGGTAAGACACCTATCGGTAGAAAGCAACCCATGACACCATGGGGTAAGAAGGCTCGCGGTGTTAAGACTCGCGATCATAAGAAAGCGTCTAACGACTTGATCGTTCGTCGCCGTTCGAAGTAGGAGGAAAATTATGGCACGTTCAGTTAAAAAAGGTCCATTTTGTGATGATCATCTCTTAAAGAAGGTTCAAAAACAAAATGCAGCAAACGAAAATAAAGTGATCCAAACATGGTCACGCCGTTCAACGGTTTTCCCTGATTTCGTCGGTCATACGGTTGCCGTTTACAATGGTAAATCACATGTTCCCGTGTATGTAACCGAAGATATGGTTGGTCACAAGTTTGGTGAATTTGCGCCAACACGTACATATCATGGTCACAACAAGGAAGACAAGAAAGCTAAGAAGAAGTAATTGGAGGAGGAATGAAACATGGAAACTAGAGCTATAGCTAAAACCGTTCGCATTGCTCCGAGAAAGGCAAGATTGGTTATCGATCTGATTCGTGGAAAGAATATTAAAGAAGCAAGAGCTATCTTAATGTTCACACCACGCGCTGCCTCACCGATTATTTTAAAAGTGCTCAACAGTGCAGTTGCAAACGCCGAGCACAATAACAATGCAAACGTTGAAAATCTTTATGTTAAAGAATGTTATGTAAATGAAAGTGTTCGCTTAAAGAGATTGTTCCCAAGAGCAAAAGGTCAAGGCGATATCATTCAAAAGAGAACTAGCCACATCACTGTTGTTGTGGCAGATAAAGAGTAGAGGTGAGAACACATGGGACAAAAAGTTAATCCAGTAGGTATGCGCCTCGGTATCATCCGTAATTGGGACTCTAAGTGGTACGCTGAAAAAACAGCGGTTCCTGCTTTAGTCAAAGAAGATGCACTGATCCGCGAATACCTTAATGATTTTTACAAGAAAGCCGCTGTTTCTCACGTTGAAATTGAACGCGTGAAAGGTAAAGGCGGAAAAGACCGCGTGAAAGTAACACTTCACACTGCAAAACCTGGTATTGTTATCGGTAGAGATGCTGAAACAAAGAAAAAGGCTGTTGCATACTTAGAAAAATTTACCAAAAAAGAAATCGTATTTAACGTCGTTGAAGTGAAGCGTCCAGAACGCGTCGCTACATTAGTTGCACAAAGCATCGCTGAACAACTTGAAAACCGTGCATCATTCAGACGTGTACAAAAAATTGCAATGCAAAGAGCACTCAAGTCAGGTGCTAAAGGTGTTAAGACACTCGTCTCTGGACGTCTTGGTGGTGCAGAAATTGCACGTAGCGAAGGTTATTCAGAAGGTCAAGTTCCACTACACACATTAAGAGCTGACATCGACTATGCAACTGCAGAAGCACACACAACCTATGGTGTTTTAGGTATCAAAGTATGGATTTATAATGGAGAAGTTCTACCAGGACAGACACGTGAAGAAAACCTAAGAAAACAAGATGAAAGAGCACCACGTCAAGACAGAGAAAGACGCGCACCTCGTGAAAACAAGGGTAACGCACGTGACAGCAAGGGAGGCAAGTAATTATGTTAATGCCTAAAAGAACAAAATTCCGTCGTCCTCACCGTGTAAGTTATGAAGGTAAAGCTAAGGGAAGAAATGAAATTCTTAACGGAGACTTTGCTTTAATCGCTCAAGAAGGCGCTTGGGTTACCAACCGCCAAATTGAAGCAGCACGTATTGCGATGACAAGACATATGAAGAGACTTGGGAAAGTATGGATTAACATCTTCCCACACTTAGCAAAAACTAAGAAACCACTTGAAGTGCGTATGGGTTCCGGTAAAGGTGCTCCAGACCACTGGGTAGCGGTTGTTAAGGAAGGCAAAGTGATGTTTGAAATTAATGGAGTGACTGAAGAAGTAGCAAGAGAAGCTCTCCGTTTAGCATCACACAAACTGCCTATCCGCACTAAGATTGTAAAAAGAGGTGAGCAAGCGTGAAAGCGGCAGAAATTAGAAAGATCAGCACCCCTGATCTTGAAAAAAGAATTGTCGAGCTAAAAGCTGAATTATTCAACCTACGCTTTCAACTTGCAGTAGGACAGCTCGAGAATACAGCACGTATTAGTCAGGTTAAAAAGACGATTGCACAAATGAAGACAATCATCAGCGAACGCACTGAATAAGGAGGATACCATGGAACGTAATAATAGAAAAATTTATACCGGAACAGTTGTATCCGACAAAATGGATAAGACGATCACGGTGGTTGTTGACACATACAAAAAAGATGCTTTATACGGAAAACGCGTTAAAGTTTCTAAGAAGTTTCACGTGCATGACGAAGAAGGCTTAGCAGGAATTGGTGATACTGTAACCATTATGGAAACAAGACCACTATCCAAGACCAAGAGATTCCGTCTCTTAGAGGTTGTTGCTAAGGCCGATCTAGTATAGGGAGGATAAAACACTATGATTCAACAAGAAAGTAGATTAGTTGTTGCTGACAACAGCGGCGCTAAAGAAGTCCTTGTGATTAAAGTTCTCGGTGGCACACGTCGCCGCTATGCTAACATCGGTGATATCGTCGTTGTAACGGTTAAAAAGGCTACTCCAGCCGGTGCCGTTAAGAAAGGTGATGTCGTTAAGGCAGTTATCGTACGTACGGTTTCTGGACTTCGTCGCGCAGATGGCTCATACATCAAATTTGATGAAAATGCAGTTGTCATTATTAAAGATGATTTAAACCCACGTGGAACCCGTATTTTCGGACCAGTGGCAAGAGAGCTTAGAGAAAAGAACTTCATGAAGATCGTTTCCTTAGCTCCAGAAGTACTATAAGGAGGTTCAATCGATGTATATTAAAGCTGGAGATACAGTTGCAGTCATCGCTGGAGCCGATCAATTTGTAACTGACAAAAAAGGTAATAAAACTCGCAAGACAGGCCGCGTCTTAAAAGTTTATCCTAGAACTGACCGTGTGTTAGTTGAAGGTGTCAACAAAGTTAAGAAACACCAAAGACCAACACAGGCAAATGATAAAGGCGGCATTATTGAAAAAGAAGCACCCATTCATGTTTCTAACGTAGCAATGATCGATCCAAAGACTGGTAAACCAACACGCGTTGGTGTTAAAGAAGTCGATGGCAAGAAGATTCGCTATGCTAAAAAATCAGGCGCAAGCCTTGATAAATAAGGAGTTTAGACAATGAGCATAATTAAAGAAAGATATTCAAATGTTGTCAAACCCGAACTGATTAAGGCATTCAACTACACATCCGTGATGCAAGTGCCAAAAATCGAAAAAATTGTTGTCAACATGGGTGTTGGTGACGCTGTCTTCAATCCAAAAGTCTTAGACGATGCGGTTGAAGAATTAAGAGCTATCACAGGTCAAAAACCACTTGTTACTAAAGCTAAGAATTCCATCTCTAACTTCAAACTTAGAGAAGGTATGCCTATTGGTGCTAAAGTAACGCTTCGTGGCGACCGTATGTGGTTCTTCCTTGATAAATTAGTCAACATTGCACTTCCACGTGTACGTGACTTCAGAGGTATTTCTGCTAACTCATTTGACGGACGCGGTAACTACACTGTAGGTATCAAGGAACAAATCATTTTCCCAGAAATCAGCCTCGACAAAGTTAAAAAAGTTCGCGGTATGGACATTGTAATTGTAACAACGGCAAAATCAGACCAAGAAGGTCGTCAATTATTGACACTACTTGGCATGCCGTTTAAGAAGTAAGGAGGCGCACTATGGCAAAGAAATCAAAAATCGTAAAAGAAGCAAAGCGTCGTGTGATTGTTGAGCGTTATGCTGACATTCGTGCAGAACTTAAAGAAAAAGGCGATTACGCTGCACTCGCTAAGTTACCACGTAACGCATCACCAACACGTTTAAGAAATCGCGATGCACTCGACGGACGTCCTAGAGGCTATATGCGCAAGTTTGGCTTGTCACGTTTAACATTCCGTGATTTGGCACACAAGGGTGAACTCCCAGGTGTCAAAAAGGCAAGCTGGTAAGAGGAGGAAGAACTATGGTTATGACTGATCCAATTGCGGATATGCTGACCCGCATTCGTAACGCGAATAAAATGCGTCACGAAAAAGTAGAAATGCCAGCTTCTCGTTTAAAGGCCGATGTATTAGCGGTACTTAAAAAAGAAGGTTTCATCGTTGACTATCAAATGGTCAAAGATGGAGTACAAGGTAAAATTGTTGTCGCTCTTAAGTACACTTCAACAAAAGAACGTGTTATTAAGGGATTGAAACGGATATCGAAACCAGGTCTTCGTGTGTATGCTTCAGTTGAAAATTTACCTAAAGTGTTGAATGGACTCGGAATCGCAGTGATTTCAACATCAAGAGGTATTATGACTGATCGTGAAGCGCGTTTGGCTCAAGTTGGCGGCGAAGTGCTCGCCTACGTTTGGTAATAAAGGAGGATATTATGTCACGTATAGGTAATAAAGTGATTCATGTTCCTGCTGGCGTTACTGTAACGATTAGCCCAGAAAACCACGTTGTGGTTAAGGGTCCAAAAGGTCAACTTGAATTCCAATTTAATGAAATGCTTACCATCAATAAGGATGGTAATGATATTAAAGTTTCTCGTCCAAATGATGAAATTTTTACACGTAAAATTCATGGAACAACTCGTGCCCTGTTATCAAACATGGTCGTTGGTGTTTCAACAGGCTTTAAAAAGCAGTTAGAAATTCGTGGTGTCGGTTACCGTGCTGCCCTTCAAGGAAAAGTTGTCAACTTATCAATGGGTTATTCTCATCCAGTTGACTTAGAAATTCCTGCAGGACTAACAGTGACGATCCCTAAGAATACAGACATCATCATTGAAGGTGCTGACAAGCAACTCGTTGGTGAATTTGCGGCTAAAATCAGAAGCGTACGTAAACCTGAGCCTTACCTTGGAAAAGGTATTCGCTATGTGGATGAATACGTGGCACGTAAAGCCGGAAAGACTGCTAAGTAAAGGAGGATACTGATATGATTAGAAAAATTTCAAGCAACGTAACAAGACAAAAACGTCATCTTCGTATCCGCAAAATTATTCAAGGAAGCGCAGAACGTCCAAGACTTTCAGTTTACCGTTCTAACACTGCAATCTATGTTCAACTCATCGATGATTTAGCACAAACAACATTAGTCAGTGTACGCTCTCAAGAATTAGGCCTTAAGCATTCAAACATTGAAACAGCTAAGGCAGTTGGTAAATTGATTGCTGAAAAAGCACTAGCTAAAGGATTGACTTCGGTTGTCTTTGATCGCAGTGGTTATTTATACCACGGACGTATCAAGGCACTTGCTGAAGCCGCTCGTGAAGCTGGTCTGCAATTCTAAGGAGGAGAACGAACATGGCAAAAGAAAGATTCAACCAAGAAGAACAAACCGACAACCAGTTCGAAGAACGTGTTGTTGCCATTAACCGCGTCACTAAAGTTGTTAAAGGTGGTCGTCGTTTCCGTTTTGCAGCCTTAGTTGTTATCGGTAACAAACAAGGTCAAGTTGGTTTTGGAACAGGTAAAGCTGCTGAAGTACCCGATGCGATCAAAAAAGCTGTTGAACAAGCTAAAACAAATTTAATTAATGTTCCCATCGTTGGAACAACAATCCCACATCAAATCACAGGACACTACGGTGCTGGTCAAGTATTCTTGAAACCTGCATCTGAAGGTACTGGTATCATCGCTGGTGGTGCGGTCCGTGCTGTATTCGAACTCGCTGGCATAAATGATATTTTATCTAAATCAATTGGATCAAGCACTCCTATTAACATGGTTCGTGCAACATTCGCTGGGTTACAAGAACTTAGAACAGCTGAAAAAGTCGCTGCACTTCGCGGTGTAGATGTATCGGAGTTGGTCTAATGAAACTACAAATCACTTTGAAAAGAAGTTTGATTGGCCGCAAGCCAAATCAAGTTAAAACAGCACATGCATTAGGTTTAAGAAAACTTAATCAAGTCGTGGTAAAAGAGTCTAACGACGCCATTAACGGTATGGTTAACACCATCCTTCACTTGGTTGAAGTTAAAGAAGTAGAGTAGGAGGACGACCCATGTTAAACGATTTAAGACCCGTAGAAGGTGCTCGTAAAAACCGTAAACGTCTTGGTAGAGGTCCAGGTTCTGGAACTGGCAAAACTGCTGGTAAAGGTACTAAAGGTCAACTCGCGCGTTCAGGTGGCGGCCCTCGCCCAGGCTTTGAAGGTGGACAGATTCCTTTCTTCCAAAGACTTCCAAAGCGTGGATTCAATAACGTTAACCGTAAAGAATATGCTGTCGTCAACTTATCAGATTTGAATTTATTCAATGACGGAGAAGTTGTTACGCCAGAAGTATTGATCGCTCGCAATGTTTTGAAGAAACTTAACTCAGGTGTCAAGGTTTTAGGAAACGGAACCTTAGAAAAGAAGTTAACCGTCAAAGCACATGTATTTTCGAAAACTGCTGAAGCAGCAATCGTAGCGGCTGGTGGAACTGTCGAGGTGATGTAAAGTGTGGCTGCGTATAAAACGAATTCTAAGTAACAAAACTGTGATGCTACGTTTAGCATTCACTTTATTCATCCTGTTGGTTGTTAGAATTGCAAGTCATATTACCGTACCACTCTTTGACGTTGAAGCGATTGAAAGAGTAATGAGATCAAGTGGTAACTTTATTGCCATCCTGAATAACTTCAGTGGTCAAGCCCTTGAACGATTCTCAATTCTCGCTTTAGGGATTTCTCCCTACATTACAGCATCTATTGCTGTTCAAATGCTTCAAATGGTTGTTCCTTCCTTTAAGGAATGGAGCGAACAAGGTGAAACAGGTAAACAAAAGCTTAACCGTATCACACGTTATTCATCCATCGTTTTAGCATTCATTCAAGCGTTTGCTTTAATTATTGGTATGAGCGTTAACGGTTCTGTGTTAGTTCCTTCACTCGAAGCATCAGCTGTTTCACAATTCCGTTATTTATTCTATATCTATATGGCACTTGTTATGACCGGTGGTTCTGCATTAGCTATTTGGTTAGCTGATCAAATCACAAAGCGTGGTATTGGCAATGGAACATCAATGTTAATTGTTGCGGGTATTGTAACAAGCTTACCAGCTATGTGGACAACAGTTTGGACAAAATATATTACTAATGGTACTGGTGGATGGGACATTGTCTTCTTCATCTTAATCATGGCACTTTATTTTGGTATTTTACTCGGTGTTGTTTACATGCATATTGCGACCCGCAAGATTCCCATTCAATATGCGAATCGTCAGGGTAAATCAGATTCTCACATTCCGATGAAGATTAACAGCGCAAGCGTTATTCCTGTCATCTTTGCTCAAACAATCCTAAGTATTCCACTAACCGTTATCGGTTTTACCGGTGCTAATTCAACAACCGGTGCAGGTGGATGGATTAACAGCATTTTCAATTATCAACAACCTATTGGATTTATCCTTTATGTGATGTTGATTGTCGTGTTCTCATTCTTCTATTCATTCCTTACCATCAACCCAGAGAAGATTAGTGATAACTTAACGAAGTCAAATGCTTACGTCCCAGGTATTCGTCCAGGCATTGAGACAAAAGATTTCATCGCGAAATTATTGTTCAAGATTACTGTCATAGGTACCGTATATCTTGTTATACTAGCTATATTACCGATTTTGACATCGATTGTATTTGGATTTACTGATCAAGAAGCGAGTGCGATTACACTCGGTGGTACAAGCTTACTGATTATTGTTGGGGTTGCCATTGAAACGACACAACAGGTGGAAACAGACGCAAGTCAAACAGAATACAGCGGCATCTTCAAGTAAGCGGAGGTTATGGCGATGCGCATCATTTTGATGGGCCCTCCCGGTGTGGGCAAGGGTACAGAAGCCGAACTTTTGGTAAAGCATTATCAGATTCCGCATATCTCAACTGGAAATATTTTCCGTGAGCTCTATAAAGATAGAACGGCTATTGGCAAAATTGCCAAAGAATATATCGATCGTGGCGAACTCGTTCCTGATGATATCACGAATGAGATCGTCCGCCACAGATTGATGCACAAGGATTGCAAGAAGGGATTTCTCTTCGATGGCTATCCAAGAAATATTGAACAGGCAAAAGCTTTTGATGCGTTACTTGATGAACTCGGATGGAAGTTAAATGCAGTGATTAACATTGCTGCTCCAGATGAAGTCATTATTAAACGTATTGCTGGTCGTCGTGTCTGCGAAACATGTGGAGCAGTTTATCACATTGCAAACAAAAAACCTCAAGTTGAGGGTATATGTGATGTAGATGGTGGTAAGCTTATTCAACGTGCAGATGATATGGAAGAAACGGTTCAACGTAGACTTCGTGTATATAATGAACAAACAGCACCTGTCATCGGTTATTACAAACGAAAAGGATCAATCGTCGAAATTGATGGAACACAATCCATTCAAACGACTGATTCTACGATTAAGAAAGTATTAGGTGAGATGAATTGATATTAATCAAATCACAACGCGAAATTGAGTTGATGCGCGAAGCTGGTCGCATCCTAGATTTAACAAGACAAATGCTTGAGACACACATCAAGCCAGGTATTAGCACGCTTCAACTCGATGCGCTCGCCGAAGATTTTATTCTAAAACTGGGAGCTACTCCATCATTTAAAGGTTATCATGGCTTTCCAGGATCCATCTGTACTTCCATTAACGAAGTTGTTGTTCACGGTATTCCTTCTTCAAAACATGTTTTAAAAGAAGGAGACATTATTACCTTAGATTTTGGCGTCAATTACAAAGGATATCACGCAGACTCTGCAACGACTTATCCCGTTGGACAAATCAGTGATGAAGTAAAAAAACTTCTTGAAATTACTGAAAAAAGTCTTTATGTTGGATTAGAACAAGCAAAACCTGGAAATTATGTTTCAGATATCTCACATGCAATTGAGTCTTACGTCAAACCTTTCGGTTATGGTATTGTTGAAGAGTTCACCGGTCATGGTATCGGAAGAAGTCTTCATGAAGATCCATATGTTCCTAATTTTGGACAACCGAAGCAAGGCCCGGTGCTTAAGCCGGGAATGACATTTTGCGTGGAACCTATGCTAAATTTAGGTACCAAGCGCGTAAAAATATTGTCTGATAATTGGACAACAGTGACAACTGATCGCAAACCATCTGCTCATTATGAACATATGATTGTGATTACGGAAACTGGCTATGAGATCTTAACAATCGCAAAAAAGGAGTGAATCTATGGCAAGAGAAGATTTAATTGAAGTCGAGGCGAAAGTCATCGAAGTATTACCTAATACCAAGTTCAAAGTTGAACTTATCCAAAACGGTCACATCGTTTTGGCGCACGTATCTGGTAAAATCCGCATGAATAACATACGCATTTTACCTGGTGATAAAGTTACAGTAGAGTTATCACCATACGATTTAACACGCGGTCGCATTACTTATCGCCGCAAATAAGGAGGAAACGATATGAAGGTTAGAGCATCCGTTAAAAAAAGAAGCGAAGACGATATCATCGTTAAGCGTAAAGGCAAAATTTATGTCATCAATAAGAAAAATAAGAGACATAATCAAAGACAAGGATAGTAGGAGGAAACTATGGCAAGAATAGCAGGCGTTGACATTCCAAGCGACAAACGCGTTGTGGTTTCGTTAACTTATGTATACGGAATCGGGTTACCCCTTTCCAAACAAATTTTAAAGGACGCAAATATCAGTGAAGATACACGCGTCAAGAATTTAACAGAAGACGAATTGAACCGTATTCGTACAGAAATTCAGAAGTATAACACCGAAGGTGATTTACGTCGTGAAATTACATTAAATATTAAACGTTTAATGGAAATCGGTTCTTATCGTGGCATTCGTCACCGCAAGGGATTGCCAGTTCGTGGACAAAACACACGTAACAATGCGCGTACCAGAAAAGGTAAGCCAAAGGCAGTTACCGGCAAGAAGAAGTAAAGGAGGAATGACACATGGCTAAGAAAAAGACAACAAAACGTAAGGTTAGAAAGAATATTCCCCTTGGTGTAGCACACATTCATACAACCTTCAATAATACAATCGTGACAATTACTGACGTTGATGGTAATGCGATCGCATGGAGCAGTGCTGGTGCACTTGGCTTCAAAGGATCAAAGAAATCAACACCTTATGCAGCTCAAATGTCCGCTGAAGCAGTGGCAAAAGCAGCAATGGATAATGGTATGATCAAGGTTGAAGTATCTGTCAAAGGACCTGGTCCAGGTAGAGAAGCAGCAATTCGTTCGCTTCAGGCAGCAGGTCTTGAAATTACAGCAATCAAAGACGTAACACCAGTTCCACACAACGGATGCAGACCACCCAAACGTCCACGTGGCTAATTAGAAGGAGGGGTAACTTGTGAAAGATTTAAAGTTTGAAAAACCAACCGCAGTTGAAGAAATATCTGTAGACGGCAATAAAGGGCGCTTCCAAATCAAACCTCTTGAAAGAGGTTATGGTATTACCTTAGGTAATGCTTTAAGAAGAGTTCTGCTCTCTTCACTTCCAGGCGCAGCTATCGTAAATATTAAAATTGATGGCGTCGAACACGAATTCTCTACCATTGATGGTGTTTATGAAGACGTGATGGGTATTGTCTTGAACCTAAAGAAGGTCATCTTCGCAGTTGATTCTAACGACCCTGACTTTGAACAAAAACTTGAACTCTATGCAGTAGGTGCTGGCCCAGTAACCGCGAAAGAATTCAATCATGTTGACGGTGTTGAAATCATTAATCCAAACCAAGTCATCGCAACCCTCGCAGATAATGGACGTTTGTCCATGGAGGTTACAGTTCGTCGTGGTGTAGGTTATGTTTCAGCAGACAAGAATAAGGTATTCTCAAGAAACGAGAAGAGTATTATTCCTATTGATGCCATTTATACACCGGTAACACGCGTTTCCTATCATGTTGAAAAAACAAGAGGAGATGCTGATGAATTGATGCTTGAGATTGAAACAAATGGTGCTATTTTAGCAAAAGATGCGTTAGCATTAGCTTCTAAGATGCTCATTGATTATTTCAATACCATCGTTCAAATCAGTGAAAAAGCTGCATCAACCGACTTCATCTTCGAACAGGAAGAAGAACCGACCAACAAGAAACTTGACATGAAGATTGAACAACTCGATTTATCAGTACGTTTATTCAATAGTTTAAAACGTTCTGGTATTTATACAGTGGGTCAAATCATTCGTTTGACCGAAGAAGATGTGATGAGATTTAGAAGCCTAGGCAGAAAGTCCTTTAAGGAATTAAAGGAAAAGCTTGCTGAACACGGCTTAGAATTCGAAAACACTTCGAATAAAGAATCAAAATTTCATTTTGACGATGAAGAGAAGGAGTAAATCATGGCTTATAGCAAATTAAGACGCACCAGCGATCAGAGAAAAGCCCTTCTTCGCGATCTCGTGACTGATATCATCATCAATGAACGTATCGTTACGACTGAAGCGAAGGCTAAGGAATTGAAGAAGCTTGCCGACAAGATGATCACTTTAGCGAAGGAAGGTACGCTTGCATCACGCAGACAAGCTGCTGAAACCGTTCGTTTTGAGGACGTTAAGGAAGGCCAAAATGCACTTCAAAAGTTATTCTCTGAACTCGGTCCCCGCTACCAAGATCGTAAAGGTGGCTACACACGTATTATCAAGACTGTCCCAAGACGTGGCGATGCTGCGCCTATGGCAATCATTGAATTCGTTTAATTAAATCAAACAGGCTTCGGCCTGTTTTTTTTATATTCTGATTTAAGTTAGTGATAGAATGAATGTAGAGGTGAGCGCTGATGAGAGAATGTGAACTTAAAACATGGTATCAAAATAACCATATTTCATTAGAAAAATACGAGGAGTCTTTCTTGTTTTTATCTCAAATCGAAGGTTACTTAAAGGAACAAAATCTTTCTGATTTGGACGGTGTTAGTGAACAAGATCTTGATCAAATTGTCATATATATGATGCGTACAAAACAAAATGATATAGGGTATTTTATTATGCTGATGCGCTATTATAAAATGATAAATCATCATGAAAATTTCATTCGTCTTACACAATATACAGGTGGATATGGTGTCATCGAATCTATCTTAAAAAAACTCATCAAAGTCATGGGGGGATCCTTTAAAGAAGCCGTTTTAAATGAAATGAGTATTCCTTTTTTAGGCACATCCCCAAGTGAAATGGTTTACTTTACTAAGCAGTTTATAACATGGCTAGATTCTCATTTAGATGAAGAAAAACTACGTCTTGTTTTATCTGATAATCACCATCAAATTCCAAGAGATTCCTTTATCGAAGAAAAACTATTTTATGAAGCTTCGCCAACATTAGAGGTATACTTAAAAGATCTTCATCTTCGAAAAATAAAGGAGCTTGAACTCTTTTACAATCAAAGAAAAGTTTGGTATGAACAAGAGATTACACCAGAAGTGATTGACTATGTCAAAAGTAACCAAGAAATCATGTCAGCTGTATTAAAAGATGATGCACTCTATATAACAAAAATCCCCTATGATACCAAGAAATTTCTAGAAGCAACATCAATCGAAGAAAAAAATTATTACCTTTGTCACTGCCCATTTGCAAGAGAATCAATCAATCAAAATGATCAAACTATTTCATCAAATTGGTGTTATTGCAGTGGAGGTTTTACAAAGCTTCCATTCGATGCTATTTTTGATCAAGACTTAAAGATTGAACTTATTTCATCTGCTTTACATAAAGATGGTGCATGTAGATTCAAGATTGATTTAAGCAATGTATCATATAAAAAATGACGTAAACATCTTTTTAAGTTGTTATTTATAACAAAGTTTTATACAATAGTAATGCACTTCAAAAAGAACAAGCGAGGTTTCACATGAAAAAATTAGTATTTTTGATGCTTGGATTGGTAGCACTTTTCTTTTTTTCAGCATGCCAACAAGAAGCATCACTGTTTGATGTTTTAGACGATATTCAAATTGAATATGCAGAAGGTGATAATGCATCTTCTGTTTCGACACATATTAAACTTCCCAAATCATCATCATTAAGAGATGATGTTATCATTGAATGGCAAAGTTCACATCCAAATATCGTTGATACATATGGAACTGTGAATACGCCTGAAATTGATACAGATGTTGTTTTAACCGTAAAAGTGACCTTAGATGGTGTCTCTTCATCAAATACGTTTACATTAACGGTGAATGGTCGTTTTGAAAAAGTATCGGTAACATTTAAAGTACAGGATACAATCTTTCAAGAATTTGAAATTAAAGAAGGTAGCACAATAACTCCTTTTGATAACCCAGAGATTGTTGGATATGCTTTTGAAGGATGGTTTATTTCTCCTGAACTCACTGTAGCATTTGATTTTTCTAATCCAATCAATGAGTCTTTAACTGTTGAAGCTAAATTAAGAGCATATGTCACAGGAGAATACCAAGTTCGTATTTACTTACAAAATTTATTAGATGAAAACTATACATTAACAGAGACCACGACACATTTTGGTGAAAAAGGAACCTCAATTGAACTTGATACAGATCGTACAGGGTTTATTTTAAACACTGAACTCTCCACCACAACAGGTGTCATTTCTGAGACTACGACCGTATTAAATCTTTACTACACAAGGGAAACATATACTGTTATTTATGAAAGTGATGGTATCGAAGTTGGAAGAGAAACCATTACCTATGGTGAACTTGTAACACTTCCTGCAGAGCCATCTAAAGAAGACTATGTCTTTTCTTATTGGTCAATTGACCGCTTTGGTTCAACGGTCTTTGATGAGACAGAACTCATCTCATCAAACACGATCCTTTATGCCATCTTTGAAAGTAATGCAGTCTATGAAGGTTATTATGCATCTATTACATCCGTATCTGATGGTCAGTTAAAATTAGCACTGAGACAACTTATTACAACCATGACTTTACAAACCTATGGTGATGCAAGATATATCCTAAATGATACCGATGAAGACCCATCAAATCCAAACAATGTGATTTTGGTTTATAACAGAGCATCTGTTTCTGGAGTTTGGGATGGTGGAATCACGTGGAATAGAGAACACGTGTGGCCACAAAGCATGTTAGGTGCAAGTGCTGATAACGGTACAGCTAACATCGCTTCTGACCTACAAAACTTAAAGCCTGCAAATCCAAGTATTAATTCAACACGAAGTAATTACCCATTTGTTGATGGAACAGGGGCTAACCGATTAATCGGTGGTGGCTATTATCCTGGTGCAGCAGATCGTGGCGATATCGCTCGTATCCTTTTATATATGCATGTCAGATGGAATTTAACGATTGGAACTTCAACGGTAGGCGATCTTGATTTATTACTTAGATGGCATAAACTAGATCCTGTCGATAGTTTTGAGTTAAATCGAAATGAACTGATATTTGATGAACAAAACAATAGAAACCCATTTATCGATCATCCTGAATTTGTAGAACGTATCTGGGGGCCAATTGTTATTCGACATGATCAAACATCATCCAATCTTTCAATCGATTTTGAGAGTATCATGACAGAAATTATTATTATTCCTGAAATTAACTACACGGAGTTGAAAAAAAATAAATATTCAATGTAGGAGGTTAGCATGAAACAAAGAGCTTTTGGCAAAACAGGATTTATCATCTCAGAAATTTCACTTGGCACATGGCAACTCGGTTCTAAATGGGGAGATCCTTTTAATGAAGAAATCGCATTAGAAACTTTACAAACTTCAGTTGATCTTGGAATTAATAGCTTTGATACCGCAGATGTCTATCAAGGCGGACTAAGCGAAGAAACGATTGGTTTATTTAATAATAAACAAGATAAGAAAGTCTTTGTCATCACGAAAATAGGTAGAAAACTCCCTAAACAAGATACAAGCCTTTACACAAAAGAAGCATTAAACCAGTTTATTGATGAATCTAGAGAAAGACTTCAGGTAGATCAACTTGATATGGTCTTACTCCATTGCCCACCAACAGACTTATATCAAAAAAACCATGTATTTGACTATATGGATGGATTTAAAAAAGAAGGAAAAATTAAACACTATGGTGTATCAATCGAAACGATCGAAGAAGGATTACTCGCGTTAAATCATCCTGGCGTTGAAGCTATTGAAGTGATATTTAACATGTTTAGACTTCGTCCAGCTGAAGAACTATTTGATCAAGCAAAACAAAAAGGTGTTGGCATCATCGTGAGAGTTCCATTAGCGAGTGGACTATTAACAGGTAAATTTACCAAAGATACAACCTTTGGACCACATGATCACAGAACATTTAATAGACATGGTGAAGCATTTGATAAAGGTGAAACGTTTTCTGGTGTTCCCTATGATGTTGGTTTAAAAGCTGTAGAAGAATTAAAACGTGTTTTTCCAGCAAATGAATTAAATCTTTATGCGTTAAGATGGATACTCATGTTTGATGGTGTTTCAACTGTGATACCTGGTGCAAGTAAACCAGAACACATTATAAGTAATGTTAAAGCAGCATCACTACCGCCACTAACACAACATCAAATGGATGAAGTTAAACGCATCTATGATGACTATATTAAAGCACATGTTCATCATTTATGGTAAAAGAAAAGGCCTTTCGGCCTTTTTTTACTCAAATTCTGCAATAATTGATTTTCTTCCGCGAAGTTCAATATAGAAGTTTGCTTCAGCTGTTTTAACATAAGGAAGTAAGAAAATCATACCGATTCCAAATGTAAACATTGCTAAAATATACCATCCAATAAAACTTAAATGAAGAATGAAAAGCTCCATTTTATGACCTTTCATCATTTCTTGAGATTGATCAATCGCTTTCATTGCATCAATCGTTGGATCTTCAGCAATGATATAAGGCGTCATCGCATATGCTAATGACTTAATAATTCCTGGAATAATGAATAATAATGACCATAAGAATGTGAAAATACCAACAAGAAGTGAAGCAATCATGGAGTTAACAAAACTCTTTTTGAAACCCTCAATGATAAGTTCAAGTTTTTTACCATCGGTGTTATTATCAATCATATCAATTAAATAAATCGCTTGACCAACTAAAAGTGGTCCCAATAAAAGAAATCCAATGACTGCAATAGAAGATGCAGCAGGAAGTGCAGCCACAATTAATGTGACAACAAGTACCATCCAATAACTCTTTCTGAGTTGTTCCCAGGCTTGATGACGTAATTCTCTACTTGATTTCATAATACCCTCCTAAGCGTGTATCGTTTATATACTATTATAAGATAAAAGAAAGTCAAAATCACTGAATTAGAATCATTTTGTTCATAAAGTGGTAAAATGGCCTTGAAAAAACGTTAATGGAGGGTTTTATGTTAATCATAGAGAATGTATATAAAAGTTATGATGGTATCAAAAAAGCATGTAATGACATTTCGCTTACAATTGAAGAAGGCGATATTTTTGGGTTTGTTGGACATAACGGTGCAGGAAAAACGACACTTCTAAAATCGATTGCAGGTATTATTGATTTTGATGAAGGAAATATCACAGTTAGTGGCCTTTCAATTAAAAAGGAACCTTTGCGGGTTAAAAAAATGATTGCTTATATTCCGGATAACCCAGATATTTATGAATCACTCACGGGAATCCAATATTTGTCATTCATTGCAGACATTTTTGAAGTTTCAGAAGAGGATCGCCAAAGAGAAATTGAAAAGTATGCTAACCTTTTTGAAATACGCGATGTTTTACAAAATCCTATCTCTTCATACTCGCATGGTATGAAACAAAAATTAGTCATTATTAGCGCACTCATTCATCAACCTAAATTGCTTTTACTAGATGAACCCTTTGTCGGTTTAGATCCGAAAGCAAGTTTTCAACTTAAAGAGATCTTTAAAGAGATGTGTGATCAGGGTAGTGCTATTTTCTTCTCCACACACGTACTTGAAGTTGTTGAAAAATTGTGTAACAAGGTAGCTATTATTAAGCAAGGTAAAATAGTAGCAGAAGGAGATACACAAACCATTATTAAAGATCAGTCGCTTGAAAGCATCTTCATGGAAATTCAAAAGGAAAGCTAATGTATTTTAAACTCGTTTCATTATTTATAAAAGAGAACATCTCCCTTAAGCGACTGATGGGATTTGATGTTAAGCGTTCGAAAGCAAAAGCAATCGGTATTGGTCTTGCAATCATATATGCACTTGCAGTCTTTGTCGGTGCATTTGGTTATATGTTTTTTGATTTAGGAAAAATACTTCACGATATGGGACAGAGCGAATTACTTTTAAGTTTTATATGTATTTATATGCTGGGAATGGCCTTTTTCATTACTTTATTTCGTGCAAGTGGATATTTGTTTTACTATAAAGATTATGATATATTAGCACCTCTACCTATACATCCAAGAACTATCTTGTTTGCTAAGATGACGGTATTAATGATCATGCTATACCTAACATCTTTTCTATTCACCTTACCCATTTTATTTTCCTACATTTATTGGAATGGTATGACAATACTCAGCGGTATCTATATGGTGATTGGTTTCTTCTTTTTACCACTTGTTCCAGTTGCACTTATTAGCTTTTTATCATTAGGGGTTGCTACGTTAACTGCAAGATTAAGACATGCTAAAATCATCAGTATTATATTAGTTTTTGTCTTAATGATTGGGCTATTCATGATTATGTTTTCTGTCAATGAAGTTGATCAAAATCCATTAACGGGACAAATCGATTTATTTAAGGGCATAGCCAAAGTATATCTACCATTTGACTGGTACCGTATTGCGGTTCACCAAGAGTCATTACCTCACTTTATGTACTTGGTTTTAAGTCACGGGATCCTCTTTGTTCTATACTTATTTTCAATACAAGGATTAGTTGCTAAAACAAACCAAAAAGGTGTTAGAGTTGCAATGAAGCACGGCGTAAGTGCTATTCGCTATATTCAAAGATCACCTCTTATTTCTATTGTACAAAAAGAGTTTAAAAAGTTTTTTAATAGCGTGCTCTATGCAACAAATGCTGGATTTGGTCCTATTATTTTACTTGTTGCATCGGTAGCAAGCTTATTCTTTCAATCTAAGCTCGAATCCATTTTAAGTGAAGCTATGGGTGTAGGAGGTTTACCTCTTGAAATCATGATTTTATTACTGATTGGTTTTTCATTGGCTATGACCTATACACCGGCCATCTCGCTAAGCCTGGAAGGTAAGCAGTTATGGTTAATAAAAAGTTTACCGATTCAACCTAAAACGGTTATATACGGTAAAATTGTATTCAACATGCTTCTAGCGGTGCCGATTGGAATTTTAAGCATCTTACTTTTTGGTATTTCATTAAAAATACCTGTTATCAATCAACTATTGATGATATTGCTTGTGATTTCATTTTCTGGATTAATCAGTTTCTTCGATGCCATCATCAATCTTTGGACTCCAAAATTTAATTTTGTAAACGATGTTGAAGTCATTAAACAAAGTGCAAGTGCATTTCTCGCTATTTTTGGTGGATTTGCATGGATGGCAATCAACGGTTTTGTCTATGTTCAACTAGATAAATACGTTTCTGGATCACTCGTTTTTGGTTTGATGAGTGTATTAAATCTCGTATTACTGATCCCCTTGGTTTGGCTGATTGAGACAAAAACAGAGTTATTTTTTAGAAAGTACCAAGGTTAAACGTGGGACATGATGGGATTATTTCATGTGCGTTTACAAACAAGCATATCTTATGATATGATGAACTAACAAGAAGTGAGGTATAACATGAAAAAAATAGTGTTCATTATGCTTTTCGTTTTAACTTTAATCGGATGTACTCCGAGTAATTCAACTGTACTAGATACACCGGATAATGTTCGTCGTGAAGGAAGTAGACTTTTGTTTGATGAAGTTGAGCATGCTACAAAGTATGTGATTGAAATCAATGGTGAAGTCATAACAGTGACCGATCATTTCTATGATTTTGTTGAACGTGGAGAATTATCGGTTCGTGTTAAAGCTCAGGCTGAAGGATATCAAGATTCAGCTTTTACGCAAATTTATCAATTCATACTAACAGATGAGTTGATAAATGTAGCTTATAACTATAGTATTTATTCAACATTTGACCTTGTTATTTATCAGTTTAATGAAGATGTGACTATCGATACATTGTCACGTTCTACGGGAGTAGTCTCAGAGTCAAATTATTTATATGCAAATCGGAAACTTACGCTAAATTCATCATTTTTAAAACTGTTATCTAAAGGTGAACATGTGATTACAGTGACAGTGGAAGATTTAGGTAGTTTTGATGTTACATTAACCATCAATGATGTCGGATTTCCTTATATAGTTACTGATCCATCTATTGTATTTATTGGTGAAGATGTTACCGTAATGTATGCACTTTACGAAGAAAATCTATATGATAGTGAAATTATAAGTATCACTGGTGATGGGTTAACCGAAGAAGATTATGAGATTAATGACAATCGACTAACCATCAATTCAAGTTTTATTTCATCTTATTTTGAGGTGAATACGACAAAAAATACACTGCTTATTAAATTTACTTTGTCACATCCGATCACCAATGTGAATGGGTTCTTATTTATTAAAAGACCCGTTTCATCCTAATAATCATTTTTGAAAAAATGAAAACATTAAAGGAAAGCGCGACTTTCCTTTTTCATTTCTTGTCTAAATAGACAAAACATAGTATAATTAACCCTAAAGAAAGAGGTAAAAAATATGAAATTCAGTGAATTTAAGTATGTGCGCCCTGATCTAGATCTTATCAAGAAAAGTTTAGAAGAAAAACTTGCTCTGATTAACACAGGTAAAGATGTGGATACTGAGATTAAAGCAGCATATGATATTTTTAAAATCAATGATGATCTTGGGACAATGGGTGTTTTAGTATCAATTAGAAATAGCATTGATACAACCGATGAGTTTTACGAAAAAGAGCAGGAGTTCTTTGATGAAAATGGTCCTATTTTACGTGAGTACGATCAAATGTTTATCGAGAAATTACTTGATTCTCCAAATCGAGAAGGTTTAGTTAAAGCATTTGGTTCTTTGATGTTTGAAAGAGGGGAACTTGCAAGAAAAACATTTAAACCTGAAATCATTCCCGATTTACAATTAGAAAACAAGTTATCAACAGAATACGGTAAACTTCAGGCATCAGCTAAGATTCCGTTTAACGGAAATATTTATAACCTTTCACAAATGGCACCTTTCTTACAAGATAAAAACCGTGAAACCAGACACCAAGCACAGCTTGCAGTCTCTAAATTCTTCGCAGAAAATGAAGCACAGTTTGATCGTATTTATGATGATATGGTTAAGGTAAGAACTAAAATCGCTAAAACACTTGGTTATGAAAACTTTATTCAACTTGGTTATGATCGTTTTGGTAGAACCGATTATAACGCAAAAGATGTAAAAACATATCGTGATCAAATTTTTGAAGATATTGTTCCTCTAGTCAATGAACTTACCCAAAGAAAAGCCAAACGCTTAGGTATTGAAAAACCAAAATCTTATGACTTAGCACTTTCTTTCTTATCAGGTAATCCAACACCCAAAGGTGATCGTGCATGGCAAGTTGAAAGAGCGAAAAAAATGTATGATGAAATGTCAGTTGAAACATCTAAATTCTTTAACTTTATGCTTGATCAAGATCTCCTTGATTTAGATGCAAAAGCAGGTAAACAAGGCGGAGGATATTGTACATTTTTACCTAATTACAATGCACCTTTTATTTTCGCAAACTTCAATGGTACATCACATGATGTTGATGTCTTAACACATGAAGCAGGACATGCGTTCCAAGTGTTTTCAAGTAGAGACTTGATTCCTGAATACCGCTGGCCAACCATGGAAGCAGCTGAAATTCATTCGATGAGTATGGAGTTTTTGGCATGGCCATGGATTCATGAATTCTTTGTTGAAGATACAGCTAAATATAAGTTTAACCATCTTGCTGGTGCAGTTTCTTTCTTACCTTATGGTGCAGCAGTTGACGAATTCCAACATGAAGTTTATGGAAAACCAGAAATGACACCAGATGAAAGAAAAACTACATGGCGTAACATCGAAAAGAAATACCTACCATTCAAAGATTATGATGATGATTTATTTATGGAAAAAGGTACGTTCTGGTTTAGACAAAGTCATATCTTCAGTGCGCCTTTCTATTACATTGATTACACATTAGCTCAAGTTTGTGCATTCCAATATTGGGTGAAGAGCCAAGAAAATCACGCGAAAGCACTCGATTCATATATCAAATTATGTCGTCTTGGTGGTTCAAAGAGCTTCCTCGGATTAGTGGATTCAGCAGATTTAAGAAATCCATTTAAGAAGGGTACTGTCAAGGATATTGTAAAACCCATTCGTGGTTACTTAGATTCTGTTGACGATACAAAGCTATAAAATGAAACTTTCATGGCTTCGACTGATCATTCAAGTCGGATTGATTATCACTTTCTTTTTTCCGATGATGCATCAAAAAGATGTTGAAGAAGTCGTTTTTACTGGATTTGATGCAATCACTCAAGGAGATTATCTTATCATCGGTAACATTGTAATAGGTCTCATTTTCCTCGGTGTTATCATTCATTTCGTGGGCATCATGGTAGAGATGATACAAAAAAAACCAACGATAAAATGGATTGAAGGTATCAACATGATTGTTAATATCACAGCAATCTTAAGTTTAGTGATGTTTACATTTCTCGGAACATTCTTAGAGTTCCTCGGTTTTGTTTATGTCAGTCTATTGATTTTATCGACGTATCTGAGATATGTTGATCAAAAAAATCTAGAAAAATAAAAAAATATAAAAAAAATCACTTGGATAATCCAGGTGATTTTTTTGGATGTAGATAATTGTAAATGGCGTCAGCAGCATTCATGCCATCATAAACAGCTTTCGCAATTTGAAGTTTACCACCGATGATATCACCAGCTGCAAACAATCCTGGAATGTTTGTCATGTATTTATCATTTACGACAACATTGTTTTTTTCGATGATGACACCAAGTTGGCTGGCAAATTCAACTGAACTCGGCGTTCCAAGTGCAATGAATGCACCATCAATCTCATATGTGCCTTGGGTTGTTTCAATATGTGATAATTTTTCATTACCAATAAACTTCGTTATTTTTTCTCTGACCACAGGAAAATCAATCTCATCATCAAATGCGTGACCATCTGTAAAAATGGTAATATCTTTCGTCATTTTTCTTAAGAAATCAAGTTCGTGGAGCATATATGGACCGTAGCCGATGACAGCAACTTTTTTCCGACGGTAGAAGAAACCATCACAAATCGCACACATGCTAATGCCCTTACCCCGAAACTGAGTAAATCCCGCTCTTCTAACGGTATGTCTTGTTTTACCTGTAGCAAGTAAGACTGCTTTTGTTTCAAACGTATGCGAGGTTGTCACAACTTCAAATGTTTCACCAACACTCTTGAGTGAAATGACACTTTCTGTAATGACATCAATACCTAAATGCTTAGCTTGGTTTATGCCATTTTGAATGAGCACTTTACCATCAATGGGTTCAGCTTGGCCATAAAAGTTTTCAACTTTATCATCATAACCTTCAAGAGCACCAAAATCTTTACCAATAACAAGGGGTTGTACACCTTGTCTTTTTAAATAGATAGCCGCTGAAATACCAGCGGGTCCATAGCCAATAATAATGATGTTTTTCATAAATCTAAAAGCTTCTTTAATGTTTCCTTTGATTGGACGCCAATCGTAGATTGATGAACTTTTCCATTCTTGAAAACGATGAGTGTTGGAATACTCATGATTCCAAGTTCATCTGCAATTTCATACTCTTCATCAACATCTAGTTTTCCAATTTTTGCTAAATCTTTCACGTCATTTGCTAAGTCTTCTAAAATAGGAGCAACCCGTTGACAAGGACCGCACCATGTTGCCCAAAACTCAACTAAAACGGGAACATCACTTTTTAATACTTCTTTTTCGAAATTTCCTGTTGTAAATATATGTACCATGGTTTCACCTCAAATTGATATCATACCCATTATAAATAAAAATGTTAAAAAAGGCTACCTTTTTACATTTCTTTGTTAAAGTTATAAAAAGCATTCTTTAAAGTAAAGAATACAAACAGGTGATATTTAGTTCGCTACTTTCATAAGTTTGCTTAACATGATATAATGTTAAGGTACGAAATGTAGGTGACATGCATGATTAAAGTGAGCGATTTAAGCTTTTCATATAATCAAGAAGATGAAGCATTAAAGAAGATTAATCTTTCTGTCGAAAAAGGATCTTGGGTGTCTATTTTAGGGCATAACGGGTCAGGTAAATCGACATTATCTAAATGTTTGGTTGGTTTATTAGCGCCAACATCCGGAGAGATTTTTATCGATGGGCAGCAATTGGATGAAAAAAATCTTCCTCATATACGTAAAAAAATAGGTATCGTTTTTCAAAATCCCGATAATCAATTTGTTGGGGTGACCGTTAAACACGATATCGCTTTTGGTCTTGAAAATCAGTGTCTTCCCCATGATGAAATGATGGAAAGAATTAACCATTACGCAAAACTCGTGGGTATGGAAGACTTTTTGAATAAAGAACCACATCACCTTTCTGGTGGGCAAAAACAAAGGGTTGCTATAGCAGGTGCGCTTGCGATGGAACAAGATATCTTAATTCTTGATGAAGCGACTTCTATGTTAGATCCTGAGGGAACAAGAGAAATTGTAGAACTGATTAAGTATTTAAATAAAACGTTGAATAAAACGATCATCACGATTACTCATGATTTATCTTTTGCTGGCTTAAGTGATCGATTAATTGTTTTAAAAGATGGCGAAGTGATTTTAGAGGGAACGCCAAGAGATGTATTTAAGCATGAAGAATTACTTAAATCATCCCACTTAGAACTCCCCTTTGGTTTGGCTTTATATAACGATTTAGCAAAAGATCCCAAAACGGATCCTAAGCTTTTGGAGGCACTATGGGCATTCAATTCAAAGATGTAAGCTATGCGTATCGGGGTTATAAAGTCAATTACGATGCCATTGGTCATATCACGCTAGATATTAAACCCAAAGGTGAGTTTATTGCTGTTGTCGGTCATACTGGATCTGGAAAATCAACACTTGTTCAACATATGAATGCACTCCTTTTACCTACAAAAGGAAATGTTGTCATCTTTGGTCAAGACTTACCCCCTAAAAGACATGAAAAGATTAACTATTTAAGACAAAAAGTTGGTCTTGTTTTTCAGTTCCCTGAATATCAGTTATTTGAAGAAACCATACTTAAAGATATTATGTTCGGTCCTAAAAATTTTAAATCTACGGAAAGTGAAGCGGAAGTAAAAGCAAAAAAAGCTGCCGCTATTGTTGGTATTGATGAATCACTTTTTAATCAATCACCGTTTCGCATTTCTGGTGGTCAGATGAGAAGAGTTGCAGTTGCAGGAATTCTAGCGATGGAGCCTGATATTTTGGTTTTAGATGAACCTACACGCGGTCTTGATCCTAAAGGTCGTAAAGATTTAATGGCGATCTTCCAAGAAATTCATGATACCGAAGATAAAACGATTATCATGATTACGCATGATATGGATTTGGTTGCAGAATATGCAAAACGCGTTATTGTTTTAGATAATGGGCGTCTTGTATTTGATGGAACCAAAGAAATGTTATTTGAACACCCACAGTTTGATGATTTCCATTTAGATCTACCAACGCCGTTAAAGATTTTAAAAACATTAGAAAAAGAAGTAGGACTTGTCTACAAACCTCATTATGATTACGCATCTCTTTTAGCGTATTTAAAGGGGGTGCAACATGAATAACATCACATTAGGTCAATATATTCCTGGTGATTCTTGGTTGCACAGACTTGATCCAAGAATAAAGTTGTTTTCACTTGTGATTTTATTGGTTGGAACATTTATCATTCCGATTTCTGCAGATTTAATTCCGATTATCACCATGGTTGCTATCTTTTTGGGCATGATGATCTTAACTGCAAGTGCGGGTATTCCAATTAAAAAAGTGATCAATGGACTACGTCCGATTGTATTTCTATTAACATTTACCTTCTTTATTCAGTTATTCTTTATTACTGAAGGAGAATTGCTTGTTTCTTTTGATTTTTATTTATCGGTTGCAAGCATTGGAGCAATTCTTATTTTATTTGTCTTTTACAATTGGTCCAAAAAATACATTAAGTTTAGAATATTATATTTTTTACTCATTGTCGGGTTAATCTTTTTTGTACAAGCCGTATTACCATACATTAGCTTATATACATATAAACTTGACGTTTATGATCAAGGCTTACTACGTGCAGGCTTTATATTCATACGTATTACCAATGTGATTATCATGACGTCGTTACTCACATTTACAACGATGACAACTGATTTAAATTACGCGATTGAATCACTTTTAAAACCACTTAAATGGATTAAAGTCCCTGTTGATGTGATTGCGATGATGTTATCGTTAACGCTTCGCTACATTCCAACACTTTTGGGTGAAACCGAAAAGATTATGAAGGCACAAGCATCACGTGGAGTAGATTTCAAAGAAAGTAAATTTAAAGATAAAGTTGTTCAAATCATTTCACTTCTCATTCCTGTTTTCGTCATCAGTTTTAAACGAGCTGAAGATTTAGGGAATGCCATGGAAGTAAGAGGTTATGTGATTGGCGCGAAGCGTACAAAAATTGATCAATATAAGATTGGTTTTAAAGATATCATGGCTGTGTTTGTTGTAACTTTATTTTTAGCAATCATCATTATGATGAGGATTATCGGATGAGATATAAAGCAGTTGTGAGTTATGATGGTTCAAATTACATCGGTTTTCAAAGCCAACATAACGGTTTGGGTATTCAAGAAGTGATTGAAAAAGCACTTCGACTAATGACACAAACAGAGATCAAGATTCATAGTGCAGGAAGAACGGATAAAGGTGTCCATGCACTTGGTCAAGTCTTTCATTTTGATAGTAAAATTGATCTACCTTCAGATATTTGGGTTAGAGGGGTTAACGACCGTCTTCCTTTAGATATCAGACTAAAGAGTGTAAAAAAAGTTGCTTCAGATTTCCATGCAAGACATAGTGCAACTTCTAAAGTCTATCGCTATGTGATTGCGAAAAATCCTGAAACACCTTTTACAAAAAACTATGAAGTCTACATTAGAAATTTAGATATCAATCCCATCAAAGAAGCATTACCACTTTTTGTGGGTACGCATGATTTTAGAGGTTTTTGTCAGTTAGTTCCAGGAAAACCTACCGTTAAAACAATACATGAAGTCACGCTCAAAGAAACATCTAAACATTATGTATTTACCTTTCATGGAAATTCATTTTTAAAATATATGGTGAGATCCATGATGGGAACACTCATTCAAATAGGACTTCACCGTAAAGAACCAGGCATTATTAGCACTATTTTAGAAACTAAAGATCGTCATTTAGCAGGTAAAACTGCTGAATCAAGAGGACTATTTTTAGTTAAAATCAATTATAAAAAAAGAACGTAAAGGAGTGTGCACCTATGTTTATCACCTTTGAAGGTGGCGAAGGCACCGGTAAAACGACATTAATTCAAGGCATTGCAGCCGTGTTAAGAAATCAGTATAACGTCGTAACAACACGTGAACCTGGTGGGTCTAACATTGCAGAAGCCATTCGTGACATCATTTTAAATCCGAAATATCAAGGTGTAACACCTTACACGGAAGCACTTCTTTTAGCAGCATCAAGAGCGCAACATTTAGATGAAGTGATTTTACCTGCACTTCGTGCACAAAAAATCGTTTTATGTGATCGTTATATAGATTCGAGTTTAGCTTATCAAGCATATGCAAGAAACTTAGGTTTTGATTTTGTCTTATCAATCAATCGTTATGCGGTTGAAAATTTACCGAATCTAACGTTTTACATCGATTTAGATCCTAAAATTGGTTTATCACGCATTGCACATCGCGATAAGTATGATCGTCTTGATCAAGAAGCTTTTGATTTTCATACGAAAGTGAGAGAAGGCTATTTAGAAGTTGCTAAACGTTATCAAGAACGTATTATTGTGATTGATGGTTCTCAAACAATCGAAAAAATTCAAGAACAAATACTCGAAGAGATTGAAAAGCACTTATGAAAAGAGCATACTATTTTTTTAAACAAACCATACAAAAAAATAGATTAGCGCACCTTTACTTGATTGTCGGTCCTAAAGGATCTGGTAAGTCACAACTTGTTGATGATGTTGCTTATTTGATTTTAAATCAGGGGAAAGCTGAATCCCCTCATTTAAAATTACAAATCAAAGAACGTAAAGTTCAAAATATGAGTGTGATTGAACCGGATGGATTATCCATTAAAAAAGAACAAATTTTGGCACTTCAAAATGAGTTTTCTAAAACAGCACTTGTTAGTGGACCACGTATTTATGTCATTAAGGGCATTGAAAAAATCAGCATTGCAGCAGCAAACTCGTTATTAAAGTTTATGGAAGAGCCACAAAGTCAACAGGTATTTGGGTTCTTACTTGCTGAAGATAAAGAAGATGTACTACGTACGATACAATCACGAAGTCAAATACTGACATTAAAGAGTATTGATGAACTCGATTTAGAAGAAGAGTTAATTAAACTAGGGGTTGATGAAAAGGTTGCAACACTCGCACCTTACGTCACTAAAAATATCGAAGAAGCAACACTCCTTGCAGAAAACCCTAATTTTCTCGATTTGATCGCTCTTATTGAAGAGATCGCACGACTTTGGGATAAAAAAGATGTTTCATATCCCATACATTTTGCACAAAAATCAGGTTTTCTCATGCAAGATCGTGATTTCTTCATGGATTTCTTAGAACTTTTATTGCTCTATTTCTTAGATTTCGTTCACTACCGCACACATCAACCACTTGTTTATAAATTTTTAAAAGATGTGATTCAAATTCAAAGCGATCGGATGCAAGTTTTAGAAGTTAATGATTTAATTGAGCAAATTCAGACTGTTTTACAACAACAATCCTATAATATAAACTTAGACTTAGCATTGGACCATTTGTTTTATATACTAGAGAAGAAGAGGTGAGTTTATGCAAGTTGCTTTAGTACAATTTAAAGAAGCCGGAAAAAAATACTATTTTTCCTATGAAGGACTTCCATTAGAAAAAAAGGACCAGGTGGTTGTTGAAACAACACGTGGTATTGAAATAGGCAAAGTATACATGTTTAAAGAAATCGAGGAAACAGATTTAACATCTGAACTTAAACCGATTTTAAGAAAAGCGACTGAAGGCGATCTAAAAGAAGAAGCTTACAATCGTACACTTGAGCCTGCAATCGTTGAAAAAACGAAAGTTTTGGCGAAACAAAATGAACTTGAGATGAAAGTTTTAGGTGCTGAATATACACTCGACCGCAAACGTCTACTCGTTTATTTTGAAGCAGAAAATCGTATTGACTTTCGTAATTTGGTGCGTGATTTATCTGAGATATATCACACACGCATTGAATTAAGACAAATTGGACCTAGAGATGCAGCTAAAATGATTGGTGGTATTGGACCATGTGGTCTTATTTTATGTTGCACAACATTCATTGGCGAATTTGACACGGTTTCAATTAAGATGGCGAAAAACCAAAATATAGCTTTAAACCCACAAAAGATTAGTGGTGTCTGCGGTAAACTTTTATGTTGCATTAAGTATGAAGATGATGTTTATACAGAACTCAAACTCACGATGCCAGACTTAAAAGAAAAAGTGATGACGCATAAGGGTGAAGCAACTGTTATTGACTTAAACATTATTGGTCAAAAGGTCAAAGTTGCTCACGCTGAAAATGGCGGGCTTGAATGGCTTGCCTTAACTGATATTAAACGTGCATAATCATGCTTAGAACACTTTTAGGTACAGACTTATGGATTGAACAACAATCCAGTCACGCTTTTAATTTGGATACCATTTTACTATCACATTTTACAAGGATACCGGTTAGGTCAAAAACGGTTCTTGATATAGGGACAGGAGCAGGCCCGTTAATTCTCTATTTATCAAAAAAAACGAAAGCAAAAATTATCGGAATCGAGATTCAAGAAGAACGTTACCTTCAAGCGTTAAAAAACATTAAACTGAATCATTTAGAAAATCGACTTTCATGTATACATCAAGATGTGAAGCACGTCAATTTAAAAGATGTGGATGTGATAGTATCTAATCCACCCTTTTTCAAAGTGACTGAATCGTCTAATTTAAATGAAAATGAAGAAGATACCATCGCTAGACATGAAGTGATGTTAACCTTAGAAGAACTGATCTCATGGGTTTCAAAGACATTAAAGTATGGTGGTTATTTTTCAATGATTCATCGTCCAGATCGTTTTGGGGAAATCATTTCACTCTTAGAAAAATATCAACTTATTCCTAAAAGAGTCAGATTTGTACATCCCTATCTTGGACATCCAGCAAAACATGTCTTAATTGAAGCAATGAAACAAGGTAGCATTGGAATGGTTGTTGAAAAGCCACTGATCCTATACATAGAAAAGCATGTCCTGACCAAAGAACTGACGGACATTTATGGAGGAATATAACATGTTACTAACACTTTTAAATCGAAAAGAAAAACTCAAGTTTTTAGATTTAGTGATGCACATGGTATCTGTTGATGGAAAACCCAATGAAATTGAACAACGTATATTAAACATTATGCTCGCTGAAGTGGGTGATGGTATTGTTTCAGAATATCATTTTGCATTATCCAAAGATTTAGAAGAAACGATTGCCTATTTCGTTGAAGCAAGTCCGACAGTTAAAAACATCGTTTTCTTAAACTTGGTAAAAATAACGATGGTTGATGATTTTTATAATACAACTGAACATTTTTTCTTAGAAAGCATACGCGAACGTTTTCATATTTCTGACCAAAAGAAAAAACAATTAATGCAAATCGTATATTTAGAAAGAGATTTACGCGAAAAAGCAAAACGCGTGGTTAACCACTAATGCAAAAAAGTTTTAAAGAAGTGAAGCCAACGCTTTATGTGGTTTCAACACCCATTGGGAATTTAAAAGATATTACATACCGCGCGGTTGAAATATTGCGTGAGGTTGATTTCATACTTGCTGAAGACACAAGAACTTCCTCTGTTCTACTTTCACATTATGACATTAGAAAACCATTGTTAAGTTATCATGAGTTCAATAAAGAAGAACAAGAAACAAAAATTATCGGTTTATTAAACGAAGGAAAATCTTTAGCACTGATCAGTGATGCCGGAACACCAGGGATTAGTGATCCAGGTTATGAGATTATCAAAAAAGTGATTGAAGAAGGCTTTTATGCCGTTTCGATACCAGGAGCAAGTGCCATTCTTTCTGCTTTAGTTGTTTCAGGTTTAATCATTCAGCCATTTACTTACATTGGGTTTTTACCACGTAAAGCAAATGATCAAAAACATGTGCTTGAGGATTATAAAACAAGAAAAGAAACACTTGTAATCTACGAATCACCGATGCGTATTGAAAAAACATTGAACATGCTTTATGAAGTCTTAGGGGATAGAAACATTGCGATCGCTAGAGAACTCACCAAAGCTTTTGAGACCATCATAAGAACCACATTAAAAGAAGCATCCTCTATGGAAATGAATCCTAAAGGTGAGTATGTGATGATTATCGAAGGTGGAACGGATGAATTAAAACAACCTTTGCTTGATGTCAAATCACATTACCTTGAACTCATTAAAGCAGGTTACCCACAAAAAGAAGCAATGAAGATTGTTGCAAGCAAACATAACTTATCAAAAAATGAAGTTTATCGTATTGTAAAAATTGATGAGGTTTCTTCTTGATTTTTTGATACGTTAAAGTATAATATGAATGTATATAGGCAATGAGAAAAAGAGTAGTCTATGAAGCTTGGTTTAGAGAGGTTGCGGGTGGTGTAAGCAATCCCAGCAGTAGATGAACATGGTTTTTGAGCCTTTTAGTCGATAGGTAGGCTAAAACGTTAATCCGCGTTAAGGATATTGAGGGCTGAGCAATCAGAACTAAGGTGGTACCGCGATTAATATGTCGTCCTTAGATATCTTTAAGGATGACTTTTATTTATTTTTAGGAGGTTTTAAACATGGAAAAGAAAAAATTTTATTTAACAACCGCTATTGCATATGCATCAGGGATTCCGCATATTGGTAATGTCTATGAAGCTATTTTAGCGGATGCTATTGTGAGATTCAAACGTTTGGAAGGCTATGATGTCTTCTTTCAAACAGGTACAGATGAACACGGACAAAAAATTGAAGGTAAAGCAAATCTAAATGAACTTTCACCTCAAACATTCGTTGATCATATTTCATCAGAAATTAAACGTATCTATGATAAAGTCAATGTTTCATACGATCAGTTCGTGAGAACAACCGATGAGCGTCACGTTAAAGCTGTACAAGCTATTTTTAAGAAGCTTTACGATCAAGGTGACATTTATTTAGGTGAGTATGAAGGTTGGTACTCTGTTGCTGAAGAAGCGTTTATTTTAGAAAAAGACATCGTTGATGGTAAAGGACCTAACGGTGATGTTCCTGTATGGACAAAAGAAGCCGCATATTTCCTACGTTTAGCACCCTATCAAGAACGTTTACTCAAGCATATTGAACAACATCCAGAATTTATTGAACCTGAATCAAGAAGAAATGAAATGATTCAAAACTTCCTAAAAGAACCACTACCTGATTTATCCGTTTCAAGAACATCGTTTAAGTGGGGAATTCCCGTTGAATTTGATCCAGGACACGTGGTTTATGTGTGGATTGATGCGTTATCAAACTATATTACAGGTCTTGATTATCATCCTGATCAACCACTCACAAAACAATATAAGACATATTGGCCAGCAGATGTACATTTAATTGGTAAAGATATTTTAAGATTCCATACGATTTATTGGCCCATTATATTAATGGCACTTGGTTTAGAACTCCCTAAACAAATCTTTGGTCATCCATGGGTTTTAGTGAATAAATCAAAGATGAGTAAATCAGTGGGAAATACGATGTATACCGATGATTTAGTGAAATACTTTGGTGTTGATCCTGTGCGTTATTATGTATTAAAAGAAATACCTTTTTCTGCAGATGGTAATATCACGTATGAACTCTTAATTGAAAGAAACAATTCTGATTTAGCTAATACAATTGGTAACCTAGTTAATCGAACCATTGGTATGGCACATAAATACAGAAATGGTGTGATCAAACGCGTCATTTTAGATGAACCTTTTGATTTATCCTTAAAAGAAAAAGCATTAGACGTTCTTCCTCAAATGAAGACGTATATGAATGATTTAAGAGTTTCAGATGCTTTAGAAGAAGTTGTTAAACTTGCACGTTTTGCAAATAAATATATCGATGTATCTGAACCATGGGCACTCATGAAGAATCCTGATAAACAAGAAGTTTTAGATCACGTACTTTATCATTTACTGGAAACCATTCGTTTTATTGCTGTTTTACTACAACCCTTTATCCCAGAAACTTCAAAACGTATTGCAGCCCAAATTGGTGTATCTGATTTATCCTTTGAATCATTAGATTCATTTGGAGGTTATCAGGAACAAACTTTGGGCAAAGCAGAAGTTTTATTTGAACGTTATGATCCAGTTAAGAAATTGGAAGAAATATTAAATCAAGAACATGAATAAAATTCAAACATTTCTTAAATCTGATCAAATGAAACAAAAAGTTTGGCCAGAAATTCAAAGACTGATTGCAGTCATTTTATCAACCATTGTGTATGGGATTGGTGTTGCTTGGTTTTTAGAAGCTTCTGTGGTTCCACTTTATACAGGTGGTATTCCAGGTTTAGGACAGCTTGTCAGAGACAGCTTATATGTTTGGTTTGGACTTGATTTAGGTCCACACTTCTTAGGGATCTTCATCATCGTTTTAAACATACCTATTCTACTATTAGGATGGTTTGGTGTCTCACACCGGTTTACGATTCATAGTATTATTTCTATCGTCTTACAAGCGTTTATTTTATCGTGGTTACCGATTGTTAACATGGGGTTAACCGATCGTAGTGATGCGTTTGCTGCTGCTGTTTTAGGTGGCTTGCTCATTGGTATCGGTGGTGGTGCGGCATTAAGATATGGGACATCAACCGGAGGACTTGATATTATTGCACAATACGTTTCATTAAGAAAGGGTAAATCTGTTGGATTTATTTCGATGATTATGAACGTTGCGATTGCGATTTTAGGTGGACTGATTGTTGGTGGAAAAATGGGACCTTCTGGTGAGATTATCACGGGTGGTGTCATCGCATCGTATACAGTCATCCGTATTATTGTCACAACCATTTTAACGGACCGGATGCATACGTCATATCATTTCTTATCGGTAGATATCATTACCAATGTTCCTCAAATTTTAGTCGATGAAATACTTCATAAGGTTTATCGTGGTGTCACATTGATGAAGGTAGAAGGTGCATATTCTCATCATGAAAAAACATTGATTTACGTTGTGATTTCATCGTATGAGCTTCATACATTGGTAAGCCTTGTAAAATCGGTGGATCCCAATGCATTCATTGTTACAAAACCAGTTAAAAATGTTTTTGGTAATTTCAAACGAAAAACAATTGCTTAATACGAAGGGTGTTTACCACCCTTTTTTGTTTCAGCACCCTTTTTTTCACAAAAATATAAAAAATCCGTTACAATAAAACTAAAGGGGCGGTGTCCATGATCTACACGATGACGTTAAATCCAGCGATTGACTATAAAATAGTGTGTGAAAGGTTTGAACTCAATCAGTTAAATCGATTTAAAAAAGCATCTCTTCATCCCGGTGGAAAAGGAATTAACGTTTCTGCTGTTTTAAATAATTTAGGTGTTCAAAACGAAGCGATTGCCATTTTAGGTGGTTTTACCGGACGCTATCTTTTAGAACGCATGAAAAAGGATTATCGTCTTGATTTGAAACCTATTTGGGTAGAGGGCGATACACGCATTAACATCAAAATGACAGTTGATCATGAAACAGAATTAAATCATGAAGGACCACGCGTCAAAGATGATATTTTTGAACATATTCTATCAATCATTAGAAACATGAAAAAAGAAGATTTGCTTATTGTAAGTGGATCTGCACCCAGTGGTCAAAGAGATGCCTATCAGCAAATCGCACAGCTTTGTGATGATTTAGAACTTCGGTTTGTGATGGATACACCAGGGGATTTATTTCATCAATTTATTGATCATCAACCTTTTTTAATGAAACCTAATCTAAAAGAACTAAATGATTATCTTCTGATGGATTTATTTGAATTAGATGAAATCATCTTTTATGGAAGACAACTTATCTTTAGAGGAGTTAAGCATTTAATCATCTCTTTAGGTGAACGTGGTTCACTATATTTAGATCAAGAAAAAGCATATTTAGCACATCCCTTAGAAGGTACAGTTATCTCATCAACTGGAGCAGGTGATTCCATGGTCGCAGGGTTTATTGCAATGTATGAACTGACAAAAGATCCTAAGTTAGCGTTTATTGAAGCAGTGGCAGCTGCATCAGCAACTGTATTTAGTGGGAAGTTAGCCACACATAGAGACATTCAAAAATACCAAACCAAAGTGGTTATTGAGGAGTTATAAGATGGTTATCCAAGATTTGATTCGACAAAATTATATTGCATTAGATTTAAAAGCACAAACCAAACAAGAAGCGATTGAATCAATGGCACATATCTTGTTAAAAGAAAAAGCGATAAATGATTTATCAGGATTTTTAAAAGATATCTATGAAAGAGAATCCATCATGTCAACTGGAATTGGCTATCAGATAGCTATCCCACATGCGAAATCAAAACATGTGATCATTCCATCTGTTATTTTTGCACGAAGTGATGAAGGTATTCCTTTTGATGCGATGGATGGTAAAGATGCAAAACTTTTATTTATGATTGCGATGCCTGAAGATGGCACGAATGCACACTTGAAAGTACTCGCCATGTTATCAAGAAAACTTATGCATCAAACGTTTAGAGATTCACTTTTAGAAGCTGCATCAAGTGAAGAAGTGCTTAAACTGCTTTATACCATGGACTAAGTAGGTGAAAATATGAAAAAAATTGTATGTGTCACTGCATGTCCTACAGGGATTGCTCACACCTATATGGCTGCAGAAATGCTTGAAAATGCAGGTAAAACATTTGGAATTGAAGTTAAATGCGAAACCAATGGTTCGATAGGCGTTGAAAATAGATTAACTGAAAAAGATATTATGGAATCGATTGGCGTTATCATCGCAGCTGATATCCGAGTTGAAAAGAAAAGATTCCACGGTAAGAAACTGATTGAAGTTCCGATTTACCGAGGTATTCAAGAAGCAACCAAACTCGTTCAAATGATGATAGATGGCCATATCAAAACGTATCAACATAAAGAGGATTAAACATGAACGAAAGATTTAAACTCTATAAGCATCTCATGAATGGTTTTTCCTATATGCTTCCTTTTGTTGTTGCAGGAGGTCTCTTAATTGCGTTCTCGTCACTAGAAATTTTAGGGGATTCTTTTCCATATTTAAGTGAGGTTGGCGTTCTTGTTTTAACGTTTACATATCCAGTTCTTGCTGGATTTATCGCATTTTCAATTGCAGACAGACCAGCAATTGCACCTGGTGTGACAGCAGGAGCTTTAGCACTTGCTGCAGGATCTGGTTTTATAGGCGCAATCATTGGTGGATTTATGGCAGGTTATGTGGTTGAAATGCTAAAATGGGTCTTTAAGAAATTACCTAAATCCATTAACAGCATGAAACCTATATTAATTTATCCATTTTTAGGGGTTCTTATCGTTATGTTGATTATGCTTGGTGTTAATTTTTTAATTGCACCAATCTCTTTATGGTTAGAAAATGAAATTGTGAATTTAAGTGGATTACCGCTTCTCTTGACTGCAATGATTCTTGGTGCACTGATGGCTATAGATATGGGGGGACCTATCAATAAGATTGCTTATATGATTGGTGTGATTTCTGTTGTACATGGTCACCAATCTGTGATTATGGCATCCATTATGGCTGCAGGAATGATTCCTCCACTTGCCATTGCACTTTCTGTAACCTTATTTAAAAAAGATTATACAGAAATGGAAAAGAGAATAGGTTTAAATAACTGGGTTTCAGGTCTTTCTTTTATTTCTGAAGGAGCAATCCCTTTTGTGAAAACCTATCGCAAAAGAATTCATATTCCTTTGATTTTAGGAAGTATCTTAGCGGCAATGATCGTCACTTTATTTGAAACGTCTGTTCCTGCACCTCATGGTGGTATCTTTGTAGTAGCCCTTATGTCGCATTGGTGGGGGTTTGTGATTGCTATTCTATCAGGAATGTTATTAGCGACTTTAGTAATGAAAGTGATGAAGATGATAGGAGATCAACCACATGAAACAACATAGATTTGTGATTTCAAGTAAAGAAGGATTACACGCAAGACCGGCAGCAAAACTTTCCCAACTTGCTAGTACTTATCAAGATCGCATTGATATTATTTATGAGGATTGTCAAATGACATTAAAATCAATTATTGGTGTCATGTCTTTAGGCATTCCTGAAGGGGCAGAGTTTTACATTCAAGTCGAGGGAAGAAATGAAGATGAGATGATTTCTAGGGTTCAGAACCTTTTATTAGAAGAAGGTCTTATCGAGTAAAACGCTTACATCTTTTTGCATCTTTACACGCCTTGATTTGCTTGCTATAATAATCTCGTATTCAATGTATCGTATAATAGACCTAATGTGGAGGTCAAGTTTCTACCGCGATTCCGTAAAATTCGCGACTACGATATGAAAACACCTTTTTCACGTTTTCATATGTAGGACCACGTAATTTTTATGTGGTTTTTTATTTTTTTTACAAACATACATATGAATACAAAAAAACAGAAAAAGGAGAATTGAAAGCATGGAGTTTATTAAAAAGTATTTCCGTATTGAAGAACGGGGTACGACCATTGGTAAAGAATTGCTCGGCGGTTTAACGACATTCTTAACGATGGCTTACATTTTATTTGCTAACCCTTCATTGATGGGTGGCGTTGTATCTGATGGTGCCGGTGGAACGATTCAACTCGTTGCAGGACTTGATTTAAATGCAGTGTTCTTAGCAACCGCACTTGCTGCAGGTTTAGCAACCTTAGCGATGGGTTTATACGCTAAATTACCCGTTGCACTTGCTCCTGGTATGGGCTTAAACGCATTCTTCTCATTTACCATCGTTGTTAACATGGGTTATTCTTGGGAAGAAGCATTAGCTGCAGTTTTAGTTTCTGGTGCTCTTTATTTAATCGTTACCTTAACTGGCTTAAGACAAAAGATCGTAAGCGCAATCCCACAATCACTTAAATATGCGATTGGTGCTGGTATTGGTTTCTTTATTGCATACATCGGTTTAGTCAATGTTGGTATCGTCATCAACACAGGTGGTACAAACACTTCACTTGGTGATTTAACAAATCCAGTTGCGATTTTAGCATTATTTGGTATTATCGTTACGATGGTTTTACTTGCACTTAAGGTTAGAGCAGCTGTTTTCTTCGGTTTAGTGATTACTGCCGTTGTTGGTCTTATTTTAGGTGAAGGTTTTGGCGTTGCAAACATGCCTGTATTCAACGGTTTAGTAGATTCAGTTCCTTCTTTATCACCAACATTTGGTGGTGCATTTAGAGGACTTGGTGGTCTATTATCAACTGCTGGTGGTTGGTTTGCAATCTTCGCATTCTTATTTGTTGACTTCTTTGACACGTCCGGTACATTAATGGCTGTCACAGGTCAAATGGAAAATGTCACTGAAGATGATCTTCAAAAGGCAAACGTCGTTGATGCTTCTGCAACTGTTGTGGGTTCAGTTTTAGGTACTTCAACTGTAACTTCTTATATTGAATCACTTTCAGGTGTTGGTGCAGGTGCAAGAACTGGTTTAGCATCCGTATTTACAGGCGTTTTATTCCTATTATCGATTTTCTTATCACCACTCTTATCACTCATTACACCAAGCGTTACTGCAGCTGCTATGGTCATTGTTGGTACAATGATGGCAACTTCAATTGGTAAGATTGAATGGAATAAATGGGAAATTTCAATTGCAAGCTTTATGACCATTTTAGTTATGATTTTATCATATTCAATTTCTGATGGTATTGGCTTTGGTTTCTTAACCTATGTCGTTGTTATGATTGCTGGTAGAAAAGCAAAAGAAGTTAGCCCACTTTTATATGGTGCTACAGCATTATTTATCGCATACATTGTTTTATTAAATATCCTTTAATTATTAAACTTATCGTTGAAGGGCTTCCTTGGGGAGCCCTTTTTTGTTACAATGAGTGTAGATAAGAAATGAGGGCATTTTTATGAAATGGATTGTTGTTGGATTATTAGTACTTGTATATGTATTTGAACTGATTGTTTCACTATTAAATCATCGTTATAGAGTTAAACCGATCCCGGATAACTTAAAGGATGTTTATGATGAAGAAGGCTATCAAAAGTGGTTAGCTTATTCACTCGATACACATCGTTTTGGATTAGTTAAGCGTGGCTTTAATTTACTTGTTATGCTTGGATTTCTTCTTTTTGGTCTATTTGCACGATTAGAAGTCGTAACTAATAGTTGGACATCTAACCCGATTTTATCTACACTTTACTTTTTAGGGTTATTTCAAACGATCATGATTGTTTTAGGTATTCCCTTTAAGTATTATGGTATGTTTTTTGTTGAAGCGAGACACGGGTTTAATAAAGCAACACGTGCTACATTTACAAAAGACTTATTTATACAGTATGTGATGACCATGGTTTTAGGTGGTTTATTAGTTGCCGGTATTCATGCTGTTTACTTACAATTTACGGATAATCTTTGGACATTTATTTTAGCGACATGGGGTATCGTTACGGCTGTTATGATCTTCATTTTCGCATTTTTAAATAAAGTTTTCTTACGTTTATTTAATAAATTTACACCACTTCCTGAGGGGACACTAAGAACACGTATTGAAACCTTAGCAACCTCTTTAGGCTTTAATATTAAATCATTATCTGTGATGGATGCATCAAAGAGATCAACAAAACTAAACGCATTTTTTACAGGCATCGGTAAGATGAAAGAAGTTGTCTTATTTGATACACTGATCGAAAAAATGAGTGAGGATGAAATTGTTGCTGTGCTTGCACATGAACTTGGTCATGCTGTAAATAAAGACACATGGCGCATGCTTTTCCAACAAATCATCGTCATTTTACTTTATGCCGCAGGTATCGGCTTTGTGTTAGGTAGTAGTGCACTTGCAACATCCTTTGGTTTATCTGGTACGCATTTTGGATTTGCACTTATTCTATTCATGATTTTATTTGAACCTTTTGAGATTTTATTAAGTATTCCACTTTCAGCGTTATCTCGAAAAGCAGAGTATAAAGCAGATCAGTTTGCAGTTAGTCATACTAGCAAAGAAGCGATGATATCTGCACTAAAGGTCTTATCTAGAGAAGATTTAGTGAATTTAAATCCACATCCGCTTGCAGTGATTATTTATTATTCACATCCACCGATGAAAGAGCGTATTGGAGCGATTGAAGCATTATAAAGATGAAAAAGGGAAGTCAATGTGACTTCCCTTTATTTTTTTATTTTATTCTATTTTTCTTCGTTATGGTGTGGTCCGATATGTTCAATCGTATTGATTAAGATATTGAGTAGGATCCCAACGATAGCAGCAAAACTCATACCTGATAATTTTAGGAATGAGCTAATGACAAGCTCTGCACCACCAAGACCGATTACTAGCATCGTTGAAACGATGATTAAGTTTTTCATGTTTCCTAAGTCTGTACGATCTTTAATAAGGATTTTAACACCATTAGCTGCAATTAACCCGTATAACACGATCGTCATACCCCCGATGACTGCCCAAGGAATACTGTTAATGAATGCTTGAATATATCCAAAGAATCCGAGTAAGATGGCGATACATGCTGCAAGACCTGTAACCCATACTGAACCGACTTTCGTGATGGCAACCACACCTGTGTTTTCACCATAAGTTGTGTTTGCTGGACCCCCGATTGCACCAGCAACAAACGTTGCAATTCCATCACCTAAAAGGGTGCGATCTAGACCTGGATCTGTTAAGAAGTCATTACCTGTGATTTCTCCTAAAACGACATGATCTCCGATATGTTCTGCAATCGTCACGAATGCAAGTGGTGCAAACATTAAGACGTTTGATAAATCAAATGCGTATGTGCCAATGAAACTGAAATTTGGAAGCTGGAAGAATTTAACGCCTTCAAAAGCTGCTGCTAAATCAACAATACCTACGATGACTGCTGCAATATAACCAATAAAGATGGAAACTAAGAATGGCACAATTCTTAGGAAGCCTTTAGCTTTGGTAGATAAGATGATGACTGAGATAAATGTGATGGCTGCAACTAATGGTACTTCCCACCCCTGAGAACCATCAAAACCTGATGATGAAACTGCAACCGGTGCTAATGTCATACCAATGATGATAATCATCGGTCCGATGACAACCGGTGGAAGAAGTTTCTTTAACCATCCACTACCTACAAAACGAATAATGGTTGCAACCAGCACGTAAATCAAACCTACGACCATTAAACCAATGTATGCTGATCCTGCGCCACCCGCACTTGCAACTGCTGCTGTAATGGGGGGGATGTAGGCGAAGCTACTACCTAAATAAACAGGGACCTTTGCTTTTGTGCAGAAGATGTAGATCAGTGTACCAATCCCACTGGCAACGAGTGCAACACCAACGTCTAACCCAGTTAACAAAGGCACCAGGACGGTTGCGCCAAACATTGCGAAGACATGCTGCAAGCTTAAGATAATCCACTTGCCAATCGAAGATGGTTTTTCTTGAATACCGACAATCAATCCATTTTGATTCATGATTCTCTCCTTAGATTTAATTTTAAAGGTCTTTAGCAAAAAAAGACACCCATAGGTGTCCTTCAAGCATTAGGTATAGTGAATTTGTACCTTGTTATGCTCACGGGCATAGCTTAAAGGACCTTTACTGTTTAAAGTATATCATGGATTTTTTGAAAATCAAGCCTAAAAATAAAGAAAAATAATGATATGATAAAGATGGTGATATAAACATGAAAGAATTAATGAATCAAGAACAACTCTCAAGAACGATGAAACGTATGACACATGAAATCATTGAACGTAATCAAGATTTAAGTGACATTGTTTTAGTTGGTATCTTAAAAAAAGGATTTCCACTTGCAAACATACTCAAAGAAAATTTAAAACGATTTGCAGATGTCGATGTTCCCGTGTATGCGTTGAGTATCCACGCATACCGTGATGATTTAGAAAACCGTATACTCCCACAGAAACAGCATCTTCAAATACACGATAAAACGGTCATTCTTGTTGACGATGTTTTATATACAGGTCGTAGTGTCAGAGCTGCGATGGATGCCTTATCTGATCACGGAAGACCTAAAAATATACAACTTGCGATTTTAATTGATCGCGGACATCGTGAATTACCGATTAGAGCAGATTATATTGGGAAAAATATACCAACGAGTCGTCATGAAAAAGTGATGGTTGATATGGAAAAAATGAGTGTTTGTGTCGAGGAGATCACAGATGGACAATCTAATACTTGAAACCAAAAATCTGATTTTAAAACCAATTGAAATGAGTGATGCAGAAGCCGTCTTCCATTTTTTCAATGAAAATGTGACAAAATACATGTATCCCTCACCCGCCAAAACCATTCATGATACGTATCAATTTATTCATCACTCAATTGCTTTAAGAGAAGAAAATAAAGAAATCGTATGGGTTGCTAGACTTAAATATGATGATACGTTTGTTGGATGTTTTGGACTACACCGAAAAGACACCAAAACACCTGAGGTTGGATTATGGATTCAAGAGGGTTTATTCGGTAAAAAACTTGGCATTGAAGGAATGACAGAAGTTATTAACTATATAAAGGAAAATGTTATATATGAGGATATCATTTACCCAGTAGATCGAAGAAATTTATCATCGCGTAATATCCCTGAAACTTTAGGAGGTATATTAGCGAAGACATATAAAAAGAAAACAGAATCTGGTAAAGAACTAGACACACTTGAATATCGTTTCTTTAAAGAAATACCAAAAGACTATCACCCACCCGTTATTTTATTTCAAGGTGATTCAATTACGGATTGTGGAAGAAATCGTCATGATATTCACAGTTTAGGTGATGGGTATGTTAAAGAATTAAAACCTTATTTCCCGCGTGCAAAGATCATCAATCGTGGTATTAGTGGTGATCGCACAGTTGAACTGATTAAACGGTGGGATCACGATGTGATTTCACATCAACCCGATGTTCTTTTATTACTTTGTGGTGTGAATGATGTTTGGCATCATTACCGGTATGGTAAACCGATGAATTTAGACTTATTTGAGAAAAACTATCGTCTTTTATTGAATAAAACAATGAAAGAATCTCTTCAAACAAAGATTATTTTAATTGAACCCTTTAGTTATAACATCGGAGCATTTGAAGCATCATGGAGACCTATGCTTTCAGGCATGATTCACATTGTTCGAAAACTTGGAAAAGAGTTTGAATTAACACTGATCCATATGGACGATTTCATGCAAGAATGGGCTAAACATTACCCGCAAGAAGCCATTTTAGGAGATGGGGTTCATCCAACTGAACTTGGACACCAATGGATGGCCAAAGTGATTAAACCTGTTTTACGTGATGTTATATTGAGTATTGAGGAAAAGCGTATCAACCAATCTTAGGAGGTCAAATCATGGAAAAACCAACGACCAAGCAAGCACTGCTTGTATTAAGTCAACAAGGCTTTGATGAATTCATGACACTGATTGATGGATTAACCGCTAAAGAAAGAGTTCGTGAATGGAAAACACAGGAAAGAGATAAAAATATACGTGATGTGATTTATCATCTTCACGCATGGCATGAACTCATGCTCATTTGGCTTTCTATTCTTTTAGAAGGCGGAAAACCTGCTCTTCCTAAAGATGGGTATACATGGGATGATTTAGATGAATTAAACCATGAATTTTGGTTAGAAGCACAAAAACACCCCTTTATGGATGCTTTAGAATTGTTTGAAAAATCATATGATATATGTAAAAAAGAAGTTGAAAAACTCTCTGAAGAACAGATTTTCACACCGTTTTTTAAAACGATGAATCATCCCATCATTGGTTTGCTCGATGGATGTATGGCTGATCATTATCTATGGGCAATCGCACACATTAAATCACATTTATTATAAAAAAATAAGGAGCAGCTATCTAGCTACTCCTTTGATTTTCATCTCTTTATTGATATAAATTCTGACCCATAACATGACTGAGATAAAGACAAAACTTAAGATGAAGATCCAGTTCATAAACTGTGGTGCAATGTTTAAATCATCAGGATTACTTTGATGGGCATATCTTACTACAAAGAAGATGTTTTCCATATGGTAGGTATCAAATGATTTTAACATCAAATCAAGCATCACATTATAAATCACAGCAACCAAAAAAATAAAGACTAAAAGTACCTTTAAACTCTTCGTTTCTTTCACACAAACACCCCACTCTAATCCTTTATATTATAACAAAAAGTTCTTTCGTTTTCATGTCTTTTAGCATGGAAATATAATCCTCGAAAAAGAGTGATTTCGAGGGAAAAACAGTTGACAATTGACCCATATTATAGTAATATGACATAGGTACATTAGTTTTATCCACTGTTTAGCCCTTAAATTCAAAACCCGAACGAATATAAGGAGAAATCGAAAATGAATACATTTATGGCAAACCCACAAAATGTAACACGCAAGTGGTACGTTGTGGACGCAGAAGGAAAGACTTTGGGTCGCTTAGCAACTCAAGTCGCAAGCGTTTTACGTGGCAAACACAAACCAACCTACACTCCTCATGTAGATTGTGGCGATTATGTCATCGTAATTAATGCTGAAAAAATTGAATTAACTGGTAAAAAATGGAATCAGAAGATGTATTACAGCTATTCTGGTTACAATGGCGGTCTTAAGGAAACAGCTGCTAAAGATGTTATGGCTAAATTCCCAACCCGTATGGTTGAAAAAGCAATCGTTGGTATGTTACCACATACACGTTTAGGTGAACAAATGGCAAATAAACTTTTTGTCTATGCAGGACCAGAACATAAACACATTGCACAACAACCAGAAATATTGGAGGTAAAATAAGTCATGGCAAAAGAAAAAGTTCAATACTTAGGAACTGGCCGTCGTAAGAGTTCAGTGGCACGTGTTATTTTAACTCAAGGCAAAGGATTATTTTTAATCAATGGCCGCGAGTTTGAAGAATACTTACCATCTGCAGCTGTACGTCTAGACGTTCTTCAACCATTAACATTAACCGAGAACGAAGGAAAGTATGATATTTCCGTCAATGTTTACGGTGGTGGACTTTCAGGTCAAGCAGGTGCGATCCGTTTAGGTATCACACGCGCTCTCATGGAAATCAACCCTGAACTTCGCTTAACCTTGAAGCCAGCTGGACTTGTAACGAGAGATCCTCGTTCTAAGGAAAGAAAGAAGTACGGCTTAAAGAAAGCAAGAAAAGCATCACAATTCTCAAAACGTTAATTCGTTGGGACCCTTTGGGGTCCCTTTCTTTTTTTATGTTATAATAAACTCGTATAGGTGAATATGTATGAAGCTTAATGTCAAGAATACATTTTATGTGGGTTTAATTTTCTTTATTATTTCATTATTTTGGCAAACCTATGACATGATGATTGCACGTACCATGATTGACAAGTTTGGACTTAATCAAACATGGTCCGGTATTGTGATGGCTGTAGATAACATCATGGCAGTCATTTTACTGCCTCTTTTTGGTGCGTTATCAGATAAAAGTAACGCTAAAAAGGGAAGAAGAACACCTTATATTATCGTTGGTACTGTATTATCAGCGTTTGCGTTTATGGCATTATCCTATGCAGATTACATTCAAACTATAGATATACAGCAAACAGATCTTGTTGAGTCACATTATGACGTTGCTTTTAGTGGTGAAGTTGATTCTTCTGAACGAGATCATTGGTTTATCGTGATCGAAAACATGGAAGCCGAACGTCTTTCTGCTTATCAAGAAGGTTTGATTAGTGGAAAAAAACTTTTAGAGTGGGAAACGGGGATTAAAGAACCCATGGAAGTTTTGCTCAACCAAAATGGTTCAACACTAAATAACCGTGATTTATCAACAGTAAAAGATTTATATTATAAATATTTAAGTGAAAGAGCTTGGGAAGTGACAGCAACCGATCCGACCAATCTCATTATATTTTCAGGCATTTTATTTATTTCTTTAGTATCCATGGCTATTTTTAGATCACCTGCCGTAGCACTCATGCCTGACGTAACGATTAAACCTTTAAGATCGAAGGCTAACGCTATTATTACTTTAATGGGAGCGATGGGTGGCATTTTAGCAGTTTATATCATCATGTTATCTGGATTAAACAAACATGCTTATGATCATCATGGCATTGTCTTTATTTTAGTGGGTGTTGTCATGATTGTAACACTTCTCATTTTCCTATGGAAAGTGGATGAACCCAAACTCGTAAAAGAAAAACAAGCACTTGATCAACAACTTGGGTTTGCACCAGATCAACTCTTAAATCAGCCTAAACAAACCTTAAAATCATTAACATTGAAACGTAGATTATCCCTTTATTTATTGCTCGCCTCTGTCTTTTTCCTTTTTATGGGTTATAATGCAGTCATGAGTAAACTCGCAGATTACTTACCCAAAGTATTAAACATGAATTATTTTGATTATCCCTTCATTATTGCACAAGCTATCGTCATTATTGCGATTATTCCAATTGGGTTGTTATCCATGGTTTTAGGAAGAAAAAGAACCATTCAACTCGGTATGCTGATCATGGTATTTTCCATGGTTTATGCTTCACAAATAGGTGAAGGTGAACCCGTATTAATCGCAACCATGATTACATTTGCTGGTATTGGTTGGACGATGATCGGTATTAATACGTATGTCATGGTTGTTGAACTTTCAAAAGGCTATGATCTCGGTCGTTATACAGGATATTATTATGCAGCGTCCATGTCTGCACAAATTGTTACACCGATATTATCTGGTGTTCTCATGGATTTATACGGAAGACTTATTTTATTTCCTTATGCAGCAGTTTTTGTTGCAGTGTCATTTATCACGATGCTTTTTGTTAAGCAAGGTGAAGCTAAAAAAGTTAAGGGCAGCTTGTTAGCTGCATTAGAAGAGGTGGAGTAAGCCATGAAAATTTCAGTCATCGGTCATTCAAGTTCAGGTAAATCAACATTTTCAAAGCGATTAGCGGAAGTTTATGGCTATCCTGTTTTACACATCGATAAAATATTTTTCGAAGCCAATTGGGTGGAGCGAGATAAAAAAATAGTTGAATCAGAAATACGTTCATTTATGTCTTCCAAAGACTGGATTATTGATGGCTTTTACAGAAAGCTTGCAACTGAGCGTTTTGATGAAGCAGATCAAATCTTTGTTTTTAACTTTAATCGTTTTAAATGCCTTTATGGTGCTATTGTTCGTAGACTCAAATATCACAATCAAAATAGAGATTCTGTCTGCGTTGGGTGTAAAGAAAGACTGAACTTTAGCTTTGTATGGTGGATTTTATTTGGTGGAAGAAAAAAGGATTCTAAAAATCTTTTAAGACGTTTTGAACAAGAATATAAAGATAAGATTGTCATCTTTAGAACTCGTAAACAAGCCAATCATTATTTACGTCAAATCGGGTATACCGGAACGCTCAATTATGAGTAATGATGGTTATTCGTAGAATATGTTGTGAAAAAAAACTGATTATTGTATAATCAATAGTGCATGTAAGGATGGGATAGAGTGGAACATAAAACAAGAGTGCGATATGCACCAAGTCCAACAGGACAATTACACATAGGAAATGCGCGCAGTGCGCTCTTCAATTATTTATACGCACGTCACTTCGGTGGCGATTTTATTGTGCGTATTGAAGACACTGATGTACTTAGAAACGTCCCCGGTGGTGAAGAGTCACAATTATCTAATTTAAAGTGGCTTGGACTTGATTGGGATGAATCACCAGACAAAGGTGGTCCATACGGTCCATACCGTCAATTAGAACGTTTAGAAACGTATAAAGAGTATGCTGAAAAACTACTTGAAATGGGTTACGCGTATAAAGAGTATCGTGAAAATTCAAAGAAATACGCGATTCGTTTTAAAGTGCCTAATGATGTAGAATTATCATTTAAAGATTTAGTTCGTGGCGAACTTAAATTTCATTCAAAAGACGTTGAAGATTGGATTATGGTTAAAGATAACGGCATTCCTACCTATAACTTTGCAGTTGTCATCGATGACCATTTAATGAAGATTACCCATGTGCTTCGTGGTGAAGAACATATTACCAATACACCAAAACAAATTTTAGTTTATCGTGCACTTGGTTGGAAAGTTCCTGAATTTGGGCACATGACGATTATCGTTAATGAACAAAAGAAAAAATTATCGAAACGCGATAAAAACGTGATTCAGTTTATTAAAGAATATCAAGATATGGGTTATTTGCCGGAAGCGATGTTTAATTTTATCTCCCTATTAGGCTGGTCTCCTCAAGGAAACGAAGAAATTTTAACTCAAGAAGATATTATCGAACAATTTGATCCTTCAAGATTATCAAAAGCACCTGCGATGTTTGATAAGAATAAGTTAGCTTATATCAATTCAAGATACATTAAAAAATTATCGGTTGAAGAACTTTCAGAACGCTGCCGTCCTTATTTAGTAAAAGCGGGTATCTCAATTCCTACGGATGATTGGTTAAAGTTGCTGGTTGGTATTTTACAAGATCGCATGAGTTACTTAGGTGAAATTGTAGAACTACACCGTGCTTTCTTTCATGATGATTTTGAAGTTAAAGAAGAAGCATTTCAGTTTTTAGTTGACAATCAAAGTGCAAAACTCTTAGAAACATTTAAACATCATTTAATGGTTTCAGATTTTTCTCCAGAGGCCATTGAACCACTCATTAAACAAACAGGTTTAGATACACAAACCAAAGGAAAACCACTGTTTATGGGTTTACGTATAGCTACAACAGGTGATATGCATGGTCCATCCTTACCGATTTCACTCGCATTACTCGGTAAAGATCGTGTGATTCATCGCTTAAATCAAACGATTACAAAACTACGAGGTGAATCATGAAAAAACTTATTTTATTGTTCGCATTAACTTTATTTTCATTAACACTTGTTGCGTGTAAAGATAATGAAGCAGGTAATGTCACAGCAACCATTGATCAAGTTGATGTTGAATTAACATCCTTTTCATTTAAAGCGACCATTACAGATCCTAACTCTGAAATCACGGGCGCAATTACGGTTGTACTTCTAGATTCAACGGGTACAGTTAAGCATACGAAAGATATTCAAGATCGTGTTGAACTGGATAATTATGCGATTGGTGGATTAGTGAATACGATGACCTATAAGCTTCGTATTAACGCAACCATTGGTAGAAATTTAGTGACTTTAGTTGAGAAAACGATTGAACTTGCATCTGCAGAACTCGTTCATATCACAACGCCTCAAGAGTTTCTTGCCATGAGCAATAACCGTGCAGGTAACTATGTATTAGATCAAGATATCGATTTTACAGGTGTGACATTTAATTCACCCTTTACATCTGCGTTTTCAGGTACATTTGATGGTGCTGGTTTTGCATTAAAAAATATTACATTTGAAAAAGTAGTTGCATACACAGGAGTCTTTGGATATGTTTCTGGTGCAGTCATTAAAGATGTCACATTTGATAACATCACGATTGGAACAGAAGAAACGCCATTAGCCATGACAACCTCCTCTAGAGTCGGTATTGTTGCAGGTTATGTCGCATCTTCTACGGGTAAATTAGAAAATATTACCGTTAAAAATTCAACCATTAACTTTTCATCTTCATCCACAGTACAAGCTTATGTGGGTGGTCTTGTTGGTGAATTTAAAGGCAATGTCACAGGGGCTACTTTAGAAGAAACAACCATTACCGTAAAATCAACCTCTTATGGTAGAGTACGTGTGGGTGGTGCAATCGGTCTTCTTGGTGAAGAAGGTATCGTTAAACAAGTCAATAGTGGTGCTGATATTAACTTTGATATGGTGGGAGCAAACATCAAAGACCGCAACTTAAACATCAACATTGGTGGTGTGATCGGTTATCATAATGGACGTAATGTCAATCGCTCAGTTGAAGAAGTCATGTCAACAGGTGATATTAACCTAACTCTTGATTTTGGTACATCTGAAGGTACAACAAGTGCAAATTACTCCATTTATGTCGGTGGTATTGCAGGGATTGCTTATAGCAACGTTAATCAAGCACTTTATGCAGGATCGATCACATTAAGCCATGAAAAGAATTTAAACGAAGAAGAAGTCAATAAATACGTCTTTATCGGTGGTTTATTTGGATTCTATGGTTCAGATAAGAAGAGTGAAGCAAACCTTCGTTATTCCGATTTAGCAAGCATCAATTTAACGGTCTCTGATGATGTCAATGTGTACGCATCAGGGTTAGTTGCAGATATGGATTCAGATGCAACAAATGTATTTAATTATTACGGCGATTTTGGCTTAATGGTGAATACCGTTGATCAATCAGGTAGTGATATCATTGATGTTATTACGACACTTGATGGATTCTTTACATCCGAAATGATCAATGCATGGTTAGCTAACTAAGATTGAATAAACATTCAAGACGCATATCTTAAAAGGTATGCGTTTTTTTATCTCTAGATAAAGAATCTTCTTTTCTACGGTATAATATGAGTTAATAGAGGTGATGGTTGTGAAGATATCAAAGACAAAGTTTATCAACTACATTCGATGTAACAGGTTTGTCGCACTAGATGAGATCTATCGCGATAAGACGAAAGCTGTTGTCTCATTTACAGATGACCCTGAATTGGAAGATTTAATAGGGATCGAAAACAAAGAAAAAGTGAGTTCACTTTTAGATAGCATGTATGATGAGGATGAAGATGAAGAAGAAGTTGATTTACTTAAAGTAGATGATCCTCAAATGGAAGTGATGCTTCCCTACTATTCACAAATCGAAATTTTAGCTGGTCAAATCATTGAAAAGAAATATCATGGTGATGTGACGTATAGCTTGGATACATATAAACAAAAAAGATTTAATTACGAGAAAAATGGGTTTCATTTCTACTGTTTCTTAGATGGTTATCAAGAAGATGATCAAACGATTCGTGTGTTTGAAGTTAAAGCTACAACCTCCAAAAAATTCGTTGAAAAAGAATATAAAAATGACGATAAAGAAAAAACACCACTTTTTGTTGAATCGCCTGAAGGTATCCTCATGTTACAAGAAGATATCGGTGGAAATGTCAATGAACACTATCTAGAAAAAATAGAACGCTTTAAACAAAGACTAACCAAAGAAGGTCGTTATATCTATGATATATCGTATCAACGTTATGTCCTAGAACACAGTATTCAAACAAAAAAACAAGTCAAATATTATCTAGTCGTTTTAAATGCTGAATACGTACATGAAGGTAAAATAAATGACAAAAATGAGATCATCTATGGTGATGAGATCGTTAAATTGATTGATGTGACATCACTGACAGAAAAGATGATGCCCATCATTGATCAAGATGTTGATATTGTGCTTAACAGACTTGATTATATGAATGCTAATCCGGTTGAACTTGGTCCACATTGTCAACGAAAAGATACAAGACAATGCATGTTTTATCCGATTTGTTATAAACATCTACCTGAAAAAAATAGCATATTCACCTATATGCAAAATCATGTGGGATTTCAAGATGAAAGCGGCGTTAAACACGATCGTTTTGAATTAATCAATGATGGTATCGTGTCTGCATTAGATCTTCCCAGAGAATGGTTAAAACGAGAAAACAATAAAATTCAAAGACAAGTCATGGAATCAGGTGAGCCTTTTTATCACGTGCAAAAAATTAGAACAGGAATTAGTTCTCTAAGATATCCAATTTATCACTTGGATTTTGAAACATTTCCGTGCCCACTACCCAGATTTAAAGGTGAAGTGCCTTATGCACAGTCATTATTTCAGTTCTCTATCCATATTGAACATGCACCTGGTGTTTGTGATAAAGATAAAGATAATGTTAGCTATATTGCAACCAAACATGAGGATTTAAGAGAAGAACTCATCATCAAAATGCTTGATGTGATTAAACCTGATGGTGGTTCCATCATGGTTTATAATCAATCATTTGAACAAACAAGGTTAAAAGAGATGGCAAACATCTTTCCTAAGTATAGAGAAAGATTACTCGATATGGTTGATCGCCTTTTTGATTTAATGCATTTACTCAGAGGTAATAAAAAGTTATTTACAGCACTTGGTTTTTCAGAAGATGAAGGTAAACTGATCAATTATTATCATAACGATTTAAATGGCTCATTTTCGATTAAAAAAGTACTTCCTTTATTTAGTCATTTGACCTATAAAGGGATGCCGATTGCCAATGGTACACAAGCATTAGTTGCTTACGCTAAATTTCCATTGATGGATGAAAAAACATTTCAACAAACCTACGATGATCTTTTGGAATACTGTAAACAAGATACCTGGGCAATGGTTGAGATCTTAGATCAATTAAGAAAAATTTAGATGAAATCAACTTTCATTAATTAAGATTTTATATTCATGATAAACCATGTGAAAATGGCTTATTTAAGCATGATTTATTGTATAATTTTGAGTTTTAAACTATAATAATACAAAGAGGAGGGCATTCAAATGTTAAAAATATATAACTCACTAACACAAACGATTCAACCATTTGAAACAATCAAGCCAAAGCGGGTAAGCATGTATGTATGTGGACCTACTGTGTATGGCGATATTCATCTTGGAAATGCACGCCCTGTCATCTTTTTTGATGTCTTAAAACGTTATTTAAGCTATCTCGGTTATGATGTGATGTTTGTTTCAAATATCACGGATGTTGACGATAAGATTATTGATAAAGCAAAAGAAGAGGGCATCTTAGAAAAAGAATTAACAGATAAATATTTTAAACACTTTGTAGAAATGACGCACGCAGTTGGGTCATCTCTACCCGATATGATGCCTAAAGCAACCGAGTATGTCAAACATATGATTACGTATATCGAAGATTTAATCAACCAAGGTTACGCATATGCAAGACCTTCAGGTGTTTATTTTAGAGTATCTAAAGTATCTGATTACGGCATTTTAAGCAAACAAAATGTTGATGAACTTTCTCAAGGTGTTAGAATCAACTTAGAAGATGATAAAGAAGACCCACGTGATTTTTCTGTTTGGAAAACAACAGATGATGGACTTCGCTATCCATCACCTTGGGGTGAAGGAAGACCGGGTTGGCATACAGAATGTGCGGTCATGAATAAAGAGATTTTTGACGGCGAAATTGATATTCATGGTGGTGGAACCGATCTTAAGTTCCCACATCATGAAAATGAGATTGCTCAAACATGCGCACATGATCACCATCATATCGCAAGATTCTGGATGCACGTTGGCAGGCTTGATGTGAATGAAACTAAAATGAGTAAGTCATTAGGGAATATCACCTGGGTTAAAGACTTAATAAAAGTCTATGATGCCCTAGCGTTTCGTTTCTTAATGGTTTCACATCATTACCGCATGCCAATTAATTACTCAGAGGATTTAATGCAGCAATTTAGCAAAGAATATGATAAAATAAAACGAAGCCTTAAAAAAGCTTTTTTAACCGTCTCTTTAAACAAAGCTTTCACTGTTGAAATTGATGAAGTCCACATGAATGTTTTCCATGATTGGATGAATGATGATTTGAACACACCCAATGTCATTACGTTAATTTATGATTTGATGAAAGCAATGAATAAAGAAAAAGATGTTTTAAAGCTTGCTGTTTTATACCAAACAACAAAGACGATTTTAGACATCTTAGGTCTAATGCCGCGCTATGAACTCACTGATGATACCATCAATTTATATAAAGCGTGGGAACAAGCTAGAACAGATAAAGATTTTGTAAGAGCTGATCAATTAAGAGAAAAGCTTTCTGAAAGAGGATGGATGTAATTTGAATGGACTTACGCTCGCTTATTTAGGTGATAGTTATTACGAACTTTCGATTAGAAAGTATTTAATCGAAAAAAAATTAACTGATGTTAATGACCTTCACAAAGAAGCGATCAAATTTACATCTGCCATCGCACAAGCAAAAATCATCAACGATTTTATCGAGAAAAAAGTTTTATCACTTGAAGAAGAAGATCTTTTTAAAAGAGGTCGGAATGCTTCAGGTAGAGGTCGAAAAAATGTTGATGCTAAAACATACTCACACGCAACAGGATTTGAAGCATTAATCGGAAGTCTTTTTCTTAATGATTTAAAAAGAGCAGACGATTTGATTAAAGAAGCGATTCTTCTGATTGAGAAAGGATAGACGCATGGAAAAAACGGTTGACAAAAAAATAACAAAACAAGACAGCCAAGATTTAGACGCACTCATCGAAGATGTCGATGTGCAAGATGCGCCTAAAACAAAGCGTACCAAAGGTCCTAAAACGATCATTAAAGAAGAACTCGTCACGATGCAAGGCGATCCTTTAGGGTTGCATGTACCTTTAGATGATGAACCAACTGAAGCTATCAATTTAAAGACGCGCGTGAAATCGAAAGATGACATCGTTGTTGAAAGATATAATCCAGAAATTGAAAAAGGTTTATCTACTGAAGAAGTTGAACTTCGCCAAATGGCTGGTTTAGCCAATATTGGTGATATGGGTTCAACGAAATCAGTAACCAATATCATTACATCAAACATCTTTACATTTTTTAACTTCTTGAACTTTGGGATTGCAGCTTGGCTGATTTCAGTGCAAGCAGCATGGACACAACTCTTTTTTATGGGAGTTATTACCGCAAACATCACGATTGGTATTATTCAAGAAATTAGAGCGAAGAAGACCATTGATAAACTCTCTTTATTAACAGCACCAACCGCCATTGTTATGCGTGATGGTAGCGAGTTAGAGATTGGTATTTCAGATGTCGTTATTGATGATATCCTTCACCTTTCATCGGGTAAACAAATTCCTGCGGATGCTGTTGTAAGACAAGGCACTGTTGAAGTCAATGAATCACTTCTAACCGGTGAATCTGATCCGATCATCAAGAAAAAAGGCGATACACTTTATTCGGGTTCATTTATCGTATCGGGTAATTGTTATGCGCAAGCAACCGCGGTTGGTCATAACATCTATATCCAAAAATTAACGAATCAAGCGAAAAAATATAAGAAACCGCAATCTGATTTACTAGGCTCATTAAAAATTATCATTCGTATTGTTGGTGCACTGATTGTGCCACTGGCTGCTGTATTATTCTATTTAATGACAACCTATTCAACACTTCCTTATAACGAAGTAGTTCAAAAAACAGCAGGCGCGATGATCGGGATGATTCCTTCAGGCTTATTCTTATTAACATCCATGGCACTTGCAGTAGGTGTCATTCGCTTAGCACAAAATAATACGTTAGTCCAAGAATTATATTGTATCGAAATGTTAGCAAGAGTTGACACCTTATGTTTGGATAAAACAGGTACAATCACTGATGGTACGATGACCGTTAAGAGCATCATTGAATATAAGAATGAAACGGGTCTACCTTTAAAAAATATTATTTCAGCGATGATTAACGCTCAAAATGATCCTAATTTAACATCAGATGCACTTGCAGAACGTTTTGGAACTGCAAAACGCATTCGTCATAAATCATTAATTCCATTTTCTTCACAACGAAAATTTTCAGCGGTTCAATTTGATCGCTATGGCACATTTATTTTAGGTGCTCCTGAATTTATTGTGAAAGAAAATTATCATCAAATTGCAAAAGAAGTGGACAAACAATCTCAAGAAGGTTACCGTGTGTTAGCTGTTGCTTATAGCGATGGTGATATCGTTGATAACCAAGTTCAAGGAAAAGTCCAACCACTTGCACTCATTATGATTGAAGACACGATTCGTCCAGATGCCATCGATACGATTGAATACTTTAAGTCGCATAATGTGGATGTGAAGGTTATCTCAGGTGATAATCCGGTGACCGTATCACGTATTTCACAACGTGCAGGTATTGCAAATGCTGATAAATATGTGTCTTTAGAAGGCATGCAAGATAAAGAAGTCGTTCGTTCTGCATCTAGATTTACAGTCTTTGGACGCGTATCACCACAACAAAAGAAACTTTTAATTGAATCTTTAAAGAATAACGGTAGAACAGTTGCCATGACAGGTGATGGTGTTAACGATATTCTTGCACTTAAAGAAGCAGATACATCGATTGCGATGGCATCAGGTTCTGAAGCAGCAAGAAACGTATCGCATTTAGTCTTACTTGATTCCAATTTCTCATCAATGCCTAAAGTTGTTTCTGAAGGTCGAAGAGTCATCAATAACGTTCAAAGAGTTTCAACGTTATTTTTGACAAAAACCATTTTCTCATTTTTGCTCGCAATCGTTGCGATTATTAGAAAAGGTGTTTACCCCATTCAACCCAATCAACTGATTTTAATTGACTATTTAGTTATAGGTATCCCTTCATTCTTCTTAGCATTAGAACCTAATAATAAACAGGTTAAAGGTAAGTTCTTATGGAATATTTTAAAAGCTGCTTTACCTGGAGCGCTCGTTGTTATGATCAACAGTTTGATTATCTTCGCATTCCAAAGTTCACTTGGTATGTCAGATAAAGTGACTGAAACCTTAGTTGTGATCTCAGCAACTGTTGTCTCATTAACGGTTTTATTTAGAGTCTCAGCTCCATTTAATAAGATGCGTCGAGTCTTATTTATGCTGATGGTTGCTGCGTTTATCTTTGGTATCTTCTTTATGCCAAACTTCTTCCAGTTTGTCCCGATTATTCCAAGCAAATTCTATGATTCAACGGTTGTTCTTGGCGCACCACATATCCTACTCTTACTCGTCTTAGCGCAATCAACATTCCCGATGATGCATGTGTTATCAAATCTTTATGGTTGGACGAAGTTATTTATTAAGAGTATTATTAACAAGATTGCAGATATTCAATAAGTGATGGGGCGCTCACGCGCCCTTTCGTTTGAAATTTGATATCTCATGTTCTTGATTGTAAAAGATTAAAGATTTACACTAATTCAAAGGAGTATATATAAGATGATCATATACGGAAAAAATGTTATTAAAGAAGCTATTTTTGCAAAAAGAACGATCTATAAACTTTATGTAGATGATCAGATGAATGATCATCGGTTTCTTCAATTTTTAGCAGATAAAAATATTAAATACCAAAAATCAAATAAAAATGAACTGAATAAACTTTCAACGCAACAACTTCACCAAGGCGTGGTTGCTGAGGTTGAAGATTATCAAACTTATGAGTTAAGCGATGTTTTAGATCAAACGAAGATTCAACAGTTTGTGATATTAGATGGCATTGAAGACCCTCACAATTTAGGTGCAGTCATGCGCACAGCTGAAGCTGTTCAACTTGATGGCATCATCATGAGCAAGAAAGGCGCAGTTCCATTAAATGCGACGGTTGCAAAGGTTTCTTCAGGTGCGATTGAACACGTGAAAATTATCTTAGTATCAAACATAAACCAAGCGATACTGGAGTTAAAGAAAAAAGGTGTATGGGTCATCGGTACTGACGGAAACACAGAAAAAACCTATGATGATCTACCTAAACATGTATCACTTGCTGTGGTTATGGGCAACGAAGGGGAAGGCGTTCGTCCACTTGTCAAACAAAACTGTGACTTACTTGTTAAAATTCCTATGTATGGAAAGATCAATTCACTTAATGTGAGTGTTGCAGCCGCATTAATGATGTATAAGATGAAAGAATCCTTATGATCTATGTGATGAATGATTATGAATTGATTTATTTGATCAGGTTTAATGGATGTGAACATGCATTAAACTTTATGTATCAAAAATATCAAAAATTCATATGGAAACACATTCATCAACTTCATCTTGAGCAAAAAGAATATGATGATTTTCATCAAGAAGGTTTGTTAACACTACATAAAGCAATCCAAACATTTAATGATGGTTATCAAAAAAGTTTTACCAAATATTTTGAACTTATTTTAAAACGTCATTTTTATGGTTTAATACGTTATCTTCCAACCTATCAACTTTATGAACATACCGACTTTGTCAAAGAGTTCACATTGTTAGAAGAGGAAACAGAATATCTTAGTTTTGAATCTTCATTAGAACAAGATATTCATGATAGATATTTCTTAAAAAGACAAGCGGTCAAAGTGATTTCAGATGAAACGAAGCTTTCACCAAAACAAATCTATAATGCCATTTATAGAATTAAAGAAAAATATAAAATTATGATATAATGTAGTAGGTAGTTGACTAAGTCAATCGTAAGTGTTAAAATACATTTGCGAATGACCACAGAGGTGGTTTTTTAATGCGCGAGAAAATAATATTAGTCTGCACGGAGTGCTTAAGTCGCAATTATACGACAACAAAGAATAAAGCGACACAAAAAGAACGGATTGAAACACAAAAGTTTTGTCCACGTTGTAATAAGCATACCTTGCACAAGGAAAGTAAATAGGAGGCTAGCATCTTATGGCAATTAAGCAAAAACAAGTCGAGCAAAAGAGCAAGTTGCTTGAAGTATTAACGACAGAATATAAATGGGAGAATTTACTTTTAGGTATTTTAGCTACCCTATCAGGTGCATTAGCACTTATGATCATTAGCGGTAACCAATTACTTGAAATTAACGAAAACTTCCCGATTTTAGGTCAAGGCAATAATGGTATCATCTTTGCATGGGTACTTTTCGCCATTTCACTTTTCGGTTTAGCACTCGTTATTTACCCATTCTTCTTACCTGCACTTCCTGAGTTAAAGAAAATTACATGGCCAACACTCCCCAAATTCGTTGATCATGCAGTGCGTACACTGATCTTCTTATTCTTCTTAACAGGCTTTATCTTACTATTCAACATGGTAGCAACAGCCTTAATTAGCGGTGGTATTCTATGACACAACAAGTGAGATGGTATATCATTCAAACCTATTCAGGTTATGAAAATGCCGTCAAACTTGACTTGGAAAGACGTGTAGAAAGCATGGGGATGTCAGACTACATCTTCCGCGTCATTGTTCCTGAAGAGACAGTCATCGAAAAGAAGGCTGACGGTAAAGAAAAAGAAAAAATAAAACAACTCTTCCCAGGGTATGTCTTCGTTGAAATGATGGTTACAGATGAATCATGGTTCGTGGTAAGAAATACACCACGTGTTACAGGTTTCTTAGGATCATCTGGTGGTGGTACAAAACCAGTCCCACTTGCTCCTGATGAAATTAATCAAATTTTACTTAAAGTTGGTATTATCAGTAAACCTACTTGGGCTCATTTACTTGGTAAAGAAGTCGAAGTTACCGGCGGTACATGGTCTGGTATGAAGGGTAAAGTCACTCATGTTGATGATGATCAAGAAAAATTAACAGTTGATCTTGACTTATTCGGACGTGGAACACCAACAGAAATTGATTCACACGACGTTAAAGAAATTTAAGGCGCTAGCGCCTTTTTCTTTTTATAAACATCTATGATATAATTTGAATAATAACGAAGAGGTGACAAACATGAAACAAATCATAAAAAAAATAACAATCTTTATATCATTTGGAACCATTCTTTTGTTATTTATGTATTTCATCTTTCATCCAGATTTAGCAATCACCTATTTTATGAATCAACAAAAAATGGTGATCTATCTCATTGTAACTATCCTTTTAAACGTGTTATTCATTTCCGCTTTGATAGCAGTACTTCATTTCATCGATAAGATCTTTGGTAAAAATGAATCAGATGAAGAAGTTATTCCATATACACTTTTCATTCCCATGATTTTATATCTACTTGTCTTTTTTTATGCTAGAAGTTATTTCGCATCTATACCGGTTGCACTTTTAGGACTTCAAGCTTTTCGATTGAACAAATATATCAACATAAAGAAAAGCCTCGTTTCAACAACGAAGCTTCGCTTAAATCTTGTGTTTCGTATTATTTTAAACCTATGGGTTCTTGCAACGCTTATTGAGATAATTCAAACATTCTAAATGACCATAAGGTCGCTTAAGAGTGAATGAGAATATTGATTTTTCTTATTACTAAAAGAATGCAAACTACGATACAGGATTCAAAAGTATACTATGTTTTTTATGCATGGAATTGCACGATTTCCATCTTCAAAAATGTCAATAATATCTGAGTCAGTGATATTTCATCTATGAGTTAATTTATGTATTGGTGAATTGACTATAATTTACTCATATTGGAGGGGAATAGTGCTGTTAATATAGAACGAAGGACACGAATAGTAAGAATCCTTCTTGTGATGGAGTATAAGAATAAAGAGATACAGTATAAAGTGTGTAGTGTTAAAGAAAACTATGGCTATTTTCCGTTGATAGTGAGCGCTTTTTTGGGACTGGTCAAAAGCAGGAATTTAATATACTTGAAATATAAAAAATATTCTCTCTGGTAGATCAAGTTATTGGGCTCATTCTATAATTATACTAAGTTTTCATAAGTTAGAGCTGATCTTGTTTGATGAGAAAATTTGATAATCAAGTGTTATAATGATAAATATGATTGATGGAAATAAATTTGTATTTATATTTATTATAATGATATAATTAAAGAAACAAATTAAATAGGGAGGGATTAATATTGAAAAAAGTATCTTTGGTTTTTTTGTTGATTCTAGTTACTTTTGTTATATTAAGCAATAATATTTACGCTTCATCTGAACTAGCTGAAACCAAGTTTATTGTTATGGAAACAAAAAGATTTTTTGAATCGAAAATTATAGATGATGATGAAGTTGTTAATGAGGTTTCTGAAGATTATGCAACTAAAAAAATAAAAGCAGACACAAATATTACAAAACTTAAAGAAGCATATAGTAAATACAAAGTGAAAAAAATAGACAAAGAAGAGGTTATAGAGGATATTAAAACGACCATCACTGCAATAAACGAGTTGGATGATGGGGGTGGAGGTAGTGGGGGATCCTACAAATCATTGATTGTTAATTACAACTTAACCGCGTCTACAACAGAAGTCGAGATTGACCAAATTTATCATGAAATCATCGCATATTCTAGATTTCATGACGGATATATTTCAAACGTTATAACTAAAATAGAATATAACCCAAATTCAAACAGTGATTTTCTATTAAGAAGTACCTATACGACATACTCTTCTGTTCGGACACCCTACAGAGATTATATGGCATTGGGTTATCCAGATTATTTAATGCCTGTAGAATCCACAATCAAATGGACAAAGTTAGTTGAGTTTAATTCAGAATTAGATAGTTTCACAAGAAGTGAAACTGGTGATAAGTTTAATACTGCTCATGGTGATAATTTTGATATAAGCGACAATGGAATCATATGGAATGTAAAACCTTATTCGTCATATTTTGCATACATTTATCCTGTCGATCAAATACCTCAATATGATAATGAAGGTAACTATTTATCTTCTATTGGTATTACTAAGTCTATATATGAACTTGAAGTTAGATTGGTTACTGTTAGAGTAATTGATGTATTTGATGATTTTAATATGACATTGTGGAGCGACTATCAACATATCATTGATAAAATAACAATTACTTTTAATTTGAATTTGAGGGCGTACATCGGTGTTTCAAGCAATATTGGTTTTTTGGGAGTTACAGCATCAATGACTTTAGCACCAGATAAATCTAGAAGAAGTGCTATTCAACTTATACATGTATAAAATAGGTGATCATATGAAAAAAAATAATTATTTAACCATTTTACAAATCATTATTGCTGCAGTTTTTATATATAGTTTATTAGTATTATTTTTAAGTAATACTCAAAATAATTCAAATGATAGCATATCAATAGCATTATTACAAATAGATATTATTAAGGCGAGTTCAGTTTCAATAGTAAGTATACTACTCATTATGTTTCTTGAATTTGTTAAAAACGAAAGAACTCAATAACCATAAACAATTTGATAACCAAAGTCAAGACTAGTCTGATTTATTTTTAATATTGTTTTTAAGTATACATAAAAACCTTGATAACAAAATTAAGGATTATTCTTGACTTCCATTACCTAATTTTTATGCCATAAAATGAAAATAAAGTTTTTGATTCAAAGGATCGATAACATAAGGTAAAACATCATCTTCTATAAGTTGATAATGTGCGTCTTTAAGCCGTTTTAAGAGTGGAAGGTATTCTGACTTAGGAACGGATAAGATATAGCTCTTAAGACCAATTTGACGCGTCTCACATAGAGGTGCATCACCTTGCCAGGTGTTTAATCCGATATGGTGATGATAGCCGTTATCTGCAATAAATAAAGCTTGATTACCATAATACATCACCACTTGAAAACCCAATACATCCACATAAAATGATTTAGCAGCTGATAAATCTGGAACATGGAGGTGAAGATGTCCAAGTATTGTAGATTCAGGCATTTGATAGGTTTGTTTAGGAATGTAGGTACGCATAACAGAACTTACATCTAAGGCTTTGGTGTACATCGTTATTTTTTCGTTTTCTAATGGCCAAAGATCTCTTGGCTTATCCCAATAAATCTCTAAACCGTGTCCATCAGGATCATCTAAATAAATGGCCTCACTAACGCCGTGATCGGATGCTCCTGTGATGGGGTAGCGCATATCAATTAAACGTTTAATGATACTTGCGAGTTCACTTTCTTCACCAACTTTTAAAGCAACATGATAAAGTCCTTGTGTCATACCCATGGGAGTGGCATGTGCATCTTCTATAAGTTCAATAAGTGTTTCTGTCGCATTTGCAGAGAGTAAAGCATGTTTTTTAGAGACTTCATGAGCATGTAAGCCTAAAATGTGATGATAGAATTCGAGTGCCCGTTCCATATTTAAAACAAGCAGTTTAACAGATTCAACATGGAGTATTTCAGTTGTATGAAACATAGATACACCTCCTCAACCCCATTTTATAGCGAAACGTTAAAAAATGAACAAAAAGTGCAAAAATCAAACATAATTGTTAAATAAACACGAAATGATAATCAAAATAGGGTGATTTAGCGTTTGATTTAGTTTGTTTTGTTATGTTAAATCCATAAGCTGCACTTAGACGAAACACGATACATATTTAAACATCTCATTTGAGGTGTTTTTTGTTATAATGAGGTCAAGGAGGATTCGATATGAAATTATTAGGTAATTTGATCTGGTTTATTTTTGGTGGTGCAATCGCTGCACTGTTATGGCTTATTTTAGGTTTACTTTTATGTGTGACCATCATCGGAATTCCTTTTGGTCTTCAAGCATTTAAATTTGCTGGACTCGTCATCTTTCCCTTTGGGAAAGACGTTGACTTAGATTTTTCTGAACATCCGATTATTAACATTTTATGGGCTATCTTTGTCGGCTGGGAAATGGCACTTGGTTATATCGGTGTTGGTCTAATTTTTTGTATAACAATCATTGGTATTCCCTTTGGAATTCAATGGTTTAAACTCGCACAACTTGCACTTTTTCCTTTTGGGGCTAAAATCAAATAAAACTCTTTTTTTTGATTGACAAAGAAGACCCTAAATGATAGAATGATATCGCGTGTGAAAGCACACCATAGTGGAAGAAATTGATTCATACCACATACTTATGTAAAGAAGGAGGTTGTGTCTCATGGCAAAAAAGGTTGTAAAAGTCGTTAAATTACAGATCGCAGCAGGAAAAGCTAACCCCGCTCCACCAGTTGGTCCAGCACTTGGTCAAGCACAAGTTAACATTCCAGCATTCTGTTCACAATTCAACGAAGCAACAAAGAGTCAAATGGGATTTGTCGTACCAGTGATTATCTCGGTTTATGATGACCGTACATTCACATTTGTTACCAAAACCCCACCTGCAAGTGACTTACTGAAGAAGGCTGCAAACATTCAATCTGGTTCTAAGAACGCAAAGAAAGATAAAGTGGCAACCATCACTAAAGCTCAGTTAAAAGACATTGCAACAGTAAAGATGCCTGACTTAAATGCTCACACAGTTGAAGCAGCAATGAATATCATTGAAGGTACAGCGCGTCAAATGGGCATTACCGTTTCAGAATAATTTAGATCGTTAGCTATCTAAATTGTGGGAGGATATCCCGCTAGACCACATTTTAGGAGGAAGAATATGAAAAGAGGAAAGAAATACCTTGAGGCTGCTAAGCTCATTGACAAGACGAAGAAGTATTCCGTCGAAGAAGCAATGGCTTTAGTCAAGAAAACCTCTTATGTTAAGTTTGATGCAACTGTTGAAGTCGCATTTAGACTCAACCTTGATCCAAGAAAGGCTGAGCAAAACTTAAGAGGAGCACTCGTATTACCACATGGTACAGGTAAGGTTTCCCGCGTTGTCGTTATTGCGCAAGGCGAAAAAGCAAAAGAAGCACAAGCTGCTGGAGCTGATTTCGTTGGTGCTGCAGAACTCATCCAAAAAATCGGCGCAGGCTGGTTTGACTTCGATGTCATGGTAGCAACACCAGACATGATGGGACAACTTGGTAAACTTGGTCGTATCCTCGGTCCTAAAGGCTTAATGCCTAACCCAAAGACCGGGACAGTGACATTGGACGTTGCGAAAGCAGTTCAAGAAATCAAGAATGGTAAGATTGAGTATCGCACAGATAAGGTTGGAAACATCCACGCACCTATCGGTCGTGTATCGTTTACAGAAGTTCAATTAAGAGAAAACATCAAGACTATCTACGAACAACTCAACCGTATCAAGCCAACAACCGTTAAAGGTACCTACATGAAGAACATCACAGTGACTTCAAGTATGGCTCCTGGCATTCATTTGGATGAAGAATCCATGAAGGCTCGCGGTTAATAAGTACAATAATTTAATCGCCATAGACAGTAGGAGCGTAAAGCTTAATTTCCTACCGAGGTGTTTGAAATCGATTTGATTCAATCTCTCTTTTGTCTTTGGCGGAAGAGAGATTTTTTAGTAAACGAAGGAGGCATTTCATGCAAAAGGCAATTATTGAACGTAAGGCTGAGTCCGTACGTGAACTAACTGAAAAGCTTGGACGTGCTACAACCGTTGTTGCCTTCGACTATCCTGGTTTAACAGTTGAAGCTTTCACTAAGCTTCGTAACCAGTTAAGAGAAGCAGGCTGTGATGTCACAGTCTATAAGAACAACATTTCAAGAAGAGCATCGATTGCTGCTGGATACGATGAATTAGCACATACATTAGTAGGCGCTAAGGCATTAGCAATCAGTTACTCAGATGTTGTTGCACCTGCAAAAATCGTTTTCGATTTTGCAAAGGAAAACAAAGTTGTAACTATCGGTTCAGGTATTGTCGAGGGTAAAGTTGTTGGCGTCGACGCTATTAATGCATTAGCAACATTACCATCAAGAGAAACACTGCTCACAATGTTAGCAGTAGGTATGCTCACTCCATTGAGAGAGCTCGCTGTTGGTCTTAATATGATCAGCAATCCACAAGAATAATTTAGGAGGAAATTTAACATGGCAAAACTCACAAAAGCAGCTTTTATTGAAGCTTTAAAAGAAATGACTTTATTAGAAATCAAAGATCTAGTAGATGGTTTAAAAGAAGAATTCGGTATTGATCCAACTGCAGTAGCAGCAGCTCCAGCAGCATCTGCAGCAGCAGCTGTCGAAGAAAAGACAGAATTCAACGTTATCCTTAAGACTTTTGGTGCGAACAAGATCGCCGTTATTAAGGTTGTACGTGAATTAACAGGTTTAGGATTAGCAGATGCTAAGACTTTAACTGAAACAGCTGACGCAGTCATCAAAGAAAAGATCAAGAAGGAAGAAGCAGAAGCAGTCAAGCAACAATTACAAGATGCTGGTGCAACTGTTGAAATTAAGTAACTTCTAGGTGAAGCGAATTTTTAACCTGAGAATTGTTCTCGGGTTTTTTCGCTGTTATGAGGGGGACCAATGAGTCACTATTATGTAAACGATGAATCGCTTGCTCACGATGAACATATCCTGGATCTAAAGATCAAGGATGTTTCATTGCGTCTCTACACCAATCGCGGTGTATTTTCCAAAGGAGGTCTTGATTTCGGTACAAAAGTATTACTGGAATCTATGGATATTCCTGCATCATCAAAAACGATTATTGACATGGGATCGGGGTATGGACCAATCAGCATATATCTTGCTAAAAAATACCCCGATAAACATATTTTTGCGTTTGATGTGAATGAAAGAGCAGTTCATTTAACGAGAAAAAACATGGAAGAAAATCATGTGTCAAACGTCGAAGCAAACGTCAGTTTTCTCTTTGAAAATGTCAAAGTTAAAGCGGATGTCGTTGTCACAAATCCGCCAATTAGAGCGGGGAAACAAACGATTTTCAAACTGTATGAAGAAGCCTATGAAAACCTTAATTCAAACGGATTTTTATATGTGGTTATTCAAAAAAAGCAAGGAGCACCATCGACTTATAACAAACTCTTAGAGCTTTTCAAACATTGTGAAGTTATTGAGAAAAGTGCGGGTTATTGGGTCCTTTTAGCACAAAAAGTTTGAATTTGATTGACTATTGATACACAATATGATAATATTGTAAAATGCATAATGTTGTTTTCTTTTCATTTTTATATATATAAAAACACGATTTCCAAAGACGATAGGAGTGTGGATTATGGGATATCGAAGCGTCAAATACGGCAAAAAGGCAGAGCGCAGAAATTACTCAAAAATGCGTTATGACATTGAATTGCCAGACCTCATCGAAATACAAACCAAATCATTTAAGTGGTTTATCGATGAAGGCATTAGAGAACTGTTAGTTGATATTTCACCGATTGAAGGACATAACGGTGATTTAAAGTTGTATTTTGAGGAACATTTTTTATCAGAACCCAAATACGATATACAGCAATCTAAATTAAGAGATGTCAATTACGCTAAGCAACTCTCAGCCCGCGTAAAGCTTGAAAATGCTGTGACAGGCGAAGTTCGTGAAAACATCGTTTTAATGTGTGAAATTCCCTACATGACACCATCGGGAACTTTTGTCATTAACGGTGCTGAACGCGTTGTCGTTTCACAAATTATTCGTTCTGCAGGCGCATATTTTACCAGTGAACTTGATAAAAAGCTTAACATGGTGAAATACATGGCACAGGTCATTCCAACACGTGGTGCTTGGATTGAATATGAACTAGGTTCGAAGAATATTATGTATGCGAAACTAGATCGTTCAAAGAAAGTACCGATGACAACGATGATGCGTGCTTTAGGTTTAGGTAAGAAGAAAGACATTTTAGAAGTTTTCGGAAAGTCTGCTTACTTAGAAGCAACCTTTGAAAAAGATGAAACAAAAAACAGCGATGAAGCCATCGTTGATTTATACTCTAAGCTAAGACAGGGTGAAAAAGTTCCTGCTGATGCTGCTAGAGAATTTATTAGAATGCGTTTATTCGAAAGAAGACGTTATGATCTAGCTTCTGTTGGACGTTATAAGTTCAATAAAAAGTTAGATGTTTTAACACGTATTTTAGGTCAATACACAGCAACTGATATCGTTAATCCTTTAACAGGTGAAGTGATTGTTCCTGAAAAGACAAAGATTACACGTGAAATCATTCAAGTCTTAAGAGAAAATCGTCATGCACTTCGTACTGAAATTATTTCAAAAGAAGATTCATTACAAAATGAAACACCTGATGAAATTTTAGCAGTAAGATTACCTGATGGTGGTGATGCACTTTATACTAAAGAAAACATCATCAACTTAAGAACAGGCGAAATTTTAGTATCTAAGAATACTGAAGTAACCGATGAAGTGATTGCAGTTTTAAGAAAAACACGTCAATCTCTAGATGAAAAAGTGATCAAGTACTTCTTATCTGGTGATATCTATCAAAGAGAAAAAGAACGCGAAGGCGTTATTGTCGAAATGATTGAAGTCACTGTTAAAGATAAAGAAACTGAAAAGATTGTTCCAGTGAAAGTCATTGGTAATGATCAAAGAGAAACCAAAGAATATATCACATTATCTGATATTGTTGCATCGATGAGTTACTATTTAAACCTCTATGATGGTTTAGGACAAATCGATGATATCGACCATTTAGGTAATCGTCGTTTAAGACTTATTGGCGAACTCTTAAAGAATCAATTTAGAATTGGTTTAGCACGTGCTGAAAAGAACATTAAAGACAAGATGTCTACAACAACATTTGCCGATGCTACACCTTCCAATATCATTAACATGACACCACTTGCTGGTGCTATTAAGACCTTCTTCGGAAGTTCACAGTTATCACAGTTCATGGATCAAATTAATCCACTTGCTGAGTTAACACAAAAACGTAGAGTATCCGCGCTTGGTACAGGTGGTTTAGCAAGAGATCGCGCTGGCGTTGAAGTACGTGACGTTCATAACTCGCACTACGGACGTATTTGTCCAATTGAAACACCTGAAGGTCCATCAATTGGTCTTATTTCATCACTTGCTACATATGGTAAAGTTGACCAATATGGCTTTATTCAAACACCATACTTAAAAGTTAACCACGTTAATGGTAAGTATTTAGTTACTGATGTATCTACTTATTTAACAGCAGATGAAGAATATGATGAAGTTATCGCTTCAGCAGCTACTGAACTGAGTGAATCAGGACAGATCGTTGCTGAAAGAGTCATTGGTCGTCATCGTGGTGAAACCTCGATGTTCGAACCAGAAGAAATTACATATATGGACGTTTCACCAAAACAGATCGTATCTGTTGCGACATCAACGATTCCATTCCTTGAACACGATGACGCATCACGTGCACTCATGGGTGCCAACATGCAACGTCAAGCAGTACCTTTATTACAACCAGAATCTCCAATTGTTGGTACAGGTATTGAATACCGTGCAGCAAAAGACTCAGGTGCTGTTATTGTTTCTCAAGTTACAGGTTATGTTACTTTTGCAGATGCAAGCAAGATTATGATTACTGCGAAACCAGAACATAGCTTATATGTAGGTAACAACGTTTTATACGATTCACAAAAAGAATTTACTTATGAACAAGCTAAAACCTTAAAAGATTATGGTATGGGTCAAACAGAAACGTATGAACTTATTCGTTTCTTTAGATCAAACCAAGATACATGTATTTTACAACGTCCTTTAGTGAAGATGGGAGAATGGGTTGATGCAGGCGATGTGCTTGCTGATGGTCCATCTACCAGCAATGGTGAACTTGCGCTTGGTCGTAACGTTACAGTTGCCTTCATGACATGGGAAGGTTATAACTATGAAGATGCCATCATTTTATCGGAAGATCTCGTGAAACAAGACGTGTATACATCGGTTCATATCGATGAATACGAAATTGAAACACGTGAGCTTAAGACAGGTTCTGGTCGTGAAGAAATTACACGCGAAGTTCCAAATGCTGGTCAAGAAGCATTAAAGAATTTGGATGAAAGAGGTATTATCATTCCAGGTTCTGAAGTGAAAGAAAATGACATTCTTGTGGGTAAGATTACTCCAAAAGGCGTATTTGAACCAAGTCCATCTGAAAAACTGATTCATGCAGTTATCGGTGAAAAATCAAGAGAATATCGTGATTCTTCACTCCGTGTGCCACATGGTGGCGGTGGTATTGTTCAATCCATTCAATATTTTTCTAAGAAGAATGGCGATCAATTACCAAGCGGTGTGAATGAAGTGATTCGTGTCTATGTTGCGAAGAAACGTAAGATTTCTGAAGGTGACAAGATGGCGGGTCGTCATGGTAATAAAGGCGTTATTTCAAAAATTTTACCAAGAGAAGATATGCCATACATGGCTGATGGTACACCTGTTGACATCATGTTAAACCCACTTGGGGTTCCATCACGTATGAACATCGGTCAGATCTTGGAAATCCATTTAGGTATTGCTGCGAAACGCTTAAACGTTAAAGTTGCTACACCCGTATTCGATGGTGTTTCTGACGATGACTTAAAGTCCATTTTAGCAGAATCTGGTATTGATCCAGATGGAAAGACTGTGCTTTACGACGGTCGTACAGGACAACCATATGAAAACAGAATTTCAGTCGGTGTCATGTACATGATTAAACTATCTCACATGGTTGACGATAAACTCCATGCGCGCTCTGTTGGTCCATACACACTCGTTACACAACAACCGATGGGTGGTAAGGCACAAAATGGTGGTCAGCGTTTCGGGGAAATGGAAGTTTGGGCACTTTATGCATATGGTGCAGCACATACCTTACAGGAAATGCTCACTGTGAAGTCAGATGATATGCTCGGTAGAAATAAAGTTTATAGTGCGATTACACACGATAAACCTATTCCGCCTGCATCGATTCCTGAATCTTTCCGCGTTCTCACAAGAGAACTACAAGCACTCGGTTTATATGTTGAATTAATCGATGCGAATACCGGAGAAAATGAGGCTCAAAAATCACTTGTCGACAATAGTCCGAGCAAGTTCAAAGGAGGGTTTCGTTAATGGCTAAAGAAAAATTAACTCTACATGTCGAATCTTTGAAACTATCTGAAGAAGCTCTAAAAGCTTTAAAACTTTCGGGTATTGATCAGCTTGAAGACTTTAACACCTTCAATTTAAAAGAATTGAACATGCTTCTTGGACAAAGCTTTGAAGAAATTAAATCGATTTTACGCAGATATCAATTACCAAGATCTTTGGATAATTTAAACATCAGTGATGAAGCGGTTTCTATTTTAAGACAAGCTAACATTCAAGACTTAAAAGAATTCTTAGAATATGATCGCCACACACTCTATCATTTATTTGAAGAAGATGCGATTTTAAGACAAGAAATTAATCAAATTTTAGAACTTTATGGTTTTGATGCTTTAAAAGAACACGCGCATCACGAGGTTGAAGAAGAAGTTGTTGAAGTAGAAGTCATCGCTCCAGAAATCGATCTTGATGAACGTATTCATCGTCACATTCAACCCATTCGTAAAGGATATGGTTCACGTACATTTAGTCATTTAAAGATCCGTTTAGCTTCTCCTGAAGAAATTAGACAATGGTCTTATGGTGAAGTTAAAACACATGAAACCATAAACTATAGAACATCTAAACCTGAAGAAGGTGGTTTGTTCTGTGAACGTATTTTCGGACCAACACGCGATTACCAATGTGCTTGTGGTAAAAAACAATCAGGCAACAAAGGTCAAATCTGTCAAAAGTGTGGTATTGAAATTACCGAATCGAAAGTCAGAAGAGAACGCATGGGGCATATCGAATTAGAAGCTCCAGTTGTTCACACATGGTATTTAAAAAATTCACCTTCACGCTTAGCTATCCTTTTAGGAATTAAAGCAAAAGCATTAGAAGAAGTGGTTTATCATGCTGCATATATCGTTACAGATCCAGGAACTGCTCCTTTAGCTAAAAAACAAATTTTAACGGAACAAGATTTCTCAGCTTTATCTGAAGAATACGGTAATCGTTTTACCGCATTAACAGGCGCTGAAGCTGTTAAAAAATTGTTACAAGAACTTGATTTAGACAAAGAAGTGAAGTCTTTAAGAAGAAAATTAAAGACAAGTTCAAAACAAAAAAGAGATCGTATTATTAAGCGTTTAGAAGTTGTTGAAGCATTCAACAATTCTGATAATAAACCAGAGTGGATGGTTATGGATGTTATTCCCGTCATTCCACCTGATTTAAGACCTATGGTTGCGCTTGATGGTGGACGTTTTGCGACGACGGACTTAAACGATTTATATCGTCGTATTTTAAACCGTAACAACCGTTTGAAAAAACAAAAAGAACAAAATGCACCACGCCTGATTACCAAGAACGAAAAACGTATGTTACAAGAAGCTGTTGATGCCTTATTCGATAATGCGAAACGTGGTAAAAAAGCAGCGGTTGAACGTAACAGACACTTAAAATCATTATCTGATATGCTTCGCGGTAAACAAGGTCGTTTCAGACAAAATCTACTCGGTAAGCGTGTTGACTACTCTGGACGTTCAGTTATTATTGTTGGTCCAGACTTAGAGATGTATCAATGTGGTATTCCACGTGAAATGGCGATTATTTTATTTAAGCCATTCGTCTTAAGAGAATTACAAAAACTTCAAGGCAATGATGCTAACGCGAAGAAGAATGCGAATGCGAAATACGATAAGATGGACGATGATGTTTATGCAGCTTTAGAAAAAGTTGTTAGAGAACATCCAGTTCTTTTAAACCGCGCACCCACACTTCACCGCTTAGGGATCCAAGCATTTGAACCTAAACTGATTGATGGTAAAGCGATTCGTCTTCACCCACTCGTTACACCTGCGTTTAACGCGGACTTTGACGGTGACCAAATGGCGGTCCACGTACCACTTTCAAACGAAGCTCAAGCAGAAGCTAGACTTCTGATGTTAGCTTCAAATAACATCTTAAACCCTAAAGATGGTAAACCCGTTGTTACACCATCCCAGGACATGGTTTTAGGTAACTACTATTTAACGATTGAAGAAAGATTAGATAAGACATTTGCGGGTTATCGTCAAGTTGAAAGACAAACTGAACATAACCATAAAAATCGTCATGAAGGACATTTCTTTATGAGTTATGATGAAGCTTATCTTGCATACCAACATGATGAAGTTGGATTACACACACGTATTATTGTTGATCCAAGATCAATCAATCAACGTTTTACCGATGAACAGAAGACAAAATACTTAGTGACAACCTTAGGAAAACTGATTTTCAACCGTATTTTACCTCCTTCATTCCCTTATTTAAATGAACCCTCTTTAGAAAACCTTGAACAAAAAACACCTGATAAATACTTTATTCAAAAAGGTGTGAACCCTAAGCATGTATTAGCAAGCATTCCGGTTCCATCACCTTTCAAGAAGAAATTCTTATCACAAATTATTGCGCAAGTCTTTAAAGAATTACAAATCTCTGAAACATCGAAGATGCTTGACCGCTTAAAAGATTTAGGGTTCAAGTATTCAACGGTTGCTGGTATTACCGTATCGTTTGCTGATATCAACGTATACTCTAAAAAAGATGAACGTTTATCTAAAGCAAATCAATCCATTGAAGAAATCACTGATCTCTTTGATCAAGGTTGGTTAACCGATTCTGAACGTCGCGATTTAGTCATTAAAGAATGGCAAGATGCACGTGATGACATCCAAAAAGGCTTGATGGAAGAATTTGATAAGGATAACAACATTTACATGATGTCTGACTCTGGTGCGAGAGGTAACGCATCAAACTTTGCTCAGCTTGCTGGTATGCGTGGTCTGATGAATAACCCTAAAGGGGAAATTATTGAAGTTCCTGTTAAAGCATCCTTTAGAGAAGGTTTAACAGTATCTGAATTCTTTATTTCAACCCATGGTGCCCGTAAAGGTTCTACCGATACCGCGTTAAAAACTGCGGAATCAGGTTACTTAACACGTCGTCTAGTTGATGTTTCACAAGATGTGATCGTTGTCGATGAAGATTGTGGTACAGAACGTGGAGTCTTAATGACACCGATTAAAGAAGATACGAAAGAAATCGTTCCGATTTATGACCGTATCGTTGGACGTTATGCATCGAAAGATGTCATTCATCCAAAAACCAAACAAGTGCTTGTTCATCGTAATGAACTCATTACTGAAGAAATTGGACAATCTATTGTTAAAGCGGATATCAACGAAGTTGAAATTCGTTCAAACTTAACGTGTAATTCAGAAAATGGCGTATGTGCGAAGTGCTACGGTAGAAACCTTGCAACCAACACCCGTGTGGAAGTTGGGGAAGCAGTTGGTGTTGTCGCTGCACAATCGATTGGTGAACCTGGTACACAGCTTACCATGAGAACCTTCCATACCGGAGGGGTAGCATCTGCATCCGATATTACACAAGGTCTTCCACGTATACAAGAACTTTTTGAAGCGCGTAATCCAAAAGGTAAAGCGGTGATTGCTGAAGTCGATGGTAAAGTTAAATCGATTGATCGTCAACGTGGTGGTGTTTCCATCATTACGCTTGTTGATGCCGCAGATAAAGAATATAAATACACCGTTGATCCAAACGTCGAAGCACTCGTTAGAAAAGGTGCATCTGTGAAAGCAGGTCAAAAATTAACTCCAGGTTCGATCAATCCGAAAGAACTATTGAGAGTCGTTTCTGCTGAAGCAGCTGAACTCTACATTCTTGAAGAAGTTCAAAAAGTTTATCGTGCTCAAGGGGTAGAAATCTCCGATAAGCACGTTGAACTCATTATTCGCCAAATGCTTAGAAGAATTACTGTGGTTACTGAAGGAGATACAGAGTTACTTCCAGGTACTGAAGTATCTGTATCAGAGTTTAAGCGCGAAAACCGTAAGGTCTTTGCACAGTTTAAACGTCCAGCCGTCGGTAGACCCATCCTTCTTGGTATTACACGCGCAAGCTTAAGAAGTGATTCCTTCTTATCAGCAGCATCCTTCCAGGAAACAACACGTATCTTGACTGATGCAGCAATTAAAGGTAAGACCGATGAACTCCATGGCTTGAAAGAAAACGTCATTATTGGCGGACTCATTCCAGCAGGTACAGGTATTTTAAGAGAAACGATGTTTGATTACGATCGCTCAAATACATTTGCTGAAGAGGAAGAATTAGATTATTAATAAGCAAAAAGGATTTCATCTTTTGATGAGATCCTTTTTTTACTTAATAGGGAATTCTATTTTCCAATCCAAAAATCGTTATAGACAAAAGACCCACAGTGATGTGAGTGAATGAAATGATGATTGAAACAACT